>Ga0209958_1000169_pt1 | contig 200102 bp, 172 predicted proteins | sample ThiBio_inoc_plan_FD_183942 | JGI IMG/M metagenome (GOLD analysis project Ga0209958, IMG submission 183942) | Wastewater bioreactor microbial communities from Cape Town, South Africa - Thiocy_inoc_plan (SPAdes) | ecosystem: Engineered > Bioremediation > Thiocyanate > Unclassified | place: South... | reverse complement strand
CTTCCGTCCCGGCTCCTTCCGCCGGGAGGGGTGGCATTGCAGCCACCGGTCAATCGTCAGCAAGACGATTGAAAGGATATGATGTTGTTCTACATACATATTTCCTTTCTGCGCCGTCACGGCGCTCACGCGCAGCAATTGCGCTTGCGCCACAGGAGATAGCCCACGTCCTCGCCCACCACCGGATAGGTGTGAGAGGTGAGCTGTACGGCGGTCGATCCACCAGGAGGCTGGCAGGCATAGCGACCGGTGGTGGCCGCCACAGGATTGACCATTTGCAGCCGGTATTGCTGCTTCCTCATGATCGGCATGATGTATTTGCCGCAGAGGCCCTGATCCCCCATCGTGCCCCAGGCGAGCGCGGTGCGGTGCATCTTGAAGACCATCCGCTCGGCCGCGAGCCGCATCGACTGGTCCATCGTGTCGCTGTTCCCGATGTTGCCGGTCATGGGATACATTGAGCCATTGCAGCCCGCGCACCAGAAGAGCTGGTCGAGCGGCAAGGCCGCAGTGGCGGCCACGCAATCGGCAGCACAGGCGACCTGAGCCAGCGGAAAGTCGAAGACCACCGTCTCGGGATAGACCAGGGCTGCCAGCGTATCGTCGTTCCAGGTCGGGTCGATCTCGGTCATATAAGCAAGATCGAACGAGGCCTGCTCAAAGCAGATGAAATCGCCCAGCAGTTCGAGCAGATAGAACAGCGGATAGACGTAATAATGCGCCTGATATTGCGCACTCATCTGCGTGTTCCCGCCCTTCTGCGAGGGAGCCGAAACGTGGCCATTCCCGACATACATGCCGGGGTTGATCGTCAGCCCACCAAGGTTCGGGAAGCAGAAGGGCTTGGTCGTCACATCGATCAGGCGCACCGGCTCCCAGAAGCCGAAGGATAGGCCCGGCCGGATCCCGCACAGGCAGACCGGCAGACTGGGGTTTGACGGATCGGGCTTGTCGCTCGGCCAGAGGTCAAAGCCGCCGATCGACAAGGGGAAGAAGCAATCCCAGCAAATGTCGGTGATGGGATTGGGGAAATGGCCATGGCAGGTGGGCGAGCCTTGCGCCTGCGCGACCTGCGCCGATCCCAGCGCTAGGCTGGCGGCGATCATGGCCCAGAACTTGCGGGTAGGGCGAGGTCGGGGCGCACCTTTGCCCGACCGGAGCCCACGCCCGAAGCGTTGCCAGAAAACGGGGCGGATGCGCTTCATCGGCGTTCTCCTGAGAGTTCTCCCTTTCGGGCCAGCGCCACTTCGCGGATGTCGAGATGGTCGCCTTGTTGGACGAGCAGCGCCGGTGTGTGGGCGATGCCGAACTTGGCCGTCAGCATTCCCTGCTGATCGAAGTAGAACCGCCGCTGGGTCGCTTTCATGAGGTCGGTTGGCGAGCCTTTGACCAGCACGATCCAGAGCTTGTCCGGCGCGCCTTGCCGCAAGGCCCAGTCGCGCTCGTCCGCGCTGTCGCCATCGATGAAGGCGAAACTATGCGCGAGGTTCAAATGGGACAGCGGGTTGAAGCGCTGGCCCTGCGCGGCGATCAAATGCCCACGAGCATCACGGATGTCCTGCGACAAGGTAACGCTGGGATCGAAGCTCCAGCGCCGGTCGTTGGTGGCAGGCGTGATCCTCGGCACAGCATGGGGGCGGCGCACACTGGCCTCAGCGGCTTCGACAAAGCGCTGGTTCATGGCATCGAGCTTGCCGCTCTGCCGGGCGGCCTCGAGCCGAGCCTTGATGACCGCCAGCAGATCAGGTTCGGCAATCGACCATGTCGGGCCAAAACTGCCGAAGTCGCGGGCGCTCGCCATCATCGGCACGGAGGAAAGGCCGAGCGCAGCCAGCAGGATCGAGGCGGGGCCGGCGCGCATCACAGAATGGGCGTCCCAATGCCGATCAACCGTTCACGGCAGACAAAGCCGATTGCGGCATAGCGGCTGTCGAACCCGTCCTTGTGCGGGCTTCCGGCATAGATGCACCCCTGAGGGATGGTGCCGGTGGGACCGGGCAGCAGATCCTCGCCCTGATGGGTCTTGGGCTTGAGGTGACCGACAGTCTGGCCGTTGACCAGCACATCGGCGCCTTGGCGGCTCACCGCATCGCCCGGCACGCCATAGGCGATCTTGGCGAAGGGCTTGGGGTCGGTCCCGAAATGCCGGACTACAAGGGGATCATGGCCGGGCGTGAAAACCACATAATCGCCGCGCGCTGGAAAGCGTCCCGTCTCGACCAGCAACGCCCAATTGGGCAGTGACGTGCTGGCGTTGATGAGGAAGGCATGATGGTCGTGCCAGTCCTTGAGAGCCGACCACCCCAGCGCGGCGGCGCCAAACAGCGCGATGCCGCCAAGCTTCAGCCGCCAGGACGCGCGGTGCGACGCGGTGATCGGCGTGCTCTCACTTACCGCTGCCATGTTCGGCTCCCTTGGCATCGAAGAACTGCTGCATTTGCGCTGAAGGGCTGGCGGCGGATGGCGCCGCTGCGCCGCCCTGCGGCTTGACGAGGCTGGCATAGGTCTCGTCGCGGATGGTGGCAGTGATGTCGGGGACATCGCCCCCAACGACGGCATTGCTCAGCAACAAGACTTCGCCTTGCGCCGCATGGCGCGCGACGGCGAGATTGAGGGCTTTCAAGTAAGCGCCGGTTTCCGCGGTGATCTGGTCGGGCGCCGCGCCGCTACGAGCCTCGCCTTGGACATACTCGCGCACGAGATCGGCCAGCGCCACTTTCCGGATCGTGGTCACGCGCTGTTCAAGGCCGATGAGCTTGTGCGTCGTCCAGCTTCCCCAGAGAAGGCAGGCACCGGTGAGGCCCATAGCAAGGATCTGGCGGCGATTGCTGGCGAGGAAAGTCAGCAGCCTTCTGCGTTTCCCAGGGACGGCGACAGCAGTGGAAGCAGTGTCCAGCCCCAAAGGCAGTTCGCCCTGCGGTTGCGGGTTGTCGTCATGCATCGGCGGAATCCTTGTTGCCAATGGGGTCCTCAAAGGCCCGGGCAAAGCCGCTACGGCGGAAGAAGGCGACCAGCAGCAGGATCGCGAAGAAGCCGATGATGACTTGCTTGTCGAACTGGTCGCGGCGGATGGCATTGGCCGCGACATAGCGGTCGGCCAGGTTGGCGAGCTGGGCCATGGTGATGGGCAGCGAGAAGTCGCCGATCGCAAAGAGGATCAGCGCCATGACGCCAGCGGCGGCCAGCACATTAACAGCGAACCAGCCCATGAGCCGCAAGCCGCAGGCGGTGACAGCCCCCCAATTGATGGCGGATGCGCGCCGCGTCATGGCCGCGCTCCCTTGGCCTTGCGATCAAGCCCATAGGCGACGCATTCGATCGCCTCGGCCATGGTGGCACCGCGCGCGACCTCGGCCTCGATCTGGGCATAAACTGCCGGGCTCGACGAATAGAGCGTACCGGAAAAGGGATCGAGCACGAGGCGGCAGACCGTCTGCGTGTCCGGCCCGCGGATCAGGAGGTCGGAATATTCCGTGCCATTGCGCTTCAGCGAACGCAGCAGCGCGTCGGTGAAATTGTCCATCTCGAACCGGTCGGACTTGCGGAAGTCCGCGATGGTTTCCGGCTTCTGCTGAAGGACCAGCATCCAGTCGGAGTTTTCGAGCGCCGCCTTCGAACCGCCCGACTTGTAGAAATCGTTGATCGACTGGGTCGCGGTGATGAGCGAGGCGCCATATTTGCGGCAGGTGCGCGAATAGGTCTCCACGAAATCCGCCATTGCGCCGCCCTTCAGCATCGCCCAGGCCTCATCAATAATGAGTGCCTTGGGTATCTGTCGGTCGAGCTTGCGCATCGTCTGCGAGGCAACGAACATGATCGAGGTCAGGACGACGCTGCGCAGTTCCTCGCGTGAGGAAAGGTCCGACAGCTCGAAGACCGTCAGATCGGCCGAGAGGTCGAGGTTGGTGTCGCCAAGGAAGAACGGCCCGTAAGTCCCGGCTTCGGAGAAAGGCAGCAGCGCGGTGGCAAGGTCATCCGCCTGCGGGTGACCGGCGGCATGCAAGGCTGCGATGATGCCATCGACGGTGCCCTCGCGCGCCTTCTCGTTCCATACCGCGTTGACGGCCGCATCGATCAACCCGCGCTCGGTATCGTTGAGGCGGTTCTCGTAGCGTGCCATCTGGCTGATGATGGCCTTGAGCATCGCAAGGCAGTCGACCAGATAGTCCTCGTCGCCCGCCGCAAGATCGAGGTCGATCATGCGGAACGGGTTGATCGAGATCCCCGCCGACAGTTTGAACTCGGTGAACGTGCCGCCCAAGGCCTTGGCCATATGCTCGAAGGAGCGGCCATCATCGATGACGATGGTCTTGGCGTTCACCCCGGCAAGGCTGGCGGTCAGATCCTGAAGCAGCACCGACTTGCCCGAGCCGGACTTGCCCGCGATCGCGACATTGTGGTTGCCGGCATTGTTCTGGAAGGGTGACCAGAACTGGGGCTGGCCGCGCCGCCCGATGAACAGCAGATGCGGGATGGCCCCGCCATTGTACTCACCCTGGACCGGCGCGAGGGCTGCGACATTGGCGGAAAGCACCGTGCGGAAACGCCGCATCCGCATGAGGTCGCGCGACAATCCATCGGCCAGAGTCAGCGGGAAGGACGCCAGCAACCCGCCGGTCTGGAGATAGGTCTCGTCGATCAGATCCCAGCCAGCAGCCTTGTAGATGGCTTTGAGCGTCCGCTCATTCACATCGCCCCGGCCGAGCGGCGAGACCATGGTGACGCTGTAGTAGATCTGGACCAGCTTTTGCCCCAGACGCACCTGCGCCTGCACATGCTCCCACTCGGCTGACTGTGTCTTGAGAGTCGGGACAAGGCGCGCGGCCTTGCCGTCGGCGAGCGCCGTGGTGCGGGTGAACTTCCAGCCTGCCTTGGCTTCGGAGGTCTCAGCGGACGGGATGATCCCGGCGATCGATTGAAGCACAGGGCATGGCAGGCAGAGCTTGGGATTGAAGATGTCGCCAATGACCTTCTGAGTGTCCCAGGGTGCCCAGCGTTCGGGGAAGTAGCGCACCGACATGGTCCGCACATCGAACTCATGCGGGCTCACATCGGCCATTTCCGGGGTGCCATCGATCACAAGCCCTGAGGGGCGCAGCGATTGGGCCTCAAGGATCAAGCGGTCCTTCTCGACGCGGGTTACCAGATCGCGGCGGATGCACTGCTCGTTGATCGAGTCGAAGGGGCTGTAATCGGGCGCATCATCGCCCGCGCCGGTGGCGGGGCAGACCACATCGTCGATGAAACGGATCAGCTCGGTCGGGCTGAAGATCCGCGTTTTGACATTGATCGAGTCGAGCGCCGAGGTGATGCCATCGCGCACGGCGAGCAGGGTCTCGGTATCGACGCCCGATCCTGCGCCAACGCCCACGGCAAGCAGCACACGGAACTGGCGCAGATGGAAGGGGCCATCCGTGGCGAGTGAGGTCCAGGCACCGCTGCGCAGCAGGTCGAGCCTATGCCTCGCGATCTTATTGAAGACCGCGCCTGCCCGGATGCGGGGCAAGGCCCATTCTTGCAGCTTCTCGGCGATGCGGGGCGAAGCATAATTGATGATCTGGAATTCGCAGCCCGCCACCAGCACATCGGAGATGATCGAGGTCAGGATGTCGCCGATGCGCTCGTCTGCCCCCATGAGCGGGGCGAGTTCCAGAATGAAGCCCTTCGAGCGGGTCAGATGGAAGATCTGGGTATCGGTGGCATAGGCGCGATAGCCCAGGAAATTGGCGAGCATCGGCACATCGCGCGTTTCAGCGCGGTGCTCTGGCGTTTCGCTATCGCCAGTGACGAGTTCGATGAGCCGGGCGAGCATGGCGCGTCAGTTCCCCTGCGGCGGAAAGGTTGCCGCGCCCGGTTTGGTCTCACCAGTCTTGGCCGGATCGGCTTTGGTGGGGGCAGCGTCCTGCTTGGGCTGGTTCAGGATTTCCTTCACCTGCGCTTTGATCGCCGCCGTCGGATTCGCTGCCATCGCCGGATCGGCCTTGCCGGTTTCCGGTGCCTTGATGGTTGCCGGTGCTGGCGCCATCAGAGCTATGTCGGGAGCCATTTCTGCGAGGGTGAGCAAGCTCATGTCTTGGCCTGCGCCCATGGACTTCGCGTCCATCGGAGCGCTGAACGCCTCAACAATATGCGGTGCGTCGATGGGGACAAAACCGGTGGTGCGGGGGTGGAGGCGACCCGATCCATCGCGCCAGGGCTGATAGACAATTCTGAGCACCGGCCTCGTTGCCGAACCGGCCGGGCCGACAAAGGTCCATGCCTTCTTCTCCTTGGGATTGCTGGATGCTTGGGGGCCGCTGGCAGCGGCTTCGCTATCGGGTGCAGGAGCGTCCTTGGCTTCGGCCTCGGCGTCGATCGCGTGGATGGCGCTGTCATCGATCGTGATCGATGGTGCGCAGGTGCCACGCGGCGCGCTGCACACAAAGCCGCCTTTGACGTTCGAGTGGAACAGCGAGCAACCGGCCAGCTGCATCAGCCCGAGCGCGGCAATGATGGGTGAAAGACGCATGGGTCAGGCGCCTCCCTTCAGCCAGCTTTCGAGAAACTCGCGCGGGCGAAAGCCCAGCAGCACGGCGCCATCCTCGCGGACCAGCACCGGTGTGCCGGTAAAGCCATGGGCGCGGGCAAAGGCCTCGTTCGCATCGAGACCGCTGGTGTCGCAAGCGCGACCACTTCGATCATTTTGGGCGATGTCCTGATCGCCGTAAGCCCGCTCCATGGCCGCGGCCTTGTCCTCGGCGCAGATCACGGTTTTGGAAATCGTCCGCGTGCCGAGGATCGAGATCGGCCGCTCAGTGACGCGCACGCCCAAGGCTTTGAGGGTCTGGTGCAGCGCACGGCAGTAGCCGCAGTGGAAGTCGCTGAAGACCGTAACGCGAGGGGCATTGGGAATGCTTGCCCCCCACTCAATGGCGCCATTGGCCGGAAGGCTGGCAAGGCTCACCTTCTGCGCGGGCGCTGAAGCGGGCGCAGTAGCGGGCCCTGATGCCGACTGCGGATGCGAAGGGGCAAGACCCGCGCTCTCCGTCTCTTGCGCCTTTGCCGTGGCGGCCGCGCCGACCAGCATGTCGGGATTGATCGCCAGCAGGCGCGCGGCGGTCAGATCCTGGTGCGTCTCCATGTCATAGATCCGCCCGACGATCAGATAACGGGCCGAGGGATCGATGTAGAAGAGGTTGGTGCCGGCCTGGACTTCGCAGATCCCCGGCACATGGTCGCAATCGACCTTGGTAACCGAAGTGCGCGGCAGGCGCTGGGTCAATGCCCGCATGGCGGCTGCATCGCGCGAAACGACGGGACGAGCGCGGGTTGCCGTGGCGGCGCGGGCATCGGCGATGCTCGGCAAGGTGCCCAGGGCGAGCCCAAAGACGGGCAGCAGGCGCAGAAGTGAGTGGCGGTGAGACACGTGGGTGGGTTCCTTGTCAATTGCGGATGAAGACGCCGTCGAGGAACACCACCTCGACATCGAGGCCGGTCGGCATTTCGACGACTGGCTGGTACTGCTCGGCGCGCTCGATCAGATATTTGGAGACCATGTCGCCGGACTGGGCGACGCCTTGGCCAAGCCCGCCTTGGGCGATGTCCGAGGGCGAGAGCGTCGAGCGCTGGCCATTCACGCTCACCGTTGGTGAGGTCAGATAGGCCGAGGAATTGGTCGAGAAGCCGCGGCCGAACCCGCCCAGCACGCCGGCGATGAAGGCCTGGCCCACCAGATTGCCCGAGCGATTGACAACGCGGCCACGCACACCGGTCTTGCCGCCAAAGGCAATGAAGCCTTTGACCTCGCTCACCGCGACTTTGCCGCCTGGCTGCGGGCAGGTCATGCGCTGGAGCTTCACATAGACCTTCTCGGACGAAAGGTCGGCGAGCGCCGCGCCATTGACCATGCAGCCCACGATGTTGGTCTTGAGAAGCTTGCCAGCCACATAGACCGAGCGCGCGGGCCCAGTGATGCGCAGCACAACGGGGAGCGGATCGGTCTGGCTCTTGGTGTTGGTCGTGGCATCGACGCCCACCACCACCTTTGCCGTGGCGATCGAATTGGGCGGCAGATAGTTCTCGCTGTCGGTGAACTGTGTCGTCTTGCCCGGCACTATGCGCGTGCCTGTGCCGCCGACATCCCCGCCAAAGGAGAGCAACTTCACCTCACTCGAACGCGGCGCATTGGCCGGATCAACCGCGCCGCGGGCGGGATCACCGGAAGGCTGGGCCAGCGGCGAACCGCTGGGGACCGAGGCAGAGCGCTGATAGGTCGGCGGGGCTCCAGCGCCATAAAGCGCGCTCGGCCCGGCGGTGGCGCGCTGCATCTGGGTCGAGAGCGCCGAGATCTGCGAGCGAAGCTGGTCGTTCTCGGTCTGATAGGCCGAGAGCACCTTCGATCCATCGGTCTTGAGCGCCTGGTTCTGGCCCTGCAAATCCTCGATCTGCTTCTGGAGTTGATCGAGGCGGACGGAATCGCCTTGCAACGTCTTGATCTGGTTGCCTTGCGTGGTGAGCTGGTTCTCCGACAGAGCCATCCATTCCTTGTCGGCCATCGATCGGTTTACCATGTCATCGGTCGAGATCTTGATGGCTTTGGGATCGTCCTTCTTCTCGGTGGCCGCGTCCTTTGGTGTGGGCGAGGCAATGATCCACCACATGCCCGCCATCACCAGCACGCCGCCTAGACCCCACATGGCGATCTGCTGATTGCGGCGGGTGGTGGCGTTGCGGGCGAGATCATCGGTTGTCGATGCGGGCACCGATGACGGTGCTGCGGGACTACCCTGTGTGCTCGGCGCGTTCATGGCTGGCCTCCCGCATCAGCGCTGCGCTGGACAATGAAGGCGGTGGTTGCCTCACCGGGGGCCAGACGGGGGTTGGTAATGCTCACCGCGATCGCGTCAGCAGGCGCGACCTTGTCCTCGGCCAATGTCGCCAGCTTTGTCCCGCGATTGGTGATCTTGATGAGCTTGCCGGTGTAGCTGGCCCCGACATATTGCCCGACCATCTGGACGACGAGCGTATCGATGTTGACCGGCACCAGCGCGCGCCAGGTGATTTCGAAACCCTCGACCGGCTTCTGGGCATACATGGCAGCGATCAGACGCGCCGAGGCATCCTGCGGCGACAGGCCGGCGGGCCATGTCTCACCGACCGGGCGCGGGTGCTCGACATCGGCATTGGCGATGAACACCTGCCGCGCATCACTGCCGCCCACGGCGCAGATGAATTTGTAGACGAAGCCTTTGCGGGTCGTACCGAAGAAGGAGATCGTGGGCTTGGAAAACCCGTTAGCGACCGAAAGGTAGATGTCGCCGCGCAAGGGTTCATTGACCACCTGGAAGTCATCGGCGGGATTGGGCGCCTGCACCTTGGAGACCGAGGCGAACTGGTCACCTTTAAGCGAAATGCGGGTGAGATCCTTGGCCGACGCTTCGCAGCGTACAGTGCCATTGTCGGCAACGAGCAAGCTCTGATCGGCATAGGCTGGCGCGGCCGTGGCAAGGCCAGCGCTCACCAGCGCGATGCCAAGGGCGCGTTCCGCCCACCACAGGCGCGGGGCAAGGCTTGCCCCTGCCGACAATTCCAGAATGGCCATGAAGGAAAACCCCTGTGGGAAGAGGCCGGGCAAGGAACCGTTCATGGCGTCTCCTCCGGCTTGGCAATCATCCCGAAGCCTTTGAGCTTCAGCGAGATGCCGTTGTAGGTCCAGGTGAAGCGGAAGGTGCGATGCTCGGAGGTCACCTCCTTGGAGGCGACCACGGTATGCAGCGTGCCACCGACCGTGCTGGTCAGATGATCGGGATCGACCTGCATGCCATCGGGCGTGAAGAACTGGGTGATCTGCGAGCCTTGCTGCTCGGCCACCACTTTCATCAGCGCCTTTTTGACGTCTCCGCGCGCTTGCTCGTCGGTTACCTCGAGGATGGAATCCATCCAGTAGGTCAGGCTCTGGGGCGAACGGTTGAGGGCGACCAACGCCACATCGCGGGTCACCAGCTCCAGGTAGTCTTTTGAGACTTTGGTGCTGGTCAGCGTGAGCGGTGTGCGCAAGGTCGGCACCAGCACCACCTCGCGGTCCCTGCGACTGGCCGAAATGACGGTGGCGACGCTGATGATGCCGAGCGCAATGCAGACGATGGCCAGGCCATTGCGCTGGCGCAGCACACGCTGCGATTTATCGTGGGCGAGATCGATGTCCATCTCAGCCCGCCAGCACGCGAAGATGGGACGGCGGGAAGCTTTTCATGGCGAAAAACTCGCCAGGAAGGTGCCAGTATCCAAAATGCAGGATCCAGGACATCGAGCGTCCGGCACGGAGTTTGCGATAACCGAACCAGGCCACGGTGGAGATCACCAGCCCGATGACGATATGCGAAGCCAGAATGCCCCAGATGAAGGGGGTGACCATCACCAGGAACTCATCCAGCGTCCAGAACCCGATGAGTTCGGGATCATCCAGATGTTTGGGAATCGCATAGCGTTCCATCGCAGCCCGCCGTCACAAGAGTTTGTGGGGGATCGGGCCGGTCCGCGCAGGGGCTGTGGGAGGGGCGATTGCCCCGCGCAGCCGGCCTTCTCGTCAGATGGTGGCGGTGACCATCGCGGTCACGATGGGAACGCCCGTCCCGGCGGCGACACCCGTACCGACCGGCACGGCGACCTGCGCCAGCGAGAAGCGGCCCGAGGCCAGACCGACGATGCCGCCAGCAAGGCTCAGCACGGTGATCACCTTGCCGCCCGAACCGGACAGGAAGTTGGTGAACTGCGTGAGCGCGGTGTTGAACGAGGTGTCGGTGCCGGCAAAGGCGGCGCCCGGGCCTAGTATGGCCGCGGCCACCACTGCGACACCGAGATAGGGCAGGATCGAGGCGCGTTTGGGCGCCGGCAGAGCAAGGGACGTCATGGGGTAAGTCCTTTCGAGAGGGCCAGGACAAGGGACTTGTTCCTGCGCCGACCCGAAGGCTCCGCCAGTCGGGGACTCACCGACAAGTCGGCTCCCGCCAAATTCGAGCTAAATCAAGTAAAATTCCAAGGCCGGGCGTATGTTCGACTCGATTCGGCCCAACAAGTGTGTGGGAAGCGCCCAGTCTTGGGCGAAACGAGACGGGGCGTGTTTCGATCTCGCGCAAGGGTGGGCGCTCAGCGCCCATTGTCGGGCTGAAATCATGGGGCAACAGGAGGTTGATATGGGGCCAGGCCATGAAAGAGGATCAGACAAGGGATAATCATCAGCCGCGATCTCAAACCGCACATCGCCTGAAAATGAGCCCGGCGGCGTTCCGGGCGCTCAGCTTGGCGCTGCACAATCTTTCGTCGCGCGAGCTTGAGCTTTGCTCACCTAGACGCCTGCTGACCACGGTGCTTTCCTCATCAGGGCGTGAAATATTTGATATACCTTTGAGTGACTTGGATGGAATTTGCCGCCACGACGCGCTGATTGGCGAGGTGGCGATCAACATCCGGGTCGACTCCAGAATTAATGATCGGTTGCGTGATTTTCGCGATGAAGCGGGGCGACGGCTCGGTCGATCGGTCAGCGTGATCGAGGCGATCAACGCTTGTGCCTATGTGCTGAACGAGGGTCTTTGAGCCAAAGCAACGACATTGCTCGCAACTTGACAAAGGTCACCCTCCCGCGCCGGTATTGGTTAACGCCGCAGCGCGCCGAGGAGTATTATGACTGAGCCCATCACTCCAACCACGGACTATACTTTAGTATCCCAAGATGGTGCGGCCTCCGAATGGGATGCCCCGTTTTCTGAAAGCTATCGCGCCTTGCTTAGTGAATGGATTGAGCGAGATAGTCGATCATTAGCGGAAATCGCATCACTGGCACGGATGAGCCGACGTCAGCTTGGCCGTATCATCGCAGGGCAGAAGCCACTACGGGTCGTCGATCTCCGGCTGCTTTTCGACATTCTCGGGCTTAACGCGGCACGAGCTGTCATTGCCATCGAAGTTATCGGTGACTGGAGTGCCTATGACGATCCGATGTTGGGAATCCTGATCGGGATGCTGGCACCGGTCTTCAAGAAGGTCGACACCCGCGCGGATTTTCCGATGGAGCCTTTGACCGATAAGGCGCAGGAAGAGTTAACAACCTGGCTTGCCAACACGCTCGTCACCAACCAGGCGCAAATCCGTCAACGGCGGGATCAATTCGTCAGCACTTCATCGCTCTGATATCCCCTCGGCCCGCACAGGCAGGGCAAACGGCTGCATCCCCTTCGGGTCGCCAGCAGCCGCAACGAAATGAGGGAAGTTAGGGCTATTCTCTGAGTGGCATGGGCGCGGAAAGCTGCCTTTGCATCGTCACCAGAATGCTTGAGACGTAATGGATCGTCTCATTGATGCGAGGCACTCGGCCAGTTGCCCGCACGCGGCCTGCGCCAGCATTATAGGCCGCCAGCGCCAGATCGAAGCGGCCGAATTCATCGAGCAAAGCGCGCAGATAGCGCGCACCACCACGCATGTTCTCACGCGGGTCTAGGATGTTGCGCACGCCCAGGATACGGGCGCTGGCGGGCATGAGCTGTGCTAGGCCCGTCGCACCCTTTGGGCTGACGGCCACCGGGTTGTATCGGCTTTCCTGGATGATAAGGGCGTCGAACAGGTGAACGGGCAAGCCAGCCTCGCAAGCCGCTTCTGCCATGGCCGGATACCAGATGGCGCGGCGCTGCTCGGCCGCTGCGGGAAGTCGAGGGCTCGGGGCATAGCGTGGGTAGTCGCATCCATCGCGCGGATGGGCCGCATCGAAAGTTGAGGAGCCGGAGGCAGGCGTAGTGCCCTTGGCCATCTTTTTACCGCGATGAACTGTGGTGTCCGACTGGGCTCGGGATTTCTCGGTTTCAAATGCGACGAACTCGTTGAGCAAGCCATCAAAGGCATCGGGCCTAAGCTGGTTTTCCTTAGGGTACGCCCCTGTTACCAAGAGTGAAAAAGGTTGCTGAACATCACCAGCAGGGGTGAACGCCTTCAGATCTACCTGCTGAGCATAAGCGCTAGGAATCATGGCCAACGAACAGGCGCTGACTAGAAGCAATTTTGATATCATGGCCCAATTCCATGGACGGGCCGGGCTCGGTTATCGCTCAGCTATCATGTGAGTTCGTCCAAGTTTTGCAAGTCTGAGCAAGACCAAGCGGATCAATGGCAAAGTCAGGTAACACGCACTATGTCTCATGGATATCGATGGTGCACATGCGGGATCGTGCCCGATGGCGTGGTGTATCTTATCGGAGGCATCGCCGATTTCGGCATCGGTTTGAGCCGATCATGCGCCTGGCACAGCCGAAAGATCGGCGCGGTCGCGCTGGCAGGTGGGGCGCAGTGCCCAAGCGCTAGAGCCACGAGTGGAAACCTGCAAAACCGGACACAGCCCTTCGACAGGCCAGTGATCGCTGTGCTTATCCACGAAGGCAAACCTCACGATTTTTGGCTCGCAAAGAACTGCGTAGCTTCCTAAGAAACAGTCATCTCTTGCTCTTCCGGCAATTCCTTCAGCGCAATGCCACAGGCCTTTGCGCGCCGCTGCAGATTGCTAATCACGCGACTGCGATAGCGCTCGTCGTACTGAGCTGCGTCTGGATAATGATATGCCATAACAACAAAGGTGACCTGGCTGGTGGCAAATGGAGTACATCGCCTGACCGTGCATGGTGCCCCATCAGCATGCGCCGTATCGCCTCGAGCGTTTATTTAAATTGATTATATATAAAAGAAAAAGAAGCGGGCTGGAGCCTGGTCTCCAACCCGCTTCACCATTGAGCACGGCATGAACTATGGGAGAGAGGATGAAGTGCCCATGCCGGGGCTCGCGATGTGCAAGGCGCTTCGATTTTCAGGCAGAGATGCGCTCGCCGGTTTCTTGTTCGTGAAGTGCGCCGAGCAGGCGACGCGTCTGGTTGACCGCACCGTCGCTGGCGATACCCACGAAAGCGCGCAGCGGATCATCATCAATTCGCTTCTGCTGGGCATCCAGCGTTTCCTCATCCTCGGTAATCGTGTCGAAGAACTGAGAGAAGAGCACTTCGGGAACGCCGCTGTCGCGCGGAGCCGTGGTGCAGATCGTCCAGAGGTAATGACTGGTCGTGTCGGTTTCAGGCGTGATGAAGTGGTTGTTTGCCAGCATGAAACCGTGATCGCGTTTGCCTTCATAAGCGCCGGTGTCCGCATCGCATCCGCCTGCGTTCACACGGCACGTCATGCCATGCGTGGGATCGAAACGAACTTCCTGCCAGCGGTCAACGCGCCCCTTAAAACCGCCTGCGTCAATGTAGGACTTGGGAGGAATTGAATTGGGCATTTTTCGCAGCAGGGTGACTTTTCGGCCATCGAACTCCACCTTAGTGTCGGCCCCATAATGCTGTTCTGGATTGCCGCCGATGGTGCGTGCATGGATGTACGGCACGTGCGTCAAGTCCATGATGTTGTCGATGATGAGTTGCCAGTTGGCCTTGACATGGAAATTGTAAGGCTTCCAGGTCCAGCGTGGGTCATCATGCTCGGGATTGTCGATAATAGTCGACGGATCGGCCAAAGCGGCTTCGCCCATCCAGATCCAGATCAGGTGGTCCTTTTCGACCACCGGATAATGGCGAACATTGGCGGCGGGCGGGATGCGTTGCTGGTTGGGGATGCGGGTGCAAGTGCCTTTTCCGTTGAACTCAACACCGTGGTAGCAGCAACGAATGATGCTGCCCTCGACATGACCGGCGCTGAGCGGCATGGCGCGATGACTGCAACGATCCTCCAGCGCCGCGATTTCGCCGTCTTCAGTTCGGAAAAGCACGACTGCCTCATTCAGGAATTTGCGCCCGAGCGTCTTGCCCGGCGCGATTTCATCGGCAAAAGCCGCGACATACCATGTGTTGCGAATGAACATGTGGGTCTCCCAATATATAGCGGCGCGGGACGCTTTTGTTCCCGTCTGTATTCCTTTCCAGAATATATCCGGTGCTGTCTGCCAGCCAATCGCATTCTCATAACCCCATAAAAAAACCGGAATGGCGTTTCCGTGGCGTTTGAATGGTGAATGCGATTGGCCAAGATTGCGGTCAGCGAAGGTAAAGGCCGCCGTTCATGTCCAGTGTGGCACCGACGAAAAATCCGCCACGGTCAGAGGCCAGCAAAGCAGCGGCTGCCGCGATTTCGCCGACTTCCATGAATCGACCGATCGGCACTTCGCCTTCTACACGGGCGATCTGCTCGCCGCTGAGGCGCGTCTTGGCTGTATCGATTGGTCCGGGAGCAATGGCGTTCACTGTGACGCCGGAACCGGCCAGATAGCGCGCGAAGTATTTTGTGAGCATGATTGCGCCGGCCTTGGACGCGGCATAATGGGGTGATGCAACCGTCCCGCCGTTCTGCCCGGCCAGCGATGTGATGTTGACGATGCGGCCATAGCCGTGCTCGCGCATATGCTCGGAAAAGATCTGGCAGCTCAGGAACACACTGCGCATGTTAATTTGAACTATCTCGTCAAATTCTTCCGGACTGATGTCCTGCGTCGGGGTGCGCTTGGCGTAGCCTGCATTGTTGACGACAATATCGACCCGGCTCCAAGCATCGACAAGCCTGTCTCGTGCGGCCAGGAAATCATCCTTGCTGCGGACGTCCAGCGCGATGGCCATGGCAGTGGAGCCGGACGAATCAAGGGAACGAGCAACCGCCTGCGCGGCCTCAAGGTCGACATCGCTGACGGCGACCTTACCGCCGCCGGCATGGATTTCCCGGGCGATGGCTTCGCCCACGCCACGACCACCGCCGGTGACGAGCGCTTGACGCCCCTCGAATGAGAAGCTGCCGTTCGCGGGTAGGGTAAAACTTTCGGTCATAAGTGGCTCTCTTGATGATGAGAGGCAAGTTGCCTCTTTCGGGGAAATGTCGGGGCACAGCAGGGCGGACAGGCTGCCGATCGAAGCGCTTGCAGTGGACCATCAGCCGAACTATGCGAATTTGAAATCAAGGCAGGTGAGGGCTCGATTTCCGCATTTCTTGCCGTTTTTTGAGCTTGCGCCTTATCGCATTGCAGCGTTGCGGTTATGTCGTTGCGGGTGAAAATGATCGACTGAGGCGGGACGCAAACTGGGCGTAGACAGTTGGTGCAACAGGCCCGTAGCCACGCTTCGGATGGGGAATGTTGCCCCATAAAGCAGGACATTCTGCCAAGCATCCGAAAAACTCTCTCCATATCATCTCGTAACCTGACTGTCGCTTCGCGTCGGACAAAAGCAGCAAAGTAGCGATGGCTTCAAGCACATCGTCCCGAATTTTGAATGGTAAGACCTTATTCCGATTGGGGCGAAGGGGGGCTCGGTATTATTGAAGTCGACACAAGGTCACAGCCGGGCCGGCCAGCGCTCCTAACTGGAGTTGCCCTGCCGGACTCGCCACCAACATGAGGAAGAGCCTGACAATGCAGTCCAATGACAGTATCGATCTGACCCGGGTGGGGCCTGGCACGGTCATGGGCGAGTTTATGCGCCAGTACTGGATGCCAGCTTGCTTGTCGTCGGAAGTGACGGCCGATGGCGATCCGGTGCGCCTGATGATCCTGTGCGAAAAGCTCATCGCCTTTCGCGATAGCTCGGGCCGGGTGGGCATTATGGACCACCGCTGCCCGCACCGCTGCGCCTCGCTGTTCATTGGCCGCAACGAGGAAAACGGCATCCGCTGTGTGTATCACGGTTGGAAGTTTGACGTTGACGGCAAATGTGTGGACATGCCTTCGGTGCCGGTGCGGCTGGATTTCAAGGAAAAGGTTCACGCCAAGGCCTACAAGACGCATGAGGCCAACGGGCTGATCTGGGTCTATATGGGGCAGGATCAGGCCAATCCGCCCCCGTTCCCCGAGATCGAGGCGGCCATGCACCCCCAGGCCGAGATCTGGTGCCTGCAGCGCGACTGCAACTGGCTCCAGGCGCTGGAAGGCGACATTGACACCAGCCATGTCGGGTTCCTCCATGTCGGCTCGATCGAGGCAGATGATCTGGACGAGGATCACCCGATGCGCCCCACCGTTTTGGACCGCGCGCCCGAGTATGAGGTCGCCCAGTCCGACTGGGGCGTGATGTATGGCGCCCACCGCCCCAATGATGACGGGCAGAAGTCCTGGCGCGTGGCCCATTACATGTTCCCCTTCTGGACGCAGACCCCCAACAACCGCTTTGCCACCCGCGCCATCGCCCGCGCCTGGGTGCCGATGGATGACGAACATTCGATGCTGTTTGACATCACCTGCGGGGTGGATGCGGGCAATCCGGCCTATACCTCGACGTTGAAGGACGGCACGCCGCTGTTCGACAAGATTAGCTATGCGCCCAACAGCACTGACTGGTATGGTCGCTGGCGCTCGACCGACAGCGAGGCCAATGATTGGGCCATCGACCGCGACAGCCAGCGCAATGGCACCCAGTTCACCGGCATCCCCAACATCACCATGCAGGACCAGGCCGTGACCGAAAGCATGGGGCCCATCACCGACCACGGGTTTGAAAATTTGGCCCCCACCGACCAGATGATCGCCCGCGTGCGCCGCCGCGTGTTGCTGGCCGCCCGCGCGCTGGCCACCAAAGGGACCGTGCCGCCGGGCGTGGAAGATCCCTCGATCTTTTACCGTGCCCGAGCCGGGTCGTTCCTGCATAATCCGGACGATACCCTGCAACAGGCCTATGATGTGGCCCTGACGAAGGCGGTTCGCTGGCCCGATAAGATCGAGGCCGCCGAATAATCGAATAGGAGCCGGCGCGATCCATGCGCCGGCTTTAACAAAATGAACTGATCGGGTGACGAAACGCATTCTGACCAGATACGCCACCGATCCATGGTGAGCGGGTTTGGTCGAGACAGGCATCGCACCGCAGGGAGAGTGTGATGCAAGTAAGACTGAGGGCGATCCGCTGGGAAGCCGAGGATATTCTGTCGTTCATTCTGGAGCCGGTGGGCGGCGGGCTGATGCTGCCTTTCGATCCGGGCGCGCATATCGATGTTCACCTGGCGCCCGGCCTGACGCGCAGTTATTCGCTGGTTAACGATCCGGCTGTGCGTGGCCATTATGAGATCGCGGTGCATTTCTCGCCGACCAGTCGCGGAGGCTCGCGCCATATCCACGAGCGCTGGCGTGCAGGTGACATCATCGAGATTTCCGCGCCCAAGAACAATTTCCCGATGGTCGAGGATGCGGTTCACACCGTGCTGATCGCCGGGGGGATCGGTGTGACGCCCATGTTGCCCATGATCGCGCGTCTCAACCGGCTCAAGCGTAGCTGGGAGCTGCATTACGTTGCGGCAACGCCCGAGCGCGCGGCCTATGTGCAGCATCTTGAGGGCTATGATGGTGTCACCATCGCTTTCGACGGCGTGCCCGGTGGCCGGCGCCTCGATCTCAAGGCGATCAGCGATGCGGCACCCGAGGGGGCGCATCTCTATTGCTGCGGCCCGACCGGCATGCTCGATGCCTTTGTGGCGGTGAACAAGGCGAAGCCGAAGGACCATGTCCACATCGAATATTTCAGCGCCGAGACCGAGGTGGCGACCGAAGGCGGCTACACGCTGGAGCTGGCCCGCAGTGGCAAGACGCTGGAGGTGGCGGAAGGCGAGACGATGCTCGACGCGCTGCTTGCTGCCGGTGTCGACATCGGCTTTGCCTGCGGCGAGGGGGTCTGCGGCACCTGCGAGGTGAAGATCCTCGAGGGCATCGCGGACCATCGCGACCATTTCCTGAGCGATGAGGACAAGGCTGCAAATACTTCGATCATGGTCTGCTGCTCGGGGGTGAAGTCTCCACGCATGGTTCTGGATATCTGATCTTGCGCCGCTCCCGACCAGGGCGGCGTAACCATTCGGGCAAGCGGCGGCATAGAGAACCGCCCTGCCGGAGAGGAGATGGTTTTGGCCTCAGGTAAAATGCAGATGGCGATTGGCGGCCCGGGCAAGACCGGCCTCTATCGCGTTGGCGTGGTGTTGCTGGTCGCCATAACCGTCGTGCTCGATGGGCTCGACAATCAAATGCTCGGACTGGCTGCCCCAGCTCTTCTTCGGGAATGGGGGCTGGAGAGAAGCGTGCTGGGCGGCATCTTTGCCCTCGGCTTTGTCGGCATGGCCGTCGGCACGCTGGCCGCAGGCCACATTGGGGATTCGTTCGGTCGACGCGCAGCAATTCTCCTGGGTGTCGCAGTGTTCGGGAGCGCTACTCTCGCGACAGGATTTGCTGGATCAGTCTGGCAACTCGCGCTGCTCAAAGCGTTGGCCGGAGTCGGCTTGGGAGGTGTACCGGGAACAGCGGCAGCCATGATCGCAGAATTCACGACAGCCCGCTGGCGGAGTTTGGCTGTAACCTTTGGGGTGGTTTGTGTTTCGATAGGCGGAATCCTTGGAGGTACTGCGGCAGCTGTGATCCTGCCCGCCCTAGGTTGGCGCTGGCTTTTCTGGGTAAGCGGACTTGCAACGATGGCGATCGTCGTCGCGCTGATCCGCGTCCTGCCTGAGTCACCCGGGTTCCTTGTCAGGCATCCTTTCCGCCGGTCAGAGCTTGATCGCTTGATGCATCGGCTGGGAGATGATCCACCGCCAAAGGCGCTGCGCGTCCTTTCCAAACCTCCGATGACTGATCTGATATCGGGTCACCTTGCTCGCGACACGCTGGGCCTTTCGACCGCGATGTTTTCAGGGATGTTCCTAGTCTATCTGATGTTCAATTGGGCGCCGACAATGTTGGCCGGCCAAGGATTTGCGCTGAGAGATACAAGCCTCGGCCTTACCTGGTACAACATAGGAGGCACCACCGGCGCACTTATGGCGGCGCTGGTGATCATGGGGCTAGGGTCGCGGGTGACGCTACCGGCACTTGCCGGGCTTGCGGTCCTGGTATGCGCCATACTCGCCTTTGCGCCGATAAACCCGGCAGGACATGGCATGCTGATTATGATTGGCCTTGCCCTGTTGGGATTGACGGGAAGCGCGGCCCAATCGGCAATGTTTGCATTGGGAACTCACGCTTTTCCCTTGCCGCTGCGCGCGCGGGGCATGGGGCTGATGGGCGCGGCGGGACGTGCCGGAGCCTTGGTGAGCGCGCTTGCCGGGTCATGGCTGGTGGCCGGGCGGGGTGGGTTTTTCAGCGTGCTTTGCGTGCTGATGCTGATCAACATGACAAGTTTTCTGGTCGTTCGCGGCCATATCCCCCGGCTAGGCCGGGGCAGAACCGAGGATTTCTGAAGGTGAACGACGCATTCGACTATATCGTCATCGGATCAGGCTCCGCCGGAAGCCTGATGGCCAATCGCCTCTCCGCCGATCCCGCAACCCGCGTCGCGCTGATCGAGGCTGGACCATCGGATCGCCAATGGCCGGTCAACATCAAGACGATCATGCCGGTAGGGAACATCTTCCTCATCCCGCATGAGCGCTACAACTGGAAGCACAGCCTCTCGGGCAATGCCGCGATCGGGGGGCGAAGCATCAATTTTCCGCGCGGCAAGCTGCTGGGGGGCTGTAGCGCGATCAATGGCGGCGTCTATATCCGTGGCCAGCACGAGGATTACGAGGGCTGGGTGAAGGCCGGCAACAAGGGCTGGGGCTACAGCGATGTGTTGCCCGCTTTCACCGCTATCGAGAATTACGAGGGGCCCGACAAGCCATGGCACGGCAAGGGCGGTGAACTCGATGTGCAGCAACCGCGCTCCTTCAACCCCATCACCCACGCCATCATCGAGGCCGCACAGCAGGCCGGACATGCCCACAACCGGGATTTTGCCGGCGAAAGGCAGGCCGGTTTCGGAACCTATGACCTCAACCAGCGCCGCGGCACACGCTTGTCGAGCGCGCGCGCCTTTCTTCATCCGGTGCTCAAACGTCCCAATTTGACGGTGCTGTCCGACACCTTGGCGCGCCGTATTCTCTTCGATCGCGGGCGGGCCAGCGGCATCGAGATCGAGCAGGGGGGGCAGCGTCGAACTCTTGAGGCGCGGCGCGAGGTAGTGTTGTGCGGCGGCGCGATCAATTCGCCGCAGTTGCTGATGCTCTCGGGGATCGGTCCAGCGGCGCATTTGCGCGAAAAGGGCATCGAGGTGCTGCACCATCTGCCCGGCGTGGGCGCGCATCTGCAGGACCACCCCACGGTTCATCTTTCCATGGAGAATCCCAGCGCCGAGTCTTACGCGCTTTCGCCGCGCACCTATGGCCGTATCCTGCTCAGTCCCCTCCGTTTCCTCCTGAAACGCGAAGGCATGCTGGCGAGCAATGTGGCGGAATGCGGTGGTTTTCTGTGCACCGACGGCACCGGGCGGCCGGATATTCAGATCACCTTCCTCGTCGGCCTCAAGGCCAATGCCCGCGTGATCCCTTCGAACCACGGCTATATGGCGCTGATCCAGTTGCTGCGTCCAAAAAGCGAGGGATCGGTGCGGTTGGCCAGCAATCGACCCGAGGACAAGGCGGTGATCGACCCCAATTTTTTCGCTGATCCCTATGACTTGCGCACGCTGATTGCGGGCTTTCGGGAGGCGCGGCGCATCTTTGCCCAGCCAGCGCTGGCCGCGATGACCGGCGCCGAGATCGAACCGGGCGCGCAGGCCCGGAGCGATGCCCAGATCGAGGCCGAGCTGCGCAAGATCGTCAACACCGCCTACCACCCCACCGGCACCTGCAAGATGGGGCCGGATAGCGATCCCATGGCGGTGGTCGACAGCCGTCTGCGCGTTCGCGGTGTATCGGGGCTGCGTGTCGTCGACGCCTCGGTGATGCCGGAGATCATCAGCGGCAACACCAGCGCTCCCACCATGATGATCGCCCAGCGAGCTGCGGCTTTCATCCTGGAGGATGCCGCAAGCTCCAACATTGCTGCCTAACCCCCACTAGAGATATCTGGAGAGACTTGCATGGAAACGACCCTGGTTCGCAATCGTCCGGCGGCGCTTGACCGCCTGGAACAGGATATGCTGATCGACGGCAAGCGGGTGCCCGCCCTGTCGGGGCAGCGTTTTGAAACGCGCAATCCGGCGACCGGCGAGCTGCTGGCCCTGGTCGCCCAGGGCGGGGCCCAGGATGTCGATCGCGCCGTTGCCGCGGCGCGCGCCGCATTCGAGGGGCCGTGGCGGCGCATGAGGCCTGCCGAGCGCCAGCGTATCATGCTGCGCCTGGCCGATCTGGTCGAGGAGCATTACGAGGAACTGGCGCTGCTCGACACGCTCGACCTTGGGGCGCCACTTGCACGCACTGTTCTGGGCAAAACGCGCGCAGGCTCGCTGCTGCGCTATTATGCCGGGCAGGCGACCCTGCTGTCGGGCGACACGCTGTCCAATTCGGCACCCGGCGATGTCCTGTCTCACACGCTCAAGGAGCCGATCGGCGTGGTTGCGGCGATCAATCCCTGGAACGGTCCCATCGGCATGTCGGTGTGGAAGGCCGGACCGGTGCTGGCCAGCGGCTGCACCATGGTGATGAAGCCTGCCGAGCAGACGCCGCTCTCCGCCTTGCGCTTTGGCGAACTTTGCCTCGAGGCCGGTGTGCCCAATGGCGTTATCAACATCCTGACCGGGCTTGGCGATGCTGGGGCGGCCCTGTCGTCACATCCCGGGATCGACAAGATCGCCTTCACCGGCTCGACCGGCGTGGGTGAAAAGATCCTCCATGCCGCCGCCTCGACCATGAAGCGGGTGAGTGTGGAACTGGGCGGAAAATCGCCCAACATCGTCTTTGCCGATGCGAATCTCGACAAGGCCGTGCCTGCGGCGGCCATGGCGGTCTTTGCCAACAGCGGGCAGATTTGCAGCGCCGGTACGCGCCTCTTCGTCCAGCGCGAGATCCACGATGAATTCATGGCGCGGCTCGCCGAGTTCACCCGCACCATCCGCGTGGGCGATCCGCTGGATCCGGCCACGCAGATCGGGCCGGTGGTGTCCGCGCCCCAGATGGACAAGATCCTGGGCTTTATCGAAAGCGCCGGGCAGGAAGGCGCGCAGGCGCTGGTGGGCGGCGCGCGCATGGCAGGCGGCGGGCTGGACGGAGGCTATTTTATCGAGCCGACGATCTTTACCGGCGTGACCGACGACATGACCATCGCGCGCGAGGAGATCTTCGGTCCGGTGCTCAGCGCCTTTGCCTTCGATACCGTTGAGGAGGTGCTCGGGCGGGCCAACGCCACGCCTTTTGGGCTGGGCAGCGGGGTGTGGACGCGAGACCTCTCCACGGCTCATCGCATGGCACGCGGCATCCAGGCCGGCTCCGTCTGGATCAATTGCTACCAGATGCTTGATCCCGGTGTGCCTTTCGGCGGCTACAAGCTCAGTGGCTTCGGGCGCGAATCCGGCCCGCATCACATCGAGGAATATCTGGAGACCAAGGCGGTCTGGATCAATCTGGACTGACAGACGCCCTAGACCCAGCCTGAGTTGCGCTCCTCAGGCTGGGGAAACTCCTGCCGCATGACGGCTGCGGCCTGCTCGAGGCAATTGAGGAAATGGCGCTGCGTGGCAGTTGGCCGCCAGCTACGCCGCGTGGTGATACCCATCATGCGGCGGCTACGGTCTAGGGGCGCGCCAATCTGCGTGAGAAGGCCGCTGCGGATCTGTAAGGCAACCTGATCGGGTGAGAGCAAGGTCAGGAAATCGCCATCCGTCAGCAACCGGCTGATGATCATCACCGAACCGCATTCGATTGGCGTTTCCGGCGTGGTTGTGCCATCGAAAACCCGTTCCCATTGCTCGCGCAAGGGGGAATTGGTAGGTGGCACGATCCAGCGATAAGCGGCCAGTTGCTCCAGAGTCGGCTGTTCCACTCCAGCAAGCGGATGTTTGCTTCCGGCGGCAATAACCAACCGATCTTCGTAGAGCGGCATTTGATAAAGGTCGGCGATATCGAACGGACGAAGAGCGCCGACAATCATGTCGATCTCGCCGTCGCGCAGCGGCTCAACCATTTCCTTCCAACTACCCTCGAGCACCTTGAAGGCTGCGCGGGGATGAGTTCGAGTCATGCTCCCCATGGCCGTGGGCACAAGATAGGGACGGGACAGCGGGAGGGCACCGAATGCGATCTGCTCTCCACCGCTATCAAATCCCATGTCGGCGACAGCTGCGGTAATTTCAGTTGCGGCTAGGCGGGCACCCCGCGCAAGGCGCTTGCCCGCCGCATTGAGCCATATGACTCGCCCGCGTCGTTCAACCAGTTGCCCGCCAATCATATGCTCCAGATCGCTGACTGCACGATGGACCGCGGTCTGGGACATGCCACTTGTATGGGCGGCAGCGGAAAATCCACCAGCTTCGGCTAGTGCCAGAAAAGCGCGCAACTGGGTCATCGTCATCAAGCGCTCGGGAAATTGAAAGACGGCAGAAAGGCCCTTCGCGGCATTGGATAGATGGTCGAGCGCTGCCCGCGTGCGTTCGATGACGATGACGCCCATCGGCGTAGGCACCATCCCCCCGGCTCGCCTCTCAAACATTGAATAACCAAACTGTCGTTCCAGCTTGGCGAGGCCCTGCGTCAATGCGGGTTGGGAGAGGCTCACGCTTTCAGCAGCCGCAGTGATGCTGCCCTTTTCAGCAATCGCCAGCAACGCTCGCAGATGACGCAAATTGAGTTCGAAAGGATCGGCAGCCATGGCTCCCTTGTATGCAAAAGAACAGCCTGCGCCAATGCCGATTTTAAATGGACAGACCTTTTGATAAATGGTAGGACCATTTTGGATTGAGCGCCGTTGCGCCGCGATCGTTTCCACAGGAGAGACCTCATGGATTTTGAACTGCCCGACGAAATCGCCGAATTCCGCGAAGTCACGAATCAGGTCGTTAATAGCCTGCTGGTCCATGAGCGGGCCTTTCACGAAACCGGCGAGGTTGATCCGATCGTGCGCAAGACCCTTGTCGATAACGGTTACTTCGCCATGGCCCTGCCTGAGGAGTATGGCGGTCTCGGACTCGGCGCCCTCGCGCAGGCGGTTGTGCAGATCGAGCTGGCCCGTCTTCCTCCTCAGTTCTGGACTGAGTTGCGGCCGTTGATGGGGCCGGGGGCCAAGAACATCATCCACCACGGCAGCGAAGAGCAGAAAGCTCGCTTGTTGCCGGGCATGGCAACGGGTGAGATCGGCATCGCCTTTGCCCTGACCGAGCCCAATTCCGGTTCCGATCCCGGATCGATGCGCACAACCGCGGTGCGTAATGCCGACGGCTGGCTCATCAATGGCAGCAAGACCTATATTTCCAACGGTAAGAAGGCGAAGTACGTCATCGTCTATGCCTATACCGACAAATCGGCAGGATCACGCGGTGGCATTACTGCCTTCCTGATGCCTGCCGATACGCCGGGCTTTTCCGTAACGGGCACGATCGAGCTGATGGGAACGGCTTCACCCGGCGTCTATGAACTGGCTTTCGACAATTGCCAGTTGCCGGTCGATGCTGTGATCGGCGAAGAAGGTCGCGGTTTTCATTATGCGCTGGAAGGCCTCAATGAGGGGCGCATGAACGTCGGTGCGACCGCCGTCGGTATGGGCGAATATGCGTTGGAACTTGCGATTGCCGAGTCCAAAGTGCGTCCGGCCTTTGGCGGTGTCATCTCGGATTTCCAGGCCATCCGTCACTATATCGCCACTATGGCGACCGACATGCGCGCAGCGCGCCTTATTCTGCTCGACGCCGCTTGGCGCTATGATCAGGGTGAGAAGAAGCGCGAACTTGCCTCCATGGCCAAACTCTTCGCAACCGAGGCCGGCAGCCGTACCGTGGACACTGCCCTGCAGATTTTCGGTGGTTCGGGCTATTGCAAGGGCTTCGCTATTGAGCGGCTTTATCGCGATATCCGCATCACGCGCATCTACGAGGGCTCCTCGGAAATCCAGCGCAACACGATCGCGCGCGAATTGCTGCGATAAGGTTCGGGCCGGGGCGTGATCGCCCCGGCCTTCCTTGTCAGAGTAGGTTTCCCGCCGTGCGCAGAGCGGCCAGTTCGTCCCCGGTCAAGCCAAGTTCCTCTTCAAAAACTGTGCTGCCGTCGACTCCGAGTGCAGAGACCCGATTGCGGGCGCAGGTGCGCGAGGCGCTCATGCGGAACGGCGGATTGGTAACCTTATAGGGACCTGCACCATCGTCGATATCGGCAAAGGCGTCACGCGCGGCCAGTTGCGGGTCTGCTAGAACATCTTCCATTCCCCGGTAAAGTGCGCAAGGAACTCCGTGCGCCGCCAGCGTCGCCTCGGCTTGCGCGCCTGAAAGGAGGCAGGTCCATTCCTCGACCAGTCCCAACAGCGTCGCCCAATTGGCGTTGCGGTCCGAGACGCTGATGAAACGTGGATCTTGCTGCCATTCGGGATGGCCGACGGCCTCGGTCAGTTGCTCGAAATTGCGCGGGCTGGTGGGGGCAACCATGATGAAGCCATCGGTGGTGCGCAACGGCGTGTAGAGCGGGCGGCGTGCATCGCCGGGAAACTGCGCGGCCTGAGTTTCATAGACCAGCATGCCGACCATCGCCTCCAGCATTGAAACGTCGATGAACTGACCCTGGCCGATGCGCTCGCGCTGGTAAAGCGCTGCCTGGATCGCTCCGAATGCATGGGTGCCTCCGAGCACGTCGGCAATGAAAATACCGCTGGCGGCCGGACGGTTCGTGTCGTCCTGATAATGTAGGTTGACCATGTCGAAACCGCTAGCAGCATGAATTACAGGAGCATAGGCTGGGTGATGCGCTTTGGGGCCATTCTGCCCATAACCCGAAATCGAGCAGTATATTAGCCTGGGGTTGATCTTGGCCAGCGTGGCGTAATCGAGCCCGAAACGAGCCATGACGCCTGGACGGAAGTTTTCGATCACCACGTCGAAGTTCGCGATCATACGGTAGAAGAGATCCCGGATCGCAGGAGCCTTGAGATTGCAGGCCAGGGAGCGCTTGCCCGCGTTCAGATGTCCGAAATAGGCGCTCTTGCCATCGCGGACAGGCGGGCGTGCGCGGACCTGATCTCCCTCGAGTGCTTCGATCTTGATGACGTCAGCTCCCAGATCGGCCATCATGCGGGAGGCAAAGGGTCCCGCCATCACGCTTGTGAAATCAAGCACGCGGACGCCTGCCAGGGCATCGCGCGTGGGATCTGCGCCAGGATAGGACATAGGCTCTCCGTTATAAAAGTATAATGGTCCTACCTATTGCATGATGTCGGCAGAGGGTCAATCGCGCTTGGCGCGTCAATGTGTGGGAGATGAAAAGAATGCTGGGTTGGGTCAGGCGACCTCGGCGCCCCGGGCTTTCATAGTCTTGCGGACATGGCGGTGAAGTCGCTCAAGATGCTTACGCATTTCCTGGGCAGCTGCTTCGGCGTCGCGTTTGCGCAGATGACGGATCAGCCGCAGCCGCGAATCAATCAGAGTTTCCTGCAAGGTCTCGTAATCGGGGCCCTGAACGAACTCATGCAAGATCGAAGCGAGCGAATTGACGAAAATGCCGTAGATGCGGTTTTTCGTTGCTCGGGCCAGCGCCTCGTAAAACTGCGCCGCGCATTCATAGCGCGCCTCGACCCCTGTCACTTGCTTTGTTCTGGCGGCAATGGCTTCCAGTTCCGCGAGATCGCTCTCGCTAGCTCTTTCGCATGCAAGGCGTACGATGATATCGAGCGTAGCTAGGCGAGCTTCGGTCAGTTCATCAAGGGTAACATTGCCCAGATGTACATAGTCTTGCATGGCCTGGACGATGCGGTCAGGCTCGGCTGCCTGAATGAAGGAGCCGCCTTTCACTCCCTTGGTGTTGCGGATGATGCCCGCCACCTCAAGGCTGCGCAACGCCTCGCGCAGAGCACTGCGGCTGACTTGGAACTCAATCGCCAGCTCGCGCTCGGCTGGCAGCTTGTCTCCGGTCTTGAGCGTACCGTTGGCCAGCTGGCCGCGGATCTGCTCGCAGATCGCTTCGAAGGCGCGCTGAGTCTTGATCGGGGCGAAATTAGGCTTCTCTTTTGCGCTGGGCATGACCTGCAACTCTGGAACGGAACTGTAACTGCTATAACGCTTGCGTAAAAAGGAGCAATGGCCAGACCGCTCCGTCTTGACACAGCTTCCACCTTGCATAATGGTACGACCATTCAGCAAGGAAGCCAATCATGAAGATTCTCGTGCCCGTTAAAAGGGTGATCGATTACAACGCCAAGCCGCGTATCAAGCCCGACGGCTCTGCCGTCGATCTCGCCAATGTAAAAATGAGCATCAACCCATTCGACGAAATCTCCGTCGAGGAAGCTGTGCGCCTGAAAGAAAAGGGCGCGGCAAGCGAAGTGGTCGTCGTTTCGGTCGGCCCGGCGAAATCTGCTGAAACGCTTCGCACAGCGCTGGCAATGGGTGCAGACCGCGCAATCCATATCCAGACCGACGAAGCTGTCGAGCCACTGGGCGTCGCCAAGATACTCAAGAGCATCGCCGATGATGAGCAGCCTGCCTTGGTTATCCTGGGCAAACAGGCGATCGATGACGATAGCAACCAGACGGGACAGATGCTCGCCGCCCTCATGGGACGTCCTCAAGGCACCTTCGCTTCTGTTGTTAACGTGGATGGCGAGCATGTTCTGGTTACGCGCGAGATCGACGGCGGACTCGAGACCCTGCGCCTTGCTCTGCCTGCGATCATTACGGCTGATCTGCGCCTGAACGAGCCTCGCTATGCCAGCCTGCCCAATATCATGAAAGCCAAATCCAAGCCGCTTGCGACCAAGACGCCCGCCGATCTCGGCGTGGATGTCACGCCGCGCCTCGCCACGCTGAAAGTGGCGGAGCCGCCGATGCGCAGTGCCGGCATCAAGGTTGCCGATGTCGATGCGCTGGTGGCCAAACTCAAGGACATGGGAGTAGCCTGAGATGACGAGTCTGGTCTGGGTCGAACACGATAACAAATCCGTTAAGGATGCCACCCTCTCAGCGGTGACCGCTGCGGCACAATTGGGCGATGTAGTAGCGCTGGTGGCAGGTCAGTGCTGCGGCGAGGCGGCGCGGGCTGCTGCGCGGATTGCGGGCGTCACGCGCGTTTTGTTGGCTGACGACGCTGCATACGGCCATGGTCTGGCCGAAAATATCGCCCCGCTGGTCGTCGGCTTGATGGGTGATTTTGATGCGTTCATTGCTCCAGCCACCACGGCGGGCAAAAATATAGCGCCGCGCGTTGCTGCGCTTCTTGATGTCATGCAGGTCTCTGAAATCCTCTCGATTGAGGGGCCCAAGACGTTTACCCGCCCGATTTATGCGGGCAACGTCATCGCAACCGTTGAAAGCCGCGACGCCAGACTGGTGGCGACTGTCCGCACTACCGCCTTTGCCAAGGCAGCGGCCACCGGCGGATCGGCTGCGGTTGATAGCGTGACCGGGCATGGGGATGCCGGTCTTTCAAGCTTCGTGGGCGCGGAGATCGCCAAAAGCGAGCGTCCTGAACTTACCAGCGCCAAGGTAGTCGTCTCGGGCGGGCGCGCGCTCAAGGATGCAGCTGGCTTCGAGGCGATTATCATGCCGCTGGCAGACAAGCTTGGTGCAGGCGTGGGCGCCAGTCGTGCGGCGGTCGATGCAGGCTATGTGCCCAATGACTATCAGGTCGGCCAGACCGGCAAGATCGTTGCGCCAGAAGTTTATATCGCCGTCGGCATCTCCGGCGCCATCCAGCATCTGGCTGGTATGAAGGACAGCAAGACCATCATCGCTATCAACAAGGACGAGGACGCACCGATCTTCCAGATCGCTGACATTGGTCTGGTGGCCGACCTGTTCGAGGCCGTTCCGGAACTCACGGCCAAGTTGTGAACGGGGAGAGGAGCCAATGAGCGAGCGCGAGGCCATGGACTATGATGTCGTGATCGTGGGGGGCGGCCCAGCCGGGCTGTCCGCTGCGATCCGGCTCAAGCAAGGCAATCCGGATATCAGTGTCTGTGTGCTCGAAAAAGGCAGCGAGATCGGCGCACATATTCTGTCCGGGGCGGTGATCGATCCCCGATCACTCGACGAACTGATACCTGACTGGCGGGAACGGGAATGTCCGCTAGCTGCTGTAGCTGTCAGGGACAATCAGCACTGGTTCCTGACTAGGAAGGGCAAGTTCTCCGTGCCCCACTGGCTGACGCCGGGCTGGATGCACAACAAGGGAACCTATACCGGATCGCTCGGCAATCTGTGTCGCTGGCTTGCGAGCGAGGCCGAGGAACTGGGGGTCGAGATCTTTCCGGGCTTTGCTGCTGCTGAGGTGCTTTACGATGAGCATGGCGCGGTTTGCGGCGTGGCAACCGGAGACATGGGGGTCGGACGTGATGGGAAACCGAAGCCCGACTACCAGCTGGGCATGGAACTCCATGCGCGCTATACGCTCTTTGCGGAGGGCGCGCGCGGGCATCTCACGAAGCAGATCATCGCTCACTTTTCACTCGATGCGGACTGTGCCCCCCAGGTTTATGGCCTTGGGCTGAAGGAACTGTGGGATATCGCGCCAGAAAAGCATCGGCCGGGCCTTGTGATCCATACGCAGGGATGGCCTCTCAAGGATGCCTATGGCGGGGGGTTCCTTTATCATCAGGCCGACGGACAGGTCGCTTTAGGCTTCGTTGTGGGGTTGGGCTATCGTAACCCGAACCTCTCGCCCTTCGGCGAATTCCAGCGCTGGAAGCAACATCCGCAGATTCGAGCCTTCCTCGAGGGCGGCAAGCGGGTGTCCTATGGCGCTCGGGTCATTAATGAAGGAGGATGGCAAAGCATCCCCAAGCTGGTTTTTCCCGGCGGTGCACTGATCGGCTGTGCAGCCGGCTTCGTGAATGTGCCGCGCATCAAGGGCACGCATACTGCGATGAAATCGGCGATGTTGGCTGCGGATGCAGTCCTGGGGGCTTTGGGCGCCGGTCGTGGCGGCGATACGCTCAGAACCTACGAGACAGCCTTGGGCAGTAGCTGGCTGGCGAACGAATTGCGCATGGTGCGCAACGTGCAGCCCCTCATCGCGCGCTTCGGCGCGGTGCTTGGGACTGTGCTGGCCGGTGCTGAGATGTGGATGCGCACGCTGGGCATCGGGCTGCCCTATACGTTGGGTCACCATTCCGACCGAACATTGCTTCGCAAATCGCAGAGCCGGCCGATAAGCTATACAGCGCCGGACGGTGTCATCAGTTTCGACAGGCTTTCCTCGGTCTTCGTCTCGAACACCAATCATGAGGAGGATCAGCCGGTTCATCTGAGGCTTGCCGATTCCGAGGCCCCGATCGCATGGAATTTGCCGCTCTATGACGAGCCGGCACAACGCTATTGTCCAGCAGGAGTCTATGAAATCACCGACCGCGAGGCCGGAACGCCGCGTTTCGTGATCAACGCGCAGAATTGCCTTCATTGCAAAACTTGCGATATCAAAGACCCGGCCGAAAACATCACCTGGGTGGCGCCTGAGGGCGGCGGTGGCCCGAACTATCCTAATATGTAACAAAGGAAGGGCGGTCGCACGCAGGTTCGGGCGACCGCCCTTCCAGATTCAGAAGGTAGTGATGACGCTGCGTGCGATCGAGCCGCCCTTCAGCTCGGTATAGGCCTCGTTGATATCCGCGAGACTTATTTCCTTGGAGATGAGGTCGTCCAGGTTCAGTTTTCCTTGAAGGTAGAGACTTGCATACAGGGGAATGTCATTCTTAATATTCGTCGAGCCCATATAGACCCCGCGCACGTCGACCTGCCGGGTCAACAGGTCGATCGTCACATTCAGGTCGATCGTCGATGTAGGCGAATGGACGCCGATCAGATAGGCGCCACCACCCTTGCGTGCCATCTGGATAGCCTGCTCCGAGGTTGCCTTGAGACCAACTACCTCAAAGGCATGATCGACGCCGCCGCCGGTCAGCTCACGTATTTTGGCAACTGAATCCACCTTCGATGCATCGATGAAGTCTGTAGCACCGAACTTACGCGCCAACACTTCCTTTTGTGGCTGACGATCGACCGCGATGATCCGCGCTGCTCCGGCCAGTTTGGCCCCGGAAATGACATTGAGACCCACACCGCCGATGCCGATCACGGCAACCGTCTCGCCGGGACGGACAGAAGCGGTGTTGATCGCGGCACCTGCGCCGGTGATTGTTCCGCAGCCCAGCAGGGAAGCCTGCGCAAAGGGCATCTCCTTGGGGACGATCGCCAGTTGGTTTTCGTGAACGAGCGCGCGTTCGGCAAAGGCCCCGGTGCCAAAAACCTGGGATACGCCGGCCCCGCTACGTGTAAGCCGATGGGGGTGGTCGTGATCATGATCTCCCCTTAGTGTTTCCTCGGGATGGAAGCACTGATAGGTACGCCCGCCGATGCACGCCGGGCAATGCCCGCAAAACTGGATGAGCGACCCAACCACATGGTCGCCGATGGAAAACTCCCTGACTTCGGGGCCGATCGCAACGACGATACCGGCAAGCTCGTGACCAAGCACTGCGGGAAGCGGCACGCCGAAATCCTGCTCGGCGAAATGCAGGTCGGAGTGACAGAGGCCTGATGCCTTGACCTCGACCAGCACTTCGCGGCCGCGCGGTTCGTCGATCTCGATCTCCTCGATCTGAAAAGTACCGTCGAGGTGGTTGAGAACTGCTGCCTTCATCATCTTCTCCTGAGCAAAATCAAGGTGTCAAGCACGCGAGAACCTCGTGCATGTCTGGGACTTTCTCCATCTCTCGACACAGGCAGATTAGCCGGTCGAGTTTCTCGTGAGGGAGGGGGGCTGCTGCGAAAGCGGCGCAACGGTGGAGCTTCTCGGAGAGATCCTTCCAGCCCATTGGATTGCGCGTATGACCCTTCACATAAGGGGTAACATGGTTGAAGCTGCGACCATCCCTGAGCGTGATCTTAACGCGAAAGCCCTCGAATGGGTCGGGGTGATCGGGATCCGAGGTGATTGAAACACGGCGCATCAGATCTCGCCGGTCTTCATCGAGGATGGCCTCGATCCGCAGATCATCAAGAAAGAAGCCACCAGTCATCGCGGCGGTGGCGATGGTATAGGGCGCGCTGAACATCGCCTCGGGGACGCTTCGCGGGTTCCATTTGGCGGCTGCCGGTTCGTAGGTCATGCGCGAACTCTCGCTCGCCACGCAATCGATGCGCTCGATGTCGCGATGGTCCAGCCCTTGGTCGGCCATGATGGCGAGGGTGCTTGCGATGAAGCTGTGTGTGAACTTGCAGGCCGAATAGGGCTTCATCGAAAGCCCCTCGGCAAGCTGCCAATGACGACCAAGCCCCTCAGTCAAGAGCTCAGGCTGAATATCATCCCAGGCGATATGACGCAGAATGCCGCTCGGAACGCCCTGGAAGATGCCGCGCGGCGCTGTAACACCCAATCGGGTCAGCAGGACGGACTTGACCGCGGTATCTCCGGCAAAGCTATGCTGCACCCGGGCCATCTGGGTGCCCTCGGAATATTTGTTGTATTCGGACATCCCATGGACCGTGTAGGCCATGCCCATGGCATTCCAGGTTCCGTCGCGGTCAAGCCCAAGCAGCCTCGCCACCGAGGCGGTTGCACAAAGCGGACCGTTCCATTCGCCAGGCATGCCCCATGTCGTGTGGTAGCGTACGAGATTAAGCGCGGCGCTGGCACGCACCCCGACTTCGGCTCCCACAATATAGGCGGCGAGGAAAGCTTTCCCGTCGATCGGCGCGCCAGCGATCCCCAGCACGGAGAGCATCGCGGGCACGTTCCATTCCGTGACATGACCGCCGGTTTCATGGACGTCACCCATGTCGATCGCGCGGGCCATCACGCCATTGGCGAAGGCTGCCATGGGAGCTGGGACCCTGTGTCCATGGACTAGCACCGTCGCCTGAGGCGTACCACCCCACTCGACGACCTGAGCGGCGATCGCCGGGCTGACCTCCCATCCTGATCCGGCAAGCGTTACTGCCAGCGTATCGAGAATCGCCTTCTTCGCCAGATCTACTACTGCGGCAGGGATATCTTCAAAGCGGGTTGCTGTAACCATGCCAGCAAGCGCTCCGGCAGGATCGTCTTGCGGGAGGACCGGATTGTCGTGTTTCAAGAGGTGCCTCCCTGCCGCATGCCGCACTCTTTTAGGCGGTTGCCAGCATAGAGGCGATTGAAGGCAGCTCGGCGCGATCCGGGTCCAGTTGATTGGCCTGGAACCAGATGCGTTCACGCCGGGCGTGGCGCAGTGCATATTCGAGCACCGCCTCGCTTGCCGCGCGGGAAAGGGGGCGATGATCTTCTCCGCCCAGTATGGTCATATCGACGGCTTGCCCGAGTATTTTGTTGGCGTCTTCCAGGGCATCGATGCTGCTGTGGTCGCAGGTTGCGGTTTCCTTCAACGCGCTTGTCAGCAGGCGCTGCTGCGGCTCTTCAACCAGCTCCGCCAGATCACGGGCAAGGGCAGCAAGCTCCTCGAACGAAATTTCTTCATAGCGCAGCGCGGTTTTCCATTGGCCGCCCAGCATGCGCAGATGACCGATGACCAGTCGCACCTGGTCTCGGGCAAGGCGCTGGCTGGCGGGAAGGGCCGGCAGGATCACTTGCTCGAGCGCTTTTACCAGATTTCCGATACGCAGATCGATATTGGGCAGCATGTTTCAGGCCTCCCGCATCATTGTGACAAGTTGTTCGAGAAAAACGCCGCCTGCCGAACCGAGCCAAGTGAGAACAATATCTTGGTGACTGTTGCCCTCAGTCGCGGCGCGCATGGCTTGCCCCAGATCGATCACCGCGCATTTGTAGGCGTTGAGAACCTCATAATAGCGCAGTTTCACCGGATCGATGCGATTGCCTGAAAGTTCCTCGTATACGCTTAGAAACTGCGCGCGAGGGATCAGACCGCTGACAAGAAATTCACCGCCATCGGTCCAGGTGCCGAACAGGCGCTGCATCGACCAAGCCAGATCCTCGTGAAAGTCGCCGATATGGGCCAGTTCCCAGTCGAGGACGGCTGTGAATTGGCCGCTGGGTTCCTCGAACATGAAGTTACCGAGCCGCAGATCGCTGTGGCACATTACCGGATTGTCGCAGATGGGAGCATTTTCCCGCAACCAGCGCTCGGCATAGGCCATGATCGCCACGGGTTGGACAGCACCATCCCACCACACGCGCGACCACCAGTTGACTTGCCAGATTGCCGCCTGCCGGGTTCCGGGTTCGGGGGCCGCGAAATAGGAGAGGTCCGCGCTGTGCCAGTCGAAGCGATGCACTTTGGCGAGTGCGTCGAGGAATTGCGGGGCCAGCTTGCTCGCCCACTCCTCGAAATGCGTGCCGATGCCCGAGATGCCGTGCCCCTTGCCTTGGGTGGGCTCGGTAACGCCATGAACATAGCCCAGAATGATCGCCGGTTGACCAATAAGGTCTCCGTCAGCATCCAGGCTGCGCACGGGGGCCACCGGTAGGATGTTCTGGAAAGCCCGGTGGACCTGGGCTTCGCGCCCCCGGCAAGTCTGTGCAATCGCTTCGAGCGGATCCATCCGCAGAACGAGGCGTTCACCCTCAATATCTCCTGCACGGCGAAGCGTGAACGCGAACTGCTCCTTGGAGGCACCTCCGGACAGACGGGCGACATCGACAATCTCAATCGGCGCCGGGCTTTCTGAAGCAAAATGACGCTCCAGCATGGCGATCACCTCGATATCGGTCTTTGCGGCGTAGGGGCCCCTGGCCCGATCGCGGAGCGTGCGATCCAAAAGATCCTTGATGCGGGGCTCGATTTGGTCCCTGTCCCAAATGTCGACCGGGTCGATGGCGGGGGTAGTCCGAACTTTAGCCATATCAGTTACCATTGCCTTCCCAGGGGAAGCGGAATCCACCTTCCCCCATGCCGTAGCCGATGGTCCCGTCGCTCAGGCGGAATTCCATCATCTGCTCAACCATGACGAATGTGTCGAAAGGAAACTGCCAGCGGAACAGAGGTGTCCCTGTAAACTCCCACAGGCGGTCTTCCTCGTCCCAGGCCTTCCATCGGACAAACTTGAATCCCATGTCGTCGGGTTCGAACTCGATCTCTTCCTCGAGCCTGCCGATGCTGTGCCAGCGCTCGCCATCGTGAAGGATCTTCTGATAGCTGTCGCCATGCTCGGTGATCGCGTGAACGGCGACACAGGACATGCCATTGTCGAAGATGGGCCACGCAAGGCGATAGTGGCGCACGCCGGCCCAGTTGCGCGGGCCACAGCTGATATCGCGGAAGCCCCCATCCTCGATCCGGATGGTTTTGCCGTCACGCAGCCGTATCGTGCCTGTGACATTGCAGACACCCTCGAGATGCACGTATGCCAGTTCACGGGCGATCGCATCATCCCCGTCCTTGGTGAGAGCGATGCTATCTCCCATCGGAAAGCGGAGGTCCCAGACCAGTTCGGCGCCGAAATCCTCTGTGTCGATGCTGATGCCGCAGGTCTGGAGCGGACGTGTGGCCGTGAGCTTCACCCCAGCCACCTCAAGGCCAGGGTCAAGCCGTTCGGAGGTGTAGGGGAGCTGCATGTTGACGCGGGTAAACAGCGGTTTGCCGTTCATGAAGAAAACGGCGAAACCGTTCGTCTCGCCTACGTTTTCCATGATGCCGACCCGAATGAAGCCGCCCAGACGTGCCTTGCGGTCATAAAAATTGAAGTAGTAGCTCTGATTCCATTTTTGAATCAATGTGTTGGGGATGTAGCGCTCGCAGTTCTCTGTCATGTAGGCGTTCGTCAGTTGCGACATGCCAATACCCTTCCTGTTTCGGATGTCCCGCCCGGTCATGTGTGACTGGGCGGGAATCAGTTGTCGAAGGTCAGCGAATTTTGAAGCCGACAGTTAAGCCGTAGGTGACCGGGCGCCCCGTGATCCGGGCAGCAGTGTCGGTGGATGCGACGACAGTGGTCCAGTAGTATTTGTTGAAGAGGTTCTTGCCCCACAGCATGACCCGCCAGGCTCCGTCCGGCGCCTCATAACCGATCCGCCCGTCAACCGTGGCGTAGCCGTCGATGACGAAAGGATTGGTGACTCCCTGTGCCAAACGGACAATGGCTGCGCCCGAGGTGGGGTCGGGGACGTAGGAGATCTTGCTAGCACCGGGAACCGCATCTGTCGAACTGCGGGCACTGACGCTGACGCCGACGAACGGCGCGCCGCCATTGGCCAGTTTCGCACGGTATTCAACGTTGACGGTGCCTGACCATTTCGGAGTGAAGGGCAGGGGATCTCCGGAAAAGTTGGTCGCTTGCCCCAACACATTGTAGTTGCGCGGAGCGGACGGGCCCACCTGAATAGCGGAATCCAGATAGGTGACAGCGCCGTTGATCGTCAGCCCATCGACCGGACGGATCGTGATATCCGCTTCGGCTCCGAAGATCCGTGACTTGGGAAGATTGACCAGTTCGTCGAGCGCGCCGAACAACGGGTCGTTGAATTTGCCGCGCACCTGCTTGTTGCGATAGTCATAGTAGAAGACAGCGCCATTCAGGCTGACACGGCGGTCCAGAAGTTGGGTCTTGATGCCGCCTTCATAGGCTGTGACCGATTCTTGGGTGACCGGTTGCAGGCCTTCGTAGATTGAGGCGGCGAGGCTGGGAAAGGAACCGGCCTTGTAACCGCGCGAGACGTTGGCGTAGAGCAATGTATCGCGCGTTGCCTGATAGTCGATCCCCGCGCGCCAGGAGACATTGTTCTCGCTCAGCGTTCGGATGAAGGCCTGGCCGGGCACATTATTGCTATTGAGAGTGTAGGGTCCGGCGATCGTGATCGGTGTGAAAGGTGTTGTTCCGAGCAAAGTTCCAAGCAGATTGAACAGCTTGTCTACGTTGCCGCCGACGATCGTGTAGCTTCCGATGTTACCGTTGTTGCGCGACTGGGTAAAGCGTGCCGAAGCCTTCAGTGTCAGCTTGGGCGCGACGACATATTCGGTGCTGCCAAAGAAGGCATAATTCAGGATGTCCTGTTTGTTGGTCACGCCGCTGGCATTGATGTAGAGGTTGTTGGGGTTGTAGTTCGAGCTGTTGAAATACCGCAGCAACTGGTCCTCGAATGTGTGGCTGCTTTCGATGTTGCCACCGATCAGCCACCGGAAGCTGCGGCGGGGATCGTTTGCCAGACGGACTTCCTGGTTGAACGCCTTGATGTAGCCATCGTTTCGATAGAGGTCGAAGGTGACAAAGGCGCCACCGTCGCCATCGGTCCGCTGCTTCTGATCAAAGTCGGCGTAGGAGGTCTGCGAGGTCAAGGTGATGCTGTCAGTGACATTGATATCTGCGCGCAGCGATCCCTGAATCAAGCTGCGGTTTGAAAAGGGCGTAAAATTCACCGATTGAGCAGTCCCCGGCGTGACTGCTCCTGACGCTGAATTGACCTGCCCTGTGGCGGGATCCAGAATGCTGGCGGTCCAGTCGGCGGCGCGGGCGTTAGCTGGCGCGAACGGCGCTGTCAGAACGCTGGCCGGGGTGAAGGCCGAAAATGTCGGACGTATGGCGATCAGTTGCTGTGCCTGAGGATCGGAGGTATCGCGCCAACCATTGACGTTGAGCGAAAGGCGCACACCGTTGCTGTTATCCCAATCGAGCAGAACGCGCCCTGCGACGTAGGATTGCTTGCCGAGCTTGTCGCCGCGAGAAATACTATACTGCCAAGGATCTGAATTGAGGCCTGTGACCGAAACTCGGCCGCGCAGCGAGTCGGTGATCGGTCCACTGATATAGGCATTGCCCTCGATCTGATTGAACCGGCCGTAGCTCAGGTCGCCGCCCGCCTCGAAAGTTCTGGTGGGCTTCGCTGCGATATAGTTGATCGCGCCTCCGGTCGAATTCTGGCCGAAGAGCGTGCCTTGCGGTCCCTTGAGCACTTCCACCCGCTCCAGATCATAGGCGGAATGGCTGGCGAGCACGGGGAAGGAAAGTGGTGCCTGATCGATATAGACGCTGACTGCGGGATAGACGCCCAACGAACTTTCGTTGAAGCCGACGCCGCGCAGGGTGAAAATCGGCGTGTTGGCGGTACTCGGGGAATAGGCCAGACCCGGTACGAGCGAGGCAACGTCTTCGAGTGAGGTTACCTTGCGCTCGGCAAGCTGGGCTCCGGAAACGGCGGTGATTGTCAGGCCGACCTTGTTGATGTTCTCCTGCCGCTTGTTGGCGGTCACAAGGATTTCAGGACTGTTGACGGGCGCGGCCTGTGTCTTGTCATCCTCAGCCAGAGCTGGCGAAGCTGCCATGATATAAGCCAAGCTCACCAAACACAGTTGTGCCTTCAACTTCTTCATATATTCCTCCCAATTGAGTTGTTTTTATATAAGTACGGCGGTCGTTGCCGCCGCACTTTTATTAGTTTCAGTCGTCCAGCAGAGCTGTGACTGTCTTGGTTTCAGTATAGAGGAGGACACCTTCCTCACCGACCTCGCGTCCCCAACCGGATTCCTTCACCCCGCCGAACGGCGCCGATGGGTCGTTCATGCCGTGCGTGTTAATCCAGACCGTCCCGGCCTGCAGTTTGCGCGCGGTGAGATGGGCGCGAGACAGGTCGCGGGTCCAGATATTGGCCGCCAGACCGTAGCGCGTGTCGTTCGCGGTCTTGATGACCTCCTCGGGATCGTCGAAGGGGGTTGCGACGAGCACCGGACCGAAAATCTCCTCGCGCACGATGGCTGCATCCGGATCCGGATTGGCGAAGATGGTCGGTTCGACGAAATAGCCTTCGGTGGGGCCTGTACCTCCGCCGGTGACAATTTCAGCGCCGGCGGCGCGGCCCTGGTCGATGTAGTCGAGCACCCGCTGTTGCTGCGCGCGGGAGACCAGCGGCCCGAGCATCGTATCGGGATCGCGGCCATGCCCCAGCTTGAAACTCTGGGCAACCTTGGCGACGCCCTCCAGCACCTGGTCGTAGACCGATCGCTCCACATAAAGGCGCGAAGCAGCCAGGCAGACCTGCCCGGAGTTGAAAAAGATTGCCAGCGCGGCGCCGATCGCGGCCTTGTCGAGGTCGGCGTCGGCAAAGATCAGCGACGGCGACTTGCCGCCCAGTTCAAGGGTCACGCGCTTCAGATCGCGCGCGGCGGTCTGAACGATCTGCTTGCCCACGCGGGTTGAACCGGTGAAGGCGATCTTGTCGATGCCGGGGTGTTCGACCAGCGCCTGGCCGGCCTCGTGGCCATAGCCGGTGACGATGTTGAGAACGCCTTCAGGCAGACCGGCTTCAAGCGCCAGTTCCGCCAGACGCAGTGCCGTGAGCGGGGTGACCTCAGAGGGCTTGAGAACAATCGTGCATCCTGCCGCCAGTGCGGTTGCGATCTTCCAGGCCGCCATGGCGAGCGGGTAATTCCAGGGGACGATCTGGCCGACCACGCCAATGGGCTCGCGCACCGAATAGGAGTGATACTGACGGCCATCGCCCGAGATCGGATTGACTTGACCGGCGATCTTCGAAGCCCATCCGGCCATGTAGCGGAAGATGTCAACCGCGGCAGGGACATCCACGGCGAGCGCATGATGAACGGCCTTGCCGTTGTCATAGCTTTCAAGGAGCGCCAGTTCGGCGGCATTTTCCTCGATCTTGCGGGCGATGGTCTCGATGATCCGGGCGCGATCAAGCGGGCGCATCCGCGACCATGCCCTGCTTTCGAAAGCCGTGCGCGCCGCGGTCACGGCCGCGTCCACGTCATGGGTGCCGCCTGCCGGAACATGTGCGATAATCTTGCCGGTGGCAGGGTCCTCAACCTCGATGGTACGACCATCGCCTGCTGCGACGCGATGTGCGCCGATCAGCATGCCGGTGTCGGGCATTCGCACACCGAGCTTTTCGGGTGCGGTCAGGGTGGTGGTATCGTTCATGGGGGGTTCCAGTCCCGTTGCGGCCCCTTTACGGGGTCCTGATTATGGGATCAGCATTGGGCCGGGCGCACTCCAGCGCGCCCGGCTGGTCGATCAGCGCTTCTTGAAACGGACCGGCAGGCTCTTGTAGCCGCCCACGAAGTTGGTCTCGACAAAGCGTGGATCGCCCGCAAGTTCGATGCTTTCGATATGCGGCAGCAGTTCCTCGAAGAGCACACGCATCTCCAGCTTTGCCAGATGCTGGCCAAGGCACATATGCGGCCCGAAGCCGAAGGCGATATGTGGATTGGGCGAACGTGTGATGTCGAAGCGCGTCGGATCGGAGAAAACCTCCTCATCTCGATTTCCGGAAGGATAGGAGATCATCAGTCGGTCCATCGCGCGGATTGTCTGCCCACGGACCACAGTGTCTTCCGTGGCGTTCCGCATGAAGTGCTTGACCGGGCTGGTCCAGCGGATCGCTTCGTCCACCAGTCCCTTCACCAGCGAGGGATCTGCCTTCAGTTTCGCGAAATTGTCAGGATAGAGCAGCATGCCGTGCAGGCCGCCGGCAGTTGATGAGGAGGTCGTGTCATGACCTGCGGTCGCGATGGCAACGTAATACCCATTCGCCTCATCACGGGGAATGGGAGCTCCGTTGACCTGCGAATTGGCGATAAGTGAGAGCATGTCGTCGCTGGGATTGGCGCGGCGCTGAGCGCTCAGACCATCGAAATATTCGAAGAATTCCTCAAGTGTGGCAGCCCACTGCTTGCCGGCCGCCACGGGATCGGCGACCATCTCTGGGCGCTGTTCTTCCGGATCGTGGACACCAAAGAATTCCTGGGTCAGTTTGAGCATGCGGGGCTCATCTTCCGGCGGAACGCCGAAGAGGGTCATGATGACCCGCAGCGGATAATGCAGAGCGAAGTCCCGCACGAAATCGCATTCGCCATCAAAGCTGAGCAGCGTGTCAACGCTGTTGCGTGCCAGTGTACGAATCTTTTCTTCCAGCTTGGACACGCGGTTGGGCATGAACCAGCTCTGGGTTAGGTTGCGATAGGCGGCATGTTCAGGCGGATCCATATAGGTCAGCGAAGAGAGCAGACGGGTCGTGCCGCCGTTGATCTGCTTCATGAATTCATCCGAAGCCCGGTCGTTGAGAATCGGGTTGTGATCGGCGTTATGGAACAGCTTGGCGTTCAGTTCGATCGCCTTGATGTCGGCATGCTTGGTGACGACCCAAATCGGGTCGTAGCCTTCGACTTCCGCGACGCCCAGCGGCATGTTTTCGCGCAGCCATTTGAATGCGGGGTAGATAATATCATCATCGGCGTAGGATTTGGGCGTGATAACGATCTTGGCGATGTCCTGAGGGATCAGGGGGCGCGTGTCGGCTTCGAGTATGGTGCTCATGTTGGTCCTCTCGATGCATCGCTTTGTGCATCACTTCTGCTTTTTGCGTATAGCAGTAACGTAATGCTGGACGATGGGGGCGTCAATTATATTAAAAGGTCGGACCAAATATCAAAATTTGAAAAAATTCCACTGTTTTTCAATTTGATATGTTTTTACCCTGCGGGTTTTGTGCCGAGATTTGAATGGCGCGCATGAAAATGAATAGAAGGACGCATATGGATATTACCGCGGCGGCCGTGAGGAAAAGCGGTGGCCCCTTCGCTATCGAAAAGGTTGAAATAGAAGGTATCCGTCCAGATGAGGTGCTGGTCAGGGTTGTGGGTAAGGGGCTGTGTCATACCGATCTCGTTGTGCGCGCTCAGGTGTTGCCCACGCCGCTGCCGGCAGTTCTGGGCCATGGTGGGCGTACCGCGTTCGATCGATGCGACAAGCTCGCTCAAAATCATACAATTGCTTTCGAAAGGCATCCTCGTGTGCGGCGTGGCCGAAGGCGATGCCGATCCGCAGACTATCCAGCCCTTGCTGGTCGATCTTTACCGGGGGGACGCTTTCCTTTCGATAGACTGGTCACCACCTATCCGCTCAAACAGATCAACCAGGCCATCGAGGACCAGCGCGCCGGAAAATGCGTCGAGGTGGTACTTCCCATGCCGTGATCTCCAAGCCCTCGCTGCGCTGTTGCAAGATAGGGGGGGCTGTGGGGGGGATGTGACAGAGCGAGCAGACGAATAGCCATCACCGCGATCAGCAGGTTGCGAAAAAGGTGATCAGGTCTGCTGCCAGTTCTCCGGGACATTCCATTGCCGCGAAATGCCCACCTTTGGGCATTGTGTTCCATTGTTTGATGTTGGCGAACATGTCGCCCGCCATGCTCTGTGGAGGTCGCAGGAATTCGAAAGGGAATTCTGCATAGGCAGTGGGCACTGTAATGGCGGCATCGGCAGGAATGATCGGTTCCCCAAAATGCCTGGCGTGATAGGGCCAGAAGGATGAGCCGATCGAACCCGTGAACCAGTAGAGGCAGATGTTGGCGAGCAGAGCATCTATGTCGAACAGTTCTTCAAGGGGGGAGTCAGGATCGGACCAAGTTCTGAATTTCTCGCCGATCCAGGCAGCCAAACCGGCGGGAGAATCGTTGAGAGCAAGAGCCAGAGTCTGGGGCCTCGTCGCCTGGATGGCGATGTAGCCAGTATCGCGCTTTAACCAGCTCTCCACTGCCACCAGGTAGTTTCGCTCTTGTTCGTCGCGGGCCCAGACTGAGGGATTGCGGGGAAGCGGGAGCAGGTTGAGATGGATCCCGATCAGGTTTTGGGGCCATCTGTGGGCAAGGCGGGTTGTGATAAACGCCCCCCAGTCGCCGCCTTGTGCCGCAAAGCGTTCATAGCCCAGCACTGAAGTCATCAGTTCCTTCAGAAGATCGGCCATGGCCTCTATCGAGAGGCCACCTCGTCCGTGACTGTAAGAAAGGTGATAGCCGGGTAGTGAAGGGATCACGACGGTGAAGGCCTCACCAGGATCGCGACCGTGTTTTACTGGATCGGTCAGAAGATCGATCATATCGAGAAATTCGAGTGGCGAGCCTGGCCAGCCATGAACCAGCAGAAGAGGTTTCGGGTTGGGGCCCTTGCCCTCAACATGAAAATAATGGAGTTCGCGACCGTTGATCGTCACTTTGAATTGAGGCCACGCGTTAATGCGCCTTTCCTGCGCGCGCCAGTCGAAGTGGTCGTGCCAATAGGCGATCAGTCGCGAGAGCCACTGCGGATCGGTCCCGAGATCCCAAGCATTGCCGGGAAGACTGTCTGCCAGCCGGGTGCGGGCAAGTCGCCGCTGGAGATCGATCAGATCGTCTTCAGGAATCTGAAGGATGTAGGGGCGAATGGTGCTCATTGTTGACCTTGGAATCCCCTTGGTCCCGACGTTTCCGGGAACTGTGTTGGAAGGCTGGAGGGTCATGCAACCGTGAAGCGGATGGGCAGAGACTGCAGGCCGCGCAGCATGTTGTTGAGGCGCCAGACCGGCTCGCCCGCAAGTTCGATCTTCTCAATTCTCGGGAGCATTTCCTCCAGAAGGACTTCCGCCTCCAGCGTTGAGAGCATCTGTCCAACGCACATATGGATCCCGAAGCCGAAGCCGACATGGCCCATCGTCTTGCGCCGGATGTCGAAGCGATCGGGGGCAGTGAATTTCTCCGGATCACGATTTGCAGCCGCCAGCAGCAGCATTACTTTCGAATTGGCCGGGATATTGACCCCGTCGATTTCGACGGGGCGGGTGGTAGTCCGGAAAAGTGACTGCACGGTCGAGCCTAGGCGGATGACCTCTGACCAGGCTGCTCGGATCAAGGACGGATCGGCGCGCAACACCTGCCATTGGTCAGGAGCTTGGCCAAACGCATGGAGCATGTGGCCGAGGCCAAAGATCGTCGTGTCGAGACCTGCGCTCAGGACTGATCGCACCAGCATGCTGGCTTCGTCTTCGGTCAGATTGCCGTTGTCGACCTCATCGTAGATCCGTGCCCCGATCCCTGTCGCGGCAATTGACTCGCGACGACATTGTCGGGTCACCCATTCGATAACCGGAGCGCTGTTCTGCATCGAGGTGGCGAAGAGTTCATTATGCGGTCCCATAGCGTTGAAAACCATCGTACCATAGGGCAAGAGGTTTTCGCGTCCCTCGGACATCATGCCAACGGCATCGGGGATGATGCGAAGCGGATAGGCCTGAGCGAAATCCTCGATGCCATCGAGCGTGACCATGTTCAAGGCACTGTCGACTATATCGCGGGCGGCGATCTTGAAATCTTCGCGCAGTTGTTCGAGCACACCTTTGCTCAGGACTCTGGTCATGACGGTGCGGGGGCGTGCATGATCGGGGGCGTCGGCTTCGTTAATGATGCTCTTGGGGCGCCACGGCGCTTCCTTCCCGAAATCCGTAATGCCGACCCCTCTGCCCGAACAGAAATTTTCCGGATCGCGTAGCGCTGCAAAGACCGAGGTGTGGCGGGCGAGTACGTAGAAGCCGTAGCGTGGCAGGTAGGTCACTGGCCCGAGTTCACGCAGCCGAGCTTGCGGAGCGTGCGGGGAGGCAAGGTACTCGATCGAAAATGGATCAATGTCGGACTCGGGACACCGATTGCCAACCATGCTGTCCATAAATGTCGCTCTCACTCTCGCCTTGCGCAGCAGATGCCATGAGAACTTGCCAGACCGCGATCCGGACCGGACGGTCAATTCCGCAAGGGCGCCATCGACGACGGGGGCGGGATCCTTTATAAAGAAAGGCATCCCGAAATAGACCATTGGCCTGCCGTCAGTTCGATCGCTTCCTCGTCTCCCACCATTGCTGACGCTATTCTGATGCACCAAACTTTTCTGTGCCGAAAGGGTAAGGAATTTGGCGTAGCAAGTCACATTCGTATTGCGAAATGCTATAAGATATTTGGTCAAATGGCTGACATAGCCATGGCAATGAAGTGGTCGATAATGCATTGCCAATGCTACAGCCGCGACGAGACGCGCGGCTATGCAAGTACAGATGCTGATCTTGATCGAATTTCTGCAGCTTTCTGATCAAAAGATCGAATGCGAAAAATCAGATAGTGGGGTCAGAATCTAATGCTTTTGGGGGAGGAAACGCGATCAATTTCCCGAGAGTTCAGGATGATGTGGGGGCAGGCATTCATCTTGCTTGCTGCGGAGCCGATTAAAATAGCTGAAGAAGGCTTGCTGCCGAAGCAGACCGAAGAATTCAAGCATAAGCGGGAGAGCGCGCTCGACCAGCCTGGCAGCTTCATCGACGCTTACGCGTCCTTCTATTCGCTGAAGGAATGTCGTCGCTTCCCAGCGCCCAACGAAGTTGGCCGCTTCGACGTAGAACCCCAGGATCTCCGGCGTATAATCGAGATGGCCGTCGAACCCGGCCTTACGCATCTCACCCCAGATCCTCACGATCTGGGCATTCGAGAGTGAAAGCATTTCGCCCTGCTGGGTTTCGATAATTTCGAGGATACCGATGTTTGCGAGAGTTCGCGCGTCTTCATCGGCATGCGGGTAATGCTCAAGCAGTGATCCTATCGCGACGGGTTGGCCGTCGGTCTCAGATCGATGTGCAACCAGCTGTTCGAGTTTGTCGAATGCGTAGGCACCGACCTGTCCCTTGGCGGCATCACCATCCATCAGAGCGCCGATCTGGGCCAGTGTGAGGCGGCTGTCCTGCTGGAGTTGTCGGATGGCGATAATCGCACTGACATGCTTTTCATCATAGTCAGCGGCATTTCGGTAAGGGCGTGCAGGTTCTGGGATCAGCCTGTGTCGCAGATAGACACGTATTGTCTCGCGATGGACTCCGGTCCGTGCTTCTAGTTCGCGCATTTTCATGCCTCTGCAATAAATCAGCACGCGCAATGCGCGCAATTGTATAATGCGTACCATGCCCGTGACGGCCTGGTGCGCGATCGCACCGCTCTCAAGAATCGCGAGAAGAACCTCACCATCGCCTTCCTCAAGCGCCAGTGTCGGCAGCGACTTGACCAGATCGACCGGCATATCGAGGCGCTCGATGCCGAAATCGCCTACCTGATCGCCGCCGCTTCCGCTCTCGCCCGCCGGCATCAGATTCTGACCAGCATCGCCGGCGTCGGAACGCTGACTGCCAACCAGCTCATCGCGACCATGCCCGAACTCGGCAGTCTCGAGAACAAGCAGGCAGCATCCCTCGCGGGCCTCACCCTGATAAGGGAGGGCGATGGTTGGTATTTGCTTGGCTTTAGCCGCAGATCGACCATGTCGCTTCCTTGCTCGGCGATGACCGCGCCGCGCGCGCTACGACAAACCTTTAGTGCCTAAGAACTTGTACAAGTCGAACGAGTCATCTCTGCTCCGAACCTCCTCGTCCCTTACTAACGTGACCGTGCTGGTCATTATCTGACGACTCCATGCAGGTGCTTGCACGATCACGTAACCAGATACGCCTAATTTGCCTCGGACAGTTGGCTCACCGCCGTCGATATCGCTGTTCGCAATAATGTGCGTTGCGTCATTGCGTCTGGACTGATCGACGTGCCGAAGGGATTGGCGGCGGTCCAAGCTGAGGCGATCGTAACGATGAGCGTCAGAAGGAAATCCGCAGGATATCGGTTGGCAACTCGCCCCTCGGCCTGCGCGCGCCGAATTTTCGCGACCTGAGCGGCGAGACTCGAGCCTTCGTCCAGCGGCCAGTCCCCCTGCTGCGCTAGACCGTTCCACATGACCAGGCGCATCACATGTGGATGATCCATCGCGAAGTCGAACAGTGCCGCCGCATAACCCGGAAGATCATCTGCAGAGAACTGGATGGTGCTGTAAATATCAGCCAGATGCCGTTCCAGCACAGCCCTGAAGAGCTGTTCCTTGTTTCCAAAGTAGCTGTAGATCAGTGCCTTGTTCGCTGGCGCGGCGGTGGCAATGCGGTCAATACGACCGCCCGCGATGCCGTGGGTCGCAAACTCTTCTGTCGCGGCCAGGAGGATGCGTTCGCGCGTCTGCTCCCCCTTTGTGAACTCAATCTTCTTCATGCCTTCAAAATCCCATTGACCATCGGAGAGAGTGGATATAACTAAAAAGTTAGTTTTTCAAGCCGGCCGCAAGAGAGGTGTGCCATGTTTCCATTGATACAAGCAGGATCTTCCAAAGCGAGAGCCTTGACCGGACTCGCACTGTCGGCGGGTTTCGCACTCTGTGTGCTGATGCCGGATATCGCCCTTGCCCAGAACGCGCATGCGCACGTTGTGCTTGATCCGAATTTCCGCACACCCGCGCCGCCCAACGATGCCTTCCCGCAGAATGCCGAACATGTTTTCTATGCGACCATAGGGATGGTGGCCATCGCGCTCATCATGGTTGTCGTGTCGATGATCGAAGGACTTCGCTTCAGGTCAACCGTTCCATTTGCAATCGTGATGGCGGGTGCCGCCTGCGTCTTTCCGGAAAGTGTAGACAATTACCTGGCCGGCTGCTTCTGGTCCCAGTCGCATGATCCAAACAAGCTCTTCTATTTTCTGATGGGGCGCGAGTTTGACTATTACACCATTGCGATGTGGTGGCCCTTCGGCGCACTGCTTGGGTATATCTTTTACGCCGCGCTCATGAGAAATGTGAAGACCGGTGCACTCTGGACCGCTTTCGCACTTTCCGGCCTCGCCGATATCATGTTCGAAGAGACACTGCTTCGCTATGGTGGCATTTATACCTATTTCGGGCATCAGCCGCTGGTTTTGCTCGGATATTTTCCTTGGTGGTGGCTTTTTGCCAATGTCGCGGCTTTGTACCTCAGCGTTGCGATCGCCTATCGTTTTCGTGAATGGTTCAATGGCTGGAAAAGCGTGCTCATCCTGGCCTTGATGCCGCTTTGCTACATCGGCGGCTTTGCCTTTTCCGGACTGCCGACGATCTATGCGATCCAGGGCAATTTCTCGCCGTTCGTGACTCAGGCAGCGGGTATCCTCACTTGCATCCTCGCCCTGATTCAGGTCGTCGGCATCCTTTACCTGATCCTCGGACGTAAGCCGCTTGCCTTCGCGGAGAGAGAGGCAATCAGCAATGGCAGTGCGCAGAATCGTCGCGCGCAGATCGGAGCGGCGGCCCCCCAATTCTGAGCCGCAAGATTTCAAATTGGGCGCCCTTCTAAGCTCGGTGAGGGCGCCCATTTCTCTGATTGCAAGGAGCACTCCATGCCGAACAAACCGCAGCCATCGATCACGCCTTTCAGGATCAATGTCGCTGACGAGGAGATTAGCGACCTTCATGCTCGTCTCGATCGCATCCGCTGGCCAGAGCGAGAGACGGTTTCCGACTGGTCGCAGGGCGTACCATTGGCCGAAATGCGCAAGCTTGCCGATTACTGGCGCCATTCCTACGACTGGCGCCGCTGCGAGGCTACGCTGAACCGGTACCCGCAATTCAAGACGACCTTGGACGGACTTGAGTTCCATTTTCTCCATATCCGCTCTTCGAATGAAAATGCACTTCCCTTGATCCTCACCCATGGCTGGCCGGGATCGATCATCGAGTTCTTGAAAGTCATAGGCCCGCTGAGCGAACCGCAGGATTTCGGTGGCGACGCCCGCGACGCCTTCCATCTGGTTGTTCCCTCCCTGCCGGGTTATGGATTCTCCGGCAAGCCGTCCGACAGCGGTTGGGGCCTCGCCAGGATAGCCGCGAGCTGGGACACGCTCATGAAGCGCCTGGGCTACCGCGAATATGTCGCACAGGGCGGCGATTGGGGCTCGGCGGTTACGCATAAGTTGGCAAGGCTGAAACCGGAGGGGCTGAAGGCGATCCATACCAACCTGCCGGTGGTGATGCCGCCGCCGCCTTACGAAAATCTCAATGCTGAAGAGACCGCGATGCTAGCCGCTATGGGGCATTACCAGCGCTGGGAAGCAGGCTATTCAACCCAGCAGATGTCCCGCCCGCAAACGCTGGGCTACGCTCTTGCCGACTCGCCTATTGGACAGGCAGCCTGGATATTCGAAAAGTTCAGGGCATGGGCCGATTGCGATGGCAATCCGCTCAACATCCTGAGCTATGATGAGTTGCTCGACAGCATCATGATGTATTGGCTCCCCAACTGCGGCGCCTCGTCGGCGCAGCTCTATTGGGAGAGTTTCGAGAACGCCTTCGTGGTTACGGAACCGGTTCCCGTGCCATGTGGCTACAGCGTGTTTCCGAGAGAAATCTATCAGGCACCGAGAAGCTGGGCTGAACGGTGCACGCCAGAGCTGATACACTGGAACGAGCTCGACAAGGGCGGTCATTTCGCGGCCTTCGAGCAGCCGGGACTTTTCGTCAATGAACTCAGAAATTGCTTCAGAAAGTTACGATAAGGCCGTCGAGAAGCTCCGCAGGCTGGGCTTCCGTTCACGCCGGACCATCGTAGCCAATAGCTGAAAATCAGTCTTTGGTCGCGACAAGCAGGATATTCTAAGCGATGGAAATGTTGAGCCGGCATCAACTTCGCCGCCGGTTCCACATCTCCTGCCACCCTTCCCTGCGTTAATTCTCAGAACGCGAGGCCGTTAGATGGGGTGGGGCGGCTACTCACCAAATTGGTTGTGACCCAACGGCCTGACCGATGGTGGCCACGGCTGGAATACGCACTCGCTTCAGATCCTGAAGCATGGTTATGGGGCAAGAGACGAAGAACAGAATCTATGCACCATAGGTAGCCCTGACGACTTCCAGGCCTCCAATCGAAAACGTACCGATCTTATGGTAGGGGATCAGGAACCATGATTTAAACGATTCGCTGATGCCGTGCCCGATGATGCTGATGGCTGAAGTAGCCATGGCGAGGCTTATGCGTGATCGAGCCAATCGCAACCTGGATGCGCTAGAGTCGCATTTCGCGGAAGGGCATCAATGGCTGGCCGGTGCTGATTTCAATGTCGCGGATTTCGTGATGAGGTTTCCGTAAACCACCGTGCGTGCCTTCATCCTGTTCGATCTGTAGCCCTATCCAAATCTCCGTGCCTATTTGCTACGCGTGGCAGGCCATCCTACTTTCGCAACCGCGATGTCCAAGGCTGCATCTGGCCGCGAACTCCTGCTGGATCGAGCGTCTTTCACTCGTTCGGTTGACGGACGTGACCGCAGTCGATGGCGCGACATGCACCTGTCAGGCTATCGTTATGTGACCCGACCGCTGCTCGTACCAGTACCCTAAAATCTCACGAACCCAGATTTGCGGTTGGATATCGGGGCGGCGTTATCTCGGAACTTGTCAGAGAGAGGGGACGATATCCGGAATTTCCGAGCCGGGCGCACGGGTGACGGCACGGGCCCTGCCGGAATGTCCAGCGGGGCGCAAGAAGCCGACATTGAGCCGGTTTGACAGGACTTCAATTCTGGCGTGTGCTGGCATCTAACTTCATCGTTTATCCGGCCGATCCGGCAATCATTATGCGTTATCTGGAAAGGCATACCCAATAAGAGGGCTTCTGTCTCTCCGCTTGAACTTATCGGCCTTCGGCTGGTCAGTCATTCGGTATTGTTCTGTTCGATATACTCGGCTTGTCCATTGTGATGAAGCACCCAACGGCCAAACCTCTTTTCGGCCAAATCGACGATCCAGACCGGCAGCAGGAGAGAGGCAAAGAGGGCTGCGGTGGTTTTGACCTCGAAGAGGCCTTTGAAAAGGGCGAGGGCCAAGGCGAAAAGGGCCACGGTCGCTGCCCCCAGTGCGACGGCTTTGACTATGCCAATATATCTTGGGATCAAGTGATGGCGGACGCGTTCCAGTTCATCCTTGGCCTGCCTCATCTCCTGCCGCAGCGCGAGGCGGTCAGCCATCAGCTTTTCTACCGAAGGGTTGACGGCCTTCATGGCAGCCAGAAGGCGTTCGTCGGCAATCGGCGGTAACTGGTTGTCGTTCATGTCAGGCGCTCAGGGCAAAAATCTTCTCACTCATGGCGGGGCTGATTTCGCCATGCTCCAGTAGGTATTGAAACAGCGCGCCACCGAGTTTGATAAGGGCGTCCTGTTCCACATCGTCGCCACCGCGGCTTAGGAAAGCCCAAGCGGTGGCGATTGAACGGGCATAGATGCTGTCCAGACTTTCGGTATCTGGCCGACCTTCGCCGGTCAAAAGCCAGTTTGCGCTGACGCCATAAACCTGGCTGAAGGCGAGGATCGCCGAGGCTGGAGGCTCGCGCCCCTTTTCATAATTGACCAAGGCGCCATGCGAAATGCCGATCGCTTCCGCGACATCGGTTTGCTTCAGCCCCTTTGCCTTGCGGATCTCCAGAAAACGCGCGCCGATGCTCATGCCGCACCGACGCACGAATCCGTCTTGACGAAACTCACAAACATGAGCTACTCCAATAATCGTGAGTTTCTGCCAAACTCCAATCACAAACTACTACAGAGGTGCTAGTCATGCAATTGCTGACACTGCCAAAACTGGCCGCGCGCAGCGGCTGGCCGGAGTCTCGCGTCCGTCGCATGGTTGCGCGGGGGTTGCTGTCCCATATTCGCGTCAACGGTCGGCTTCTTCTGCCGGAAACCGCCATTGAAGATTATGTGGCAAACCACTTCGTGGCCGCCGCAGGTCGGTCAACCCCGATGGGGCGACTCACCCTGGCCAGTCCGGCGCAAGACCCTGATCCTAGAAACTGACCAATGAGGAGCTCTTGGAATGGCTGTCCTCTCATCCATTCTCGATTCCGGGAGGCCGCCCAGCGAATGGGTTGAGTTGCTGTCCACCCGGGGCCTTGTCATTTCCGAACGAGCATTGCGCGAGAAGGCCAACCGCATCGGTGCCTTCCACCGGCTCGGGCGGAACATGATCATCACCGCCGATCAGATCGACCAAATTTTGGAATATCGCAAACCATGCCCCTCGAACCGTTCCGCAGAGGCCCCACGTGGTGGGCGCGCGGGCGCGTCGAATATCTCGGCGCCCCCATCACCGACTACTATCGATGCAGCACTGGAGCATCTGAAGAAGCAGGCGCGTGGGACTGGTGCCGTGCCGAGGAAGAGAGGCAAATACGCCGCCACGTCCTAGGCGAGGATGCCGAGGCGCAGCCGCCTGCCAAGTTCACATTCGCTGATGCTGTGCTTCTCTACAAGCCGAGCGAAGCGGATGCTGGGTATCTCGTCCCAATCATGACCAAGCTTGGCTCGATGGCTGTCGCAGACATTACGCCCAAGCTCGTGCGTGAACTGGGCGGGGAACTCTATCCAGAGGCATCGACAGACACGTGGGTGCGCCATGTCGTGACGCCCGTTCGCTCTGTCATCAACAATGCGCATGACCTTGGCCACTGCGCGCCGATCCGCATCAAGGGCTATTCCAAAGAGGAGCGAGTCGCGCAGGATCTAAAGCGCGGTCGGAAAAGCCGGGTCAAGAAGACGCCAGGAAGCTGGGAATGGCTGCTCAAATTCCGCCAGCACGCGCCGCGGAGTCATGCTGCTCTGGCCATGTTCATGTTCATGACGGGGGCGCGGATCAGCCAGTCCATTGCGATGCATCCCGACCGTCATTTGAGGCTGGATCAGAATTTGGTCTGCATCCCGGCGGCCAAAGGTCACGATGATCGCTGGATCACGGTTCCGCATGAGTTGGTGAGGGAACTGGCATCCCTGCCTCGACTTTATCCGCGCGGGTTCGAGCGCACACAGGACAATCTGCGGGTCTTCGGTTTCGCAGATCGATCAAGCCCTCGAAAGGGTTGGGCCAAGGCCTGCAAACTGGCTGGCATCGATCTGCTGCCATTTCACGCCGCCGGGCGCCATGGGTTCGGCCAGGAAATGAACGTGCGACAGGGCATCGACGAGAAGGCTGCGGGTGAATTCGGCGGTTGGTCCGACACCAGTCTGATGCGCAGAACTTATACCCATGCCGAGCAGACGGCCGAGAAAATTCACGAGGCGCAATTGCGTGGTCTGCGGGCTGCCGAGGAGCGAACCAAGCTGTCACTGTTCAGCGTTGGAGCCAGCCAAAGGAAGGAGAGGGCGTGATGGCCGTGTACGGGATTTGTACGGGCTCGGTACGAAACGGGGCGTTTGTTCCCGTTATTTTCCGCATCCAAATTTTTTCGACAGAATATGGTTTCCATAAAATCCCCTTATTTCAGAGGGTTTTATGGTGGGCGCGGCAGGGATTGAACCTGCGACCCCACCCGTGTGAAGGGTGTGCTCTACCGCTGAGCTACGCGCCCGCTGGCTTGGTGTCGGCTTCGTTTTGAAGCGTCTCCGTTGCCGGGAGCCGCGCCTCTAAAGGGGTTTGTTTGCGTTGACAAGTGGGTAATGCAATTTATTTCACGCACCCATGACTGACACCGAAAACACCTCCGCCGAATCGGGCGCCGCCATCGGCGATACCCCGCCCGATCGCCTGGCCATCAACCCCAAGAGCCCGTTTTTCGACGCGGACAAGCTGCAGCGCGGCATCGGCATCCGCTTCAAGGGCGTGGTGCGCAACAATGTCGAGGAATATTGCATTTCCGAAGGCTGGGTGCGCGTTCAGGCCGGCAAGAGCTTTGATCGCAAGGGGCAGCCGCTGACCATCAAGCTGAACGGCCCGGTTGAGGCGTGGTACGAGGATCTGGGCGATAATCCGCCCATCGCCGCCGTCTGAGGCTGACACGAAAAAGGTCCGGGCGCGAACCCGGACCTTTCCCATCGACTGCTACTTCGAATTTTCGCGGGTTTCAGCGGCGCGAATAGGCCGCGATGATCGCCCCGATGGGGTCGCCCAGATAATGGCTCAGCGCAGAGCCGTGATTGGCCCCGGCATAGGGCCGGCTCTCGCCCAGCGGCGCGGCAGGCGTGTTATAGATAAAGCCCGAGACCGGCCAATGCGTCGTGCCCAGCCCGCCCAGCGGCTGATACCACACGCGCACTTCGCTCCAGTCATTGCGCGCCGACACGTCCATGGCCAACACATTGTCCTCGATCTGGCCGCGCTCGCCGCCCAAGGGGCTCCAGTTGGCATGGCGCACCAACACCCGGCGCGAATCGAGGATCCGGCTGACCGTGGCCACATGGCCCAGCACCATCGGCCCATAGGGCTTGAACGCCATCACCGCGCCCACGCGGGGGGAAAAGCCACGTTGGTAACGCCCGGCGGCCTGATCCCACCATGTATGCGCGTCGCCGCGCAACTGAATGCCCGATACGCTGCGCGCATAGGGCACGCATTGCAGGAAAGTGCTGCTGGGGGCGGCCATGACCTGCTGACTGCGCGGGACGATTCGCCCATTCTGATTCGCCAGATCGACAAAGGCGACCGAAAAGCGCGTTGAGGCAAAGCGATTGGCGGCCGGTCGACCCGAAGATTCCGTCCGCCCGGCCGCATGGGCGGGCAAGGCCGCCATAAACGAGGCCCCCATCAGCGCTATGGCGAGAGCCTTTGCCATGGTCATGCCCGGCGTCTTGCTGAAAGGGATTCGCGTCATGCAAAGAAACTACGTCGCCACAAGTTATGGCACTGTCGCAAGGTTTGGTTACCTGCGGCGTAATCTTTCGGCTGATTACTACCTATGACACCGACAGGCCGCGATGGGCGGCAAAAGCGCGCCATTTCGGGGCGAGGGCGCCGGGGACGCGCCGTTTTGCTTGCCAAAAGCGCGTTCTTGTGAGCAGGGCTAATGCCATGTCCCGTCAGATTATCATTATTGGCCGACCCAATGTCGGCAAATCAACCCTGTTCAACCGCCTCGTGGGAAAGAAGCTCGCGCTGGTGGATGACCAGCCGGGCGTGACTCGCGACCGCCGCTTTGGCGAGGCGAGTCTGCTGGGGCTGGATTTCACCATTGTCGACACCGCCGGGTGGGAGGACGACGATCCCTCCAGCCTGCCGGGCCGTATGCGCGCCCAGACCGAGGCCAGCCTTGAGGGCGCGGATATCGCGCTTTTCGTGGTCGATGCGCGCGCGGGCATCACCCCGCTGGACGAAGAAATCGCCCGCTGGCTGCGTGAACAGACTGTTCCGGTTATCCTTTGCGCCAACAAGGCCGAAGGGCGCGCGGGCGATGGCGGCCTGTATGAGGCTTTCAGCCTTGGCATGGGCGATCCCGTTCCGATCAGCGCCGAGCATGGCGAAGGCATGGGCGACCTGTTCGAGGCGCTGCTGCCTTTCTTTGAGGGCGACGAGGAAGAGGAAGAGTTCGAGCCCTTCGATCCCGACGATGAGGATGCGCTCAACGCCGCCCCTCTGAAGCTGGCGATTGTGGGCCGCCCCAATGCGGGCAAATCCACGCTGATCAACGCCCTGCTGGGCGAGGATCGCCTGCTGACCGGGCCGGAGGCGGGGATTACCCGCGATTCGATCGCCATCGACTGGGTATGGATGGACCCGGAAACGCATCTGGAGCGCCCGGTCCGTCTGATCGACACCGCCGGTATGCGCAAAAAGGCGCTGGTGGTTGAAAAGCTGGAGCGCATGTCGGTGGCCGACGCGCGCCGCGCGATCGACTTTGCCGAGGTGGTCGTGCTGCTGCTCGACGCGACTCGCGGGTTGGAGCATCAGGACCTGAAAATCGCCAGCATGGTGCTGGAAGAAGGTCGCGCCCTGATGATCGCCATCAACAAATGGGACGTGGCCGAGGACGCCTCGGGCCTGTTCAACGGCATCAAGGCGGCGCTGGACGATGGTCTGGCGCAGGTGCGAGGTCTGCCGCTGATGAGCGTTTCGGCGCGCACCGGCAAGGGGCTGAACCAGATGATCGCCGCGGCCTTCAAGCTGCGCGCCTCGTGGAGCAAGCGCGTGCCGACCGCCGCGCTCAACCGCTGGTTCGACGATGCGCTGGCCGCCAATCCGCCGCCGGCGCCCGGCGGCAAGCGGATCAAGCTGCGCTATATCACCCAGGCCAAGACCCGTCCGCCCGGTTTCGTGCTGTTCGGTACGCGACTGGATGATCTGCCGATGTCGTATCAGCGCTATCTGATCAACGGCATCCGGCGCGAATTGGGCTTTGACGCGGTGCCGGTGCGTTTGACATTGCGCACGCCGAAGAATCCCTTCGCGACGAAGAAGTAACAAAAAAGGGCTGCTCCCGATGGGGCAGCCCTTTTTAGATGGTCTGAGATCGAAAGATCAGCGGCCGCGCTGCCCTTTGGGCGTGGCCATGGCCAGAGCCTTGCCCTGCGAATTGCCCGAACCCTTGCTCTGTGCAGGCTGTGCCGGGGTGTTCCGGGGCAGGTTGCCGGAATGGGCAAAGCAGGCGCCGCCGCTCTTGCGGATCGAGGCGCATTTGTTCGTCGCGGCATTGGCGTTGAACCCGCGCACCGACACGCGCCAGAACTGGCGGTCCTCGACCATGGCCTTGGTCACTTCGACATCGGCGGCGGCAAAGGCCTTTTCGCGGCTCAAAAAGGCCTTCTTGGCGCGCAGGGCATTCTTTTCCGACAGGAAGGCACCCAGTTGCACGACATGCGTGCCCGAGGCGCTGCGTGCTTCGCCATTGGCAATATCAACCGGAGCGGCGCTCTTGCCCTTCGCCTTGGCGCGCGCTGTGTGCAGCGCCACGGCGACCGGGCGCGCCGCCGAGGCGGGCACGGCAATGGCGTGGAACACCGGCGCGGGCGGGGTAAAGGTTTCGGCCTGCGCGACAGGCTGGCTTGGGGCCAGAGCGGGCAATTCGGTGGCGGGTGCCGATTCGCTGGTCGCAGTCGCGGTGACCGGGGCCGGGCTGACAGGAGCCGGGTCGGCCGGAGCCGCGCTGGCGAGGGCCACCTCTGCCGGAGCCGGATTGATCGGGGCCTCAACCGGAGCGGCGGCGGCCACGGTGGGCGCGGCCATCGGCGCGGGTTCGGCCGAGGCCATCTGCACCGGGGCCTCGGTCTTGTTCAGCGCCAGTTGCATCGGCTGGCCCGCATCGGGCGCCAGATCGACGCCCAGCAGGCTGGCCACACGCTGGCGGGCTGCCTCGGGGCGGGCGGCAGCGGCCCATTCGGTCATGCGCGCGTCCACCTTGTCGGCGGGCAGGTCCATGGCCACAATCGTGCGCGACTCGGCCCAGCGGCCAGCCAGCGCATAGGCATAGGCCAGATTCGCGCGCAGCTTGTCGCTCTTGTCGCCCGCGCGCAGCGCATCGGCCAGCAGCACGCTGCCCTTGTCGCCTTCGCCCGCCAGCGCCAGCGCAAGGCCAAGGTCGGCCACCGGAATCACATTGTTGCCGCTTTCCAGCGTGGCCAGCGCGGCGTCATTCTGCCCGCTGCCGATCTGGGCCAGCGCCAGGGCCAGCAGCGTGCGGCCCGACGTGTCGCCCAGCGTTACGGCATCGGACAGCGCCGTGGTGGCCGATTGAAAACGCCCGTTTTTCAAATAGGCGCGGCCCAGCGTCGCGCGCAGCGAAGCCTCACGCGGGCTTTGCGCCACCGATGCCTCGGCCAGCGAAACGCCCCGCTCGCCATCGCCCTTGGCCAGAGCCGTCTCGACCGCCTTGGGCTTGGGTTTGGTGCGGGCCATCGCGGGCTGGGCCGTCGCGGTGGCCATCAGCGCCAGAGTCAGGGATAACGGCAAGGCGGCGTTAAGCGAAAAAGAACGGCGCGCGATCATGGTCGGCTCCTGCAACGGTTTACGGGCGCGCAAGGCAGAGCAGCCGGCATGCGCATCCCGACCAGATGGTGGGATTTCTGGGAAAAACTTCGCAGATCGTTCCTAAATTTAAGTTAACGGAGCGGTAGTAACCCGCGTAGTAAACACGGACATGGCCAGGGAGCTGAAGGGCTGTCTGGGCCTTGCTGTTTGGGCAAATGGGTTTCGGGACAAGTATTGGCGGCGCGCTTTGCGCCGCAAGGGGATCGGACGATGGGTTTCTCTTTGATGCGCAAGGGTTTGGTCGTTGCAGGCTTGCTGGGCGCGGCGGCTTCGGCGCCTGCGCTGGCCGATGTGAAGGCCGGGGCCGATGCCTGGGGGCGGGGCGATTTTCCCGCCGCCGTGCGCGAATGGCAGCCCCTGGCCGACAAAGGCGACCCCGATGCCCAGTTCAACATGGCCCAGGCCTATAAATTGGGGCGCGGCGTGCCGCAGGATCTGACCCGCGCCGAGATGCTTTATGCAAAGGCCGCCGCGCAAGGCCACCTGCAGGCGGGCGACAATTACGGCCTTCTGCTGTTTCAGCGCGGCCAACATGCCGCCGCCTTGCCCTATATCCGCGCAGCATCAGACCGGGGGGATCCGCGCTCGCAATATCTGCTCGGGCTGGCCTATTTCAATGCCGATGGGGTTAACAAGGACTGGGTGCGCGCCTATGCTCTTGAAAGCCTTGCCGCGCAGCCCACTTCGGGCGCGCCGGGCCTGCCGCAGGCCAAGGCGGCGCTGAGCGAAATGGACAAGTATATTGCCATCGAGGATCGCCAGCGCGCGATCTCGCTGGCCACGGAACTGGCCGCACAGGTCGAGGCGAATCGCCAGCGCCAGTTGGCGGCGGTCGATCTGGGCACGCCCAACCCGCCTGTGGTGACCACGTCCACGGCTACGCCGGTGCGCGCGGTGCCGACCGGCATGGCGGGCAATATGCGGCCCGCGCAGGGTGTGATTCGCGAGCCTGCCCCCGCGCCGGTCATGCCGCGCGAACCGGCGCCGCGCCCGGTGCTGGCCACGGCGGCTCCGGTCGGCTTGCCGCCTGCGCCGGCGCCGCGTGTCGCCGCGCCGCGTCCGGCCCCGATGGCGGTGGCCGTGGCGGAGCCCGCGCCCAAGGCCACGCCCATGCCCGCGCCCAAACCGACCCCCGCGCCCAAACCGGCCCTTGCACCCAAGCCCGCGCCCCATGCCGTGCCGGTGGGCGGGCCGTGGAAATTGCAGCTTGGCGCCTTTGGCGTGGCGGGCAATGCTGATGCGCTGTGGGCGCGGGTGAAATCCATGCCCGAAATCGCCGGGCATCCGCGCGCCAATGTGCCGGTTGGCAAGGTCATGCGCCTGCTGGCCACGGGATATAGCGAGGAAAACGCGCAAAGTGCCTGTCGCAAGCTGACGGGGGCGGGTCTGTCCTGTATGGCGGTCAAGGATTGACGGCGTTCGGGGACTGACGATTTTGACGATGGAGGGGCGCGAGCGGATCATTTCGCTCGATCTGGTGCGCGGGTTTGCGGTGCTGGGCATTGTGGCGGTCAATGTGGCGGGCTTTGCCGGGCCGCGTCTGGCCACTTTGACGCCCGCCCATCTGATCGCGCAGGGCGGCGGCTTTGCCTATGCGCCCGCCGCGCCGCTGGACGAGGCGGTGTTTGCCGCGATCCTTGTTCTGTTTGAAGGCAAGATGCGCGCGCTTTTCACCATGCTGTTCGGCGCCTCGATGCTGCTCTTTATCGAGCGGGCCGAGGCGGCGGGGCGCAACGGTTTGGCGCTTCAGGCGCGGCGGCTGGGCTGGCTGGCGCTGTTTGGCTATCTGCATTACGTGCTGCTGTGGTGGGGTGATATTCTGTTCCTCTATGCCGCCTGCGGCTTTGTCGCGCTGGGGCTTTGCGTGTTTTCCAATCGGGCGCTGGTGATTGGCGCTCTCGCCGGATATCTGCTCTGGGCGGTGATGGGAGGCTTGGGCGGCCTGCCGCTGGTGCTGGCCGAGGAGCATATGCGCCTTGGCATGGCCGGCGCGGATGAGGCGGCCCAATTGAAATCCGCGCTGGTCGACAGCATGGCGATGATGCGCGGTGATGTGGCGCAGGCGCATCTGGGCTTTATGGCCATGGCGCATGACAAGCTGGTCCATGCGCCGGGCTGGCCCTTTGTCATGATCTTTGCCAGTTTTGGCGAGACTTTGCCGCTGATGCTGATCGGCATGGTGCTCTATCGCATCGGTTTTGCCCAAGGGCTGGCCTCGCGGCGGGTGCTGTGGGGTGTGGCGGCGCTGGGGGTGGGGTTAGGGCTGCCGATGGCGCTGGGCATGGCGTGGTGGGCTTGGGCGCGCCATTTCCCTCCGGTGGCGATGGGCGAGTTGATGGCCAATTGGGCCGCGCCGCAACATCTGTTGCTGGCGCTGGCCTATTATGCGCTGATGCTGCTGGCTGCGCCCTGTCTGCTGCGGAGCTGGCTGGGAGAGCGGCTGGTGGCGGCGGGGCGGATGGCCTTTTCCAATTATATCCTGACCAGCGTGGCGCTCTCGGTGCTGTTCTATCGCGCGGGCCTGTTCGGGCGGATGGGCGATGCGGCGCAGATGTTGGTGGTGCTGGCCGTGTGGATCGCCATGCTGGGCTGGAGCAAGCCCTGGCTGGCCCGTTTCCGTCAGGGGCCGCTCGAATGGCTGTGGCGCTCGCTGGTGGAGCGCCAAGCTCTGCCTTTCAAAAGAACAGCGCCGGGAGTGTGATGCTCCCGGCGCCGTGATGCTTAATTGTCGTCACCGCCCATCGGGGGCATGCCCGGAGGCGGGCCATCGCCCATGCCGCCGCCGCCCTGGCCGCCGCCCATACCGCCACCGCCGCGCCGTCCGCCGCCCATCGGGGGCATCATGCCGCGTCCGCCGCGCATCGCGTTGATCTCTTCGCGGCTGAGGAACAGATCCTTGTTGGTGTCGGCCTTGTCGAAACGGGCGCGTTCATAGGCCTGCAATTCGGCAAGGCTGATCCCGGCGTCATAGTCGACATTGGCCTTGGCAATTGCCACCGGCCCCAGCGGTTCGACCGCCAGACGCAGCGCCATGTCGCGCTCGCCTTCGCCCAGATCGGGGAAGATCGCATCGGGCACGATTTCGGCAAATTCGCCGCCATCCTCGGCCATTTCCGCGCTGCTCTTGCGGCTTTCCCAGGCGATGAACTCGGCCTCGTCGATGCGCCCGTCATGGTTGGCGTCCACATCGACAAAGCGCTTGTGGATCAGCGCATTGCGCCGCGCGGTGATCACGCTTTCAAACTCGGCCAGCGTGACCATGCCGTCCTTGTTGGCGTCGGCCGCGCGGAACATGGATTCCACCGCCGCCTCGTATCTTTTCAGCGGGATGGGCTTCATGTCCCGTGGCGCGCCGCCGCGCGGAGATCCGCCATCGGGCGGGCCGCCCATGTCGCCGCCGCCATGACGGCCACCCATGCCGCCACCGCCGCCCATACCACCCATGCCTCCGCCGCCCATGCCGCCCATTCCCCCCATGCCGCCCATCTGGGCCATGGCAGGGGCCGCCGACATCATCGGCACGGCCAGCAGCAAGGCTGTCAAAACTGTCAATCTGTTGCGCATATTACATCCCGGACCCATGCGAAGCCCTCCCCATAGCTGACCTGCCTGCGCAAAGCTTGCGCGCAGATGAACGGCGACGCTTTTTGCCTCCCGCGCCATTTTGCTCTAGCGCGGAGCCTATGCATATTCGCGCCCATGCCATTCTGTGTTCGGCCCGCCCGCATGGCGAGGTGGGGGTGATCGCGCGCCTGATGACCGCCGATCATGGGATGGTGGCTGCCTATGTCGCGGGGGGGCGGGGGCGGGACCTGCGCCCGGTGCTGATCCCCGGCAATGGGCTGGCGGTGGACATGCGGGCCCGCATTCCCAGCCAGATGCCTGCGGCCAAGGTTGAATTGACGGTCAGCCGCGCGCCTTTTCTGGTTGAACCTTTGCCCGCTGCCGCAATCGGCTGGGTCACGGCGCTTGTCGCCGCTTCCCTCCCCGAGAGGCAGGCCTATCCGGCGCTTTATGATGCATTGGGGGCGCTGCTCGATGCGGTGTGCCATGCGCCATCGGCGCGGGGCTGGGCGCCGGCCTTGCTGGCCTATGAGGCGCTCTTGCTGCGCGAACTGGGCTATGGCGAACGTTTCGGCGCCGGGGCCGACGGTCAGCGGATGCTGGAAGGCGGCGCGTGGGATGCGGTTCTGGCCCGTTTCGATGCGCTTGGCCTTGCCCTTTCGCGCTATCTGCTTGCCGATCGGCGCGGCGATGTTATGGGAGCGCGCGAAATATTGCGCCAACGTCTGGGGCGCATGGCAGCTTGAAAGAGGTAGAGCCATGAAGATTGCGGTTTTCGCCGGTGACGGCATCGGCCCCGAAGTGACGGCACAGGCCGTCCGCGTGCTGGACAAGCTGGCGATTGCCGGGCTTGAAATGGTCGAAGGCGATGTGGGCGGCGCGGCTTATTACAAGCATGGCCATCCTCTGCCCGAGGCGACCAAGGAAATCGCGCGCGGCGTTGACGGTATCCTGTTTGGCGCGGTGGGCGATTTTTCCTGCGACCATCTGGAGCGCGCGCTGCGTCCGGAACAGGCCATTCTGGGCCTGCGCAAGGAACTCTCGCTGTTCGCCAACCTGCGTCCGGCAACGCTCTTCCCCGGCCTCGAAGGCTTTTCGGCGCTGCGCCCTGAAGTCGCCAGCCAGATCGACCTGCTGATCGTGCGCGAGCTGAACGGCGATGTGTATTTCGGCGAAAAGGGTATGCGCACGCTGGAAGACGGCCGTCGTCAGGGCTGGGACATGATGTCCTATGCCGAGGACGAAGTGCGCCGCATCGCGCATGCCGGTTTCAAGGCCGCGCAGGGCCGCAAGGGCAAGCTGTGCAGCGTGGACAAGGCCAATGTGCTCGAGACCAGCCAGCTCTGGCGCGATGTGGTGATCGAGGTTTCGGCGGAATATCCCGATGTGGAACTTAGCCACATGTATGTCGACAATGCCGCGATGCAGCTCGTCAAGTCGCCCGGCCAGTTCGATGTGATCGTCACAGGCAATCTGTTTGGCGATATCCTGTCGGATCAGGCCAGCATGTGCGTCGGCTCGATCGGCCTCCTGGCCTCGGCCTCGCTGGGCACGCGCCAGACCGAATATGGCACCGTGGGCCTGTATGAACCCATCCACGGCAGCGCCCCCGACATCGCGGGCCAAAACAAGGCCAACCCGATGGCCACGATCCTGTCGGCCGCCATGCTGCTGCGCCATTCGCTGGGCCTTGAGGCGCAGGCCGTGCGGATCGAGGCGGCTGTGGCCAAGACGCTGGCCGACGGCATTCGCGGCGGCGATCTGGGCGGCGATGCCTCGACCAGCGCGATCGGTGATGCGGTGCTGGAACGCCTGTAATCCGCGCTTTTGCGCCCCTGCCATGATTTGAACAAGGTTGGGGCGCAAGAGACGCGCGTTTTCCGGGGGGCGATGAACGCGGTCATATGCGGCAGAATGGGGTCAGAATGGGGCTCTTCCCCATCTTTCGGCTTTTTTAGCATCAGGAATTATGGTTCAGACTCTGCAACTTGCCATCGTAATGCCCACGCTGAATGAGAGGGGCAACCTGCGCCCGCTCGTGGCGCGGCTCGATGCCGCTTTGGCGGGCATCGCGTGGGAGGCGATCTTCGTTGACGACAACAGCCGCGACGGCACTGCCGATGAGGCACGCGCCATCGCTTTGGAAGACCCCCGTATCCGCTGCATCCAGCGCATCGGGCGGCGCGGTCTGGCCAGCGCCGCCATCGAGGGCATGTGCGCCACTGCCGCCCCCATCGTCGCGGTGATGGACGCCGACCATCAGCATGATCCCAAGCTGCTGCCCGGCATGTTGGCGGCCATTGAATCGGGCGAATATGATCTGGCCTATGCCAGCCGCTTTGCCGAAGGCGCCAGCACCGAGGCATGGGGTCGCCCTGATCGTGTCAAGGCCAGCGGCTTTGCCAATGCCATCGCGCGCAAGGTGACGGGCGTGGATCTGTCCGATCCGATGAGCGGCTTTTTCATGCTGCCCACGGCCACGCTGCGCTGTGATGCGCATCGCCTTTCGGGCGTGGGTTTCAAGATCCTGCTCGATATTCTTGCCACGGTTGACGCGCCGATGCGGGTCAAGGAATTTCCCCTCGATTTCGCCGCCCGCGCGGATGGCGAAAGCAAGCTGGATCGGACGGTTGTGTTTGAATTCCTGATCGGTCTTTACGACAAGTGGCTGGGCCGCATCATTCCCACCCGTTTCGCGCTGTTCGGCACGGTGGGGGCGCTGGGCGTGCTGGTGCAATTTGCCATGCTGTGGCTGGTGCTCAGCGTGTTTCTGGGCCAGCGCTTCGTCTATGGCCATTGGTCGAGCGACGAGACGACCTTCAACATCGCCAACACGATTGCCGCGCTGGTGGCCATGACGTTCAACTTCGTGCTGAACAATGAGCTGACCTATGCCGACAAGCGTTTGCGCGGGGTCTGGCCTTTGTGCAAGGGCTGGGCGCAATTCGCGCTGACCTGTTCGCTGGGCCTGCTGACCAACATCGGCGCGACGGCGGCCTTGAAGCGGATGCATATCCACGATGTGATCGCGGTGCTGGTCGGCATCGTGCTGGCCTCGGTGTGGAACTTTGCGCTGTCGAGCAAGTTCGTCTGGGGCAAATACGGGAATTGATCAGAGGCACTCTTTCCCGGCCCTGTCACTCAATCGAGTAAACTCTTGGGTGGCAGGGCCGGGGGAGAGGGCCGGTGCCGCATGAAATGCGTCTCTTTCGGCGCCTTTTCAAGCTCAGCGCCAGCTGGCCAGCCACATCCAGTCCTCGAAACTGGCCACGCCCTTATGCAGCGCGGCGGCCGAGAGGATCGGAAAGAACCACGCGAACACGCCCACCGACAGCAAGAGGATGCCAAAAGCCTCATGCCTCCAGCGTCGCCCGCGCGCGGCCCACAATTCATCCACCGCCAGCCCCAGCGCCGCCATCAGAAACGTGCCGGGCAGCAGATAGTGGTAATAGAACTGCACCGGCTTGTTGCCCACGATCCACAGGCCCAGTGAGGCGGCATAAAGCGCCACCAGCACCAGCGGCAACCATGCCCGGCGGGCCAATCCGCACCATCCCGCCCAGACCAGCGCGATCAGCCCCGCGATCATTGTGAAGGGATTGCCGATCAGCATCACCCCGCGCTGCGCCCCGTCGGTGACTTCATAAAGATACCAGATCGCGCGCCAGTTGATGATCCACTGGGTCCACACGCTCTGATAGGGATGGTGCTTGGTCACGCTGCTTTGCAGGTCGATCATGTGGCGATGCCAACCGATCGGATCGAGAGGGGGCACCGCATCGCGCGCGGTGAAAAAGCCCGGCAGATAGGTCAGCCAATAGGCCCCCAGCGGCAGGGCGATCAGACACAGGCTCAGCTCGACCATCGAGAGCGCGGGCAGGATCGGCCGCGCCCCGGTGGCCAAGGCCCGCAGCCGCGCGCCCAGCACCATAGCCACAACCACCGCCCAGACCGGCAGCACGCTCCATTTCGCGCCCAGCGACAGGCCCAGCACGAGCCCGCCCGCCACCATCCGCCATCGCGATCCATCGGCCCGGTTCATCGCCCCGGCGATCAGCCAGAGCGCCACCATCGCCAGCCCAGCCATCACCATGTCGAGCATGGCAATCCGGCTTTGCACATACCACGCGAAATCGGTGGCCAGCAGCACCATCGCGGCGACCGAGGCCATGGCCCTCCCGCTGGCCCGCCACATGGCGCGGCCAAAGGCCCACAGGCCGATCACCCCCATCAGCGCACTGGGCATCCGCCAGCCCAGTGGATTGTCGCCAAAGATGCGGATCGAGGCGGCGATCATCGCCTTGGCAAACAGCGGGTGTTCCGGATTGGCCGGATTGCCCGCGATCATCGCGCGCGCGGCGGGCACGTAATGGATCTCGTCGAAATAGAGATGCGACGGGATCGTCAGGCGCAGCGCCACCAGCCCGGCAAACAGCAGCGTGACAAGGATCTGGAATGCCCACGGGTCGGACTGTGGCTTGGCAAACATTTGAACAGGCTAGATCCGGGGCGGGATCTGCGCAACAGCGCTTGCGCCGGATGCCCTTGCTCTTGCGCCGTGCCGGTTATAGAGCAAGGCCCCATGAAAAGGGATACTGGACAGGATCGTAAGATCACCCGCAACTGGCGCAGCGCGACGCAGGCCGTGCGCGGCGGCACATGGCGCAGCGAACAGGGCGAAACCTCCGAGGCCATCTATATGACCTCGGGCTTTGCCTATGACAGCGCCGAAACCGTGGCCGACCGCTTTGCGGGCAAATTGCCCGGCATGACCTATTCGCGCACCGCCAACCCCAGCGTGCAGATGCTGGAGGAGCGCATTGCCCTGATGGAAGGGGCCGAGGCATGCCGGTGTCAGGCCAGCGGCATGGGCGCGATGTCCAGCGTTCTGCTGTGCCAATTGTCGGCGGGCGACCATATGGTGATCGCCAAGGCCGCCTTTGGCCCGACGCGCTGGGTGACGGACAATCTGTTGCCCCGCTTCGGCATCGAGGTGACGGCGGTTGACGGGCGCGACCTCAATCAGTGGCAGGACGCGATCCGCGACAATACCAAGCTGTTCTTCTTTGAAACCCCGGCCAATCCGACGATGGATCTGGTCGATATTGCCGAGGTTTCCAAGATCGCCCATGCGCGCGGCATTCGCGTGGTGGTGGACAATGCCTTTGCCAGCGTCGCCTTGCAGCGCCCGCTGGATCATGGCGCCGATGTGGTGGCCTATGCCGCCACCAAGCTGATGGACGGTTCGGGCCGGACGCTGGCGGGCGCGGTGGCGGGCGATGCCAATTTCATCAATACCATCCTGCACCCCTATACGCGCAACACGGGCAATGTGCTGTCGCCCTTCAATGCATGGGTGGTGCTGAAAGGTCTGGAAACGCTCGAACTGCGCGCGAAGGCGCAGAGTGATGCGGCGCTGGACCTCGGCCGCTGGCTGGAAGCGCGTCTGCCGCGCGTGCTGCACCCCGGGCTGGAAAGCCACCCGCAGCACTATCTGGTGAAAAAGCAGATGTATGGCGCGGGTTCGATCTTCTCCTTTGAGGTCGATGGCGGGCGCGAGGCGGCGATGAAGCTGCTCAACGCGCTGCAATTGATCGACATTTCGAACAATATCGGCGACACCAAGTCGCTGATGACCCATCCGGCCAGCACGACCCATTCCTCGATCTCGCCCGAAACGCGGCAGGCGATGGGCGTGACCGAGGGCATGATCCGTATCAGCGTCGGGCTTGAGGATCTGGAAGACCTCAAGGAAGATCTCGACGGGGCATTGAAGGCGATTGGGCTTTAAGGGCCTTCAAGCCTCGACCCTGAGTTCCCGCCCGGAATCGCGAAGGGCGCTGGCCAGCACGCGGGTGGTGGCCAGCAGACCCTCGATGGCGGGGGCCTGAGTCAGATCCTGCAAATGCTGCCCAGCCTGTGCGGGGTCATGATCGGCGCAGGTCATCGCGCGCAGCAGCGCATTTTCCGCCGTCGTCATGCGCGAGGCGCAGCAGGGCGCGATCTGGATCGGTTTGCGGGTGGTCTGCGAAACCTCCATCAACAGCGCGCGCATCAGCACCAGCGGCTTGCGGAAATGCAGCCCGAAATGTTCAAACATCAACAGCGACGCGCTGGCATCATAGAGGCCGTGGATCGCCATCCGGCGCAGCGCGACCAGAAGTGCGCGCGGCGGGCCTTCGAGTGGGGCGGTATGGGGCAGGATCCGGGCCAGATGCGGTTCGTTCATGGGGACACTCCTTGGTGTGGAGCTTCATTTAACGCTATTGCGAGTGAATATCAATAAAAGACCTGCATTTTTTGCGGCAAACCGTTGGTCCAATAACCCCAAAATGCCCCTAAAGGCCCGTTGCGAAGCGCCAAAAGCGGCGCTAACCTGCATCCATGTCTGACCGATCCTTCATCAAGGAACTGTTCCAGCACGCCGCCACCACCCATGGCGTCACCGTGCGGGTGGCTGTCAACTTCCTGCCCGAACAATCGCGGATCGAGGCGGGCAAGTGGTTCTGGGTCTACCATATACGGATCGAGAACGACTCGGATCGCACCCTGCAACTGGTCACGCGCCACTGGCGGATCACCGATGGACGCGGTGCGGTCAATCTGGTCGAGGGCGAAGGCGTCGTGGGCGAGACCCCCGTGCTGTCTCCGGGCCAAAGTCATGATTACGTCTCGGGCTGCCCGCTGGCCACGCCGCAGGGCAGCATGGAGGGCTATTATACCTTCCGCGAGATTCACCCTGATGGATCGCAGGGCGATTCGGTGCTGGTGCCGATCCCGCATTTCCCGCTGGCCGCTCCCGCCACGGCGGGATGAAGGCTTGACGCAGTGGGCGGCGGCGCGCAACAACCCGCGCCATGAAGCGTACCCATCTTCCTCTCAATGCCTTGCGCGTGTTTGACGCGGCGGCGCGTCACCTGTCCTTTACCCGCGCCGCCGACGAACTGGCCGTGACCCCGGCGGCCGTCGGGCAACAGATCCGCGCGCTTGAGGATCTGCTGGGCGTGGTGCTGTTTCGCCGCACGACCAAGGGGCTGGAACTGACCGACGAGGCGCAGGCGGGGCTGGAGCCTTTGCGCGCCGGTTTCCTGCAATTTGAGGATGCGGTGCAGGCGATGCAGGCGGGGCAATCCTCGCATGTTTACACGATTGCCGCCCCGCGCGACATTTTCGCGGCATGGCTGGCGCCGCGTCTGGCCGCGTTCCGTGCGGCCAATCCCGACATTCGCGTCGTGCTGGTCGATGGCGATGCCACCGATTTTACCGAGGCCAACCTCGACCTTGCCATGCGCCTGTCCGAAGGGCCGGGCGATCTGGAAGGTGTGGCGATTGGCGAGGCGCAGCAGGCGGTTGTGGGCGAGGGCGAGTGGATCGCATGGCCCAGCGACCCCAATCCGGCGGGCGAGGGGATCGAGGCGGGCCTGCATGTGGGCGATGCGGGGCAGGCGATTGCGGCGGCCGCTGCCGGGCTTGGTCGCGCGCGTGTGCCTTTGCTCCTGGCGCAGGGCTGGCGCGATCTGGGTCGCATCCCCGGCTTTGGCGAACCGGAACCCGCACGCAAAGCCTATTGGCTGGTAGCCCCCCTGCCGCAATGGCGCCAGAAAAAGGTCAAGGCGCTGGTCGCGCACTTGACGGCCTGAACGGGCCGGGGCCGGTGTATGCGAAAAACCCGGCCCCGGCGCCGGGCTTTATTCCATGAACCATCCGTGGCTGGCGATCAGCGATTGCCCGGTCAGCGCATTGCTGGGGAAGGCGGCGAAGAACAGCGCGACCTCGGCAATGTCCTCGACGGTGGTGAATTCGCCGTCCACCGTGTCGCCCAGCATGACCTTCTTGACCACTTCCTCCTCGGAAATGCCCAATTCCTTGGCCTGTTCGGGGATCTGCTTTTCCACCAGCGGCGTTTTGACAAAGCCGGGGCAGATCACATTGGCGCGAATGCCCTTTTTGCCGCCCTCGCGCGCAATCGTGCGGGCCAGACCCAGCAGCCCGTGCTTGGCGGTGACATAGGCGGATTTGAGCGGGCTGGCGGTCTTGGAATGGACCGAACCCATCATGAGAATCGCGCCTGAACCTTGTGCCTGCATATGCGGCAAGACTGCCTTGCTGGTCAGAAATGCGCCGTCGAGATGGATCGCCAGCATCTTCTTCCAGTCGGCATAGGCGAAATTTTCCACCGGATTGACGATCTGGATGCCCGCGTTCGAGACCAGCACATCCACCGTGCCCCATTTGGCCACCACTTCGGCCACCCCGGCATTGACCTGCTCCTCGCTGGTCACGTCCATGGCGATGCCGATGGCCTGACCCGGTCCTGCGGCGTTCAGTTGGGCGGCTGCGGCTTGCGCCGCGTCCAGATTGAGATCGGCCAGCGCCACCAGCGCCCCTTCGGCCACATAACGCCGCGCAATGCCAAGCCCAATGCCGCTGGCGGCGCCCGTGACGATGCAAACCTTCTTGTCGAGTTTCATGGCCGGTCTACTCCTCTTGTCATCTTCTTGCGGCCCATGGGCCTTTGAACGACTAACCTAGCCATCCTGAATGATGAATCAACTTTCGTATTGTCGCAGGCGATCCCTGTCCTGCGGCGTATCCATATCGCTGGTGAAACGCGAATGTTCCGCCTCGTGCCAGACAATGCGCGAGGCGTGGCGCTCGATCCATGCGCGCGGGCTGACATCCGCAGGCTGGGCTGCCAGCCCAAGCGCCAGATCGCGCGGCATCACCACCGGATTGCCCCGTACACTATCATGGCGCGGAATGGTGACAGCATCGCGATGCCCGGCAAAATCCGCAATCAGCGCGGCAATATCCTCAGGCATCAACAGCGGCTGATCGGCCAGCGCAAAGATCACGCCATCTCCGTCAAGGATACAGGCCGCCAGCCCGACCCGCGCCGATGCGCCCTGCTCGCTGCCTTCATCGGGATTGGCGATCAGGCGCAGATCCAGCCCACCAAGCGCCCGCGCCAAAGCCTCATCCCGCGCCCGGCCCACCACCATCACCGGCAGGCCCAGCCCCAGATACAATTCCGCCGCGCGGCGCACCATCGGCGCCCCGCGCCATGGCATCAGCCGCTTGTCCACGCCCTCCATCCGCCGCGACCATCCCGCCGCCAGCAGAATGACCTCCAAACGCATCAGAAGCGGATCGCGGTGAACAGCCCTACTTCGTCATAGGTGCCATTGCCCTTGCACAGCGCCGAAGGGCCGGAAACCGTGGCAAAGGCATTGGGCGTGGCCGTCGTGCCGCAACCGATCACGCCATTGCTGGTGGCCAGAGAGCCGCCATTGACCGTCTCGCGCTTATACACCAGCGCCAGATCGACATATTTGAGCGGCGAGAATTGCAGGCCCCCCACAAACAGATCGTCCTGCAAATCGCGCACCGTCATCCGGTTGGGGTGAACCTGATCATAGCGCATGAAGGCCCGCCATTGGCGCGAGAGGTTGTAATGGGCAAATCCCGACCAGCCGCTGGCCGTATCCTGCGACAGTGCGAAATTGGCCGGATTGATCGCCACATTGTTCCAGTCGCGGGCATAGAAATATTCGCCGCCGATGCCGATCACCGAACTCTTGTATCCGCCCATGAAGTCGATCCGCGTGGCGGTGCGGAAGGACGAGGCCGTGGTGCCCGCGATGGATTCGATGTCATTGCCGCGCTTGCCGTAATAGCCCCCGGCGGCGGCGTAGAACCCGTTCCATGTGCCCGACAGGCGCGCCTCGATGTCCATGGATTTGGTCACGCGGGCCTGACGATAGCCCCCGCCGTTGACCACGGCCAGACCATAGGACAGGCTGGTGCTGCCCTGACGCAGAAAGTCGCCCGAAAGGTGGAGACCCCAGTCGGCCGGATTGCCATAGCCCACCCGTTCGAGCAGCGAGCGCTCGACATGGCGCTGGTTTTCCGCCCCCTCGGCATAGGAGATCCACGGCATTTCCGCCGCGCCCAGCCGGATGGTCAGCGCGGGGTGCAGTTTTACCTCGGCATAGGCGTTGCGCACATAGACGCCCTTGCCCACCAGCCCGGAGGCCGAGTTGAGCGGGTTCACCGTGCTGGGCTGGCCGGTGACATTGTCGGCGTCCAGCAGGATCGCGGCCGAAACCTTGTTGGTGAAACGATGGTTCAGCCCGATGAAGGCGCGCTTGAGATTGACGCCCGCGCCGCTGGCGGGATTGTTCGCGCCGCCGCTGTGCTGGGTGATGTTGCTCAGGTTCAGGAACATTTCGCCCGAGACCGAGGTGTTGGCGGCCCATTTGGTGGCGGCCACGGCGCGCTGGGTCAGGGTGATCGCGCCCTGCGCCTTTTCCGCGCTGGCCAGCGCCTGCGTGGCGGTGGCATCGGCATGGCGGGCGGTTTCCACCGCCGAGGCCAGCGTGGGCGTTTCAGGCGGCGTTGCCCCGGGCGCTGTACCCTCGGGCTTGGCCTCGGCCAGCTTGGCGTCGGCCGCATTGGGCGCGGTCAGCGCGGTCAGCTTCTTTTCCAGCGCGTCGATCTGCGCCTGCATCCGCGCCATTTGCGCCTGGGCCTGTTGCAATTGGGCCTGAAGGCTGGGGCTGGGCTTGGCCGCTTGCCCCGATGCCGCCGCTGCGCCCGGCGCCAGAGCCGTCGATGCGAGCAGGGCCAGGGCAAAGGGCTTGAGCAAATCCATCGAACGAATTCCTTGTGGCATGAGCCATATGGGCCGCGAGGCTGGCGGTGATCGCCGTGAACCGACCGCCGGGATCGGTTTGCGCCGGGACCCGGTCGGCGCATCGATCCATCCGGGCCAGTTTAGGGCCGCCATGCGCATCGGGATAGATAGATAATCGTCGGTGGGACGATAAAGCCCTGTCGGCAAAGGGGCGGTGTGAAGAAGATGACATTTCTATGACATTGCGCGGCGTGCATGAGGGCAAAGACGGGCCGCAACGCGCCTTTCCCGCCGGTTTGGGCAAAAAGGCGCGAAAGTGTCGAGGCTTGGCGATTGTCACAAAGTTGTCATATGGAATGTCTAGCGCCCGATGTGGGCGAAGTGCGCCCATTGGTGGAGAATCGCCCATGTTTCGCAAAACCGTGCTGGCGTTCGGCCTTGGGCTGGCGATGATTTCGCCCGCTTGGTCCGAATCGTTCACCGGCGCGGGGGCCAGCTTTCCTGCCTCTCTCTATCAGGCATGGGCCCGCGAATATGCCGGTGCCAGCGGCGATCAACTGAATTATCAATCGATTGGCTCGGGCGGCGGGGTGCGCCAGATCATCGCCCATACGGTCGATTTCGGCGCCACCGACAAGCCTTTGAAGCCCGAAGAGTTGAACAAGGCAGGGCTGGTGCAGTTTCCCGCTGCGATCGGCGGGGTGGTGCCGGTGTTCAATCTGCCGGGCATCGGGCCGGGGCAATTGCGCCTGTCGGGCGGTTTGCTGGGCGACATTTTTCTGGGCCGGATCAAGCGCTGGAACGATCCGCGCATCGCCGCGCTCAATCCGGGGCTGAAGCTGCCGCCTTTCCCGATTACGGTGGTTCACCGCGCCGATGGTTCGGGCACGACCTTCCTGTTCACCTCCTATCTGGCCCAGACCTCGCCCGCATGGGCACGCGCGGTGGGGGCCAGCGATGCAGTAAAATGGCCCGCCGGGATTGGCGGCAAGGGCAATGATGGCGTGGCCGCTTTCGTGCGCCAGACCTATGGCGCGCTGGGCTATGTCGAATATATCTACGCTCGCAAGGGCAAGGTCAGCTATGCCCGCGTGCAGAATTCAGCGGGGCAATTCCCGACGCCTGAACCGACCAGTTTCGCCGCCGCCGCCTCTGCGGCGCCATGGGGGCGTGCTGCGGGCAATTACGTGCTGCTGCTCAACCAACCGGGGGCGGGGGCATGGCCGATTTCGGGCGCGACCTTCATCCTGATGCACCGCGAGCAGGAGCGCCCGGAAAAGGGTCGCGCGGTGCTGCGTTTCTTTGACTGGGCCTTTGCGCGCGGTGATGCCACGGCGGCGCGCCTGTCCTATGTGCCGCTGCCCGCCTCGCTCAAAGCCATGGTGCGCCAGCAATGGCGCGCCATCGGGGGCGGCAAATGAGCGTGGAGACTGCCGGCCCCTCGCGCGCGGCGCGGCAGGATGCGTTTTTTCAGGCGCTGTGCTTTTCCGCCGCCATGGTGCTGATGGCGACGCTCGCTGGCCTGCTGGTTGCGCTGGTGATCGGGGGCTGGCCCGCGCTGGCGCATTTCGGGCCGAAATTCTTCATCTCCGCCGCATGGGATCCTGTGGCCGAGGATTATGGCGCGGCAGGACCCATTGTCGGCACGCTGGTGACGGCGGGTCTGGCTATGGTGATGGCGCTGCCGCTGGCGGTGGGGATCGCGGTGTTTCTGGTGGAATTCTGCCCCTCGGTGCTGGCCAGATATGTCAGTATGGCGGTCGAGCTGCTGGCGGGCATTCCATCCATTGTTTACGGCATGTGGGGCCTGTTTGTGCTGGCGCCGTGGTTTGCGCTGCATGTGCAATTGCCGCTGTTCTATGTGGTCGATCCCGACAGTTTCTGGGGCCATCTGTTCGAGGGCATCCCCAATGGCGCGAATATTTTTACCGCCGCGATGATCCTGGCGATCATGGTGCTGCCCTATATCGCCACGGTGCTGCGCGAACTGCTGCTGTCCGTGCCCACCCATGTGCGCGAGGCGGCCTATGGCATGGGCTGCACCCCCTATGAGGTGGTGAGCAAGATCATGCTGCCCTATATCCGGCGCAGCGCGATCGGTGCGGTGATGCTGGGGCTGGGCCGCGCGCTGGGCGAGACGATGGCCGTCACCTTCATCATCGGCAACAGCCACGAATTCCCGCGCAGCCTGTTCGCCAGCGGATCGACCATCGCCTCGACCATCGCCAATGAATTTGCCGAAGCGAGCAGCGATCTGCATGTCTCGGCATTGCTGGCGCTGGGGCTGGTGCTGTTTGTGATCACCTTTGCCGCGCTGGTGGGTGCGCGGCTGCTGATCGGGCGGGAGAAGGCGTGATGCGGGTTTTCGACCGCCATATGCGGCGCAAGCTGGTCAATTACGGCTTTGTCGGCCTGACCATGGCGGCCACCGCCGTGGCGGTGATCGCGCTCTTGCTGATCCTGTGGTCGCTGGTGGCCAATGGGCTGGATGGGATTGGCCTGCATATCTTCACCATGGATCAGCCGCCGCCGGAAATGCCCGGCGGCCTGCGCAATGCCATCCTCGGCTCGCTGGAAATGTGCGCGATCGGCATGGTGATGGCGGTGGTCATCGGCATTCTGGCGGGCACGTGGTTGGCCGAATATGGTGAGGGCAAGCGTCTGGCCGAGGTGGTACGGTTTTTGAACGACGTGTTGCTGTCCGCGCCATCGATCCTGATCGGCCTGTTCGTTTATGAAATTCTGGTGCGGCCGCTGCATGGCTTTTCGGCGGGCGCGGGCGCGGTGGCGCTGGCCTTTGTGGCCACGCCCGTGGTGACGCGCACGACCGAGGACATCCTGCGCCTGCAATCGAACCAGTTGCGCGAGGCCGGCATGGCGATCGGTGCTGGCAAGAGCTATGTCATCCGCGCAATCATCTGGCGCGCCTCGCGGCCGGGTCTGGTGACGGGCGCGCTGCTGGGCTTTGCGCGTATCTCGGGCGAGACGGCGCCGCTGCTTTTCACCTCGCTGGGCAATCCCAACCTCTCCTTTGCCCTGACCCAGCCGATGGGCGCCTTGCCCACCACGATCTATCAATTCGCGCTGTCGGCCTTTGACGACTGGCGCGCGCTGGCATGGGTGGGGGCGCTGTTGATCGCGATCACCGTCCTTGCCGCCAACATCATCGGACGCGCTCTGGCGCGCGGGAGCCATCAGTCGTGAATTTTGACGCCAAACAGGCCGATGTCGGCAGCGTGATCCTGCCCCCGCCGATGGAGCAGCGCGTGCTGGACGTGCGCGGGCTGAACTTTTTCTATGGCAAGCATCAGGCGCTGTTCGGCGTCGATCTGCCGGTGGCGCGGGGCAAGATCACGGCGCTGATCGGGCCGTCGGGCTGCGGGAAATCGACGCTGCTGCGCACGCTCAACAAGATCTACGACCTCTATCCTGGCCAACGCGCCGAGGGGCAGATCCTGTTCAACGGCGAGAACCTGCTGGCCGGGGGAGAGGCGGTGGAGGACGCGCCACCCGCTTCGGGCGCGCCTATTAACGGCGACAATGCCCGGCTGCGCGCGCGTATCGGCATGGTGTTTCAGCGGCCGACGCCCTTTCCGATGTCGATCTATGAAAACATCGCCTTTGGCGTCCGGCTGCACCGCAATGTCTCGCGTGCGCAAATGGACGAGATCGTCGAAACCTCACTGACCCGCGCGGCGCTGTGGGACGAGGTCAAGGACAAGCTGGACAAGTCGGGCCTGAGCCTGTCGGGCGGGCAGCAGCAGCGCCTTTGCGTGGCGCGCGGGATCGCGGTCGAGCCGGAAGTGCTGTTGCTCGACGAGCCGGCCTCGGCGCTCGATCCTTTGTCCACGGCCAAGCTGGAAACGGCGCTGATCGAACTCAAGCAGAGCTTCACCATCGTCATCGTCACCCACAACCTGCAGCAGGCGGCGCGGATTTCGGACTACACCGGCTTTATGCTGATGGGCAAAATGGTGGAATTCCGGCCCTCGGGTGAGGCCTTTGTGCGGCCTGCGACGGCGGCGATGCGGGATTATGTGACGGGTAGGTATGGGTAAGAAAAGGGATGATGCGAGGGTCTAGACCCTCGCGCTCCCGTTACTGTCTGTGTTGTGCCACGGGTTCGGCCAATGGGTGTCGGACGCAGCGTTTCAAAATTAAAGCCTGCGGCGCTTTTGAGCATAAGCTCTTCGCGCCGCAGGCTCTCAAATTCCATTCAATAACCCTGCCAACCCGGCACCACCTCATTAATGAGATTGCAAAGGGACAAGTCCCTTTGCCCGCCGGAGGCATAGATTTGCTTACGCCGCCAGCTTCAACTCCAGCCGATCCCAGATTTCCACCAGCGCGGCGGTCAGATCGCGCATCATGGCCTCGGTATGCTGCGGCCCGGGCGTAAAACGCAGACGTTCGGTCCCGCGCGGCACGGTAGGGAAGTTGATGGGCTGCACATAGACGCCATATTCGGCCAGCAGAATGTCGCTGATCTTCTTGGCCTTGACCGGATCGCCCACCATCAGCGGCACGATATGCGTGGTCGAATTCATCACCGGCAGCCCGGCCTCGCGCATCATGGCCTTGAGGCCCGCCGCCGCCGCCTGCTGCCCGTCGCGCTCAACGCTCGACGCCTTCAGATGACGAACCGAGGCCAGCACGCCCGCCACCAGCACCGGCGAGAGCGAGGTGGTGAAAATGAAGCCCGGCGCATAGGAGCGGATCACATCGATGATGCGCTTGTCGGCCGCGATATAGCCGCCCATCACGCCAAAAGCCTTGCCCAGCGTGCCCTCGATAATGTCGATGCGGTGGGCGGCATTGTCGCGATCGGTGATGCCGCCGCCGCGCGGGCCATACATGCCCACGGCATGGACCTCGTCGATATAGGTCAGTGCGTTGTACTTTTCCGCCAGATCGCAGATTTCGTGGATCGGGGCGATATCGCCATCCATCGAATAGACCGATTCAAACGCAACCAGCTTGGGCACGTTGGGATCGGTTTCCTTCAGCAGTTCTTCCAGATGCTCGACATCATTGTGACGGAACACCTTCTTTTCCGCGCCCGAATTGCGGATGCCGGCGATCATGCTGGCATGATTCAATTCGTCGGAAAAGATTACGCATCCGGGCAGGATCTTGGCCAGCGTGGAGAGCGTGGCATCGTTCGACACATAGCCCGAAGTGAAGAGCAGCGCGCCCTGCTTGCCGTGCAGGTCGGCCAGTTCTTCTTCCAACTGGATATGGTAATGGGTGTTACCGCCGATGTTGCGCGTGCCGCCCGAACCCGCGCCCACGTCATGCAGCGCTTCCTCCATCGCGGCGATCACCTTGGGGTGCTGCCCCATCGCCAGATAGTCGTTGCTGCACCACACCGTGATCGGCTTGGGGCCGTTATGTCCGGCAAAACAGCGCGCGTTGGGATAGGCGCCCTTGTTGCGCAGGATGTCGATAAACACGCGATACCGCCCTTCGGAATGCAGGCGGTCGATAGCTGCGTCGAAAATCTGGTCGTAGTTCACTGGCTCTAATCCTGAACGGCACCGTATGGATCCGGCTTTCCGGCTCTCCCCCGTTAGAACATATGAGGGGATGCATAAAATGACCAGAGTCAAACAGTGAGATAGGGCATTCTGTCCAAAAGTAGTATTTGTCTTTATCGCACGGCGACCATTAAGGGGATCAGAACACGCCGATGCGCGTCAATCCGCGCTGGTTCAACGCAGGCTCCAGCCCGGCGATCCCATCCCCGCTGGTGAACAGGGCAAGGTCTTCGGCATTGCGTTTAAACTCCTGACCTTGCGTCAAAAAGGCGATGCGGCGCGCGATGCCGTCGGCCCCGTCGATAAAGCGCACGCCCGGACCAAATGCCTCGCCCAATTCCTGCGCCAACAGCGGGAAATGGGTGCAGGCCAGCACCACCGTGTCAATGCGATCTCCGTCCGGCTGATCGCGCAGGCCCGCAACCGCGCGCGCAATCAAACGGGAATCGACCGGCAAGTCTCGCAATTTTGCCTCCGCCGCCTCGACCAGTTCGGGCGCACCATGGCGCAAAAGGCGTTTACCGGCGGCAAATTCATGCTCCAGTCGATCCACATAGGCCTGACGGATCGTCGCCTGCGTGCCCAGCAGGCCGATCACGCCGGTCTGGGTCATGGCTGCGGCGGGCTTGATCGCGGGCACCGTGCCCACAATCGGCACCTCCAGCACTTCGCGCACGCTGGCCAGTGCGATCGTGCTGGCCGTATTGCAGGCGATGCAGACCAGGCGAGGGCGCAAACGCTCGGTCATCCGCCCCAGCAGGCCCGACACCCGCGCGGCGATCTGCGCCTCGGTTTTGGTGCCATAGGGCAGGCCCGCATTGTCGGCCACATAGATCACCGGAGCATCGGGCAAATGGCGGCGCAGCGCGTCCAGCACGGTCAATCCGCCGACGCCTGAATCGAAGAGCAGGATGGGGGCGGAAGGGGCGATCAGTTCGTCGGGAGTCGGGGCCATGTCAGCTCCTCTTTACGAGCGATTGCGGCAAAAAGGAAAGAGAAGGGGGTTCGACAAAATCGCCGCTGCGACTAAAGGAGGGGTGAACGCGCCCCTTGGTTAAAGCATGGGGCGCCAAAAAGGGTGAATGCAATGTCTTTGATGGTGGCCTCGGTGCTGGGTTATGCGCTGGGTTCGGTGCCTTTTGGCCTGCTGTTGACGCGGGCCTTTGGCGCGGGCGATCTGCGCTCGATCGGTTCGGGCAATATCGGGGCGACCAATGTGCTGCGCACCGGGCGTAAAGGTCTGGCGGCGGCCACGCTCCTGCTCGATGGCGGCAAGGGGGCGGCGGCGGTGCTGATCGCGGGCATGCTGCCAGCCGGGCAATTTGCCGATGGGGCCGCCGGGGCGACATGGCTGGCGCTGGCGGGCGGGGCCGGGGCGATGGTGGGCCATTGCTTCCCGGTGTGGTTGAAATTCAAAGGCGGCAAGGGCGTGGCCACCATGCTGGGCGTGGCGTTGGGGCTGGCATGGCCGGTCGGGCTGCTGTGCCTGCTGGCATGGGTGGGCATGTTCCGGCTCTCGCGCATTTCCAGCGTGGGCGGGATGAGCGCCGCGCTGGCCGCGCCGATTGGCGCATTGGCGCTGGGCCATACGGCGATGGTACCGGTGCTGGCCGCGCTGGCCGCGCTGGTGCTGTATCAGCATCGTGAGAATATCGCCCGCCTGCGCGCCGGAACCGAGCCGAAAGTGGGCGCGAAAAAGGGATGAGTGAAACGGGCGAGGAGGCGCAGTCCGGCACGGGCTTCACCCTGACGCGCGAGGAGGGGCTGGCGCGGATACGCCTGATCCGCTCGCCCAACATCGGGCCGGTGACCTTTGGACAATTGCTGCGCCGGTTTGGCGATGCGCGCCGGGCGCTCGACGCTTTGCCCGATCTGGCCGCGCGGGGCGACGGGCGCGCCAGCGGCAAGGGGCGTCAGCCCTATCGCGCGGTGGATCCCGGCGTGGTCGAGGCCGAGATCAAGGCCGTCCGCGCCGCCGGTGCGCGCTATATCTTTCATGATTCGCCCGATTATCCCCCCTTGCTGCGTCAGGTCGATTCGGCTCCGCCTTTGCTGATTGCGCGCGGGCGGGCGGATCTGTCGCGGGCCGCGCCGGTGGCCATGGTGGGCGCGCGCAATGCCAGCGCGGGGGCGATGCGGCTGGCGCGAGAAATCGCGGGCGGGCTGGCCGAGGCGGGCTATCCGGTGGTGTCGGGTCTGGCGCGCGGCATAGATGCGGCTGCGCATGAAGGTGCGCTAGCGGGTCGGGGAGAGGCTTACACCAACGCCGGCACGATTGCCGTCATCGCCGGGGGCATCGACATCGCGTATCCACCCGACCATGCCGCGCTGCAATCGCGCATTGCCGAGGAGGGCCTGCTCCTGACCGAGGCGCCGCCCGGCGTCGAGCCAACCCAGCGTCATTTCCCGGCGCGCAACCGCATCATCGCCGGGATCGCCGCGGGCACCGTGGTGGTCGAGGCCGCGCTCAAGTCCGGTTCGCTGATAACCGCGCGGCTGGCGGGCGATTACGGGCGCGAGGTGATGGCGGTTCCCGGCTCCCCGCTTGACCCGCGCAGCCATGGCTGCAACGAAATGATCCGCGACGGCGCCATCCTGATCCAGCGCGCCGAGGACATTATCGAGCTGATCGCCAGTTTCGACGGCGTGCCGCGTTCGCATTTTCATGAAGAGGATCACGGCCCGCTGGACGGCTTTGGCGGCGAGAGCCATTTTGAAAAGGCGCAGGAGGCGCCAGAAGACGCGGACGGCAGCACCGATGCCAATGACCGGATTGCCGCGCTGCTGGGCCTGGCCCCGGTGGGGGTGGACGAGATCGTGCGCCAGTCGGGCCTGAGCGCCGGGGGTGTGCAGATGGCGCTGATCGAACTGGAATTGGCCGGGGTGATCCAGCGCCATGCCGGGGGCCGGGTCAGCCGCATCCTGTGATCGGGGATTAAGTGGTCTCATCGCGCGCTCCGTAAAAGCGCGTGGATTTTCGGAGAGGGAGCCGCGCGGGTAAAGTTGTGATAGTTCCGAAACGAACCCGCCTGTGTCTTATGCCTGTCAAAATGCCATGGAAATGGAGGCGCCTCACGCCCTCTTGACGAAGGCCCACCGCTCCCGCCACCCTCGCGCGTATACGTGAGGCCCCGGCGGTCAAAGGGGCAACCGGGCTTCACAAGTCTTTCAATTGGGGGCATGGCCGGATCGTCGGCCCTGCGGCCATTGCAGATAGTACAAGAGAAACCATGCAGCTTGTTATTGTCGAATCCCCGGCCAAGGCGAAGACCATCGAGAAATATCTCGGCAAGGATTATCGGGTGCTGGCCAGCTATGGCCATGTGCGCGACCTGCCGCCCAAGGATGGATCGGTGCGGCCCGATGAAGATTTTGCGATGGATTGGGAACTGTATGGCGACAAACAGGCCCGCGTGCGCGAGATTGCCGACCTTGCCAAGCAGGCCGACCGACTGATCCTGGCGACTGACCCTGATCGCGAGGGCGAGGCGATTTCGTGGCATGTGAAGGAATTGCTGGCCAAGCGGCGGGCGCTGCCCAAGGAGGTTGAGCGCGTCACCTTCAACGCGATCACCAAGGATGCCGTGACCACGGCGATGAAGCACCCGCGTGAGCTGGATCAGGATCTGATCGATGCCTATCTGGCGCGGCGGGCGCTCGACTATCTGTTCGGCTTCACGCTCTCGCCGGTGCTGTGGCGTAAATTGCCGGGCGCGAAATCGGCGGGCCGCGTGCAGTCGGTGGCGCTGCGCCTGATCGTTCAGCGTGAGCGTGAGATCGAGGTCTTCAAGCCCGAGGAATATTGGCAGGTCATCGCGCGTATGATGCACGATGGTTCGCAATTCCCGGCGCGTCTGGTCAAGTTTGAAGGCAAGAAGCTGGAGAAGCTGAGCCTTGGCGATGCGGGCATTGCCGATCGCGCCAAGGCGGCGGTGGAGGCTGGCGCCTTCCGCGTGGAGGAGGTGGAGACGAAGCCCGTCCGCCGCAATCCCTATCCGCCTTTCACCACCTCGACGCTGCAACAGGAAGCGGCGCGCAAGCTGGGCTTTTCGGCCAGCCACACGATGCGCGTGGCCCAGACGCTGTATGAGGCGGGCGCGATCACCTATATGCGTACCGACGGCGTGCAGATGGACCCCAGCGCCATTTCCGCCGCCCGCCGCGAGATTACCGAGCGTTTTTCCGGCCATTACTGCCCCGAAAAGCCGCGCCATTATGAAACCAAGGCCAAGAACGCGCAGGAGGCCCACGAGGCCATCCGCCCGACCGAGTTCAGCCGCGACCATTACGGCAGCGGCGACGAGGCGCGCCTGTATGACCTGATCTGGAAGCGCGCTTTGGCCAGCCAGATGGCCTCCGCCGCGCTGGAGCGCACCACGGTGACGATGCGCGACGGCACCGGGAGCCATGAACTGCGCGCGACGGGTCAGGTGGTCAAGTTCCCCGGCTTCATGGCGGTCTATGACGAAAGCCGCGACAACAAGACCGATGATGATGACGATGCGAACCTGCTGCCCCTGATGAACAAGGGCGACATGCCCATGAAGCAGGGCGTGGAGGCCACCCAGCATTTCACCCAGCCGCCGCCGCGCTATTCCGAAGCCTCGCTGGTCAAGCGTCTGGAGGAACTGGGCATCGGGCGCCCCTCGACCTATGCGGCCACGCTTCAGGTCTTGAAGGACCGCGCCTATGTGCGCACCGAGAAAAATCGCTTCTTTGCCGAGGAAACGGGCCGTCTGCTGACCTCCTTCCTCGAACGTTTCTTTGACCGCTATGTCGCCTATGACTTCACGGCGGGCATGGAGGACGAACTGGACGATGTTTCGGGCGGGCGGGCGCAATGGCGCGCGGTGCTCGAAGCCTTCTGGAAGGATTTCAAGCCCAAGTCCGACGAGGTGATGGAGAAGAAGCCCTCGGAAGTGACCGAGGCGCTGGATGAATTCCTCTCCGATTACCTCTTCCCCCCGCGTGAGGATGGGACCGACCCGCGCAAATGCCCGCAATGCGAGGCGGGGCGTTTGTCCCTGCGCGGCGGCAAGTATGGCGCATTTGTTGCCTGCTCAAACTATCCGGAATGCAAATTCACCCGCAAATTCGCCCAGCCCGGCGGCAGCGCCGATGCGGGCGAGGAAGGCGAACTGGGCAAGCACCCGGAGACCGGCGAACCCATCATGCGCAAGGCGGGTCGCTTTGGCCCCTATATCCAGATGGGCGAGGGCGACACGCGCAAGATGGCCTCGATCCCCAAGGATATCGGCGAGATGACGCTGGATTGGGCGGTCAAGCTGCTGTCCTTGCCGCGCACCATCGGGCCGCATCCCGAAACGGGCGAACCGATCACCGCCAGCATTGGCCGCTATGGTCCCTATCTGGCGCATAGCGGCAAATATGCCCGGTTGCGCAGCACGTCCGAGGTGTTTGAAACGGGCATGAACCTTGCCGTGACCAAGCTGGCCGAGGCGGCGGCGGGCGGCGGGCGCAGCCGCAATGCCCCTGCCGAGCCGCTCAAGGTGTTTGGCGCCCATCCCACCACCGGGGGCGAGATCAAGCTGCTGGCGGGCCGTTACGGCGCCTATGTCACCGATGGCACGACCAATGCCACGCTGCCCAAGGCGGTCGAGCAGGACAAGCTGACGCTGGAACAGGCGATCGCGCTGATCGACGAAAAGGCGGCCAAGGGGCCGAGCACCAAGGGCAAGAAGAAGGCGCCCGCGAAAAAGGCAGCGCCCAAGAAGGCCGCCCCGAAAAAGGAAGCGGCCAAGAAGGACGATGGCGAAGCGGCAGCCAAGAAACCTGCCGCCAAGAAACCGGCGGCGAAAAAGGCTCCTGCGAAAAAGGCCGCTGCCGCAAAGGGGTGATTTTGGTGGTCCCAAAACCCGATCCTCGCGCAACCCGCTTCGCTTCGAAGCGGGTTGTGTTCTATCCGGGGCAGGCGCCCCATTAATGCCTTTGGGCCTGCCCCGGGCGGGCGATTTTGCTTTCATTCCCACTGGCCTGTGCCATGACGGGCCGGTGGGGAAGGCATGAATCATTTGTCCGGGACATATTATTTTGATGGGCTATTCGCTTTGGCTTAAGCGGCCGCTTGCACGACTCAATCAGCTTGTTTTCGATTACCGCCTTTACCAGCCCACCCGAGCCTTTGCCGCGCTGATCGCGATCATGGCGGTTCGGGCGCTTGTCGATGATATTTATCATGCCTTTGGCGGTCCGGGCCGGTGGAGCATGTTTTTTGACCCGGCCGATCTGTTCGCCGATTTCGCCAAGGTGGCCACCGCTTACAAATTCGCCTTCACGGATGTCATGGCCAAGGGGCAATACAGCTATTGGCCGCAACTGTTTCAGGATTATCTGTTGAACAATCTCGGCGCGGCGGACGATTCGCTGCGCAATATCAACGATCCGCATTCCCATACGATCACGACTTTGCATATCCCGCCGCTGACGGTGATCATCTTTGTGCTGGGGGCCATGACGATGGCATCGGCCGGGCCGATGGCGGCGGTTTTGGGGTTCATGGTCGCGTATATGGCGCTTGGCGTGGCGGTGATGCGGATATTTGCCCATCTGTGCGATGCGCCCAGACCGGTCATGTGGTTTTGCGGTTTTGCGCTTTGCCTGTCCTATCCTGCCATCTGGATGCTGACCCGCGAGAATGTCGCGGGTTTTGCGATGCTTCTGGTGTTCTTCTATCTGTTGACACTGTGGGCGGACCGGTGGCGCTGGATGGGATGGATCGCGCTGGGGCTGGCCTTGAACCTGCGGCCCGAACCGGCTGTTCTGGTCCTGCTGGAGCTACAGGGCGAGGCGCCGGTCGGGCGCAAGCTGGTTCGGATGATTGCGCCCGGATTGGCCGCAGTGGGGATCGCGGCGCTCAGCCTGCAGGTCATCCACGCGCTCTATCCGGTCTATACGGTCGAGCATTTTTTCAAGGGTCTGGCGATTTACCACCGTGTCTATGCGCAGGGCAGCATGGGCAATGACTGGAACGTGTCCTTGCAGTTCCTGCCCCGATTGCTGGGCAAGGCGCTGGGCATGGGGCCGGGATGGGATGAGATCACCGGCAAGATCTTTTGGGCCGGCGGCGTCGCCGCGCTGGTGCTGGGCGCGCGCAAGGCCGCAAGGCGAGGGATGGATCGCCATGAATGGCTGTTTTTCCTGACCGCCTTGCCGCTGCTGACCTTGCCGGTGATGGCCTATTATCACCTGCTGCGGATCGTGCCCCTGCTGGTTTTCCTGATGCTGGATCTGTCGCAGCGCCCGCCCCGGCCGGGGGATAGCCGTCTGACGCTGCTTGGTCTTGTCGGGCTGGTCGTGTCGCCTTTGGGCACGAATGACACGCATGGCCCGATCGTGGCGCTGGTGCTGCTGGTTGGTTGCCTGTTCGTCATGGGCCGGGCGGGCCTTGTCGGGGCCGAGGGGCAGGTGCGCCCGAACGGATAGTCAGAACATGGCGCGCGACAGGCAGCAGACCTCGCCCGACGCCCGCGCATGTCGGCGCGTGGCCGGGTCGAGAAAACGGCAATGGACCACCGCGCCATCCATGCCCTGACTTTTCAGATAGGCCAGAGGATCGGTGACCGCGCCGCGCCATTGGGGGTCGAGCACCGAAAGGTGATGATCGGGCAGGCGCGACTGCATGAAGGCGAAATAGGTGGCGTCATCGATCAGCAGCCGTTGCCGATGATTGTCGGGATCGATCCCGCAGAGCGCGGCAGCCTTGCGGATCGTCGCTCTGGCCCGGTCATAGTGGAAAACGGGGACGGAAAGCGGCTGCTCGACCAGATAGCCGCTGGCCCGCGTGGCCCGAACCAGCGAAGGGCCATAGATCGCGCCCACCATCACCACGCTGAGCAGCATGGCGATGCCGGTGACGGCGGCCATGGTCTGCAGGCGCGGCGTCACGCCCGGCGCCCCGTTCGGCCCCCTGCTTGGCCCGGCGCAAAGCGCGCAGGCAAAGGACATCGCCAACAGCGGCAGGACGAAGGCGGCCTCATAGCAATTGCGCACCATCTGCACCGAGGCATAGGCCGATGCGATGCCGAACAGCAGCAGCGCAAACACGACCCGCAGATCAAGCATCGCCCGCATCCCGCCCGCCCGGAATGTCCGCCACAGCGCCCCGCCGGCCAGCAGAAAGGCGATGAACCACAAGGCGATCATCGCGGCCGACCACGCGATCTGCTCCGGTTTCGTCACGAGGTGATAGGGCAGCCAATGCGACATGGGCGTCACATCGGGCGCGGCCAGCGTGACATAGGCGGGCAGATTGTCATTGGCCAATGCGCGCAGCGCCAGTTTCACGACGCTGCCCTCATAATGCAGGCTTTGTTGGGCGTGCTGTGCGGCCAGCATGCCATCGGCCGGGCATGACAGCCGGGCGAACCAATATTGGGCCGAGGCATCAGCCAGCCCCAGCAGGGCCGCCGCGCAGAGCAGGCGCCAGAGGGCAGGGCTGCGCTGCGGCGCGATACAGGCAAGGAACAGCGGGACCAGCACCAGCGCCTTGAAATGATAGGACAGCGCGATCCCGGACAGCAGGATGATCGCCGCCGGACGCCACCATGACATACGCTGGCGCCCATCCCATGCCACCAGCATCGCGGCCAGCGCGGCCAGCAGGATCGGCTGTTCAGGGCGGCTCCACACCAGTTGCAGCGGAAGCGTACCGAGCCCCAGCAGGCCCAGCGCGATGACGACCACCGCGCGATGCTGCGCCGCGCCGGCCGCCATGCGCCGGATCAGGGCAAGGAACAGCCCCGTCCAGCCCAGCGCATAAAGCACGCCCGAGAAACGCACCCAGAAGGGATCGGGAAAGCCCGTGTTGAAAAACGCCGAATACCACCGCACCGGCCACATGAACCACAGCGGCCGGGCCAGCGTGGATGGCCCGCATTGCTCGGAATAGAGCTTGTCCACGCCGTCCAGCCAGCCCCGCTCCTGCAGCCGCCAGCCTATCTCATCGCTGTACACCGGCGTCAGTATGGCCAGCAGAAGGGCCAGAACAAAGACGCCGATGATCAGTCGCGCAAAACGGGGCGAGCCCATCAGGCTGCGCAGGCTAAAGGCAGAGAGGGCCATGCAGAATTGTTACTGTGCCGGTGTCGCCGTAGCGTTTTTCAGCACGAACAATTGATAATGGCGGCTGCCGATGAAGGGATCGGCGAATTTGCGGTAATGCTCTTTCAGGCCATCCATCAGGATTTGGCGCGACTGCCAGTTGACCGGCTTGGAAAAGGGCGTCTCCAGCATCACCACCACCTGCGGACGCCGGGCCAGAACCGCCCGCATCTCGCTGTTGGCATCGACCCCCAGCGCCCGCTGCTCGGTCAGATTGTTGAGGTGATTGGGAAAGACATAGCGCGTGACAAAGCAGGCGTTGGTCATGTGATAGAGGATGGGGTCACCCTCGTTGATATAGACACAACCTTGCCCGGTGGGCGTTGCGGCCGCGTTGCGGATCATGTCGGCGGCCAGTTCGATCTCTTCGGTCGTGCCATGATGGCGCGTGTTGTAGATCGTCACCACGGCCGCCGCGATCATGCCGATGCCCAGCATGAAATGCGTGTACCAGCGGAACGGTCGTCCACGCCCCAACGCGGGCGCGGCCAGCGCCATCAGCGGCACCAGCAGCGGCGCGACATAATGGTCATACCATGTGCCAAACAGCAGGAACCCGGCCACCGCCACAGCTGCCCAGATGCGCAGGAAACCTTGCGCCGGACGCGCGGCATAGCGCATCGGCGGCATCTGGCGCGGGGCGAGAAAGAGTGCTGCCCAGACCGGCAGCAGCGCCAGCGTTTCCTTGAACAGCCGGAACAGCGAACCGTCGAATTCCTCATGGCGGTCAAAGATCGAGAGGAAATTGGCCTGGGCAAAAGCCATGCCATGGCCCATCGCGATATAGGCACCCCACGCCGCCAGCGTCGGCACCAGCGCCACGCCCGCCCAGCCGGTGGCCGCTGCCAGAATGCGCCCATGCGACCAGCCCAGCGCCTGCGCACGGGCCATCAGCATCAGGCCAAAGGCGATGCCTTCGAACACGACCGTATATTTGATCTGAAGCGAGACGCCGACCACCGCCATGATCGCCAGACCATGGAGAAACAGCCGCCGGTCGGTCTTGGCCGTCCATACGACCATCATGCCAAGGCCCGCCAGAGCCATCAGCAGATTGTAGAAAACCGGCGCCTGTCCGCCAAAGCAGAAGAAGGCGGAGAGGAACAGTTGATAGGCCACGCCCGCCCACCACGCCCCCATCGGCGAGGCGATCTCGCGCGCCATACGATAGATCACCAGCGACGTGCCCGCCACGCAGGCCAGCGCCACCAGTTGATATTGCAGGATCCCGTCGCCCCCCAGCAACCGGATCGCACCATAGAGCAGGAACAGCCCGATCGGCTTGCGATCCCAAATGTCCACAAAGGGCACCGCGCCATGCAGCATGCGGTCGCCCACCAGCAGATAGAACTGCTCGTCTGCATGGATAATCGGATAGCCCAGCGTAGCGCCGCGCAGCAGAAGCCCCACCGCCAGATAGGCGAAGCCCATCAGCAGCAGATTGACCCCGCGCACCGCGCCCAGCCCAGCCTTTTCGCCCACGCCCGACAGGGGCTGGCCGGCTTTGGGAGCTTCCGCCTTGGCTGCACCCCGCAACCGCGCCGGAAGTTCTGCGATATATTCGACCATCAAACACTCCGTCCGTCTGATCGCCCTTGCAAACCGCGACAGACCCCCATCTGCATTGCGGCCAGGCCATCAACCCCCGATGCCCAGATTTGCTTCTGTGCTGTTACTTCATGGTATCGAACCAAACCGTCTTGTCGCAGTTTTCATCCGATTTGCCATATTCTTTGTATGTCTGTCCCACAAAAGATCGGAAGGGTGTCTCAGCGCACCCATTCCAGTCCGATTTCCTCGTAAATCTCGCGCGCATCGGCCCAATTCTCGTCAACCTTGACGTGCAGGAACAGATGCACCTTGACCCCCAGCAGCTCGGCCAGCTCGGTCCGCGCGGCCTCGCCGATCGCTTTCAGCCGCGCCCCGCGCTTGCCCAGCACGATCGGCTTCTGGCTTTCGCGGGCGATGACGATCTGCTGGCGGATCTCGACGTTGCCATCCTTGCGGTGGGTATAGCTTTCGGGGCGCACTGTGCTGTCATAGGGCAACTCGTCATGGAGCTGGCGATAAAGCTGTTCGCGGGTGATTTCGCAGGCCATCAGCCGCTCCGAGGCGTCCGACACCTGATCTTCCGGGAAATTCCAGGGGCCTTCGGGCATCAGATCTGCCAGACGCGCCTTCAACTGCGCCACGCCGTCGCCGGTCGAGGCGGAGATGAAGAACACCTCGGCGAAATCGACCGCCTGCGTCAGTTCCTGCGCCAGAACCAGCAAAGGCTCCTTGGGGCACAGATCGACCTTGTTGAGCGCCAGCAGCTTGCGCTCGGGGCGGGCTTTCAGCGATTCGAGGATTTCCTCCAGCCCCTGCCGGTTCTTCTTGGCGGCATCGACCACCAGCAGGATGGCGTCGGCTTCGCTGGCGCCTTCCCATGCGGCGGCCACCATCGCGCGGTCCAGACGGCGGCGCGGGGCGAAAATGCCCGGCGTGTCGGCAAGGATGATCTGGGCATTATGCTTGGCCGACTGTTCCAGCGCGATGCCCATCAGGCGGGCGCGGGTGGTCTGCGCCTTTTGCGAGACAATCGCCACCTTTTGCCCGACCAGCGCGTTGACCAGCGTGGACTTGCCCGCATTGGGGGCGCCCAGCACGGCCACCAGGCCGCAAGATTCTGCGATTTCACTCATCCAAATTGCCTTAAAAATGCGGCGGCCGCCTGGGTTTCGGCCTCCTGTTTGCTGTTGGCCACGGCCTCGACCTCGCCCACACCCTTGACCGCCACGGCGACGGTAAAGCGGGCGGCATGATCGGGGCCTGAACGATCGACCAGTCGATATTCGGGCGGCTTGCGGCGATTGCCGGCGGCCCATTCCTGAAGCGCGGATTTGGGATGCTTGGCCTGCCCCGCCCGTCCGCCGACCTCTTCGGCCCAAAGGCTGCGGATCATGGCGCGAGTGGGTTCAAAGCCGCGCGTGACAAAGGAGGCGCCGATCAGCGCTTCCATCACGTCGCCCAGGATATTCTCGCTGTCCGACCCGCCATCGTCGCGCGCCTGTTTGCCAAGGCGGATATGTTCGCCAAGGCCGATCCCGCGCGCAATGGTGGCGCACATCTGGCGGCTGACCAGCACGTTCAATCGCTGCGAAAGGCGACCCTCGGCCGCGCCCTCGCTTTGATACAGCCATTCGGCAATCGTCAGGCCCAGCACCCGGTCGCCCAGAAATTCGAGCCGCTGATAGTCCTCGAGCCCTTTGCCGCGCGCGCCGTTCTGGGCCGAAAAACTGCCGTGGGTCAGTGCGGCGGTCCATTCGGGCGCGCCATCGGGATCAACGCCAATCACGCGGGTCAGAAATTCCCGCGTGGCCTCAGGAAGCGCCGGATTGTTGACAGGCTTTGTCGTAAGCGTCTTGCTCAAAAGGTGCCCCCGATCCGGTTCCAGCGCGCGGCGGTCAGCCAAGTCCAGGGCTTGTACCACGAAACCGATCCGTCGGTCGACCACATCACGATGGTGGCGCGGCCCACCAAATTGCCCTGGGGCACATAGCCGATGCCGCCCACCTCGACGGGGAAACGGCTGTCCTGCGAATTGTCGCGGTCATCGCCCATAAGGAACAGCGCGCCTTCGGGCACGATATAGGGCATTGTATTGTCCTGCGGCGTGGTTTCCATATCGAGCACGTTATACGACTTGCCCGGTTTCCCGTTATCGGCGGGCAGGGTCTCGCGATATTGCGGATAGTGGCAGATGGTCTTGCCATCCTTCACCGTCTCGTAATTCACGCTCATGCCATAGCGCGGCTGATAGCAGGAGGTGTTGGGCGAGACGGCGATCTCGAAATCCTCGATCTTTTGCTTGGGCACGGCATTGCCGTTGATGTAGAGGACGCCGCCCTTCATCTGGATCGTATCGCCCGGCAGGCCGATCACGCGCTTGATCCAGTCATCCTGATTGGTCGGCGGAGCCTTGAAGATCACCACATCGCCGCGCTTGGGCTGGGTGGCCAGAATGCGGCCCGGGATCAGCGGCAGGCTGAAGGGCATCGAATAGCGCGAATAGCCATAGGGCCATTTGGCGGCCAGCAAATAGTCGCCATTGACCAGACGCGGCAGCATCGATTCGCTGGGGATGTTAAAGGGTGAAAAGATGAAGCTGCGGAACACAGCAACGATCACCACCAACTTGATAAGGAAAACGAAAAAGTTCTCCTCCTGTTTTTCCGGTTTGGTGCCGGGCTTGGTGGCGGGTTCGGCTTGGCTCATCTTTGCTCATCCTTGAATCTGGCCGTGCTGCCATGTTGGCCAAGAAGCGCTGCGTCAAGCCATGGTTTGGCTGAGCAGGGGATGAACCGTGCATGTTTGGACCATCCTTGCGTCACAAAACGTATTCAGCGGGGCGATAAAAGGAAAAATGCTGCGCCGCACCCTTGGCCAATCCTTGCGCAAAGGGCATAGGTTCGGGCCAATTATTGATCGCATCTGCAAGACGGGAGTGAAGCGAACGTGTCCACCAACCAATCGGTCAAGGCTGCATGGGACCATCTGGCGGGCCTGCCTCGCCCCACGCTGGCGGAATTGTTCGCCGGCGATGCCGATCGTCTGAGCAAGCTGTCCACCCGTTTCGAGCTGGGCGAAGGACTGGGGGGCATCCGCTTCGACTGGTCCAAGATGCATCTGGATGACGCGCATATCGCCGGGTTCGAAGCCTTGGCTGCGGCGCAGGATTTCGATGGCCGCCGCGCGCAATTGTTCGGCGGCGAAAAGATCAACAACACCGAAGGCCGCGCCGCCGAACACACCGCCCAGCGCGGCGTGGGCAAGGACACCAGCGTCGAGGAGGCCCAGGCCCTGCATCAGCGCATGGCCTCGCTGGTGGGCGCGATCCACGAAGGCGCGCTGGGCGAGGTCAGGCATCTGATCCATATCGGCATCGGCGGCAGCGCGCTCGGCCCGGCGCTGGCGATCGATGCGCTGACCCGCGACGGCTGCGTGGTGCAGGTGCATGTGGTGGCCAATATTGACGGCTGCGCGCTGGAGGCCGCCTTTGCCAAGGCCGACCCGGCCACGACGCTGGTCGCGGTGGCGTCCAAGACCTTCACCACCATCGAGACGATGACCAACGCCAGGTCGGCTCTGAACTGGCTGAAGGAAAATGGTGTTGATGATCCCTATGGCCGCGTGATCGCGCTGACCGCCGCGCCGGAAAAGGCGGTGGAATGGGGCGTGGATGAAACCCGCATCCTGCCTTTCCCCGAAAGCGTGGGCGGACGTTATTCGCTGTGGTCGTCCATCGGCTTCCCGGTCGCGCTGGCGCTGGGTTTTGAGGAATTTGCCGAATTCCTCGGGGGCGCCGCGGCCATCGACGAACATTTCGCCAATACTTCGGGTGCGGACAATCTGCCCCTGCGCGCGGCCTTTGCCGATCAGCTCTACACCCGCCTGCGCGGTTGCCAGACACGCGCCTGCTTTGCCTATGACGAGCGCCTCGCGCTGCTGCCCGACTATCTGCAACAGCTCGAAATGGAATCGAACGGCAAGAGCGTGACCTTTGACGGCGCGCCGCTTGATGGCCCTTCGGCGCCGATTACCTGGGGCGGCGTGGGCACCGATGCGCAGCATGCCGTGTTCCAGCTTCTGCATCAGGGCACCATCGTGGTGCCGGTCGATTTCATCGCCAGCATCGCGCCGGGCGACCAGCTTGACCCGGCCCATCACCGCATCCTGCTGATGAACTGCTTTGCGCAGGGCGCCGCACTGATGGCGGGCAAGGATTCGGCGGATAAATCGCGCTCCTATCCGGGCAACCGCCCCTCGGCCACGATCCTGATCGACGATCTTTCGCCTGCCAGCCTTGGCGCGCTGATCGCGTTCCATGAACATCGCACCTTTGCCAATGCGGTGCTGATGGGCATCAACCCGTTTGACCAGTTCGGCGTGGAACTGGGCAAGCAGATCGCCAATGCCATCGACAAGGGCGAGGCCCAGTTCGACGCCAGCACCACCGCGCTGCTGGCCGAGGCGGGCCTGGCCTGAGCCACTCGACCAAGGTAAAAATGGACGGAATCGCGCTGTTTCTGCAAAGAAATAGCGCGATTTTTGTTTAAAAATTCATTGAGTTCCAGAATTGACTGTGCCTATTCTCCCAACGGGCAATATATTCGATAGGCGAAATACGGTTTACGGGGGCTTGATGATCGCGAAGCAGTTTGGCCGGGCGTACAGCAGCATGCTGGCGCTGACGGCGGCGTTTGGATTGGGGTTTGGCGGACAAGCTCTGGCGCAAGGGGCAACGGCCGCACCAGCGCCGGCGGTTGAGGCGCCACACCGGCTCGAGGCTGCCGATTTCGCCGTGCTGCCCTTCGTGGGCGAGCCGACGCTTTCGCCCAATGGGGAATGGATGGGCGGGCTTTTTGCCATTGGCGGGCAAAAGCGGATCTGCGCCGTTGGTCTGTTTGCCGGGCAGGCTGCGCCCGCCTGCATCGGCATTCCCGATCTGACCGAGGCCCATGGGCTGGAGTGGGTCAACAATGACAATCTGCTGATCCATCTGACCGTGCTGCAGCCGGTGGAGGGCGAAAGATTCTATGTCAGCCGTCTGATCAATTTCAACCGGGTGACGCGCAAGATCACCAAGCTGTTCTGGGACAGCAAGGGGCAGTCGGCCGACCGGGTCCTGTGGACCGCCAGTGACGGCACGCCGACCGCCTTGATTGCGGGGCAGAATTCGATCTACATGAGCCCTGAATTCTGGCCCAGCATCTATCGTTTCAACGTCGAAACCGGTAGCCGGATGATGGTCCAGCAAGGGCGCGAGGATGTCATGCGCTGGTTCACCGATGGTGATGGCGTGGTGCGCATCGGTTATGGCTATGACGATCAGAGCCGCAAGTCGCGGATGATGTATCGCAATGGCGCCAATGAACCCTTTCGTGTGGTGGATCGCGCGGACGGGCGCAAGCGCGAGGATCTGATCTCGGTGGTCGGTTTTGGCGCCACGCCCGGCAGCGCGCTGATAATTCATGAGGACAAGGACAAGCATTCCGCCTTGTTCGAGGTGGATGTGGCCACGCAAAAAGATCTGCGCACCGTGTGGACCGCGCCTGAGGGAAGCTGGGTCGAGGGCACATGGACCGATCCGGACCGCAAGACGCTGTTGGGCGTGCGTCTGGGCGGCAAGGATGAGAAGCGGATCTGGCTGGACCCGACGCTGGCCGAAACGCAGGCCGCCTTTGCCAAGGCGGTGCCCGACCGGCGTGTGGGGATTGTCGATATCAACCGCGACCACACCCGCATGCTGGTGCGGATCGATGCTCCCGATGCGCCGGGCGCGATCTATTTCTATGACACCAACGAAGGCGTGCTGCACCGCATCGCCTTCCTGTCCGACCGGCTGAAGGGGCAGGCGCTCAACCCGGTGAAAATGGTGCATTACAAGGCGCGCGACGGGCTGGAGATCGAGGCGGTCCTGACCCTGCCCAAAGGCAAAGTGGCGAAGAACCTGCCCTTTGTGGTGATGCCCCATGGCGGGCCTTGGGCGCATGATACGCTGGACTATGATTATTGGGCGCAATTCGTGGCTCAGCTTGGCTATGGTGTGATCCAGCCAAATTTTCGCGGCTCGGATGGCTATGGTGAGGAATTCGAGCGCAAGGGCGAAGGGCAGATGGGCCTGGCCATGCAGGATGACCTCAATGACGCGCTGGGCTGGGCGGTGAAGGAGGGCATCGCCGATGGCAAGCGGGCCTGTCTGGTGGGGGCCTCCTATGGGGGCTATGCCACGATGTGGGGGCTGGCGCGCGATGCGGATGTGTGGCGCTGCGGCATCTCGATTTCGGGCGTGGCCAGCGTCCGGCGCGAGGTCAACGATATGGGCAATTCGCTCTACGGCAATAGCAATCAGGATGCATGGAAACGGATGACGCCTGATTTTGCAGCTGTTTCGCCCATCAATGCGGTGGACCGGATCAAGGCGCCGCTGATGCTGATCCATGGCAAGATGGATGTGACGGTAGATCATAGCCAGTCGGTGTCGATGGCGGCAAAGATGCGCGCGGCGGGCAAGCCGGTGGAATTCCTGTCCCTGCCCAAGGCCGACCATTATTTCACGCGCGAGGCCGATCGACTGGAATTGCTGAATGCGATTGAAGGATTCCTAAAAAAGAACAATCCCGCGGATTAATATTGTCAGTGTTGCATACTATCTATTGGCAAAGCCTTGTTCTGGCCCCATATCGGCGCGCAATGACATGTCCCCCGGTGGAGTTTGAAAATGGCCGAATTTGACTACGACCTGTTTGTGATTGGCGCCGGGTCGGGGGGCGTCCGGGCAAGCAGGATCGCGGCCGGTCATGGTGCGCGCGTGGCCGTGGCCGAAGAATTCCGCGTCGGGGGCACCTGCGTGATCCGGGGCTGCGTGCCCAAGAAACTGCTGGTTTACGCCAGCCAGTTTGCCGAGGAACTGCACGATACGGCCAAGCTGGGCTGGACGCTGCGCGAGAAGAGCTTCGACTGGGCGGCGCTGCGCGATTTCGTGGCCAGCGATGTCGACCGGCTGGAGCGGGCCTACACCTCCACGCTGGACAATAACAAGGTCGAGCATTTCCACGAGCGCGCCACCATCGCCGGGCCGAACACGGTGCGGCTGGCATCGGGGCGTGAGATCAGCGCGAAATACATTCTGGTGGCCGTGGGCGCATGGCCGGTGATGCCCGAATTTCCGGGCAACGAACATGCGATCACCAGCAATGAAGTGTTCCATCTGGAGAGCTTCCCCAAGCGTGTGGTGATTCAGGGTGCGGGTTATATCGCGCTGGAATTTGCGGGCATCTTCAATGCTCTGGGCGCGCACGTCACGGTGGTGAACCGGTCGGACAAGATCCTGCGCAGCTATGATTCGAGCCTGACCGACCGCCTGCTGACGATGATGCGCGCGCGCGGGGTTGAGTTCCGCTTTGACGCGCCGATTGAGAGCATCATCAAGCAATCCGATGGCTCGCTCTGCGTCAATACCAAGGGTTTCCTGCCTATCGAGGCCGACGCCGTGCTGGTGGCCACCGGGCGCAAGCCCAAGACGCCGGGGCTGGGGCTGGAAAACGCCGGGGTCGAATTGGGCGCAAATGGGCAGATCCCGGTGGATGAATATAGTGCCACCTCCTGCCCCTCGATCTATGCCGTGGGCGATGTGACCGACCGGGTGCAATTGACCCCCGTGGCCATCCGCGAGGGCCATGCCTTTGCCGACACCGTATTCGGCGGCAAACCCCGCACCATCGCCTATGACCATATCCCCAGCGCCGTGTTCAGCCAGCCCCCTCTGGCAGGCGTGGGCCTGACCGAGGCGGCGGCGCGCGCGGCGGGGCATGAGATCAAGATCTTCACCAGCGATTTTCGTCCGATGAAAAACATGTTCCACACGCGCGCCGAGCGGGGGTTTTACAAGCTGATCGTGGATGCGGCGACCGACAAGGTGTTGGGCGTCCACATGATCGGGCCGGATGCGCCCGAGATTTTGCAGGCCGTCGCCATCGCGGTGAAGGCTGGCCTTACCAAGGCGGATTTCGACGATACGGTGGCGCTGCATCCCTCGATGGCCGAGGAATTGGTGTTGATGCGGTAAGAAGGTTTGAAGGGATTATCACGAGGGGCTGGCCCCTCGTGGCTCCCCGATACTGTGTTTGTTGCGCCATGGGTTCGGCCTTGCGCAATGTCGCACCGCCGGAGGCTATTAAATGCCTGCGGCGCTTCCATTTGGCGCTCACGGAAAGGTAGTGCGCGACAAAGACAGTAATGGGAGCGCGAGGGTTATGACCCTCGCATTTTTACCCTTCCAATTCTTCTCTCAAAAACGCCGAAACTTCCTCCAGCGTCACATCCTTGGTCAGGAAAGTCCCGCCGATTCCGCGCATCAGCAGAAACGCCAAGCGCCCCGCATCGACCTTTTTGTCATGCAGCATATGGGCGGCCAATTGTGCCCCCGACACATTCAGCCCCAGCGCGCGAATATCGGCGGGCAGGCCGACGGCGGCAATATGGGCGGCCACGCGCTCGGCCTCATCCGTGCCCATCAGCCCACGCCGCGCCGAAAACCGCGCCGCCAGCACGCAGCCCAGCGCCACCGCCTCGCCGTGGAGCAGGCGGTCGGAAAAGCCGGTTTCGGCTTCAAGGGCATGGCCGAACGTATGGCCAAGGTTGAGCAGGGCGCGCAGGCCCGTGGTCTCGAACTCGTCTTCCGCCACGATGCGGGCCTTGGCCGCGACCGAGTAGGCCACCGCATGTTCGCGCGCGGCCCGATCGCCCGAGAGCATGGCCTCGCCATGGGCCTCGCACCATGCGAAAAATTCCGGGTCATTGATCAGCCCGTATTTCACCACCTCGGCATAGCCCGAAGCCAGCTCGCGCCGGGGCAGGGTGTCGAGCGCATCCAAATCGGCCAGAACCAGTGAAGGCTGATGAAACGCGCCGACGAGATTCTTGCCTGCGGGCGTGTTGATCGCGGTTTTGCCGCCCACGCTCGAATCGACCTGCGCCAGCAGCGACGTCGGCACCTGAATGAAATGGCACCCGCGTTTGAGCATGCTGGCGGCAAAGCCGGTCAGATCCCCGATCACCCCGCCGCCCAGCGCGATGATATGGTCGCCCCGCTCCACCTCCAGCGCCAGCAGCCCATCGACCACCGCCACCAGATTGGCCCAGCTTTTCGTGGATTCGCCCGCAGGCAGGATATGCCATGCCGCGCTCTTGCCTGCCGCCGCCAGGGAGGCATCGACCGCCGCCCCCCAAGCCTTATGCACATTTGCGTCCGTAATGACCGGCACGACGGGCTTGCGCAGCCGCGCGCCCGCTTCCTGCGCCAGATTGGCGATCAGCCCGGCGCCCACGCGCACTTCATAGGGGCGGCCGGCAATATCGACAGAAATAATCGGCATCGTTCAATCAGCCTTTCGCGCCATGGGCATCAAGCCATTCGTCCAGCGAGACCATCAGACTGGCCAAGGTGCGAGAATGGGGCACATTGCCGCTCATCACCTTGATCGGGGCCTGCGAATAGAAAGGTTCACGGCTGGACTTGAGATTGGAGAGAATTTCGCGAGGGTTTCCGTTTTTCAGCAAAGGCCGGTTGCCCTTGCGCGCGGTGCGGTCCACCAGCGTTTCCAGTTCCGCATCCAGCCACACCGCGATCCCGCGCGCGAGAATCAGTTCGCGCGTGGCATCATTCACAAAGGCGCCGCCGCCGGTCGACAAAACCTTCAGCCCCGCCTTGCCATTGCCCGCATGAGGCAGTTTCAGCCCCTTGATCGCATCGCCCGGCGTGTTTTCGCCCAGCAGCCGCGCGATCACCCGCCGCTCGCCCTCGCGAAAGAAAGCCTCGCCGTAAGTGGCGAAAATATCGGGAATCGGCATATGCGCCGCCTTCTCGATCTCGTCATCGGCATCGACAAAAGGCACACCCAGCAATGCGGCCAGACGCCGCCCAAGGCTCGTCTTGCCCACGCCCATCATGCCCACCAGAACGATGGGGCGGTCGATATGCGCCAGAACTGCGGCCAGATGAGCGGCCTCTGCTGCGCTTTCGGAAAGAGTGTGATCTTCATCCATTGCCGGGCTGCCTATACTTTTGCTAACCGGCGGCGCAAGCATAGCATGATGTCGGGCCGCTTCGGGCCGCTGTTTCGAGGATTTTGGCGTTGAGTATCACGATCCGGCGCGATAGCGGCAAGAAGAACGGCAGGAACGGATCGGGCAAATCCTATCGCCTCTGGTGGTTGTCGCTGGTCCTGATGCTGGCGGGCGGCCTTGTGGCGCTGGCCTGGATCAAGGGCGGGCCGGTGCAGATGCGCGAAGTGGCGGTGGAACTTTCGACCAGGCAGGTCGGCGTGAACGGACAGGTGAAGTGATGAAACGGATTGCCAGGCCTCTCCTTGCCTGCTCGCTGGTGGCCTTGCTGGGCGCGGGCGGCGCATGGGCGCAGGGCGGGCCCGAATCGCTGCTGCCTCCCGGTTTTGACCGCCCCGCCGCGCGGCCCGCGCGCGCGCCCGCGCCTGCTGCACCGCCTGCGCGGCCCGGACAGCCGCGCGTCGATATCGGCCCCAATCCCGAACCCACCATCGCCGCCCAGCCGGTTGTCGAGGCGCCATCGGGCATCGGCGCGCTTGGCGCGGCCACGGCCACCGGGCCGGTGGTGCTGCCCAGCGGGATCACCTCGTTTGAACAATTGATCGCTTTGCCGCCGGACAAGCTGGACCGGCTGCTCGGTCTGATCCCCAAATATGACATTCCCCCCGGCGCCCAGCGCGCGATGAAGGAGGTCGGTCTGCTCGATATGGGCGAGGGCGGCATGGCGCCGCAATCGCTGGCGGGCCAGAATGCGGGCCTCGTGCGCGCGGTGCTGGCGGGCAACAATGGCCAGATGGTGTCGCGCTGGGGCCATATTCTGGTGCGCCGGGCGCTGGCCTCGCGGCTGGATGCGCCCGCCGAGATGGCGCCCACCGAATTTGCCGCCCTGCGCGCCGCCCTACTGCTGCGTATGGGCGAGGGCGTGGCGGCCCGCGCGCTGGTGCAGGACATTGACCCCAGCAATTACGACGCCTCGCTGACCCAGGCGGCGATGGACGCCTATATTGCCACCGGCGATTTCACCGGCTTTTGCCCGGTGCTGCAACTCAACGCCTCGGCGCGCGATGATGCGGGCTGGCAGGTGATGCGCAGCATTTGCCAGACCTATGGTGGGGCCACCGCCACCGGCCAGTCCGAACTCGACCGTCTGGGCAAGGCCAAGGTGCTTTCGGGCATGGATATGGAGCTGGCGCAGAAATATGCCGGGGCCGTGGGCGGCGCGCGGGCGCGGGCGGTCAAGATCGAGTGGGACAATGTCAATGACCTGACCCCGATGCGCCATGGGCTGACGCTGGCGGTGGGGCTGGCCCCGCCCGATGCGCTGCTGGCCAAGGCCGGGCCGGTCTATGCCGACATGACCGCGCTCTCGCCGATGGCCGGGCTGGGCCTGCGCGCCGATGCCGCCGATGTGGCGGGGGCGATGGGCGTGCTGTCGGGCGCGGCGATGGTTGATCTTTACAGCCAGATCTACAGCAATGACGACATCACCGGCGGCCCTGCGGAGCGCGCGCTCCTGCTGCGCGATGCCTATGTGGGCGTGGCCCCGGCCGACCGCGTGGCCGCGATGCAGCAATTGTGGGATGGGGCCGCCAATCCCTATTCGCGCTATGCCCGGATGGTGCTGACGGCGTATGCGGCGGCACGTCTGGCGCCTTCGGCGGATCTCAATGCGCAATCGGGTGATCTGATTGCCTCGATGCTGAGCGCCGGGCTGGACGGCAATGCGGCGCTGTGGCGGCCGGTGGTCGAGGCGGGATCGCCGGGCTGGGCGCAACTGGCGCTGGGCCTGCCGATGTCGGGCGAGGCTGATACCGGGGCCATTGAAACCTTTATCGGCAATGACAAATCCGATGGCCAGCATCGTAGCGCCATGCTCATCGCTGCGCTGTCGGGGCTGGGGCGGATCAAGGACAGCACGCGCGATTCGCTGCTGGGCAAGGTCAAAGGCAGCGTGGCGGGCCAGACCCGCTGGACCGGGGCGATTGATACGGCGGCGGGCGTGAACAATGCCGCGCTGGTGGCCTTGCTGGCCGGATTGGGGATGCAGGGCGACAGTTGGGCCAAGATGACGCCGCGCTATCTCTATCACATCACCTCGGCGCTCAGCCGCGTGGGGATGGCGGCCGAGGCGCGGATGATCGCGGCCGAAGCCGTGGCGCGCGGGTGAGGCTTTGACCCGCGAGCCTAGCGCGGCGGTGGCGGCTTTCCTCGCCATGCTGGCGGCGGAGCGCGGCGCGGCGGCCAATACGCTGGCGGCCTATGAGCGCGATCTGCGCGGGGCCGAGGATGCGCTGGGGGATATTGAACATGCCGATGTGGCCGCGCTGGAACGGCTGGCGGCCACTTGGGGGCATCTCTCGCCCGCCAGCGTGGCGCGCAAATCCTCGGCTTTGCGGCAATTCTACGGTTTCCTGATCGACGAGGGCTGGCGCGAGGATGATCCCAGCCCGGCCCTGCCGCGCGTGGCGCAGCGCCGGCCCTTGCCGCGCATTCTGGGCCATGAGGATATCGCCATCCTGTTTGCCCGCGCCGAAGAGGAGGCTGCTGGCGACAAGCGCGAGCCTTTGCGCACGCTGGCCTGTCTGGAATTGCTCTATGGATCGGGCCTGCGCGCAACCGAACTGGTATCCTTGCCCATCAGCGCCGCGCCGCGCGATGCGCCCTTGCTGACTATTACCGGCAAGGGCGGGGTTCAGCGCATGGTGCCGATCAGCGCGCGCGCGGGCCAGGTGCTGCGCCGCTGGATCGCGATCCGGGGCGCTGGGCGGGATTCGCGCTTTATGTTCCCCTCCACCGGCAAGGATGGGCATCTGACGCGGGTGCGCCTGTTTCAATTGCTGCGCGAATTGGGCGCGCGCGCCGGGCTGGACCCCACGCGGCTGTCGCCCCACGTGCTGCGCCATGCCTTTGCCACCCATCTGCTCGAAGGGGGCGCGGATCTGCGCGTGGTGCAGACGCTGCTGGGCCATGCCGATATCGGCACGACCCAGATCTATACCCATGTGGATGCGGCCCGTCTGGTCGAATTGGTGAACCAGCGGCACCCTTTGGCGGCCAGAACGGTTGGCTGACGGCTGAAAGGCTTGCCCAAACCGGCGCGGCGCACTAGGGCCATGCCCCATGGTTTCCTATCTCGAATTTGAAAAGCCGGTGGCCGCGCTTGAGGCGCGCATCAAGGAATTGCGCGCAACGGCGGCCGAGGGCGACCTCGACATTTCCGCCGAGGTGGGGCGGCTGGAGCGCAAGAGCGCCGACCTGCTGGCCAGCACCTATCGCGCGCTGACCCCGTGGCAGAAGACGCAGGTGGCGCGCCATCCGATGCGCCCGCATTTCGTCGATTATGTCGAAAAGATCTTCACCGATTTCGTGCCTCTGGGCGGCGATCGCCTGTATGGCGAGGATCATGCGATCATCGGCGGTTTTGCGACGCTCAATGGTCGCAAGGTGATGCTGATCGGCCATGAAAAGGGCCATGATACCGCCACGCGCATCAAGCATAATTTCGGCATGGGCAAGCCGGAGGGCTATCGCAAGGCGATTCGCCTGATGGAACTGGCGGGCCGATTCGGGCTGCCGGTGGTCACGCTGGTCGATACGTCGGGCGCGTTCCCGGGCGTTGAGGCCGAGGAGCGCGGTCAGGCCGAGGCCATTGCCCGTTCGACTGAGGCCTGTCTTGCGCTGCGCGTGCCGATGGTGGCCGTGATCGTGGGCGAGGGCGGCTCGGGCGGCGCGGTGGCGCTGGCCAGCGCCGAGCGCGTGCTGATGCTCGAACATGCGGTCTATTCGGTGATTTCGCCCGAGGGCTGCGCCTCTATCCTGTGGCGCACTGCCGAAAAGGCCGCCGATGCGGCCGAGGCAATGAAAGTGACGGCGCAGGATCTGCTCGCTCTCAAGGTCATCGACCGTATCGTGCCCGAGCCGGTGGGCGGGGCGCATCGTGATCCCGATGCGGCGGCCAAGGCGCTGGGCAAGGCGATTGGCGAGGAACTGGACAAGCTGCTCAAGATGGACGCCAAGCAGTTGCTGGCGATGCGCGAAGAGCGTTTTCTGGCGATCGGTGCCGAATAAGGCCTTTATTCCCGCCGGATACACAAAAGGGCGCAGCGTCGATGGACGCTGCGCCCTTTTGTGTTGCGCCATGGGCGGCCCGGTCCTGGCGCCCATGCATCCTGATGTCGTCCGGGCGACGCTGTCGGCCGCCCGGCATCATCCCGATCAGGCGGCAGAGGCGTTGGCTGTCGACATCTGCGAGGAGGTCGTGTTGAAGGTCGTCGAGAGCTGGTTGCCCATGCCATTCATCGCGGTGATGGCGGCAACGGCGATCAGGGCAGCGATCAGGCCATATTCGATGGCGGTGGCGCCGGCTTCGTCACGGATCAGTTTGCTGAGGAATTTCATGGTCGGTCTCCGGTCTCGTCGGGCAACTGGTGTCTGCCGACATCCGCGTAGATACTTATAAGGTGTTGATAAAGCGATACCAAAAAGATGGTTTTACTTATAGTAACCTAAAAAATCCGGGAAAATCCGATGTGTGGCCGATGAATATTGCGGACATGCAAGAAGAGCGACAGGTTGCCCTGCCGCTCTTCTCATTACCTCAAAATCGCGCCTGACCCCGTAGTCAGGCTATGCGATTAGGCAGCCGAGGCGTTGGCCGTCGACATCTGCGAAGAGGTGGTGTTGAAGGTGGTCTTGAGCTGGTTGCCCAGGCCATTCATCGCGGTGATGGCGGCAACGGCGATCAGGCCGTATTCGATGGCGGTCGCACCAGCTTCGTCGCGGATGAGCTTGTTGATGAACTTCATGGTCAGTCTCCTGTAGCAGTCTTTCCGCCCTGCCAGTTTTCCCGTCTCAGCCCGGCGGTTCCCTCCTCCTAGTGGAGATGTCTTAACAATCCGTCAGCGGGCCCGCGCGCTCTGTGGGAAATGCGGAGGTCGGCGGTAAGGTTTGGGTGACGCGCGCCATCGGTCCGCAAAATGCGAAAGGGGGGCGGCGAATCGGTCAGGCTTGTGTCAGGCGGCCGTTGCCTGCTGCACGGCGACCTGCGCCTGCGTGTCGACGTTGTTCCAGGTCTGGACGATGCTGTTGGCCACGCCGCTGAGCGCGGCGATCATGACCAGCACAATGAGGCCGCACAGCAGCCCGTATTCCACAGAGGCCAGCCCGCTTTCGTCCCGATGGAGTCGGGTCAGGAATTCTGTAATAGACATGACCTAGCCCGCCCAAATTCGTTGCGGTGTTATTGTGCAGGCGTTCGGTTAATAAGATCTTGAGCGGAAATGGTGGAATTTCCGGGGCAACAAGGAAAGGTCGTGGAATGATTCTGCCCGTGGTGGCCGTGGCGCTGTTGCGCGATGACGGGCATATATTGATGCAGCGCCGCCCGGAAGGAAAACAGCACGGCGGCCTTTGGGAATTTCCCGGCGGCAAGATCGACCCGGGCGAGGGGCCGGTTGAGGCTGCCCTGCGCGAGATGGAGGAGGAGCTGGGCGTAGGGCTGGAGGCGCACGCGCTGATGCCGGTCAGCTTTGCCCATAGCGATGAGGCCCCTGGCAAGGAGCGGCGTCGGGTGTTGCTGCTGCTTTATGTGGCGCGGGCGTGGAGCGGCGATCCAATCGCACGGGAAGGCCAGCAATTTGCGTGGGTTGCGCCCGATGCCCTGCCGGATCTGGATATGCCGCCGCTGGATATCCCGCTGGTGCGCGACCTGCTGCGCTGGATCGGGGCGGGGGCGGAACAGGGGAAATAATTAGTTTTTACAAAATGTCATTTTCCTCTTGCCAAGCCGGTGCTGTCCCCTTAGAGGCGCGGCTCCAAGGCACCCGTAGCTCAGCTGGATAGAGCATCAGACTACGAATCTGAGGGCCGGGCGTTCGAATCGCTCCGGGTGCACCACTTCCCTTTCGGGGGGAATGGTCGGTCTTTTACAAGGCCGTTTGGGAAAATGTGTCAGTGTGCACCCGTAGCTCAGCTGGATAGAGCATCAGACTACGAATCTGAGGGCCGGGCGTTCGAATCGCTCCGGGTGCACCAACACATAATCCCAACTATGCCCTTCGGGGCGATCCCTTAAAAAACGCGAATTGTTCTTGCTTTGGCCGACATATGGGCCGAAAGCGTGGGCCGTATCGGGGCGTAAGTCCCCGCAAACCATGCTGGCCCGAAACCGCGCTGACGATGCCGCGAGAGGACTCTTCCTTGACGCCCCGACAGCCGGTGTGGAGCAGGATGCCGGAGTAGCGCAGAATGAACGAGAATTTCGACCTGCATGACCACGATCATGCCGATGACGGCAAGCTGCCGGTCCCCAACGAGGTTCAGGAGGCGATTCGCACGCTGCTGCGTTGGTCAGGTGATGATCCCTCGCGCGAAGGGCTGGTCGACACGCCCGCGCGCGTGGCGCGTGCGTGGAAGGAATATTGCCAGGGCTATAATGAAGACCCGGCGGTCCATCTGTCGCGCCAGTTCGAGGAAGTGGGCGGCTATAACGAGATCGTCCTGCTCAAAGACATTCCGTTTCAGAGCCATTGCGAACATCACATGGCCCCGATCACCGGCAAGGCCAGCATCGCCTATCTGCCGCGCGAACGGGTTGTGGGGATTTCCAAGCTGGCCCGCGTTCTGCACGGCTTTGCCCGCCGCCTGCAGATTCAGGAGCGCCTGACCGCCCAGGTCGCCCAGTGCATCTGGGACAATCTGGACCCCTTCGGCGTGGCCGTGGTGATCGAGGCCCAGCATGGCTGCATGACCGGGCGCGGGGTGAAAACGCCGGGCGTGGGCATGGTGACCAGCCGGATGATGGGCGCGTTCCTGTCCGATCCGCGCAGCCGCAAGGAAGTGCTGAGCCTGATGGGCTATTGATCCGGCGCGGCGCGGGTGAGAGGGTGGGGCATGATCGCTCCCGCTCTTGCCCGCCGCGCCCTTTGGGCTGCCTGTCTCCTCGCGCCTCTGGCCCCGGCGGCGGCGAAACCGCTGCCTTTGCCGCCCGCGATTTATACCGATCCCGTCCATGATGCGGCCCACCCTGCGCGGATGGAGGTGCTGCACATCCCCTCGGGCGGGGTGGAGATCAATGGCGTGGCCTATCTGGCATCGGGCGCCGCACCCCGGCCCACGGTGGTGATCTGCCACGGTTTTCCCGGCAATGAGAAGAATCTCGATCTGGCGCAGGCGCTGCGCCGCGCCGGGTGGCATGCCATCACCTTCAACTATCGCGGATCATGGGGCAGCCCCGGCACCTTCCGCTTTGCCCAGAACCCGCAGGATCTGCAGGCCGTGCTGGCCTATCTGCGCGATCCGGCCAATGCAAAGCGGCTGGGCATCGACACTGCGCATATGGCCGTGGTGGGCCACAGCATGGGCGCATGGGTGACCGCGATGGCCGGAGCGCAGGACCGCGATCTGGTGGCGCTGGGCATGATTTCGGCGGGCAATTTCGGCATGATCGGCGCGATGCCGCCCGAGCCGCGTGTGAAGATGATGGCCGAAAACATGGAATCTTTGGCCAGCACGCCGCAGGCCCTGTCCGATGAACTGGGCGCGCATGTGGCCGATTACGATTTTACCGCCAAGGCTGGGGCGCTGGCCGACAGACCCTTGCTGGTGCTGACTTCGGATGATGGTCTGGCCGGGCATGTTGCGCCGCTGGTCGCCGCAATCCGCAAGGCGGGGGGCGGTAAGCTGCAGACCGGGCATGGCGCCACCGATCACAGTTGGTCCGACCGCCGGATTGATCTGGAGGCGCGGATCATCCGTTTTCTGACGCCCTATCTGCAGGGGCATCGCTGAGCTGGGGGCGATTCGCGCGGGGAATCGATTCGGAATTGAACCGATTTTCCTTCGACGAAAATCATCGCGAGCCGCATCCCATGGCCATGATGATACGCAACGCTCCATTCGCCCTCCTTGCCATCGCCTTTGCCGCCGCCGTCCGCCGGTTCCGCCTGACGGTCTGCCTGCTGGTCGCCCTGTTCTTTCAGGCCGCCCCGGCGCAGGCGCTGGTGGATCAGACATGGATCTCCGCCGAAGGAATGGACAGCGGGGGCTGTCTGGCGCTCGTGCCCTGCGCCACGCTGGCCTATGCCATCCGCCAGACCTCGCCGGGCGGCACGATCTTTGTGATGGACAGCGGGTTCTATGGCGCGGCCACGATTGATCGCAGCCTGACCATCCGATCCGAATATGGCCAGATGTCGATGGTCGCCTCAATCACGGTCAATGCGGCCAGCACGGACAAGGTGATGCTCGACAATGTGGCGCTTGAATGCGCGGCCCCGGCGCGGGGCATTGCCTATGGCTATGGGGTGCAGGTGCTGAAAGGGGCCGACGTCCTGTTGAACCGCGTCTCGATCAAGGATTGTCTGGCCACCGGCACTGTCGGGGCGGGGGTCTATATTTATTCGACCACGAATTCCCGGGTGACGATCCACGATTCGGTGATCTTCAACAATCGGGTGGGCGTGCTGGTGTCCAGCACCGACGGGATGGCCCATGCCAAGATCTATCGCACGCTGTTTCTGTCCAACAGCGAATCGGGCGTGCGCGTGATCGGCACCGGCAATGATGCGATCATGGCCGACAACAATCTGCTGGGCAGCGTCAAGTCGATGGACCTGCAATCGGGCGGAGCATCGCGGTCATTCGGCAACAATTCGATGACCAGCGGCGATACGCCGATCCCGATGTCGCAATATTGAGGCAGCATTTGGGGCCGGTTCGATCCCATTTTGAACCAGCCCCGATTCCACTCTTGCGCAATGCCGCCATCATGCGAGAGGTCGGTCATAGGATTTAAGAGTCCTTTAACCATTTCGAGCATTCAGGATCATGGCGGTCATTGCGGTTTACAGTTCCAAGGGCGGCGTGGGAAAGACGACTCTGGCGGTCGATCTGGCCTGGCGCTCGGCTGCCTTGGGCGGGCATCGCACGCTTTTGTGGGATCTGGACGTACAGGGCGGGGCCGGGTTTTTGCTGGGCATGGAGGAAGCGCCCAGGATGCGCGCGGCCAGCCTGTTTCAGCGCGAGGGGCGGCCAGAGCAACTGATCGAGCCGACACCTTATACGGGTCTTTCCCTGCTGCGCGCCGATGACAGTTTGCGCAGCCTGCCGGTGCATCTGGCGAGGTTGGGGCAGAAGAAGCGGCTGGCACAATTGACATGGCCGTTGCGGCGCGAATTTTCGCGGATCATCCTCGATTGCCCGCCGATGCAGAATGAGGTGAGCGAGCAGGTGATTGCCGCGGCCGATGTGCTGATCGTGCCGTTGCCTGCCTCGCCGCTGGCGGCGCGGGCGCTTGATCTGCTGCGGCGCGATCTGTTGCGCGAGAATGGGCGGCATCCGCCGCTCTTGCCGGTGCTGTCCATGTATGATGCGCGGCGCAAGGGGCATCGCGCAGCACGCGAGGGCAAAATGGCGCCTTTCCCGGTGATCCCCATGGCCAGCATGATCGAGCAGACCGCCTTTCGCCGCGCGCCCATCGGCACATTTGCACCCAATTGCGAACCGGCCCGCGCGCTCGACCGGCTGTGGCGCGCGATTGAGGTGAAGCTGATGGATGAGGAAGCGGCCTGATGGGCAACGAAAAACCCCGGCACCATCACGGCGCCGGGGTCTTTTGTTGCGACCGAGAGGTCAGCGGAAAATCAGAGGTTTTCCAGCACGTATTCGGCGCTGGACACCTTGAACTCGCCCGGACCTTCGACGAAAACCTTTTCCACCACGCCGTCATTGACGACGAGGGCGAAACGCTGGCCGCGCTGGCCAAGGCCCGCGCCCGAGGCGTCAAGCGTCAGGCCCAGAGCCGCAGCGAATTCGCCATTGCCATCGGCCAGCATGGTGACATCGGCGCTGCCCTTTTGCGCGCCCCACACACCCATCACGAAGGGATCGTTGACAGCGGTGCAGACGATCTCGTCCACGCCGGCGGCCTTCAGATCAGCGGCCTTTTCCACAAACCCGGGCAGGTGCTTGGCCGAGCAGGTGGGCGTGAACGCGCCGGGCACCGAGAAGACGACGGCCTTCTTGCCCTTGAAATATTCGGCGGTCTGAACGGGTTCGCGCTCGGAATCGGTGGACTTGACGAGCTTGACGTCGGGCAGGCTGTCGCCGGGGGCGATGGTCATGGCTTTCTCCTTATGCGGGGCGGGCGTTGCGATTGTCCGCCTCCTGTCGCGCACAGATATAAGCCGCCCTTTCGCAGTCGCAACCACGCATGGGCCTGCGGGCAAGAATTTATCCCTGATGCGCGGTTGGCCCGGAGATTTCCGCAGGGGATCCAAAAGGGATATAAAGGTTCCTTTATATCCCTTGCGCGGGGGCGGGGGCTGGGCTAAAGGGCGACCATGATTGGCGCCCCTTTGGCGCCCACTCTCTAAGGAGCCCTTTCGTGACCACGCTGGAAGCCCAGAAGGACTATGTGATCGCCGACATCGGTCTTGCCGATTTTGGCCGCGCGGAAATCGCCATTGCCGAAACCGAAATGCCCGGCCTGATGGCTCTGCGCGCCGAATATGGCGCCTCGCAGCCGCTCAAGGGCGCGCGCATCACCGGCTCGCTCCACATGACGATCCAGACCGCCGTGCTGATCGAAACGCTGGTTGCGCTGGGTGCCGATGTGCGCTGGGCCACCTGCAACATCTTCTCGACGCAGGACCACGCCGCGGCCGCCATCGCCGCGCAGAACATCCCCGTCTTCGCGGTAAAGGGCGAGAGCCTGGCCGAATATTGGGACTATGTGGGCCGCATTTTCGACTGGGGCGATGAACCCTGCAACATGATCCTCGACGATGGCGGCGACGCCACGATGTTCGCCCTGTGGGGCGCGCGCGTCGAGGCGGGCGAAGAGCTGTTCGAACCCAGCAATGCCGAAGAAATCGAGTTCGTGCGCGCGCTCAAGAACTTCCTGAAGGCAAAGCCGGGCTATCTGACCGCCACCGTCAAGGCGATCCGCGGCGTTTCGGAAGAAACCACCACCGGCGTCCACCGCCTCTATGCCCTTGCCAAGCAGGGCAAGCTGCCGTTCCCCGCGATCAACGTGAACGACAGCGTTACCAAGTCGAAGTTCGACAATCTCTATGGCTGCAAGGAATCGCTGGTTGACGCGATCCGCCGCGCCACCGACGTGATGCTGGCTGGCAAGGTCGCCTGCGTTGCCGGTTTCGGCGACGTGGGCAAGGGCTCGGCCGCCTCGCTGCGCAATGGCGGCGCCCGCGTGATGGTGACCGAAATTGACCCCATCTGCGCGCTGCAGGCCGCTATGGAAGGCTATGAAGTCGTCACGATGGAAGAAGCCGTGAAGCGCGCCGACATCTTCGTGACCGCCACCGGCAACGAAGACGTCATCACCGCCGAGCACATGGCCGCGATGAAGCCCATGTCGATCGTGTGCAACATCGGCCACTTCGACAGCGAAATCCAGATTTCGGGCCTGTCGAACTATGCCTGGACCGAAGTGAAGCCGGGCACCGACCTCGTGACCTTCCCCGATGGCAAGCAGATCATCATCCTGGCCAAGGGCCGTCTGGTCAACCTTGGCTGCGCCACCGGCCACCCGTCCTTCGTGATGTCGGCCTCGTTCACCAACCAGACGCTGGCCCAGATCGAGCTGTTCACCAAGGCGGGCGACTACAAGAACGACGTCTATGTCCTGCCCAAGCACCTCGACGAAAAGGTCGCCGCGCTCCACCTCGAAAAGCTGGGCGTGAAGCTGACCCAGCTCTCGAAGAAGCAGGCCGACTATATCGGCGTGCCGCAGGCCGGGCCGTTCAAGGCGGATCACTACCGCTATTGATCCTTTTGGGGTTGATGCAAAAAGCGCCTCGCGGGGGAGAGATCCTTTGCGGGGCGTTTTTGTTTTTGGGGGCTTTATGCCTCCGGCGGGCAAAGGGCGGGGGCCCTTTGCAATCCCGATACTGTCGATGTGGCGCTATGGGTTTGGCGTTGGGTGGCGGACGCGATGTTTGAGTTTTAAAGCCTGCGGCGCTTTTTGCATGAGTTCGCCGTGCCACGGGCTTTCATAACCCATTGCGTTACGCCGCAAACCTCCCACCACTCCATTAACGGGATTGCAAAGGGACGAGTCCCTTTGCCCGCCGGAGGCACCCCTACGCCCCTTAAATATCATCCCCCCATTGCCATTCCGTCCCCGCCCGCCTAGCTGATAGGCGATGCAATGGACCCCTCTTGCCATGGTTGTCATGGGCTTGCTGCTGGCTGCTTGGGCGGTGGCGGCGGGCTGGGCTGTGCTGTCTTCGCTGGCGCGCGGGCGGGCGGCGGCAGGCGCGGTGCGCCAGGCGCGGCGGCTGGCCCGGATGGTGGAGGAGAGCCCGGCGCAATTGCTGATCGTGCGCAGCGACGGGCGGATCGAGGGTTCGCCCCGGCTGGCCTCGTGGTTGGGCTTTTCGGCCATGCCGCAGTTTTTGAGCGAGCTGGATGATGGCAAGCCCGATCGCGGATTGAGCGCCGAGCAACTGGCGCAACTGACCGAGGCGGTGCTTTCGGCCCAGCGCACCAGCCGTTCGTTCGATCTTGCCATTTCGCCGCGCGGTTCGCGCCGTTCGCTGTCCTTGCGCGGCGGTCTGGCCGATCCGCAGGTGGCGCCTGCCGGATCGGCGCAGGTGTGGGTGTTTGACGCTAGCGAGGCCGAGACGCAGATCGCCCGGATGCGCGCCGAAACGGCACGGTCCAGGAGCGATTTTCTCGCGCTGGTCGGTCTGATCGAGGCGGCGCCGATCCCGATGTGGTTCCGCTCGCCGCAGGGTGAGCTGCGGCTGGTCAACTCGGCTTATGTCCGCGCGGTGGGCGCGGACAATGCCGAGGCGGTGGTCAATGGCGGACTGGAACTGGTCGAGCGGGTCGATGGTCAGACCCCGGCGCAGGTGGCCGCCCGCGCGATGCTGGAAAAGCGCCCCGCCGAGCGCATTGTCGCCGCCACCATCGGCGGCCAGCGCCGCGCGCTGCGCGTGTCCGATCTGCCGCTGGGCGACGAGGGCGTGGCAGGCTATGCCATCGACATTGAGGAGATGGAGGAAATCTCCCGCGCTTTCCGCGCCTTCCGCGAGGCGCAGCGCTCGATGCTCGACCTGTTTTCCTCGGGCGTGGCGCAATTTGATGCCCGCCATCGCCTGACCTTTGCCAATCAGCCGTTTCAGCGCCTGTTCGCGCTCGGCCCCGCCGATATGCATGATGCGCCGTTTGAGCGGCTGCTCGATGCCGCGCGCGAGGCGGGCCGGGTGCCGGAAATGCGCGACTATCGCGCATGGCGCAAGGAGCGCGCCGAATGGTTCGCCGCTTCCGGCGCGCAGGAGGAGGCATGGCCGCTTTCGGATGGCACGCATCTGCGCGTTGTGGCCCAGCCGATGCCCGACGGTGGCCTGCTGATGGTGGTCGAGGATCGCACCGAAACTTTGCGTATTTCGGCCATGCGCGATACGCTTCTGCGCACCCGCACGGCCACGTTCGACAGCCTGTTCGAGGCAGTCGCGGTCTTTGCCCCCGATGGGCGCCTGCAATTGTGGAACCGCCTGTTCGCCAGCGCATGGGGGCTGGAGGCCGAGGTGCTGGACGCCCATCCGCATGTTGACGATGTGATGAAGCGGATCGCCGCGCAACTGGCCCGCCCGGATCAGGCGCAGGCGGTGGGCGACGGCGTGCGGGCGGCCACGCTGGAGCGGCGCCAGACCGGCGGACGTGTGGCGCTGGCTGATGGGCGGGTGCTGGAATATGCGGGCGTGCCGCTGCCCGATGGCAATGGTTTGCTGACCGTGCTGGACATCACCGATTCGCAAAAGGCCGAGGAAGCGCTGCGCGAACGCAACGCCGCCTTGGTCGAGGCGGATCAGCTCAAGACCCGCTTCCTTGCCAATATGTCCTATGAATTCCGCACACCTTTGACCTCGATCGGCGGGTTTGCCGAATTGCTCGAGGCGGGGCTGGGCGGCGAATTGTCGGAATCGGGGCGCGAATATGTGGCCGCGATCCTGACCTCGGTGGCGCGCCTGACCGATCAGATCGAGAATGTCCTCGACCTCTCGCAATCGGAGGCGGGGATGCTGCCGCTGGCGCTCGAACCGGTCGATCTCTTCGCCCTGATGCGCGATCTGGTGCAGGAGCGCGAGGCGGTTGTCACGGAAAAGCACCTTGAACTCGACCTGCGCGGCAGCAGTCTGAATGCGGGCAAGATCGAGGCCGATCCGCGCCGTCTGGGCCGCGCGCTGGCGCATCTGCTCGACAATGCGCTGGACGCCACGCCGCGCGGCGGGCGCATTCTGGTCGAGGTGGGGCGGCATCGTTCGCGCCAAAAGGATGGCAAAAACGGCGATGGAAAACAGCGCGCCCGCGTGGTGATTTCGGACAATGGGCCGGGCATGGACCGCGCCGCGCTGGCCCGCGCCTTTGACGGTTTGCCGATCCAGCCGACCAGCCCGGACGCCAAGGGCGCGGCGCGGCGGCAGGGATTGGGCCTGCCTCTGGCGCGGCAATTGATCGAGGCGCATGGAGGCAGCCTCGAACTGCTGTCCGAACCGGGGCAGGGCACGGCGGCGATTGTGGAGCTGGACTGATGGAAATAATGCTGCCCGATCTGGCCGCGATGGAGCGGTGGGGCATGGCGCTTGCCGCCGCCCTGCGCCCGGGTGATGTGGTTGCCCTGAACGGCGGGCTGGGGGCGGGCAAGACCACGCTGGCCCGCGCGATCATCGCCGGATTGGGCCACGAGGGCGAGGTGCCTTCGCCCAGTTTTGCCATCATCGAGCCCTATGAGGACTTGCGCTTTCCGCTGGTCCATGCCGATTTCTACCGCCTGGCCGATCCGTCCGAGGCCGAGGAGCTGGGGTTGGATGAATATCGCGAGGGCGGGGTGCTGATTGCCGAATGGCCGCAGATGGCGGGTGGCTTTGCCCATGAGCCGGGTTGCCTGTCGATCACGCTCGAAACTGCGGATGAAGGGCGCAGGGCCATTGTCGAACCGGGGGCCGATTGGCTAGGGCGCGTGCCATGCTGAACAACTTGCCCGATGGCCTGACCGAATTTGCCGCCCTTGCCGGTTGGGGCGATGCCGCTGTGGAGCCTTTGCCCGGCGATGCCTCGTTCCGCCGCTATTTCCGCCTGCGCCGCGAAACGGGCGAGGTCGCGATGCTGATGCACGCTCCGCCGCCGCAGGAGGACCCCGCGCCTTTCCTCGCCGTGGCCGGTTGGCTGGGCGATCATGGCCTGCGCGCGCCCGCCATTCTGGCGCAGCAGGCAGAGCGGGGCTGGGTGCTGCTCGAAGATTTCGGCAATGATCGGGTGCGCGACTGGCTGGACAAGCGCCCGCAGGACGAGCGTGCGGTCTATGAAGGCGCGTTGGCCCCGCTGGTGGCTTTGACGCGCCTGCCGGGCGGGCCTTGGGCGCCCTATGACTGGGCGGTTTACCGGCGCGAGGTTCGGCTGCTGACCGAATGGTATACGCCCGCGATGGGGCTTAGCGTCGATGAGGCGGCCTATGATGCGGCGTGGGAGGAGGCTCTCGCCCCGATGATCGCGCGCCAGAATGCATATAATGCCACGGGCGGCGTCACGGTCCTGCGCGATTATCATGCGGAAAACATCATGCTGTTGCCCGGCGGATTGGCGGATCAGGGCCTGCTCGATTTTCAGGACGCGCTGGTGGGCCATCCGGCCTATGATCTGGTCAGCCTGCTGCAGGACGCGCGCCGCGATGTTTCGCCCGCAATCGAGGCCGCAATGATCGAGCATTACCTTGCCGCCACCGGCTTTGACCGAGAGGCTTTCCTTGCCGATTACGCCCTGCTGGGCGCGCAGCGCAACGCCAAGATCGTGGGCATCTTCGTGCGTCTGTGCCGCCGCGACGGCAAACCGCGCTATCTCGACATGATCCCGCGCGTGTGGGCGGCGATGGAGCGCGATCTGGCTCATCCGGCCTTGGCCCCGGTGGTGCGATGGTTTGCAGACAATATCCCGGCCGAAATCCGCGCGGCCCATGGCGGAAGGATCGCAGCATGAAGCCCTTGGTTTCCGACACCGCGATGGTGCTTTCGGCCGGGCTGGGCAAACGGATGCGCCCGCTGACCGCCACGCGGCCCAAGCCGATGGTGCCGGTGGCGGGTAAACCGCTGATCGACCATGCGCTCGATAAGCTGGTCGAGGCGGGCGTGGCCAAGGCCGTGGTCAATGTGCATTACATGGCCGACTATCTTTTGGCCCATATGGGCAAGCGGCAAAAGCCCATCGTCACCATTTCGGACGAACGCGCCATGCTGCTGGAGACCGGCGGCGGGATGGTCAAGGCGCAGGCGACGGGCCTGCTGCCCGATCCCTTCTTTGCGCTCAATTCCGACAATGTCTGGCTCGATGGGCCGGTCGATGTGTTTCATGACCTGTCCTCGGCATGGGACGCGGATCGCATGGACGCGCTGCTGCTGATGGTGCGCCATTCGGACGCCAGCAATTATCGCGGCATGGGCGATTTCTCGCTTGATCCGCTGGGGCGAGTGGCCCGCCGTGCCTCGCGCAAGGTCGCGCCTTTCATCTTCACCGGCATTCAGATCGTCTCGCACCGCCTGCTGCGCGATGCGCCGGAAGGGCCGTTTTCCACCAACATTCTGTGGGATCGCGCGATGGAGGAGGGGCGCCTCTATGGTCTGGTCCATACCGGCAAGTGGTTCGAGGTGGGCACGCCGCAATCCATCGCCCCCACCGAGGAAGCGCTGAACCGTGTCTGATCGGGTCACGGCCCGGCTTCCCAAGGTTTATTCGATTCCAGCGCATCGCGGTTTTGCCGATGCCTTGGTGGCGGGGCTGATCCCGCGCTATGCCGATCCTGATCTGGGGCTGGCGCGGTTGACGCTTTTGTTGCCCAATCAGCGGGCGGCGCGCAATCTGACCGAGGCCTTTGTGCGCGCCGGGACCGATGGGTTTCGCGGCGGGGCGGGTGGCCTGCTGTTGCCGCGCATGGTCATCGTGGGCGATCTCGATCTGGACGAGGCGCTGGGGCCTTTGCTTGATCCTATCGGGGCGTCTGACATTCCCCCCGCCGCCGACCCCACTCGCCGCTGGCTGCGTCTGGCCCAGATTCTGGCGCAGGTCGAAGAGGCCGAAGGCGCGCAGGGCGGGGCGGTGCGCCTGCGCCGCGCGGCCGAGATCGCGCAGAGCATCGACCGTCTGGCCGTCGAGGGCATCGCGCCGGAAGATCTGCTCAAAGAGGACGTGCTGGCCATTATCGGCGAGCAGGCCGAGCATTGGCGTCAGTCGACCCGCGCCTTTCTGACGGTGCAGGCCCATTGGCGCGCCGAACTGGACGCGCGCGGCGAGGTGGATCCGCCCGTGCGCCGCAACCGCCTGTTCGACCGCGCGGCGCAGGTGTGGCGCGACAATCCGCCGCCCCATGCCGTTGTGGCCGCGGGCATCACCAGCGCCTCGCCCTCGCTGGCGCGGTTTTTGCGCGTGGTGGCGCAATTGCCGGGCGGAGCGGTGGTGCTGCCCGATCTCGATCTGTCGATGGACGATGAGGTTTGGGAAGAACTGGGCCATGCGGGCGTGGCGCCCGAATTGGGCGATGCGCCATTCGGGCGCGAGGATGCGCTGACCCATCCGCAATATCATTTGAAACTGCTGCTCAACCGCATGGGCGTGGCGCGGGGAGAATTGGAGCTGTGGCACCGTGCCGGGCCGTCGGCGGCCCCGCCCGAACGCAGCAAGGCGATCTCGAACCTGTTCCTGCCCGCCAAGGCTTCGGCGCGCTGGGTCGATCTGGCTGAGCGGCAAAGGCGTCTGGCCGCCGTTCGTCTGATGGAAAGCGAGCATCCGGGTGAGGAAGCGCAAGCCATCGCCATTCTGATGCGCGAGGCGCTGGAAACGCCGGAAAAGCGTGTGGCGTTGGTCACGCCCGATCGCGGATTGGCGAGCCGGGTGGTCGCCCATCTGCAACGCTGGGGCATCAAGGCGGATGACACGGCGGGCCGCGCCTTGCCCCAGACGGCGGCGGGGCGGCTCCTGCTCCTGCTGGCCGAGGTGGCGGGCGAGGGTGCGCCCCCGGTGCCGCTGATCGCGCTGCTCGGCCATCCGATGGTGGGCGGGACAGAAGGGCGCGCGCTGTGGCTCGATCATGTGCGCGTGCTGGATCTGGCGCTGCGCGGGCCAAGGCCGGATGCGGGGCTGGCGCCTTTGCGCGCGATTATCGAGCGGATGGAGGCCAAACGCGGGCCGGGGCCGCTGACGGCATGGTGGGACGAGGTTGAGGGTATTCTTGGCCCCTTGATGAGCCTGCCCGAGGAAGCGCCTCTGGCCGATCTGCTCGACGCGCTGATCGTGGCGGGCGAGGCTTTGTGCGGCGAGGAATTATGGGCCGAAGCGCCGGGGCGCTGTCTCTCCACCTTTGTCGATGGGCTGCGTCTGGCCGCCTCGGCCGAGGGCACGGTGCTTCAGGTCCGCGATCTGGCCTCGGTGCTGCGTCATGCGATGGACAAGGTGGCCGTGCGCCCGCCATGGGGCGGCCATCCGCGCGTGGCGATCTACGGCCTGCTGGAGGCGCGCATGACGCGCAGCGATCTGGTCATCTGCGGTGGCCTGACCGAGGGGTCTTGGCCGGGCAGCCCTTCGCCCGATCCGCTGCTGCCGCCCGCTGTGCTGCGCCATCTGGGCGTGCCGGGGGCGGAGTTTCGCATCGGCCTGGCCGCGCATGACCTTGCCGGATGCCTTGGCGCGCCTCAGGTGGTGCTGAGCTGGGCGCATCGCGACGAGGGCGGGCCGGTCATCCCCAGCCGCTTCGTCCTGCGCGTTCAGGCCATGCTGGGTGAGAAGCTGGCCAAGGACCATGCCGAGACGCTGGCCGTCACCTATGCCCGCGACATTGACGTGGGCAAGATCGCCGCGCCCCATCCGCGCCCGCAACCCATGCCCAGCGCCGAGCAGCGCAAGGTCGACATTCCCGTCACCGCGCTCGACCGGCTCCGCGCCGATCCCTATCAATTCTATGCGCAGGCGATTCTGCGTTTGAAAGCGCTCGACCCGCTGGACGCCGAGCCCAGCGCGGCATGGCGCGGCACGGCGGTCCATGCGATCTTGGACGCCTGGCACAAGGATGGCGCGCCGCGTGGGCGTCTGGTCGAAACGGCCAACAATGTGCTCGACAGCATGAGCGCGCATCCGCTGGAACGCAGCCTGTGGCGTCCGCGCCTGCTGGCCGCGCTGGAATGGATCGACGAGGAAGTGGCCGATCTGGCCGCGCAGGGCCGCCGCGTGCTGGCCACAGAAATCCGGGGCGAGATGCGCATCGACGGCATCCGCATCCATGGCCGCGCCGACCGCATCGACCGCATGCCCGACGGCAAGCTGGCCGTGGTCGATTACAAGACCGGCGGCCCGCCCAGCGGCAAGATGGTCGAGGCCGGCTTTGCGCTGCAATTGGGCCTGATCGGCATGATCGCGGCCGATGGCGGGTTCAAGGATGTCGATGGCGTGCCCAATGTCTTTGAATATTGGTCGCTTTCCCGGCGCAAGCCCAATCATGCAAAGGGGCCCGGCTTTGGCTGGCGCGACGAGCCGGTGCTGGAAGGGCGCAAGAAATCGGGCATCCCGCGTGAGGAATTCCTGCACCGGACCGAGGAATATCTGACCGACGCCATCGGCCAATGGCTGCTGGGTCAGGCGCCTTTCACCGCGCGGCTGCGGCCCGATATTCCCAGCTATAATGACTATGACCAATTGATGCGGCTGGATGAATGGATCGGCTGGATCGGATCGGATGAAGTGCCGGAGGAAGAGGCATGAGCGAGCCTCAGACATTGCACCCCCTCCATGGCAATCAGGCGCTGGCGGTGCTGCCCGATGAAACGGTCTGGCTCTCGGCCAGCGCGGGGACGGGCAAGACGCAGGTTTTGTCCTCGCGCGTGCTGCGCTTGCTGCTCACGCCCTATGTGCGGCCCGAACAGATCCTGTGCCTGACCTTTACCAAGGCGGGCGCGACAGAAATGGCCGAGCGCATCAACAGCAAGCTGGCCGGATGGGTGCGGGCCGAACCGACGCGGTTGGCCGCCGAACTGGATGCGATCGGCGCGCCTTACACGCCTGATGTGCAGGCGCGGGCGCGCACGCTCTTTGCCTCGGTGCTGGATTGCCCCGGCGGGGGGCTGCGGATCGACACGATCCATGCGTTCTCGCAATGGCTGCTGGCGGCCTTCCCGGAGGAAGCGGGATTGAGCGCGGGCGCGCGGCCGATGGAGGAGCATGAAAAGACCCTGCTGGCGCGGCAGGTGCTGGCGGACCTGTTGCTGGATGCAGAAAAGCGCGGGGATGAGGCGCTGCTGAATGCTTTGGCCTCGCTGTCGCTGCGGATGGGCGGGGATGCGGTTGAGGGCTGGCTGATGCGCTGTGCGGGCGCGCGGGGGCTTTGGTTCGGGCGGGGCGCGTGGCAGGTGCCGGTGGCGCCGCGGGTTAAACAGGCGCTGGGCCTGCCCGCCGATGCGTCCATGGCGCAGGTCGTGGCCATGTGCGAGGACGACGCGTTTGACGTGCGCTCGGTGCGCTGGTTGCTCGAGGTGGTCAAGCAATGGACCGACAAGAAGGGCAACATGACCGCCACGGCTGAGAAAAAGGCCAATGCGATCTGCGACTGGCTGGAGGCCGGAGCGGAGCAGCGGCTGGAGCGGCTGGGCGATCTTTATTCGGCGCTTTTTACGAAGGAGGGCGTGCCTTCCTATCTGAAAAACCTCGACAATATCGCGCCTGATTATGGCGAATATTGCTATCGCGTCGGGCTGAAGATTGATGAGGTCAAGGCGCGGCGGGCGCTGATCGCGCTGGCCGGATGGCTGGCCCCCGCGCTCGAACTGGGCCGGGCCTATGCGCTGGCTTGGGAGGAGGCCAAGGCGCGCGAGGGGTTGATCGACTTCGACGATCAGATCGCCCATGCCGCCGACCTTTTGAGCCGCGCCGATATGGCCGACTGGATCCGCTACAAGCTGGATCGCCGGTTTGACCATATATTGGTGGACGAGGCGCAGGACACCAATGCGCAGCAATGGCGGATCATAGAAGCGCTGACCGAGGAGTTTTTCGCGGGCGAGGGCGCCCATGCCGAGGCGGCGCGCACCCTGTTCGTGGTAGGCGATTTCAAACAGGCAATCTTTGGTTTTCAGGGCACCAGCCCGGAAAATTTCGCCGCCGCGCGCGAAAGGGTCAAGGACCGCATGGGCGGCGCGGCCGACAATGCCGAGGCGATCCGCGGCGGGCCAAAGGCGCATCGCCTGATGGAACTGGGGCTGGAACGGTCTTTCCGCACCGCCGCACCTGTGCTCGATTTCGTCGACCGCGCGATCACCCATCTGGGGGCCGAGGCTTTTGGTTTGGACACCGCGCCCGAGCAGCATCAGGGCGAGGCGCGGCCCGGATTGGTGACGCTGTGGCGCCCGGTGGGCGGGGCCAATGGCGGCGCGGATGAGGATGACGAGAGCGAGGACAGTTGGCTCTCACGCCCCGAGCGCGAAATGGCCGACCGCATCGCGCGGCAGGTCAAGCATTGGCTGTTTTCGCCCGATGGCTTCCCGCTCATTAAGGGGCGCAAGGTGGCGCGCCGGGCGGGGGCGGGCGATATCATGGTGCTGGTGCGCAAGCGGCGCGAACTGGCCGGGCTGATTGTCGCGCGGCTGCATGCGGCGGGTGTGCCGGTGGCGGGGGTGGACCGGCTGCGGCTGGGCGCGCCTTTGGCGGTCAAGGATCTGGTGGCGGCGCTGCGTTTTGCGGCCCAGCCTTTGGATGACCTCAATCTGGCCGCGCTGCTCGTCTCGCCTCTGTTCGGCTGGTCGCAGGATCAATTGCTCGAACATGGCTATCGCGAGGGGCGCCTGTGGCCGCATCTGCGGCGCAGCGATGCCGCGCTGGCCTGCGAGGCGGTGGCGCAATTGAACGAGTTGCTGGCACGGGCCGATTTCGAGCCGGTGCCGGTGCTGATCCACTGGTTGCTGGTGGGGCCGTGGCGCGCGCGTGAAAGGCTGGTGGCGCGGCTGGGGCGCGAGGCGAACGATCCGCTCGATGAATTGATCAACGCCGCCCACGCCTATTCGGCCACGGCCACGCCCAGCCTTGTCGGTTTCCTCGCATGGTTTGACGCGGGCGATGGCGAATTGAAGCGCGAGGCGGGCAAGTCCGATGGTCTTGTGCGGGTGATGACCGTGCATGGGTCCAAGGGTTTGCAGGCGCCGATCGTCATTCTGGCCGATGCCACCGGCGATCCGGCCAGGAGCAAGGGTTCGCCGCTCTCGGTCGAGGACCCCAGCGCGGCGATCACCGGCGACAAGCGCGAGATGCCGCTGCCCAATCTGGGCAAGGAGGAGCGGCAGGGGCCGATTGCCGAGGCCGCCGCCCGCGCCGCCAAGGCCGAGGGCGAGGAACACTGGCGCTTGCTCTATGTCGCCATGACGCGGGCCGAGGAAGCCTTGTTCATCGGCGGCGCTCTGGCCGCCAATGAGAAGGAACCGGCCAAGGGGAGCTGGTATGCCCGCCTTGCCGAAACTTTTGCGCCCGAGGATTGGATCGCCGATCCGCTGTGGGGCGCGGAGGCGCGGTTTGGCGCGCTGGCCGAGGCGCCGCAGTGGCAGGCCGAGACGATGGAACTGGGCATGGAGGCGGGCAAGCCGGGCTGGCTGACCCGCCTCGCGCCAGAGGAAGCGCGCCCGCCGCGCCCGCTGGCTCCATCGGCGCTGGGCGAGGATACGGCGGCCGATCCGCCAACCGCGCTGGGGCCTGCGCGTGCGGCGGCGGCGCGGAGAGGGACGTTGATCCATGCCTTGCTCGAACGCCTGCCCGGCGCGGCCGATCCGATGGGCGCGGCGCTGGCATGGCTGGGCCGACAAGCGCGCGATATGGACGAGGCGGCGCATCGCGAGATGGCGCAGGCCGCCATCGACGTGCTGGCCAACCCCGAATGGGCCGACCTGTTCGGGCCGGACGCTCTGGCCGAAGTGCCGATTGCGGCCACGGTCGGGCCGCAGGTGGTGGCCGGGACCATCGACCGCTTGCTGATCACGCCGGATCTTATCCGCCTGATCGATTTCAAGACCGCGCGGCGCCCGGCCACCGATGCGGGGCAGGTGTCGGTGGCGATCCTGCGGCAGATGGCTGCCTATGTCGCCGCGCTGGAGGTCGCCTATCCGGGGCGGCGGGTCGAGGCGGCGCTGCTCTATACCACCGGGCCGCATCTGATCGCCTTGTCGTCAGACCTGTTGGCCCCGCACAAGGCCAGCTTGCGGCCCAAGCAGGAAAGCTTGACGCCCTAGGGTGGTTGCGCCCGCCCCATCATCGACTATCTTAGACACAACATTTCAGGAGATTTCAGGCCATGGCCACGATCAAGGTTACCGACGCAAGCTTTTCCACCGACGTGCTGGCTTCTGACAAGCCGGTCGTGGTCGATTTCTGGGCCGACTGGTGCGGGCCTTGCAAGATGATCGGCCCGGCTCTGGAAGAGCTGAGCGAAGAACTGGGCGAGGAAGTGACCATCGCCAAGGTCGACATCATGGAAAACACCGAAACCGCCAGCCAGTTCGGCGTCCAGTCGATCCCGTTGCTGCTGGTGTTCAAGGATGGCAAGCCGGTGGCGCAAAAGCTGGGGGCGGCGCCCAAGAGCCAGCTCAAGGCATGGATTCAGGGCGCGCTCTGATCGCCTGAGCCATCCGGCAAAGCAACAGGGGGCGTCGGCAACGGCGCCCCCTTTGCCGTTTCAGGATCGCGCCAGCCACACGATCAGGCCGATCTGAGCCGCCGCGATCAACCACAAATAGGCCGAAAACGGCTGCTTGCGGGTTTTGTGGCGAAACCATTGCCGGGCGACCAGCGCGCCGGGCGTGCCGCCTATCGCGGCCATCATCAGCAGGCTGGATTCCGGGATGCGGCGGTGCCCCTCGCGGGCATAGCGCTTGTCCTGCCAAAACAGGTGGACCGTGCGCGCATTGACCAGCACCAGCGCGAGGGGGACGTAGCCGGAGATCAAATTTCCGCCATCCGCGCGGCCAGTTCGTCCCACAGCGCCGGGGAAGACGCGCCGATCAGGCCCCGGCGATCCTCGTCCACGCGATAAGGCGTGCCGTCAAACCGCGCCGCCTTGCCGCCCGCTTCGTTCAGGAACAAGACGCCCGCCGCATGGTCCCATGCCAGCGTGCGTTCAAACAGCGACACATCATTCACGCCCGTGGCCAGACGCGGATATTGCTCGGCGGCGCAGCGGGGGATGTCGACCAGATGGTAATGCGGCGCGATATGGTCCATCAGCGCGGCGCGGCGCACAGGGTCGGCAAAGACGACCGAGATCGCCGCAATCGCCGGGTTCTGGCCCGTCGGCCGGGCCGTCAGGCGCTCGCCGTTGAGATAGGCCCCTTCGCCGATCCGCGCATGGCAGAACCGGCCCGAAAGCACATCATAGATCCAGCCGCCAATCGTCTCGCCCCCCTGCGCCAGCGCGACAAGGATGCCGAAAGGCGCGCGGCCATGGGCAAAATTGTTGGTGCCATCCAGCGGGTCGATGATCCAGCACAGGTCCGAGCCCAGCCGCCCCATGATCGAGGGATCGGCAAAGGCCGCCTCCTCGCCCACAATTGCCGCCTCGGGCAGGATGCGCGCGAGGCCTTCGGCCAGAATCGCCTCGCTCTTCTTGTCGGCAATCGTCACCAGATCGTCGGCGGCTTTCTCGATGATGTCGGCGGCGGCCAGATGCTGATAACGCGGACGGATGGCGCGAGCCGCCGCATCGGCCATCACATCATGGACGGCTTCGCTCAAAGTATCGGTCATGCTCGCGCCTTTCAGGTGAGGGGGATGGCGACATATTGGAAGCCGGGGCGGGCGCTGACCGCGTCAAACCAGCGGCGAATGTGGGGCACATCTTCGCGCGCAAAGCCCAGCTTGAACCAGGTGTAAGTATAGGCGCCCATCGGAATATCGGCGATGCCAAACGCATCGCCGGTCAGGAAGGGCTGCTTGGCCAGCGTCTCTTCCATGATCCGCATCAGCTTGTTAGTCTCGGCAATGGTGCGCTCGATCTTGGCCGCATCGCGATCCGCCTCGGCCACGCGCACCATCTGCAGGAAGCCGTCGCGCTGCGCATCGGCAAAGGTGAATTGCCAGTCCATCCACTTGTCCGCCAAAGCCCGCGCGCGCAGCCCCTGCGGCCACAGATGCGGCGCATAGGCATCGGCCAGATAGCGCAGGATGGCGTTCGATTCCCACAGCGAGAAATCATCCTCGACCAGCGTAGGCACCAGCCGGTTGGGGTTCATGGCCAGATATTCAGGGCTATAGCCAAACGAGCCGCCGATATCATGGCGCACCCATTCCTGCCCGGTCTCGCAGGCGGCCCAGACGACCTTTTTGACATTATGCGAATTGAGGCGCCCCCAGATCGTGAGCATGGGCGTCAGCTCCGGTAATCGGCGTTGATCGAGATATAGCCATGCGTCAGGTCACAGGTCCACACCGTCGCGCGGCCATCGCCAAGGCCGATATCGACCTCGATGCTGATCTCCTGACCCTTGAGATGCGCGGCCACCGGGGCTTCGTCGTAATCGGGCAAGGGCTGGCCGTCCTTGGCCTGCCACACGCCGCCAAAGCCGATGGAGAGCTTGTCGCGGTCGGCCGGTTCCCCGGCCTTGCCCACGGCCATGACGATGCGGCCCCAATTGGCGTCCTCGCCCGCGATGGCGGTTTTGACCAGCGGCGAATTGGCGATCGCCATGCCGATCTTGCGGGCGCTCTCATCCGACACCGCGCCGGTGACCGAGACGGCGATGAACTTCTGCGCGCCCTCGCCATCCTTGACCACCAGATGCGCCAATTGGCGGCACACATCGCTCAGCGCGGCGGCAAAGGCATCGGCGCCCTCACAGCCCTCGCAATTGATGATCGTGTTGCCCGCCCGGCCCGTGGCAAAGGCCAGCACCGTGTCGCTGGTGGACGTGTCGCTGTCGACGGTGATGCAGTTGAAGGTCTCGTTCGCAGCCTTGGTCAGCAGTTCCTGAAGAAAGACCGGATTGATCGCCGCATCAGTGAAAATATAGCCCAGCATCGTCGCCATATCGGGCGCGATCATGCCCGACCCCTTGATGATGGCGGAAAACGTCACGGTCTTGCCGCCGATGATGGCGGTGGCGGTGGCGCCCTTGGCAAAAGTGTCGGTGGTGCCGATCGTGTTGGCGGCATCCTCCCATGTGCAGGGCGCGGCGGTCAGGGCATTGTTGACGCCTTCCTTGGCCTTGTCCTTGGGCAGGGGCACGCCGATCACGCCGGTCGAGGAGACGAACACCTGTTCGCGCGCACAGCCCAGATGGGTCGCGACCTGATCCATGATCTGTTCGACCGCCTCGCGCCCGCGATAGCCGGTGAAGGCATTGGAATTGCCCGCATTGACGATCAACGCCCGCGCGCGGCCCTGCTTCACATTGGCGCGGCCCAGTTCGACCTCGGACGAGCAGCAGATGTTGCGCGTGAAGACGCCCGCAACGGCGGTGTTTTCGTCCAGCTCGACATAGGTCAGATCGCAGCGGTCCCATTCCTTGTATCGCGCGCGGGCAACGCGGGGCGTTGCGCCGGCAATCGCGGGCAGGGCGGGGAAGGGCGTGGCGAGCGGAGAGATGGCGTGTGACATGCCAGCGGGTTAGCGCCTGATGCCCGCCACTTCAACCTTTCCGGCGCACGGGAATCCCATGGGCCAACGGGCTGATCGCCAGCAGCGCGGCCAGCCCCAGCACAACAGCCACCGTCAGCGGGCGTATCCACCCTGCCTGCGCCCCATGGCTATGCGCCAGCGATGCGCCCCAGATCAGCACCGGTCCATGGATCGCATAGGCCGGATAGGACAATCGCCCCAGCCCGTCGGCGATTTTCAGCGCGCCGCCGCCCAGCACCACATGCGCCGCGCACCACAGCGCCGGAGGAAAGACCACAAACACCGCGAGCAGATCGCCCCAAACCACGCCCAGCGGCCACCAGGGCAGGCTGAACAAGGCCAGCGGCAGCAGCAGGGCGCCCGCCCATGCCGCGATCCGTGCGACCGGCGCCCGGCCTGCGGCAAATTGCCGCCCCAGCCAGACACCCAGCCCATAGCCGAAACCGACCCGCGCAAAGCCGCCCCACCAGTTGCGCCCCGTATCGCCCAGCCCCACCGATCCCCACACATAGGCGCACCACGCCAGCACCCCCGCGCAGGCCAGCACGAAAACCAGCAGCAGCCGATTGTTCAACCGCGCCAGCACCAGCGCATGCACCGCATTTGCCAGCAATTCATAGGCCAGCGACCATTGCGGGCCGTTGATCTGAAAGATCCCGCCCGGCCCCCGTACAAGCGGCACCAGCATCAGCCCCGAGAGTGTCAGCAGCCACAATTGCCCGGTGGCCCCGAACCAGAGCCGCCACCCGGCCCCGATCAGCACGCCCACCGCCAGCACCGGCCACAGCCGGGCCACGCGCCGGATCATGAAGTCGGCGGCATTCAATCCGCTCCGCAATTTGGGCTCAAAGGCCAGCGTCAGCACGAAGCCCGAAAGCATGAAAAAGAAATCCACCGCCAGGTAGGCGCGGGAAAACAGACCTGGCCCGCCGTAAAGCGGGGCTTCATGATGCAGCACCACCCCCAGCGCCGCCACTCCGCGAAGGGTATCGAGCAGGGGCAGGCGGCCGGATGGCGCGGCGGAACAGGCGATTTGGGACATGGCGCGCGGACTTGGCCCAGAATGGGCGGTCAGACAAGCTCGGCCTTGTACGTGGTGGGCGCAGGATCTAGTCTTGATCGCGCTTAGGGAGATAGGGTTATGCTGGCTTTGGGTTTGATTCTCTTGCAACAAGCCGTGGCCACGCCGCCGGTGGTGACGGCTCCGCCCGCGCCGCTCTTGCCCCCGCCGCAGAGCGCCGTTGAAACCCTGCCGCGCGGGCCAAGGCCCCGGAACGGTCCGGCGGGATGGATCCAGCCGGGCGATTATCCGGCCCTTGCGGTCAAGAACGGCGAATCGGGCACGGCGGGTTTCACGCTGACCATCGATGCCAAGGGCAAGGTGACCAGTTGCGTGATCATGGCGACCAGCGGGTCGGCGGCGCTGGACCGGGCGACCTGCGATCTGTTAAGCGCGCGCGCCGCCTTCGATCCGGCGCTGGACGGCGCGGGCAAGCCGGTGGCGAGCCGCTACAGCAACCGGACGCGCTGGATTCTGCCTCCGCCCGCGACCCTGCCCCAGCCGGGAGAACTGATCTTTCACTATGTGGTCGAAACCGACGGGCGCCAGACCGAATGCCGCGTCGAAAAGGCGACAGGCGCGATGGAGGCCCGGTTCAAGCAGATCGGAGAGGGCTGTCCGGCGGTCCGCTTTCGCGAACCCTTCAAGGATGCGCAGGGCAATCCGGTGCGCCGCCATGTGACCTTGCGGCAATCGCTGGTGGTCGAACCATAAAGCATACGCCCTAGACGCCGGCGATAGTCCTGCCTATATCCTGCGCCATGCTTCGGCTGCTGCTATCTTTTCTGGCCTTGGTGTCCGGTCTTGCCGCGATGGCTCCGGAAACGGATGCGCGCGCTTTTGCCGCGCGTCCGGCCATTGCGGCCACGATGCAGGGCGCTGGCGCGGCGCGGGTTTCGGCCCATGTCGTGGCCCATGCGCGCGAGGTTACGCGGCCTGCGCAGCCCCGGCTGATCGAGGCGGCGCGCGCGCCCTTGCGCATGGCCTATTCTGCGCCTGCGGTGCGGATGCGGGTGGATCGCGCCCGCGAATAAGGCGCCTCTGCGCTTTTCCTCATGTCCTTTTCCATGGGCGCGCGCCGCATGTGCCGGTGCCCCCATGCCCCTATCTGTCTTCAGGAATTTTCCCATGTTTTCCAAGCTTGCCAAGTCGATCTTCGGCTCGTCGAACGATCGTTACGTCAAATCGCTCGACAAAATGGTGCGCCAGATCGGTGCTTATGAGGCCCAACTGGCCGAAATGAGCGATGAGGAATTGCGCGGCATGACCGCCAAGTTCCGCGAGGAAATCGCGAACGGGCGCACGCTGGACGACATCCTGCCCGAAGCCTTTGCGGTGGTGCGCGAAGCGTCCAAGCGCTGCATGGGGATGCGCCATTTCGATGTGCAGATGATCGGCGGCATCGTGCTGCACCGGGGCGAAATTGCCGAAATGCGCACGGGTGAGGGTAAGACGCTGGTGGCGACACTGGCGGTTTATCTGAACGCGCTGGAAGGCAAGGGCGTGCATGTCGTTACGGTCAATGACTATCTGGCCCGGCGCGACGCGGAAACCATGGGCGTGCTGTATAATTTCCTCGGCCTGACGGTGGGCGTGATCGTGCCCAACCTCAACGAATATGAGCGGCGCGAGGCGTATAATTGCGACATTACCTATGCCACCAACAATGAGCTGGGTTTTGACTATCTGCGCGACAATATGAAGCATGATCGCGATCAGATGGTCCACCGCCCGTTCAATTACGCAATCGTTGACGAAGTCGACTCGATCCTGATCGACGAGGCGCGCACGCCCTTGATCATTTCCGGCCCTACTGACGACAAGAGCGACCTCTACGTCTCGGTCGATGCGGTGGTGCGCCAGTTGATTGCCGACGACACGACCTATGAGGCCGATGAAAAGTCCAAGAATGTCACGCTGACCGAGGATGGCGTGGAAAAGGCCGAGCGCCTACTCGAAGGGGCCGGGCTGCTCGAAGGCAGCAACCTGTATGCCATTGAAAACACGCAGGTTGTTCATCACCTCGATCAGGCGCTCAAGGCCAATGTCATGTTCAAGCGTGACATTGATTACATCGTCAAGGACGGCAAGGTCGTCATCATCGACGAGTTTACCGGGCGCATGATGGATGGCCGCCGCTGGTCCAACGGGCTGCATCAGGCGGTTGAGGCCAAGGAAGGCGTCAAGATCGAGCCGGAAAACCAGACGATGGCCTCGATCACCTTCCAGAACTATTTCCGCATGTATCCCAAGCTTTGCGGCATGACCGGCACGGCGGCGACGGAAGCAGCCGAATTCTTCGACATCTACAAGATGAACGTGGTGACCATCCCCACCAACGTTCCGGTGCAGCGCATCGACGAGGAAGATGAGTTCTACAAGAACACGCTCGATAAATTCGCCGCGATTGCCAAGCTGATCCGTGAGAAGAACGAGATCGGGCAGCCGGTGCTGGTCGGCACGGTCTCGATTGAAAAGTCAGAACTGCTCAGCGAATTCCTGACCAAGGAAGGGGTGAAGCACAATGTGCTCAATGCCCGTTTCCACGAGATGGAAGCCCATATCGTCGCGCAGGCGGGCCGCCTTGGCGCCGTGACCATCGCCACCAACATGGCCGGGCGCGGCACCGACATCAAGCTGGGCGGCAATCTGGAATTCCGCATCGAGGATGAATTGCGCGACACGCCCGAGGGGCCGGAGCGCGACGCCATCATCGCCGGTTTCAAGGCCGAGATCGACGCCGAGAAGGAAAAGGTGCTGGCGGCCGGCGGGCTTTGCGTGATCGGCACCGAGCGCCACGAAAGCCGCCGCATCGACAACCAGCTGCGCGGCCGTTCGGGCCGTCAGGGCGACCCCGGCCTGTCGAAATTCTACCTCTGCCTTGAGGATGATCTGCTGCGCATCTTTGGCCCGGACACGATGTTCTCCAAGCTGATGAACAGCAATCTGGCCGATGGCGAGGCGATCGGTTCGCGCTGGCTGTCCAAGGCCATCGAGACGGCGCAGAAGAAGGTGGAAGCGCGCAATTATGACGTGCGCAAACAGGTCGTCGAATATGATGACGTGATGAACGACCAGCGCAAGGTCATCTATGAACAGCGCGCCGACATCATGGATGCGCAGGCCATGGATGAAGTGGTCCATGACATGCGCCATGACACGGTCAACGCGCTGGTCGGCACGGCCTGCCCTCCGGGGTCTTACCCGGAAGTGTGGGATATCGAGGGCCTGACCAATGCCGCGCGCTTTACGCTGGGCATCGAGGCGCCGATTGCCGACTGGGTGGCCGCGCAGGACGGGATCGAGCCGGAGACCATCGAGGAACGTCTGGCCGAAATGGCCGACGCGCATATGGCCGACAAGATCGCCCGCAACGATCCGGAAATCTGGCGTCAGGTGGAAAAGAGCGTGCTGCTCGAACGGCTTGACCATCACTGGAAGGAGCATCTGGCCACGCTCGACGCGCTGCGTCAGGTGGTGTTCCTGCGCGCCTATGCGCAAAAGACGCCGATCAATGAATATAAGCAGGAGGCTTTCGGTCTGTTCGAGCGGATGATCGAACAGATTCGCGAGGATGTGACGCGCATCCTTTCCACCGCTGAGTTGCAATTCTCGCAACCTGAACCGGCCGCGCTGCCCGAACTGCCTGATTTCCTGACCACGCATATCGATCCGTTCACCGGCCAGAATGATGCGGTTCCGGCCGCTCTGCCCGATTTCGATCCGTCGCAGATCGATCCGGCCTATTCGCGCAATGCGCCTTGCCCCTGCGGGTCGGGCCAGAAATACAAGCATTGTCATGGGGCTGTGGTCTGAAACAGCGGGGCGGGCGTGAAGCGCCCGCCCGGTTTGATGGCCGCCGTGCAAAGGAGTGTATGCTTTGCGAATTAACCAATTCGCAGGTATTGGCTCAGGCTAAACCGCCAATTTTCGTACTTATTGGCGATTACTGACGGCATGTTCATAACCGCTTTACCATTTCCTGCAATGTATAGGATGCAATCAGGGGGAAGGGGTTTTGCCTCCTTTCCTGCGGGCAAACTATCGCAGGTGGATCAATCGGTGAGTCAAGACGTCTTCCGTCCCGAAATGACAGCGCATTCCGCGCCTGAGATCGGGCAGGCGTCTGGCGCGGAGTTGCGCGGCGCGCCGCGTTTCACGCTGCTGGTGCGCTCGGCCAAGCTGATTATCGACGGGCGCGAATATCTTTGCGTGCTGCGCGATGCTTCGGCCACCGGTTGCAAGGTGCGCCTGTTTCACCCGTTGCCTTCCTACAGTTCGCTGGCGCTGGAAACATCGAGCGGCGAACGCTTTGCCATGGAATTGATGTGGAACCGCGACGATCACGCCGGTTTCCGTTTCTTCGACATGATCAATGTCCAGCGCCTGCTGGATGACAAATGCGGCCTTTATGCCAAGCGGCAGATTCGGCTCAAGACCGATGCCGAAGCCATCGTCTTTGCCAATGGCCAGCAGATCCGCGCAATGATGCGCGACATTTCCCAGCAGGGCGCCTGCATCGAATGTCCCGAAAGGCTGATGCTGCGCCAACCGGTGCGGATCGAGACTGTCGGCTTTCCCCCGATCCACGCCAAGGTGGTCTGGCGCCAGCAGCCGCGCCATGGGCTGGTGTTTGACCGGGGCTTTCTGATGGAAGAGCTGGCGCAGAATATCGCCAAGATGCATGAGGCGCATGGATCGACGCCTCCGGGCCGTTTCCGCGCCGCCTGCTGAAGGTTTTTCCTTACAACACCTTTTTGGGCCTTTTGGCGCCCTTGTGGTGGCGATGGTCGCGCAGGATCAGCGTCGTGCCTTCCTCGCCGATCGCATAGTCCTTGCAGGCCTGCTCAATCAGCGCATCGACATCCTCCTCGCTGGCCTCAGGGTGGATGGGAATGCGCGCGATGGTCATGCCCTCGGCCGGATCATCGACCGAGAGAAAGAAACTGGCCGCATCCCCCAGCGCATCGATGTTGAACCCGCCATTGATATGCCATGTCGTGCCATCCACGCTGAAGATCGGGCGGCGGCAATGGTTGCAATGGGCATAGAAAGCCCCGTCAATGCGATCCCTGGCCTTGTGATCGGGCGAATGTCGGCGGGTAAACCAGCATTGGGTGAGCGCGAAGGTGGACATGGCGAGACCCTGAGCAAGGGGGAGACGCTGCCAGTTTAGGCTCAATCGCTGATATTGTGGTTATTTTGGATTAAGCAATCCGCCCGGGGCAAACCCCTGCGTCATTGACACTTACGGCCCTTCCTGGCGCTGCTCGGCCCTTTCGACATCGCTGGTAATGCCCGTCAGGCGGCGTTTGACGCGCACATGGTCGCCCGCCATGGTCTGGGGCAATCCGGTGCGGATCTGCTGGCTTTCGCTGCCGGATGAGCCCGCCTGCACATGCATGTCGAAGGATTGCTCGCTCGAATGCAAACGGGTGCATTCGCGCTGGGGCGAATCCTCCTGCGGGCAGGCAAAGGCTTCGGTCCACATGTTAACCGCGACGATGGCCGAGTCGGTCCCATTATAGACTGTCACCGGCAGGTCCAGCACCAGTTCGCCGCCGCTGATCGTCCCCTTGGTGCCTTCGGTTTCCACCTGTACGCTGCCGTCGATGAAATGTTTGCTCGCCTCCATGATCCGCCACGCCGCTGTGCCTCCGGCCAGCACGAAAAGCGCCAGCAGCAGATGGACCGGCCGCCATTGCAGCAGATTGCGCGGATCATGCGAATTGAGCGATTGCGTCGGCATCGGGTTTCCTGACGGGGTCTGGAAACATCCTATGCTTCGCGCCTTGTTAAACAGGCGCTGCAAAATGGGGTGAATGCAAATTAAGCGTGTTTTTGCGCGGCGGCGCAGCATGGCTTCGCGATGGCGTTGCGCTGATTTTTTGGAAAAGGGTGGCTCCCTGAGTAGGATTCGAACCTACGGCCGCTCGATTAACAGTCGAGAGCTCTACCGCTGAGCTATCAGGGAACAGGCCGGCGATGCCGGGCGGTGATATGTTTTCATCGCATCGGGCCTTGGCCCAAGGTGATGAAATGGCTCCCTGAGTAGGATTCGAACCTACGGCCGCTCGATTAACAGTCGAGAGCTCTACCGCTGAGCTATCAGGGAACAGTCCGGCGAACCGGGCAGGTGCGCGCCAATACCATCTTGTCCGGCTTTGACAAGCCCGCATTGGTGCGGAATGGAAATTTTTTGCCTATCATGTGGAAAAGTCGGTGGATTTATTCGGGCGATTACACCTGAAACTGTTCGGCAAAGATTCGCTCATCCAGACTCGAATGGCGGTCGAACAACAGCGTGAGCGAATGTTCGCGATTGGCGGATACGCGGACATGGGCAATATCGCGCACTTCCTTCTGGTCGGCCACTGCCGCCACCGGGCGCTTGTCGGGCTCGAGCACGCGGAATTCGACCGTGGCATTGTCCTTGATGATCGCCCCCTTCCACCGGCGCGGGCGGAACGGGCTGATCGGGGTCAGCGCCAGAATGCCGCTGCCCATCGGCAGGATCGGGCCATTGGCCGACAGGTTATAGGCGGTCGACCCGGCAGGCGTGGCCACCAGAATGCCGTCACAGGCCAGTTCGGCCAGCCGCACCTTGCCATTGACCGAAATCTCGATCTTGGCCGTCTGGCGCGTTTCGCGCAGCAGCGAGACCTCATTGATTGCATAGAAATGCTGTGTCTCGCCCGCCCATGTGGTGCAGGTCATCTCCAGCGGCGCCACGGCCAGCTTGCTGGCCTTGGCCACGCGGGTGGCGATGGGCTTGGTCGATTTGGGCTTGTTCATCATAAAGCCCACCGTGCCGTGATTGAGCCCATAGGCCGGGATTACGCGCCCCGCATCCAGCATCCGGTGCAGCACCGTCAACATGAACCCGTCGCCGCCCAGAACCACCACCACATCGGCTTCTTCCAACGGCACCCAAGGGTGATCATTGGCCATCAATTCGGCCGCCGCCATCGCCTTGGGCGTGTCCGATACCACCAGCGCCAGGCGCAATTCTTCTGTCATTGCCGAAATTTCCGCTTTGCAAAATGGCTGTAAATTGGATCGCCGGGCTGATGGCTGGCCCTTCTGGGCCTCATAGGCGGGCTTTTGCCCAATTGCCAGCGCGGCCTTTGTGACAAGGTCCAATCAAGAGAAGGTTTTGGCAAGAGCTTATCGCCTATGTTAAAAGCTTGTTCGAACAAACAGCGTGAAAGCACCGATGCCCTTTCGTCACAATTTGCCCGCCGGGATTATACCTGCGGTGATGCAGGACCATGACGATGCGGGCCGTGATCCGCTGACCGGTCTTTTGACGCTGGATGCATCGCGCGACCGATTGGCCGAATGGGTGGAGCAGGGCAAATCGGCGGCCGAAACGGGCGGGGGCATTCCGCGCGTCCATGCGATGCTGATGGGCATCCGGCGGTTCGAAACGATCAATCTGGCCTATGGCGAGGCGACAGGCGATGCCGCGCTGATCGAGGTGGCCACGCGCATCGCCCGGCTGGCGACGGAGAGCCTGAACGGCCCATGGTTTGCCGCGCGCGGGCCTGGGGGCACGTTTCTGCTGATTGTGGACGAGGCATGCAGCCGCGAGCGCTGGCACGCCTTTGCCGATCAACTGGCTGACCGCATCGCCCAGCCGATCCAGCGCCGGGTGGGCACGCTGCGTCTCTCGCCGCGCATCGCCCTGCTGCGCGTGCTGGTGGGCGAAAGCGCGGAGAGCGCGATGGACCGGCTGGCCCAGACGCTGGCCGTGGCGCAGCGCGATGTGGCGCGCCGGGTGGTCTGGGTCGATGGCGAGACGAACCGGGCGGGGCGCACGGCGGCGCAATTGGAGGCCGACCTGCTCCACGCCATCGACAAGGGCGAGATCGAGGTCCACTACCAGCCGCAATTCGCGCTGGACGAGGAAGGCAACGAGCATCTCTCGGGCGCCGAGGCGCTGGCGCGGTGGAACCATCCCAAGCTGGGGCGGATCGGGGCGGCGGCACTGTTTGCGATTGCCGACCGGGCCGATCATCTGGCGCCCCTGTCGCGCCATATTGCCGAAACTGCGCTCAATGCCGCATCGGCATGGCCGGGGCATCTGCGGCTCTCGCTTAACGTAACGGCGGCCGATCTGGCGGCGGTCAGCTTTACCTTCGACCTTGGCAAGGCGCTGGGCAAGAGCGGCTTTCCCACCGACCGGCTGACGCTGGAGGTGACCGAACAGGTGCTGGTGGCGGATATGACGCTGGCCGAAAGGTCGCTCTCTGATCTGGCGCGGCTGGGGATCAGGATCGCGCTGGATGATTTCGGGGCGGGTTTCTGCAATTTCCATTATCTCAAAACCCTGCCGCTGCATTATCTCAAGCTCGACCGCTCGATGGTCGATGGCATTACCGATGATCCGCGCGATCTGGCGGTGCTGCGCGCAATTGTGGCCATGGCCAAGGCGCTTGACCTTGATGTCGTGGCCGAGGGCATTGAGACCGAGGCCCAGCGCCTGACCGTCGCGCGTGAAGGCTGCGCCTGTTATCAGGGCTTTGTCCGTGCCCAGCCGATGCCCGAGGCGGCCTTTCTGGCGCTGGTGCGCGGCTGATCCTCATACCCTGAGCGCGCGCGGCCTTATCCCTTCGGCCAAAGACAAACTGCCCCATCGGCTTGATCTGGCTCCACGACCTACGCGCGCGTCGGTGCCACATAGACTGTCATCAACGCCGCATGGAGGCTGGCGCTGAATCGCTGCCAAGCGGCGGGCGAGCGACCTGCGGTCAGAACGCAGGCCGGGCCCGCCGAGGATGGAGATCAGAAGTGATGACCGTGTTCTCTCGTTTGCTGCTCGCCCCCGCGCTGTTTGCGCTGGCCATTCCCGCCGCCATCGCCGCGCCCCATGCCAGCTCGACCGAGGCGCAGGGCCTGCTCGACCGCGCCGTGGTCGAATTGACCAAGGAAGGCCCCGCCAAGGCCTTTGCCGAATTCAGCGACCCCAAGGCAGGCTTTGCCCACAAAGACCTCTACGTCTTCGTCTTTAACACCAAGGGCGTCTATGAAGCCACCGGCGCCAACCCAAAACTGATCGGCACCAGCGCCATCGACATGACCGATGCCGAGGGCAAGCTGCTGGTGCAGGCCATCATCGCCTCGGTCAAGGATCAGCCCGAAGGCCGCGTCGATTACGTCTGGCTCAACCGCGCCGACAATCGCGTCGAACACAAGGTCTCGCTCGTGCGCCGGGTAGGGGATCATATTGTGGGGGTGGGGTATTATAAGGGGTAAGGTTTGAAGGTGTTATGCCTCCGGCGGGTTAAGGGCGGGGGCCCTTAACAATCCCTTTTTGGGGTGGCGCTTCCTTGGCCAAGAAGCGCCTATCCGCGACGCGGTTTAACAGCCTGCGGCGCGGCAATGTCGCGTAACGCCAAATCCTTGGCGCAACATGGACAGTATCGGGATTGTTAAGGGCCAAGACCCTTAACCCGCCGGAGGCCAACCCTTACTTCTTCTTCCCCTTCCGAGCCACCGCACTCAACCCCTTGGTCAGTTGGAACAGCCCGTTCAACCGCGCCTTGGGATCGCCCCATGCGCGCTGGACCACCAGTTTGGAATCGGGCCTCAGCTTCACCGCCCCGCCGACGCGCTCGACATAGGCGAACAGTCCGGCCGGATCGGGGAAATTGTCGTTGTGGAACGCGACGAGCGTACCGCGCGGCCCCACGTCGATCTTGGCGATATGGGCCTCGATGGCCTGGCGCTTGATCTGGATAAGCTGGATGAGGTTTTCGGTGGCCGAGGGCAGGGGGCCAAACCGGTCGATCATTTCGGCCGAGAGCGCCTCGATCTCGCGCGTATCCTCGGCATCGTTCAACCGGCGATAGAGCGCCATGCGGACGGCCAGATCCGGGACGTAATCCTCCGGGATCATGATCGGCGCATCGACCGTGATCTGGGGCGAGAGGCCCTTGGTGCTCTCGCGCTCCAGCCCGTATTCGCCCGCCTTGGCGGCCAGAATCGCATCCTCCAGCATCGACTGATAGAGCTCGAAGCCGACCTCGCGGATATGGCCCGACTGCTCATCGCCCAGCAGATTGCCCGCGCCGCGAATGTCGAGATCGTGGCTGGCCAGTTGGAAGCCCGCGCCCAGCGAATCGAGATCGCCCAGCACTTTCAGCCGCTTCTCCGCCGTCTCGTTCAGCGCCCGGCCCGCAGGCGTGGTGAGGTATGCATAGGCCCGCAGTTTCGAGCGCCCTACGCGCCCGCGCAACTGATAGAGCTGGGCCAGCCCGAAACGGTCCGCGCGGTGGATGATGATCGTGTTGGCCGAGGGGATGTCGATCCCGCTTTCCACAATCGTGGTCGAAACCAGCACGTCATAGCGCCGCTCGTAGAACGCGCTCATGCGCTCCTCGACCTCGCTGGGCGACATCTGGCCATGGGCGGCGATATATTTGACCTCGGGCACGGCGGCGTGCAGCCAGTCCTCGATCTCGGCCATATCGGAAATGCGCGGCACGACGATAAAGCTCTGCCCGCCGCGATGATGTTCGCGCAGCAAAGCCTCGCGCATCACCACCTCGTCCCACTCCATCACATAGGTGCGCACGGCCAGGCGATCGACCGGCGGCGTCTGGATGGTGGAAAGCTCGCGCAGGCCCGACATGGCCATCTGCAAGGTGCGCGGGATGGGCGTTGCCGTCAGCGTCAGCATGTGAACGTCGGCGCGCAATTGCTTCAACCGCTCCTTGTGGTTGACGCCAAAGCGCTGTTCTTCGTCAACGATAACAAGGCCCAGCCGCTTGAACTTCACATTCTTGGCCAAAAGCGCATGGGTGCCGACCACAATGTCCACCGTGCCGTCCTCCAGCCCCGCGCGGGTCAGGCTGGCCTCCTTGTCGGGTACAAGGCGCGAGAGGCGGCCCACATTGAGCGGGAAACCGGCAAAGCGCTCGGTAAAGCCCTTGTGGTGCTGGCGCGCGAGCAAAGTGGTGGGCGCGACAACAGCTACCTGTTGCCCCGCCATGGCGGCAACGAAAGCCGCGCGCAGCGCCACCTCGGTCTTGCCAAAGCCCACATCGCCGCAGACGAGGCGGTCCATCGGGCGGCCGGAGGCCAGATCCTCGATCACATCGGAGATCGCCGCTTCCTGATCCTCAGTCTCCTGCCAAGGGAAGCGGTCGCAGAAGGGATCATAGCTGGCCGGATCGGACAGCAGCGCGGGCGCGGTTTTCAGCGCGCGAAGGGCAGCGGTTTTCAACAATTCATGCGCGATCTCGCGGATGCGTTCGCGCAGTTTCGCGCGCCGCTTCTGCCATCCCTCGCCGCCCAGCCGATCCAGCGCAACGCCCTCGGATTCGGACCCAAAGCGCGAGAGCACATCGAGATTTTCCACCGGCACATAGAGCTTGTCGCCCCCTGCATAGGTGAGCATTACACAGTCATGCGCCGACCCGCCGACCGGGATCGACTGCAGGCCCTCATAGCGCCCGATGCCATGCTCCATATGCACGACCAGATCGCCCGGCGTCAGCGCGGCCAGTTCGGCCAAAAAGGCGTCGGCCGATTTCTTCTTCTTTTTGCGGCGCACCAGACGGTCGCCCAGCAGGTCCTGCTCGGTGACCAGTTCGATGTCGGCATTGGCAAAACCGGTGTCGAGTGGCAGCACGATGGCCGCCACGCGCCCGGTCCCGGCAATGCCCAGCGCCTCCTGCCAATTGTCGGCCATGGTCGGGCCGGGAGATTGCGCCTCGGCAAGGATCGAGGTGATGCGCGCCCGGCTGCCGGTGGAATAGGCGGCAAGGATCGCGCGGCGGCCGGAGCGCGCGGCGGTCAGCAGGTGTTTGGCGGCGGCCTCATAGGCATTGTCGCCCCGTGCGCGTTCGGGGGCGAAATCGCGGGCATTGCCAAAGGCGAAATCGACCGTGGCCGCGCCATCGGGCTGGGGGAAGGGTTCCGCCCGGTGGGCGGGCCATGCGGCCAGACGCTGCGTCAGCTCATCCTGCGTCAGATAGAGCGAGGCGGGTTCAAGCGGGCGATAGGCGCCCGGCGCCTTGCCGGATGTGTCCTTGCGGGCCGCGTAATAGTCGGCAATGTCGGTCAGGCGCTCTTCGGCGGAATGAGCCGCCGAGGCATCGACCACCAGCAGATCATCGGCCGCCAGATGGTCGAAAATCGTGACCAGCCGGTCCTCCAGCAGCGGCAGCCAATGTTCCATCCCCGCCAGACGCCGCCCATCGGTGATCGCCTGATAGAGCGGATCGGAGGTGGCCGTCGCCCCGAACATCTCGCGATAGCGGGTGCGGAAGCGCTTGACGGTGGCATCCTCCAGCATCGCCTCGCTGGCGGGCAGCAGCAGGTGCTGCTCCACCGTGCCCACGGTGCGCTGGGTGTTGGGATCGAACAGGCGCAGGGTCTCGATCTCGTCGCCAAAGAAATCGAGGCGCAGGCCGTGTTCCAGCCCCGAGGGGAAAATGTCGAAGATCGAGCCGCGCACCGCATATTCGCCAGCATCCGCCACCGTATCGGTCCGCGCATAGCCCGCGCGCGACAGCAGCGAGGTCAGCGTTTCGCGCCCCACCTCGGCCCCGGATTTGAGCAAGCGCACCGATTCGCGGATGCGGAAGGGCGTGAGCACCCTTTGCAGCACGGCGGCAATCGTCGTGACCAGTAGTTGCGGAGTCTTGGCGGGCTGTTGCAACCGATGCAGCGCGGCAAGGCGGCGCGAGGAGACCGACAGCGCCGGGCTGGAGCGGTCATAGGGCAGGCAGTCCCACGCGGGAAATTCGATGACCTCCAGCTCGGGCGCAAACACCGGGGCGACATCGGCAATCGAGCGCATCGCGGCTTCGTCGGCGGCCACGAACACCGCGCGGCCCCCCTTGTGCGAGGCTGCCCGCGCCAGATCGGCCAGCACCAGAGGCTGGCTGCCGCGCGACAGGCCCGCCAGCGTCAGGGGCGATTTGGCGCCAAGAATGCGGGAGATATCAGCCATGTTCAATCCGTGTCCAAACAGCCCCATGGGCAACAGCAATCGCCCGCCGCACCGATTCGGTGGGCGGGGGCGTGGGTTGTCTGCGCTTTAGGGGAGATTGAAGGGGGAGGAAAGGGAAGCGATGGGGGATGCCCCAAAGAGAAGGGATGGTGCGAGAGTCATAGCCCTCGCGCCTATCCTCTAAACCCGTTCAACGCGGAATATCGACGTAATCCAGCTTTTTCAAAGCCGCCATCATCGGCCCTTCATATTCGGGCGGGGTATTCAGCGTGCCCAGCGCCCAGCCCATGATGTCCACATCTTCCTCGTCGATCAGTTTTTCGAACCATACGAGCTGTTCCTCGCCCCACTGGGCATGGAACGTGTCGAAGAAGCCGCCGATCATGTAATCGGCCTCACGCGTGCCGCGATGCCATGCGCGATAGTGCAGGCGTTTCAGACGGTCCTGATGGGCTTGGTCAAGGGAGTCGGTCATAGGGCCTCGGTTAGGCCAGCGCGGGCCGCAGATCAATGATTGATGCGGCCCGCAAACCTGTCAGCGCCCGCGCAGCTGCGCGAGGATTTCGGGCCCTCTGGCCTCGCCCAGATCCTTGGCCAGTTCGCCCAGTAGCGCCTGCTCGATGCCCTTGGTATAGGCCTTGCGCAATTCGCCAAGGCTGCGCGGGCCGGCGATGACCACAAGATGGGCGATCCGGTGTCCCTGCACCTCCTGCGCCAGCCATTCGACGGCGGCGGCGGCATGGGCGTCATGGGCCATGGTGACGGTAGAACCATGATGGCTGGCGCCCGAATGGTTATGCGTGTCCAGACGCGGCGCAGGGGCCTCGGCCAGCTCCGGATTGGCCTCGTCGCCAATGTTGCGGAACAGGCGGAAATTGTGCGCGTCGATCACGGCGATCACGGTGCCATGGGGCAGAAGCATCTTTGTCTCCATATCCTCCCGGTGTTGTCGGCCGGGAAGGGAACAGGACGCCGATTTCGCGCCGCCGTCCATGCGCAAGGTCAAATTGCGCCCAAGGTCAAATTGGCCAGGGCAAAGATTCGGGAGTGGCACCTTTTGTTCCATGCGCTAATAGCCTGTCCATGCGTCCCGATTTGCTCAATCCGCTGTTTGCCGAGGCCGGGGGCCTCAAAGGTGTGGGGCCGGGTCTGGCCCGCCCGCTTGAAAAGCTGGGGCTGAAACGGATCCGGGATTTCATCTATCATTTGCCCGACCGTTTCGTGCATCGCCGCGCGATTGCCGATCTGGACGAGGGCAGCATCGGCGAACAGGTGGTCATCGCGCTGACTCCGGTGGAATATCGCGGCGGGCCATCGCCCAAGGCGCCGTTTCGCGTGCTGGCCGAGGATGCGAAAGGCAACCTTTGCACGCTGGCCTATTTCGGGCGCAATGCGGGCTGGGCCAAAAAGCAGTTGCCGCTGGGCGAGAAGCGCTGGGTGGCCGGGCGGCTGGATCAGTTCGGCCAGAATTTGCAGATCGTCCACCCCGACCATGTGAACCCCGAAGGTGCGGCCATGCTGGGGCAACTGGCCGAGGCGATCTATCCCTTGTCCGAGGGTCTGACACAGGGCCGGATGGCCGCGCTGGTGCAGCAGGCGCTCAAACATGCGCCGGACCTGCCCGAATGGTGCGAGCCGGGCGTGGTGGACCGGATGGGCTGGCCGGTCTGGCGCGAGGCTCTGACACAGGCGCATCGCGATGAGCATAAAGAGGCGCGCGACCGGCTGGCCTATGACGAATTGCTGGCCAATTCTCTGGCGCTGATGCTGGTGCGGGCCAGCAACCGGCGGGCGCAGGGGCAGCCTCTGCGCGGCGACGGGCGGTTGCGCGGGGCCTTGAAACTGCCCTTTGCCCTGACAGGTGCGCAGCGCCGCGCGATTGCTGAGATCGAGGGCGATCTGGCGCAGGCGGCGCCGATGCTGCGTTTGCTGCAAGGCGATGTTGGTTCGGGTAAGACGGTGGTGGCGCTTGAAAGCCTGCTGATTGCGGTGGAGGCCGGGGCGCAGGGGGCGCTACTGGCCCCGACCGAAATCCTTGCGCGCCAGCATTTTGAAACCTTGCGCCGGATGGCCGCGCCCACGGGCGTCAACATCGCGCTCTATACCGGGCGCGACAAGGGCCGCGCGCGCGAATCGATCCTGATGGGCCTGATGGATGGCAGCATCGACATCGTGATCGGCACCCATGCGATCTTTCAGGACGCGGTGGTCTATCGCAATCTGGGCCTTGTGGTGATCGACGAGCAGCACCGCTTTGGCGTGGGCCAGCGGCTGATGCTGACGCAAAAGGGCAAGGGCACGCATTGCCTGGCCATGACCGCCACGCCCATTCCGCGCACGCTGACGCTGGCGCAATATGGCGAGATGGATGTGAGCCGCCTCGATGAACTCCCGCCCGGGCGGCAGGCCATCGACACGCGCGTGGTGGCACAGGAACGGCTGGGCGATGTGGTCGAGGCGCTGGCCCGCCATTTCAGCACCGGGCAGCAGGCCTATTGGGTATGCCCCATGGTGCGCGAGAGCGAAGTGGCCGACCTTGCCGCCGCCGAGGAGCGCCACGAGATGCTCTCCCTGCGCTTTGGCGAGGATGCCGTGCTGGTCCATGGCCAGATGAAGCCCGAGCAGAAAGACGCCGCGATGGAGCGTTTCGCCAGCGGGCAGGCCAAGCTGCTGGTGGCGACCACCGTGATTGAGGTGGGCGTGGACGTGCCCAATGCCACGTTGATGGTGATCGAGCAGGCCGAGCGTTTCGGTCTTGCCCAATTGCATCAGCTGCGCGGGCGCGTGGGGCGGGGCAGCGAGAAATCGACCTGCCTGCTCCTGCGCGGCGAGACGTTGAGCGAGGTGTCGCGCGAGCGGCTGGCGCTGATGCGCGAGACGCAGGATGGCTTCCGGCTGGCCGAGGAGGATCTGCGTCTGCGCGGCGGCGGCGAATTGCTGGGGACGCGGCAGTCGGGGGATACGCCGTTTCGCGTGGCCTCGCTGGACCAGATCACCCGCCTGCTGCCGATGGCGCATGATGATGCGCGGCTGCTGATCGAGCGCGATGGGGGGCTGACCGGAGAGCGAGGGGCGGCGGCGCGGGTGTTGTTGTACTTGTTCGAGCGGGATTGGGGGGTGCAGTTGTTGCGGGGTGGGTAGGAAGGGTTTGCCTCCGGCGGGTTAAGGGCGGGGGCCCTTAACAATCCCGATAATGGGGGCAGGTTTGCGAAGTTGCGTTGGTTGATAAAGCCTGCGGCGCGGCGAACTCGCGCTGTTTGGCGCCGCAGGCTTTCAAATATCAACGTTGCGTATTCCGCTCTTCGGCGACCCCATACGCCACCCCAGTAATGGGATTGCAAAGGGACAGAGTCCCTTTGCCCGCCGGAGGCAAAACCCTCTTATAAAATCCCCAAAACCTCGGTCACCGGCGTCAACGCCCCCTTGCCCGAAAACCAACTGACCAGATTATCCACCACCAGTTGCCCCATGGCGGCCCGCGTGCTGACCGATGCCGATCCGATATGGGGCAGCAGCACCAGTCCGGGCATGTCGAGCAATTCGGCAGGCACGCGCGGTTCGTTCTCGAACACGTCAAGCCCGGCGGTCAGGATTTTCCCCTCGCGCAGGGCGGCGATCAGCGCCTGCGTATCGACCACGCTGCCCCGCGCCACATTGATCAGCACTCCGTCTGGACCCAGCGCCTCGAGCACGGCCGCATTCACCGTATGGCGCGTAGCCGCCCCGCCGGGGATCAGTACGATCAGCACGTCGACCGCTTCGGCCAGCGCCAGCGGCGTGGGATAATAGGCATAGGGCACGTCCTGCGGGCGGCGTCCGCAATAGGCGATATCGACCGCGAATCCCTCGAGTCGCCGCGCCACCGCCTTGCCGATGTCGCCAAGGCCCAGGATGCCCACGCGCCGCCCGCGCAGGGATGTCGAGAGCGGGAAGGAGCGTTCGCGCCATTTGCCCGCGCGCAGATGGCGTTCGGCGGCGGGGATCTGGCGAATCGTGGCCAGCAGCAGGCCCAGCGCCAGATCGGCGGTTTCCTCGGTCAGCACGCCGGGCGTGTTGGTGACGATAACCCGGCGGGCCAGCGCCGCATCGACATCGATATTGTCATAGCCCACACCAAAGCTGGCGATGATTTCCGCGGACGGCAGATGCGCCAGCAGATCCTCGCCCACCCGGCCATAGAGGGTCGATGTTGCCACGCCGCGAATGCGCGGTCCGATTTCGCGCAGAAAGGCCGGTTTGTCCGAAACCTCCCAGAGATGGTGCGTTTGGAAGCGTTCACCCAACTGGGCAATGACGGTTGGCAGCATCGGAGCGGTAATCAGAATTTCAGGCGGAATCATGGGGTTTCCAATGTAAATGGTGCTATTTTTGCCACGCCTGTTTCGCGAATGCAGCATGAAATTTCGTTTTATCGTTGAAAATGGAATATTGATACGCTAATCACCGCCCATCGGACACGAAACCCAAAGACGATTTAAACGTCAGGATGGCTTCGGTTGCGATTGCAGGCGGGACGACATCTCTTGTTCAGGGTGGAGTCCACAAAAATGAAGGCACACAAGAATTTCCGCGCTTTGGCTGGTCTTGCCGGTATGGCTCTGGCGCTCAGCGCTCAGGCTGCCAAGGCTGAAGACGCCGCTGCGCCCGCCGCTCCCAAGGAATTCACCGTCACGGGCAGCGTTTCTGTTCTCAGCGACTATCGTCTGCGCGGCGTGTCGCAGACCGACCGCGGCAAAACGCTGCAGGCCGGTGTGACCGTTACCCACAAGAGCGGTTTTTACGGCAGCATCTTCAGCTCGAACCTGGCCGGTTGGGGCACGTTCGGCGGTCCGAACCTCGAATTCGACCTCATCGGCGGCTATGCCAAGGCCGTTGGCCCGGTCACGATCGATGCCGGTCTGACCTGGTACATGTATCCCGATGGCGCGGCCAAGACCGACTTTGCCGAACCCTATGTCAAGGTTTCGGGCGCGGTTGGCCCGGTCAGCTATCTGGCGGGCGTGGCCTATGCCCCCAAGCAGAAGGCGCTGGGCAACTATTCGAACACGCCCTACAGCCATGGTCAGGCTTACGACAACCTCTACCTGTGGGGCGACACGTCCTACGTGGTGCCCTCGACCAAGCTGAAGCTGAAGGGTCACCTTGGTTACTCGAAGGGTAACCCCGGCCTTGGCCCGAACGGCACCTCGGTGGCGCCCACGGGCTCGTATTTCGACTGGCAGTTGGGCGGCGAATATCCGATTGGCCCGTTCACCTTCGGCGTGTCCTGGGTCGATACCGACATCAGCAAGGCCAAGGCTGCCTATCTCCAGCCCAATTTCTCGGTCCAGAATGGCCGCCTTGCCGGTCAGAGCATTGCCGGCAGCACGGCGCTGTTCTCGGCGACCGTATCGTTCTGATGCCCTGAACTGCGGGCGCTATCGTGAGGGATGGCGTCCGCAGGACAGCACGAAACGTGAAAAGCGCGGGAGAGGGATGGCCTCTCCCGCGCTTTTCTTATTTCTTGAGGCCGATTTCTCGCAGGCGCTCCTGCAGGTAATCATCGGCCGTGATCGAGACCGGATAGCGGTCCGGGTTTTCCGGCGTGATGCACTGTTCCAGCGTCTTGAAGGGAAAATCGCTGCGCAGATGCAGGAAGAAGGGCATCGAATAGCGGCTGTGGGCGGCGCGCTCGGCGTCCGGGTTGCGCACGCGATGGGTGGTGCTGGGCAGGACATGGTTGGTCAGACGCTGCAGCATATCGCCGATGTTGATGACGATGGCGCCTTCGGGCGGGGCCACGCCGACCCAACGGCCATCCTTGGTCAGCAGTTCAAGCCCGGCCTCCTGCGCGCCGAGCAGCAGGGTGATGAGGTTGATATCCTCATGGGCGCCTGCGCGAATCGCTCCGCCTTCGGCATCGGCCACCGGCGGATAATGCAGCAGGCGCATCACCGAATTGCCGTCCTCAATGGCCGGATCGAACCAGTTTTCGTCCAGCCCCAGATGCAGCGCGATGCGCGAAAGGATGGTCGCGCCCGCCTTGTCGAATTCGGCATAGAGGCGGGTAAAGACCTCGCGGAAGCCTTCGGGCGAATCGGGCCAGACATTGGGCGCCATGGTCGCGGCCAGCGGCGAACCCTCGGGCAGATCTCGCCCGACATGCCAGAATTCCTTCAGGTCATGCGCCTTGGCGCCCTTGGCAATCTCGGTCTTGAACGGGGTATAGCCGCGCGCGCCGGCGATGCCGGGGATAAAATACTTGCGCTTTTCCTCCTCGGGCAGCGCGAAGAATTGCGCGGTCAGGTCCCATGCCTGTTCGATCAATGCCGGGTCGATGCCGTGGTCCTTGACCAGCGCAAAGCCATATTCGCGGAAGGAAGCGCCGATCGCGCGGGCAAAATCCTGCGGCGCATCGGAAAGCGAGAGAACGGGAAGTTTGGCAAGATCCATGGGTGGTTCCGTGTTGCAACAGGCGCTAAGCTCGCGCCATCCATGAAGCCTCTTTAGGCGATCCGAGACGGGGACGCATGACCAAAATCAAATCCTATTGGCTGATGAAGTCCGAGCCCGATGCCTATTCCTATGACGATCTGGTCAAGGAGGGCGAGGGCACGTGGGACGGGGTGCGCAACCACCGCGCGTCCAACAATATGCGCGCGATGCAGCCGGGCGATCTGGCCTTCTTTTATCATTCGAACATCGGGCTGGAAATCGTGGGCATCATGGAGATAAGCCAGTCGGGCCTGACCGATCCTTCGGATGAAACGGGGCGCTGGGCCTGTGTGAAGGTAAAGCCCGTGCGCAAGTTGAAGCGCCCGGTGACGCTGAAGCAGATCAAGGCCGATCCGGCGCTGGCCGATATCGAAATGCTGCGCCTCTCGCGTCTCTCGGTCAGTGCGATCACGCCGGAGGAATGGGACTATATTATCGCGCTTTCAGGGGGTTAACCGGCCATGGCGCCTGTCCCGATCTGGGGCAGGCCTCCCCCGTCCCAAATGGGGACGGGTTAACCATTGTGGCTCGCTTTCGCAATGGTGAACAAATTCTTAAACCTGCGGGCATGAGACGTTCACTGGTTCTGGGTGACGAAAGCGCCCATCATCCTTTTCTGCAAACGCTGCCGCCCCATGTGCGGGTGGATCGGCCGGTTGCATCGCCCCGGCATGAGGCGCCCGCACCGGCGCCCAAGGCTGCGGCCGCCGATTGGTTTCGACGCCATGCCCATGCTGCGCCGTATATGGTGATCTCCCGCGCGCGCCATTGGCGCCGGGGTCTGACCATGCAGAATCTGCGCGAATTCCTGCTGGCCTATTGCGCCTGTTTTGTCGCGGTGATGGCCTTTATCGCCTGAGCGAAAGGGCCGTCACGCAAAAGAGGTCAGGCAAAAGGACGCGGGCCGCCGTTGATCTCGGCCTCGCGCTCGGCCCGGACCAGCAAAATGGCCAGCCATGCCGAAATCAGGCACATGGCCGCCGAAATCAGCACCAGATCGACGATCTCTACCCCTGCCGCGCCAAGGCCCACGGCAATCGCCGCGCCCACCACCATCGCGCCCGAATTGACCACATTGTTGGCCGCAATCGTGCGCGCGGTCTGCGATTTGTCGACGATGGTGGTCAGGAAAGCATAGAGCGGCACCACGAACATGCCGCCCGCCACCGCAATCCCGCCCAGCGTGGCCAGCAGCAGCGGCGTGAGCGGGTGGTGCAGGAATTCTCCGATGCTCATCAGATGGCCATCGACCGTAGCGGGAAACCGGGTGCAGACCTGCTGAAACGCTACGACGAAGAGCGCCATCACCAGCACGGAAGGCGGCGAATAGCGCGCCGAAACCTTGCCCTTGAGCAGCGCGTTGATCGACACCGAACCCAGCGCCACGCCGATGGAAAAGATCACGAGGAACAGGCTGGCCACTTCCTTGCTGGCGCACAGCACGCGCTTGGCCAGCAGCGGGAATTCGATGAACAGCACCGCGCCCACGGTCCAGAAAAAGCTGATCGACGCGATGGCGAGGAACACGCGGCGATCATGCATCGTGTTCTTCACCAGTTGCACCGAGGCGCGCAGGATGTGGAAATCGAGCGGCTGGGCTTCTTCCTGCGGCGGGGCAGGGGGGACCGAAAGGCAGGTGGCATAACCCACCAGCGCGGTGATGAACACGCCCGCGGCGGCCCATTCGACCGGAATGAACCCGGCCAGAATCGTGCCCGCCAGAATGGCGATATAGGTGCCTGCCTCGACCAGACCCGTGCCCGCCAGCACTTCCTCGGATTTGAGATGTTGCGGCAGGATCGCATATTTGATCGGGCCGAAAAAGGTCGAGTGGATGCCCATGCCCAGCAAAGCCAGCAGGATCAGCGGCATGGCGACAGGCATCAGCAGCATGTCCTGCCACGGCTCCAGCATGCCGTGCTTGGCCTGCCAGGCGATGACCAGCCCCGCGCCGCCCGCGATCATGATGCCGATTTCGGCCAGTTTGACCCAGCGGATGATCTGCGCCTTGTCGCGCATATCGGCCAGTTGTCCGGCCAGCGCCGAGAGGATGAAGAAAGGCACGATGAACAGCGCCGAGGCCACCGCCGAGAAAATCGCTTCGGATTTCTCCGAGTTGAACACGCCATAGACCACGAAGAACACCGCAGCGTTCTTGTAGAGATTGTCGTTGAACGCGCCCAGCAATTGCGTTGCGAACAGGGGCAGGAAGCGCCGCCGATGCAACAGGTGGGTGGATGTCGTCATGCTGTCTTGTCGATCCTTGTTGTGCGCGCTGTCCTAGCGAAACACACGGATGGGGCAAGAGGGGTGATGGGCGCGCGCAAAATTCACCCGAGGGGCGAACAGACGCTCCGGCCCGCGCTTTTGCGGTTGGCGGCCCGCATAAATGCTACGCTGTAGGGGGCGGATGGGGGCAAGGCCGAAGGAAACAGCGACTCTTCGATTACCGTGTCTTTTTTGCGTTGCGGTTAGCGGCTATGGCGATTCGGCCATGCTGACTTTGCCCAACCTGCTCACCCTTTCCCGAATCGTTACCGTGCCCGTGCTGGTCTGGTTGCTGTGGTGGCCCGAATGGACCGCAGGCTATGCGCTTGCTTTCGCCGTTTACTCGCTGATGGGCATCACCGACTATTTCGACGGCTATCTGGCGCGTGCGCAAGGGGCGGTCAGCAAACTGGGCATCTTCCTCGACCCCATCGCCGACAAGATCATGGTGGCCGCCGTTATCCTCGTGCTAACCGCCAAGGGCGTGCTGACCGGTCCCTATGTGGGCGAACTGCATGTGATCGCGGGCCTCATCATCCTGTTGCGCGAGATCGCGGTGTCGGGCCTGCGCGAATTTCTGGGCGGGATTCAGGTGTCGGTGCCGGTATCAAAACTGGCCAAATGGAAAACAACCTTCCAGATCCTGTGCCTGGGCGCGCTGATCCTGGGCCGGGCGATGCCGTGGTGGCTGGTCGATGTGGGCGGCTATGTGGTCAATCTGCCCCATACGGTCGGGCTGACCACGCTGTGGGCGGCGGCGGTGCTGACGCTGGTGACCGGGTGGGATTATTTGCGGGTAGGGCTGAAGCATATGGATTGAGGTTTTTTTGCCTCCGGCGGGTTAAGGGCCTTGGGCCCTTAACAATCCCATGTTGTGCTATAATTTCACCTTTGGGCCACATGGCCGCGCCGCAGGCTTATAAACCGCTTCGCGGGTAGGGCTTCGTTTGCCAGTCCAGCACCACCCCATAACGGGATTGCAAAGGGACGAGTCCCTTTGCCCGCCGGAGGCAAATTTACCGGTTCAAACCTCGCTGCGATACCGATCCGGCCTATGCCAGACCAGCACGACCCCGTTCATCACCAGCGCCGCCACCAACGACCAGAAGCCGCGCTCAAGGCCCAGCACGGCAAAGGCGGAAGAGACGATCACCGCGTCGATGGCCATGCAGATCGCGCCGAAATGCCAGCCTTTCCATTGGGATAGCCAGCGAGCAATGACCGCAAGCCCTCCTACGCCCGTGGCATGGCGCGTGACGGCCAGAATGCCGATGCCCAGCGCTGTGCCGCCCACGATGGCGGCCATGGGCATGGTGATGCGCGCGATGACCAGATTGGCCGCCACTACATCGACCAGCGCCATGATGGACAGCGTGGCGATCGTGGTGCGCAGGATATAGGGCGTGCCAAGCCGCCGCCAGAACAGCGCGAAGATCGGCAGGTTGATCCATGTGAACAGGCTGCCCGGCGGATAGGGCAGGACGTAGGAAAGCAGCAGCGCGATCCCTGCCACGCCCCCGGTGATCAGCCGCGCCTCATGCAGCAGGTCGAGCCCGAGGCCGATCAGCAGGCAGCCGTTCGCAATGCCGAAAATGTCTTCGACAAGCGAATGGGGCACCGTGGGCGAAGCGGCGGATTCGGAAAGAGGCTCTGTCATGATATGTCTCAATCATGACAGAATATTACGCATTATGCAATATGCCTTATCCCGCGCGCAGCTCCTCGGCCAACATGCGGAACTCCTCCGACCGAGGCGATTGCCGCCGCCAGACCAGCGCGATTTCGCGGTTTGCGCTGTCCGAACGCAGGGGGCGGGCCACCACATTCGTCCCGTTCAGGATCCCCGCATCCAGCGCCATTTCGGGCAGCATGGTCAGGCCCAGCCCATTGTCCACCATCTGCACCAGCGTGTGCAGCGAGGTGCCGATCATCGTGGCCGAGGCGCGCAATTCGGGCCGGTTACAGGCCGCCAGCGCATGCTCCTTCAGGCAATGGCCATCCTCGAGCAGCAGCAGCCGGTGCTCGTCGATCAGGTCGGGGCTGATTTCGGCGGGCGGGTCGCGCGGGTCGTCCTTGGGGAAGGCGACGAAGAGCGCGTCCAGCTCGATGGTTTCCTTCTCCACCTCGCCCGTGGCAAAGGGCAGGGCGAGCAGCACGCAATCGGCCCGCCCGTGATGGAGCGATTCGATGGCCTGCGCGCTGGGTTCCTCGCGCAGGAAGAGCTTGAGATTGGGGCGCTCTCGTCGCAGCCGGGGCAACATGCGCGGCAAGAGGAAGGGCGCGATCGTGGGGATCACGCTCATCCGCACCTCGCCCGACAAAGGCTGGGACGAGGAGTGGATGAGGTCGGACAATTCCTCGGCCTCGCGCAAAATCCGGTGCGATTTTTCCACCACCGCATTGCCCAGCGGCGTAAAACGCACATTGCGCTTCGTCCGTTCGACCAGCACCACGCCCAGCAGCGTTTCCAGATCGCGCAAACCTGCAGAAAGCGTCGACTGCGAGACAAAGCACGCCTCCGCCGCCCGGCCGAAATGGCCGTGTTCATGCAGCGCGACCAGATATTGCAACTGTTTGAGCGTGGGCTGGTAAACGCTCATTCTTCCTCGCCCGCTTCCTGTTCAACGGCGGGTGCTTCGGGATTGGCTTCCCGCATGTCGCCGTGCAATTCGTCAACATGGGTCATTTTCAGCCGCCCGTTGACCACGGCAAAGGCCAGCTTGCCCTCGACCAGATCGAGCGCATCGCGGCCAAACACGCCATAGCGCCAGCCTTCCAGCACGCTGACCCCCTTGCGCACGCCGGCGGCCAGCAGTTCCAGATCGTCGCTGCGCGCCAGCAGGCGGGCGGCCACGTCAATTTCGCGCGCGCGGATTTTCAAGAGCAGCTTGAGCAGATCGGCAACCAGCGCGCCTTCCTTGCCCAGCGGCGCCCCGCGCGGGGTTTTGGGCGGCATTTCGGCCTCGCTCAATGGCTGGGCATCGGCCAGAGTCTGCATCAGCCGCTTGCCGATGTCATTGTCCTTCCAGCCGGTGGACAGCCCGCGCACCTTGGCCAGATCGGCCTGGGTCTTGGGCGGGTGGCTGGCAATATCGGCCAATGTTTCGTCGCGGGCGATGCGGCCGCGTGGGATATTCTTGTCCTGCGCCTCATATTCGCGCCATGCCGCAATCGCGCGCAAACGGCCCAGCATCGCCGGATTGCGCCCCGCGGCCTTGATTTTGAGCCACGCGCTCTGGGCATCGTTGCGGTAATTGTCGGGGTCGGCCAAACGCTCCATTTCCGCGTCCAGCCATTGCCCGCGCCCGGTTTTGATCAGGCGTTTCAGGATCTTGGGAAAGATCTTGGAAAGATGGGTGACGTCGCCGATCGCATATTCGATCTGGCGCTCGGTCAACGGGCGGCGGCTCCAGTCGGTGAAACGCGCGCCCTTGTCGATCACCAGCCCCAGCCAGCTTTCGACCAGATTGGAATAGCCGATCTGCTCGCTCTGGCTGATGGCCATCATCGCGATCTGTGTGTCGAAGATCGGGTGAGGGGTCTTGCCGGTCAGGTTGTAGATGATTTCCACATCCTGCCCGCCCGCGTGGAAGATCTTGAGCACATCCTCGTTGTCCACCAGCAGGTCGAGCAGCGGGGACAGATCGAGGTCGGGCGCCTTGGGATCGATGGCGGCGGCCTCATTGGCGTCGGCGATCTGGATCAGACACAGTTCGGGCCAATAGGTGCTCTCGCGCATGAATTCGGTATCGACGCAGACGAATTCCGATTTCGCCAGACGGCTGCAAAGATCGGCCAGCGCGTCGGAAGTGGTGATGAGCTTGTGAATCTTCATCGGTTTCTTTTCTATGCGCCAACCCCTAGAGGTCGGCTTGATGGTTGGCCCGGATGCGGGCCGGAGCCTGCCGACAGCGTGAAAAACGCATATCAGCGGGCGGTTTTGGGCCGGTCTTCGACCCTGTCGGCTTGACAAAAGCGCGGCCATCGCCTGTTAGCCGCGCATCAGCCTGTCCAGCAATGGGCAGGAATCCCCTATCCCTGCCCGATTGGCGCAAGAATGGAAAGAGTTGTCATGTCCTCGCCCAACACACAGGCGCATCCCTATCGCTCGCACACCTGCGGCGCGCTCAATGCGGATGCCGTGGGTCAGAATGTCCGCCTCTCCGGCTGGGTCCACCGCAAGCGTGACCATGGCGGGGTGCTGTTCGTCGACCTGCGCGACCATTACGGCATCACCCAGATCGTGGCCGACAGCGACAGCGCGGCGCTGCCCGTGCTCGAATCTTTGCGCGTGGAAAGCGTGGTGACGATCAACGGCACGGTCAAGGCGCGCAGCGAAGGCACCGTGAACCCCAACCTGCCCACCGGCAGCATCGAGGTCTTTGCCCGCGAGGCCAATGTGCTGAGCCGCGCCGAGGAACTGCCGATGCCGGTGGCGGGCGAGCAGGAATATCCCGAGGAAATCCGCCTCAAGTACCGCTTCCTCGACCTGCGCCGCGAAACGCTGCATGCCAATATCGTCAAGCGCACCAAGGTCATCTCCTCGATGCGCCGCGCGATGGAAGACATCGGTTTTACCGAATATTCGACGCCGATCCTGACGGCTTCCTCGCCCGAAGGCGCGCGCGACTTCCTCGTGCCCAGCCGCATTCATCCCGGCACCTTCTTCGCGCTGCCTCAGGCGCCGCAGCAGTATAAGCAGCTTCTGATGGTGGCCGGTTTCGACCGCTATTTCCAGATCGCCCCCTGCTTCCGCGACGAAGATCCGCGTGCGGACCGTCTGCCGGGCGAATTCTACCAGCTTGACCTCGAAATGAGCTTTGTCACGCAGGAAGAAGTCTGGGAAACGATGGAGCCGGTGATCGGCGGCATCTTTGAAAAGTTTGCCGACGGCCGCAGCGTGACCCCCATCGGCAGCTTCCCGCGCATTGCCTATGACGATGCGATCCTGCGCTATGGCAGCGACAAGCCCGACCTGCGCAACCCGATCCTGATCTCGGACGTGTCGCATCATTTCACGACCAGCGGCTTTGGCCTGTTTGAAAAGATCGTCGGCACGGGCGGCGTTGTGCGCGCCATTCCGGCTCCGAACACGGCGGACAAGAGCCGCAAGTTCTTTGACGAAATGAACGAATGGGCGCGCAGCGAAGGCCATGCCGGGCTTGGCTATGTCACGCGCAAGGGCGGCGAATTCGGCGGCCCGATTGCCAAGAACCACGGCACCGAGGGCATGGAAAAGCTCTATGCCGAACTGGGCCTTGGCGCCGATGACGGCCTGTTCTTTGCCGCAGGCAAGCCCGATCAGGCCGCCAAGCTCGCAGGCGCGGCGCGCACCCGCGTCGGCACGCTGTTGGGCCTGATCGACGAAAACAAGTTTGAGCTGTGCTGGATTGTCGACTTCCCCTTCTTTGAGGAAGGCGAGGAGCCGGGCAGCATCGATTTCGCCCATAACCCCTTCTCGATGCCGCAGGGCGGTCTGGAAGCGCTGACCGATGGGCGCGATCCGCTGTCCATCAAGGCGTTCCAGTATGACCTCGTCTGCAACGGCTTTGAAATCGCTTCGGGTTCGATCCGTAACCAGCACCCGGACCTGATGGTCAAGGCGTTCGAAACGGTCGGTCTGTCCAAGCAGGACGTGGAAGAGCGCTTTGGTGGCATGTATCGCGCGTTCCAGTATGGCGCCCCGCCGCATGGCGGTATGGCCGCTGGTGTGGACCGCATCGTCATGCTGATTTGCGGCGCGCAGAACCTGCGCGAAATCACGCTGTTCCCGATGAACCAGCGCGCCGAGGATCTGCTGATGAACGCGCCTGCTCCCGCCAGTCTGAAGCAGCTTCGCGAGCTTCATATCCGCGTGGTGGAACAGCCCAAGGGCTGATCTTCCGGGACATTACGGTTCAAGCAAGGACTGGTCGAGCACGATACGCTCGGCCAGTCCTTCTTTTTTGCCCATGCCAAAACCTGAGGCGAGAGGCGGTGGAAGCGGTCATAGGCCTCCTCCTCGGCGATGGCGTCGCCCGACACGCGCCGCGCCAGAGTTCGTCGGACTAAAGCTCGTCGGAATCGTCGAAAAGCAGGATCGGGCGCGAAAAGCCCATTGAGCGATGAAAACGCACGAATCGGCTCATTTCATCCCTGGCAGGGCGAACTGTTGAGACCAGCCGGACTTGCATTCCCATGACGGGCCCTCTCCTGCGGTGGATGAAAAACAGGGCTGACACCGGCCAAGCGGGGCGACAATTGAGGTGCGATGAGGGTTGGCACGGTTGTGATGTGCAATCCCGCTTGCCAGTCTGCGCGCCACCCATTAGGGGCGCGCATTGAGTTTCACAATTTCGCCGCTTTTCGTAAGGGGAATATCATGAGCACCATCGAGGCGCAGGTTAAGAAGATCGTTGTCGAACACCTCGGCGTTGAAGAAGACAAGGTCGTCGCCGACGCCAGCTTCATCGACGATCTGGGCGCTGACTCGCTCGACATCGTTGAACTGGTGATGGCTTTCGAAGAAGAATTCGGCGTGGAAATTCCCGACGATGCCGCCGAAAAGATTGCCACGGTCAATGACGCCATCGCCTTCATCGAGGCGAACAAGGGCTGATTTTGCCAAAGGGCCGGTGGGGCTGATGCACCCGTCCGTTAAGGGGCGGGATGATGTCGCCCCGCAGGTCCTGCGCCGAAATGGGGGATGGCCCGGGCCTGAACCTTTGATCGGCGTCGACCTTTGGGGTCATAATCAGGCCCGGTCCGCTTAATCGGGCCGGGCTTGCTTGTTATCGGACATTTGGCCAGAATAAGCGCTTGTTGGGTCGCTGTTTGCTGCCGCAACGGCTGGTCGGTATGGTCTGCCGATGGGGCAGAGGGAGAATCGAGAATGCGTCGTGTTGTCGTCACCGGGCTTGGTCTGGTCACCCCGCTGGGCGCTGACGTGGAAACCGCCTGGGCAAATATCCTTGCCGGCAAGTCCGGCGCGGGCAAGATCACCAAGTTCGATGCGTCGGCGCAAAAGTGCCATATCGCTTGCGAAGTGAAGCCGGCCGACCACGAATATGGTTTCGATGCGAGCAAGCGCGTCGATCACAAGATCCAGCGTCAGGTCGATCCCTTTATTGTTTTCGGCATTGATGCAGCGGGTCAGGCGCTGGAAGACGCCGGTCTGGTGGACGCGCCCGAAGAAATGCGCCTGCGCATGGGCTGCTCGATCGGCAGCGGCATCGGCGGTCTGCCGGGTATCGAAAGCGAATCGCTGGTGCTGGCCAACAAGGGGCCGGGCCGCGTTTCGCCGCATTTCGTCCATGGCCGCCTGATCAACCTGATCTCGGGTCAGGTTTCGATCAAATATGGCCTGATGGGGCCGAATCATGCAGTGGTCACGGCCTGCTCGACCGGCGCCCATTCGATTGGCGATGCCGCGCGCATGATCCGCGACGATGATGCCGACATCATGCTGGCGGGCGGCGCGGAATCGACCGTGTGCCCGATCGGCATTGCCGGTTTCGCTCAGGCCAAGGCGCTCAATTGCAGCTTTAACGACCGGCCCGAACAGGCCAGCCGCCCCTATGACAAGGACCGCGACGGTTTCGTCATGGGCGAGGGCGCGGGCGTGGTCGTGCTGGAGGAATATGAGCACGCCAAGGCGCGCGGCGCGAAGATCTATGCCGAAGTGGTCGGCTATGGCCTGTCGGGGGATGCCTATCATGTGACGGCGCCGCATCCGGAAGGTTTCGGGGCGTTCCGCTCGATGGAAATGGCGCTGAAGAAGGCGGGCATGACGCCTGCCGACATCGATTATGTCAACGCCCATGGCACCTCGACCATGGCCGACACGATCGAACTGGCCTCGGTCAAGCGCCTGTTCGGCGATGCTATCGGCAATGTCTCGATGTCCTCGACCAAGAGCGCCATCGGCCATCTGCTGGGCGGCGCGGGCGCGGTGGAAACCATTTTCTGCATTCTGGCCATCCGTGACCAGATCGTGCCTCCCACGCTTAATCTGGACAATCCCGATGAAGGCACCGAGGGCGTCGATCTGGTGCCTCACGTGGCCAAGAAGCGCCGCGTGCGCGCGGCCCTCAACAACAGCTTCGGCTTTGGCGGCACCAATGCCAGCGTTGTTGTGAAGGCTCTGGAAGACTAAGCAGGGTGTGAAGGGGGGGGGCTTGCCATCGGGCGCCTCCGTCCCCACCTGTGGAACAAGCGGTGGCGGGCGCCTTTGGGGGCTCGCCTTATCTGTATCTGGCATCAGGCAGAAGAGAGCCCGAAGCGCCCATGAAGAAACCCGTCCTGATCGTTCTTGGCGCGGCCGCGCTGGCCATTGGCGCTCCGGTGGCCAGCCTGCTGCATGGCTGGTATGGGGCGGGGCCTTTGCCGCAGGACCGTGCCTTTACCGTGCCTGACGGTGCGGGTCTGACGGTGGTGGCGGCGAAGCTGCAACGCGAGGGGGCGATCTATTCGGCGCGGGCGCTGCGGTTTCATGCCAAGCTGATGCGGGCCGGAGGCGGCATCAAGGCGGGCGAATTCCTGTTGCCCAAGGGTGCCAGCGAGCAGCAGATCCTGGCCATCATCACCGGCGATCAGGTGCTTCGCCGTTTTGTCACCATTGCCGAGGGGCTGCCCTCGATCATGGTCAAGGAGAAGCTGCTGGCCAATCCCGACCTGATCGGCACGGTCGATGCTCCGCGTGAGGGCAGCATCCTGCCCGACACCTATGACATCAAGAAGGGCGCCACCCGCGCCTCGGTGGTGGCCACGATGCAGGCGGCGATGACCAAGGTGCTGGCCGAGGAATGGGCCGCGCGCAGCCCCGACACAGTGGCCAAGACGCCGGAGGAGGCGCTGACGCTGGCCTCCATCGTCGAAAAGGAAACCGGCAAGCCCGAGGAGCGCGCGATGGTGGCGGGCCTCTATTCGAACCGCCTGCGTCAGCATATCATGCTGCAGGCCGACCCGACGATCATCTATCCCATCACACAGGGCAAGCCGCTGGGTCGCCGCATCAAGCAGAGCGAGATTGCGGCGAAGAATGATTACAACACCTATTCGATGATCGGTCTGCCCAAGGGGCCGATCACCAATCCGGGGCGCGATTCGATCCATGCCGTGCTGCACCCGGCCAAGACGCAGGCGCTCTATATGGTGGCCGACGGCACCAAGGGCCATGCCTTTGCCAATACGTTGGAAGAGCATAACAGGAATGTCGAGCGCTGGTTCGCCATCCGCCGGCAGCGGGGCGAGATCTAGCTCAGCAGATCGCGCCCGGCGGCGGCATGGGCATAGGCCATCGAGCCCAGCGCGATGACCAGGATCACCACCGGGAAGGCGATCACGCCCGGCCCCTTGGCCTGCACCAGCGGGGACAGCACCAGCGCATAGCTGAATTGCGCGACGATCCCGACGATCGAGGCGGCAAACAGCCACACCGCGACCCGCCGTTGCAGCAGCAGTGCCACCGCGCCCAGCAGGCCGCTCCAAGAGGCCACCGCATAGGCGATCCATGCCCAGAGCGGCATGGCGCGCCATACCTCGATCTGCACCTCGTCGCCCTGCGCCAGCGTTTCCGGGCTGGTGCTGGATTGAAGCGCCCACATGGCCACGCCCACCGCGTTCCACAGCACCAGAGCGATGGCGATCATGCGTTGCTGTCTGGCCGTTTTCGGCATGGGCTGCCTCCCCCCTTATTTGCCCGGAATGTGACAGAGGCCCCCGCTATGCGCAAGCATCCGCATCAGGCCGGGCAGGGGTGGCGGACGGTCGCGCGCACCGTTTTGAAAAAAATTTCGCCAAACATGCAATGGGCTGTTGACGCATGGGCGATGCGTGGCTATTCGCGCCGCCTGCACCGGGCAATGGTGACCGACACGGTCGCTGCCAGTCATGGGGCGGAGTAGCTCAGCAGGTTAGAGCAGCGGAATCATAATCCGCGTGTCGGGGGTTCGAGTCCCTCCTCCGCTACCAAGGTGTAACACCCCTCAGGCATTGTATTTCTGGCGGTTTTCCGCCGTTTCGAGGTGGTGAGCAGGCCCAGATCAGACCAAATCCCCAATTTCCGATCCAGTCAGATTTAGACAGATTCAGACCGGTTTGGACACCTATTGTGTCATGATTTGTGTCATCGTTTTATCGCCTCGCATTGGTCGAGGTTATCATGGGAAAAGCCCAGAATTTCAGTCCTTCGAGCCTTGATGGGCTTACATCCGGCAGGGTTTCCGATCCCCTTGTCCCCGGACTTTGTGTCAGTGTTTCCGCTTCGGGCCGCAAAACCTGGTTATTTCGGCGTCGGGTTGCCCGCTCGGGCGCGATTGTAACGCTGACACTCGGGACCTTTCCGGCCTATACGATTCCCGTCGCTCGGGCATGGGCTGCAGAGCTTAACGCGGCGATCGAGAGGGGCGAGGATCCTCGCGCTCTAAAACGCGCTGAGGAGGCCCGACAAGGGCTTACGGTGGCCAGAGCGCATGCTCTCTACATGGAAGCCATGCGGCGAGGGGATCGCAAGACACTCAAGCCCAGAACGCTCTATGACAAGGAGGTGATCTTCATCCGCGATATTGAGCCCCGACTAGGTAAGGTGGGATTGCAGCAACTCACCGAGGACGGGTGTTGGGAGGCCGTCTATGACAAGGCCAAGGCCTCGAAGGTTCGTGCCAACAAGATGGCTGGAGAATTGAGTTGCTTTCTGAAGTGGTGCGCGGGACGCGAGGGGCGGATGGCGGGCATCGAGGCCATGGTGCATCCCGCCCCAACTCTCAATTCGAACTGGTTCTCGACCGGCCCCCAAGCCAACAAACGCTTTCTCGGCGATGATGAAATCGGATGGCTCATGTGCGCTCTGGTCGATGAGCCATTGATCTATAGACGTGGCTTCATGCTGCTGTTGCTGACGGCGGCACGGCGCAACGAACTCTTTGGCGCGCCTGCCTCTGAATTTGTGGATGGTCTTTGGACACTGCCTGCCGCCAGGTCGAAGAATGGCGAGGAAAATTATGTAGCTCTCAGCCCATGGGGAAGGGCGCTGGCCCAAACGAATCATGAGTGGCTGTTTCCGTCTCCGCGACTTGATGGTCCTCAACTGTTTGGCTGGTTTCAGGCCCGTTCCCGAGTGCATAAGCGGATGGAAGAGCTTGCTGGAGTGACTATCCCATCATGGCACTTTCATGATTTTCGTCGGACCTTCCGATCAAATGCCCGGCGGATCGGCATTGATCGGGACATCGCCGAACTCATGCTCAATCATAAGCGCAAGGGTATCGAAGGGGTCTATGACAAGAATTTGGAGTTGGAACTGAGGCGCTCCGGCTTTGCGGCATGGGAGCAATTCCTTTGCGGGCTGGCGGTCAAGGCGGGTGTCGATCACGCGCTGGGGGTGCTTGCTTCAGCGTGATCAGGCAGTGCCCGCGCATGGACAATGTGTAGGCGTATCGTCCTGTTTTATACCCCACAGGGCATTGCAGATGTTAATACCCTGTGGGGTATATTGTAAATATATACCCCTTGAGGTATATGGCGATCAATGGAGATGCCCATGGATCAGATTATACGATTGCCAAGCCAACTCGGTGCGCTTGTTCGGAGCGCACGACTTGAGCGCAATTTGACCCAGCAGCAACTGGCGAACCTCATCGGCAAGCAGCAGAAGACCATATCTGCCATTGAAAACGGCAGTGAGGGGACCAAGCTCGACACGCTGCTCAGCGTGATCGCCATACTCGACCTCGACCTTCAAGTCGTATCACGCCGCAAGGATGGCAAAGACATCACGGATGTCTTCTAGAATGGCGCGCAAAAAGACGCATACGCCGCTCAATGTGCTGATGAATGGCCGCCTCGTGGGCCGTCTGGAAAAGGCGGCCAGCGGCGCGACCAGTTTTCAATATGCGGCAAGCTGGCTGGCATGGGAGCATCGCTTCGCTGTATCATTGTCACTTCCCCTGGTACCCACTGCCTATCGTGGTGCTGAAGTTGCTGCGGTATTCGACAATCTGCTGCCGGATCGCGATGCGGTGCGCCGCCGCGTGGCTGAACGCATGGGGGCGCAGGGCATCGACTTCTATAGCCTGCTGGAAGCCATCGGGCGTGATTGTGTTGGTGCGATGCAATTTCTGCCGGAAGGGCAAGGAGCGAACGAGCCTGGCATAAAAGGCGAAAAGGTCAGCGACCTGGATGTCGAAGCGATGCTGGCCGACCTGTCGCAGGCGCCGCTCGGGGTCGATAGAGATCAGGAGTTTCGGATTTCGGTAGCCGGGGCGCAGGAGAAGACCGCGCTGCTGCGTCTGGATGAGCAATGGTATCGTCCGGTGGGGACCACGCCGACGACGCATATCCTCAAACCTCAACTCGGTCAGATCCCGACTTCGGACGGGATGATCGATATGTCCGACAGCGTGGACAATGAACATTATTGTATGAAGCTTCTTGAGGCATTCGGCCTCAACGGCGCAAGGACGCAGATTGCTAAGTTTGGCGCGCGGCGCGTGCTGGTGGTCGAGCGGTTTGATCGCAACTGGCGTAATGGGCAGCACATCATCCGCCTGCCGCAAGAAGATACCTGTCAGGCGCTTGGCATTCCGCCGACGCTCAAATACCAGAGCGATGGCGGCCCCAATATGCGTGACATTCTGGGATTGCTCAAAGGCGCTGACGATGCGCAGGGAGATCAGCTCACGTTCTTCAAAAGTCAGATTCTGTTCTGGCTGATTGGGGCGACGGATGGCCACGCCAAAAATTTCAGCATCTTTCTGAAGCCGGGCGGCCGCTACAGCCTGACCCCGTTCTACGATGTCCTGTCAGCGCAGCCCGCCTTCGATAAAGGGCAGATCGCACAGAACAAATTCCGGCTGGCGATGTCTGTGGGCAAGAACCGCCACTATCGCATCGCCGAAGTGATGGGACGGCATTTTGTCCAGAGCGGCAAGTCCGTGGGACTTGGCGGGGACGCCATGCGCCATGCGATCATGCAATTGCTCGACCGTGCGGAACAGGCACCTGTTCAGGCACTGGGTCAGATGCCGGATGATTTCGCTCATGCCATTCATGAGAGTGTCGCGGCGGCGATGGGGAAAAGATTGCCGCATCTCGCGAGCGCGCTTGATGAACTTTGACCGGAAGATGCCGGTGAAGCGAACTGTGCGATACATTTCGATCTGCGCCAAATGGCGACGTTGACCTGATATTTCAGAACCGATTCGCGATTGATTATTGCCGTTTCATAAAACTGTCGTATCCTTTGCGGGCATTGCCTTTCGGGCGATGTCGAGGCGTGAGAACCTCGCTTGAGATTGATGAAATTCTGGTCCGTCCTGTCTGGAGTCCGGGTGGCCGACGCGTATGTCCAGGCCGCTTGCGGCTAAAGGCGTCGGCGCATGTTCAAGCGTGTTCTCAACACCCGGCTTTCGCCGGCTACCGCCTCGCAATGTGAGGTGAGCCGGGCATGGAAAATGGACAAAGGCTGAGCGAGGGTAGCGGTCGGTTGCCGCGGCCCATGCTGCGGGGCCTGCGATGAGGGCGATCCGCAGCATTCTGGCGGGTCTTTCGCCGCGCCTGACGGAGGGAGTTCCGCTGCCGCCGGACGACCGGGTGGTGAAAGCTTCCGCACTCGCGCTCGAGGATATTTATCGTCGCGAGGCGCCCCGGATGATCCGCGCCATGGCCAGATTGTCCTCCTCTCAGGATGCCGAAGACATCGTGCATGATAGTTTTGTCCAACTGGCCCGTGCCGGGTCAGACCGGACGATCGAGCAGCCGGAGGCCTATCTCAACCGGATCGCCTCCAATCTGCAATGCAATCGCGCGAAATCGGCCTTTGAACGCGCCCGTGCGCTGAGCACACCCGTCGAGGACGTCGTGCTGTCCGGACCTGATCCGACGGCCCAGCTTGAGGCACGCGACATGATCCACCGTATCCAGAACGCCCTGATGCGGTTAAGTCCCAAGACCCGTGACATATTTCTTTCCCACCGCGTCGATGGACTGAGCTATGGCGAGATAGCCGACGGCATGGGACTGAGCGTCAAGGGGATCGAGTGGCATATGACCAAGGCAATCGCGCATCTCGATCGCAGCCTGAGGACGCGATAATGGCAGGAGCGGGGCTGGGGCCCATTCCCGGCGATGCGGGGCCCGACGCGATGCGTGAGGCGGCAGCGGCCTGGCTGGCGAAGATCAACGGTCCTGCCGGGGATGCCTGCCGCGAGGACTTCGAGGACTGGTACAATGCCGATCCGCGCCATGCCGAAGCTTTCGAGGCCATTCTCGAAACCTGGGAGCAAAGCCGTCTGGCGGCCTTCACGCCGCTGGCCACATCGCGGCAAGCCCTACGGCGGCGGGAAGATAAGGGGCGATCCGGCTGGCCAAAAGTGCTGCTGGCGGCGGCAGCGAGCATCGGCCTGACGGTGGCGGTGCTTGTCGGCTATGCCATCCACCACCGGGATGCATCGGAGCGTCGGGCAAGCGAACTGGTGGAGGTCGCAAGCCGTGTTGGCGAGATCCGGACCCTGACGCTTCCCGATGGTTCGCATGTCACGCTCGACACGGCCAGCGCGATTCGGCTGGCCTTTGCCGGTGACGAACGCCGCATCGTGCTCGAGCGGGGGCGGGCGCGTTTCGAGGTTGCGCATGATCCCAGCCGACTCTTCGTGGTGCAGGCGGGAAATCGCCTCGTCATCGCCCATGGCACGATTTTTGACGTCGATCTGAATGAGCAGCATATCGCGGTTACCCTGCTGCGCGGTTCGGTCGAGGTCAAACGCTCAGCCGATCCGGCAGATGGTGCGAACCGATCCGGCATGATGTTGGTGCCGGGGCAGCGCCTGACCTGGGGGCTGGAGACGGCTTCCTCACCGATCTTATCTTCCGCTGCCGCTTCGGATGCAGTTCCCGTCGCGGCAACCGGGGAGATTACTGGCTGGCCTTCGGGCATGCTTGTCTTTGATGACCGACGTCTGGCCGATGTCATCGCTCAGGCCAATCGCTACAGTGAGCATCCTATTGTTTTGGCCGATCGTGCGAGCGGAGCGCTGCACTTTACCGGTACGGTCGCGGCAAAGGACACTGAAGGGCTTGCCGGGTTGCTCGCGGCCTCTTTTCATCTGGCCCTCACGCGCGATGCCGAAGGGAATTTCATCCTTTCGTCTTTGGACACAAAAAAAGTCCCAGGGTAAGTCCGGGCCTGTCTTGTCAGTCACCTCGGCGGCGCCGTTCCCGCGCGTCGTCCGGGGAGCATATTCATGGGTTTGTTGCGTAAAGCGGCGCTGGTCGCCTCGATCACCACCAGTCTGACCATATTCATCCTCACCGCGCCCGGCACCCATGCCCAGGGGGCAGTTGTGCAGGGACCGGCGGTTCACCACTATCATCTGCCGGTACAATCGCTGGCTGCGTCTCTGCAAGAGGTAGCGCTGGCCTCGGGTGTCTCGGTGGGCGTGGCTTCGGGCCTCGTAGCCGATCACCGGGCGCCTGCGCTCGAGGGAGATTTTACACCGCAGGCCGCGCTTGTTGCCCTTCTGGCGGGTTCGGGCCTTCATGCCCGTCAACTCGGAAACGGGCTGGTCATTGAAGCCGACGAAGTTCGGGGAGGGAGCAGCGCGCGGCCGGGGGAGGGCGATCCCGCCATTCTCGTCACAGGAAGCCGCATTCGCGGCGCGCCGGTCGCCTCGCCGGTCATCACCCTTGACCAGAGCGCCATGCGCGAAGCCGGTGCGACAAGTCTGGGCGATGTGATGCGCGATCTGCCGCAGAGTTTTGGTGGAGGTCAGAATCCGGGGATCGGCATCAATGTTCCGACCGCCAGCGGCACCAATGTCGGCGGCGCTTCGACAATCAATCTGCGGGGGCTGGGCAGCGATGCGACCCTCACGCTGCTCAACGGACATCGGCTGGCCTATAATGGTACGCGTCAGGGGATCGATCTGTCGGCGCTGCCTTTCGGTATCATCGACCGTGTCGAGGTGGTGGCCGATGGCGCCTCGGCGCTTTACGGATCCGATGCGGTGGCCGGTGTCGCCAATATCCTCCTCAAGCGCGATTATCAGGGGCTGGAAACCTCGGCCAATATCGGAGCTTCGACCGACGGCGGCAATTTTCGGCAGCAATATGGCGCGGTGGCGGGGCGCAAATGGGCTTCGGGCGGCTTTGTCGCGGCTTACGAATATGCGAGCAACACCAATATCATGTCGAACAGCCGAGCCTATGCCGTTTCGCGGCCCGGCGTCATCATCTTCCCGGCGATGCGGCATCACGCTGCCGCCCTGTCGGGCCATCAGTCGCTGACCGACACGCTGACGCTGGAGGTGGACGCGCTCTTCAACAAGCGCTGGAGCCTGGGCGGTTATGCCACCAACAATGCAGGCGACTGGTCGCTCAGCCATGCCGACACACGCTCGACCAGTCGTTCGGGCGCCATCGCACCATCGCTGAAATGGGATCTGCCCCATGGCTGGCGCCTGTCGCTGGCCGGGGTCTATGGCACCGAGACGGTGACGCTTTACAATGGCATCTTCACCGGCGCCAATCTCACATCTTCGGCCTCGGGCTGCTATTGCAACACCGGCAGTTCGGTCGAATTGGCAGGGGATGGTCGGCTGTTCACGCTGCCGGCGGGGCCTGCAAAACTCGCGATGGGCGGGGGCTATCGCTATAACAGTCTCCAACTGTTCCGCGCTGCGGGCAGCGCCAGCAACATCGACGCTTCGCAGGACAGTTTCTATGCGTATGGCGAAGTCAGCCTGCCTCTGATCGCACCGCAGCAGGGGGTTCGCGGCATCGACCGGCTGAACCTGAGCGGGGCTGTTCGCTACGAGCGCTATCCCGGCGTGGCTTCAGTCGCGACGCCCAAACTGGGCATCATCTATGCGCCCTTCGAGGATATGACGATCAAGGGAAGCTGGGGTCGCTCGTTTCGCGCGCCGACCCTGTTTCAGCAATATAGCGCGCAATCGGTGATCCTCTATCCGGTGACCAGCCTTGGAGGAACCGGCTATCCCAGCGGTTCGACCGCGATGCTGCTGACCGGCGGCAATCCGTCGCTCAGGCCAGAGCGCGCCGAAACCTGGACCGCCTCGCTCGAATATCGGCCGCATCAACTGCCGGGTCTGCATCTTCAGCTGGGCTATTTCTCGACGATCTACAAGGATCGTATCGTCACTCCGATCACCTATACCGCGCAATCCCTGACCAATCCGCTCTATGCCTCGCTTGTGTCGCTGTCGCCGGGTTCGGCGGCGGCGAGCGCGGCCTCGGGCAATCCGCTGCTCTTCACCAATCTGACCGGTGCGGCTTTCGATCCCGCCCGGGTTGTCGCCATCGTCAATGGCACCAGTCTCAATGCCGGGCGTCAGACGATCCACGGCATCGACATGCTCGCCGATTATCGAACCCGGCTTGGAAAGGATGGCGGTCAGCTGACCATGCTGGGTAATATCGCCTATCTTTCCAGCAGCCAGCAATTGCTCCCCGGCGCTGTGGGTGCCGCTTTGGCGGGCACTCTCTTTAATCCGCCGCACTGGCGCGGCAGGGGCAGCATCAGCTGGAGCAGCGGCGCCATCACGCTCAATGCAACAACCAGCTATATCGGCGGGGTTGAAGACACGCGTTTCAATCCCCGGGTCAAGATTTCCGGCATGGTGACGCAGGATATGACAGCGCGTTATGCTTTTGGGCCGAAGAGCGGGATCCTGCGGGGCACAACACTCAGTCTGAGCGTCCAGAACCTGTTTGACAGCCATCCGGCGACCATTGCGACGACGGCGTATTACGACACGGCCTATGACAGCACCAATTATTCGCCGGTCGGGCGCTATATCGGCATGGGGGTTACCCGGGCATGGTAAGGTTGGCTTCTCCGGCATGGCGGGCAAGCCCCATGTGTCTGCCTGTGTGCATCCTCGGACTGGCGTTATGGTCATCGCCGGCGCTGGCCAGCTGCGACAAACTGCTCCCCGCATCGGGAGCCTTGGGGGACGAAACTTCGTTGCCATCGCGTCTGGTGACGCCTGACGACCTGCTTGAACTGCGCGATATCGGCCAGCCCGATTCCGCGCTTTTCGAGGCGCAAAGTCCACTGGCGATCTCGCCCGATGGGAAAAGGCTCGCTTTTGTAATGACGCGCGCCGATCCCGAAGCCAACAGCCAGTGCCGGGCGCTCGTGGTGATCGATCTTGCGGGCGGTAGGGAGCCGCAAGCCCTCGATCGCGGCGGTGAATTTCCGATCATGAAGGCGCCGCAGCGGGGCGTGCTCTATCGGCTGGGTCTGCCCGTGACGGTGACGCCGGTCTGGTCGCCTGATGGGCGCTGGATTGCCTATCTTCGTCGCGATCATGGAACCACTCAGCTCTGGCGCGCGCGCAGCGACGGCAGTGGCGCGCAGGTCATGACCCATTCTGCGGTCGATATCGAGGATTTCACCTGGAGCCCGGAGCAGCGCCGCTGGATATTTGCGGCAACGCCCGGTCTGCGGGAGGCGGCACGGCAAATCGATAGGGAGGGAAACAGCGGCTGGCTCAATGATGTGCGCATGGTCCCCAATGTCGGGGCCAGACCTTTGCTCCCGGCCACGCTCAAGCGCGAGGTCTTTGCGCTTAATCTCGAAAGCAGGCCAGAAAGTGGGCCGGAAAACTGGAAGATCGAAGCAGCAAGTGAAGCGGAGCGGGCGCTGCTGAAAGCCCGTGACACGGCCCTGCCATCAGCACGTTTTGCGGAAGGGCGCCGGGCCTGGGCCGAGCATCTCACGCCAAATCCCTATAGCGGGTTGCGCCTGCTCGCCGAGGATCGGGCGGGAAAGACTGTGATCTGCCGGTCGGAGGATTGCAGTGGTTCGCTGAGCAATATCTGGTGGGAAGCAGGCGGGCGTTCATTGATCTTCCTGCGGCGCGAAGGATGGAACCGGGGGCAGATGGGCCTGTTCCGTTGGGTTCCGGGGCAGAGCAAACCGCGCCGGATCCTGCTCACCGGTGATCTTCTGCATGGCTGCGTGCTGGCCGTTGCGGCGCTGATCTGCACTTCGGAAAATGCGGTTATGCCGCGCCGGATCGTTTCCATCAGCCTGCGCGATGGCGCGCAACGCCTGATCTTCGATCCCAATCCCGAATTTGGCCATTTGCGCCTCGGCACGGTTACCCGCCTTACCTGGCGCAATGACAAGAGCCTGCCCGCCTGGGGCGATCTGGTTCTGCCGCCCGATTACCGACCGGGCACCAGACTGCCGATGATCATCACGCAATATCACAGCGATGGCTTCCTGCGCGGCGCGACGGGAGACGAATATCCGATCCATGCCTTTGCCGCGCGCGGTTTTGCCGTGCTCAGCCTCGAGCGACCACCTCTGTTCGGCAGCGACCGTTCAGACCTGCGCAACTGGGAAGAAGTCTTTGCCGCCAGCATCAAGGACTGGGCTGACCGACGAAGCCTGCTTTCCTCGATGGTGACGGGCATCGATCAGGTGATTGCCCGGGGTTTTGTCGATCCGGCAAGGATCGGGATCACGGGCCTGAGTGACGGGGCTTCGGAGGCCCGCTTTGCTCTCGTCAACACGCGGCTGTTTGCTGCGGCGGCCATCAGCAGTTGCTGCACCGATACCAACGCGATGATGAATGCAGGGGGAAGCGGTTTTGCCGATGCCATGCATGCAGCGGGCTATCCCAAAACGATAGAGGACAATCGTGCTTTCTGGGCGCCCTACTCGATGGCGCTCTCGGCGCGTAGGATGGATCGCCCTTTGCTGATGCAACTGGCTGATAGCGAGATGGGGTTAGGGCTGGAGACTTTCACCGCTTTGCGCGAGGCCGGTCAGCCGGTTGAAATGTATGTATTCCCCGATGAAACCCATAACAAATGGCAACCGGCCCATCGCAAGGCGATCTATCAGCGCAATCTCGACTGGTTCGGCTTCTGGTTGCAGGGCAAGGTCGATCCCGATCCGACCAAGACTTCGCAATATGAGCGATGGCAAGCGATGAAAGCAGCGCTTTTGGCCAAGGGGGTAACCCCATGATGTGTCTATGACCGCGCCTGTTCATCCTGTCGTCACCGCGTTGATCCAGGCGCCCATCCATGGGCCCAGACCTCGACATCGACAAATTGCAGCAATCGCTCGAACCCCTTGCCCTTGATCGGGCCGGGAGCATCGAGAATGCGCAGTACGCCCGGCAGGTCAATCAGACCTCGCCGGGCCAGTTCCCCTGAAGTCAGGAGTTCGCGTATCGCAAGGCGATGAGTCTCGTAGATCTGGGCAATGAAACTGTCGGGTGTGCCTTTGGATCGCCGCAGCAGGATATCGGGCGGCAGGATATCGGCGAAGGCCTGGCGGGCGACCATGCGATTATGGCCTGCCTCAAACCAGAACCAACTCGGAATTCTCAGGCATAATTCGACCAGTGGCTGGCTCAGCAGCGGGGCGATGATGGGTAGAACTGCCTGCGGGTCGAGGCTCTCGACATAGCTTCTCGCGATCGCGACAAAGCGCATATGCATCGCCTTGCCGGGCAGGCTGCCGGGTGGGGGAACCAGCCAGGGGTGTCTGCGCGGCACCGCCGTCTGTTTCTGTGCGTCAGGCGAAAGCAGATCGAGTTCGGGCCTCAGGCGGAAGGCGGGTTTGCCCAGCCAGGCTCGCTGCAGGGCATCGCCGAGCACGGCGGGCAGGCTCGCCTGCGCAAACAGGCTCATGTCCTTTGCCGTGCGCAGAAAACCGGTTCCAGGCCCTTCGACCAGCAGGCGATCAGCGGCGGGCGATCCTGATTGCAGCGAACAAAAGACATTGTCGCCGCCGCCGCCGTTGAAAATGGCGTCAGCGCCAACTGCGCGTGCAGTCTCGTGAGCAAGGCGCAGGGATTCCACGGCAAAGCCGCGCACGCAGGGGCGCGGCAGATTACGGGCACCCGATTGCCTGATATCGAACCGCGTTACCTCGCGGAACGTCTCGGTCAGCCCGTTGCCGAGGATCTCGCTTACTCGTCTGGCATGCAGCCTTTCATCGCCGTTGGGATCGTCGGTCACCAGATTGAGTGCATGAAACTTGGTCGGCTGCCGCGACAGGCAGGCCGCGACAAGCGAGGAATCGAGGCCGCCCGAAAGCGTGAGCAGCACGCGCTCATAGGACGAGGCGCGCGCAGCAATGCAGTCGAGGGCGGTATCGCGGAGCAGGCGGGCTGCCTCGTTGCGGTTGCCGATTTGTGCTTTCCGCTCGGCAAAGGCCCAGGGCGTCCACAATGTGTCATGGATGCTGCCCTCAGAGCCGATCGACAGCCTGTCCCCGCCGGGCAGCTCCCGCACACCGGCAAGACAGGTCGCGGAATGATGAATGTCGCGATGGACCAGATGGCGCAGGGTCTCGCTCCAGTCGACGACGGGCCGATAGTCCGCCAAAGCCATGAGCAGTTCGACATCGGAGGCGAGAAATATCGCTTCGTCAGTTTCCAGGATCAGACACGGGAGTTCGCCCATCGGTGCGCGGATGATCTCGATCCGCACTTCCTCGGGAGTATGAAGGACAGCCAGGTAAGGCCCCCAGCACGAATGGGTGAGCCAGTGCCCCCGGCTGACGGCAATTTTTTGCTGATCCGCCTGCGACAGGATCTCGATGGCTTCGCGTCCGCCGTTCAGGAAAAGCGAACCCAGGATGACGCCATGGGCTCCGCAGCGCAGGACAGACTTGGCCTTGGCGGCGAGAATGAGCGAGCCGTGATCGATCAGGATGTCGAGATCGCCATGGCGCAGAATGGCTTCTCTGAAACGCGCGGTGCCATAATTGGTACTGGCATCATCATGGCAGGCCTTCCGGTCGATCCGGGCGAGGAAGCGGGTCGCCATCAGACGGCCATGATCGGCGTATAGGCACGGATCATATCGATCCGATCATTGACCAGCCATGGGCCGGACTGAACCCAGCTATGGGCGGCAAAGGGGCGGAGCTTCACTCCGATCACGAGATCGCCGGGGAGATTATGCGCTGCAAGGCAGCGGGCAAGTGCCAGCGAACGGGACAGGCATTTATCGTGCGAGCGCAGGAAACGCGAGGTCGCCTCGAAGGCCGAGGCCATGCTCTGGATCGGATCGAGTTCCACCTTGCCCGAGCGCGGCCACGGGCATTTGATGTGATCGAGCCTTGTGAGGATATCATCGAGATGGCCGCAGTGGAGGCTGAGGCGCGCGCCGGCAATATGGATCATCGCGCTTAGAAAGCGGCCCGTCGCGACTTGCTGGTCCGGCGTGTCGAGCAGGCTGGCCCTTGCGATGTGACCAGAACGAAACGGAACGGGCACGGCTGGGCCTGCTGTTTCGAGGAGCACGCCTGATCGCAGCATTCCTCCAAGATCATGTGGATGGGAGAGGGTGAAACTCTGCCCCCTGTCGTTCATCATCGTGCGAAAACTCTGTTCCACACCCGGCTGGAGACAGAAATAGCGGTCATCCACGGTATCGAGAAACAGCAGTCTTTCGCTCACTTCGCAAAAGGAAATGCCCGCGCGCAATGCATAGCCCATTCCGGTTCTCCGGCAGTAAATGGCGCGCGGCATGTGGCCGCGCGCCATCCGATCATCGGGATGGATCAGTCGTCGGACAGGCCGGGCAACTGGACGCCGAACTGTTCGTCGCCGCCGCCGATACCGCCCAGCGTCTCGACGCTGGCGGTGCCCAGGTCGATCAAACCGAGGTCGATCAGATCGTCATGCTGTTCACAGTGAGCCATGATACACTCCTCTTGAAATGTCGCGGAAATTCGCGACGGGAGAAGTGTAGGTTTTTGAATCAAATATATGAAATTTATAAGGATTACACATTGAATTTATAATTGCGTCGATGAAGGCCACAGGGTCAGGTCCGGTGATAAAGGGCGCGCAGGATCGCACCGGCCAAGCGGTGGCGTCGGCGATGATAGCGCACAAGAAGGCGCTGCATCGCCATGTGATCATCTAGGCGTGATGCCGCAGCCAGCTCCTCGAGTTCCTCGGTCAGTCCTTCGATGACTTCCTCTTCTGCCATGCGTGCACGGTGCAGGCGGGTGTTGAGATGGGCGATGGCGCGCGCATGCTCGCTGTTGCGCGAATGCCTGCCGATCCATGCGAAAAGCTCTGCGCAGCGCGCTGCCGGATCCTGCCCGGCTCCGGCGAGCGGATTGGCCCGAAGATCGCGGCTTTCGCGCGGCCAGTGACGGAGCGCTATTTGAAGCAATTGACCCGACCAGTCGTAACGATCCTGAAGGGCTGCTTCATCGAGCAGGGGCAGGCAAAAGCCACCTCCCGCTCTCGCTTCGACCAGCCCTTCGCCCGACAGGACGTGGAGCGCCTCGCGGACCGGGGTGGCGCTGGCGCCAAGCTGGGATGTCAGCAGGGCAGGGTCCAGCCGGTCGCCCGGCCTAATATCGCGATCCATCAGGCGCAGCCTCAGTGCCTTGAGCACGCGTTCGGCGGTGGCTCCCGCGTTCATGAAGGGCGATGCGTGCCTGTGCCGGCATGCCTGTCCAGATAGGCCTCGATCAGCCTCTCCTGATCGGGGCGCAGCGCGTCGATCGCTCCCAGACGCGGCTCGAGCCTGTCGCCGAGCAGCACCGAGGGGCACTGCCCCTCGAAATTGCCGAGATTGGGGCGATGCTGGCAATAGCCGACCAGCGTCGCGAGATCGGGCGGGAAAGTTCGGGCCACCTCGGGCGGATAGGCGAGCCACTGGTTTTCATAGGGTTTGAGCCAGCCCAGACTATAGCCGATCACCACGCCGCGCCGGACCTCAAGCGAGTCATTGGCGCCGGCGCCATGCAGCGTTGATCCCAGAAACAGCAGGGCCGTGCCGGGTTGCATCTCGGCGGCAAAGGGCACGCCCTCGGGTTCGGGATTGCGCGCCTTCATGCCGTGGCTGGCCGGCCAGATCCGCGTGGCGCCATTGCTTGCAGTAAAACGTGTCAGCGGCCACATCACATTGACCAGATATTCGATCTCGCCGACCGGGCCGCGCCACATGTCCTGATCGCGATGCGGCAATTGCGCCGGAGCGCCGGGATGCACGCCGATCGCCTGCGTCGTGTTGAGCTGGATACGGTCGCACCAGGGCAGAAGCACATTCTCGACGATGCCGAGGATAAGCTTGTGCTGGATCAGCGCTCTGGCCTGCGGCGAGCGGATCAGCAGGCGTCCGAAGCGTTTGGTCGTGTTGCCGTAAAAGCCGCCCTGACCGAATGGCGTTTCGGCAAAGTCTTCTTCCAGATCGTGATCGAGGTCGTCGATCAACGCTGGCGGCAGGGCATCGGGGATGAGACAATAGCCACGATCGAGCAGGGTGGCAGTATAATGCGCGATCCTCGCAGCCCATTCGGTTTGCAGTGTCATGATCTTTTCCCTCAGGCTGCTGCGCGATGGCGGCTGGAAGGGTGCCGTGCGGTACGGTGAACATTCATGCCCGGTGTTGATCCGATGCCACCTTGCCTGAGCCGTTGCGGTGTCTCAGGCGTGATGTCGATGCGCAGTGCAATGATCGGGCTGCCCTCGGCAAAGCCGGGAGCGCCCAGCGCGCGGCATTGCCAGCCGAAGCGCTCGATCTGGGCAAACCAGGCTTGCCCCGCGATCGCGACATAGGTGGTGATGCCATGGACGATGGCATGGTCGGCAAGCGCCATCACCAGATTGTCGCGCACCTGTCGGCGCTTCGTCGCATTCAGCCGCCGGTCGAGGCAGAAACGCGTGATTTCCGCGACTTGGGGGCCGTTTGGGGGCATCTCCTCGCAGAGATGGGCATAGAAGCTGCCCAGAATATGCGGGCGGCTCGTGGGCAACAGCCGTGCTGATCCCAGATGCTCGCCATCCGATTTTGTCAGCACGATATAGTCGGCATGGTGCGTGTCGAACTGGTCGATCTCGTAGTGCCCGGCGAGCACGGGCAAGTTCCATTTGAGAAGATCGACAAACACCGCTTTGCGCGCGGCGAACATCGAACGCATCGTTGCTTCGGGGATGGGCGGCGAAAGAAATGGATAATGATGTGCCATGGTCTGGCTCCCTTGCTGTGAAGGAGCCAGCATCGCGGCAATCGGTTGGGCCGTACTATCCCGGAAAAGGGGGATAGTGCCGGACTCAGGGATGGGAGAGCATGATCACCCCGTCCACTAGCGCGAGAAAGACCAGCGATGTCCGCTTGTTCACCCCGTAGCGTTCGCAGGCCTGCCTGACATGGCTGGCCACGGTCTCCTCGCTGATGCCCAGGATCTGGCCGATCTCCCAGTCTGTCTTGCCGCGAGCGACGAGATCGATGCATTCGATCTGTCGCGCGGTCAACGCCGGGCGCAAATGTACGGGCCTGCCACGTATGGGCCAAAGTCGCCGTGCCGCGCCAAAGGCGGCGATACCGGTCGCCTGAGCCAGTATTTCGGTCATCGGGTGGTCAGGGCGATCACCTTCTCCCACGAACGTGCAGGTTCCGCAGGCTTCGCCGGGAATGTGAACCGGTATGGTGAAACCTTCGCCGATGCCCTGTTGACGGCCCAGCGCCATGATCTCCTGATCGCGGGCACTCAAGCGGATCAGGTTTTGCATGTTCGACCACCAGAAGCCTTCGGCGGTCAGATGGCTGGCGCGGTGGACGGGATCGATCAGGCCCAGCCCCTCGCGTTCATAATAGTCGGCCCACCGTTCCGGATAATTGTGAAGCCGGATGGCCCTGGTTCCGTGGCTGGTCCTGACATGGTGGGTAATGGCAAAATGCCGGAAGCCGAGCCAGGCGCTGACGTCCTCGACGGCGGTCCGAAGCGCCTCAGTGCTTTGTGTGTTTTCAACGACCCGCCTGAACTGCGTGATGATCCTTTCGATGCCCATGTGGCCTGTTTTCGACCCCGGGCGATGTTTCAAGCCGCCGGGTTCCCGAGGTCGTCCTTTCCTCGCTTGAAGGTCTGGAAATGGGGTCTCATGTCATCTCCAGTCCGTGCTTTGCATGATTTAGGTTTAGGAAAAAGAGTATTTTCCATTGATATTATTTTATTTAATTTCAAAATTATAATTGAATTTCTTTATTTAACTTTGCCGTGTGTCTCTGCATGTCTCCGTCATGTGGGGGCATGGATGGCCTACCAGTCTGATGGATAGAGTTGACCGGTATATGGCTCGCGATCGCTGGCAGGATCCGCGCGCCTACCATAGGCTGCGTGACATTGATCGCGCCGGATTGATGTGGGAATGGCTCCGGCGCGATCACGATTATGTCGAGTGGTACACTCGCGCGAGCGCAGCGACCCGGGCGACAGGCGAGCCGGTCCGGTGGGGGCTGCACTTTCGCTGAAGATCCCGATCGCCCGGCCCCAGAGGCCAGGGTGATCTGGAGTGCTGCGCTCGATCCCGCCATTCTTCCAGTCGCGATCATCAGCGATCGCGGACCACAGCAGGACAGGGTCGTGCTGGGTGATCTCGCGCCTTGGCTGACGATCGCGATCGGGCCGACGGGCAGGGAGCATGTGCTTTTTTCCGACGGCTGGCATCACATCCGTCTCGATATTGCCGAGGGCCATCTTGCAGGGCGCGATACTGCCCGGTTCCAATACCGGTTTGATGGCCTGACTTCGGCGGAGAAACTGATCCTGCCGTTGCGGCGATTTCTCGCGCTTTGTCGCCATCGCCATTTCCCTTCGGCCCTGTTTCCACATGACCCGCGTATCGCGCGCGGTATCGACATGCTGCGTGTGCATGACGCTCTTGTGCAGGGTGCAAGTCAGCGTGAAATTGCCACGGCCTTGTTCGGCACGCGGCGCGTGACCGATGAATGGGGAGGCGTTTCCGATTCGCTGCGCTCGAGGGTTCGGCGATTGGTCAGCGATGCACGGGCGATGGCTCAAGGTGGATACAGGTCCTTGCTGCGGTGATCGCGGCAGCGCTGATTGCCTGTTCATTCGCAACCAGATCGTACGCGGTTCCGGTTCGGGGGCGCCTATGCGCCCGAAAGATTTACGCGCCACTCGAGTCTCAAGCCACGATATCGTTGACGAGTTGTTCCGGAGCAGACCCGTGATTGGGTCTGGTTGGCAGGCCGCCGTCCATGAAGATGGCCGTTGGCCATGGTGTGATAGGGCAATCGACATGTTGCGAAGATGGCGCCTTTGGTCGTAATCACGGGCGCAGAACGGCTTTAAGGCCAGCAGAGATGCAGGGCCTGCCGATGGCGCGGCACGGATAGCCATTACCACAATACACCGTGGTCCGGTTGGACGGGTGGCGGCGCTGGCCTGTCGATCATTTCCTTCAGATCGATCTCGATTGTTCCGCACATGGCAGACAAGGGAACGTCATGGACGCCATTGGCGAAAGGATCGGTGAGATCATCGCCGATTTTCAGCGCAGCCAGAAAGATCATGCCAATGATGGTCGAACCGACGGGAGTGAAAAGACCCAGCGATTCCACCACGGCGACGGGCAGGATAAGGCAGAAGAGCCGGGTGAAAAGATCCGGCAGGAAGCGAAATCCCATCGGCAGCGGGGTATTCTTGATCCGCTCCATTCCGCCCTGTGCATTCGTGATGTCGATGAGGATGCCTTCCAGAATGGACTGCTGGATCATGTCGATATTGCCATTCTCCCTTGCCACGGCCACGATGCGCGAAATGTCTTCCGAGAGAGCATTGGGCCAGTTGGTCCGCCCGATGACAAACTCCAGCGTGTCGTTATCGACCATACGGCTGATCTCGCCCGTCGCGTCCTGCCCCCGCAGCCTGCAACGCATGGCATGGACGAAAGCGATCTGCCGCAACACGATTCCCTCGAAGCTGTATCGGTCGGGAAGGAAACTCTTGGCTACGCGGGCCAGATTGCGCGAGGCGTTGATCAGGGCGCCCCACAAGGTTCTGGCTTCCCACCAGCGCGCATAGGCCGCGTTGGTGCGAAAACCCAGGAACAGGCCGAGTGCGGTACCAAATAGCGCGACCGGCAGCGGTGGCTCCTTTATAGGCGTGTTGAAATGGAAAGCCGTGACCGCAACGTCCCAGGCAAACAGGAGACAGAGCGGCTTCCAGATCTCGAGCGCGATCTGCTTCATGCGTGGTCGTGTTCCGACGATCATAGTTTTATTCCCATGCAGAGTTGGATACGGGCGCCGGTCCTGTGGTCAGGACACCCTTCTGCCGTTGGCAAGAACGGCCGCTTTCCCGATTTTTGCCGTGCCTGATACAAGGATGCGGATATGTCCCGGCCCCCGGTGATCCGCTTTTCGTTCGGGTTCATATCACCTCCTCGATGATCAGCAGCCCAAGGAAGCCGACGAAGAACATGGCGCTGATGAGCGGGCTGTCCGGCCGTTCGTGCGCTTCGACCAGCAGTTCTTCGGTCACGAGGTAGAGAAGGGCCATCAGGCCGAAGCTCAAAAAGCCCACAATCACGGGCGCAGGCAGAAGCGCGACAGGTATCGCGATCGCCGCGCCCAAAGGCAGCAGCAGACTCAGAGCCCCAACGGTCATGACGATGCGCAGCCGGGACATGGTCGTTTCGCTCAACTCGGCAGTTACGGTCAGGCCAAGGAACAGCACTTCAAGTGTCAGGGCCACGGTGAGCAGGATGCCCGCCTGTTCACCGGCAACGAAGGCCAGCCCCAGCACAAGGCCATCGACCAATATGTCGATGCCCACGGCACCAAGCATGGCGAGCGGTCCTTTCGCGCGCCCTTCCAGTTCCTTGAGGAACAGCATCACGCCGACACCGACCGCGCCGCCGACGAGCGTGGCGACCGGAGAGGCGTCATGCTTGATCTGCGGCAGGATCTCCGTCGCGGCTGCAGCGAAGACGACACCCGCCGCGAGATGCTGCATCGCGCTGACGAAACTCTCGCCCGGCCGTTTGAGAACAGCGAGGATCGCTCCGACCACCACGGCGAGCAGCGGGATCAGCGTGTAAAGAACGGCAAGCACCGGCCGTCAGCCCGCGCCGCCTGACCGGTCGCGATAGGCGAGCAGTCGGAGAGCGTTGATCACCACCAGCAGGGTGGATCCCTCGTGCAGGGCGACTGCGGGACCGATCCCGAGCCCCAGGATGGTCGCGGGTACGAGAAACGCCACCACGCCGAGGCTGACAAAGACATTCTGCCGAATGACCCAGCGGGTGCTGCGGCTCAGGCCCACGGCGAACGGGAGATGCGACAGATTGTCCGCCATCAGGGCAACATCGGCGGTTTCCAGCGCGACGTCCGATCCGGCGGCACCCATGGCGATCCCGACAGTGGCGGTCGCCATGGCGGGCGCATCATTGACGCCGTCGCCAACCATGGCGACCTTGGCTTCGGTGCGGAGCTTTCTGATCGCCTCGACCTTGTCCTCCGGCATCAGGTCGCCCCATGCCTCGTCGATCCCGACCTCGCGGCCGATGGCTTCGGCGACTCTTTGATGGTCGCCCGAGATCATGATCATGCGCTTGATGCCGATTTCGCGCAGACGATCGAGAGCATCGCGTGCCGTGGGACGGGGCGTGTCGAGCAGCCCGATGGCGCCGATGTCACGGGAAGCCCGGCGAACCACCATGCTTGTCTGGCCACCCTGCCGCAAGGCTTCGATAGCCACACCCATTTCTTCCGACAGCGGAGCGATGCCGTCGGCGCCGAACATCTCGGCCTTGCCGATGAGGACTTCGTCCCCACCAACCAAGGCCGAGATGCCGCGACCCGTGAGGCTTTTCAGGTTGTCCGCCTCCGGAACTGGAAATTGACCGACATAGTCGCGCCCGTCGCGGGCGATGGCCTGGGCGAGGGGATGATCGCTCAGGCTTTCGACTGCCACGGCGACTGCCATGAGCTCTTCTATGCTGATGCCATTAGCCGGGATGATTTGTTGAATGCGGGGCTCGCCTTTGGTCAACGTGCCTGTCTTGTCGAAGGCGATCGCATCCAGCGAGCCGAGAAGCTCGAGCGGTGCGCCGCCTTTTACCAGGACGCCGCCGCGCGCCGCGCGGGCGACGCCCGACAGGACCGCGCTCGGAGTCGCGATTGCCAGAGCGCAGGGGCTGGCCGCGACCAGTACCGCCATCGCACGGTAAAAGCTGGCGCGGAACGGTTCGTCGACGACGACCCAGGCGAAAAGAAGCAGAAAGGCCAGCGCGAGGACCGCCGGCACAAAGAAACGCTCGAAACGGTCGGTGAAGCGCTGGGTCGGCGATTTCTGGGTTTCCGCCTCGCTCACCATCTTCACGACCTTGGCAAGAGTGCTTTCGGACGCAAGGCGGGTCACCTCCACCTCGATCAGGCCGCTCCCGTTGATGGTGCCTGCGAACACGCGGCTTGTACCATCGACCCGGTCGGGATTGCGCCGTGCTTCCGCGAGGTCGGGAACCGGGCGCTTGTCGACAGGTATGCTCTCGCCTGTAACGGGTGCCTGGTTGACCGAACTTTCGCCTTTGATGACGAAGCCGTCTGCGGCGATCCGCTCGTCGGGTTTCACGATGACGGTATCGCCCAGATTCAAAGTCTCGACAGGAACCTCGGTCACGCCGCCATCGGGACCGCGAACGCTGGCCACCCGAGGTGCCAGTTCGGCAAGCGCTTCGATCGCCCGTTTTGCCCGGCCCATGGCGTAATGTTCGAGGGCATGACCCAGGCTGAACAGGAAGAGGAGCAGGGCGCCCTCGGCCCAGGCACCCAAAGCCGCGGCTCCGGCGGCAGCGACGAGCATCAGCGTGTCGATCTCGAACCGCTTCTGTCGCAGATTCCCGATAGCCTCGCGTACCGTGAAGAAACCGCCAAAGGCATAGGCTGCGAGGAAAAAGCCGAAGGGAACCGAGGCAGGCACGGCCAGCAGGCTTTCGATACCATAGCCGATGGCGAGCGCCGCGCCGCAGGCAAGTGCGAAGATCAATTCGCTGTTGCCGCCGAATATGCCGCCATGATTGTGGTCGTGATCATGCTTTTCGCCCGGTGGATGATCGTGGCCTTTGGCGTGATCGTGCTTCGATGTCTCTGTTTGGCGCACACCGCTCTGGAGCAAGGCTTCAAGGATTACCGCTTCGGAGGTTGCGCTGCGATCGAACTCGACCCGGACCGTGCCGGGCAGTTCGGCTTCGGCCTCCAGCACACCGGGAAGGCCGCGAAGGAATTCGCCCAGCGTGCGGGCGCGACGCTGATGGCCGATGCCTTCGACCTGCCAGTTTGCATGGCCGAATTTCTCGGCGACCCTGACACCTGCCGCATGGGCCAGTTCCCGAATGCGGCCGAGCGCAATGATATCCTGATCGTAGTGAATGCACAGTTTCGCGGGTGCGTCCTGCAAAGGCGCGGTGACATGGACATCGATCACACCGGCGCGCTCGCGCAAGGATCCGATCAGACGCGCAACACAGGCATCGGCCGCATCCGTCACCTCGGGAAGCAGCACGGGTATATCAAGACGGAGCTTTTCGATCATCTTTCGAATTCCTGTCTGAATGGGCTTGGGGCGTTCCGCCGCTCGGCCTGGTTCTTTCCGACTCTGAGGCGCGAGCCCAGTTTGGCGGGATCCTGCTTTATGCAGGATATCGGCTTGGTTCCGGTGCGCATCAGCCTGATACCGGCACCGCTTGAAATGCTGACCTTCAGATTGGCACCGACAAAGGCTAGGCCGGTCGCCGGTGCCGTCAGGCGCAAGGGCTTGCCATCCGGAAGCTCGGCCAGTTCGAGCGTCAGCCCGTCGACGAGGAAGTCGGCGTCGAGCAGGGTTCCGTTGTCGCATGCGTAGAACTGTTCGCCAACAAGGGTTGGCACGGTCTCACGGTCATGGCGCGCGCTTGCTTCCTTCTCCTGTTGCCGACAACCGGCCAGGTGAGGCAGCAGCAGAACCGCGAGAAAGCATGCCGGTGAGAGCCTGCGACGGCCATTGTCTATCCTGCTCGCAAGCGGCAAGCCGCCACGAACACCGAATCTGACCGAGGGTGGTGGAGCGGTCCTTCCATGCCCGACAGCAGGGAAGGACCGCTCCATGGCGAGCACGTGGCCACGAAGGGCGACGAATGCCGCACCCGGCAAGGGCGCGGAATGTTTCATCGGGGTGCTCGCCTGTGCCATCATCTCACCGGTCGAAGGCAATCGTGGTGACCATGGCCTCGAAGTCGTAGGAGGCGCCATCGAACGACCCCGGCGTGAAATCGACCCGAGCCGCTTCGAGCAGAACCCGCCCGCGCAGGCCGGCCGGAATCGAAATGCGTCCCGCGCTGTCGGTTTTCGTCTTGCCCGCCAGATTCGCCGGGAGCACCCAGGTCACATCGGCATCGGGAACGGGCTTACCGTCCCTGGTCAGCACGAGAGTGTCACTGTCCTGACCAACGGGAACGAACTCGAATGCCATCGCGGAATGAGGGGTATGGCGGCCCCAGCGCGCGAAGAACTTCGGGCGCATGACCTTTCCGCCTTCCTTGAAAAGAGGATAACGTTCGTCGCTCGCGCGCATATCGCCGCTGCCCTGCACGGCGATGAAATCCGGTCGTCTGGAAATGTCGGGTTCCCGCCGATTTTCAGCGATTACTTTGGGAACGAGTTTGTCGAGGACTGCACCGGTCTTCTCGTGATGATCGAATTCACCGTAGAAGATTTTCAGCTCTGATTTCGCTTCTTTATCGAACCACATCATGTGCGCATAAGAGGGCGAAGCGAGGCATAGTGCCATCATGGTCATTATATATTTCATATGAACTCCCATCATCTGCATCAGGATTTCAAGATTTCGATTGTGAAGGGGGCGGTAGGGGCTAGCCTGGCGATGCGAGCCATGTTCGATCACTCATCGACCATGGCTCCGGACCTCGATATCAAGGGGGCATGGCGCCGTTGCCGGTGACCTGACGGATCCAGCCTGTGGCGCTTGGCATGGGCTATGAAGGCGGCGTCTTGCTCCTTCATCCTGTGATACAGATCCAGCCGCAGCAGTGTGCCGGCCCAATGTCCGACGGCGCCGCTGCATTCGACCCGATGCCTGATATCGACCTGCCGGTCGATCTCCCGCAACTCATAGGTTTCCTGCAGCGACATCAATCGTCCAAGGCCGCAGCGCCAGGTGATGATCGAGGGCTTGTCGAACCGCACGACCTCGGCATCGATACGAATACGGCGATCGTCGAAAATGCGCCATGACAGGGTCGTCTTGCCACCCTCCTGTACAGGGTCGATGAACTGATAGATCGGGTGCCAGACAGCATATCCCGTCAGATCGGCAAGCAGGCTCCAGGCACGCAGCGCGGTCATGTTCAGGTGAAAGTCGGTCTCTACCTTCATGCCTTCTTTCCTTCCCAAATTGGGCTGATGGCGAGGGGAGGTCGCGGGCACGATCTCCCCCTTTCGCGCATCAGTGCTGCTGCATCGGCCGAGAAGCCTCGGAGGAGGAATCCTGCGGTTCGTCCTGCGGATCGTCGATGATGACGGTCCGGCCGTATCGCGCGTAGAGCGTGGGCAGGACGAACAGGGTCAGCAGCGTCGCCGAGATGAGGCCGCCGATGACGACCGTGGCCAGAGGCTTCTGGACCTCGGCGCCGGCGCCGGAACCCAGGGCCATCGGGACGAAGCCGAGGCTTGCCACCAATGCCGTCATCACCACCGGCCGAAGGCGCTGGAACGCGCCGACACGGGCGGCCTCCACGCGCTCCATGCCGGAACGCATCAGATCCTGAATCGAGGAAACCATGACCAGACCGTTGAGGACCGCGATGCCGGACAGGGCGATGAAGCCGACGGCCGCTGACACCGAGAAATCGATGCCGCGCAGGAACAGTGCGAGCACGCCGCCGACAAGGGCAAGCGGCACACCCGTGAACACGATCGCCGCCTCGCGTACTGAACCCAGAGCGCCGTAAAGGAGGAACAGGATCAGCACGAAGCATGCCGGGATCACGAGCTGGAGCCGCGCGCTTGCCGAAGCCAGATTCTCGAATTGTCCGCCCCAGACCAGATAGCTGCCGGTCGGAAGGCGGATTTCCTTCGCGATGGCTGCCTGGGCATCCTCGACGACGCCCGCCACGTCACGGCCGCGCACATTGGCCTGAACGACAACGCGTCGCTTGCCGTTCTCACGGCTGATCTGGTTCGGACCATCGACGACGCGGATATCGGCCACGCTGGCGAGCGGGACGAACTGCCCGTCGGGAGTCGGTACCTGGAGTTGAGAGAGCATGGTGATATCCGCGCGCTGGGCCTCCGACATGCGGATCACCACGGGAAACCGCCGGTCGCCCTCGAAGATCATGCCGGACTGACGACCGCCGATGGTCGCGGTGACGATGTCCTGCACGTCCTGCGCGCTGACGCCGAGACGGGCCATGGCGTCGCGGTTCACGCGGATGTCGAGCATGGGCAGGCCGGTAGTCTGCTCGACCTTCACATCCGCCGCGCCCCGTGTCCGGCGCAGGATGCCGGCGATCTGCTCGGCGGTGCGGTTCATGGCGTCGAAATCGTCGCCGAAGACCTTTACCGCAATATCTCCGCGCACGCCTGCGATAAGCTCGTTGAAGCGCATCTGGATGGGCTGGGTGATCTCATAGGCATTGCCGGGGAATTTCGCGAGTTGCCCCTCGATCCGACTGATCAGTTCCTCCTTGGACAGGCTCGGATCGGGCCAGTCCTTGCGGTCCTTGAGGATAACGAACATGTCGGTGGCATTGGGTGGCATCGGGTCGGAGGCCAGTTCGGCCGTACCCGTTTTGGAGAAGACGAACTTCACCTCGGGCTGTTTCGACATCATCTTCTCGAGCGGCACCTGCATGGCCTGGCTTTGTTGCACCGAGGTTGCCGGGATGCGCAGCGACTGGATGAGAAGATTGCCTTCGTCGAGTTGCGGCAGGAACACCTGTCCCAGCGACAGGAAGGCGGCAATTGCGACGAGGAAGCCGCCGATACCGGCGCCAATGGTGATGGTCGGGCGTTTCATCGCCTTGTCGAGGCCGGGTTCATATCGGGCCTTCAGCCAGGTCATGATCCGTCCTTCCTTCTCCTCGATCCGCCCGGACAGCCAGATGGCGATCGCGGCCGGGACAAAGGTCAGCGAGAGGATGAAGGCGAAAACCAGCGCGATGATGACCGTGAGCGCCATCGGCACGAAGGTCTTGCCCTCGACACCGGTCAGGGTGAGCAGCGGGACATAGACAAGGATGATGATGGCCTGGCCATAGACCGAAGGCTTGATCATTTCGCGGGCGGCATGGGCCACCGTGTCCATGCGTTCCCGCAGCGTCAGCAGTCGGCCGGCCTCATGCTGCCGGTCCGCCATGCGCCTGAGCGCATTCTCCACGATGATGACGGCTCCGTCGACGATCAGGCCGAAGTCAAGCGCACCAAGGCTCATCAGGTTGGCCGAGACGCCAGCCCGCAGCATGCCGAAGCCGGTCAGCAGCATGGCGACCGGGATGACCATTGCCGCGATCAGGGCCGCGCGAAAATTGCCCAGCAGGGCGAACAGCACGACGATGACGAGCAGCGCGCCCTCGGTGAGGTTTTTGGCCACTGTCCTGATGGTGGAGTTGACCAGAGCGGTGCGGTCAAGCACCGGCTGGACGATCACATCGGGCGGCAGCGAGGCGTTGATCGCCTTGAGCCGGTCCGCGACCGCCGTGGCAACGTTGCGGCTGTTCTCGCCGATCCGCATGATCGCGGTGCCGACGACAACTTCGGTGCCGTTTTCCGAGGCGGACCCCATGCGGATCGCCTGACCGAGGCGGACCGATGCGACCTGGCCAAGGGTGACAGGCACGCCCGCGCGCGTGGCGACCACCACGCGGGACAATTCGGTGGCATTGCGGACCAGCGCGTCCGCCCGGACGGCAAGACCTTCGCCGTTGCGGTTGACGAAGCCTCCGCCGATGCTGACATTGTTGTTTTCCAGCGCCTTGCCCAGTTCGGTCAGCGTGATCTTCATCGAGGCGAGGCGCTGCACGTCCGGCACGACGAGATATTGCTTGGCATAGCCCCCGATGGAATCGACGCCCGCCAGTCCTTTGGTGTTCTTCAGCAGCGGCGCCACAATCCAGTCCTGCGCAGTGCGCAGATAGGTCGCCTTGTCGATGTCATTGGTCAGGCGGTCGCCTTCGGGCGTGATATAGCTGCCGTCGGGCTGGATACCCGGTTCGCCGGGCAGGTGCTGGTCATCCTTGCGATGCTCCAGACGCACGGTCCACATATAGACCTCGCCCAGCCCCGTGGCGATGGGCCCCATTTCCGGGGTCACGCCGGCGGGCAGGTTCTCGGCCATGCCGGTCAGGCGTTCGCCAACCTGCTGGCGGGCGAAATAGATATCGGTGGACTCGTCGAAGACCGCCGTAATCTGCGCAAAGCCGTTGCGGCTGAGCGAGCGGCTGTATTCCAGCCCCTGAATCCCGGCCAGTGCGGTTTCGATGGGAAAGGATACCTGCTTTTCAACCAGTTCGGGAGAAAGCGCGGGCGCACGCACATTGATCTGGACTTGTTTGTTGGTGATGTCCGGCACGGCGTCGATCGGCAGCCGATAGAGGGCGGCGGCGCCGATAAGCGCAGCCAGAGCGACCAGAAGCAGGACGAGCCAGCGCTTCCTGACCGCCCAGTTGACGATAGGGGCGATCATCGGCTCAATCCTCGTCGCTTGCTTCGCCCTTGCCGAGTTCGGCCTTGAGCGTGAAACTGTTGGTGGTGGCGATTTCTTCGGTGCCCTTCAGGCCCGAACGGATGATCACGCTGTCTCCGGCATTGTCGCCAAGTATGACGGGCACGGCCTGAAAGCCTGTTGTGGTTCTTACGAATACGACGGACTTGCCTTCATAGGTCTGCACTGCTGTCGAGGGCACGTGAATGGCCTTGTCGCCGCCGTTGCCGCCCAGCGCGACCGAAACCGTCACAGGCTCGCCCACGCGCCACAGGCCGCCGCGATTGTCGAGATGGGCGATGACGGGCACCAGCCGGGTGCCGGCGTTCAAGGCCGGAGAGATGAAATCAATCGTGCCGGTTGCCTCGCGGCCCGCGGCTTTGACGGTCACCTTTGCACCGGGGCGGACACGCCCGGCATCGGCGGGCTGGAGGCTGAGTGAGATCGAGACGCTTGACAGGTTGGCGACGCGGAAAAGCTCCGCATCCGCCGCGACCGTTTGTCCCAGCACAACGCTGCGCGCGATGACCTGTCCGGAAACCGGCGCGACGATGTCGATGCGGTTCAATCCGCCGCCGCCAACACCTGCTGCTGCAACTTGTTGTCGGGCAAGGCGGAGGGCGATCTGCGCCTCGGTCGCGGTTGTGCGTGCGGCGATCAGGTCCTGTTCGGCCGAGACGCGTTGCGCGAACAGCTTTTGTTCGCGAACGAGGTTGGAACTGGCAAGCGCCAGCCGTGCCTGCGAGGCCTCGATCTGGGCATTGAGCGAGGCGGCCTCGCGACTCTCGATGATGGCGAGAGTCTCTCCGCGACCGACCGATTGACCCAGATTGCGGGTCAGCGAGACGACGCGGCCACCAATGGCGGCTGATACGACCTGGGTTCCTTGCGGGTCGCCTTCGATGATGGCGGGCAGTTCGATCGTGGCGGAGCCGCCGATCGTGGGACGGGCAGTCTGGACCCCGGCCGAAGCAATCTGGTCCGCGTTCAGTGTGACCTTGCCCGTATCGGCGTGCTTGCCGGCTGCAACTGGCTTGGCCTCGGTCTTGGCGGTGCCATCGCCACCGGCCTTGTCGCCTCCGCCACCGCAGGCTCCGAGGATCAGGGCCAGGGAAAGGGATAATGCGGAGTATGCGATTGTTTTCGATGTCATGAATCAGTTCCCCTGTTCGGGCGCGCGGGCGGTAAGGCGCTCAAGCTGCGCTCGGGCATTTTGATAGGAGGCAAGGGCGTCGATGGCGGCGATGCGCGTGTCAGCGAGCGTGCGCTCGGCATCGAGCAGGTCGAGCTGGCTGAACTTGCCTTCCCGATAGCCGATACGGGCAATCCGGGCTGCTTCCTGCGCGGCGGCCAGTGCCGGCCCGTTTGCTGTACGCGCTGTCACCGCAGCATTCGATGCTTCGGTCCGCGCGTCGGTGATGGCCTGCTCCACGTCCAGCGCGGTCATCCGCTTGACGGCTTCTGCCTGATCGCGCTGAGCGCTTGCCTGACGGACAGCGGCCGCACCGCTGTTGAACACCGGGATCGGCAGCGTGATCGTGAAGAGCATGGCCGTATCGCCGGTCGCCGAAAGCCGCCGGATGCCGGGGCCGATGTCGACGGTCGGGATCCGCTGCGAGCGAGCCAGACGCACACCGGCATCGGCGATTGCGAGATCAGCATCCGCCGCCGCCAGCGTCAACGTGCCTTCGGCGCTGATCGGCAGCGCGGGGCCGTAACTGTCGGGCATGCGCTCGAGCCAGACGGTGTCGAGTGGGGAGGGCGCGTTCCGGTTGATCCGGCGAGCGAGGTTCGTCTGTGCAGCTTCGGCAAGGCGTGTCGCCCGCTCGACCCCGGCATCGGCGTTGATTTTTGCGACATCGGCGCGCTGTTCCTCGATCGGTGAGGCCCGGCCCGCCTGCACCCTGACGCGAGCTGCGTTGAGCGCGTCGGCCGCGATGCGGGCCTGATCCGTCGCGGTAAGCATGCGTCGACGCGCCGCAACCGCTTCGATATAAAGCCGGGTTACCTGCAACCGAATATCGGCCTGGGTAATTGCAGAGGTCAATAGGGCCCGATCAGTCTGGGCGTCAGCCACCGCGATTCGGGCTGAACGCTTGCCGCCCAGTTCGATCGGCACGGCAAAGTTCACCGTGCTCTCGGCGCTGCGAATACCATTATATTGCCCGGAGCCGGCGATATTCTCGATCTGGGTCTGGACGGTGGGATTGGGGCGAAGGCCGGCTACGGTACGGGCCGCTCGGGCGGCTTCGACACCAGCCTGCGCCGCATCAGCCGCGGGGGCGGAGCCGCCCGCCGCAGCGACGGCGTCATCAAGGGTGAGGACCGGTGCGCCGGTGACAGCCGGCGCCCGTTCCTGCGCCTGCGCCACGGCGGCACAGGACGTTGCGGCCAATAGCGCCGCAAGGATACGATGCATGAATAAGAATCCTGAACATGAGTCATGGATGGCCCGCTCGCATGCATGCGAGGGCGAACCTTCTACGAGTCAGTCAGGCGATGGGGGGGCGCAGGCCCGGGCCGTTCGACCAGCGATGGGTCAAGGCCGAAACGTAATTGGGCGTAGCAACAGCCAGCGGACGAAGCCGACGTTCGTGAATAATACGGGTGGGTGAACTGACAGGTGCGCTCTGGCAACTGGTATGATGGTGCGGAACCGCCTTGTCGGAGTCGCCTGGCGACTGATCCGCATCACCCTCAGTGTGAATATAGCCCGCGCATTCAAGCGCGGGTGAGGGCAAAAACTCCTGCGCATGCACGGTCGCCGTCGCAATCAGCGACGCGAGCAGCAGGTGCAGCAAAAGGAATCCTCGCCTAAGCATGAACGAGCCAGTATCCTAGATCATGAAGATTGTCACCAAAAACTTTCAACTATGGATGATTCCTTCATTCGGCGTGATATGTTGTAACAGATTATCTTGCAGAAATTTGAAAATTAATCTTTTATTATTTGATAGAATTTCTTGAAATTTACCATATTTTCTGCTGAATTTTGGCGTATTGGTGGATTATTTTGAGTATTATTTGATGGCGGCATATTCCATCGTGAAAAATGGGGGGTGTTGCGATGAAGTCTGTAGTTCGACACTGGACACTATTTCGATGGAATTCGTTTTGGCTTGCTCGATATCGGTTATGAGCGGCGCATATTCGCTGGCGTTTCCGAGATATGGGATTGGAAAAGCTTGTGGGAGGCGAGGGAGGGGGCGCAAAAGAACGTCTTGGTTGGCGGACACTTGCGACGGTCCGGAATCCGGCACAGGATCGCGGTAAGCCGCCGATCGTTCATATCAGCGGATGTAGACGGGGAGGCTCGACACTCCGGCAAGTCTCAAGCAGTCCCTAGTTGAAATGCATTCATTGTTTCTGAGCTGGATGGCGCTTTCGGCAAGCTTTTGCCATCGAGTCAGGCCGCCACCGATAGCGCGGTCTCTTCCTTGAACGAATATCGGCGCGGGATGCAGACACTGTCTCTCCGCGGACCACGGGACAGTTCCAGTGTCAGCAGACTGTCTCCGGCAAAAGCCGGACTGAGTTCGAGCTTCAGATATTCGAACAACTGGCGGTCGTGGACGGCGATCATGATCTGCCTGCCATGCTCCTTTGACAATGTCCTGAGCAGCGCCGCAAAATGCGCGATATGGACCTCATCCATCGACTGGACCGGATCATCAAGGATCAGCCAAGGCAGTTCTTTCGGCACCGACAAATGAAGCGCGATGAACAGGGTCAGCGCCGCCGTATTGAGATTGCCGGCGCTGAGCATCGCCCCGGGGGTTCCGCCAGCCTCCCCTCCGTCACGATGCTCGGTGATCAGCTTTGGCTGGATCCTTTGCGTCGATTCGACGGGAATGCGGAAGGCCGGCACAAAAGGTTCGGCCGGAGCGAGCCTGACGAACAGATCGCGCCAGACGCGGTTGAGCCGCTCATTGAATTCCCGCCGAATGATCGCCGACCGGACAGTGTCGACCGCGTTCCGAATTACATTGCCCTGATCTCTTAGCGCCTTCGCGCGCTCAAGCGACGCGTCCGCACGCTGCCAGGAGGCAAAATCGGTGGCAATTTGAGCGTCGGTCTCATTCCGGCGTGCAACTGCCGAACGTACCGTCGCGATGAAATCGCTGCCCCTTCGACGCATCGCGAGCCGGGCATCCAGTCTGTTCGCCTGCTCTACGAGTTGGGCATCGAGGCGGGTGACAGCAGCGCCAAAGGTCTCGCCTTCCGCAACAGGACTCCCGCCAATCGACACAGCGTATTCACTCAAAGTCTCCCGGGCGGCAGTCAGAGCTACATGCCGCGATTGCGCCTCGCTGACCGCCCGCCGCTTCGCCACATCCGCCGCGCGCAGCTGACTGCCCTGGGCAAGCGCTTCGGCAAGCTCGTCCAGTTCAGCGATCAACGTTTCGACAATCGCCCGACGCCGATCGATGTCCGCAAGTGCCTGCTCGCCAGGCTTGCGCGCGTCGATCGTCTCAATCTCCCGGTCAAGCCGTTCAATCATGACCTGCAGTTCGCTGCGCGTTCGACCAAGCATCAATAGCCGCTCGGCGGATGCTGAAAGATTGCGCACCTGATGGCGGAGATGCTCGCTGAGTGGCACCTTGCTTACCTCGGTGAAATCCCGATCGCAGACCGGACATGTCTCATCCGTGACGAACGAGCTAATCTCGGCCAGAATGGCGCCGAGACTACCAGCGGTGCTCGGCAATCGGTCAACTTCCTCATCGATCGTGTCTCTCTGACGATGGGCGACATCACGTTCATCCCGTGCCACCTTATGACGTTGGATGTCTGCGCGTGCCTGCCTTGCGCGTTCCGACAGTTGTTTCTGCTCAGCCAAAAGCCAGCGCAACGCTGTTTGGGCGGCCTGCTCCGGAGCGCTTTCCAACGAAGCTTCGGGAAAGAGACCCTCTACGCGAGCCCGAAAGCTCGCGATGCGATTAGCATATTCAGCCTGCCAGGCCGCATAGGCATCACCGGTATCCTCAGTAGCAACTGGTGCCGCGTTCGCTTCTGTCTCGGCTGTACTCTGCGCGAACTCGATCTCGCGCCTTAGAGAGGCGAGCTTGCGCTGCCGGTCGGACAATTCCTCCAAGGCCTGCCTGTCTGTGTTGCCCTGAAGCCCAGCCTCGATCGCGCCTAGTTCCTCCTCGCTGACTTCGACCGCCAAACCCAGACTGGCACACGTTGTCGTCAGCTCTGCCAGTGCCGTCCTGATTTGTGCCTGTATACCGTCCTTTATCTTGTGCTGGTCCGATAGCAGCCGGTCGAATCGAGATTTTTCATTTTCGGCGGCCTGCCAGCCATCGACATTCTTTCTAACATTGCGCACATCAGCCAAGGGCTTGAGCCCCGCTTCCAACGCATCGAGCTGGTCCAGTCCCAGCAATTTGCCGACGAACTGCGCCAAAGGCGAATTGGCGTCACTTCCTGCTTCTTGGTAGATTTGCAGCAATTGACCCAAAAGAGATTGCGGCAGGAAAGCACGCTCCCTGAAGAAGCTCGCCATCGGCGCATCGAGAGCCGAGACAGACTGCACACCGCTGCTGCTGACCAATGCCTTAAATCCCAGCTCCGCTGGTCCGAGCAGGGTCTGCACCGAGACGCTCCCCTCAAGCGCCGAGCGGTGCAGCAATTGCTTCTCATAGCCATGATCGGCCCGCTCGAGGGACTGAACCCGTCCGGTAAGGGCCAGTTCGATCGCGGACAACAGGCTGGTCTTTCCTGCCCCGTTCTCGCCATGTACAAGCACCACCTTCGCATCGAGCGGTGCATGGATCTGCCCACGAATGCTCCGAAAATTGCTGATGTCCAGGCTTTTGAGCAGCAGACCGTTCACGATTGTTCCTCCGCCGTTCCCGACTGAAGGGCCTGATCGATCACTCCGGCAACAGCCTCCGTCACGGCCTGTTCTCCATCAATCGACGCAGCGATGACGGCGTCGAGCAATTCCTTGTTCAAATACTTCGGCAGTGATCGCACCAACTGGTCGATGGCCGGACCGCTCCCCGAGTTTTCAATGTCCGCGATCGGCAGGGTCAGTGGCAGCAGCACCCTGATGCGGTCATTAAGCTGTTCGCGCGCCGCTTCGTCCAAGGGCGTTCCTCCCGGGTCGAGCGTAATCCCTTCGACCTGCAAGACCCGGCAGGTCTCCGAAAGCGCTTCGATGCCCTCAGCGAGGATTGCGCCTGCCAAAATCACCGTCACGACATAGCGTGACCCGGTAACGTCGAGCGCCCGGCTCAGGGCTTCGACTCGCTGCCGTACTCGTTCCCCGTCCCGATCGCCGAATTCACCGGTAGTCGTATCGACGAGCAGGACAAGATCCAGCGCCCGACCGTCACGCCCACGCATGGCGCCGGTGAACGCGAAGTCTACGCCAGCGAGTTTGAATGGCGTGGCTAGATCGACATAGTCCGCAGCTTGCAATCGCGCCCTGATTGCCTGGACGAGGCGCGCGCTCATAGCATCACCTCCGCCACGAACTCCTGCTGCAGTGTTGCCGCATCGGGACAACGATCCAGCAGAGCTCCAAGGCTGACATGTGTCGCCCTGACGTGCCCAGTTCTCCCAGGAGCTACTCGCACTCGTCTTGCGCTGGTTCCACCGCCTAACTGATGCCAGACATCGTCTCCATGGACGATGATCGCATTGTCATTGGCGAATGCTCCCTGACTTTCGAGCGCAATGGCTTCCGTCGCCGACCTGACGAGAAAAATCGGGCGATGCTTTCCATCAGGCCGTAATGCTCTTGCGGTCATGGCACCGGCCGACAATTCATTCGTCAGCGGTCCGCGCAACTCCCACAGTCCCACTGCCCGCCCATTCTGCAGCAGGGCCATCGCGATACCGAATTTGCCCAGCCCTGACTCTACAATGTTAGGGTCGGCAGGCATGAGATTGGGTCGCGCACTGCATAATACTTCATAGGCCTCGGCGTTGCCGGGAAGAGCGCCCCTACGGAAGATCGACATCGAGCGCGACCACAGAGCAATTGCCTGATTGACGAAGGGTGTCGTGCTGGAACTACCTGGGGCCGGCACGGCGAATGCAGCAACATCATTCCGCAAAGTAACCAGACGGGGCGCAAGTGCGGCGGCGATTGCACCTTTTCCTTGTGGGACGAGAGCCAGATCCATCAAACGCATCAGCTTGTCCGCGAGCAATTTCAGCACAAGCGCAATCAGAACCTTTTCGCCCCACGCACGCAGCAATGAGGCATTGTCGACGGCCGCCACGTCGTTGTTGTAAGCGTCTCCATAGACCAACGTCAGGACGTCCCTCTGGCCCTGCTGGATCTGGTCCTCACAAAATATCTGGGCCATGGCATTGGGGGCACAGGGCCAGGGCCATGCATGAACCTCTGCCGCGGACGCGAACACGGTCTGGAGGTTCATGTCCTGAATTGAAAGTCCCATGACGAGCGTCTTGCTAGTCGTGGCAAGGCCGACAATCTGATTGCGCATCGCCGCAAACTCAGCAGCCACCGGCCACCGCATGATCTGGGGATGACTTCCAACTAGGTGCCTCCGGAACACCGCCGGCTCCCGCGTAGCATGCACGATGCAACCATGGAACTTTAACAGGCTGGCCCGCCCTGGCGCACTGCGCAAGTGGGCAGGGTCGACGATCACCTGCAGCACTCCTGGCACGCCATTGGCCAACCGTTCCACCGCCGCCTCTATGAATCCGTCCCAATTGGCCGAGGCGACTGTCTGCACCGCGCCCTCCAGAATGAGGATCGCAATGCAAAGATGCTCCGCCGCGGGAGCGCCCGGGTGCTCGAAAGCTCCCCGGATGTCGACTGCGTCCCAGAGAACATAATCAGCGGCCTCGCCCGTGATGCGTACATCGAGCACCCGCGAATATTGGTTCCAAAGCCGATCGATGATCTTATCGCGCTCGGGCCATGCAGCGAGAGGCTCGCCATATTGGTCGTCAACGGCGGCCGGATCGACCCCCGCCAAGGCAAGGATCCTTTCAAGTGCCGGTAGAAACCGAGCGGATGACGCAGGATCAGTCGCGCCTTCGCGAATGTGGTCGAAAGCACGTTCAAGCAGCCCACCGAGACTGGGGGCCTGGCGTGAGATGCCCGAGCCTACCCAAAGCGCGAATTCGCCATTCGCGACCGCGTTCGCAACCGTTTCAAACTCGGCTTCGAGCTTGGCGAGTACCTCGGCCACGGTGATCTGACTTGCCGTTGGAGGTAGTGCCACGCGTCAACTTTTCCTTGTCGAAGTGGCACAATGCCCCCGTGCCATGACACTATTCATCCACATCATTTTGTCTAGTGGAAGAATGACTTGCCACGTTGCCGTACAAGTTTGAAATCGTCATCGCCCCCGGCCGCCGCAGCATCTTCAGTCAGCTCTAACTGTCCTGTTTTAATCTGCCCGTGTGTGTCGACAAATTGACCTATTCTCCGATACATACCCTAACCGTCGCGTATGCATCCTCCAAATCCCGGGGATGCTCCACTTTGATCTTTTCGCTGCGAACCGGAACGCATCAAAAGGCAACCACGCATGACCAACTCTTGAGACGAACCGATCGCCGAACTGGCCCCGTTGCAGGTATGTGCTCCTCGCACTCGGCGCTCCATACAATGTGGAGGTTCGCTACCCCGTCCTTCCACTCGCGACAGTTGTGAATGAGCGACTGACTTCGCTGCCCTAGCCATGGGCGCGAAACTTCAGACCTTGGGGCGGAACCGAACGGGCTGGCATTCGTGCTGATCCGTATGATATCATTACAATATGGATGATACACCTGCACCCGATCGGGAAGAAATACTCGCGAGATGGACCGATGGCACCTTGATCGACGCGCTGTTCGACAATTACGGACGCATGTGGCTGGAAGAGGATAGCCCTACGATTGAGTTGCTGGCTGGGCTTCACAATGCTGGCGAAATCGATCTCCTCGCCATTCTCACCACGGAGTCAGTTGAACGACACAAGGGCTACAAGTTCTTTGACGGGCAACGCCTCTATGAACACCTCATTCCTAAAATTTCTGGCACTGTCCGGGACATGGTGCGCGTTGTTGAGACGATAAGGCTCGGCGGCGGCAACGATATGGCTGCTGGCCTCCATATCGACAAGTTCGCTAAGTGGTGCAGCGATGATCCCAGGCGTCCTAGCGATCTGCTCGCATTGATTGATGAAGGTTTCGCGCAGGCGGACGGCTATCTTATTATTGCCATCAAAACCGGCGTCATTGTCGATCGGTCGCTGTTCGTTGATCGGGCATACGGCTTCCTTGAGAACGGGACCGAGGGGCAGCGCTGGAACTCGCTCAGCGCCCTCGGCCAGATCGGGATGCCGGACGGGTCTGACTGGCGTCGTCTTTTCGAAGCATTCGGTGCGGCGTTGGCCGTAAACCCCGACGACGCGTTCCGGGCCAATCTCGTATCCGCGATCGGGACACGTCTAAAAGATGCGCCTCAGGAGTGGAGAAACTCGCTTGAGACGTTGGCCAGAACAGCTTTGTTGGAAGGCGGAGAGCATACGCTTCATTCCGCATCCAGGATGTTGGCTTATTATCCTGAGTCACTTAGTCTTGAGCTCAAGGCAACGATGCTGGAGGTGTTGCGAGCGGTTGATGTCCGCAACAATGGGACCGTCGACCTTCTCGACATCGCGCTTTCTAATATGGTGAAGGTGGGGCAGGTTCAGGAAGTCCGGCAAATCGTGGAGAGTCTAATCATGCGGGATGAGGGAGCAATCAAGCTCGACCGGATGGACTCGACAGTGCGCGCAGTGATCGGCGATCCGAACGAAGCGCTGTCGGACTGGGTCGTCGCGTGGTTGCGTGACGGCGACTACAAGCTCTGCACCGCTATGGATCAAACGATGTTCGACGTAGGCCGGGAAAACCACCCGCTACGCATCGACTTCTCCCGATATGGGCTGAGCGCCGCCGAGTACCCCTATCTCGCTAGAAAAATTGTCGGCAATTTCTTTTTAAAGCCGCTACTTATGTCCTCACTGTTAGCATCCCTTCTGCGGTCGGCACCTAACGCCGTATCGTCAGAAGTCGAGGAAGTGCTCGTCGCCCCCGTATTGCAAAACTATGCGGGGTCGACGCGCGACTATCTGGTTCCAATTTCCGAGGACGTGTCAGATCCGGCGGCACCTGCCGTCGCTCGCGCGATCGCTGCGCAGGATAGGTATCTCGAGAGGTTGAATGCGCCGGGTATTGTCCCAGAACTCCACCCGTCGGAAAGGGAGCGTCAGTTGGAGTGGGAGCGTCACGCTGACAGCATGTCGGATGCCATGCGCAAGGCGAGGAAGAAATCGATCTTTGCCCAGATCGCGACGGAATCGGTTATCCTTTACGGCAAGCGCGTGGTCAGCTGGATTAAAAGTCCCGGTGATGAGCCTCGTCGCATAGAGACGGAGATGGGGAGCATCAGTACCTCGGTTGAGGTGCCCCGGATCGACATCGTGGACCCTGTCGGGCTACAACTCATGCTCTTCTCCTTCAGGGCGGAGGCCCGCCCGGAATGAAACTCGTCTTCAGACAATATCTTGCGTCTCTTAAGGAACGCAAGGAACTAGACGCAGTGCTCCCTGACCTGCTGAGCGAGCTCGGTTACACGGTCATATCTCGGCCGACAATCGGCACTCGCCAATATGGGGTGGACGTTGCGGCCGTGGGCCGAGATGCAGACGGCCGACGCAAGCTATTCTTGTTCTCGATCAAGCAAGGTGATCTGACCCGCGCCGATTGGGACGGCAGTCCACAGGCCTTACGAAGCTCGATTAATGACATCCTAGACGTCTACATCCCGACGCGAGTGTCTGAGGCTAATTCGAAGCTTGAGATAGTCATATGTCTCTGCTTCGGCGGGGAGATCCAAGAGGCAGTCAGGGACAACGTCACGCAGTTTACGAGGCAGCAGACGAAGAACGGCATCTCGTTCGCCGAGTGGAACGGCGATTACATGGCGGGGCTCCTCGTTGATGGTGTCCTGCGTGAGCAGTTAGTCGACAAATCCCTTTGCGCCAGCTTCCAGAAGGCGGTCGCGATGGTCGATGAGCCGCAGGTCGCGTTTGAGCACTTCGAGAGGCTCCTGCGTGGCCTCTGTAAAGTAAAGGGAACGAATCCCCGGCAGCGGGCCACCATCCTGCGGCAGATCTACATCTGTCTCTGGGTCCAGTTTGTCTGGGCACGTGATGCCGGAAATGTGGAGGGCCCCTATCGTGCGAGTGAGCTGGCTATTCTGCTCGCGTGGAATCTGATCCGAGCTGACATACCAAAGAGCACAAAGGCGTCAGAAGAGGTCAGCTTTGCCTTCTCAGAGCTCGTGAACCTCCACTTCTTGATCTGGGATGAACTGATTGGCAGGAAGATTTTGCCTTTCGTTGACCATGAACACGCGATCTCGACCGCCGTCGCCTCATCGTCTCCGGTTGACATCAATCTCAAGCTCTTCACGCTCATGGGGCGCATGGCAATGCGGGGGCTGTGGCACCTGTGGTTCGCAAATGGGGGCGCCAAGCTGCCGCAGGCACGCGCAGACTGGGACTGCACTGAGGCGCTGGAGCTCGCGCAGCAAATCGCCCAACTTGGTCAGAATAATCCCATTCTTCTTACGCCGATCACCGACGAGCAATGCGTCGATATTGGCGTAACCCTCATGTTTCTTACTATGATGGGGCCTTGGTGCGAGGCAGCTGGCAATTATGCAGACGCCATCATCAAGCGCACGGCTTACGCCTTCCGGTCCCAAGGCAGATATCCAACGATCTATGCCGACTACCGGGCGCTATTGGTGCATCCGCGTGAGCGAACTCCTGAATACCGGGAGGGGCAGACAAAGGGAAGCTCACTCTATCCTTTGCTCTCGCTGTGGGCGTCGACTTTCGGAGAAGGCGAAAGTGCTCGTTTTCTTGCAGATTTCGCCGAGAAAAATCTTGGCCACTGCAACATGCAGTTCTGGCTGGTGGGCAGCGATAGTGAGGACCTTTTATACTTGGGCGATCATTCGCATGGCGCCTCCCTCGGCAGTGTGCCGATTACAGCGGACGGCGACGATGCCATGCGCGTTCTAGAGTCGGAATGCGCGCGGTCGACGGCGTTCGACAATCTTTCAGTGATCCGGTTCGGCCACTGGCCGATACTCGCCATGGCATGTAGACAAGCTAGATTACCGCTGCCTCCGAATCTGTGGCTTGACCTGCTTCGTCAGGCGCGTGCTCAAAGAGATACACCCGCCGCTGAACCAACGTCCGGTTCCGACGCTCTTATCAGGGAGCCTAAATGACCGGAATGGCGGCGTCTGGGGCATCGGAGAGTTTCAGCCTCTTTACACGCCGAAAAAGGATCATCACCGTCGCAAAATGATAGCGTTATGGAAGGTTTGCCGCATGAATACCGTTGATGATCCGCCCTATAAGCCACACCAGCGTATCGGCGTGATTAGCAATGCCCATGCCGGTCGAGATTTTGAGTGTTCCGTCCAGGCGTTCCTCAGTGGGCAGGGGGTGCATCTGGAACACAACTTTTCCGTCCCAGTTGGTCACGTGCACAAGAAGGGGCATCGGTTTGATTTGGGGGGAGCCTCCCCACCGATCTTGGTCGAATGCAAATCCTACAACTGGACGGAGACCGGGAACTCACCCAGTGCTAAGCTCCGGTCCTTAAACGAAGCCATGCTGTATTTTATGCTGGCCCCTACCCACTACCGCAAGTTGCTTGTCATGCAGACAAGCAAACATTCCAACCGGCAGGAAAGTCTCGGTGCCTACTACGTCCGCACTCAGGGGCACCTCATTCCGCCGGATGTAGAGGTCTGGGAACTCAATCCCGAGTCAATGGAAGGGCTGCTCCTGTCTGACAGCGTAGCGCCGAGGTCAGATGAAATGGCGCGTCCGCCAGCAGATGCAGGAGGAGCCAATGACATGCCTGGCACACAGGATTTTGTTGATGCGATTCGCGCAAGGCTGAGGCAAGCTGAACTAGGCAATGCCGGGCACCTCGACATTAACTCGGGGGAATTGCATCGATCACTGGGCGGTTACCCCGGCCCGAAGGCCGCTATGCCTAGCTGTTGCAACGCCATGTACGCCGAGCAGAGAGCCTCGGACCAGATCATTTCTCAGCCCCCCAAGGGCAGGGGAGCATCACTTACTATTCGATATTTTCTGCCGCGCTAGGGAAGGTCCGATCTATTGGGCATGCAGGGCTTTGGCGATCTCGTCCTGTCTGATGCCCAACAGATTGACCCGCAGATTGAGCGCGAATTGCAGCGTCCGCAGGTTGGGGCAGCGCGTGGCGACCGGGGCATGCAGCTTTGCCGCGGGACCCTTGTAGCTCTTCTTGCAGTCCGACACGCGGTCGACCAGCGTGTTGGCGATGCGCAGGCTGCTGGTGAAATCGCCGGGGATGAGCACCTTGCCTTCAGCGACGAGCGCGGGTCTTTCCGCATTGACGGCGTCCTGCCGGGCGGTCAGCAGCGCGACTTCGCGTTCAAGCCGGGCCGTGCAATCCTTGCCCCGCGCCGGATCGTCACGTCGGACGACCACACCGCATCGATCAGTGACGATGTTCCTGCCGCTCGGGGCATCAATGAGCAAGGCGAAGGACGGGCCGAAACCGGTCTGAGCGCGGTCGAGCAGATCGGCGCGCGATTTGTACCATAGCCTGACCGCCTTGTCATAGGGGACCCGCGATGACACCGCCGCTTCGAAGCCGTCATTGACAAGTATCTTGCGCGTTGCGCGCAGAGCCAGTGTCACATCCGTGCTTTTGTCGAGAATCTCCTTGCGCAGCCTCTGCCCTGCCTGTGCCCGGGCATTCTCGGCCTCATGATAATGATTGAACCACAACGTGCCGAGTCCGGTTACAAGGCCGACGATGCCGGTCGTGATGACGATGATAAGCTGGGTGCTCAAGCCGCCCGGTGCCTGTTTCGCCTCAGGGCTTGCGGGTGCCTTTTCGGATTTTGGAATATCCGCCGGATCTTTGCGCGTCGCGGGGGCTGTCGAAAACAGAAAGGACCCCTGTGCCGGAGCTTCGGAAGCCTGAAGAGTGTCTTGTGTCATCGCGCTCAACCCCCTGCCTCAAGCTATCGCCGAAACATGCAGGGCGATCAATATCCGTTCTTTCCTCTACTTTGATCATGATCGGCTGTTCGCAGTTCAGGCACTGCCTTGCAGGACATGCGGGCCATCCTATCCGGCGCAAAGCCGCCGGCTATGACCACGCTCTAGGGGGCTTTCAGCACCCCCGGACCGCATAGATGCGTTCCGGCCCTGCGGGTGACGATCATTTGGCCGAAGGACATTAAGTCTAAAGGGTTGCTGTTGACGCCGCGCTGGCGCGCGGCGGCGTTTTTGTGGGCCTTCCCCTCGGAGCGCGAGTGAGCGGCGCTCCCTTATAGGCGGGCCCAGTCAGGCTGCAAGCCGGCCGTTCCGTCCGGCTCCTCCACTGCGTTCCGGCCGTGCCGGTGCAGCCCGCCTTTGCGGGCCCGCCTGTCAGGTCGCTCGTGCCGCCCACCCCCGCTCCGCGGGGAAGCCAATGTGGCTTTTTGGGCAGGGCTTGGAGGTCAGTCATGCGCAAGATGTCGAAATCTCGTGGATCGGGCCAGCTTGGCCAGAGGCAGGACCAGAGGCGGGGAGAGGGGCGGGAAAAGGGGCAGGATGCTCCGGCCGGTTGCCGTGAGGGCATTGCCCGTGGGAGCGAGAATCGCGCCCAACTTTATGATGAAGTGACAGGCAAGATCATGGCCCAGCTTGAGGCAGGGCGCTTTCCCTGGGTCCAGCCTTGGGGTGTTGCCGATGGCGCGGGTCTTGGTCCCGCCCTCCCGCATAATGCGCTCACCGGCAGAAATTATTCAGGCGTCAACGTGCTGTTGCTCTGGGGCAGCGTGATCGAATGTGCCTATCCTTCGCAGGGCTGGTTGACCTTTCGGCAGGCTCTGGAAGCGGGCGGCAATGTCCGCAAGGGCGAGAAGGGTGTCACAGTGGTTTATGCCGACCGCTTCACCCCGCAGGCCGAGAAGGCGCGGGCGCAGGAAAGCGGGGAGGATGCGCGTTCGGTTCCGTTTCTCAAGCGCTTCACGGTCTTCAATGTCGCGCAATGCGAAGGGCTGCGCGAGGGCCTGTTTGCCGATCCCGAGCCCTTGCCCGAGCGCGAAATCGTGCCGGTTGCCGAGGAAGTCATCGCCGCCTCGGGCGTTCCCTTTCGCATCGGCGGGGCCAAGGCCTTCTATGTCCCTTCCGCCGATTATGTGCAGGTGCCGCCGCAACCCGCTTTCTTCGAGCAGATCAATTATTACCGCACGGCGCTGCATGAACTGACCCATTCAACCGGGCATGCCTCACGGCTCGACCGCAAGCTTGCCAATCCTTTTGGCAGCAAGGATTATGCCCGCGAGGAACTGGTCGCGTTATCTGGACAGTCTGCGCCGCCCGCAACATTGCAGTAAGGTCGGCGATGGACGCCCACGGTAGGCAGTAATCAGGCTGGCCGTAGCGCTGACCCAAGAGCTGGCGGAGGCCAGCCTGATTGCTGCC
>Ga0209958_1000168_pt1 | contig 201019 bp, 182 predicted proteins | sample ThiBio_inoc_plan_FD_183942 | JGI IMG/M metagenome (GOLD analysis project Ga0209958, IMG submission 183942) | Wastewater bioreactor microbial communities from Cape Town, South Africa - Thiocy_inoc_plan (SPAdes) | ecosystem: Engineered > Bioremediation > Thiocyanate > Unclassified | place: South... | reverse complement strand
GCATAGCACAGCCTGGTAGTGCACCTGGTTTGGGACCAGGGGGTCGTAGGTTCGAATCCTACTGCTCCGACCATCATCTTAAAAGATGAGATAAAATACCGCTAAGTTAGCGGTTTTTTTACGTCTGCATTAATTGATTATGTTATTAATATAATATTTATAACGTATTAGATTCATTATTTTAAACTTTAAAAACTATAAGTGATTGGGAAGAGATGCTTTTCTATTTTATTTTTATCATTATTATTTTAGCTGTTCTTACTTATTTGAAATCGCCCCATTTTAAAGGAAAGATGGGTGAACTCATGGTTGCCGTACATGTAGATAAAGCATTAGGAGATGAGTATATTCTGTTAAATAACTGTACGATTCCAGATCAAGAGCAAGGAACAACACAAATTGATCACATTTTAATAAGCCCTTACGGTGTTTTTATTATAGAAACGAAAAACTATACGGGGTGGATTTTTGGTAGTGCTCGTCAGAGACAATGGACGCAAAAGATTTATAAAAAAAGTTATAAATTTCAAAACCCATTACATCAAAACTACAAGCATATGAAAGTTTTGGAGATGATTTTAAGTGATATAGTTGAGCCAAAAGATTTGCATTCAGTTATTGTTTTTACCCCTAGAAGTGAATTCAAAACAGAAATGCCTGAAAATGTATTTCGTGGAAAGGCATGGATAAATTATGTAAAGAGCTTCAATGAAAAAGTAATTAGTTCAATCAAGCAAAAAAGAATTTATTACAGAATAGAAAAAGAAATATTGGAATCTTCATGGAAAACAGATCGTCAACATGTTGAATATCTAAAACAGAAAAGCACGAAGAAAGATACGATAAATTAGCTTTTTGCTTTATCTGATAATTTATCTCAAATTCCTTGCTTAGTTTAGCTATTGTGGTTTGAATGATATCCAGTTAATTTTTAATTGTAGAGCATGGAGCTGTTAGACAAGTAATGCCGCTTATTTATGTGGTTTTAGGCATAATATTTTAACTTTTTAAAAAATGAAAATAACAGGGATAGAAATGACACAAGCAGCTTTTGATTTTGTAATTATTGGTGGTGGCTCAGCAGGTTGTGTACTTGCAGGTCGGCTTTCAGAAAATCCAAATATATCAGTTTGTTTACTTGAGGCTGGTGGTGATGGCAATAGCTGGTTGGTGAATACACCATCAGCAGCAGTTATCAGTATTCCAACCAAGATTAATAACTGGGCTTTAGAAACCATTCCACAAAAAGGTTTAAATGGGCGTAAAGGCTATCAACCTCGTGGAAAATGCTTAGGTGGTAGTTCTGCGATTAATGCGATGGTCTACATCCGTGGTCATCATAGTGATTATGACCATTGGGCAGCTCTAGGTAATACAGGATGGTCTTATCAGGATGTATTGCCATACTTTATAAAATCAGAGCATAACGAGCGTATTCGTAATGAATATCATGGTCAACATGGTCCACTCAATGTTAGTGAATTACGTTCGGACAATCCGTATCAGAAAACCTTTGTTGAAGCTGCGAAGCAGGTCAATTATCCACTTAATGATGACTTTAATGGCGCAGAACAAGAAGGGCTCGGTGTTTATCAGGTTACACAAAAAAATGGTGAACGTTGGAGCGCAGCACGTGGTTATCTGTTTCCTTATTTAGGTAAGCGACCAAATTTACATGTAGTTACCCAAGCTAAAGTTTCACGTATCGTTGTTGAAAATGGTCGTGCTGTTGGGGTGGAGTATAGCCATAAAGGACAGACAATTGTTGTTAGCGCCAATAAAGAAGTTTTACTGTCTGCGGGTGCTTTCCAATCACCACAAGTCTTGATGTTGTCGGGGATTGGCCCACGCCAAGAACTGGAAAAACACGGTATCCCTGTAATTAAAGATTTAGCAGGTGTTGGTGAGAACCTACACGATCATCCTGACTTTATTTTTGCTTATAAGACTAAGCAAATGGAAGGAACCTTTGGGGTGTCGGTTGGTGGCAGTTTTGATTTAGTCAAACAGATCGGGCGTTATCGTAAAGAACGTCGTGGTTTAATCACCACCAATTATGCTGAATGTGGCGGTTTCTTAAAAAGTCGTCCTGAGTTAGATAAGCCAAATTTACAATTACATTTTGTGATTGCTGTAGTAGATAACCATGCTCGCACGATGCACACAGGTCATGGTATTTCATGTCATGTGTGTTTATTGAATCCGCGTGCGCGTGGTTCAGTCAAACTCAGTGGTAAAAATGTTGATGATCCATTATTGATTGATTTTAAATTCTTAGAGGATGAGCAAGATCTGCAAGATATGGTCGATGGATTTAAAGTCACGCAAAAGTTAATGAATGCACCTGCTTTAAGTGACAAAATTAAAGAAGATATGTTTACAGCGAATGTGCAGTCTGATGATGAAATTCGTGAGATTTTGCGCCAACGTGTCGATACGGTCTATCACCCAGTCGGCAGTTGTAAAATGGGTGTGGATGAGATGGCGGTGGTCGATCCTGAGCTAAAAGTGTATGGCATTGCCGGACTGCGCGTGGTGGACGCGTCGATTATGCCTACTGTAGTCAATGGCAATACCAATGCGCCAGCAATTATGATTGCTGAAAAAGCGGTGGATTTGATTCGTCAAACTTGGAAGTAAGCTCTAAGTTGTTGTGGAGCTGAGGTATTCACCTTAGCTCTTTTCATTTTCAGCGGAGTTGCGTGGTGTTTCCAGCATACGCGGAAAGGTGAAGTTATAATTTTCTAGGGCGTAGCGAAACAATTGAGCAGGGCGCTTACCGACAATTTTTTGTTGTCCTGTTTCCTCAACTGCACCTGCTTCCTGCATACGCCGTCTGAATGATTTCTTTTCTAATGTATGCCCTAAAATAATTTCATAAATGGTTTGTAATTCTGTCAGGGTAAAAAGCTCAGGCATGAGGCTGGCGGGTAGAGCGGTATAACGGGTTTTATTGGCAAGGCGATCATAAGCGAGTTTTAGCAGTTGTTGATGATCAAAGGCTAAATCAAGTTCCAAGGCTTCTTCTATAGAAAGCCATTTACTCATTTCAGTTGTTGAAGTCTTTTGAATTTCAAACTTACTAAAATCAATCAGTGCAAAATAAAGTGATGTAATTGACCAACCACGTGGATCACGATGTTGATTGCCGATGGTTTCGACTTGTTCAAGATAAGGGGAGTGAATCCCTGTTTTTTCAAGCAGTTTACGGTGTGCTGTGGCTATTAAATCGGGATCAGTTTTTAAATCGACAAAACCACCCGGTAGCGCCCATTTGCCTTTTTCGGGAAAGTTGGAGCGTTGAATCATTAAGACTTGTAATTGACCTTTTGCTACAGAAAAAATTGCCATATCGACCATAAATAGAGGCGTGTCATAGTCTGTTTTTTGATAGTGGGCAAGGTATTCCTGTTCGGAGGTATGGATAGTTTCCTTACTCATAGAAATATTAAGAAATCGGAATAAAGTAATATCATAGCGGAGTCTTATGGGGTTCTCATCATATTTTAGGATAAGCCTTCGGCTCGACCTACTTTTGTTTTGGCAAAAGTAGGCAAAACCATTGTCATCCGCAAAACCTGTTCACCACTTGCATCTATTTAATTCTAGTAAAGAGAGTCGTGCAGATATTCTTTTAATACCATGCAGGTTGCGGATGACTTTTCCGAGTATCTAATCACTGGATGTGTTTTAACCATAGAGAATTTCGCTTTAGACCAATCTCTCTCGAATTTGATCAAGTGAGCATTCTCTTAACAATTGACCATTTTCAAATACCGTTTGCAGTGCGCCCATTTTCTCCTGTTCAAAGCTTTGTTGATCAAATAACTCAAAACCATTTTCAGTTTGTTCAACCCGTAACAAGCCTTTGGCTGACTTTTTAATACCTGAATCCGTTACAGGGTCTTTAAACAGTTCACGACCGACACCGTTGACCTGACCCCAAGTGGCTTTGACTGCAAAACCAAAGCTATCACGAGTCAAATAGTTATAAGTATAACTGCCGATTCCGAAGACCAGATTATTTGATGCGAAGCCTTTGGCTTCCAAACCTTTTAAGATATTTTGCGCACGTTCTAGGGTAATTGAATCACCGTAGATCAAACCAACTCGCTCATTCAGGACTTTATAGCCTTGTGCAGTTTCGGTTCCTCCGAAAATTTCCCATAAACATTGCACTGCACCTTTATAAGCTGGACTATCTATTTCAGCATCAGGATCACCGCAGATAATTTTCACGGGATCACCTGAATCTGGACGAAACACCACTTTGGCGAGTCCGAGGGCATTCGGTTGGCGTTTTAAAATCTCCGCTTTTAATTCCACACTAAACTCGGTAATCACACGCCAAAAATCCCAAGTATCTGAAACGATACTGACCACTCCCGCAGGATAGAGTTCACAGATCAAACGTCTAAAGGTCTCGATTTCACTTTCTTCACTGCCCATACACATCACACTGTGTTCTGTTGCAGGTACTGAAACGCCTACGACACCTGTTGCGTTGTAATATTCTTCTGCATAATCAATGGAAGCAACTGAATCTGTCCCAATAAAACTGGTTAAGTGACCCACACCCGATTGGGCTGCATCATAGATCCCACTCATTCCACGACTACTAAAATCATGGCCTTGAACAGCAACAAAGTCTAAAGCTGCACCAGTTTTTTCTGCATATTGGGTCAACAAGCGTTTGTATTCATAGGCAATGCTGGCGGTGGTGCAGCTTTTCCATAGCTCGGCACTGAGTACGGTTTCAATATAGTTGGTTAACCAAAAGAAATTCGGATCAGTATTGATAATGGTCAATACGGGTACTTTGATATTGACGCGGCTTCCTTCTGGCAAGGCTTTAATTTTTAATGGTAAATAGCCGAGATCGTGCAAGGCCTCGATATGCTTGACGGGCACTGCACCTTCACCTAAAGCGTTGTCCATACGGCGTTTATAGGTTGCGACCACTTTGACTTTAGCTTGATTGAAGAAACCCTCATTCCAAGTTTCAATCAGAAAGTGTTTGATAAAACCTTGTAGGCCAAAGAACACTATCTTGTCATCAAAATCCGGCAGCATTTTAGCTAGGCGTGATGAGCGCGGGGTAAAGTTGGCATAGACGTATTCAGTTCCCACTGGATACTGGCGACGGTGGTCGGCTTTATAGAAATCAATTGCATTGAGGGGGTTAATTTTAATACTCATTTTTATTGGCCTCGTACTTTAAATCTTAATTTTGAAAATTGATAATATTGAGTTTGCTTGCTTCTGTTTGTGGCAGGCTATTGCTGGTAAAGACCTGATCGACCAAGCCATCAAATACCGCGAGACCTTTGCTAAAAATGCCATGGGTGACATACAAAATAATGTTTTGGCAGTTCAGGCTGCGCAATTGCTTGGCAATACCAATAAAGGTTGCGCCACCATCACAAATATCATCGGTGATCACTGCTGTTTTTCCTGTCAAATCAGGGCTATCCACCGCCGTTGTTCTAATTTTTCCAGTGCTTGGATCGCGTTTCTTTTCACAGCGAATCACTTCAATGGCTTGTTGGCGCTGCGGATTGATGCCGTTTGCAATCGCTTGGGTACGTTGTATTGCACCTGCATCAGGGCAGATCAATACGGTATTGTCGGCGCTTAAAAGCTGCATCAATGCTGGGCTTTGCTGGATAATCTCAATCGGTTCGATATTGATCACCGTTTGGAAGCTGGTATTTTTGCGTAACAGCTCAAGGGTCACTGGGCTATGACAATCCCACACCACAATCTTCTGACGTTGTCCTGCAAATTTTTCGCTATTGGTATTCAATAACTTGGTCATTAAATCCAGTGAGAAGGCCTGACCTTGTGCACAGATACGGTCTTGACGTGCATAGGGAAAATAAGGGATTTCCACCGAAAGGCGAGTGCCTTGTTCGAGTAACACATTTTCCAGTAATAGATAATCCATCACATCTGCGTTGTTCTGTAGTGAGGCTTTGATCTGCGTGTCAGCTTGTAATTGGTTCAATAACTCAGGCTGTAGTTGAATATGACGTTCACCACCTGAAAACTGCAAAAACTCGATGGGAACATTGGCTTGAGCTGTCATAAGTTGAATCGTCATTTTTAGCTTCTCTTTTATAGTGGCTTAAAGCCAGTAAATATATGTTGGCATAATGACACTATTAAATGCAAGGTTTAAATTTGATCGTTTTAATGAAAATAGGGAAGTAATTTAGAAAAATAGACTCATCTATTTGAAGTTAAAAGAGAATGATTTTTAACCTTTCTTATTGGGTGATTTATAAAGCTGACCTTATTTGATAGGGATATTGATCTTTGAGTCATATATTCTGACAATACTGTATGTCAAAATTAAAAATGAAATAAGTGAGCTAAACTGTTTTAATAAAAAAAATTAAAACAGTTAACACATGCAATAAAACAATAAGGAAAGCATCCTATGAAATCACTGGTTTGTCAGAACGCTGAGTTGAAACTAGAAGATAGTGTTCAATTGATTCCTGCAAAAGGACAAGTATTACTTGAAGTCGTGCGTTGCGGGATTTGTGGCTCGGATTTACATATGCAGCATCACTGTGACCATATGCATGATCTGGCAGCGCGCGTCGGATTTAATGGGGTGGCAAAATCCTCAGATAAATTGGTTTTCGGGCATGAGTTCTGTGGCAAAGTATTGGATTATGGCCCAAAAACACGACGTAAATTGAAAGCAGATACTTTAGTTTGTGCCATGCCCTTGTTAAATGTTGATCCACAAGGTTATGTTCCGACGGGACTGTCACCAAGTGCTTCCGGTGGTTATGCAGAACAAGTCTTGGTGCAATCCAGTCTAATGTTTGAAGTACCGAATGGTTTAGACGCAGACAGTGCAGCATTGACTGAGCCAATGGCTGTTGCGCTGCATGCAGTACGTCGTAGTCGAATCAAGAAAAATGAGCCAGCGATTGTGATTGGTTGTGGTCCAGTGGGTTTGGGTGTGATTATTATGCTCAAGGCTGCAGGGGTTAAAACCGTAGTCGCCAGTGATTTTTCACCGAATCGCCGTCGCTTGGCCGAGCAGTGTGGCGCAGATATCTTGATTGATCCTAAACAGCAATCGCCATTTAGCAGTTGGAAAGAGCTTGGCTTATTGGGCAATGTCTCAGAAGCGATTAATATGGGCATGGGGATTTTTGACAAGGTTCAGACTTACGCATTACCTTGGGTGAATGCCATGCGTGTCGGGGATAAACTCGGGTTATTACCAAAACGTCCGGTGATTTTTGAGTGCGTGGGTGTGGCTGGGATTATGCAGCAGATTTTGGAAGGTGCGCCACTGTTCTCACGTATTGTCGGGGTGGGGGTTTGTATGCAAAGCGACAAGATCGAACCTGCGTTGGCGATTAATAAAGAGCTAGAAATTCAGTATGTGTTGGGTTATACCCCACTTGAGTTCCGTGACACGCTGCATATGATTGCGGAAGGTAAAGTGGATTGTTCGCCATTGATCACAGGTGTGGTCGGCTTGGAAGGCGTCGGCAATGCCTTTGAGGCGCTGCGTGATCCAGAGCAACATGCCAAGATTCTGATTGATCCAAAACGTGCAGGCACAACGATTGAATTGATCAAGTCATAACATCCACGATTTTAAAAAGCCGCTTGTAGTGAAGCGGCTTTTTTATGTCAGAAGACTTGATCCAGTTAGGATTAGAAGCTTTTGGTCAATGAAAAAGTCAGGGTTGAATCAATCGGATTGGAGACTTTAGCATTGGGATTGCCATTGCTGTATTGCTGATAAAAACCGTCTTTATCCCATGCTTTGCTATAGATCAAACTGCTGGAAAGATTGTAGGGTAGTTCTTTGTTGACGGCAAAACTGGCATCTTGAAAGCTGGCTGCAGAAAAGTTTTTAATGCGTTGATTACCATAATGCGCATCGACCGACCAACCTTGCGTAATCGGTTGATGCCAATTGACATCCAGATAACCTGAGCCACGTGAATGCTTATTGTTGCCGATGCCCAAGGTATCGGAATTATTGCCGAAATAATCTTGGGTATAGGTAATCGCATATTTAACGCTGAGTGGCCCATAGCTGATTTCAGGAATAATTTCCCCATAATCAAAACGGGTATTGCCGGTATCCGCAGTGGTTTTCGCCCCTGGATAATAGTAATAGGCAACTTTAGTGCCGACAGTTAAATCGCCAAAACTGCGGCTATAGCCGGTATACACATCCCATTCGACTGAGGCATCCCGAATAAAATGATCACTCACCGTGGATGCCCAAGTCCCTGCATAAAAACCACTGGTATGGTTGTAGTCCAGTCCACCTTGTAAGGCTGGTTTACCCCAAGTTTGTTGAAAACCGCGAGAAACGTATTGGCTAGCCGCAGTGATATTGGCAGAGTAGGGTGAGGTGGTTTCAGTGGCGTGGGTGCTTTGAAAATAAAAAGCTAAAGGTGCAATTAAAAATAAGGTTTTTTTCATCATTTCTCCCTGAATGAAGTGAAACCCGAAGCCAAGCTTCGGGTATCCCCTAAAGGAATTTCTTGCTTATTGTATTGGACGTAATGGCGCTTGACGTACAGGTGCTGTACCCGCTTTGTAATAAGCCGCTTCAGAACGAGGGAGTTTTTGGCCACGGATTTTGTCGGCAATTTTTTCTGCGATCATAATCGTGGTGGCATTCAAGTTACCTGTAATGATCAATGGCATGATGGAGGCATCGACCACACGCAAGCCTTGTACGCCGTGAACGCGACCTTGACCATCGACTACAGCCATCTCATCTTCGCCCATCTTACAGCTGCATGATGGGTGAAATGCTGTTTCGGCATGGGTGCGGACGAATTCATCCAGTTCTGCATCGGTCTGGATATGTTTACCCGGACTGATTTCTTCACCACGATACGGATCAAGTGCAGGTTGCGCCATGATTTCACGGGTGATACGAATCGCATCACGGAATTCACGCCAGTCTTGTTCTGTAGACATGTAGTTGAACAGAATACTTGGATGCTCAAAGGGATCTTTGGATTTGAGCTTGATCCGACCACGTGATGGTGAGCGCATTGAACCGACATGGGCTTGGAAGCCATGCTCTTTTACTGCATTACTGCCGTTGTAGTTAATCGCAACAGGCAAGAAGTGATACTGGATATTCGGCCAGTCAAACTCTTTTGAACTACGGATAAAGCCACCCGCTTCAAACTGATTACTTGCACCAACGCCTGTACCATTAAATAACCATTCAGCACCAATGGCAGGTTGGTTATACCATTGTAGTGCAGGGTAAAGTGAAACAGGTTGTTTACATTGATATTGCAAATACATTTCCAAGTGGTCTTGCAGATTCTCACCCACACCCGGTAGGTCATGTACCACATCAATATCCATCGATTTCAGGAAGGCACTTTCACCCACACCTGAACGTTGCAAGATTTGTGGTGAGGCAATTGCACCTGCACAGAGCAACACTTCACGTTTGGCTTGTGCCTGTTTCATATTGGCTTGGTCTGCACCAATAATATATTCCACACCCACCGCCTGTTTTTGATTAAACAAGATTTTATTGGTGGTGGCATGGGTGACGATGGTTAAATTCGGACGACCTTTAGCCAGATCCAGATAACCACGCGCGGTACTTGAGCGACGACCTTTTGGGGTCACGGTACGATCCATTGGACCGAAACCTTCCTGTTGATAACCGTTTAAGTCATCTGTACGTGGGTAACCTGCCTGTACGCCTGCTTCAACCATGGCGTGGAATAGCACATTATTGCCATTTTTAGGCGTTGCCACTGAAACAGGGCCTTTATCGCCATGATAGTCATTGCCACCAATATCACGCGTTTCGGCTTTTTTGTAATAAGGTAAACAATCTGCATAAGTCCAGTCTTCCAGACCTTTCATGGTCGCCCATTGGTCCAGATCCATGGCATTACCACGGATATAGCACATGCCATTAATCAGTGAAGAACCACCGAGACCCTTACCACGACCACATTCCATACGGCGATTGTTCATGTGTGGTTCAGGATCGGTTTCATAGGCCCAGTTGTAGCGACGACCTTGCAAAGGAAAAGCCAAAGCAGCTGGCATTTGAGTACGGAAATCTAAACGGTAGTCTGGACCACCTGCTTCCAATAATAAAACTGTCACGTCTTTGTCTTCAGTCAGGCGTGTTGCGAGCACATTTCCGGCAGATCCTGCGCCAATGATAATGTAGTCATATGCTTGAGTATTCATCGTTATCCCTTTTTTCTATTCTTGAGGATGCCGATGCAATCATGGGATTGCTCGGCATTGAGGATTAATTTTGAGGGTGAAAGCTGAGGGCATTAGAAAATGCTGTGATACTCACCCAACTCAACTTGAACGGATTTGATACGGGTGTAATGACCCAAAGTGGTTAAGCCATTTTCACGACCAACACCAGATTGCTTGTAGCCACCGACTGGCATTTCCGCAGGCGATTCACCCCAGGTATTGATCCAGCAGATACCTGCTTCAAGTTGATGAATCATGCGATGCGCTTTGCTGATGTCTTGGGTCACCACACCTGCGGCTAAGCCAAAGGTGGTGTCATTGGCACGACGGATCACTTCTTCCTCAGTTTCATAGCTGAGAATGCTCATCACTGGGCCAAAGATTTCTTCTTGCACAATCGCCATATCATCTTGGCAGTGGCTGAATACCGTCGGGAGTACATACGCACCTTTAGCAAGATCGCCTTCAGTGGCACGGCCACCACCGATTAATAGTTTTGCACCTTGCTGTTTGCCAGACTCAATGAACGACAATACTTTTTCCATATGCGGGAAGCTGGTGAGTGGACCGAAATTGGTTTGCTCAGCCATCGGATCGCCAATACGGATACGTTTTACCCGTGCTACAACTGCTGCTTCAAAATCAGCAAGCAAGGCTTTGGGTACAAACACGCGGGTACCGTTGGTACAAACCTGACCTGAGCTAAAGAAGTTTGCCATCACTGCGATATCCGCAGCACGGTCAAGGTTGGCATCATCACAAATAATCAGGGGTGATTTACCACCTAGCTCCATGGTGACTTCTTTCAAGGTCGAACCCGCAGCACTGGCCATCACTTTCTTGCCTGTTTCGACACCACCGGTGAACGAGATTTTTTCAATCACAGGATGTTCGGTTAACCATTGACCGATATCACGACCTGCACCCTGAACCACGTTAAATACGCCGTCTGGTACGCCCGCCTCAGTATAGATTTCAGCCAGTTTAAATGCAGTCAGTGGGGTAGTTTCGCTTGGTTTGAAAATCATGGCATTACCTGCTGCTAGGGCAGGTGCAGATTTCCACATTGCGATTTGGATTGGATAGTTCCATGCACCGATCCCGGCCACCACACCCAGTGGTTCACGACGAGTATAGAAGAAGCTGGATTCGCGCAGCGGCACTTGCTCGCCTTGAATCGCGGTTGCAAGACCTGCGTAATATTCGAGTACATCGGCACCGGTCACGATATCGACGGTTGAGGTTTCGCTGTAGGCCTTACCGGTATCGAGAGTTTCGAGTTGGGCAAGTTCATCATTACGTTCACGTAGGATATCAACCGCACGGCGCAGGATGCGTGAACGCTCCATCGCGGTCATGGCAGCCCAAACTTTCTGGCCTTGTTGTGCGCTTTGAACAGCCGCTTCAATGTCTTGTTGTGAGGCTTGTTGAAGTGTTGCGATCACTTCACCGTTGGCAGGGTTAATGCTGTTAAATGTTTGACCACTGGTTGCTGCGACATAACGTCCGTGGATATATAACTGATGAACTTGTGCATCACTCATTCTGTCTCTCCTGCAAAGGTTTGTTCGCAAATTGCAATTGCGTTTTTACATAATCGTAAGCAATGGAACGTGCCAACTGGCTGTCAAACTCATCATGACTGCTCAAACTGCCACGTAACCATAATCCGTCAATCAAAGCCGCTAATCCGCGAGCGGCAATGCTGGCCTGTTGTTTATCCTCTATCAACATCAGAAAATAATGTTTCAGGTTGGAATACAGGCGTTGATCATTAATTCGTTGTAAACGTCCAAGTTCGGGAAGGTGCATACTGGCAGACCAAAAGTCTAACCAGACCCGCATGGCTTGTTTGTTGACCTGACTGATATCGAAGTTGGAATCAATAATGGCCTTGATTTGGCTTTCTGGATGCGCATCTGCTTCGGTTTTGTATTGGTCGGTTTTTTGACGCAAAACGTTGAGCATTTCTTGCATACAGGTATTGATTAGACCCTGTTTATCACCAAAATAGTGACTCACGATACCGGTCGATAGTTCGGCCTTTTTTGCAATTTGTGCAATGGTGGTATTGGATAACCCCACTTCAGAAATTACATAAAATGCGGCGTTCATAATTTCTTCACGTCGCACATGCTCTGGTTTAACTCTACGTTTTGTCATGCTTATCCATTTCAAGCCCGGCCAAGGTGCTTTTTATTCAACATTTCTCGATGTAGAGCATCATAACATTTTTTTATCATACTTTTTATTGATTGAACGCTCAATCAATAAAAAGTATAATCTGTAAAAATCAATGAATTTTTGATTGGCAAGAATAAAAGTAGCGTAATAAATCAAAGATTCTTATGGATAAGGCGATAAGCAGAATTGAACACTTATCACATTATTTTTTAAGAAAAAAACACCAATTGCAAGGAGCAAGAACATGGTGTCAGAAAGTAATGAAGAATCCCCTTCTGAACCTATACGTTTAAATTTGTTTGTTTTTTGGAGCTCCGCAATCAGTATCGGCATTTTTGGCCTATTGTTTGTGTTGTTTCCACAGCGCAGCCAGTTCTGGTTGACCTATATACAAGGGCAGGCCAATCAATTGTTTGGTTGGTACTACATGCTGGTGATCGTGGTTTGTTTAGGTTTTGTTGCTTGGCTGGCTTTTTCACGGGTTGGGCAGATTCCTTTAGGCAAAGATGACGATAAACCTGAGTTTGGTTATCTGGCTTGGGTCTCAATGCTGTTTTCGGCAGGGATCGGGATTGCACTGTTGTATTACGGTGTAGCTGAGCCTGTTGATCATTTCCTGCGACCGCCTGAAGGTCAGGGTGGCACCATACAAGCTGCGCGTGATGCCATGATGTATAGCTTTCTGCATTGGGGCATTCATGGTTGGGTGCTGTATGCCTTGCTGGGTGTCACTTTGGGTTATTTTGCCTTCCGTCGAGATTTGCCGTTGGCCTTACGTTCTGCGCTGTATCCGATCTTTGGTGAGCGGATTCATGGTCTGATCGGTGACTTTGTCGATGGTTTCGGGATTTTAGCCACGGTGATTTCTCTGGTGACTAACTTGGGCATCGGGGCTTTGGTACTGGTCTCGGGTCTACATTATCTTCTCCCAGAAATTCCCAATAACCAAACCACACTGATTGCGGTGGTGTTGTTGATGATGTCAGTGGCGACCATCACTACCGTGGTCGGGATTGAAAAAGGTCTGGCGTGGTTATCTCGTATTAATCTACGATTACTCTATGCCTTATTGCTATTCGTGTTCCTGACAGGCCCAACCAATCATTTGCTCAATGGTTTGGTGCAGAACATGGGCGATTACCTCGATCATTTTCTGGCGAAAAGCTTTGACATGTATCTCTATAACAGCAAGGCGGGTGAGTGGTTAGGTTCGTGGACGGTGTTTTATTGGGCATGGTGGATTGCATGGGCACCATTCGTGGGTATGTTTATTGCGCGAATTTCCAAAGGCCGTACCATTCGCGAAGTGGTGTTGGGTGTCTGCCTGATTCCACTCGGTTTTACCTTGGCTTGGATCTCGATTTTTGGCAATACTGCAATCTATTTTATTCTAGAACAGAAGCAAAAAATCCTCGGTGACTTGGTGTTGACTGACCCTGCTTTGTCCTTATTTAAGCTTCTCGAATTTTTACCGTTTAACCCTTATATTGCTGGGATTGTTGTTGTGATTTGTTTCGTATTGTTTTTGACCCCTGTGGGTTCTGGTACACTCATGATCGCAAATCTGTCCTCGAAAGGGGGTAGCAATGAAAGTGATTCGCCGATTTGGTTGAGAATTTTCTGGTCTGTGGTGATTACCATTGTCAGTATCGGGCTGCTGTTGGCAGGGAGTTTTCACTCCATGCAAAGTGCCGTGGTGCTGTGTGGTTTACCATTTTCCGTTATTATTTTGCTATACATGTTTGGCCTTGCCAAAGCATTAAAACAGGATCAATTCAGTCCTACAGCACCGCAAGTGATAACACAGGACACTCCGCCATCACACGTTATCACGGATAAATCAGAAACATTGTAATTCGGGCGAATGACTTTTATTTTTCATTTTTTATTCGGGTAGGTCTTTTCATTGATTGAACGATGAAAAGACGTCACTGAATATTTTCTTTTTCTTCTCTAACTCCCTGAGGATTGTATGGCAACAGATAATCCAAGAGCGGTTGATGATGCTACATTAGCGAATAAAGACCATTTAAATCGTGTGGTCTTTTATGTTTCAGCTCTACTTATTTTAACATTTGCACTGGTTACGATTTTTTTTAATGACTTTGCCAACCACTTACTCAATGTGGTGCTGGCTTGGGTCAGTGATAAATTCAGCTGGTATTACTTGCTGGCAGCAACGCTATATCTGATCTTCGTGATCTTTATTGCCTGCTCGCGTTATGGTGATATCAAGCTCGGGCCGAAGCACTCCAAACCTGAGTTTAGCCTGCTGAGTTGGTCGGCGATGCTGTTCGCAGCGGGCATCGGCACAGACTTGATGTTCTTCTCGGTGGCTGAGCCGCTGTCTCATTATATGAATCCTCCCGTGGGCGAGGGGCAGACCTATGAAGCTGCTCGTCAAGGGATGGTATGGACTTTATTTCATTATGGTCTAACAGGTTGGGGCATGTATGCGCTGGTCGGGATGGCCTTGGGCTATTTTAGTTATCGTTATAACTTGCCGCTGACCATTCGTTCTGCTTTATATCCAATCTTTGGGAATAAAATTGATGGGCCGATCGGGCATACCGTCGATACAGCCGCAGTCATTGGTACGATCTTTGGTATCGCCACCACCTGTGGTATTGCAGTGGTGCAGATCAATTATGGTTTGCATGTACTATTTGATGTACCTGAAAACCTGTGGATTCAGATCGCCCTGATTGGTCTTGCTGTGATTGTCACGATTATTTCGGTGACCGCAGGGGTGAATAAAGGCATTAAGGTTCTATCCGAAATCAATATCTATGCCGCAATTGGTCTGATGTTGTTTGTCCTGTTCCTCGGCAATACCGAATTCCTGCTCAATGCCTTGGTACAAAACTTTGGTGACTATATCAGCCGTTTCCCAAGCTTGGCTTTGGAAAGCTTTGCCTTTGACCGACCAAAAGACTGGATGAACAGTTGGACCTTGTTCTTCTGGGCATGGTGGGTAGCATGGTCGCCATTTGTGGGACTGTTCTTGGCGCGTATTTCACGTGGTCGTACCATTCGTGAATTTGTCTGCGGCACCTTGATCATTCCTTTATTGTTCACGATTACATGGTTGTCTATTTTCGGGAATAGCGCCTTATATAACGTGATTTTTGAAGGCAATACTGCACTGGCACAAACTGTTCTGACTGATCCTGCACATGGTTTTTATGACCTGTTGGCGCAATATCCGGGCTTTGCCTTTATTGCGGGGATCGCCACCATTACAGGCTTACTGTTTTACGTGACTTCAGCCGATTCAGGGGCTTTGGTACTCGGTAACTTTACCACCAAGTTCTCCAATGTCGATAATGATGCACCACGTTGGCTGAGAATCTTCTGGGCAACTGCCATTGGTTTGCTCACCGTGGCGATGCTGATGGCAAATGGGATTACCGCTTTGCAAAGTGCCACCGTCATTATGGGCTTGCCGTTTAGTTTTGTGATGCTATTGGTGATGGCAGGCTTATATAAATCCTTGCGTTTAGAGGATTATCGTAAAGCCAGCCGTAGCCTGAATGCTGCACCTGTGGTCGGAAACGTGGACATCTTGAACTGGAAACAGCGTTTGTCCCGTGTCATGCATCATCCAGGTAGCAGCGAAACACAGCGTATGCTGGATAGTGTGTGTAAGCCTGCGGTGCAAACAGTCGCGGATGAGTTGATTAAACGAGGCATGAATGTTGAGGTGACACAGACAGAGCTCGAGGAAAGCAGTACGCTGTATCATCTTGATCTCACCATCTATATCGAAGAAGAGCATAACTTCGTTTATCAGATTTGGCCTGTGCGTTATATCGCACCAACCTTTAGTGAGCGTGGTAAACGCGGCAAACAGTTCTATTACCGTCTGGAAACTTTCTTATATGAAGGTTCTCAGGACAATGACTTGGTTGGATATACCAAAGAACAGGTGATTAATGACATCTTGGATAAGTACGAGCGGCATATGACCTTCTTGCATATCAATCGTATTAGTCCTGGTAATCGTCCTTTGTACCCTGATTCGCAAGATTAATCGAGTCAATAAAAAAACCTCACGTCATGTGAGGTTTTTTTAAACCTAGAAGATTTTGCAAAGTATAATCTGGTCAATGTTCTAGCTTGCAATGATAATAATCTGCAGATCATCTGAAAAGAATAATGATCTTGTATATTGATTCTCAATCAATATGAGACTTGAGAGGAGCTTCAAATGAAAAGAATAATCATATTTTGCGCTCTTATTGTTGTGATATTCGTATCTGTATTATTTGTTAGTCCTAAACCAACGATTTGGTTATTGCAGCATAGTTTATTTAGTATTCCAAAAGATTCACGGCCTGCTCAATACCAAGAGTCAAATGTGGCTGTGTCAACAAACTTAACCTATCGATCAAAATATCAGAGAAATACATTCGATTTCTATAAAACTCAAACTCCGTTACCTGATCACCCAGTCGTGATTTGGATTCATGGTGGTGGTTTTGTGGGTGGCGATAAGCTTGAGGTCAAAGAATACGCAACTCAATTAGCGGCGCGAGGTTACGCTGTAATCGTACTCAATTATGAACTTGTACCGGCTACCAAATACCCTGAACCCATCATCCAAGTTTCGGAAGCGATTCGTTATATAAAAAGTAGTGTTGCTAAAAAACATGATTTAAATATGTCGAATATTTTTATTGCAGGTGATTCTGCGGGAGCACAAATTGCGTTGCAATTTTTACTTATTCAATCAAATCCTTCATATGCAAATTTAATGAATATTCCCAATACCTTAAATCCATCCGAGATTCGAGGAGCTTTATTGTATTGTGGTCCCTATGATCTGAAAAATATGGTTCTCCAAGCAAACTCAACAATTACCCAATTTGTCTTTGGACGTATTGGTTGGGCATATTTGCAGGATAAAGATTGGCTGACGCGAACTGAGGATCAAGGATTGGTCGTGTCTGAATATCTAAACTCAGCACTGCCGCCAATTTATTTAACAGATGGCAATACCGCATCATTTGAACAACAAGCACGTGAATTAGAAAAACAATTACAGAAAGTCGGTGTAGCAACGAAATCAAGATATTTTGATCAGAAAACTGATCCTACAGGACACGAATATCAATTTCTATTGGACACTAAACCTGCTCAACTGACTTTGCAGGATACACTTCAGTTTATGGCTACATATAGACAAAAATGATTTGATCAAGAACACAAAAAACATAAATGTTAGGGTTTATAGCGCACCATATTTTTGCCATGTTTCACCTGTTTCATAGTTTGCATAATGGCTTTTCAGTTCATGCAGTGATTGGCTTTGATAGATCGCAAAAATGATCATGATCAAAAATAGGCTGATCAATTTAATGGCGCGTTTATGCTTATATTCACCCGCATATAAATAGAAAATACAGTAAAAAGCGATGATCAAATAGGTGCAAAATAAAGAGTGAAAGCCCAGATAGAGCAACAGTAGTGCTGTAATCGCCAGAGCGATTCGATTTTTTAAAATGCTGGAGCGTAGACTGAGAAGATTTAAGATAAGCAGGCCGAATGAAGTCCAGAACAAATAGGCTTGACCACCGATAATAACGATATAGGTAGATTGCAGCCACAACAGGACCAGCCATAGAAAAACTGAAAAAATAATAAATTTAGAGAGGCCTGAAGACGCGGGCAAAGTATGTTTCATATGATATTGGTTTTTTAAATAGCTGTTTGTTGGGGGGGAGGGATTAAAAACGAAACTTCAATAAATCTTTAGTTTTGATCTTGGTCAGTAGCACACAGAACAAAGACAGTGAACCGCCAATCAACATGGCTGGCACCACGCTAAAAAAGCGTGTCATCACACTGGACTGCAATGCGCCCAGCTCATTACTGGACGTGACAAAGATGCCATTAATGGCAGCGACACGTCCAAGCATGTTTTTGGGTGGAATCAATTGCAGTATGGTTTGACGAATGACAATGTTAATACTGTCACATGCCCCCATGATAATGAGAACTGCGATGGAAAAATACAGCTGTCTGGTAACAGCAAATAACAAGGTGCATAGCGCAAAGCCAGTGACCGCAATCAGCATCATTTGCCACGGTCTAGATTTTGGTGGATAGCGAATTAAAATGATCATCATCACCAATGCACCAAAGGCTGGTGCCGCGCGTAATAGACCAAAACCATCTGCACCGATATGTAAAACATCTTGGGCAAAAATTGGCAGTAGCGCGATGATGCCACCAAAAAAAACTGAGCTCAGATCGAGAAACATCACCCAAAAAATAATTTTAGTTTTAAAAATAAAATGCAGCGCTTCTTTTAGACTCTGAGTTACTGACTCTGTTTGAATTTGCGGAAAATCTCGCTTTTGCAAACACCAGAGGGCAATACTGCCAGCTAAAAAAAGTGCCACGATGACGCTAAAAGTAATGTCTAAATCGAGATGAGCAAGTAAGAAGCCAGCAATGACGGGTGCAAGAATGCCACTGGCTTGCCAGCACATACTGGTCCATGTCGCTGCATTGGTATACAGATGCTCGGGTACGACAAAAGGACGTAAGGAGTTAAAGCAGGGGCTATAAATACCGCGAATACAGCCAAATAAAAACAGAATACTCAAGCATGAGATTAATAAGAAATTTGCACTGATGGTTTGGTTGTGGAAAAGATCAAAACTTATCCATAAAGCAATCGATAAGGGAATGGCAAAGCTAAAGCTGATCTGCAAAATACGTTGACGATTAAAACGGTCAGCAATATAACCGCCCCATAAAGAGAGGGTGAGAAAGGGTAAAAAATCCATGATCCCGACCAAGCCGAGAATGAGCGGATTTTTGGTGATTTGATAGAGATGAAAGGCCACCAGTACTTCTTGAATCAGCACCGCAAAAGTCAGGCAGCATTGATTGAGGGTCAATAACTTAAAGTCACGACTGGCAAATGCAGCAAAAGCAGAATGAGGTACAGCAGAAGACATAAGGCGTAGATTTAAAACATACTGATAAAGAAAAAGGGAAGAGCTGAAACTCCTCCCTTTTTGATGTGCTTAGCGTTACTTATTGCGCAACAGCTTCAGCTTTAACCACTTTCTTGGCAGGAACCAAGTTTGCAGGTGTCGTATAGTTCAAGCCCAAAGTTGAACTTGAGTACTGACGGATTTGATCTAACAACGCTGGATCTGTTGAAAGGTCTTTACCATAAGAACGTACGATCTCATGCAATTTGTCGTTCCATACACCTTTAGTTTGCTCTGGGAATGCTTTTTCAAGCAAGTTGAGCATGATGTAAGGTGAGGTAGATGCACCCGGAGAAGCACCTAACAATGCAGTTACAGACTTGTCTTTAGAGGCAAAGATTTCTGTACCGAATTGCAATTTAGCAGGTTTGCCCGGTTCTTTTTTAATGATCTGAACGCGTTGACCACCTTGTTGTAAATGCCAATCTTTTGGATCAGCTTCAGGGTAGTATTTTTTCAACTCGTTGAAACGATCAGCATCAGACATCAATACTTGGCTGACCAGATACTGAACAAGATCAGCATTTTGTAAACCAATTGCAGCCATAGGCAACACGTTGTTTTTGTTGGTCGATGCAAGCAAATCAAGCTGTGAACCATGTTTTAGGAACTTGTTTGAATAGGTTGCAAATGGGCCAAACAACACATATTTTTTACCGTCGATATAACGGGTATCGATATGTGGAACAGACATTGGAGGCGCACCCAGATCTGCACGACCATAGACTTTGGCTGTGTGTTTTGCTGTTACTGCAGGATTGTCAGTCACAAGGAACTCACCACCCACAGGGAAACCAGCATATTGTTGCGCTTCTGGTAAACCAGTCATTTGCAATAATTTAATTGCAGCACCGCCAGCACCAATAAACACGAAACGTGTTTTTACATGACTAACTTCACCAGATTTGACATCTTTGAATGCAACAGACCAAGTATTATCGTCATTCTTACTAATCCCAGTGACTTCAGTTGAAGTTCTGAGTTTAAAGTTTGGGCTTTTCTCCAGATTATTAATCAATTGCTTGGTGATTGCACCGTAGTTCACGTCAGAACCAACGTCCATACGGGTTGCAGCCACTTTTTGCTGAGGATCGCGACCGTCCATCACCAATGGTGCCCACTGTTGAATTTCGGCTTTGTCTTCACTCAATTTCATGCCAGCGAATAACGGATTTTGAATCATGGCAGCATAACGCTTTTCCATGAAGTTCACGTTATCGCCCCATACGAATGCAATGTGTGGTACTGGGTTAATGAATGTACTAGGTGTTTCTAATACACCTTGTTTCACTTGGTAAGCCCAGAATTGCTTAGCAATTTCAAATTGGCTTGCCACTTTAACCGCTTTAGAAATGTCCATTTTACCGTCTTTTTCTTCGGTATAATTCATTTCCATAAAGCCAGAGTGTCCTGTACCCGCATTGTTAAAGCCATTTGAACTTTCTTGTGCGACAGCATCAAGACGTTCATACATGCGGATGTTCCAGTCAGGTTGTAACTCGTTGAGGTAAGTACCAAGTGTGGCACTCATGATTCCACCGCCGACCAATACAACATCAACAACAGTTTCATCATTTTTCGTTTTAATTGCCTTAGACGTAATCGGTCTAAAAAGAAAGGCAACAGCAATCACTATTAGTACTAGCAATAGTACTAATAAATACTTCCAGAATTTTTTCATTCAATTTACCTTAAAAATTAAATGACTCCCTATATGGGTAATATAGAGAGAAAGGATTTCAATAAGAATTGGCGCAATAAAGGCACATCAGTAAAAGGGTTGTCTTGACTGATGTTTTGGAGAAAAAGTTTGTGAATTTTACTTTAATATAGAAAGGATTTTGGTATACCAAATGTTGCAATATGTATTATTCAAGTCATTTTGAATAGTAGATTATAGGTTTTATTGTTTCTTGTTCTAGTCAATCTAAGTTTTGTAGGTTAAAGGGACATTTAATATTTATAACCATTAAAAAAGGCTGTCTAATGACAGCCTTTTTCCACTAAACGTCATGCGACACATCTTCTGTCATTCTTGAACACGTAAATTCAAGAACTTATAAGTCTTTGCGACACATAATGAAAATTACTGCGACACAACCTATGTCATTTTTTGGATAACACGACACAACCAATGACATTTTTGAAATCCTTAATCTAATGCGTACGGTATATTTTTATAAATTTGGAATGATAGTTCGTGGCTAGGAAACTTCTTAACAGCTTTTCTCCATATTCGTCTTGCATTTTTGTAATCGCCACTATTCCAATGTATACCTCCCATGTTAAACCAAGCTAATGCATATTCAGGATTTAAAGAGATTACTTTTTTATAAGCATTAATAGACTCTTTTGTTTGGCCTAACTTTTCATAAGTTGACGCTAATTGAAACCAGCTCATGTCATCAGGTTGGATATTTAAGGCTTGTTCTAGTAACAATGGAAGGCTTTCTTTTGGACGATTGAGAAAAAGTAGTGCTGTCCCCAAGCAATAGCCGAATTCACCTTTTTCGAGATTATAAGCATTCCTAAAACAATATTCTGCTTCATTCCAATTGTTCTCTTCCTGCGCCCAATGACCAAGTCTATCCCAAAGAAACGCTGCATTTTCGGTTTTAGTAAAATGAATTATAGATTCAAATTGAACTTTGAAGGCAGAATAAGTGAATCCGATATTCACAGCTTCTGAACGTAAATAAAATTGATTTAATAACCATTCTCTAACGCCATATGGGCAATTAGGATGTTTCTTCAGGTATCTATCCCAAAAAGAGATACTTAGCTTGGCATTTTCAATACTATCACGTCCAAATAAAGCAACTTGTTGAGCACACCATGACCAATTCCAATCCCCACTATTGGCAGTGTCACTAAGTAAGGTGTTGATTTCTCGAAATGCTGAACGACCTTCTTTTAAATTAAAGAGAGCATTGACTCTCCATCCTACAACGGAGAATTGTTTCTCAGTTGTTGATTCATTAAACACTGTTTCATCAAAGTATTTTAGTGCTTCCTCATATTGACCATCCTTTAAATAGAAGTTACCTAAAGCAAAATTAGCTTCAGGGAGGTTTTCATTGAAAGAGATGGATTTTTTATAACAAATAATCGCTTCAGTTCGAGTTCCTAAATTTTCATAACTTGAGCCAAGATTTTTATAACACATAGCTAGTAGCTGATTATCATTCTCATTCAAGTCATTTATAGCTTTCTTATATGCAAAGATTGCATCTTCATTACTACCTAATACGGAGTATCCATTTCCAATGGAATATAAAAGACTTCCTGAACTAAATTGTTTGGTTTCTAACTTGGATTCTAGATAGTTAATTCCACTTTTAACTCTAATAAGATCAATTTCTTTCTGCGCCATTCCAATATTAATCTCAGCCATATAGCAATATATAATTGCATTATGATCTGATGGAAAAAGCGCTAAAAACCTATCGAAATTATCACTTATTATCTTATCTTCACCGCTGTTATAAAGAGTTGAAAGTAAAGTAGTTGCATTTTTTTGATCTTCAGGGATATATAGGTCGAAGGGTATTGTTTTTATTGTACTTACCATCTCTGTAGGAGAGGTAGTAATTTGTTTAATTCTGCTATTTCTTAGTTCATTAGAATTAGCTTTTGCAAGTTTTGCTAAGGATTCTAACCTTTGAATAGTAAGAAAGTCAGTGAAATTTACAGTAATAGTCTGTTGGGTCGTCCATCGTTGTTGAGAATGTTCATATTGGCGTAATACAGTATCTGCATAACAAAATTTAAGAGAGTTTGTAGGAATGTGGTAGCAGACAAAAAATGAATATTGTTGAGAGATTAGATAATTCAGATTAGATCGGTTTATATCTATACTGATAGAGCCATCTTTATTTAAAGCTTTTTTTGTTCCCTTTAACTGGACATGGATTCTAATATTAGTAGCATTTCCATCATTAACTACTTCTAATTGACAGTCTGTACCATAATCCTGTGTATCCTTTTGTTGGATCATGAAACATTCAGATTCATCTATGATTTTTTCAAAAGCGACTACAGCTTTACTCTCTATAATATGATTTGGATGTCGTTTAGGTAAGTCATCTAAATATTTCATGTCACGACCTATTGGATTATTGGTTTAAAGTAGATATTCATTTTTTGTTTTCCCCTGATTCATTTAAGGACTGCCGATTGAGTTCAGTGAGAATCTCAAGAATTTCCTCAGATGAAATGATATTTGCATTATAAAATGCATATGTAATGTCACCAGGTATCCCACCAGCAGCAGTGCCAATAGCATGTAGTTCTATATTATTGATTTGTAGTGGGTAATAAAATTTAAAGAGTTTATTGAAATCTTCACTTGAAGCTGCATTGTATGTTGCTCGTGAAAAGCTCAATTCAGTTTCAAGCATATAACCCTTGAAGGATAATTCTTTTACAAGCTCTTCAAAATTTAATGTCCCATTTCTAGAATGATAAATGAGTGTAAGAGCTGGAAATGTAGAACTCATATTTTTAGCCTCAAAATTTATTCATTGATTGAATAGTTGGAAAATATTGTTTTTTTTCAAGTATAAATATTCATATAGAATATGATTTGTACAGATCAAGGTAAACAGTAAAAGTATATTGAACGACAATTTGTGTCGTCTAAGTATAGAAATATCAGGTTAATTGGTTAAAGATTAGATTTTCATGAAATGTTTATATCTTATTCATCATGGTCAAAGTCTTGCCAATACTGGCTTTTCCTCAAAGCTTAGATATATCTATTCCTTGAGCTGACTTATGTGTAAAGCAGACTCAAAATTTGAGAGTGAAGGAAATGGAATATTTATTTCCATGATTTAATTTTTATACTTATTCTACTTTTTATATAAGGTGTTGATAATATTAAATAATTTTATGATTTTTTAGAAAAATAAAAGTTCTATCAATTATTTATTTAATTTGATCACTACATTAATAAGACTTATTAAAAATTTTGCTATTGAAATAATGGATGATGTATATGAAGCGACAACTTGGTGTTTTTACTACCGATCAAATAAATAAATCAGGCTTCCGAATCCGTGCAAGTGCATTGATGAGTTCGGAGGAACGACATCATTTTGAACGACTTACTACAGGTCTTCCAGCTGGGTTACCAGCTCACATACAACATGATATGCATCGCCCTTTTGGGTGGAGCAAAGTTCTTGGTCTTTATATTGATAGTGAAATGGTTCGCGTAGTTGGAGTAATTGAAGAGGCTGAAACTAAGCAAGAGACAATTCAGTTAACACAACTAGCTTCTCTCTTTTGGGAAGTACATCATAATAAAGAGAGTGATAATTTAAAAAGAGATTTATTAGAAAGAGCCAACTTATCGGAACTTGATGAGTTTGATAAGTTTTTTAAGATGGAAGCATATGTATTATCACGCAAAAATGTTGCATCATTGCTTTATCCTGAACTGTTTAATATCTCAAGTGATTCTGTAGATAAAGATGGCTTAACCGATTACAAAATACTGTGTCAGAGCATGAAGCAAGTTCAACCAGGTATTTTTCTTGATAAAAAACATAATTTATTGATATTTGCACATAGATTCTTCAGACGTAGTCTGTCACATAGAAATAAATTTAATGAATATTTTCTTTCAAGTTTTGATAAAACCGTAGCAGAAAATTCTCATCTCGTTCCTCGATTACGTCTTGACCCAGATCTTATTGGTCATCCAGAAACTGTTACCAATTTATTAGAGTTAGAGTATTGGTGGGGACCACATTTTAACGATGATATTTCATTGATACCGAACGGTGTAACTGAACATAAGGCATCAGAGAGAACAAGATATTTCGAGGGTATCGATAGAACTCAAATTTGGTGGAAATCACCTGAAACACGCTTAAACTCAAGTATAAAGGACAGGTATCGCACCTTTGAAATTGAAGAGCTAATTGAGAATTCATCTGGTGGGCTTCCTGATGAGCAGTATGGATGTCGTTATGCACATGCAGAATATTCTATCGGTACTTCAGCTATTACTCATTTTGATGGTGCTATACGAGCCTATCCCCAAGATAAGTATTTAGACAGAATTGATTTAGCGATCGACCAAGCTGGAAAGCACTCTGATTACACAAAACTGTTCAGATTTGATGGATGTATGACAATTGATCTTTGGAAGCGCTTATTATGTGATTATTTTAAAGGTAATCCTTTAATTCCAGAATATCTTGGTGCTGCTCAAGATGATATAGAAATAGAACCAGAAGATACTACAAATAAAGATGTATCAAAAATTGATACCGAAGAGTCTAAATCAGAAAGTGAATTAGCTGTATTTATTAGCCTTACACACAGCGTTTCTATTAATGAGTCTTGTATTGAGCAGTCTACAATAGTATTACCGGATGAGCGACTCTTACAAACAATAGAAACAGGGTGCGGTGCTATTGATAAGTTCATTCGTAGTAAATTTGACGTGGCAAATATAACCTCAACTTCTCTTGATGACGGAACATTAAATCTGGCAAAAGTAACTTTTGGAGCTACTAGTAATCTTAGTGTTGAGATGCAAGATTTTATTTCTGGATTTTCTAATTCTTTACTTTACGATATTGAACATAATGGATTACAAAGAATAGCAGTTCCTATTAGCTGGGTTAATAACAAATTGCTGATAAATCTAAGTATCAAAGGTTCCGCGAGGCAAGTTTACCAATTGTTAGTTAAATTATTTACAATCATAGATCCGTTAAAGCCTGCATCGGAATGGATAGAAAACTTAGCGAGCGCGATTACAGCATTAATACCTATTTCCACAATTGCCCCAGATTTGAATGGGGTACTTCAAGGTCAATTGGCTTATAAGCGTGCTGGAGTTGTTCAATATAGAATGAAGTTACCTGATTCACAGATGAAGGAGCTCCTTGATGAGAAGCCAGATTGGTTACGCTAGTAGAAGATTGAAAATATTTAAGATTCTTAAATTTTGACATTAATCCTCGTACTAGTTACTGTCTAATTGGTGCTTGATTTGAATTTCCGATTATAGAAGTTAAATTTTTATTAATCAAAACATAAAATGAGGGGTTTGTGGATTTTATTATTTTTTTGCATCAAAAAATAAAGATATTTGTTGATTGTAGTGGATTACTGTTCAAGTTTGTTATTGGTTTTGGTGTATGCTTAATTATTTTGTATTTTATTTATATCGGATATTTCCCAACAGATTTATCGTTAGGGGATGGTCTTTTATTTTTTCTTATCACAATTAAATTTTGTTTTTTGTATTTGTTATTTTTAGGAGCACACTATGCTCTCGGAAATACTTTGGTTGGTATGTTGAAGGTATTCAAAAATATATGTATCACCTTGTTTTATTTTGGAAAAAAGTTAGATGAAAAAATATTTAATTTGTTTTTTCTTGAATTGGGTTTAAAAGAAAGCGTTGATAAGATTGGAAAGTTTTTTATCAAGCTTTTACTTTCTATCTTTGGATTAGCTTTTGTCTTTGTATTTTATGGTGGAAAATCATTGAATTTTTTGATAATGATTTTCTTAAGTTTATTGCTCAAAGTTTGTATTGATAAACTTATAAAACAATTTAAAATAGAAAAAATAAATAATGAGAAATTAACTGATGGTGAGAAAGAGTTAAAAAATAGAAAGTTATTAGTAATGTTGCTTTATATACTATTTGTTCCTAGTGGCGTATATCTATTTTATGCTGGAAAAGAGACAAACTTTTTTATTACCAATACACTGGGTTCTGTCCGAGAAGATGATAAAAATAGTCTTATTTATATCAAATTAGTATTCAAGGACTTTTTTCCTGAAGCCAAAATTGGAGATAAAAAAGGTGATTACATAGAAATCAAGGATGCTGAGGTTTTATTAAGAGGAGTAGGAAAAAATGCTTTAGTCCAATATACATCTAAAGCTAAAGATCAAAATGGAAATATGCTCCCTATCAAAGTGAAAGTAGAAATTCCAAATGATTCACTTTTAATTATACGAAGATCACATGATAAAAAGTAATAATAAATTTTGTACTGTGTGAATAGCTAAGCCCCAAATCTATTAACCTTGATAAATCAACTGTTTAAAAAGTTGAATTTTAGTATATGTATTTCTCCCTTAATTGGGTAGGGGGTGTTAATCCGCGCAAAAAAAATGGTACTCAAAAGAGCACCATTTTTTACTCAAGCAAATAGCTGAAGCAATTTTTCAATCCGCGATTAAAGGTTGTGGAACACCTAATTTTCCTACATTGTACTCCTATTTTTGAAAACTTCAACTCGGCTTAGATAGTAAGATTAATACATCCTCTCGCTTAAACAGTCTGATTTTATGATCCGTTTTACCCATGTAATAAGGCTTGATCAGCTTCTGCTTCTGTAAGTTCGTAATATGTGAATGAGGCATACCGAGTAGGTTGCTGGCTTCAGCTCCTGTTAAATATTCTTCTTTTAACTTAAGGATCTCATTTAGTTCGTCTCTTTTAACCAGACTCCAATAGACTAGTTCTTCAATTGTTAGAAAGCCTGTTTTGCACCAATATTGGCGTAACCAATTCAATGAACAATTTAACGTCTCAGCTGCATCTTCAATACTAATAAGGTCATCACTTTCAATTTTATCCTTTATCAGATGTAATGATCTTCTATCAACTCGTACCGAGATTGGATTCTCTGAATTTCTGCTCAAATAGCCTTGATGTACTAAATATAATACTTGTCTTAAGCTTATTCTCAATAAGCAAGCTGCTTCATATAAAGAATAACAGTGATCCTCTATTGAATTATTTATCCCTTTCCTATGTCTTCCGGTTCGAGTTTGATAGTGGGAAATTTGGTTAAGATCTATCGGCTCGATATCCTCTACAGAAGACTGTTCATAAAAGTTAATTGATAGGCCATCAATATGTGGTCCACTTACTGGGGCTATCCCAATACTTAGCAGCTTCTCTACTAAATTGGTGGGGTTAACTTTAAGCTTTCTTGCCAAGGTTGATGCGGTGACATAATTTTCATGAAACGCGTCAAGTTTTTCGTATGAGATAACCTTTACAATGGATTGATTATCATCAAGAAGCCAGTGAGTTTTGCTCAATTTTCTTGCTGTTTCAAAATTGATATCCAATTTTTTTGAGATTTCCGTGATTGTTGGTTGTACGGGTTCCTTTTGAGGCTTAGCTTTAGGAGGTATAAATATTTTATGATCAATAAACTTATTTTTTTTAATCAAAAGTTTTTCAATTAATAAGCTCTGAAGGTTTTCAAAATCATAATGTTTTTTACGTAATTTTAAGAAATCACTTGCTATAAGGCTTTTGAACCGTCTTCGTCCAACATTTAAAATGAGTCTTACTTCTTCTTGTAAAAGGGGGAACTCTTTTGATCTAGCAGTGATCTTATATCTTGAGCATCTTTCTTCTACTAATCTTAAATAATTACCAAAGTAGTTAAACTTCTCTTTTTCCTTTAAAAAGGGAAGAAGTTGGACTCTTGGGTGGGCTAGATAAATCCTATTGTTTATCCAAGTACTTAATCTTTTAATCGAATTGCTAGGGTCTGTAAAATATTCATAAGTTGCTTTTGTATATTCTTCATTAGAGAAAGGCTCCTGAAGCTCAGCAAAACTTTCTAATGCTGTCCAGTATGAGGTGAACTCCTGAAAAAACTCGTGATTTTCTTCTTTTAGAATTCTGGTGAACCAGTGAATGATATGGGTTGTCTTACAATGAACTTTTGGAGCATGAGTGAGATCAGCATTACAAAAAGGGCATATCGTAATACAACCTTTTGCAAGTGTAATTGCCTTACCACATTCATGGCACTTATTTAAAAGTAATAATGAGTGTACTAGGCAAGCATAAATTGGCTTAAATAGCCATATTTTTTTAAAATAAGGATGCTCATTAAGACATTGAGGACAAAATGAAAATTCACGAAGTCGTAGTAAATTTTCATTAACTTTTAACTCTCCCCACTTTCTAGGAGAACGATTGGTGGGGCCCACGCGTTCTAAAGCTAAATGTTGATAAGAAGAATCCAGATCTAAAACTTGTAGAACAAATTTAAAACGGGGTAGATCAGTTAAATCACAATTAGGTGCTTGCTTGGCAAGGTAGGAGTAATTTTCTTTACCTAGGAGTGTATATACTGATGAATGCCTATTAAGCTGTGCAGCTCTGAGCAAATAGCTAGCAGCTGTTTCTTCTTCAAAGGGAATTGGTTGTATAAGCAAACTTTTATTATTCATTCTTAAACTCCTCTTATGCCTGAAGCTAATTGGGTAAGACTCATAACAAATGGATCTTGTTTAAAATCACTAATAAATAGAGTTATTCCAAGTTTCCATGCTTGGCTGAAATCATTTTGCGTAACAGTTTCTCTTCCATCTTCTAATGCAATCACAATACTTTCACGTATAAGACTCATCACATAGGAGTGATAACCTTTAGTTGCTGCAAAGATTTGCATGCCTAAAAGATAACTATCTAACTCAGGATTAAAAGCTGTATCGTGTTCGAGGGCTTTATTAGAGATTTCATGCAGAAATAGGTAGATTGTCCCATATGTATCTTTTGTACCTAGGGTAAGCGGAGATAATTTATATTGAAAAGGAAATCGCCTAGCAATTTGGGTATCAACTTGGATGAGTTTTGCGAATGGAGGAAGTCCTACAAGACAGAAGCTAATTCCTGTTTCATTCACTAGGGTTTTTATCCAGTTTCCTACCGTAATATTCATTCTTGTAGATGTTGCTTTCCGATCAAAAAGATGATGGAACTCATCTAGAAAAACCAGCTTTGTTTCGCATTGTATGAGTAGATAGGTGAGTCTTGAAGTGAGGTATTTCGTCGTACCTATGTCAAAACTAGGATCGCCTAATTTATTTAGCATTGTGATTGCTAAGGACTTTACTGTTGCTGGTGATGGAACCTCAACGTAAAAGGCAGGAATAACCCGTTTTTTACGATCATTCTCTATTTTAATCGAACTTGGCATTTGGGCGATTAATGCTTGACATAGTGTTGTTTTTCCAAGCCCACCTTCAGATAGCAGCATACTTCCAATAGGTTCTTTATATGCAACACTACGTTCAGCACATTGCTGAATACCTTTATATGCAAGCATAAATTCATCGGAGATAATCACAAGGTCATTGAGATAGCTGACTGCTTCAAATGTAGTATTATCTTTTGTCATCTTTTTTTACCTCCATTGAGCCAAATCTAGTTGGAGGCGTTAAATTCTCTTTGTGGATTTCCTCATATATTTTAAAATTTTCTGAATTGACTGCTGAATTTAAGTCTAAATTTTCTTTCAATTGTTGCAACTGCTTGGGAATATCAATTTTGATTTGCTTTAGCTTAGGTTTCTTCCTGACAAGATCTGTTTGTATGTCCTGCATTAGGCTATATAAATGATAAAGATCAGCAAACATCCCTAATCGTTGTCTGTCTGTATCTGCCATTAATTTTTTTCTTTTCTGTACTTCTAAATGGACAGCACGAGATAAGTTGTGTGTATATTCAGGTTTTGTTGAATCCGCTTGAATGACGACTTGCTTATCATTTGGCGAAAGGATATAGACTTCATTGAGGTTAAGGTCATCGACCAAAACAGTAACTTTTTTAACTCTTTCCGCTTCTAGAACTGTCAGTGCATGAGAGTAGTAAGCTAATCCATCTATTTGCACTTGCCCATGATGTATTGTTCTATCAATAGGTCTGCGGCAAATAATTTTAGCATCAGCTTCTGTCAGAAAAGATGGCTTGATATGCTCAATTGCATCACCCCACATTAAAATAGGTGCTCGACCAGTTTGGCTATGAATAGATTGCTGATAGATCGTATTAATCCAGTCATTAATGTAGTCTTTGACCTGTTCTAATGAATATCCTGCATTCTTACTGGAGTTGTAAAAACCTCGCTCACTGGGATTTGAAAAGGTGGTACCAGATAGCTTTTGAATAACACCTTTGGTCAATGTCGAGAAAAAGCGTTCGATATGAGGTTTGTTATTAGGCGTTCCAATTTGGGATGGGGTAAGTGTAATTTTTAATTGTTCACAGACTCTTGCCAATGCATTATTTTTAAATTCGACGCCATTATCTGGAATGATAATTGATGCAATGCCGCCAGGTAATTCATGATTTGGACGAGTAACCATGTCTCTGATAACTGCTAAGGTTGTCATTGCACTAGGTGGGAACATACTAATGTAGGTACCCACAATCACACGTGAATACACATCGATTGCACAAGCTAAGTATGGTCGTCCTAATACATGGTGTGTTTTTGGGTCAATCACAATAATATCTAAATAATGCGTATCAATTTCGACCATATAGAGTGCAAATGGACTAGGGCAACTTTGTCCAGATGCTTGAAACGTTTTTCGTGCTACGCGACTTCCTTTTTTAATTTTAGTAATGAGATAAGGGTCTAATTTCTCTATGTAACGTTGAATGGTTCTTCTGCTAGGCAAATATTCTCTTGATATTCCTTGTTCTATCAACCTACCTAGCACATATGCTTGGACATCTTTACTGGTTCGATACTCGGGCTTTAAATAAATTTCATTAATTCCTTGAGTCATGATTTGATAAATTTCTGGAGGGAATCGAAGCGTTTGATTACCTTTATGCCCATTGCTTAAACTTAAATTGTTATGACAGCTACTGTGATATTTATTCACCCATCGGGCTACAGTTCTTGGTGAAGGAGGTGTTTTATCATCAAGCTCTGCTGCGACTTCATTAATAAGCTCCTTTAAAGGAGCCAAAGCTGTAGGCATGTGTAATTTGTACAGGGCCGATTTGACATATCGTTCTTTACGTTGAATTTGACTGCATTTCTCAGGATTGATGATTAGTTTTTCAGGAGCAAAAATACATTTGATTTCATCATTTTTATAATATTGTTCAAATGATTCAGACGATAAAGTAAAGGATTTTCCTCCTATAACGGAAGCGTAGCGGATTGTTCCATACGCAACCGTAGTGATCTCAAAAATATAGTCTTCTTGATTACTAAAAATAAAGCGAAAGCCTGGTTGAGGAATAAATAATGATGATGACATTTTAAATTCCTCCTTCAGTATCTATGATGATCTTTTTATGAAAGAGTAAGTAATCCCCCAACTCACAAGGCAAACCCAATTTTTGAAGAGATTCATAAGCTGCTTCAATATTCTGAAGAGGAAGCCTTTGTAGTGCACCAATAGCCAAATCAATTTCTAACGGTGACCAAATTCGTTTATGTCCCCGTTGATAAAGATATAAAAGTTTTTGGAGTTGTTCCTTGCTTGGTAAGCTAGATTGATCAATAAGTTTAAATAATATTCCCATTTGATTAAGTATTTCAGCTACTTGCTTAAACTTTTGTAGCTCTTCTTGTGTGAGAGCTTTAATGGAAGGTTTCACTTCATGGATTTCAAATGATCCATCTATGTTTTGAACTAAAAAGTCTGGATAGGAAAAACTATTACCTGATAAAGGTACTTTTATTGCCTGAGTACGGAAGCTTTTCACTTGGATATTTTGCTCAAGGCAGAGTGCTTGAGCCAATTCAAGACGACTTTCAAGTGGAATTGCTCCACCAGATTTAGTACTAGGAAATAAGGCTGTTCTACGGCCAAAACATCCTTGGTAAATTTTTCGTTGGCCGTGAAGTGTTGATGCTAAATTAGGTGTAGCCTGAAAAGCTTTTTCTATTTGTTCCCAAATAAATTGTGCCAAATTACTTCTTTTGATTTGCGAGAAAGGGTACATAGATGTATCTCCAGTATTCCAGGACCTCTCTAAAACATTTATGAGAGATGAGTGAAATTCTTTGTTGCTTAAAAAATGGCAACAAGACTTGACTGGTGGCTTTATACAGAAGATACTTTGATTGCTACGTCTTTGTATGGATTCATATCATATAAAGTCACCAACGGATCCTTTTAGGGTCCGTTTTTTAATTCAGATCTGTTTCTAGTCCACATTAACTACTCCCTTTACTTTCCAAGTTTGCTAACCAGTAAATAACGTCATTTGTATAGGCAAATTTGCCTTTACGGTTTTCTATATTAAATGTAGAAAACGGAATTTGTTTTCTAGAAATAGCTTGGCGAAAAGCAGCTGTGGATTTGTAGCCCAATAACTTTGCTAAATCATAACCGCCAATAATTTCGCCATATTTTTCTTTTATTTCAGCTACTAATAGTTTTGACTGCCGATTAGTTTGCATATCTAGTATCGAATAGTTGCACATAGACTCTATATTAGAGCTATCAGGTTATGTTACAACACTACATGAAATGCTTTAATTTCATGTAGTGTTGACAAATATAAAATGATCGAAGTTAGAAAAAAAGGAAGAAAACCTAAGCATCTTACCGAAGTTTTAAGAACAATAGTTTGGGTTGAATATGCTAAGCAACAGGCTAACAGGAAAGCCTTTTCTGTGGAGACATTGGTTAGGGGGAAACCCACTCAACCCTTAGAAAAGTTAAATAGATGGAATCGGTATGAGAATGGAAAACATACTCCGAAAGCTGAGTACCTTGATGAGGTTGAGTCCGTAATACCTGGTTCAAGGGTAATATTTGACCATGTATTGTGGGACGTACTTTCTTCATTTAATCGTACTCAAGATGAAATAAATGATTTAATTCAAAGGTTAGAACCAGAAGTAAAGTTTCAACTTATGAGTCGGTTAAAAGTAGAACCTATAAAAAGAAAACCTTTTAATGAATATGCTGTTGAGTCTCTAACTAGAATAGGGTCAATTGACTGTCTTGTAGTGGCAATATTAATGATCCAAGAGTCAATTTATTTGGGATCAGAAAAACTTCGAGAGCTTGCTTTAGAACTATATGTGGGATTGACAGAGAAAATAGCACAAGACTCTTTGTTCTTTAATATACATCCTGAGCTATTTGATTATATTGATAAAACTTTTAAACACTACATCTTTTTAGCTCCAAATATTCGGCTCTCTGCTGTGATTTTTTGGCGATCATATAGAGATAACTTATGGTCAGAGGAAATGAAGCAAAAGTCTGAAGCTTTAGAAGCAAGTAGAAAAGTGGCTCCTAGTAACGAGATTTCTCCAAAAACTCGGTTAGAGTCTTTGGATACACCTTCATATTTTGATTAAATTTTATAAATTTCAAACTTTTAATCTTGTTTTTTATGCTTTAAAGGTTCGTTATACGAGATTTTTATCCGCAAAGATTATTGGGAACAACACTTTACCCTTAAAGTTATAGGGTAAAGTGTTGATGTGGGATAATTAACTTTTATCAATCTTTGTTGTAAGTGTTATATAACGCCAAGCATTTGTTCCATCATTTTTTGCTCTCCAGTTTGTTGCTATGATAGAAGCCTTCCAGTTCTCTGTACTACTTGAACAAGAATAGTCTCCAATCCATTTAGAATTGCGGATCTGTATAAGTACTTCAATTGTTAACTGGTCTGGTGGGGGTAATGGTTGCCCATTTTTTACTAAACCAGCATTTATCATTACTGCATTATTATCACCTAGATAAGTAAATTGCCCATTTTGTCTGCGGCATAGACCCTGTAGCTTTTTATAAGGTGATGCTAATTGCTCTACCCATTGTTGATGAATAAAAAAAGGGGATGAGTAGGTAGATACCCTCATTTCAAATTCATTATCGATCATGACTGGTTTCGAAGGGTCATAAGATTGCATATGCCATTCATTGGTTAACATTTGGTTCACAGTTATAGATGTACCTGTATCTTGAAATTTTGTTGCACAAGATGCCAAGGTCATAACACATAGAATTATTGGTAAATTTTTAGTCTTAAACATCATTCTAATTCTCAAATATCCTATTTTGGGATATTTGAGATTGTAACTGATATTGAGCCATGCGCTCAATACATGACCCTAGGTATCAAGACCTAATCAAGAAACTTATAGAACTTCGTGAGTCAAAACATGTGACTCAGGTTGAGCTTGCGCATCGTTTGAATAAACCCCAATCTTATGTTTCGAAAATTGAAATTCTAGAAAGACGTATAGATGTGATTGAATTAATAGATTGGCTAGAAGTAATGAATACTAATATTAAAGACTTTTTGAACTTCTACGATTTCTGAATCTTATAAAACCTAGGTTATTCTCCTAGGCTTTTATAAGTTAATAGTTTTTAGATTGACTCTAATTTATTACCATGTTCTGTACTATTTATTCTAAAAACTGGCTCTAAACCAGCTTTCTTATAGTCGTAGATAATTACATCTGGGTGATTTTTATCAATTCCTTGGCCTACAGCAACACAAGCCGCATTTGGAGCTGTTATAAATAAATGTACTAGTTCAACTCCATGATCACTTTTGAATTGATGTAGTAATTTTTGTACTTGAGCCGTAAGAGCTTTAACATTTAATGGATGAGGTATACTTTTACTGCCCATATGTTCGGGTAGAGTAGTAATCTCCACTACCTGATTATTAATAGTATCTGCTAATTGATTTGCTTTTTCTAGAACTCTATCTACTTTTGCTGTGGCATGGATACATAAAACAACTTCTTTACTTTTTTTAAGTTTATCTAGTCCAATTATTTCATTGAATGGATCTATCATACTTGGACTTGGCCATTCCCATTTTTGACTATCCCTAAACTTTAACATGGGTATAAATTCACCTTTACTTCCAAGTAATGCACCTAAACCAACTAAGGCAGGCATAGGGCCAAATGCAAAAATAGCAGCTTTATGGTGAGTCGTTCTAGTTTGGTTAATAATCTTTGCTGCCTCATTTTCAATATGGTGAATCATCTGTGTATTGAATAGTTCACTATTCATAGTACTGTCACATAGGGGGATGAGGCAGCCATTGACTCTATAACGTAATGGTAGAAGACTAGATGAAATTTCTTTTAAGTTGGGATTGGAGGTGGGTTGCCCATGAACAGGCCAAAGAACCGAATATACTGGAATTGGCTCAAATGCAAGAGCCTCTAGAAGCTGTTGAGCCATTTCACTATGTGCTTCTCGCATATTATTTAAAGTTTCTGCATCATAATTACTAGGAGCTACTTTATCGATTAAGCGATGGTGTTTATCGCATAGTAATAGAACATTATTAGGCTCATCAGAAAGCATTTCAGATAAGAATGGTAAACCTCTCTCACCGTTGTCTGAAGATGCTATATTATGTGCATTATAAGCAAAGTTTCCCTTTGCTCCTGTAAGCTGATCTATATCTAATCTTTCACCACAGCCTGTAAACATACAGCGTCCATGACTATCAATCATTAAGCTGGTAATAGTTTTACTAGTGAATGGTTTACCTCTACCAGTCTTTTTCTTATTACTGTAAAAGTCTTTTATAAACTTTACTTTTAATGGTTTGGTTTTTAGACTTACTGTAGAAAACTCATATTTTTCCCATATAGAATTTATTATTTCTAAACTTACAATATCATCGGACGTTAAAATATTATCCGTAGCTCGTAGTTCAATAGTAGATCTAGCACCTGAAAGGTAATCTAGAAAATTTAGCAAATCTATTTCGCAGAGATTCACCCGTAGAATGGATTCTATTCTTTCTGAAGTAATCAATAAGATTAATAAATTTTTGTTTGACTTGCTTATGAATAGTCCAATTCTATTCCAAACTAAAACAGATTTTATTCCATCAATGTATGATTTAGCTGTTAGTAAGTTATCTAATGGTTCTAGTTTACTTTGTATTAGCTCAAATTTAGGAAGAGAATTGATGTCACTCATATTTTTTATTAAAACCTCAAGGCTGAAGATGTACTTAAATAGCTATTTTTAATAGTGTAAATTTTAACTTCTTGAATCCCAACGATAATAAAAAAGAGTCTTCTATTATGATTTCTCGTTATACAATTGAGCCAATCTTTCTGGTCAATGGAAGATGGGGTAGGTATCAATTCTGGATGGCTGTGCCATGTACCTAAATAAACAGATGTGCCTTTTGAGGCTTTATATTTATCTTCAAGAAAGCTCTGATGAAATGGGTCTTTCATAACAAAGTTATATCTAGTTCTAATGTCCAGTTTTTGTGGGGTAGTAACAAATTCTAGTTGAAAGACCTCAGTGCCTTGAATTTGATATCCTATTAGTATTCCGCAAGCCTCTTTAGAGTTAGGCGAGATTTGACGATATTGTTCCCATATTTCAATGATGTTTGAGGGGAGATGAACAGTAGCATCAGAAATATGAATAGTTAATTGGTCATTCATTACAAATATCACATTCTGGATTTAATAGTGGAGTAATTAGTAATGATTTTGAAAATGCATAATAACGATCTGTCAATTCTAGATTCTCATTTAAAGCTTCTAGATCAGAACCTTTCCAGCTTACCTTTGAAGAATCTATTATCTTGCTTTGTAAAAATTTTAAGGCTAAATCTGTAGTAATGCTGGCGGTCTGAATAGCAGATAAGTTTGAATAAGGTAGAAAGGCATTACCGCACCCTGAAAGATTTCTAGTTAAATCTTGATTAGGTTTTAAAAAATTAAGATTAGAAACTAAACCTCTGCATAAATTTTCATTATCCACATAAGCACATCTTAAGCATCCTTTTTGCTTGGGAATATCTAAAATGGCATGTCCACCAACTCCATAACCTTCTGTCCATGTATTAATTATGGCTGTTTTAACCTTACTCTTAATACAGTAATCATGAAATATCCGTTCTTTTGTTGGAGAACCTATTGCAATAATAACTAGATCAAATGAATTCAAAATAGAAACATTTCTAAAATTTAATAAACATCCGTTAACAGGTTTGATATTGATCCAAGGATATTTTGTTGCAATTTTAACCTGTAATCCAGTGGTTTTTTCCCAATTCAAGTAATCGATTGAAAGGTAATGTCTGTATGTGTTTTCAATTGATATGGTGTCTGAATCAACTAGCGTTAGGCTACCTAGTCCGCATGATGCTAGTTGGTCTGCTATATAACCACCTACAGAGCCACAGCCTACCAATAGAACGTGTTTGTCTTGAAGATCGCAAAAAGCACCTCCACGAGGAATTAAGCTTGATTTATCAAATAACTTAATTGAGCATGCTTCTATATTCCATTCGGAAAAATTTTCTAACTTAATAGGGAGGCTCTTATTGACTCTAGATTTTTTATGTTGGAATTTTAAACCAAACCAAGATTTTCCTGAGGGTGTATTAATATTGAAGATTACCCAAAAAATATTTTTCCTAATTTGTGCAAAAGTAGTTAGAAAGAGCCCTTTAATCTCTGGATTTAATAGTTCAATATGATCTAAAAACCATTGGGGTAGATCTGATACAGTCCATGGAATAGAAGTGATACTAGGCAATGGGAGAATACACCCTAAATCTGGCTGAGTTTTTCTTTCAGCCACTTGAATCCTGAAAAATGGTTCTTTTGTTTTAAGATCATAATTCTCAGGATGTACTAGCACACAGCTTTTTAAGCCCCATTTGCCTTCAGGGGCATAAACTTTTAATGTGCAAAATTCAGGTGATTCTACAACACAGATGATATCGTTAAATTTCGTATCAGTAAGGCTATACCAACTAGCTAAGAATTCTCTTAAAAGTTCATCTTTATTCCAAGTTAAATCTGTTAGGCATTTTTTCAGTAATTCAATGTGTCTTCTTAATGAGTCCTCAAATGCAATTTTTGGAACTTCATAATTAATCGAAACAGAATCTGTAACATTTACACATAGACTGGCCAAATTGAAATCTTTGGAAGATGTTGTATGCGCTAATCTAGGGAACTGTTGTGGATCTTTTAAATAAAATACGGGCATTGAAGTTATTTCATCAACTTCAAAATGGATGAGTGTAATGACATAACTACCAATAGACACTTTAACTTCTATAGCATCTCGAGCGAATACATTAGCTGTAGATACTGAGTATCCACAGCTTTGTAGATGCTGAATTATTATCTGATAGTTCATGCGCCTTGAGAAGTTCCTACAGACCCAGCTGAAGAAAATACAACTTTAGCTGCTTCATTTTTTGAATTATTTTTAGTTCCTTCAGGGAAGTCTTCACCAAATATTTCTCTTAATAGATCACATTGTTTGGCTTCGTCTGGTTCATCAATGACATTTTGTAATTTGTTTCTCAATGTAGAGAGCTTATTTTTTAATTGAGTTCCTGTATCGACACTACTCCCAGAGAAAATGTCTCTGTATGGAGATACGGGTAAATCTACTTTTACTTTCCATTGACTGTCGTTTTGGTATTGAAAGTAAGTGGAATAATCTAGTATTTGATCGATAGTTTTTTTCAAGGCTTCTAGATCATTTTCAAGGCCTTCATCATTAATTGAACTTTGAAACTTTTCTTTGAGCATTACAGTAAGACCGATCGAAAAAACCTTTCTGCAAGTATCCTCATGGAATTTGATGTTTCTCCATCTTTTTATATATCTAGTTAATCGTTTAAATTGCTGAAGTTTCTGTGTTTCATAAATGCCTGAACTATCTTTAGCATTGACCCAATCAATTAAACCTTTGGGATCTGAATCAGACCACTCTCTATTATTTTCATCAGAATTTTTTTTGCCCACAGCTAATTTGTAATAACCGCTCTCCGATTTACTATAAATAGGGATATCAATATGTAAATCCTCATTTTTATAGTCAGCAGTTACACAGGGTTTTTTAATTTTAGCATTCTTGAAACCTCTATTTTCTAGAATTTCTAAGACAACTTTTTTAGGAATAGTCGGATCTTCCGGGGCATCATTTTCTTTTATAACAATTGCTCTATCAATATCAAAGTCTTTCCCTTTTTCCTTAATCGTAGTACTTGTCGCTAATGATCCTTGAATAAAATCTTCTTGAACAGGATATCCATTTTCTCTAAATTTTTTGCGAATGTCTTCTGTAATGCTATCGTCTTTTTGACGAGCATTTTTATATTCGTCACTTTGACGAGTTATGTAGATATTGCTGTTGAATGTTAAAAATTTACTTTGTAATCCCATTTTTACCTTCTAACTTGATTGTTCATTATGAAATTGATTTTCTATTTGCTTGTTCTAAGCACAATTGTACCTTAGCCAGAATTAGCCAAACTTTTATATTCAATTTCGGATTTAAAATTTTAAAATGCTATGTTTTTTTAAATTTTCCAATAAGAAACCTAGATTTCTTATTGGGTGTTTATAAAAAATTTCTTAATGACAACTTATGTGTCGCTCAATGACATTTTATGCGTCGCAAATGACAACTTATGTGTCGCGTGACGCTAAATGATCTTACCAGCTTAACGCACCACCAGTTTGGTAGTCTGTTACGCGCGTTTCAAAGAAATTTTTCTCTTTACGCAAGTCCATCATCTCAGACATCCACGCAAATGGGTTTGTTACACCAGCGAATTGCTCTGGTAAACCAAGTTGAGATAAACGACGGTTACAGATGAATTTCAAGTATTCTTCCATCATGCTTGCATTCATACCCAATACACCACGTGGCATCGTGTCACGTGCATATTCGATTTCAAGCATTGTACCTTCAAGAATCATTTGAATGACTTCTTGTTGGAATTCAGCAGTCCAAAGGTGAGGGTTCTCAATCTTGATTTGGTTGATCATATCAATACCAAAGTTCAAGTGCATAGATTCATCACGTAGGATGTATTGGAACTGTTCAGCAACACCGTTCATCTTGTTACGACGACCCATACTCAAGATTTGAGTAAAGCCACAGTAGAAGAAGATACCTTCAAGTACACAGTAGAATGCGATCAAGTTACGAAGTAAACGTTGGTCGTTTTCAGGTGTTCCTGTATGGAAATTAGGATCAGTTAAAGATTGTGTATATTTCAAGCCCCATGACGCTTTACGCGCAACACTAGGAATCTCACGATACATATTGAAGACTTCGCCTTCATCCATACCTAAAGATTCAATGCAGTATTGATATGCATGTGTATGAATCGCTTCTTCAAATGCTTGGCGCAAAATATATTGGCGGCATTCAGGGTTTGTAATATGGCGATAGATTGCTAATACCAAGTTGTTTGCAACCAACGAATCTGCAGTTGAGAAGAAACCTAAAGAACGCATTACAATCGTACGCTCATCTTCTGTTAAGCCATTTTCAGACTTCCAAAGCGCGATGTCATGGTTCATGTTCACTTCTTGCGGCATCCAGTGGTTTGCACACCCGTCAAGATACTTTTGCCAAGCCCACTCGTATTTAAATGGAACAAGCTGGTTTAAGTCTGCACGACAGTTGATCATAGCTTTATCATCAACTTGTACGCGCTGAGCACCCATTTCAAGCTCTTCTAAACCTGGTGCAACATCAAGGTTTTCTAAGGCTTGAGATGCTCGAGCCAACGAATCGGTTGGATTTGTTGATCGGATGGTACTGGTTCCAGTGGGTTGTGCAACTGCCACGCGCGGCGATGGTTGCTCTGAATCAGATACCACTTGCGTATTAACCGTTTTTTGCGAGTCGAGGGACGCAGACTTGTGTTCAGGTGCAGTCGGTTTTTGCGTATCATCTTCAAAATCGTCCCAGCTAAGGATAGACATATTTAATCTCACTATAATCTTAATTTATTTACATTGCAGTTTTAAAAAATGAAAATGGCGCATAAGAAACACAGCAAAACAAAAAGGGTAATAATCAATCCCATCATCGCTAAACGTTTGAGATTGATAGTTGCGGGAAGTGAGTTTGGCGTTAATAATTTGCCTGTTTCATCATAAATGGCAATCGCTCTTGCCCCGCTACTTAGCCCTAGCTCTTGTAATGCTCGTATTTCTATTTGTGTTAAACCAAATTCCATTCGCTCCATTGCTTGAATAAACATATAAGGAGCTAAATACTTAAAACCGCCACCACCACGTTTGAGTAACTGCGTTAATGCAGTTTCAGCGATATTAAAATCACCTAATAACGAACGTGGATGTGAAAACTGTGCACATTCAGTTAGATATTCTGTTGAAGATGGATAATGAAGTACTATCCGATCGACATAAATCTGTACTAAAACAGCAGGGGCATTAGCATATCGTTCTAAATCAGGTTGAAGCATAGTTCTACTTCCCAATAAAGCACTTTATTGATCTTGCTGACGCTGTTGTTTCCGAATGGCTAAAAATGCATAGACCATTGGTACATAAAAGAAAATAAAGGCAAAGATTAAAACACCTAGTCCTAACATGTAGTTATGGCTAATATTCAACATAATCTTTGCCTCTTTCCTTTAAATCTTAAATAAACCCTACTTTATTTAAGAAGGGTTTCTCCAAGATCTAATTACTGACAAGCTTCACAATCTGGATTGTCGATTGAACAAGCCATTGGTACTGGAGCTGCTGTTGTGAAACCATCTTCTTCAACTTGAACTTCAGGTTTTTTCTCTTCAACTGCTTGAGCCGCAACGATAGGTGCTTCAATTGTCGCTGGTTTTACTGCATTCAGTGCACCAGTATTAATTGTTGATTTCTCAGCAGAAGTTGCACCTAAAGCTCGGAGGTAATACGTGGTTTTAAGACCGCGTAACCATGCCATCTTATACGTGATGTCAAGTTTCTTACCGTTTGCACCAGCAATGTAAAGGTTCAATGACTGTGCTTGATCGATCCACTTTTGACGACGAGATGCAGCATCTACGATCCAACGTGTATCCACTTCAAACGCAGTTGCGAAGATTGCTTTTAATTCTTCAGGAATCCGTGCAATCTTTTGTACTGAACCTTCGAAGTGTTTCAGGTCATTCACCATCACAGTATCCCACAGACCACGTTCTTTTAATGCACGAACAAGGTAAGGGTTGATTACAGTGAATTCACCAGAAAGGTTAGATTTCACATACAAGTTCTGGAATGTTGGCTCAATTGATTGAGACACACCACAAATGTTTGAAATGGTTGCTGTAGGTGCAATTGCCATCACATTCGAGTTACGCATACCGTCTTTTTGAACTTTAGTACGTAAGCTATCCCAATCTAAACGTTGAGTACGATCAACTTCGAACATACGCTCTGGACGAGACTTCGCAACAATTTCTAAAGAGTCAATTGGCAAGATCCCTTGATCCCACAATGAACCTTTGAATGTTGAATAAGCACCACGTTCGATTGCCAAGTTACTCGAAGTTTCGATTGCATAATAGCTGATCACTTCCATTGATTCATCAGCAAAATCGACTGCTGCATCTGAACCATAAGCGATGCCCATTTCATAAAGTGCATCTTGGAAGCCCATGATACCCATACCCACAGGGCGGTGTTTCATGTTCGAATTTTTCGCTTGTGGTACTGCGTAGTAGTTAATGTCGATCACGTTATCAAGCATACGTACTGCAGTTTTAATGGTACGAGCAAGCTTTTCACGATCTAACACACCACCTTGAACGTGTTGTACAAGGTTAATCGAACCTAAGTTACAGACCGCGATCTCATCTTGGTTTGTATTTAAAGTGATTTCTGTACACAAGTTAGATGAGTGAACTACACCTACATGTTGTTGTGGTGAACGTAAGTTACATACGTCTTTGAATGTAATCCACGGGTGACCTGTTTCGAACAACATCGAAAGCATTTTGCGCCATAAGTCTTTGGCACGTACTTTCTTGTGTAGCATGTTTTCTTGTTTTGCTACAGCTTCGTAGTGTGCATAACGCTCAGCAAATTCAGCACCTGTTAAGTCATGCAAGTCTGGTGTTTCAGAAGGTGTGAATAGTGTCCATTCAGCATCTTCAAATACACGTTGCATAAATAAATCAGGAACCCAGTTCGCTGTGTTCATGTCATGTGTACGGCGACGATCATCACCTGTGTTTTTACGTAGCTCTAGGAATTCTTCAACATCTAAGTGCCAAGTTTCGAGGTATGCACAGACTGCACCTTTACGCTTACCACCTTGGTTCACTGCAACAGCCGTATCGTTGGCAACCTTCAGGAATGGAACAACACCTTGTGATTTACCGTTTGTGCCTTTGATATATGAGTTCAAAGCACGCACAGGTGTCCAGTCATTACCTAAACCACCCGCCCATTTTGAGAGCATAGCGTTGTCACGCATTGCACCATAAATGTCATATAGGTCATCACCAATTGTTGTTAAATAACAGCTTGATAGTTGTGGGCGTAATGTACCAGAGTTAAACAGGGTTGGCGTAGAAGCCATGTAGTCGAAGCTAGACAATAAGTTATAGAACTCAATTGCGCGTTCTTCTTTATTTTCTTCATTGAGCGATAGACCCATCGATACGCGCATAAAGAATAATTGCGGTAATTCGAAACGTACGCCATTTGAATGAATGAAGTAACGGTCAAATAAAGTTTGTAGACCTAAATAAGTAAACTGGTTTGAACGTTCTGGTTGGATCGCTGCTGCCAATTTTGCAAGGTCAAAATCAAGAAGATCAGCAGAAAGAAGATCAAGCTCGATCCCTTTCTTCAAGAAAGTTTCTAAAGCATCATTTTCTAATGTGTCTGTAGATAGACCTAAGAACTCTAAACCTGTGCTCACTAGCTCATTACGTAATAAGCGTGCAGTTACATACGTGTAGTTTGGCTCTTGCTCGATACGAGTACGTGTTGCCATCATCATGGTCGTCGCGATGTCGCTTTCTTTTACGCCGTTGTATAAGTTTTTAACGGTTTCATCGACGATCGCTTGTACATCAATCCCTTCCAAACCTTCACTTGCTGTTTCGATTGTCGCTGTGAGTGCACCGAGGTCTAATGGTTGGAGCTGTCCATGAGCATCAGTGATTTGAAGGGTAGGATGATGGTTCGCGCCTGCTTGCTGACGAGCAGTGGCACGTTGTTCACGATAAATAACGTAGGCACGTGCAACTTTTTGCTCGCCTGTACGCATAAGTGCTAATTCAACTTGGTCTTGAATTTCTTCGATATGAATCGTACCGCCAGAAGGTAAACGACGATTAAAAGTATTGAGTACCATCTCTGTTAATTGAGTGATACGGTCATGGATGCGACTAGAGTCAGCACCTTGTTGACCTTCAACAGCTAAAAAGGCTTTCCCGATCGCAACAGAAATCTTCTCGGCATTAAAAGACGCGATTTCACCAGTGCGCTTAATTACCTGAATTTGACCAGGAGTAGAAGTGATGATGCTCATGTCAGCATAGCTCCATTATCATCTATTTTTATGTTCATAGACCGTTTGAATCGAGCAAAATGTATGCCACGATGTTTGAGGGATAAACACAATACTTAGTGGTTAAAGTTTATTTTCAACACAAGATACGGGATTTTTTACAGCAGATCAATCCTTGACATTTTGGTAAATTTTTTTTCATGTCTTAACTGCTGAATTCACAGGCACATAGCATAACAAAGCCATTAAAAAAGGCTTATAGATAACTCTGTGGATAAGTCAAAAAACAAACACTTAAATTATTTTGGGTGAAGAAAGAAACAAATTGTTTAACATTGGCACAAAATCTATACTAAAAATTCATCCTGTCGGAAAAAGCAGATGAAATTAAAAAATATATTAAAATTCATAATTTTAATAAAAATATAACAAAAGTGCTTAGCCGTGTATCAGTTTGGTGAACGCCTACTTGTTTACAATGTAAACGTGTGTATATTGCAAAACATAAACCAATGTATCTGTCAGATTTTTATAGATAGATTCACTCTAATTGTAGGGGCATACAAATGAGCCAAGAAGAAAAGTTACCAAAGATTTTGATCGTTGAAGATGACGAACGCTTAGCACGCTTAACACAAGAGTATTTGATTCGTAACGGTTTAGAAGTTGGGGTCGAAACAGATGGTAATCGTGCGATTCGCCGTATTATCAGTGAGCAGCCAGATTTAGTTGTATTGGATGTGATGTTACCGGGCGCAGATGGTTTAACCGTTTGTCGAGAAGTTCGTCCACATTATCATCAGCCTATTTTGATGTTAACTGCACGTACTGAAGATATGGATCAGGTACTTGGTTTAGAAATGGGTGCAGATGACTATGTTGCTAAACCAGTTCAACCACGTGTTTTATTAGCTCGTATTCGTGCTTTATTACGTCGTACTGATAAAACAGTTGAAGACGAAGTTGCTCAACGTATCGAGTTTGATGATCTCGTGATTGATAACGGTGGTCGTTCAGTGACTTTAAACGGTGAGCTGGTTGATTTTACGAGCGCTGAATATGACTTATTGTGGTTGTTAGCTTCGAACGCAGGGCGCATCTTATCTCGTGAAGATATTTTTGAGCGTCTCCGTGGTATTGAATACGATGGTCAAGATCGTTCGATCGATGTGCGTATTTCACGTATTCGTCCAAAAATTGGTGATGATCCAGAAAATCCAAAACGTATCAAAACTGTGCGTAGCAAAGGTTATTTATTCGTTAAAGAAACTAACGGGATATAATTTGCGTCTTGCTTTAAATTAGCTTGGATTTATTTCCCTTATGGTAAGTCGAGTACTAAAAAACAGCATTTTCTTGCGAATTTATGCTGGATTAGTGGTTTTAGTTGTTGTTGTTGCCGCATTTTGTTATTTGCTGGTACAGGTCATCAACTATCAACGCGCGCAAGAATATCGTGAATCTCTGACGGATGGTATTTCGTATGTCATCAGTGAGGGGGTATCTCGACAGCCTCAAAAACAACAAAAGCTAGATTGGATTTCTGATGCCTCCGATTTACTAGAACTTCCAATCTACTATGTTGATGCAGCACGTGTAGAGCTTTCTCGTACTGAGAAAAAGCGGATTGCTGAACAGAAATCAGTGGTTCGTTATGATGCCAATAATGGTGTGGGTTATATCATTATTGGCCTGAAAGATGATGCGAAACATTATCTTTATATCAAAGTGGATAAGCTCGGCGAGCGCCAAATGAAGGCATTGCCAATTTTTGTACTGGATTATTTGATTTTTTATCCGGGGCAAGAGCGTGAATATTTAGAAAGAATTAAAAAGCATTTTTACTATCCGATTACGATTGCCAATATTAAAGATATTAATCTAGATTCAGAGCAAATCGGTCGTTTACGTCAAGACCAAAGTATTCTGTTATATAAGGATAGTGCAACTGTACGTGGTACAACGATTTCGATTGTTTCTCCAATGCCAAATCATCCTGCACAAGTCCTTATCTTAGGTCCAGTTCCAATGTTTAATTGGATGCCTTTTCAGCTTTCAGCAGGTATTACCTTATTTAGCTTATTCTTATTAAGTCTAGGTGTTTACGGTTTAATTCTACCGCTTGAGCGGAAAATTCGTCAGGTTCGTTTTGCTTTAAATAAAATGAAGTCTGGTGATTTGTCATTACGTGTTCCGATTGAAGGCACAGATGAAATGGCAAATTTGGCGTCTAGTTATAACAATATGTCAGATCACATTCAGCGGTTGATTGAAGCACAACGTGAATTAATGCGTGCAGTGTCGCATGAACTCAGAACACCTGTGGCACGAATTCGTTTTGGCATGGAAATGTTAGCTGAAGAAGATGACTATAATTATCGAATTCAGCAAGTCGATATGATTGATAAAGATATTGAAGCACTCAATACTTTAATTGATGAAATTATGACTTACGCCAAACTAGAGCAGGGTACGCCATCTTTAGACTTTGAAGATGTAGTATTGGTTGAAGTGCTCGATCAGGTTGCAATGGAAACAGAAGCACTGAAGACTCAAAAAGAAATTGAGTTAATTGCACCGCCATTGTCATTATCTGTAGATGCTGAACGTCGCTATTTGCATCGTGTGGTACAAAACTTGGTTGGAAATGCGGTTCGTTATTGCGATCATAAAGTTCGAATTAGTGGTGGTGTTCGTGCTGATGGTAAGGCATATGTGTGTGTAGAGGACGATGGACCAGGGATTCCAGAGCAAGAGCGCACACGTATTTTTGAAGCGTTTGCTCGTTTGGATGATAGCCGTACACGCGCATCAGGTGGGTATGGTTTGGGTTTATCAATCGTGAGTCGTATCGCGTATTGGTTCGGTGGAGATATTATGGTAGACCAAAGCCCTAACTTAGGTGGCGCACGTTTTACCATGACATGGCCAGCGAAGCGCTATAAACAAAACATAAAAAAATAGTTTTAATTCATTTAAGCTTATGTGAAAAATATAAGAAAGCCAAAGCATCAAGCTTTGGCTTTAATTTTTTTATGAAGCATAAATATTGATTATTCATGAACAGATGAATCAGGTTCGATTAATGGATGACCAGACCTTAAGCCATTCAGTGCATCTATATTAAAATCCAGAAGTAATGAATTATTTTTTACGTCTATTTTATAACTTTTAATCAATGGTTGATCGCCATTTAATGTTTCAACTTTATAGCTATCAGCAATGTTTAGAATACTTTCAAGATTGGTTGTCGTTGCCGCAAAGTCTTCTCTAAAGACTTCATAGATATCTCTTAGGTCGAAAATTGCATTATCAGCATCAGGGTGTTTCCGAATATAACTTTCAATGTGCCGCATCAGCAGTTGTGAAAAAAAGAAATAATCTGAGTCATGTGTATATTCTAAATGCATATTTTTCTCCTTGTTTGCTACTTTTAGAATACCGATCTCTCAGCCAAATAGTGTATAAAGTTAATTAAAGCATGTAGCTGAATTGCAACATATTATGTCGAAATGACAACCTGATTTCGTCCTTGGCGTTTGGCTTGATATAAGGCGTCATCAGCTTGCTTAAAATGATGTTCGATAGATTGTGGGTTTTCTGCCTCGCAGATATAAATTCCTAGACTCACTTGGATATAAAAGTCATTTTGCTGTTCTAATTTGATAGGGGTTTGGCTAATTCTTTTTCTGATGTTCTCAGCAGCTTGATAGGCTGTGTTTGCATCTATATCAGTCATGAAAATGGCAAATTCTTCACCACCTAAACGACCAAGTAAATCATGCGGTCTCAGCATGGTTTGAATGGTCTGGACGCAACTTTGTAGCGCACGATCTCCAATTTGATGGCCATAGTTATCATTCACTTGTTTAAAATGATCGATATCTAACATGAAAAAAGCGGTCGTTTGGGCAGAGTTTTTTGCTTGCTGTTGTAAAAGTTGAACTGACTGTAAAAATTGACGGCGAGTCAGGCTTGAGGTGAGTTCATCATGAGCAATAATATGTTGTAACTCTTGGATTAGCTTCGTTCTCACCATATTAATGCTGGAAACTGTGAGCGGTCCAATCGTCATCATGATTAAACCCAAACGTATAGAAATGGTGTTATTTAAATATCGCTCTGGATAGAGCAGTAAATAGTTTTGTGAGACGTGATAAATAATAAAAGCACAACTCACAGACGTGATAATTGTGACTGGAAAATGATGATAGCGTAAAGCACACCAAATTAATGCGGCAATTGGATAAAGCACTGAACCGGGACCAGTGTCATAGTAAGCGATTACAATTGAAAAAATAACACTAAATAACGGTAGGCTTTCCTGAACAGTAAGCGCTTTAAATTCTTTAATTTGTTGTTTGAACTCTCCAAGCACAGGTGCACTTAGCATAGCAGGGAGGATTAACAAAGCATTTTGAATTTCAGCGGTAAACCAATGTCCGAAATCAATCCAAAATGAACCAAGAGCGAATTTGGTATTAAAGTAGGGAAGGGAAAATGCAGCAAATAAAGAACTTGATACTGCACCCACACAGCAGAAGCTAAATAAGAATAAGTAGAAGTAACCTTGATGCATGGAGCGAATCATTGAGGTTAACTTGATGTAAAGGAAAAGTGCGGTCAGGACATAGCACAAGTTGGCTGTAGTTAAACAGAGGTTGAGCAAAAATGGAGTATCTTGCAAAGTATCCGCAAGCAAGTAGCCTACGATTGCACCGATCAAACTAATCGGGTGCCGTGTTTGTGGAAAACGAATTAGTAAACCCAGTAAAACAGAATTGGCTGGCCAAAACGAAGCAAGAAATGTTAAGTGTCGGGTAGCGATACCGATGAGACAACAAAAAAAGATCACAGCAGCGAAAACGAGAAATAATTGCAAAAGTGATTTAGGCTTTGATGCTGCTATTGATTGAGTCATCCTGACACTTTTCCTTGGAGGAATTAGGTCGGGCTATTATATAAATTTTGTTTAAATTTTCAGCACAAATTTGTATCAATGCAATGATTTAGTTCATGCTGCAATATTTTTGAGCATTGATGACAAGTTGCGGATATTTTTGGCGCAAGAATAAAGAAAAAAATGATCAATATTGGTTAGTCGATTTGATAATTCGATTTTTAAGGGTGAATTTGTAGCGATCTAGGTCGTATCAGGAAATTAATCAACAAAATCATCCTAAAGACTAAAGCGCTTCAACTAGCATGAGAAATTAGAAATCAGGTACAATTGGCGGGATTAATTTTGTGTTTGGTGTATTTGAAGGCCAATACATACATTCTTTGTTAAAAATAGGCCTGCCAGGAGTTATCCCCGCATGAGTGCCATTACTCCATACGATTGGGCGATTATCGCCTTCGTGATCGGCGTTACATTTCTTTGCGTTTTTATGCTTACAGTTCCCTTACTCCTCGGGGGTAAAGCATGGGGGCGTGCGAAGCAAGAGCAGTTTGAATCAGGTGTAGTTGGTGCGGGCGGTGCTCGTATCCGCTTGTCAGCCAAATTCTATTTAGTTGCAATTTTCTTCGTTGTCTTTGACTTGGAAGCTCTTTACCTCTACGCATGGTCGACATCAGTTCGTGAAGTAGGTTGGTTTGGATTTACCACGGTCGTTATTTTTGTTGTGGATCTTTTGATCGCTTTGGTTTATGCAATTTCTGTAGGCGCGCTGAATTGGGCACCTGTAGATCGTCGTAAATCTGCTGGTGTGACAACAAAAATTGGTTCACCGAATATGAATATTGCTGACATTACTCGATTCAATAATATTGAAGAGCTTGTTGTCGATCCTACTGGTCATATTCCAGCACAGTCTTCTGGTCGTGTTAAGTCTAAAACACCGACTACATCATCATTTGAACAGGAGTAAGTCGGGATGAAATATACTTTAACCCGTGCGAATCCAGATGCCGATCAGTATCCATTACAAGATCGTCAAATCGTAACTGATCCTCTTGAGGAAGAAGTGAATAAAAGTGTGATGATGACACGTCTTGAAGATGTGTTGCATACCGCAGTGAACTGGGGACGTAAAAACTCTTTATGGCCTTTTAACTTCGGTACATCATGCTGTTATGTTGAATATGCGACGACTTTAACTGGTGTACATGACTTGTCTCGTTTTGGTGCTGAGGTTATTCGTGCTTCACCACGTCAAGCAGATTTAATGATTGTTGCAGGAACCTGCTTTGTCAAAATGGCACCTGTAATTCAACGTTTGTATGAACAAATGCTTGAGCCTAAATGGGTCATCTCTATGGGTGCTTGTGCGAACTCTGGTGGTATGTACGACATCTATTCTGTAGTACAAGGTGTCGATAAAATTATTCCTGTTGATGTGTACATCCCAGGTTGCCCACCTCGTCCAGAAGCATTGATCCAAGCATTGATGTTACTTCAAGACCAAATTCAACTAGAGCGCCGTCCACTTTCAGCGGTGATTGGTGATGATCTTCAGCCTGTGTATAAGCCAAAGATGATGCCAGAACGCGATCGTAAAAATGCGGAACGTATTGCGGTGAAAAATTTACGCTCTATGGATGAAATTAAATAATTTGAACGATGAATTGTGACATGTCTGAAGAGACATGATCATCGGGAAAATTGCCAGAATTTGTATTAAATAGGAAGCCAAGCCAATGGCTGAAACTGACATTGCTATGCCAGAGTCAACGCAAGTTGATTCACGCCCAGCATTTGCAATCGTAGAAGAGCTCAAAACCAAATTTGGTGAGAACTTCTATGTGCAGGCGACTTTTGAAGAGTTTCCAACAGTCTGGGTTGAGCGCGCACGCGTGCAAGAAGTCCTTATGTTCCTCCGTAAAGTGGAACGTCCTTATGTGATGTTGTTTGACTTATCAGCGGTAGATGAGCGTTTACGTGTTCACCGCGATGGTTTACCAGCATCAGACTTTACTGTGTTTTATCACTTGTTATCGCTTGAGCGTAATAGTGATATTCGTATTAAAGTTGCATTAAATGAAAATGATTTAAGCATCCCAACCGCAACCAATATTTGGCCAAATGCCAACTGGTACGAGCGTGAAGCTTACGATATGTTCGGTATCGATTTCGCTGGGCATCCAATGCTCCGTCGTATCTTGTTGCCAACCTATTGGGAAGGTCATCCATTACGTAAAGAATATTCTGCGCGTGCGACAGAATATACGCCGTATATGCAGAATCAAGCGAAACAGGATTTTGAACAAGAACACCTACGCTTTGTGCCTGAAGACTGGGGTCTAAAACGCGGCAATGCTGATGAAGACTTCATGTTCTTGAACTTAGGCCCTAACCATCCATCTGCACACGGTGCGTTCCGTGTCGTATTGCAGTTGGATGGTGAAGAAGTGAAAGACTGCGTACCTGATATTGGTTATCACCACCGTGGTGTGGAAAAGATGGCTGAACGTCAGACATGGCATTCATTTATTCCTTATACCGATCGTGTTGACTACTTAGGCGGTTGTGCGCAAAACATGCCATATGTGATGGCAGTTGAACAGCTTGCTGGTATTAAAGTACCTGAGCGTGCGCAAGTCATTCGCGTGATGTTAAACGAATTATTCCGTATCAATAACCACTTGTTATTCTGTGGTACAGCGATTCAGGATGCGGGTGGTATGACCCCTGTATTCTATATGTTCGCAGACCGTCAAAAAGTCTATGATATCGTTGAAGCGATCACGGGTTACCGTATGCATCCAGCATGGTTCCGTATCGGTGGTACGGCACATGACCTTCCAAACAACTGGCAAAAACTTGTTAAAGAATTGCTAGAGTGGATGCCAAAACGTTTGAACGAGTATTACACTGCTGCACTTAAAAACTCAGTATTTATTGGTCGTACCCGCAATGTTGCGCAATACGATGCTAAATCTGCGTTGGCTTGGGGTGTAACTGGTACTGGTTTACGTGCGACGGGTATTGATTTTGACGTTCGTAAATATCGTCCATACAGTGGTTATGAAAACTTCGATTTTGATATTCCAGTGGAGTATGAAGGCGATGCATATGCACGTGTCTTGGTTCACTTCCGTGAAATTACTGAGTCGTTGAAAATTATTCAACAGTGCTTGGACAACATGCCATCTGGTCCTTATAAAGCGGATCATCCATTGGCTGTTCCACCACCAAAAGATAAGACATTACAAGATATTGAAACCTTGATTACGCACTTCTTGAGCGTATCTTGGGGTCCTGTCATGCCTGCAGGTGAGTCATCATTTATGACTGAAGTGGTGAAAGGTGCGAGTACTTATTACTTGACTTCAGATAAGTCAACGATGAGTTACCGTACTCGTATTCGTACACCGACCTTCACACATTTGCAGCAAATGCCTTCTGTGATTAATGGAAGTTTGGTTTCTGACTTGATCATTTATTTGGCGACCATTGACGTGGTTATGGCTGACGTGGATCGCTAGGGGTAAACGATTATGATGATTTTGACTGATAAAAAACCTCGTGTGAATGTTGAAGGGATTTTGACTGCTGAAGAAATCCATGACATTGAACATCATATTGATCACTATCCATATCCACGTGCGGCATCATTGGATGCATTAAAATGCGTACAACGTCGTAATGGCTGGGTAGATGACGCTCAAATGAATGCGATTGCGCAATTGTTGACAATCAGTGTGGCGGATTTAGAGGGTGTAGCAACGTTCTATAACCGTATTTATCGCCAACCTGTAGGTCGTCATGTGATTTTGTTATGTGACTCGATTGCATGCTTCTTGATGGGTGCAGAAACTTTAGCAGAAGCATTTCAGCGAGAGTTAGGCATTCAGTATGGACAAACCACAGCAGATGGTCGTTTCACCTTGCTCCCAATTTGCTGTTTAGGCAACTGTGATAAAGGTCCAACGTTAATGATTGATGAAGATACTCACGGTTTAGTGGATGTGTCATCAGTTAAACAGTTATTGGAGAAGTATGTATGAATACTGAACCAAAACCAATTTATGGCGACGGTAATCCAGAAACTCATCCACTCACTTGGCGTTTGAGTAAGCAAGATGCGGTACGCAATGCTGATGAATACGAAGCTTTAGAAGGTTATGCAGGCTTCAAAAAAGCGCTCAGCATGCCACCAAAAGATGTACTTGACGTGATTAAAGCTGCGACAGTTAAAGGTCGTGGTGGTGCAGGTTTCCCAGCAGGAATTAAATGGTCGTTGATGGCACCAAATGATGGTGGTCCACGCTATTTAATTTGTAATGCTGATGAAATGGAACCAGGTACCTTTAAAGACCGTTTGTTGATGGAAAAACTTCCACATCAATTAATCGAAGGTATGTTGATTGCAGGTTATACCCTTGAAGCAACGCATGGTTATATCTTCATTCGTGGTGAATACATCGAAGCAGCTCAATACTTAAATGAAGCATTAGAGCAAGTTCGTGTCAAAGGTTACTTGGGTGAAAACATCCTCGGTACAGGTTGGAACTTTGAGATGTATGTTCACACGGGTGCAGGGCGTTATATCTGTGGTGAAGAAACTGCATTGATTAACTCGCTTGAAGGTCGTCGTGCCAATCCGCGTACTAAACCACCATTCCCACAAGTTGCTGGTGCATGGGGTCGTCCAACGATTGTCAACAACGTCGAAACCTACAATAACTTGCCAGCAATCATGTTGCGTGGGCCAGAGTGGTATATCAACCTTTCTGCACATAAGTCTAAAGATCCAGGTACTAAGATTTATGGTGCATCAGGTAAGGTGAAATTCCCAGGACTTTGGGAACTTCCTTTTGGTACAACTGCACGCGAAGTGATTGAAGATCATGCGGGCGGTATGCGTGACGGTCTAACACTGAAAGCATGGTTACCAGGTGGCGCATCAACAGATTTCTTGGCGGCTGAACATATTGACTTGCCAATGGACGCTGAAAGCATCATGAAAGCAGGTTCACGTTTAGGAACATGTTTGTTGATGGTGGTTGATGAAACCCAATGTATGGTCTCTGCAACGCGTAACTTAGAAGAGTTCTTTGCACGTGAATCATGTGGTTTCTGTACACCGTGCCGTGATGGTTTACCTTGGGCAGTCAAAGCGCTGAAAGCACTCGAAACAGGTACAGGTAAGAAAGAAGATATCGATCATTTACAAGAACTGACTCGTAAATTATGGATCGGTAAAACTTTCTGTGCTCACGCACCGGGTGCGATGGAGCCGCTTATGGGCGCATTAAAATATTTCCGCCATGAGTTTGAAGCAAAGGTTAAAACCCATGCTCCTGCTCTTGACGTAGAACAAGCTTAAGGAATTCGACTATGGCTACAATTCATGTCGATGGAAAATCGTATGAAGTCAATGGCTCTGAAAACTTGCTACAAGCATGTCTCAGCCTTGGTATCGACATCCCGTATTTTTGTTGGCACCCATCCTTAGGTTCTGTTGGTTCTTGTCGTCAATGTGCTGTTACGCAATATAATAATGCGGAAGATACACGTGGGCGCTTAGTCATGTCTTGTATGACACCAGCTGCCGACAATACCTTTATTTCTATTGAAGACAAAGAAGCAACAGATTTTCGTGCATCAATCGTCGAATTCTTGATGACCAACCACCCACATGACTGCCCAGTCTGTGAAGAAGGTGGTCACTGTCATTTACAAGATATGACGGTGATGACGCAACACGATCGTCGTCGCTATCGCTTCACGAAGCGTACCCATCATAACCAAGAGTTGGGTTCGTTTATTGCACATGAAATGAACCGCTGTATCGCGTGCTATCGTTGTGTGCGTTACTACAAAGATTATGCGGGTGGTACAGACTTTGGTGTCTATGCCAATGCATCACGTGTTTATTTCGGTCGTCCAGAGTCAGGAACTTTAGAGTCTGAATTTTCTGGTAACTTGACTGAAGTCTGTCCGACTGGTGTATTTACTGATAAGACGCATTCAGCACGTTATAACCGTAAGTGGGACATGCAATATGCACCAAGCGTATGCCAAGGCTGTTCTTCAGGTTGTAACATCTCACCGGGTGAGCGTTATGGCGAAATCCGTCGTGTTGAAAACCGTTTCAATGGTTCAGTGAATCAATACTTCCTGTGTGATAAAGGTCGTTTCGGTACAGGTTATGTGAATCGTGCAGATCGTCCACGTCAACCACAGTTCCGTAATGGTGACGCTGTTACAACAGTGAGTGTGGATCAAGCACTTGATCAAGTTATTGCTCAACTAAAAGGCAAAAAAGTATTAGGTGTTGGTTCGCCACGCGCAAGCTTGGAATCAAACTATGCGCTACGTCAATTGGTTGGACAAGACAACTATTCAACTGGATTGTCTCAAAAAGAGCAAAATCTGGTTGAATTAGCTGCATCAATCATGCAAACACAGGGTATTTACAACCCGAACATGCGTGAAATTGAAAGTTACGATGCGGTGTTGATCTTGGGTGAAGACTTAACTCAAACTGCGCCACGTATGGCTTTATCGGTTCGCCAAGCAGCGAAAAATAAAGCAAAAGAAATGGCAGCTAAAACACGTACACCAGATTGGTTGGCAGAGCCTGTACAACGTATTGGTCAAGATGCTAAATCTCCAATCTACATTCTTGCTGCAACGCAAACACGTTTAGCGGATGTGGCAACAGGTGAAGTAGTTGCATCGCCAAATGACATTGCACGTTTAGGTTTTGCGGTGGCTGCTGCGCTTAAAGGTGAAGCACTGACGGGTTTGGCTGATGATGCAAAAGCATTTGCACAAACGATTGCAGATACCTTGAAAGCAGCGAAAAAGCCTTTGATTATTTCTGGTACGAGTTTACAAGATCCTGCGATTATCGAAGCGGCTGCACAGGTTGCACAAAACTTAGGTGAAAATGCAGGTTTATCATTGACTGTTCCTGAAGTGAACTCAATGGGCTTGGCATTGTTCGGTGGCTTAAGTCTAGAACAAGCATTTGCACAAGATTATGATGCCGTAGTTGTGGTTGAAAATGACCTAACTCGTCGTTTGCCAGTCGCTCAAGTAAAAGCTGCGCTTGATAAAGCTCAAACTGTGATCGTATTGGATCACAGCGAAACTGAGACTGTGAAGCTTGCAGACATCGTTCTTTCAGCAGCAAGTTTTGCTGAAGGTGATGGCACTGTAGTGAGTCAAGAAGGTCGTGCACAACGTTTCTATCAAGTGTATGACCCAAGCTACTACAAGCCTGAATATGCGATCAAAGAATCATGGCGTTGGTTACATGCTGTTGAGACAGGTCTTAAAGGTAAAGCAGTCGATTGGACATTGCTTGATGATGTAATTGATGACATCGTGAAGAATGTTCCAGTACTTGAAGCGATTCAAGATGTTGCACCAGATGCAGGTTATCGTGTTCATGGTTTGAAAATTGCACGTGAGCCACGTCGTTACTCAGGTCGTACTGCAATGCGTGCACCGTTATCGATTCACGAGCCAAAACAACCAACCGATCCAGATTCAGCATTAACATTCTCTATGGAAGGTTATGTGGGTAATCAGACAGCATCGTCTTTAGTACCTTTCGCATGGGCTGCGGGTTGGAACTCGCCACAAGCGTGGAACAAGTACCAAGATGAAGTCGGTGGTCATTTAAAAGGTGGTGATTCGGGTGTGCGTTTATTCGATCGCTTAGCAAAACGTCCTGCACGTAGCTATGTTGCACCTACTGCCGTGGTTGTGAATCCTGAAAGTTTCCGTCTTGTGCCAATGCACCATATCTTTGGTTCTGGTGAATTCACCATTAAAACACCAGCAATGGAATCACGTATTCCTGAAGCGATGTTTGCCGTGGGTGAACATGATGCGACGCGCTTAAATGTTCAAGATGGTCAACGTATTACCGTGAAAGCAGGCGAAACAAGCATCAGCTTACCTGTACAAGTCATCGAATATTTACCAACAGGCTATATTGGTTATCCAATTGGTCTAGCACCAACCGTTTCATTGGCAGAGCCTGTGTCTGTGGCAGTAGGAGTGTAATTCATGAATCAAGAAATTATACGTCAAACTCCACTTTGGGCTGAGAACTGGCCAATCGCTTATTCAGTGATTCAAGCAGTTGTGATCCTGTTGGTGGTAGTTTTGGTTGCCGCGTTAATGTCATTTATTGAGCGTCGTCTCTTGGCATTATGGCAAGACCGTTATGGTCCAAACCGTGTTGGTCCGGGTGGTATGTTCCAGATCGTTGCCGACATGCTCAAGATCATGTTCAAAGAAGACTGGACACCAAAGTTTGCCGACAAGCTGACTTTTCGTTTAGCACCAGCAGTTGCGATGGCAACTGCGGTACTTTCGTTTATGGTCATCCCAGTAAGTCCTACACTGGGCGTTGCGGATATGAGTATCGGTCTATTGTTCTTTATGGCAATGGCTGGTATCGCAGTTTATGCAGTGCTGTTTGGTGGTTGGGCATCTAACAACAAATACTCGTTACTCGGTGGTCTTCGTTCTGCTGCTCAAACTATTTCTTATGAAGTGTTCTTGGGTATCTCATTGATGGGTGTGGTTGCGATTGCAGGCTCATTCAACCTACGTGAAATTGTTGAAGCTCAACGTGATGTTTGGTTTGTTATTCCACAATTTATTGGTTTTATTATCTTTGTTATTGCTGGTGTTGCAGTGACGCATCGTCATCCATTTGACCAACCAGAAGCTGAGCAAGAATTGGCGGAAGGTTATCACGTTGAATATGGTGGGATGAAGTGGGGGATGTTCTTCGTTGCGGAATACGTCAACGTGGTTTTAATCTCTGCACTGATCGTAACGTTATTCTTCGGCGGATGGCTTGCACCATTTAACTTAGAAATTCCATTTGTTCCACCAGTTTTTTGGTTCGTGATTAAAACAGCATTCTTTGTAATGATGTTTGTATTGGCGCGTGGTTCTTTAATGCGTCCACGTTATGACCAAGTGATGAACTTTGGTTGGAAAGTTTGTTTGCCATTGGCGTTGGTCAACTTGTTAGTGACTGGTGCTGTGATTCTGATGAATCAGGCCTAGGACAGCAGGGAGTACAAAATGTATAAAATTCTAGCTGGATTTGGATCGATTGTCCGTTCGTTGTGGATGGTGTTTAGCCATGTAACACGTAAACGTGACACGATTTTATATCCAGAAGTACCAGCTGAACAAATTGTGCCTCCACGCTTTCGTGGTCGTATCATCTTGACGCGTGATCCAGATGGTGAAGAGCGTTGTGTGGCATGTAACCTTTGTGCGGTTGCATGTCCTGTTGGCTGTATTTCATTACAAAAAGCGGAAAAAGAAGATGGACGTTGGTATCCAGAATTTTTCCGTATTAACTTTTCACGCTGCATTTTCTGCGGTATGTGTGAAGAAGCTTGTCCTACAACTGCAATTCAGATGACTCCAGATTTTGAACTTGCTGAATATGTACGCCAAGACTTGGTTTATGAAAAAGAAAACTTATTGATTTCTGGCCCAGGCAAATATCCTGACTATAACTTCTACCGTGTCACTGGTATGGCAGTAAATGGTAAGGAAAAAGGTCAAGCACAAAAAGAAAGTGCACCAGTTGATGTACGGAGCTTATTACCATGATGTGGCCATTTTATTTGATGGCACTTGTGGCCATCGTATCGACAATTCGTGTTGTGACAAATACGAATCCCGTACATGCTCTTTTAAGTTTAATCGTTTCTTTACTTGCTGTTGCTGGTATTTTCATGATCGTAGGTGCGCCTTTTGCTGGTGCACTTGAGATTATTGTTTATGCTGGTGCAATCATGGTCTTGTTCGTCTTTGTGGTCATGATGTTGAACCTTGGACAAGATACGATTGAACAAGAACGTAAATGGTTAACTTCTGATGCATGGGCATATCCTGCATTAATGAGTTTCTTATTGGGCTTGGTTTTGGTTTGGATGTTGGGTGGAGAATACACCACGATTTCTGCACCATTAGGTACAGAAATTGTAGGTCCTAAAGCAGTTGGTCAAGCATTATTTACTCACTATCTATTATTGGTAGAAGTTGCCGCGATGTTATTGCTTGCAGCCTTAGTTGCTGCATATCACCTTGGCAAACGTGAACCAAGTGCAGAAGAGGATAAAGAATAATGGGACACATCCCTTTAGAACATGGTTTGATTGTTGCAACCATCCTTTTTGCACTCGGTTTTTACGGTGTAATGGTGCGACGCAACCTATTATTTATGCTAATGAGCCTTGAAGTGATGATGAATGCTGCTGCATTGGCATTTGTTTTGGCAGGTAGTGTTTGGGCTCAACCAGATGGACAAGTGATGTTCATTTTGATCCTAACGCTTGCAGCAGCAGAGGCGTGTATTGGTCTTGCGATCGTCCTTCAGTTTTATCATCGCTTCCATCACTTGGATGTGGATGCTGCTAGTGAGATGCGCGGATGAGTACATTATATTTAACCGTTTTATTCCCGCTCATTGGTTTTATCCTGTTAGCGGCAGGGCGTAACAAACTGTCTGAAAATGTCGCTGCCATTATTGGTGTCGGTTCAGTTGGTTTATCTGCGTTATTTGCTTTAATCGCTGGCCTTGCATTTACCAGCAGTGGCCAAACTGTTTTTGTTCAACACTTATGGACGTGGTTCAGTGTTGGCGGTTTTGAGCCAGGCATCAGCTTGCACCTCGATGGTTTGTCATTATTGATGACAGGTATGATCACAGGTGTTGGTTTCCTGATTCACATCTTTGCATCATGGTATATGCGTGGTGAAGAAGATTACGCACGTTTCTTCTCTTATTTCAACTTGTTCGTTGCCAGCATGTTGTTGTTGGTACTCGGCGATAACTTGGCGTTATTGTTCTTAGGTTGGGAAGGCGTAGGTCTGTGTTCATACCTCTTGATTGGTTTCTACTACTCAAACCCTGCAAATGGTTGGGCAGCAATTAAAGCATTCACCGTAACACGTGTGGGTGACGTTTTCTTACTCATCGCATTGTTCTTGCTTTATCAACAGTTTGGTACGTTGAATACACAGTACATTGTTGAACATGCAGCGACTGTGATGACGCAAAGCTCATCATTGTCGATTTGGACAGCATTGATGTTGTTCTTAGGTGCGGCAGGTAAATCAGCGCAAATTCCATTACAAACTTGGTTAGCTGATGCGATGGCTGGTCCTACACCAGTATCTGCATTGATCCACGCTGCAACAATGGTGACAGCGGGTGTGTACTTATGCTGCCGTATGTTCTCTGTGATGGAAATGGCACCAGAAGTAATGCAGTTCATCTCGATTACAGGTGCTGTGACTTTGCTGGTTGCTGGTTTTGCCGCATTGGTTCAAACCGATATCAAACGTATCTTGGCTTACTCAACCATGAGTCAGCTCGGTTATATGTTTATGGCGGTGGGTGCTGAGGCGTATCAAGCTGGTTTATTTCACATGCTTGCTCACGCATTCTTCAAAGCATTATTGTTCCTTTCTTCAGGTGCAGTGATTCTTGCATGTCATCACGAACAAAACATTTTCAAAATGGGTGGATTACGTAAAAAGATTCCATTTGTATTCTGGTGTTTCGTAATAGGTGGTGGCGCATTAGCTGCACTTCCAATCGTAACAGTTGGCTTCTTCTCTAAAGATGCGATCTTGGGTGCAGTATATGCACAGTCTACGATTGCAAACCTTCCACTTTATAATACGTTGTATTGGGTGGGTGTTGCTGGTGCATTCTTAACGTCTATCTATACGTTCCGTTTAATCTGGGTGGTATTCTTTGGCGAAGAAAAAACCCATGCACATGCCATTCATGGCGTGACTTACTGGGCACCGCTTGCAATTCTTGCGACCTTATCAACAGGTATTGGTTATTTCTTACAAGCACCTGTTGCAAAATTATTGACTGCTGCAAGTATTCCAAGCTTTGTTGTTCCTGAAGCTTTAGAAGAAGCTGTTGCACATGCAGAACATTTAGCAAGTGGTGTTGCCCTTGTTGGTTTAGTTGTTGGTATTTTCTTATTTGCCTTTGCGTATGGTGCGGTTAAATCATTTGCTCAAACGTCTTTGGGTTCTGGTTTAGCACATATTTGCCGTACCGCATTTGGTTTTGATGCTTTGTATGACATCGTTTTTGTAAAACCATATTTATTGATTGCGAAAATCTTAGGTCGTGATCCAATTGATGGTTTATGGTTAGTGCTACCTGCACTTGTGAAAGGTGGTAATAGCTTTACAAGTTCGCGTCAAACAGGTTCATTGCGTGAATACGCATCAAGCATGTCACTCGGTGTAGTGGTGTTATTGATGATCTTGATCGTGATTCAGGTTGTGGGGAAATAAAATGGAAAACAATTTAATTTTACCCGCACTGATTTTAGTTCCTTTCATTGCTGGTTTTATTTGTTGGTTGGTTGATAAATTTGACCAACATTTGCCACGCTGGATTGCCTTGATTGGTATGCTCATTACCTTTGGTTTGGGTATTGCACTATGGCAAACTGGTACATATAGCTACGAGTTGGGCGGTAAAGTCCCAACTTGGGCTGCTGAATTCCATCTCCCATGGATTCAGACTTTAGGGATCAGCATTCACTTGGCTGTGGATGGTTTATCTCTACTCATGGTTTTACTTACAGCGTTACTTGGTGTGCTTGCTGTTGGTTGTTCATGGGGTGAAATTCAAAAGAATGTTGGTTTCTTCCACTTAAACCTCCTTTGGAGTTTAGGTGGGGTCATCGGTGTATTCCTTGCAATTGACTTATTCTTGTTCTTCTTCTTCTGGGAGATGATGCTTGTACCAATCTATTTCTTGATTGCGTTATGGGGACACTCAGGATCAAATGGTCGTTCACGTGTTTATGCTGCAACTAAATTCTTCTTATATACACAAATCGCTGGTTTAATTATGTTAATCGGTATCTTAGGCTTAGTGGTCTATGGATATATGATGACAGGTATGATTGGTTTTGATTACAGCTACTTATTGGCTGTTGCAAACCACTTACCACCAGAAGTTGCATATGCATTTATGTTGTGTTTCTTTGTTGGTTTTGCAGTTAAATTACCGGTATTCCCATTACACGGTTGGTTACCTGATGCACATGCACAAGCACCAACAGCGGGTTCTGTGGACTTGGCTGGTATTTTGATTAAGACAGCAGCGTACGGTCTACTTCGTTTCGTAATTCCATTCTTCCCAGCAGCGTCAGCTCAGTTTGCTGATATTGCAATCATTTTGGGTTTGATTGGTATTTTCTACGGTGCATTCTTAGCCTACCAACAAACAGATATGAAACGTCTGCTTGCGTATACGTCTATTTCACACATGGGTTTCATTTTACTTGCAATCTACGCAGGTAATATTCTGACTTTCCAAGGTCTGATGATCATGATGTTGGCACATGGCTTGTCATCTGCTGCATTGTTCATTATGTCTGGTCAAGTGTATGAACGTTTACATACCCGTGATTTACGTTTAATGGGTGGTCTTCGTGGCCAACTGCAATACTTGCCATTCTTCCTGATGTTCTTTGTTGCAGCGCTTGTTGGTGTACCAGGTCTAGGTAACTTTATTGGTGAATTCTTGATTCTTATGGGTTCATTTAAAGCTTATCCAGCCTTCACCATCATTGCTGCAGTAAGTTTAGTATTTGCAGGTCTTTACGGTCTGATTCTGATTCACAAAGCACTTTTTGGCGAACCAAATGCTGAACAAAAGCAACACTACACGAGTCCACTGAAAGATTTATCAGTACGTGAAGTTAGTATTTTGATGATCTGTGTGATTGGTTTACTTTGGTTAGGACTTTACCCACAGACATTCTTGGATATGTCACATTCAAGTATGCAGTGGTTAGTCAATAGTTATATGCCAGTACAAGAAGTTGTCGAAACTGTTCAACAGACTGCGACTCAACTTGAACAAGTGGAGATGCGATAAACCATGAACTTCACACTTTCTTTTTCTGAGCTTATGCCACTTGCCCCAGCGATGATTGTGGCATTGACTGCAGTTGTTGTGATGTTATTGATTGCGATTAAACGTAATCATAATCTGATTGCAACAACGACAGTTGTGGGTCTAAACCTTTCTGCAATTCTAATTGCATATACCATGTTTAGCGGGCATTTTGTCCCTGCGAACGTGATGGGCATGTTTATGGTTGATCCATTTACCATGCTCTACCAATTCCTGATTTTGATTGCTGCTTTGGCTTGTAGCACGCTTTCACATGCTTACATTGAAACGTACAAAGATAATCGTGAAGAACTTTATATCTTGTTACTTTGTTCTGTAGCAGGTGCAATGCTATTGGTTGCAAGTTCTCATTACGCTGCTTTCTTCATTAGCTTAGAGTTAATGTCAATTCCTGTGTATGGTATGTTGGCTTACACGCATCAACGTAGCCAATCTTTAGAAGCGGGAATTAAGTATCTTGTACTTTCAGCAACTGCATCTGCGATGTTGTTGATGGGTATGGCATATATCTATGCATATACAGGCTCATTGTCATTCTATGATTCTGTTCAAGCTTTGATGACTGCGATCAAGCAACCAATGGTGCTATTAGGTCTAGGTCTCATTATCTTTGCTGTTGCATTTAAGCTTTCACTTGCACCATTCCATAAATGGACGCCTGATGTGTATGCAGGTGCACCAGCACCTATGGCGACATTCTTGGCAACGGCTGCCAAAGTTGCAACGATTGGTTTATTTGTACGTTACTTATTAAGTTCTGGTGCAATCTTAGTTGAATCAATAGTGACTGTTTTGACAGTCATTGCTGTGTTATCAATTTTGGTCGGTAACTTACTTGCAGTACGTCAAGTTAACTTAAAACGCATCCTTGGTTATTCATCAATTGCACACTTTGGTTACTTGTTGATTGCTTTGATTAGTATGACTTATGCAAGTTTAGGCAGTGTAACGGTTTATGTGATTACTTATGTATTTACAACAATCGGTGCATTTGGTGCAGTTGCGTTAATGTCTAGTCCATATAACAACGTTGATGAAGCACAAAGTCTTGCAGACTACCGTGGTTTGTTCTGGCGTCGTCCGATCTTGACTGCAACATTGACCGTGATGATGTTGTCATTAGCAGGGATCCCATTAACTGCAGGTTTTATTGGTAAATTCCTTGTGGTAATGGCTGCTGTAACAACTCAACATTGGTTCTTGGCTGCAATGGTCGTTGTCGGAAGTGGTATTGGCTTATATTACTACTTACGTGTGATGATCGTAATGTATATGACACCACCAGAAACACCTCGTATTGATGCTGACGCACATTGGGGAACTAAAGTTGGTGGTATCATGGTACTCGGCGCAGCATTGCTTGTATTATTACTCGGTATCTATCCAGATCCAATGATCAATTTGGCATTGAAGTCAGAAATTCTTTCTCCATTGCATTTCATGTTGTCTCAACAACAATAATGATTTGATTTGTACAAAAAAGCCTCCAAAATTTGGGGGCTTTTTTTAATGAAGAGTAAAAAAACACTCTATAATACTCAAAGATTAATATTAGTTAGGTACTCACTCGTGTCGATTCAAGAAATTCGCCATCCGCTTATTCGTCATAAACTTGGTTTATTACGCCGTTCAGACATTAGCACAAAGAACTTCCGTGAATTGGCGCAAGAAGTCACGATGTTACTCACTTATGAAGCAACAAAGGATCTTCCTGTTGTTGATCATGAAATTGATGGTTGGGCAGGTAAAGTTTCGACTCAACGTATTGCAGGTAAGAAGATTACAATTGTACCGATTCTACGTGCTGGAATTGGTATGCTTGAAGGCGTACTGAGCTTGATCCCAAGTGCCAAAGTGAGTGTCTTGGGTTTAGAGCGTGATGAGGCGACTTTAGAGGTTCGTACTTACTATAAAAAATTAGTACCTGATGTTGCCAATCGCTTAGCGATGATTATTGATCCAATGCTCGCAACGGGTAATTCACTTATTGCGGCAATTGATGTGCTTAAAGCAAGTGGTTGTAAAGATATACGTGTTATGGTTTTGGTTGCTGCACCTGAAGGTGTTGCAAAAGTAGAAGCTGCGCACCCTGATGTACGTATCTATACAGCATCAATTGATCAAGGTTTGAACGAGGATGGTTATATCGTTCCAGGTCTTGGTGATGCGGGTGATAAGATATTTGGTAGTGTTCAAAAAGATTAATTTTTGAAAATATGCTTAAAACAGAGACTTAATCCAACCGTACGGTTTTCAGGGGAGGATTTAAAGTCTCTTTTTTTATATACTGAAATACAGTACTTGCAAAATTAGGTGAATGTCATGAAAAAAGAATTTTATCAGGGAAAAGTTAAACAATATAATCCAGACAAAGGGTTTGGTTTTATTGCAACTGCTGAAGGCGAGATCTTTTTTCATATTTCAGATTTTCCTGCATCGGAAGGTGAGCCGAAACGAAATGAAAAAGTAAAATTTGTAGCTCTAGAAAATAATGGAAAATTTAAAGCCGTACAAATTGAACGAGTAGATCCGAATCCTGCAAAAACTAAAAAAAATAAAATATTGGCTCATAATGAATCGATTACAACTGAATTATTATCAAACTTTCGACGTTAGGATAATGCATGATGAATCGCTCATCAGCAAATAAAAATACTTGCTTTTACTTTATCGCTGTCCAACAGGACAGCATTATTTTTTGTGATGATGTCAAATTTGATATATTACGTGGTGAATTTTTTGGGGTAATGTGATGCTAAAAACTGGAACAATTAAAAAATATAATAAAGAGTGGGGTTTCCGTTATGCAAAGTGATATTGATATTGTAGTTACTCAAAGTAAGACTTTGGAAGCATTGCTAGAGCAAAAATTTGGAGCTACTGGGCGTGGGTTGCATGAAAAATTGAGTAGTATTGAATATCAGCTTGAAACTGGGCTGGTGAAGAATATACGTTGGATAGCCACTATGCGTAATAAAGTGGTACATGAAAACTTCCAATTAACCAATCAAAATGACTTTTTAAGAAGTTGTCAGCGTGCTTTAGAGGGTTTGCAAAACACCCAAAATACTTTAAGAATTGTGGATAAGATCCAAGAAATTAATACTGTACCTGTAAATTCTTCATCACGAAATTCATATAACACAACACCCAAACGTATCATATCTCATTCAAGACGAAAAACTAAACGAAAGAGTGAATCAGGTGGTTTTTTTGGGACAATCATTACAGTCATTATTTTTGGCATAATCGGCTATTTTGTGTATGGTTTTATTCAAGACTCTTTGCATCGTAATGAATTGACAAATCAGCCTGTAATACAGGAAACCTTAAAAATAGCCAATACTCAAGCAGTAAATAGCAACCCCGATCATTTTCAATGTGATGGTCGAAAACATTGTTCTCAAATGCGATCACTTGAAGAGGCACGTTGGTTTGTAAGAAATTGCCCAGATACAGAAATGGATGGAGATCATGATGGCGAGCCATGTGAACAACAATTCTGATGATAAAAAAAGATCAGGCTTAAACCTGATCTTCACAAAAATGTAAAAAGGCTTTGAGTCCAGGACCTTGGTATTTTTGACGATGCACTAACATGTACAATGGGCGAGTTAATTGCCAATAAGGTGTATTAAGAATAACCAGTTGACCTTTCTCCTCCAGCGGTTCGATCGCGAGTCTTGAAACACAAGACATCCCTAAACCACCAGCAACAATTTTTAAGATCGCTTCATTATGACCGAGGGTTAAACGGATATTGGCATCTGGTAGATCTTGCAGAATCGCATTGTCAAAAACTTCACGTGTACCTGAGCCTTCTTCACGTAAAATCCATTCAACCTCATGGAAATCTGCTGGTGTAATTGGGCGATCTAACTTTGCTAGAGGATGATCAGGCGCACAGCAAACAGCAAGTTCATCATCTCGCCAATGAATACATTGCAATTGAGGCAAATGACAAGAACCTTCGATCAAGGCTAAATCAAGCTGAAATTGATTCACTGCTTCAATCATTTGGCGAGTATTGCCGACTTGTAATTGAAGATGGGCTTGAGGATGATGCTGTAAAAATTCAGCCATGAGATCAGGCATTAAATAATCACTGATCGTTAAGGTTGCACCTAAACGTAAATCAATGCTTTGCAGTTCACCTTTAGCAGCTTGTTCAAAGGATTCGCAGCGACCTAAAATTTCTAAAGCTTGAGGCAATAAAAAACGCCCCAAATCATTCAGTTGTAAACGCTTGCCTAAACGGTCAAATAAAGGCGCACCTAAGCCATCTTCTAAATCAGCTAAAGCCATACTTGCTGCACTTTGTGTCAGTCTGACAGCATCACTCGCTTTGGTTACTGTTCCTTCTTGTGCAACCGCCACGAAAACAGCCAATTGGCGTAAGGTCATGCGCATGTTAAATAGCCTTAATGTTTTGAGTATCCATCAATTATTCGATCATGCTAACATGAGCCTACTGTTTCGTGCCACGTTCAAATCATGTCAATTGAAAAATTTAGCGTAGAAAAAGTTCTATCTGTTCATCGTTGGGCCCACAATCTTTTTAGTTTCACCATGACTCGACCTGCTCATTTTAAATTTACAGCAGGGCAGTTTGCGCGAATTGGTTTAATGGTTGATGGTGAGTTAGTTGTAAGAGCTTATTCTGTTGTTTCTTCGCCGTTTGATGAAACTTTAGAATTCTTTTCGATTGTTGTTCCTGATGGTGCATTTACGTCAAATTTGCAACACCTTAAAGTCGGTGATGAACTTTATTTAGATAAAATATCTTATGGTTATTTGACTTTGGCAAGATATCAACAACCTTTACCACAAGATCTTTGGCTATTGGGGACTGGTACTGGACTTGCACCATTTCTATGCATGTTACAAGACTTTGAAACTTGGAATAAATATAAACATATTCATCTAGTTTATAGCGTTCGTACAGAGTCCGAGTTGGCTTATGTGGAACGTATTGAAGAAATCGCTGCATCATTTGGTGAAGGGCATTCTGGATTTAAATTCATTCCAATTGTTACCCGTGATCCCCAAGCCGCATTACATGATCGACTCCCAATTTTAATTGGTAATGGTGAATTAGAAAAAGCAGCAGGATTAGCTTTGAACCCTGCAAGTAGTCATGTGATGTTGTGTGGTAATCCTCAGATGGTTGAAGATACAAAAGAGGCACTAAAACAACGAGGTTTAACGATGAATCGTCGTGGTGAAGGTAATATTGCAGTAGAGAATTATTGGTAGTTGTATGGTATGGATATGTCTTAATGTACAAACATATCCATAAATTCACGGATTTCTTGAATTGCAGTATCGACATCAGTGGTCAGCCATGTCGGTTCAAAAATACCAATATAATGTTCTAAACGGTCTTGAGGAACAACAAGGCGAACAGGGCAATCTTCTTCGAGTAAGCGCCAAGGTAAAATAGGCACTTCATTGTCTAAAAAAGGTTGTACATTTCGAATATCGATAATCATTGCATTTACACAATCAGGTAAAGGCATGACGGAGAATTCTTCAGTGCGACGACGGAAGTATTCTAAATCTCCCCATTTTAAGATATAGCTTGGCTTATTGAACTCAATAATTCCTATTAAATGTTCATCACGTGTGTGATGTAAAAAACATTGATGAGTAACATCCGTGTCTAAATCAAGAGAAACACTTTGTTGACTATAGGACATAAAGCAAAACATGTGAGAAACGAAGCCAACTAGTATAGCTTATTTTTAGCGTATTCTAAAACCGACTATATTTTAAACAAAAAAATAAATAAAAAAAGTAGAGTTCTGCAAACACAGCAACGATAGTCCGAATCTTTTTCACACAATGCAACATTGAGTATTGCTAAGATAAAAGCCTAACAAATAAAAGGATGAGGGCTGCTATGATGCATGATTTTAGTAAGCCACAACCTCATGTGGCAAGTAAGGAAGAAATTGCACGTAAAAGGAAATTACCAGTCTATATGTTATTAATAGTTGGAATTTTTCTCATAGCGTTGCTTGTATTTATGATCGCCGATCATTCAGCAAATCCAACTGCTCAAGTGATGATGTCAAATCTGCAGTCTGTACTTCTGAATGCTTAAATGGCTTTGACCAAAACAATTTATCTAAAAGCTCATTAGTGTGAACTAATGAGCTTTTTTGCAAAATTATGAGTGCTTTTTGTTGTATTAGTGATGCTGTTGATTGATTGAAAAATCGACAAAAACTAAGGTGATAAACATTCATAGTTTGTGTGTTTCAACATAGAACAGTGATGGGTGATTTATATCAAGATTTAAAAATACAATATAAGGATAACTCGCATGAATGAATTTTTTAATGATCCCTCTCATCGAGGGGGATTTGATGCCATGTATTACTGGGATCAATTTCATCCAATTTTTGCAGCAATTGTGATCTTACTGGTGGGTTGGATTATTGCCTTAGTCATTGCCGCAGGTGTAAAGCGGCTATTGCAAAAGCTTGATACCAATCATAAGTTATCTTCGGCAACTGGTCGTACACCCAATATTGAAAACTTGGTTTCCAAATTGGTGTTTTGGTTTGTCATGATTCTCGCTGTGGTTGGCTCACTCAATGTTTTAAATATTAGTGGTGTAAGTGACCCGTTTAGCAATATGGTAGGACGAGTACTTGCTTATATACCAAACTTATTTGCAGCCGTTGCAGTAGGATTTATTGGTTGGATTGTGGCGCGTTTGGTACGTGCTGGATTGACCAACGTATTATCTAGAACAGAATTAGATGAGAAGCTAAGTAGTGAAGTTGGTGTTAACGCTTTAAGTAGTAATATCGCAGAAATTTTTTACTGGTTGGTTTTATTACTATTTCTACCAATTGTGCTGTCTATTTTAGGTTTAACAGGACTGCTGATTCCCGTACAAAACATGGTAAACGAAGCGATTGCTTATCTGCCTAATTTGTTTATTGCGGGTGTGATCATTTTTGTAGGTTATATTCTCGCCAAAATTGTGCGTGGTATTGTTGAGGGATTAAGTAATAGCTTGGGACTACAAACTCAAGCTGAAAAAGTAGGATTATTTAAAAACTCAAATGTATCGAAATTTTTAGGCTCATTTGTGTTTGCAATCATTGTCATCACAGCGTTGATCGTGGCATTTGAAGCTTTAGGAATCCAAGCGATTTCTCAACCCGCAACAGCGATGTTGAATGAAATAATGTATGCAATTCCACAAATTATTGCAGCAGGTTTAATTCTAATCGTTGCCTATATTGTTTCTCGTTTTGTTGGGCGTTTAGTCGCTGAACTGATTTCAGGGGCGGGAATTGATGAAATTCCAATGAAGCTTGATTTGCAACGATTCCTTGGGCAAACACGTGTTTCCGATATCATCGGTTATTTGATTGTATTTTTTACCATGTTGTTTGCAATCTCTGAAGCTGCGAACCGCCTTGGCTTAGAGCAAGTAAGTGTTCTAATTGCGATGTTTATTCAGTTTGGTGCAAGTATTTTACTTGGTGCTGTAATTTTAGTTATTGGATTTTGGCTCGCGAATGTTGTGGCTAAAGTGGTACAACGCGGTGAATACAATAGTTCACGTTGGTTAGCAAACCTAGTTCGTATTTTAATTATGGGCTTAGTGATTGCGATGGGTCTAAAAGCCATGGGTATTGCGGATTCAATTGTGAATTTGGCTTTTGGTTTGACGCTTGGTTCAGTTGCAGTTGCTTTTGCCTTGGCATTTGGTTTAGGCGGTCGTCAACCTGCAGAACGCTTATTGACAGATTTATTAGATAAGGCAAAAAATGAAGCTAAGCAACCAAATCCGTTACATAAAGAAATCACACCAAGTCATTCGGTACCACCAATAACACCACCGACTCCACCTTATTCAGATGAATAGTAAAAAAAATCTTTGATTTTTTGAACCAATTCGACCACTCTAAGCAGGGTGGTCGTTTTGTTTGTATAAGCATTATTGAGTTTTTATCTATATCGTGATTAGGGCATATTTTAGAAAAACGAGATCTAAAACTGAGTTTTAGGGTACATATAACTGTAGTTTAATAGGATTAATCAAAAATTTGACCTGAAAAGCAATTCATTTATAGATAAAGTATCAATAGTCTCTAAATAAAAATTCTATAGAGGAGAGTGAAATGAAGAGGCCAAATCGCGTATTTGCACCGATTATTATTGCAGGTATTACTGTAGGTTTTTTGGCGAGTGCATACAAATTTGTTGTTGCGAAATCAAATACAGCCAAAGAAAAACCAATTGAAAATACTCAAAAAGTATCTTCTACAGAAGCCGCTAACTCTTCAGATCATCATGCTTAGTATTATTTAGCAATCGGCTTAATTTGTTAAGTAAACTAAACAAATTGAGCCGCTGCTTGAGCCGAAGACCATGCCCATTGGAAGTTATACCCTCCCAAATGACCTGTTACATCGAGTACTTCACCGATAAAATATAAGCCTTTCTGCTTTTTACTTTCCATGGTTTTTGAAGAAACTTCGCTGGTATCTACACCACCTAACGTGACTTCAGCAGTACGATATCCTTCAGTTCCAGATGGCTTAACAGAAAAGGCGTGCAATTGATCAGCAATTTGCTCTAGTTGTAAATCGCTAAAATTGCCAATCGCAGTTTCACTTTGTTCCGCCCAAATTAGTTGTTGTAGCTCAAGCACGATACTTTTCGCTGTGAATTCACTGAGCAAAGTTCTGAGCAGAACTTTGGGTTGCGACTTTTTCTTTTCCTTGAAGAATTGAACTAAGTCTTGGCTCGGGAAAAAATCAATTTTAAAGCTTTCACCCACGTGCCAATAATTTGAGAGCTGTAATGAACTTGGTCCGCTTAGGCCTCGATGAGTAAACAACAAAGCTTCAGTAAATTGATGGCGATCATTCGCCAGTGTTGCATCTAAAGCATTGCCACTTAAACGTGTTGTGACTTCTTTAAAATGGTCTGAAAAGGTGAAGGGGACTAGACCTGCACGGGTAGGAAAAATATGGTGTCCAAACTGCTGTGCAAGTTCATATCCAAAACCAGAGCCTCCTAGTGTTGGAATAGATAAGCCACCAGTCGCGACAACGAGAGATTCACAGTGATAAGTGCCTTGATTGGTTTCAATGATAAAATTTGAATCTGTTTGTGCTGTTACGCTTTGTACTTCGCAATGGGTCTGAATCTGAACGCGTCTCGCTTTATTGCACTCTGCAAGTAGAAGTTCGAGGATTTCTTTTGCGCCTTTGATTGTAAATAGCTGACCGTGTTTACGTTCTTCATATTCAATACCATATTCGCAGACCAAACCAATAAAATCCCAGTTGGTGTAACGAGTGAGCGCTGAAATAACAAAGTGTGGATTTTCAGAAATATAATTTGATGGTTCAACATCTAAGTTAGTGAAATTACACTTGCCACCACCAGACATTAGAATCTTTTTACCTACTTTATTGGCTTTTTCTAATACGACAACTGAACGTCCACGTTTACCAGCCTCTGCAGCCAACATCAAGCCGGATGCACCTGCACCTAAAACAACAACATCAACTTGATGAACCATGAGGATTACTCGGTAGACGAAAAGCGAGCGATTATAAAAGATTTAAGCGAAGTTTAGTACGCACAATTTACGAAGTTATACGGATTTATGAAGTAAATTCATTACTAAAATTTACACATTATTAGATACAAAATAGATCCAGTTTTTTAGCAAATCATGATTGGCTTAACAAAAAACATACAAAGTCTGATGTAGAATACAAATGAGAGCAAAGTCTCTTTTTAAGTTTAAACTTTGATGTTTTTCAGAAAATTAAATTGTTTTTAGTTCTGTTTTTGCGGCGGTGTCATTGATTTTATTATGGGGTGTACCTCGGTATTCTCTATTATTTTTTTAAATAGCACGTTTCTTGCAAATCCAAACTACACATTTAATGTCGGGGTGCGTTATGGTGGGTATGAAGGTTTTGCAAATATTTGATTTGTTGAAATTACAGTGTACTTATTCTACAAAAATCACGATCGCCATTTTATTGTGCATATTCAATATTTCTGTTACAAATGCTGCTTATCAGCGTGGTTATTTAAATTTAGGTTTTGAAACTCCCGTTATTTCCACGGGAACCAATGTCTGTCGTGTTTATATTAGTAGCACACGCGTACCTGGTTGGCTAACTACACACCCATATGGAAATGAGGGCTTCAGTGGCACATGCTCAATCTCAACCAATGGTTCAGGGCAACTCATGGAAATGTGGGCTGGCTCAAGAAATATTGATGGTGCCAATACAACCCCCACCAACACGATCAAAGCACGGGAAGGCAATCAATTTGTCGAATTAAACGCAGATGCTGTTTCTACTGTTTCTCAGAATATCTGTTTAGTGAATGGTGAGTCTGTATCTTGGAAATTTAGCCATAATGGGCGTAATACTGCTGACGATACGATGTTGTTGCGTGCTGGAACTCAAACGATCACAACGGTCTCGACAAGTAAAACTGGGGATGGGCAGGTCACAAGTTGTGTGTCGGGTACATGTTCTGTCTCTAGCGGTTCTGGATCAGGTGTAGGGGCGACAACGGGTTCTACAATTAAACGTTGGGCGGATTATAGTGGAACATTTACCTATACCGGAGCAACCGGACAAGTGCCGATGGGATTCCAGTCGACTTCGGGAACAAGCACCAGCGGAAATTTTTTAGATGCGATACAAATTATTGTAAAACCCATTATTGAGTTTAGTTCAGCCAATTATGTTGTACCTGAAAATGGCGGCACAGTGCAGCCACTTAAGGTTATTGTGGTCGGTGATGTACCGAGTGGGGGTATTTCATTGGTCTTTAATGTAAATGATGGCACAGCTCAATTAGGTGTCGATTATAAAATTAATGGTGGAGTTGCAAACACTTTTACCAAGACAATACCACAAGGCAATTACGGTGCGGGCACTCCTTATGTTCTTGAAGTTCCGGTCGAAATTATTAATGATTTAGTGAATGAAGTTGACGATACATTTAATGTAACCATCAATCAAAGTAACGATTTTCATATTATGTCATCAAATGATTGCGGAGCATCTGGTAACGGTGTCGCAAACTATGTAATTAAAGATGATGATCTGCCGACAGATATGGATTTGAAAGTAGAGAAGAAACAAAGAATAGGTACTTCTGGAAGCTTTGTAGCTGATTCATTGACGATGAATTTAGGAGATACCATTCAGTATCAATTGGTCATTAGTAATAAAGGTGAAAATGCAGTCAGTGATACGAGTCGAGCAAACTTTACTGATGCAATGCCAAGTAATTTCAATACACTCTCTTTGTTGAGTGCTACCAAATCAAATGGTGCAATCACATGTAATGCAAGTTTTACCGGCAATACGCTTACTGGTCAATTTAGTGGGCCTAAAGGTGCAACTTGTACGCTAGTTGTTCAAGCCAAAGCGAATTCAGCAGGGATTGTAACCAATACTGCAACAGTCAATGTACCCGCTGCCAACACTGAAATTTTCCCATCTGATAATAGTAGTAGTGTGCAAGTTGCTATTGCAAAAGCTTTAATTACACTCACAAAATCAACAATAGGTGGCTTAGGTACTTTCGGTTTTACCTTGACTGGTACAAGCCAAACTTCGGGTTCGATTACAACATTGACTCAGGGTGAGGAATATCAGGTTGATGGTGATACGACGCTGACAGGTGTGCAACCTTTTGTCGTCACAGGAACTGGTAGTATAACGATTAATGAAAGTAGTCTACCTACTGGTGGGGGATGGAGTTTAACAGGTGCCAGTTGTCGTAACACAGCGGGCAACTCTGTCGGTAGCCAATCAGGATCGGTTTATACTCTAACAGCAGCCGATATTAGCAATAATCCAAATTTAAACTGTAACTTTGTGAATACCAAAATTCCAACGGTAAAGATTCAGAAAATTTCTCAGGGAGGAACGGGAACATTCGGTTTTGCTAATACTAATTTATCCAGTAATTCCAGTAATGTTGCGACAAGTTTACAAGGATCACCCAATATTGGAACAGGGATATCGCCTGTTTTAACGGTAGTGAGTAATGCAACAGATGTCGTTATTAGAGAGTCATCAATTGCGACGGGTTATGCGCTAAAATCTGCGAGTTGTATTGATTCAAATAGTTTGATCACAGGGAACATTGGTACATTTGGTAATTTCAGTACCGATAGAATCACGATTCCGTACACCTATTTAATTACTGGTGGTGCTGACATTACGTGTACTTTTATTAATAGTAAGCCTAGTTTAATTATTAAGAAAATTAGCCGTGGTGGGTTAGGTAAGTTTGATTTTACTGGCAATAATGGTATCGCAAATCATTCAATTACGACTACAGTTCAAGATACTGAAACTGTGGGGGAAACACAGTATTTTACTACCCCAAATCCTTCAACAGATGCTGCTATTACTGAAACAAATATTCCAACAGGTTTCCGTCTAACCAATGCAGTTTGCACAGGATTGCCAGCCAGTTCAGTTACTACGAATTATACCAATGCAACAGTTACATTAAATAAAAGTAGTATCGTTTCTGGCGCTGAAATTGTTTGTACCTTAACCAATACGCTAACGACTTTAACATTGATAAAAAAATGGGATAACGCAGTCGCTGGTGATAGTGTAATCGTGAATAGTATTGGCTTGGATACCAATGCAACCACCGCAGTTTCGGTTGCTGATCAGACAGGGGCAAATAGCACCACTGGAACGCCTGTTGTGCTTATGCCGAATATGATTGGTAAAACTGCAACGATTCTTGAGTCATTTAGTAAAGGTGATGCTGCAGATTATAATAGTAGTTTGCTTTGCACAGGCAACAACATCGCACTGAATGGCTTTAAGCTAACGATTCACAATGATGATGCTGCAATTATTTGTACTTTAACCAATAGTCGAAAAAAACTAGTCCTGATTACAGGGCGTATTTTTAACGATAATGGCGGAACGACCAATAATATCTTGAGTAATGCTTATAATGCCGTACAAGATGCAAATGAAATCGGCATTGCAGGGAGTCGTCTCAAACTTGCTAATTGTGCTGGTCTTGAGCTTAATTTTGTGACGATCAGTAATAGTAATGGAGAATATAGTTTTAAAGTTGAGGACAGCGTTCTAACCAATCCATTTTGTATCGTACAAACAAATTTGTCCGAATATAGTTCTGTCAGCGGAGCGAGTCCAACCGGAAGTTATAACCGAAGTACGGATACGATTTCACTTCCTAAAACAACAGCAACCAGTTATCCAAATAATAATTTTGGTGATGCAAATCTGAATATCGTACTGACTGAAGACGGGCAACACACCATAGCTTCTGGAGACGTCACAGAGTATCCGCATCGTCTCAATTCACAAGCTCCAGTACAAATCACACAGTTCAATCAGTTGTCTACCCAACAACCCAACAGTGGTAATGACCAAGTTTGGCAAGCTTTGGTTTATAAAGATACTAACTGTAATGGGAATGTGGATAGCGGTGAAACCATATTTAATCCAACCGTAGCGAATCCATATACGTTACAACCCAATGTAGATCTTTGTTTGGTTCAACGTGTTCATTCACCTACAAATGTCATGGCAGGTGCACAGCATGTTTCGACCTTAGAGGCAAGTTATAGTGTGATCTTGGCAAATCCAACACAGACAATTACGGGTCAATCGATTAAACGACAAGATGTCACATTGATTGGTAAAGCGGGTCTTAGCTTAACTAAAAAGGTACGCGCAGTTGCAAGTTGTCCTTCAACGTCGGCTGATCAAAATCAATTTGCTGTAATGAATCAAGCAAATAAAGTCGACCATTTAGAGTATGAAATCACCTATAAAAATAATAGTACGAAGCTGCTGAATAATGTGAAAATTAAGGATAGTCTACCTATAGCCACCAGTTTCGGTAGTATGAGTTGCAATTCAACACCGAATGGTAATAGTTGTAATATCAATCATGTCGGAGATGCATTGGAGTGGAATTTAACTGGCGTATTAAATCCCGCAGTGACAGGAACAGTGAGGTTTTGTGTAAATCAATAATATAAATCTAGGTTGAATGATAAAAATGATTTTGGTGATTTACATTTTAAAACGGCCTTGTAGCCCACCTGTATGAATCGCCAAAATCCTTGTATTTACTGGAAAGTGGTTCTGTTGAATTAAATCGAACAACCCCATCATCATCTTAGCGGTATAAACCTGTTCTAAAGGAATTGTATATTGCTGTTCAAATTGCTGCATAAATTGGAGTAGTTCATCAGTAGTTTTCGCATACCCCCCACAACAATAGGCATCGGTTAATCTCCAATTGGTTTTAGTGGTCCACTGTTGAATATCGTGTTGTAAAAAATTCCCCTTTAATGCAGCAAAACCCACTATCTGTTGTTGATTTGAACTACTTTCAATCAGTCCTGCAATTGTTCCACCAGTTCCAACGGCACAGCAAATGACATCATAATTCTTTCGGTCATCTTCGCTCAAAATTTCCTGTGTTCCTTGCAGAGCAAGTGCATTCGTTCCACCTTCTGGAATAATAAAGGCTTGAGGATATTGCTGTTGAAGTTGTTGTAAATATTCCACTTCATGGCGCAGTCGATACTCAGCCCGACTGACAAAATGCAATTGCATGCCAAAATCTTGTGCTGTCTGTAGGGTAGGGTTTAAGTCTTGAGTTGCAAGTTCTTCACCACGAATCACACCAATGCTTTGAAAGCCAAAGCGTTGAGCTGCATAAGCCGTTGCTGCAATATGATTGGAGAATGCACCACCAAAAGTGAGTACTTGGGACAAACCTTGTTGTTTTGCAGCGAGTAAGTTGTATTTCAGCTTAAAAAATTTATTACCTGAAATTTGAGGATGAATCAGATCCAAACGCTTAATGGTTAATTGAACCGAACTACTAAGCGCTAATGTTTGATAGGGTATGGGAAAAGCAATGTGATCAAACATTTTCGAACAAGGGAAATGAATTTGATCACATTGTAAATGGATTTGATTGAGAATGTCAGTCTTGCATTAGGAGTCAGTATCTACAGAGCTAATCACAGACATACCTGGTCGTAATTTTTCAATGCCTTTTTGATTTGGATCAATCGCAATACGGACAGAAATCCGTTGTACCACTTTAGTGAAATTACCTGTCGCATTGTCAGGTTTGAGTACACTAAATTCAGAACCTGCGGCAGGGGAAATCTGCTCAACATGCCCCGTAAATTTCTGATGATTCATGGCATCAACAGTGAAGTACGCTTTTTGACCAATTTTCATGTTGGCGATTTGGGTTTCTTTAAAGTTGGCAATCACCCATGTTTGTTTTGGAATCAAATAAAGTAATTGTGTTCCTGCCGCTACATATTGACCTACACGAGGATTGACCTCACCCAATTGCCCATCGAATGGCGCGACAATAGTACTGTAGTCTTTGGTTGTATTGGCTTGGTCAAGTTGTGCTTGCGCGCTATTGACTTGTGCTTTTAAGCCAGATTGTGCCACTTGTGCCGTTTTTAACGATTCTTGTGCCACTAAAATATTGGCTTCAGCTTGCTTGAGTAAAGCGTGATTATTTTGCACATCTGCTGCTGCTTTATCCTGTTCAGATTTTGAAGCAGCACCGCTATCACCAAGTTGTTGATAGCGTTTTAACTGAGCTAAGGATAAGTCATATTGTGCTTTCACCTGATCTAGCTTGGCCTGTGCTGCCACAACATCAGCCTGACGTTGAGCAATCGCTTGGGTTTGATTAGCAAGACTGTTTTCAGCCTGCTCAACCCCTGATGCTGCCTGTGTCACTTTCTGGTCATAGGTGGTGGCATCAATATGCATCAACACTTGACCTTGTTTGACTTGATCAAAGTCTTTGACCAACACGTCTTTAACATAGCCATTGATTTGTGAGGACAGAATGGTGGTTTTACCTTTTACATAGCTATTGTCGGTTTGTTCAACGGCTGTATGAAAGGGACCAATGCGCCATGCCCATAAGATAATGGTAATGCCAACTATTAGCACCAATAACATCCACCAGAGGGTCGAGCGTTTGGTTTTAATCAGTTTACTCGTCGGTGGTGGAGGTGGTGGCAATTGTGCGGTAGGTGCTTTTACCACTTGGGTACTCTCATTTTGTTTCACATCTGAAGCGTTATCGCTGTCAGGTTTATCTTGTTCGGACATAATATTTTCTCAATCTAATACGATGGTACTAACTGGCTGTTTGCAAACTTTTTCGAGTTTTGTATTTATTCCGTGCATACTTGAATAAGCCCCAAAGTAGTAAAACCACTGCAAAAATGCCATTTAATGCAATTACATCGTTATAGGCTCGGACTTGGGCTTCACGGGTTACTACTTTATTCAGATTCTGCAAGGCTTGGTTGTTTTGCAAAACAGGATCATTGCTGTTGAGCATGGCACTATGTTGATAGGTTTGTAAGCGTTGTGCGACGATGGGGTCGGTAGGGTCGAGACTGCTGTTGATTTCTACTTTATAGTCATAGGTATGGCGTTGCTGATAGGTGTTAAAGAAGGAAGAACCGACTAAACCACCAAAGTTTTGCGTTGCTGAAAACAATACAATAAAGGTCACTACATATTGAGGACCACGTTGTAAAGTTCGCATAAAGCCCATGAGTAACAGTGGACCGATAAATACGCCGCCTGCAAAGCTGACTAAAAATTGACTACGATAGAAATTGGCAGGGCGAACGTCACTGGTGAGGTGATAATCTAAGGCGCAGGCAATTAAAATTAAGATTTCAGCGAGAAATAAATTCAGAATGAGGCGTTCACGGTGAAATGTGAGCGCACTAAAGACTGAGCCTGCAATGGTGCCACAGAAAATCACGACATAGAATGGGACAAACTGATCGGGTCCCATACCTATGGTTTTTAGAAAATTGACAGCAGCATAACTTTGTTCTGACATTAACAAACGTAAGGCAAAGGCGCTAACCACAAAACTGAGTAAATCGCCCGCTGCTAACCAACGCGTCATGATCAATGGATTAGCACGATAATGTTCGTAAGTAAGACCAAAAACAATCAAACAAAAACCCACAATTAAGGTATAGGCCAACCAAGGACTATCAAACCACCAATGAATTGGCCCTTGGGTTAATACAATACACAAACATGCAAAACCCGGAGCGAGTAAAGCAAAAGTGAAGAAGTCCTGCTTTTCAAAAACCTGTAAACGTAAGCTTCGAGGAAGCTTTAACGCAACTACCATCGCTAAACAACAGATCGCTAAGCCCAGTTCAAAGGTATAAATCACATCCCACTGATTGGCACTCAGCAAGAACGGGGAAATGATCCACGCTAAGGGTAGACCAAGCTGTTGGAATCCGAATGCTAAATAAATTCCTTTGGCCATATCGGCTTTACCAAAAGCTTGCATGGTGTAATACATACCCAATGAGCTAAGTGGTGCAGCTGCTAAGCCAGCGATGAAACGAACAAACAATGCCATTTCATAGGTTTTGACAAAAATGTGTAAGATCAATACACCAATAAAAACCAATAGACCAATTTCTGAGAATAGGCGCAAACCATATTGTTGACGGGCTTTAAATAAAATCACGTTAGAACTGACATTCGCCATCACATAAGCCGCAGGTAACCAAGCAGCTTGAGAAGGGGTCAGACCATATTCACCTTGGAAAATGGGCAAATTCGCAACGATAAAGCCATTACTTAAACTGGCAGCAATACAAATAAACAGCCCAATAAAAAAATAGGCGAAGCGTTTTGGTTTAGCGTGTGCGATTGCTGCGGGCGAGCCGGGTAAGGTTGGACGCTCATCCGCAGACCAATCAGGAGGAGTTTCAAGATAGCGAGGGCTTTTATCCATGTTATTCCTCGAACTAAACTTTAATGCCGTTTAATAATAATTGTATTGCACGTTGTGCTAAGCGAATTTGATCAGAACGATGATGTCCCTGAAATGAAGATCCTAAAATCGCCGTAATCATGCCAAAATCTTGTGGAGTGAGGTCATGACGACAGAGTCGATGTTCAATTGCTTGATCAATCAATGGTTGCAAAGCTTTATCACGTCTTTCATAAATGTTTAGCATGATTGGGTCTTGTCGATCAATAATGCGCCAGTAATCAATCAATACAACCAAATGCGGGAGTTGTTCAACGTGGCCTTCGATTAGACGAATAAAACCATCATTGAGTCCTTGTAAGGCTTGAGCGCGTTGCTCTAAACGAGTCATTGCTTGTTCAAGTAAAGCCAGCATCAATGCCTTTCGATCTGCAAAGTTGCGATAAAAGGTCGCACGACCAACGCCTGCATGATCAATAATGGTTTGTAATGGGACGTGAACACCGTGTGTTCTAAAGACTTCCTCTGCTGCGTTGAGGAGTTCGTCACGATTATGCGCTGCCAATTGTTGACGTTTTGCCATGACTCAAATTCTTGAAAGATCGAATGTGAATTAAACGGACATTTTTGTCCGAAGTAAATCTTAAGCAGCTTATATTTTGTTTAATTTAAGTAAAATACATGTGATATGGTGTTCCGATAAGACTTTATAACGTCAAAATAAGCATCAATTGAGACTAAACACAAAATAAAAGGTGAAAAATGCAGGGCTTTATACAGCGTTTTGCGAGAGGGATTAGACATCGACCATACCTATCCGCAACCTTTAGTTTAGGTCTCGTGATTTATGCAGTTTTGCATTTTTTCACCCATTGGCAATGGGCAACTTGTTTACAAATAGGCTGGAATATTGCCATTTGGTTATATTTATTTCTGACCTTAAAAATGATGTGGCACTTAGATGCCGTACATATTTTGCAAAGAGCCAAACAACAAGATGCAGGCAAATGGGCCATTCTCAATGTCGTGTTGATTGCGATTGTGATTTGTTTTATTTCGATTGTGGTGCAATTAAGTCATGTCCCAAAAGACCAAACTTTTTTAAAAGGATTTCTGATTTTATTGACCATCGGGACTATTTTTTCAACATGGCTGTTGCTGCATACTTTATTTGCGATTCACTACGCGCATGATTATTATCTTGCCAAAAGTCAGCAAAAGGATCCGGGTTTAGATTTTCCAAAAACTGATCAACCTGATTATCTCGATTTTATTTATTTTAGTTATATTATTGGAACTTCTGCACAAACGGCAGATGTTTCTATTACCAGTTCTGAATTGAGGCATCTCAATATTTTTCATTGTGTTTTGGCTTTTATTTTTAATACCATGATTTTAGCCATCGCCATTAATGTAGCAGCCAGTTTGATAGGATTATAATTGATAACTTATTTTTATTGGTTTAATTAAAATACATTATTTTTATTTTTGATTAGTGTCGTCTATTTTAAAAGATAGATGACATAGCAAGGATAAAACATGACCACTCAGCATCAAGTTAATCAACAGCAATACCAAGATAAATCGCAAGCTTATTTACACAGTCACGTACATGCACAAGGCGTCGAATTTCAGAAGATGCAACAACTCATCCAATCTCATCAATTTCAAAAAGTCTTGGATTTGGGCTGTGGCGGCGGGCATGTGACTTATCAGGTGGCCGCATTGGTTGATGAAATAGTTGCCTATGATTTAACGCCGTCAATGGTTGAGCTTGTATCGATTCAAGCCAAACAAAGAGGTTTTGAAAACGTGATTGCCCAACAAGGTGCAGCAGAACAATTACCTTTTATAGATCAAAGTTTTGACTGTGTCATCACGCGTTATTCAGCGCATCATTGGCAGAGTGTTGCTCAGGCAATGCATGAAATTTATCGTGTATTAACTCAATGCGGCAAAGTTATTATTGTTGATATTTTAGGAAATTCAAATCCAGCGATTGATAGCTTTTTTCAGACCATTGAAATGATTCGAGATCCGAGTCATGTCAGAAATTATAGTTTAGAAGAATGGATGCATTTCGCTGAATATACAGGCTTTAAAGTTGAAACCGTTGCAAAGCAACGTTTGGATTTAGATTTCCAAAGTTGGACAGAACGGATGCAAACGCCTCAATATGCCATTACCACCATACGTGATTTACAAAGCAAAGTATCAGAGCAGGTGCAACGATATTATCAAATCAAATCCGATGGTTCATTTAGCAGTGATGTTGCTTATATCGTTTTATCAAAATAAGCTGAAAAGCCATAGGGCAGCAATCCGCCCTATGGTTATTTAAAATTTAGTGAAAAACTGCTTCCAAAGCATTTAAGCCAACTTTAGGATCGAGTAGACCATTATAAATCTCTGGAATTTCACGCTCGACATTTAAGAGCTGATAAATGGCAATCATGGCGCAACGTACTGAATATTCCACAGTGAAAACCACATCATCTTCCAGCTCGACGAATTGACCTAAGAAAGCAAAGTTGACAGCATTTTCAGGAATGACTAATGGGCGATCACCTGCTTTACGACATGCAAATAGGGCAGAAGCATAAGGCATCATTACCGTGGTAATGTCGGTATGTGCTAACACATGATCCAAGATGTCATCGAAACCAAGTTGATGAATCAACTCAATTAAAATCTCTTGACCTGTGGCTTCACTCATTGGTTTTTTAATGTAATCGCCGATATGGTCAATTTCAAAACCATAACCCCATAAGGTGAATTTGCCTTCTGGTAAGTCAGCAAAATGCGGTTGTGCAGGAACGACCACAGACAGATGCCAACCAGATTCAAACCAAGTCATCAATGCACCTGTACCCGGTTCATTTCCTGTGTAATCAATAATCCGTTTTAGCAGCACATCATCATGCATGGTGAGCGTAAAGGATTTCCATTTATGCTCATCAATGTTGCCATAGAAGGTCATTGGGCGACCAAAATCAGGGGCTTTTTGAGCCAATGTTTCCCACAAACGCCAGCCATGATCTTGTCGATCACGAATCAGCTCAGGAACATCAAATTTATCGCCATAACGTGAATCAGCCGTAATTGAACCTAAAGTAAAGAGCGCAAGATCATGCTCGCCCAGTTGAATTTGTTCAGTGCCTTCTGGAATGTTGACATAAAGTTTGGCTGCCTTACGTTCCTTCGTTTGGGCATCTTCGACAAAGTCCGCATCTGTGACATAACTACCGAAACGAACATCAACGCCTTGTTCCACCAACCAACGTTGTAGGGGGTGAATCATTGAATCATATTGATTGTATTTGGTTCGTTTTACGCCTGCTAAGGTATGGATACGTGGTAATTCTTGAATGAAACGTAAAAAATAGCGGCGTAATTCTGCTGCGCTATGCCATTTTTGAAAGGCAAAAGTAGTTCGCCACATCCGCCAAAAATTAGTTTGGAAAAATGCATCATCAAAAAATTCATCGATACGGCGACTACCAATACGATCTTCTTTTAATGCTAACAGCCGTAACATTTGAGCACGGTTGAGCGTTGATAATCCCAATTTTTGAGCTTCTGCAATAATATGATTTGAGTCGATCAAACGTGCTTGAGAATTGGTTTTAACTTGTTCGTTAAATTCACGACATTCTTCACGAACAGAAATGTCTGGATTTTCTAAAGACGGGATGCTTGAAAATAAATCCCAAGTACACAAATAAGTCTCATCAGTTAGCATACGCCCACCACGTGTGACCCATGCTTGGTTCGGATTAAGCGGATTATGTCCACCATCCATCGAACCACCAGAAACATTCAACTCTTCTAAAATATGGATATGTTCGGCTGGCACTTTAGCATCACGAATCGCAAAAGCAGCAGCAGCCATACCAGCTATGCCTCCACCTACAATCCAAAGATGTGATTTAGAGCGATCTAATGTTTTCAGTCTTTTATTTTGCATCTAATGTGCCTCGTTTGTAGTTCTAAAGAAAATTAAAGCCATAATTTTATTATGGGATTTTATGTTTTAAAAATATATGAAAGTTCTGCTAAAAATCGATGATAAATTATTATCAGAAAAAAACTTTAATAGAAAAAACGGATGCACAATAAAATTTTAGTATTCATATGCTATGTTTTAACTGTTTGATATTGAAATTAAATTGAGTTTTTACTCTATTTTTAGTTTTTTACTAAATATCAAATTGCTTGAAAAATCCTTAAATTTATAAACATAAATCAAAAAAATTATATCTTCTATTATAGTTTTTTAAGTAAAATAAATAGTTGAAAATTATTCTAATCTTGAGGTCTATCTTGGAATCATTATTGATTTTAGGCTCTATTGCTTTGGCATTAATGTTGGGGGCAATTAGTCCCGGTCCTACATTTATTTATGTTGCCAAAAACTCAATTGCGATTTCACGTAAACATGGCTTATTTACTGCGCTTGGTACAGGCACGGGTGCAGCATTATTTGGCTTGCTTGCCGTGATGGGACTACAAGCAATTTTGTTGGCTGTGCCTTCTGCCTATATTGCTTTGAAAGTTTTTGGTGGTCTGTACTTACTTTGGCTGGCGTATAAAATTATTAAACATGCCAAAGAACCCATGGAAGCTGTAAATGGTGCAATCAAGACCATGAGTTATACGCAAGCATTTCGTTTAGGACTGATTACTCAGTTAAGTAACCCTAAAATTGCGATTATCCTTGCCAGTATTTTTACCGCGTTATTACCGAAAGAAATCCCAACGTATTTTTATGTGGTATTGCCGATGCTCTGCTTTTTTATTGATGCGGGTTGGTATTCGCTTGTTGCGGTCGCCTTGTCAGCAGAAGGACCACGCAAAGTGTATTTAAAATCTAAGGCTGTTTTTGATCGTATTGCTGGTGGGGTGATGACCTTGCTGGGATTGAAGTTGATCTTTGGGATGAAGTGATAGAGTAAAAAAGCGACCATGAAAGTCGCTTTTTTATTGCCTAGAATCAGCTCATTTGTCTTAATCTTTAAAATGGATTGGAATCCATTGATAGCTCTTTCCATCTGCTGAATAAATATGTCCAATCCCTGGGAAAGGCAAATGTGGAGCGGCAATGGTTTGTCCATTTTTAGCAAAATTTGCGAATTGCTTTAAACGTGTTTGAACCGCTATTTTAGGGTCTATATCGTATTCGATTGCAGTTTCTGGTTTGTCAAATTGCACGGTATGTGAATGTACGATATCACCGATAAAGACTACAGATTCGCCTTTGGTTTTTAGTTCATAACTAAAATGCCCCGGTGTATGTCCCGCCGTGTTAATGACTTTGAAGCCTTGAATTTCATCACCGAGTTTATACGTTTTAAAACGTTGTTTGGCTTGGTACGGTGAAATGGCTTCCTTGATCTTTTCGACTGTACCTGAGTAATTGGCTTGCTTCTCTTTTGGTAATTTTGCCACTTGTTTTGGATCTAACCAATATTTAGCTTCATCCTCAGATACATAGACTGTGGCATTTGGGAAATTGGCTGTGCCTTTTTGACTAATGCCACAAACATGATCTGGGTGCAAATGGGTAAGTAAAATCGTATCGACTTGTTCAGGTTTATATCCTGAAGCAACGAGATTTTTCAAAATAGAACCAAGATGTGCACCGAAGCAACTTTCAGCACCACTATCGACTAAAACCAATGATTTGCCTGTATTGACGAGGAACGCATTAATTGAGGTTTGTACACCTTTGCCTTGATCAGCATAGTATTTTTTTAAGATTTTTTGGACTTGTTGTGGCGATATATCTTTGAATAAGGTTGGCGACATAAAGTTGGTGCCATCCAATAATGCAGTGATTTGTACATCACCCACTTGGTGTTGATAGTAGCCTGCAACCTGTTTTTGTTGTTCAATGACTGGCAGGGTTTTGCTTGTTTCTGCATGGATAAGGAATGGAAGGCTGCTTAAGAATGATGCTGAAAGGAGTAGGGCTGTTTTTTTCATAAGGTCATTAAAGTTATTAGAGAAACAACACTTTTAACATGAATTGCAACTTGACAGGGAAGATTTTCCAACAAAAAATCTGTCTGTGTAAGTGAGTTTTGTTCTGAGTTTCAAAAGAGTTTATGTTCGTACTTCAATTTATTTGTCGATTGTTTTGGACTTTTTTCCATTCAATAACAGTGCAAATTAATATTGTAGGGAGGATGAGAACAAATTGCAGATAACCAAAGGTGATTAAAGGTGATGGGGTGAGTATAGCAAGAATTAAAATAAAGGGTGCAAGCATAAAGCCTAAAATGCAACTATAGATCATGCTGCGCATTAAGGATATTTGAGCAAGCTTTTTGGCAAAGAAATGCTGGAACAACAATTGAGTGATTATTGCAGGAATGATACCAAGTAAATAACCAAAGGGTGTAATTAAAAATAATCCTCCAATCATTGGAAATATGATTGAGGGCGTAATGAGACCTTTTAAAAAGCGTATTGGATCACCAAACATAATGGGGCTATGAAATGTGATTACAATGATTAATGTTCCAATAAATGGTCCCCAAATGACAAATGCTGAACTAAGCCATTTAGGTTTCTGTGGAAAGCTCGTGTTTGTAATAGGCATATTATAAGTTTTATCATGGTTTTATTTTTGCACACTAACACAAAAAAAGACTTCCAAAGAAGTCTTTTAAGTCACTAGACGCTGATTAAGACACTTTATCACCAGCTTTAGCACCAGATTCAGGTGAAATCACCCAAACACCTTCGCCATTACCCGCTGCAAGTACCATACCGTTAGAAATACCAAAACGCATCTTACGCGGTGCAAGGTTAGCCACCATCACCACCAGTTTGCCTTTTAAATCTTCTGGCTGATAGAACTCACGAATACCACTAAATACATTACGTGGTTCAGCTTCACCTACATTTAAGGTGAGTTGAAGCAGTTTATCCGAACCTTCGACCGTTGCAGCTTCTAAAACTTCAGCTACACGAAGATCAACTTTCATAAAGTCTTCAATACCAATGATCTCAGCTTCGCCAACTTTAGGCTCAGGCTTTTTCTCGGCTTTCTTCTCTTTTTTCTTTTCCACTTTTGGCACTTCTGCCGCCGCAGCTAAAGAATCTTTCGATGCATCTACCATTGCTGCAACTGCTTTAGGATCAACACGCTGCATAAGTGGTTGGAATTGAGCAATTTCATGTGCAACTAAAACTTGCTTACGTGATGCAAAATCAAAGCTTTCAAGTTGTAAGAAAGCTTGAACTTGAGCTGCAAGGGTTGGCAAGACTGGCGATAAGTAAATCGCAAGTTGACGGAATAAATTGATACCAACTGAGCAAACATCATGAACTTGTTGTTCTTGACCTTCTTGCTTTGCAAGTGCCCACGGTTTTTTCTCATCAATATATTGATTCGCTTTATCCGCAAGTGCCATGATTTCACGAACAGCCGCAGAGAATTCGCGTGCTTCATAGGCTTGAGCAATTGAATCACCCGCATCAATAAAGCTTTGAACCAGTTCAGGCTCAGCACAAGTGTTGGAAAGCGTATTATTGAAATTGCTGTTAATGAATTTTGCACAACGGCTGGCGATATTGACTACTTTACCGACAAGGTCAGAATTCACTTTTTGTACGAAGTCATCTAAATTTAAATCTGAATCTTCGACTTTGTCAGAAAGCTTAGAAGCAAAGTAATAACGTAAATATTCAGGATTCAAGTGCTGTAAATAAGTTTCAGCTTTAATGAATGTGCCGCGAGATTTTGACATCTTTTGACCGTTCACCGTTAAGAAACCATTTACGAATAAACCAGATGGCGTGCGGTAGTTCGCACCTTCAAGCATTGCAGGCCAGAACAGTGCATGGAAGTAAACAATGTCTTTTCCAATGAAGTGATAAACTTCTTTGTCGCTGTCTTTTTTCCAGAAATCATCAAAGCTTAGATCAGGACGTTTAGTTTTGATGTAGTTTTCAAAACTCGACATATAACCAATCGGAGCATCTACCCAAACATAGAAATATTTGTTTGGTGCGTCTGGAATTTCAAAACCGAAATAAGGCGCATCACGCGAAATATCCCAATCTGATAAACCTGATTCAAACCATTCATCTAGCTTGTTAGCAATAGACAAGGGTAAACGACCTTGGTCACGCGTCCATTTCTGTAAGTATTCTGAGAAATTTGGTAGTTTAAAGAAATAGTGATCTGATGATTTCTCAACTGGCGTTGCACCACTCAATGTTGAGCGTGGGTTTAATAACTCAGTCGCGTTATAGGTTGTACCGCAGACTTCACATGAGTCGCCGTATTGATCTTCCGCTTTACATTTCGGGCACGTGCCTTTAATGAAACGGTCAGACAGGAACATGCCTTTTTCAGGATCAAAAAGCTGATTTACAGGGCGAATTGCGATATTGCCTGCTTCACGGTTTTTAATATAAATTTCTTCTGAACGCGCTTTGTTCTCATCACTATTGGTTGAATCATAGTGATCGAAATGTACGCCAAAACCATCAAAATCACGAATGTGTTCTTTCTGAACATTGGCGATTTGTGCTTCTGGGCTGATGCCATTGGCTTCGGCACGTAACATGATCGCAGTACCATGAGCATCATCCGCACAAACGTAAGTCACGTCATGACCCATTGCACGCATCGCACGAACCCAAATATCTGCTTGGATATAACCGAGTAAGTGACCCATATGGATAGGACCATTGGCATAAGGAAGGGCATTGGTGACTAAAATTTTACGCACGGATATTGTTCTCTCATTCGTATTTACAAGGCAGATGATTTTACATGACTTAAGAGCGACTTGCACAAGGGAATAGGTGAAATCTTTTTAGCCTAATGGGAATCTTATTTCCAAACTTCATATAAGCTTCACTTTGGCTTCAATCAAAACACACTCGTTTCATTGAAAATGATGACATGGTCAATATTCGGGAATAACTATGAGGTCTTGGTCTTTAGTCTGCGCATCGTGCTCAGCAAGCTTTATTTCAGTTTTAAGTTTTGTGATTCCATTTTGTTTGTTCTTAAATTATAGGCAGAACCATCTTATTCATGTGGTGAGCGATGGCATGGAAATCATGATGTATCTGACCCCAATACTCATCGTTTTAGCTTTTATATTTTATTTGATTGTTTTTGCAGTATTGAAACTGCCCACGCATATTTTTGATTTATACCAGTTTTTAAAAATAAGTTTTGTGATCTTAATTGCTTGGACATTACTGGTCTCAATGATTCTGTTTGAAGATCAAGTGAACCAGATTGATTTCTCAACACTAAAGATCGGCATTTTGATGTATTTTATGATGCTGCCGATTTTGGCTTTGGGTTGTATGAGTGCGAATAGTTGCTATTTTGTGGTGAGTAGGAAGCTATATAAAAGCTCTTTTAGTTAACGCATTTTAATTAAGTGAATTGTTTGCTCTTCGTTATAGAAATAAAGATCATAATGCTTGAGTTTATTGTGGCTGCCATTAATGATGAAAGAGCCTGAACAGGGCACTTTCCATTGATTGGTTGTATTCTCAGTCATACCAATCCAAGCATGTCCACTAAATGTGAATGTATGATCATCTTTCATTGTAAATTGATCAAAATAGATTGCATCACACCAAAATGTATTATTAATAAAATCTACTTTGGAAAATTTCCAGCAACTTAAAAAAGCAATTAGTGATTCTAAACCTTCACGTTGTTTATAAGTATTGAATTGAAGGATAGTTTGGGCGATACCGCGCTCTATAGCCAAGACTCTACGTTGAATTCTTCTTTTGCTGGAATAAACATATTTTGACCACTTAAAATACCTTTCCTCTTCTTGTTTTTGCAGTGCAAGTTCTTCTTTATTCATCTTCGATTTTGGATAGTTTTATCTGTTAATTTTTGATCATGTAGTTTTGAAAAAAGTATGTATCCCAAAGGATTACATACTTTGCATTTGCTTAACGGTAACACTTTGCTTAGAGTCCTTTCTTAAAGAGATGATTTTCCCTTTAGATAAGAAATGAATGTGATAGCTTTTTAAACTATCGGTTTTTGGATCAACTGTAATTTCGGCAAAGAGTGGCGTTTGCCAAAGTTCATCACTTCCTAAAGTACCTAACCAAGCCTGAGCTTTAATTACAGCGGTAAATTCATCTTTAACTTGTAGATCGCTAATACTTAATTCACTGCACCAATGAACAGTTTTTGGAAACTCTACCTTAGAAAATTTCCAACAAATCAAAAGTGCTAAACTTGTTGCGATTCCAGCATAATCGTTGCTTTCATTATGAATGACTTGAAGGAGTTGCTCAGCCAAATCACCTTCAAAAGAATCAATCATGTTTTGAATTCTTTTTTTACTCGACAGGATATAGTTCAGTCGCTTTTGTTGAGCTTGAAGTTCATGTTGAATTTCTAAAAGTTCATTTTCATTCATATATAAAGCTTTATAAATAAGGTATAGATTCTGATAGCGCAAAAGTATATCTGAACTATTTCTGTATATTGTGAATAGTTTTTAATGAATGACTAATGGTTTTAAAAATGATCGAAACAGCAAGACTGATTTTAAGACAATGGCAGCCCGAGGACTATGCATCTTTTGCTCAGATGAGTACAAATCCTCAAGTGATGCAATATTTTCCTAAATTACTGAACCGAACAGAAAGTGATGCTTTTATTGATAAAGTTAAAGCGATCATTGAGTTAAAAGGTTGGGGCTTTTGGGCAGTTGAATTAAAGTCAAACCATCAATTTATTGGTTTTGTTGGCTTACATTCGCAACTGACACAGTTTTCATTTTCTCCTTGCATTGAAATTGGATGGCGTTTAGATCAGGCTTATTGGGGGAGGGGATATGCAACTGAAGCTGCTCAATCAGTATTGGACTTTGCCTTTAGAGAATTAAACTTTGAAAAGATTGTATCTTTTACAAGCTTGGAAAATTTAAGGTCACAAATGCTGATGCAAAAGTTAGGCATGATCAAAGTGGGGGAATTTCATCATCCTGCTTTGGTAAAAGATCATCCACTCAGTTGGCATGTATTGTATGAAATTCATCAGTCAGATTGGATTAAGTAAACCATTTGTTATTTATTTATATAGTTTTTATATCTGAAAATTCAAATGGTTATTCATAAGCAATAAATTGAATCATCCTGTATCCCATTTGTTTCAATTTGCAGCAATTCCTCTAAATATCCGCAGAATCTTGTATAACTATAACTGAAAGCAACAGTAATTTATTACGATATAACAAGAGGAACAAGACATGAGTAATGACAAAATTGATCAGTTAAAAGAGTTCGCATCAAAAGACTTGGAGCAAACTAAAACAGATTTACAGCAAGCCAAAGATAAAGTCAGCGAACTTGGAAATGACATCAAGCAAAAAGGTCAGGAAACTGTCGAAGACGTTAAAAACTTTGCAGCTAAAGATCTCGATCAAACGAAAGCTGATTTGCAACAAGCGAAAGATAAAGCTAATGAGTTGAAGCAAAAGGGTGAGCAAGCTTTAGATGATTTAAAAACAAATGCAACGGATCAGTATGGTGAGGGTAAAGCTACTTTATCTGCTAAAGCAGATGAGCTGAAAGAAAAACTGGCAGATACTCAGCATGCAGCCAAAGAGAAATTAGATCATTTAAAAGAAGAAGCAAGTCATAAGTTAGAAGATGCCAAAGCAAAAGCTGCTGAATTAAAAGATGAAGCAGCTGCTAAGCTTGAAGATCTAAAAGCTCAAGCGAGCCATAAACTGGATGATTTAAAGAAAGCTGCAACAGATACATTAAATAAATTCAAAGGTTAATCTTTGGATGAGTGTTTAACATTCACGCTTATATTCAGAGAAGAAAACACGTTCATAAAAAATGAGCAATTATCTTCTCTGGGATGAGCGTCCAATGTTCAATACTGCTAAACTAGCCAAACTCAGTGATATATTGATCATCTGTTTTTTGGAGTAAACAAAATGTCGTGGCTTTCTTCCTTAAAATCTGTTTTTTCACCAGCACAAGAAGTGAAGGAAGATGAAATTCAAACTGTTTTACAAAATTATGTGCTGCCACATTCTGAAAATGCATTAAAAGATCGTATCAGCCAAGTGAATGTACAAGGTCGGATTTTACAACTCACGATTAATACTTTTCCTCAAGAAAAAGATCACCTACAACAGATTCATGACGAACTCGCTGAAGCTCTGGATAAATGCGGTATCCAAGAGTTAAATTTACATATTATTCAACAAAAACATGCAGCGCATGGTGAAGCAGGTCATAACTGCTCATCAAAGCCAAAAGCAGAAAATAGCAATTTACCACCTGTAATGGATGCTTCACCTAAAGCGGAAGTCGATCCCAATAATCCACCGATTCAAAAAGCTGCACCGCAACAACGCGATGTGGCTGCACATCCACGTATTCAAAATGTAATATTGGTATCGTCAGGAAAAGGTGGGGTCGGTAAATCAACCACCACAGTGAATCTGGCGCTTGCATTGCAACAACTCGGTCTAAAAGTCGGTGTTTTGGATGCAGATATCTATGGTCCAAGTATTCCAACCATGTTGGGGAATGCGGGACGTACTCCACAAATTGAAAATGAAAATTTTGTGCCTTTAGATGCGTACGGCATGGCTGTGCTTTCAATCGGACATTTGATTGGTGCACACAATACCCCTGTGGCTTGGCGTGGTCCGAAAGCGACTGGTGCATTGATGCAACTTTTTAACCAAACACTTTGGCCAGATTTAGATGTGTTAGTGATTGATATGCCACCTGGTACAGGTGATATTCAATTGACTTTGGCACAACGTATTCCTGTAACAGGTGCGGTGATTGTCACTACCCCTCAAAATGTTGCACTTATGGATGCGGTAAAAGGAATCGAACTCTTTAACAGAGTAAATATTCCTGTACTCGGTGTTATTGAAAATATGTCGACACATATTTGCTCTAATTGCGGACATGAAGAACAGATCTTTGGGATAGGCGGAGGAGATCAATTGTCTGAGCAATATGATATTCCTTTATTAGGACGTTTACCTTTAGACGCAAAAATTCGTGAACATGCAGATAATGGTAAACCAAGTGTGATTGCTCAGGATGCAGCGGCAGAGAGCTACCTCAATATCGCACAAGCTGTATTAAAACAAATGGATAAATTGCCAAAACGTCAGCGTGATGAAAATCGTATTTTCTAAATTTGAAAAGCCTCTAATTTAGAGGCTTTTTTTAATTTCATTATTTGATTGCAGTGCTTGCTTTCTTTTTTTCCAAGCATTCACTACGCTCCAACGCCAAAGTAAATGTGTAATTAAATAAAAACTAATCGCAAATAAAATTGCTTCAATGACAAGCCCTGACACGAGAATCTTCGCAAGGCTGAAATCAATATGGCCATGACCAAAATTCTTAAGCCAATTGATAATTTGGTGTAAAACCCCTAAAAGCATATCACTATTGATCATGTGTACATGATAAATTTTAGTTCCAAACCAAAAACCTAAATAGAGAATTGGAACGACAGTAATCGGATTGGTTAACCAAGCCATACATAGGCCAATAGGCAAGTTCACTTCAAACCATAACACAGTCAAAATAATGAATAGGCTATGAAAAGGGACAGGTAATATTCCCCAAAATGTTCCAATAAACATGGCTTTCGCGATAGAACGACGGTTCACATACCAAAGTAGAGGATTTAAGGTATGTTCACCAAAAATTCTCATAAATTTTAGACTAGCAACTTTCTCTGATGAAGGCAGCCACTTGTTAAAAAACTTCTTAGGCATAAGCGAGGGAACACATTTAAAGAGAAAAGTGAACGAATGTATATAAAATAACATTATTTACTTATTGAAAACTTAAAATAGCACCAAAGTTTATCTTGTTAAAAAATAAGAATACTTAGAATACGTTATATGTGTTGTATTTTAGCCTGTGTTTTTACTCTTGTGACTCTTGAGTAGAGTGTACTTGTAATTAATAAAATATAGATAAAACATTTATTTAAATAGGCTCTCGTCATAAGTGCTTACAGTTAAAATTTTGCTATCATTTGGCAATTATATTAATCTGAATTTATCTTTTAGTGAGGTCATTCAATGATTTCATGGTTTTTTATTGGTTTAGTGATAACCATTTTGCTCACTCCTGGTCCAACCAATACTTTACTTGCATCCTCTGGTATTCAGGTAGGATTGCGTAAATCTCTATTGCTGATTCCTGCGGAAGCAATTGGTTATATTATTGCGATCAGTGCATGGGGAATGTTGATTGGTAAAGTCTCAGCGACATTACCTTTATTACCAACATTTTTAAAACTATTAAGTGCAGGGTATATTATTTTCCTTGCGATTAAATTATGGCGTACAGCAAATCAAGAAGTGATTTTAAATCAACCTACAATTCGACCTAGAGAATTGTTATGTGCGACATTATTAAACCCTAAAGCTTTATTATTCGCTTCAGCAATTTTTCCAACAACAGCATGGCAAACGCAAGAAATCTATGTTGCGCATATGAGTAGCTTTGTTGCACTCATTCTTCCAATTGCACTATTTTGGATTTCAGTTGGTGCTGTGTTGGCAACCAATAAAGTAAAATGGTTATCTCAATCTAAGTTACAGCGTACAGCATCAGTTGTACTGATCAGCTTTGCCATTCCTATTAGCTATTCAGCTCTAATCAATCTCTAATTCTAATTTTCTGCTGCCTTGAACCATCTAGGTAGCAGGGTTCTGTTGTTTTCATTAATGTCGTTTTACGTTAAAGTACTCGCCAATCATTAACTTAGATTTTGGATAAAAGTCATGGCAATAAAATCTGATCGTTGGATTCGTGAAATGAGCGAAAAACACGGCATGATTGAACCTTATGCAGAGAATCAAGTCCGTTTCGATGAAAACGGAGAAAAATTGATTTCTTATGGGGTGTCTAGCTATGGCTATGACGTCCGTTGTGCGCGTGAATTTAAAGTTTTTACCAATGTTCACTCTGCAATTGTTGATCCGAAAAATTTTGATGATAGAAGTTTTATCGATATCGAATCAGATGTTTGTATTATTCCACCGAACTCATTTGCTCTCGCACGTACGATTGAATATTTCCGTATTCCACGAAATGTCCTAACGGTATGTTTAGGTAAATCGACTTATGCCCGTTGCGGTATTATCGTGAATGTAACGCCGCTAGAGCCTGAGTGGGAAGGTCATGTTACGCTTGAGTTTTCAAATACAACGAATCTCCCAGCACGTATTTATGCGGGTGAAGGTGTTGCACAAATGTTGTTCTTTGAAAGTGATGAAGTTTGTGAAACATCTTATAAAGACCGTGGCGGTAAATACCAAGGTCAAACAGGTGTAACTTTACCGAAAACATGATTTGTAAATTACATTTTGCAACAATCATGAAGTTTTTTGGTTGTTGCAATAGAAATCTTATATTTAAAGAATAAAAATATAATATTCAGATATATATTTAAAAGAAATTATTTAAAAACAATAATTCATTCATCGGAAAATAAAACGTTTACCTAATATATTTTGCATTTGTGTAAATTATCGGCATAATGAAGAATGAATATATATGGGTAAAATTTACCTGCGTTTGAGTGATGTTTGGATACAATTTCTCTTTTAGGGAATCACTCAAAAGGAAGTTAGAAAAATAACGATGGTGCGGAGCATCGCGTAATGGGAAGGTCAAGATGACTATACTTCATACGGTATCATTTCAAAAAACTGTTTTGGCGACTTTGATTGGTTTATGTCTAAATCAGTCAGTTTTTGCATTGCAAGAATTATCAGACGATGGTTTAAGTGAAACCACTGGTGAAGGTATCGCGATTTTACCGCAAGATACTTATATGATTTTCCGTGGCGCAGGTCCTAATGAGGCTACTCCATTGGCTGGGGCAGATGGGATTGCTGGTAATACGGATGATCGATTAAATGATACTGGTTATATTCGTTACATTCCTGTTGGCCCTTTAACATCAGAAGCTAGTGCAGCTGGTGCTGGTAAAGCAGATTTGTTTTTATATGGCTTAGCAGTTTCTAAATCTGATAATAATACGAATACCCGTATAGCAAGTACTGCTGCTAATGCAAGTATTAAGAGCTGGGGAACAGCAAGTAATCCTTGGTTATTAAAGGCAAGTACTGCTTACAACGTACCTGATTTTTATGTCAATGGTACAAATGGTGGTACATCTAAAAGTTCAGTTACTTACCTTTCTATGGAAGCTCCACTTTATAATCAAAGTCTTGCTGGACTTACATCAGATACAGGTTTAGATGCTTATAAACTTAAATTGGGTTTATGGGCTGATGCTTTCGTCAGAGATCCAAGTAAAATAGAAGGTGACGCAAATCAATTTTGCTTAAATGGTTGTACTCGTAATACAAGTGCTGTAAACACGGCGCAAATACCACGTGAAAATCGATTACGATTGCAGGCAATTTGGAATAACTTTAGTGTAAATGGAAGTAATTTACAATTGTTCCAAACTTTAGGAGGAGTTGGTCTTTCTGGTGATACTGGTATCAATAATGGTATGAGTAAATTTTATAATAATACTCTTGGAGCTTCTGGTATTTTGCGTTTTAACAGTGGGGACGCTGCAAATGTTAAAGCAACTTACAATGCTGGCGTATCAACAAGAACTTATAATACAGACAGAAATGCTACAGCAGCATCAACAGGATGGTCAAATACAGAGGTTTGGAATACCTATGCTAATACAAGTATTTTAGGAGGGGATAATGGCTCTGCTGGCGGATGTAATGCTGGTGGTGTCCAATTCGGTTCTGTTGCTTGTCAATTCCGTTATAGAGATCGTGCTGTAAAAGATAGCGTTTCTGGAGCATCTTGGACTGCACCAGATCCAAATGGAAGTAATGTTTTACGCTTGAGTACAAGAGAAACGTCAAATACCAGTTTAGTCTCGACACCTGCTTTGGGTGGAGGAAATGCACCTACATTTGCAGCAGATGATGGAATATTTATTTATAACCCTAACATTAATTTAGTATTAGGGTCTCTTTATCAACCAGTTGTTTTAGGGTCTGATGGTAAGAACTTTAGTTTAGAAATAGCTCGTATTCCAAATAAACAAGATGTTTATACAAAAATTTATACTCGTTATGCAGGTGATACAGGTGATACAGGTGTGACCTATTATGGTTCTACTTGTAATGTTTACCAATGTGGTAGTTCAACTGTTGCTGGGTACCAAGGTGGATCTGCCTTAAATGATTATTCTTCTACAGCATTAGCAGGTAAAAAACTTGCAACGCACAGTAGTATCAGTTTTGGTACTGTTAAGAGTAATGACGGTGGACAAACATTGGTTGCTGATAGTAGTGTTGAAGCAATAGGTATATTCTTTGGAACTCCACAAAATAGAACGAATATTTCAGGGACGCAAATTTTTAGGGAAGCTCAATACCAACAACGTCAACAACGTATTGATACTAATTATATTGTGACTGATCGTTATAGACTTACTGTGTCCGATCCTTGGAGTTTTGGATCAGGTTCAGCTACAAAAAGTGATCCATATGGTCAAGCTTCGATCTCTTGTAGCCATGGTGCGTTTAGTGGTTGCTCTAACTCTGTAGATCGTTGGTTTAATATCTCTGGTTATCATGTCGATTGGGTTTATCTTACAAATGTAGATGCAAATGGTAATAAAATTTTTGGAAATGATGACGGCACTTATGCACGTTATTGTACAAATACAACGACAGACTGTTTAACATGGTATAACGGCTCTGGATTGGGTGTAGGTGGAAACGGGAGCGGTTATCCTGCAACTGTAACCAATGTAAATCAAATTATTGGCGGTAGTATGGCGAATCCTGGTAGTGGGCAACGTGGAGCTGATGATTGTTGGCCTGGTGAGTCTGGAGGAGCCTGTAATGGAAGTAGTGGCAGCACAACATCTGATGGATTGTATGGGTTATCACGGTTAAGTGCAGTTAATAATGGTGGAAGTTCTAACACGCCAACACCAACTCATATTAATAATACTAATTGGACATACGGAACACGAGCGAACGCGCCTTGGTTTAAAGTAGCAGGTGGAGCAGAAGCTGTAGCATACGGCTCTGGTTTAGGATCTTCAACCGCGATTACTTCAGATATTGTCCCTACAGCAATAACAGGTGGTGTGAATCCATCAGGGTTAAATAACTTTGGCTCAGCAGTAATTGATGGGCTGTTAATTCAGCATATGAAAATAACTACTAAGGGATTATAAGACAAGGAGTCATTCATTATGTTTAAGTTTAATATTTTAGGCTTTAGTATTCTTGCTTTATTGGCTAGTCAAGGTGTATATGCATCAACTATGGTTGATTTAACTGATGACGAATTATCAAAAGTGCAAGGTCAAGCTTTGATGAGTCTCTCTTATATCTCTCCAGTTGATACAAAAAATTTAGAATCGACTCGTACAGGAAGTACTAAAGATATTGGTTTCTATAAATTAGGTATGGAAGCAGAGATTGAATTAAACGCAAATATTAAAAAACTACAATTAGGCTGTGGTGGTGTGAATGGTATTGGTGACTGTGATATTGATATTGATAACTTAAGTTTAAGTGGTTTAAAGGTTGATAGTAATGGTAAACCTGTTGCCATGACTAATGAGGAAAGAGCAGCTTCTTCCGCAAAACTAACAAACCCATTTATTGAATTTGCTATTAAAAATCCAGAATCAGCTTCGATGCGTCAAGTTGTTGGATTTCGTCTAAGTGCGGAAAAAGCAATTGGTTTATTAACAGCAGGAACAGAAAATACTTCTTCTCCAAATGGTATTAATACTATTTCTGGTTATATGAAAGTGCAATCAGATAGTTCTGGAATTATCAAGGGATATGCTACAACTGGTGCTACTCGTGATAATCTGTATGGTACGTATTTAAATCCGAATGACTTAGTTATTACAGGAACTTTGCAAGCATTAGGATTAGGTGGGGCAGCAGAAGCTGATTTTAAAACATCAGCAGGCGGATTTAATATTCCACAGATTAATAATAACTACTTTGAAATTCCTGCAATTTTAGTCAATGAAACTAGAGCAAAATCAAAAGTCTTATCTGCGCCAGTAAAAGTTCCTAATATTTATGTTGGACTTGGCTCGAGTTACCCTGTAAATGGTACTGTCCAATATAATGGAAGTGGCCCACATGATTCTGCTTATCCAGAACCTACAGGAATATATACACAAGGTGGTGTAGTTGAAGCAACAGTTACAGCGTGTAGATGGTTTGCATGTCTTCTAGCATCAGCAGGCAAGAAGTTTCCAAATGTTTATATGAGTGGGCAAATTTCAAATATAACTGCTAACTTAAATTTGAATCAGTCATTAGGACTTATTCATAATTTGCCAATTAACTCGCCTTTTTCTTTATCACTACAACAACAAGCACTGCAATGGCCAGGAGCCAAATCGGATGATGTTGCACAAAAGGGCTGGTGGATGTCATTTGCCGATCCAGTAAATATTGGATATGTAGTTCCACAAGATCCTATTGATATCGCACCCTTATTTCCACAGATCGCAAGTGCTGTTTCATATTATTTACGTGCAGGTGGAGGACATGAAGCGCAAACAAGTGATTTAAATGGTCTGCTTGGTGGTTCAACTTTAACTGTGAATATTGGTAATATTGATTTAAAAGACAGCCCATTAAACTTAAATATTAGTAACCTTAAATTAACAAATCAAAATTTTGCATCTAATTGTTGGGGTGGTTTGAAGTTTTGTTAATAGCTATTTTCGGGAAGAAAGTGGTGGTTTAGTAATCAATAGCTGGTTTTGATGCTATAAGTAAAGGATATTATAATGAAGAAAATGATGATTTTGCTCCTATTCAGCACAAGTATAGTACATGCTGAATTAAAAACTTTGGATAGCCAAGCTTTGAGAGAGGTTGAGGGGCAAGCTGGAGCAGATTTGTCATTGAAATTTTCATTAAATCATACCAGTACTTATCAATTTGATGATGGTGTTGGTGGAGTTTGCGATAAGACAGCGAATAGTAATACTGGTTTAGGTTATTGTCATTTAGGACTTTCGGTAAATAAGCGATTTGTCAGTAGTAGAGTTCAAGGAGCTAATACTTTTTGGGATGTACCAGAAAGTGATCCAACTCTAGCAAGTCCAGCAAGAAAATTATGGTTAGTGTTCAAGGGAATCCAAGGAACTGTTGATATTCAAAAACTCGGTTTAGATGGCGTTGATTTAGTATATAAGAATGATGGCGGAATTGATCAGATTAAACCTTCTATGCAACTTAGTCTTGATGCCAGTATGCCTATTTTAATTAGAAATTTTGGTTTTAATGCACTTGCGATTGAACAAGATGATTTTACAAGTTATATCGATTCAAATGGCAAAGTGGTTGAAGGTTCTGCTAGTACTCCACCAACTAGTGGATATGGATATTTAAAAGCAACAACCTACAATGCAACGAATGCTCCAACATCGTTATATGATCAAGGTAAGGAAACTGGGTTTGTTGGTATGAGAATGAACGGTAATCTTGCTATACAAGGTAAGATCATGATGTTTGGTTGTGATAGCAGTCATCCACGTTGCTAGAGCTAGAGATTATCAAGGATTGAAGTGATGAAAAAAAATAACCAAAATCACAATACAGCATGGTTTGCATTAAATACTTTAGCAACAAGTATGCTATTAATAAATTCTGCGCATGCGTTACAAAGCTTAGATGATAGTGCATTGCGTAATGTTAATGCTCAAGATGGAGTTCATATTTCAACCTCTTATGATGAAATTAATGTTGATAAGCTTTACTGGCAAGATAATGCTGGAATAGGAACTTCGAGTAGAACAAATAGTAATTTACAAGCGACAGCTGAAAATTTTAAGATTCAGTCAACCAATGCTAATGTTTCAAACTTACCTATTTCAAATCGGACTCCAGGAACAGATTATAAAATAAATATAGGGAGTGGTAGCGGTAGTGATGCTGGTAGAACTGGACTAGATTTAGCTATTTCGACAAATCCCTCTTTAATTACGATTGATCAATTTAAAATATGTGACACTGAGTCTACTCAGCGTTGCAGCGCCCCAATTGGGAATATGGCAATTCAAACAAGTTCAGTTATTGATATTAATTTTAAGACTCGTGATGGACTCTTTAGTAAAGATAAGCAAGCAACTTTAGATTTAGGATTGAAAAATGCGAATATCTATTTAGGGCAAAAAGATGTTAATAATGAACTGAATCAACTCATACTTAAGAACTTTAATTTTAACTTTTTAGGTAAAGGAGTTATGTTTGTAGATGCCGTTGGTGGCTTTAAATTACAAACTAATGCCGATGGTGTTGGTAAAGCAACAATTGCATATAATTCTAATGGCACAATAAATTTAGCATCTAGTACTCAACCAGATGCAACACATGGATATGTTGATTTTAGAAGAACTACAGATTCTGCATCTAGTAATTTAAGAAATACTGGCAGTTATGGTAATGGTGTAGTCGGTGCTGGTGGTGATACAACAAACTCAGGTTTAAATTTAGAATTTTTACTGAATAAAGGTGTAAGCCAAACTTCACCTTATGTTCTTGATGGGACTAATAGTCCAAGTAATGCCAAGGGATTAATACGTGTTGGCGCAAGTGGTCGAATGGTAAATGGTTATTTACAGTTGAGAGGCTTGAATACAACAAATAAGAATAATCCAGATTATACTGGAGTAAATTATGGTAAATCAGATCAAAGTAATATTGTTGGTAGAACTAACAACTTAAGCACTGATTTATCATTAGCAGCAAATAATCCTATTACTACAACAACTGGAAATAATATTATGGGGAGTACAGGTATTGCTTTCCGTATGGCTGCTGAATTTACTAAAGATAATGATCCAATGTTGGGAAGTGATGGTAAGGCAACTACGCTAGAAATTGGTAATGCAGGTCTAAATACTTATGGTTTTGAATTTGGAAATTTAACCGGATTAGTAGCGACTGATCGTGGTTCATTTGATAGTGGGAATGTATATGTGAATCTAGCTGATACTCGAACAGTTTTATTACCTGCAAATAAACTTTTCCAAACCAGTCGATTTGGTAATGGTAATTTTTTAACTAGTAATAATGATTATGTTCAATATATCTATACAGATACTCCAAATGCTATCGCTGCAAATCAAAATCCTTATAGTTTACTAGTAGCGGTTCGAGGTGCTGAATTCCAAGCTATATCTCGTCGAGGTCGTTTTACCAATAGTGCTCGAACAAATGATGCAACTGGCGCAGCAGTTCCAAATATTGCAGAGCATAATGGTACTAATGAATGGGGACTAGCATTACCTTTTTATAATTTAAATGCCAACATGGCGATTTTTGGTACCAATGTTGATGCATCTACTGCTTATGCATATACGTCTGATTATAAAGGCTATAATAAATCACCTACAAATAAAGTTGTTGTTGGCGCAGGTTTAACACCACGTCTAGGTTTTTCACTGGCCATGAGTACTGAGGGTGTAAGTTCTGATGGAAGTAAAACAACATCAATTTTAGTAATTGATGGTAAGAAAATAGGTGCTAATAATCAACCTGTTGATTATTATATGGGGTTGCGTAATATTGATTTACTACTCAAAGGCACTGGTAATATTGGTGTTGAAAAGGGTAGCTTAAACGTTAGTTTAAAAGATTTACTTATTGTGGCTGCAGCGCAAGTTGCTGCTGGATATCTACCTGGGACAACTTACCAAACTTGTGTATTATCTACATCAAATGCAGGATGTAGTAGCTCTGTTCCAGCTAATAATAAAGTAGCATTAAATAATTTTGCTACACCAAATGATGTGCTATTTGGTATTAAGTTACGCGCTGGCGGTAGCATGGATTTTTCACTTATACCAAATAGTGAGTATAAGTCTGATGGAACTGGGAGTAGTTTAAATATTGTCGGTGATTTTACTTTAGACCCAAAACAAGGTAATACAATTCAAATTAGTGATCCTCTTGATGGCTCTACACTCGGTTTAGATAATTTAACGGGTAAAATGGCATTTAATAATGCAATTGTAATTGCCCCAAAAGCGAACCAGAATGGTGCTGAAGGCATGGTTAGTTTTAATTCGTCTTTTACATTGAACCCAGATCGTACTACTGATGGTGTTTTTCGTGCGAGAGATATAAATCTATATCCACCTAATACTGGTTCTGGCGCTCGTTTAGGTGAATTAGCAATCACTGGCGGTAGATTAACTAGCCAATTTGGTATTATGCCACGTAATTAAAGTGCATCATCTATTTGGTCTGAAATAGATTGAATAGATGATAAGCTATGTTAATCTATTGGATGTATTTTAAACATTTGTCTACGGATCAGGGCAATGAAAAAAAATAAAAAGCTAGGATGTCTATCGTTACTGCTATTAAGTCCATACTCTATAGCGATGCAACCTATGGATGACCAGAGTCTTGCTACAATGACAGGGCAAGATGGTCTGACTATTCAAGCACAAGCAAATGTTGAGTTTAAGCAGTTATCTATGATAGATAATGATGGTTTATCATACGGTAGTGGTTCTTCATTGTATACATCGCCTGATTATACTAAAAGGGCTGGTTTAGTGATTGGAGGGCAAACTTCTTCTAGTCCTGTTCGAGTTGTAGGCCTAAATGGTTCTAGTGAAACTATTCTTGGATTCAATGCTGTAATTGACTCAGATGTTGGAACTGTTTTAAATAAAGGCGCTTTCACAAATATTGCTTTATCTTTTAACAGTAATATCACAGGAATTCGTATTTCTCCTTTTTCTGTATATGCTGCTAGTGAAAGTACTCTCTCTGATATCATTAGTAATTCATACACTAAAAATACAATCTATGATAGTTCTACATTAAAACCTAAAGCAGGTTTAGTAAAAGAAATTGTAAGAGTTGGTGGTGCAAGTGGGATAGATATCGTTTTTGCCGCTAATAAACCAACAGTAAATATTCAATTAGGTGCAGCACCACAAGGACATATGATTATGTTTGGAGGTGCAATAAATTCAATTTGTGGTTCAGGTAGTGGTTGTAATATAGTTGCTGTTTCTGACTATGATGGAAGCAATAATCCATATGGTATTGGTTTTGATTTTCAATTTACGGGTTATAATAATTCACCTTTTGGGCTGACCGGTTTTTATGCGGGTATTGAGGGTAAAAATGGCACAGACTCTGGTGGGTTAGTTTTTGGGAATTCAGGAGTTTCAGACAAATTTAACTTGAGTTTAAATAACGTAATTTTAGGGCAGTCTGGAAGTCCGTCTACGACATATCCATCAAGCACTTTTAATGGATTGCCAAATGCTTCAATTGGAAGTATAGGTGCTGTAGGCGCATCAGTTACTAACTTAAAGATGAAAGTTAGTGGGATGTAATAAGATTGTGACAGTATATTAGTCATTTTATTAAAGCGACCTCAGTCGCTTTTTTTATTAATATACTGTTATTAAAAAAAGATCAGCTCTGCTCCAAGTAGTTAATAATCTCATCTAGTTGTTTCTCTTTTTTTACTTTAGCCCAAAGCTCTTGAGCTTCAGGATAGGCTTTGGTCATCATACCTAACCATTGCTTATAACGTCCGATCATTCCAATTTCAGTTTTGTACTGGCCACTTAAAAAACGTTGCTGGAGTTGCACTAAATCTGGCCAAGAAAGGATGGGATTATCATTATTTTCACGGATACATAAGGTCAAATCAGGTGTAGTAACAGCCCCGCGACCAATCATAATATCATGGCAATCTGACTGAGCTATACAAGCTTTGGCATCAGTATTATTCCAAATCTCACCATTCGCAATCACATTGATGTCTAAAGCTTCGACGATTGGCTGAATTTTTTCCCAATAGGCAGGTGGGGTATAGCCATCTGCTTTAGTACGCGCATGTACGGTAAGCCAATTTGCGCCAGCATCTTCTATCGCATGTGCATTATCTAAAGTGTGGTTTTCATCTAGATAGCCCAGACGCATTTTAGCTGAAACGGGTATATGTGCAGGTACAGCATCACGAACTGCTTTAACTAAGAGGTGTACGGTTTCAGGTTCATCCAATAGAACAGAACCGCCACGATGACGATTAACAGTTTTAGCGGGGCAACCAAAGTTAAGATCAATTGCTGGAGCACCGAGTTCAACAACTTTCGCTGCATTTGCTGCTAACATTTCTGGATTATTGCCAAGAAATTGAACATGAACTGGTGTGCCAGCCGCAGTTTTACCTGAGTTTTTGAGTTCAGGACAAAAACTATAATAAATATGGTCTGGAAGAATACTATCGGTAATACGAATAAACTCGGTTACGCACCAATCAAAACTGCCAACATGAGTGAGCACATCACGCATGATTGGATCAGTTAGACCTTCCATTGGAGCGAGCACAAGTTTCACGATTATTATTACCTAATTAAAAGAATACAGCGTTATACGCATTTTCAGATAGGCTGTCTAGTTTATTATGAAGCTAGAAATTAACGTCCCAAAATCATTTCTAAAACAAACTTACTACCGATAAAACCAATTGCAAGTAAGATAAAACCTGTAATGGTAAAGCGAATCGCTTTACGTCCGCGCCAGCCAAATTTGTAATGCCCAATCAAAAGCGCACCATATAAAAACCATGAAATAATACTAAAAGCGGTTTTATGAGCAAGATGTTGAGCAAAGAAGTTATCAATTGTAAAAAAGCCAAAGAGAAGTGCAGCAGTGAGTAAGCCAAAACCTGTGATAATTAAATCAAAGAGTACCGATTCCATCACTTGGAATGGTGGAAGTAAGTTAACCCAAATTCGTCTTTTTTGTTTCTTCTTAAGTTCTCTATCTTGAAACCAAAGCAATACTGAATGAATAGTTGCCATCAGTAAAACAGCATAAGCTGATAAAGAGAGGATGATATGAAGATCTAAACCTAAGCTATGTTGTTCAATCACTTGGTTCGGTTGACTAAAAGCATATCCTAAAATTAAACCAATTGCGGCAACAGGAGTGCCGATTAAATTTAATGGCAAGATTGGTCGAATTAAACTTAAAATTAAACTGAGTGCTAACATCAACCCCGAAGTGAATGACATCAGGTTAAATACATCATAATTCACGCCAATTGGTGTCATCATATCTTGATAGAGCACAGTACTATGCAGTAGTAGCCCTAGACCAATCATAATCGAATAACACCAAAGATTTGGAGTACGTTTTGACATCAAACGTATAAACAAATACCAAAAAGAACTGGTATAGGCTACAAGTGCCAAAATTGTGTAAACCAAGGGGAGACTGATCATGTCAAACCTTTTTCAGGGGGTTGAATAATATTCACTATATAAGATGTAAATTCGCTTCGAACTACAGTATCCTATAGCATCTTACGCATAAATTTTCTATTTTAAGAAAGATTTTTTTGCAACTAGCCATTTTAAGCGGATTTCGCAATGTTTGATACCTTAACAGAACGACTCACACAGAGTTTAAGAAATGTTACTGGCTCAGGGCAGCTGACCGAAGACAATATTAAAGATACCTTACGTGAAGTACGTATGGCACTTCTTGAAGCCGATGTGGCATTACCTGTAACTCGTGAATTTATCGCGAAGGTTAAGGAAGAAGCTCTAGGTCAAGAAGTCATGACTCAGCTTTCTCCAGGTCAGGCATTTGTAAAAATTGTCTATGATGAACTCACCAAAATGATGGGTGAGGCAAATGAGACTCTAGATTTAAGCGCAAAGCCACCTGTCGTGGTTTTACTTGCAGGTTTGCAAGGTGCGGGTAAAACAACAACTGCCGCAAAATTAGCGCGTTTTCTGAAAGAGCGCCAAAAGAAAAAAGTAATGACTGTTTCTGCTGACGTCTATCGTCCAGCCGCAATTAAGCAGTTAGAAACGGTATCGAATGAAGTTGGCGTGGGTTTCATTCCATCAGAAGCATCTGAAAAGCCAATTGATATTGTTAATCGTGCGATTGAACAAGCTAAAATCCAGTTTGCTGATGTTTTAATTGTCGATACCGCAGGACGTCTGCATGTCGATGAAGACATGATGGATGAGATTAAAGAATTACACGCTGCAGTTAAGCCAACAGAGACTCTGTTTGTTGTCGATGCGATGACAGGTCAGGATGCTGCTAATACAGCAAAAGCGTTTAACGATGCTCTGGCTTTGACTGGTGTTATCCTCACTAAAACGGATGGTGATGCACGTGGTGGTGCTGCGCTTTCTGTTCGTGCGATTACAGGTAAACCGATCAAGTTCTTGGGTATCGGTGAAAAACTAGATGCACTTGAGCCATTCCATCCAGATCGTGTTGCACAACGTATCTTAGGTATGGGTGACGTACTTTCTTTAGTCGAAGAAGTTGAACGCAAAATCGACAAAGAAAAAGCCGAAAAAATGGCGAAGAAATTGCAGAAAGGCGGAACCTTCAACTTTGAAGATATGCTGATGCAATTTGAGCAAATGAGCAAGATGGGCGGTATGATGGGCTTCTTGGATAAGTTGCCTGGCATGAGTAACTCTGGTATTCAAGATGCGATTGCACAAGCAAATCCTGAAAAGCAGGTGAAAAAAATGGAAGCGATTATTCAATCGATGACCATTAAAGAACGCCGTAACCCAGATTTGATGAATCCAAGCCGTAAAAAACGTATTGCTGCGGGTTGTGGTATGGACGTTGCTGAAGTGAATAAATTAATTAAGCAACAAGCTCAAATGGCGAAAATGATGAAGAAATTTGCGAATCCGTCAGGAATGAGCAAAATGTTGAAGTCATTAGGTAATATGCAAAAACAATTTGGTGGCGGTAACATGGGACCTTTATTTGGTAGTAATGAACCAAAAAAATAACCTAAAGCTATCTAGAAAAGGCGCAAATTGCGCCTTTTTTGTTAAATCTTATTTGTGCATCTAAGTATCAATTTAATACAGAAAATCAACATGAAAATAAACGAATAAGGGACACAATAATTTCAAGTATTTGTTTTATATTTATAAAGTGTTATATATGTCACATAATTCGAACGGTAAGGTATTTATACTACATTGTGAAAATGCAAATCCAGAGCAGCATTGGTATTTATGGTTAGAACAACAATTAAAATCTGAAGGAATTGCCGCTGAACGTATATTCCTTGCAGACTCGAATCACCCAGAAGCTGAAATTTGGCAAACTTGTTTAGAAACACAACTACAAGATTTAAATGAACAGAGTATTGTTGTTGCCCATGGATTGTCTTGTATTGCTGTGGCTCACTTTCTAGCAAAGCGTCTGCAACAAACTCAGTTGAAAGCATGCCTATTTATTGCTGCTTTTAATGAGCCTATACCCAAATTTCCTGAATATGATGAATTTATCAAGCATTCAAATTTTACCAGTGGCGTAATACGAGCCAATGTTAAAAGACGCCTCGTTTTCTTTTCTACGAACGATCCTATTGTTCCAGTGCCTTTGACTTTTAAATTTTCAAATTTACTGAATGCTCAACTGATTGAAGCTGTTCAGGCAGGGCATTTTCGTACTGAAGATGGATATACGATGTTTCCTCAGTTGTTCCAGATACTTCAAACATTGGTTAATGCTGACTTAAGTTGAACGTAATTTTTTAGTCCTTTAAGTAAGAGATCAGATTCAATCAAAGGTTGATGATGTTGCAGAAATTTGGCGAATATCTCCGCATCTCCACCTGTTAAAATCAGATGTTTAGGTGACTGTTGCATAATTTGATCAATGGTACTAATTAGACCTAGCAAGATACCGTGATGCACAGCATCAACGGTGTTGTGTCCTGGTTTCAGATTATCGAATGCAGAGTCAGGAATTTTAATACCTTTGGTATTTTGAATAAGTGAATCTCGTTGTAAATATAAATTTGGCAGAATATAACCGCCTAAATGTTGTAACCCTTCTACTAAATCGATGGTCAGCGCTGTACCACAGCCAATCACACAAAAGTTTTGATCAGGTTTTGAAATTGCTAAGACCTGTAACCAACGATCAATCCCGAGTTGACTTGGGACATCATAACCACAACGAAGCCCTGCATAATTAGCATGTACCTGAGCGAAGATAATTGGAATTTCCAAAATATCGAGGATCATTTGAATACGTTGATTATTTTCTGTATCTAAAACAGATGAAATTCCAACCTGACTTAAATTTTGATGTCTAAAATGTTGAATTAAACCTAACAGCAAATCGGCAGGTGACTGTAAGTGTAATTCTGCAGCATGCTCAAGCACTTGATCATTTTCGGTAATCCAATATTTTAAACGGGTATTACCAATATCCAACCATAGACTTTTCATAAAATGATCATTCCTTAAATTGGTGCGAGGCGTAAACGGCCTTGATAAAAGGGTTGAACATGATCGGTTTTAATTAGTACCGCGCCATCATTGGAGATGCCTTGAAAACGACCTTGAAGTTTACCTTGCGTATGTTCAAACTCAACTTGTTGATTGAGCCATATTGCATGATGGTTAAAGCGTTCAGCTAAATTATAACTGCCATGTTCAAACCATTGAGAAGCCTGTTGAATCGCAGTGTAGAGCTCAGCAATCAGCGTTAAACGATCAGTATGAGCTAAACCGAGCATCGCCAGAGAGGTAATTGGCTGATCCGCATTCTCTACAGGGGGGGTGTTTAAGTTAATGCCTACGCCAACAATCGCTTGATGAGGGGAAAGAGGTTCAACCAGAATACCTCCCCATTTTCCTTGAGCGCTATATAAATCATTTGGCCATTTAATTTGTAAATTTAGACCTTGTAAGCTTGGCATTTGTAGGATATTTAAAGCAACTTCCAGTGCAAGACGACCATCTAAAGCTGTTTTGGTTTGAATCAGTGTGCTTAAATAAATATTACCTTCAGGAGAAGACCATTGCCGTTGGTGCTGACCTCGACCTTGTGTTTGCTGTGCACTGCAAACTAATCCTGAGCTAATGCCTTTTTGTGCAATTTCACGCATATCATCATTTGTCGATGTTGTCGTCGTTTTGAGCAAGACTATTTCAGGAAATTGATTTTTTGCATTAAGTAATTGCTGAAGCTGGCGAGTTGCTAAATCTTCCATTGTTTTATAAGTAGAGTGGTCATGTGTTTATGGAGTTAATCATATATTTGCTAATTGGCGCAATTGCTGGATTTACTGCAGGTTTGTTTGGTGTTGGCGGTGGATTAATTATTGTACCAATTTTATATATTGTCTTTACTCAAATGCATTATGACCCGAATGTGATCATGCATATAGCAGTGGGGACATCTTTAGCTACAATTATTGTAACATCAATTAGTTCTGTGACTGCTCACCATAAAAAAGGTGCTGTCTTGTGGAATGTATTTCGTAATTTAGCACCAGGTTTAGTTTTAGGGTCTTTTTTAGGTGCAGGTGTGGCTGATTTACTCTCTGGGCAGCATTTACAGTTAATTATTGGTGTATTTGCAGTGTGGATGTCGTACAAAATGTTTAGCGGAGCGCATGCTGTTATTGATCCAAATCGCCACTTACCATCTGCATCATTACAGTTTATTGCTGGTGGTGGAATTGGAGTGGCATCTGCGATTTTTGGGATCGGTGGTGGTAGCCTAACAGTACCTTATTTGAATCGTCATGGTATGGTGATGCAGAAAGCAGTGGCTACTTCAGCGGCGTGTGGATTGCCGATTGCGATTGCTGGTGCAATCGGATTTATGTGGTTTGGTGCAAAAGAGCAAATTAATGTGCCAAATACGATTGGTTATGTTCATATTTATGCTTTTCTTGGTATTAGTGCAATGAGCTTTATTACAGCTAAACTGGGAGCAAAAGTAGCACATCGCTTGTCAGCTGCGATGTTAAAAAAATGTTTTGCAGGCTTATTAGTTGTTGTTGGCTGCTACTTTATTTATAAAGGTTTAATTTAAGTTATCAGCCCATAATGTACTTCAATTGTTGCGATTAAGGTTTCGACCAATAGCAAAACATCATCTTGTTGACGTGCATCGACGAAAAAAAGAGGGTAATTAACGCTTTGTGTTGCAAGCCAATCTCGGTACATCGAAAGCGTTCTTTCTGGTTTTCGGTCAATATGAGTAATTGCAATCACAATATTATTGCCAAATGGTTTGAATGCTTCTACATATTGAGCTAGATCGAGTAGTGGATTTTCAGCAGCATGGTCAATCATGACAATCGTACCAATTGCACCTTTGCAAATTACAGCCCAAATAAACTCAAAACGTTCTTGTCCAGGCGTCCCGTATAACCCGACTTTGACGCCATCATCTAAAGTAATCTCACCATAATCGATACCGACAGTGGTGAGCATTTTTTCATGCGATTCAATATCTGTATTTAAAGCCTCGGTGCTGAGCACATCAATTTCCGAGAGGGCATTTATCGCCGTGGATTTACCTGACCCCATGGTTCCACCAAAGACAATTTTATATTGTTGTAAAATCATAGAATTATCCTAGGTTAGAAGCCTAAACGGTTACGTAATCGACCAAACAGTTTTTTCATAAAATTTTGTTCAGTTATATTTTGACTATTTTGCGGATGATAATTGGCTTGATGATCTTTGATAATTTTGCCGTAATTTGCACCTAAACTTGCTGCGACAAATTGCTTGACGCGCTGTTCAGGTAATTTTAATTGGTTAGCTACAACTGAAATTTCAGCCCCTTTAGCAAAACAAGCAGCCATACGTAAAATATCCTGGCGCTGAATTTTATTTATCGGTTGTGGCCAAATTTCTAAATAAAAACTTGATGCAGATGGAGGGCAAAGTTCATTAAAATCTTTTGATGCCCAAAGTAAATTCCATAACCATTGTTTTAAATCTTGTTGTGGAGTCTCTGTGATCCAAAGTTGATCATTTTGTGTGGCGTAGGTGTAATTCAAACTTGGATCTGTATGTAATGTTTGTAGCATCGGATTTTGCCAAACCCATTCGTTACGAGGGTCTGCAATTGCAACTAAACCATTGTTATCAAATAACTGAATTTTCCCATTTTTAGGATTGAGGATTTCTTGTAGAACTTCCCTGATTTGTTTCCGATGAATTGTAGTATTAGTTGCTTGAGGTGGGGATATTTTCTCTATCGCAGCATTTTTAGATAAGCGCTCATTTAGCCATTGATGTAGAGAGTGAAGATGATTCAATGGTAGATATAGAATGTCATCTTCGATTGAACTATTTTTATCTGCATCATTGGCAATTTGTAGAACATTAATATGGTTATTTTTGATTAAGCTTTTGATATTCGGTGAATCAAAAAAGACATGATTGATCATCAAAATATCGAGCTGCGGTTCAGCAATATTGCTCCAATTGACTTGAATATGACTAGGAATAGCAGTTTGTACATGTTCTTTTAATTCATTCAATGTTCTGAGACTGAGCCCAAAAATTGCGATATTAACAGCTTGATGAACACTCATAATGCTACTCATAATTACTGAGCAATTCAGTAAAATTAATAAAAATGTGCTTATATTAGTAAAAATATTATTTTATGTGATTTATATCAATAAATTTTTGGTAAATAAACTAATTTTCAGATATTCGGTTAGCACGATTTCATAAGCTTAACTCATTGATCTTAAAGATAAGGAATTTAAATTTTTAATCAAATATTTCCTCAAAATATTGTTTTTATCTTCGATTGACTTAAAAAGCAATAAAATTGTTAGACAATGATATAGAATTTATGCAGTGAGATCAGTTAAAACAAAAAAGCGCAAATAGCATTGGAATATGCGTATAACAACGATAGCGAGGGGATCATGAATCTCGAAGAGGCTGATAGTCTTTCTGAACAGATTGCAAAATATATTAGTGAACAAATTATTAGTGGTGAGCTGGTTGAGGGAGAGCGTATTCAAGAGCTACGTATTGCGAAAGAATTAGATGTGAGTCGAGGTTCTGTTCGTGAAGCTTTGCTACTACTAGAACGTACTTATTTAATTGAAATTTTCCCACGACGTGGTGCAATTGTTTCTGAAATGTCAGCTCAACAAGTTAAAGCTTTGTTTGATACCAATGTCATGGTACTTGGGCATATTGTGCAACGAATTAGTGAGACTTGGAGAGTTAACGAGGCTGAACAGCTACAGACCTTATTAGATCAACTGGTTGAATTTGTACGTGCCGGGGACATTGAAAAATTCTACGATTCGATTTTTAAATATTTAGCAGATCAGCATGATATGGTGGCCAATCCCTATTTAATGCAATTTTATAAAGAACTGTTGCCTTCGTTACGTCGTAGCTACTTTTTAACCTTAAATACTTCACGTCGTGAATTACAGGAATCTTTTACTCTGTTTAAGTTAGTGATTGATGCTATTTTGATCCGAAAATCACAACAAGCGGCTTTATTTATGGAAGATTTTTGTCGACACTTACGTAACCTTGTGTTGGAATCTCTGACACGTATGAAACAGATTGAATTGGCTTGGGCTAGACGCTCACGCCGCTAGTTAGGGCAGTATGCGTTTAAGCAGTTTAAAACTTTCAGGCTTTAAATCTTTTGCCGATAGTACTACATTACATTTCAAAGCAAACCGTACTGCGGTGGTTGGACCGAACGGTTGTGGTAAATCAAATGTCATCGATGCTATTCGTTGGGTGATGGGTGAATCCAATGCACGTCAGTTGCGCGGCGGTAGTATGCAGGATGTCATTTTTACTGGGACAGCCAAACGTAAACCTGTCGGGGTTGCCAGTGTTGAACTTCGTTTTGACAATACTTATGGCAAATTAGGCGGCGCTTATAATGCTTATAGCGAGCTGGCCGTCCGTCGCCAAGTCACACGTGAAGGTAAGTCTGAATATTTCTTAAATGGCACGCGTTGTCGTCGTCGTGATATCACCGATATTTTCTTGGGGACAGGCCTAGGACCGCGTTCTTATGCGGTGATCGAACAGGGCATGATTAACCGTTTGGTCGATGCCAAGCCCGAAGAAATGCGCGTGTTTATTGAAGAAGCGGCAGGAGTATCACGTTATCAGGCACGTCGTCGTGAAACCTTACAGCACTTAGAACATACTGAACAGAATTTGGCACGTTTAGACGATATTGCGGCTGAACTAAAATCTCAACTTAGAAGTTTAAAGCGACAGTCTGAAGCCGCAATTCAATATAAGACCTTAGAAGGTCAGATTCGAACTTTAAAAATCGAAATCCTTTCGTTTCAAGCCAATCAAAGTCAAAAGCTACAACAAGAATATACGGTTGAAATGACGGCACTGGGTGAAAACTTTAAGTTAGTCCGTTCAGAATCTCAGACCATTGAACATGATCTTGAAGCTACTAGTGCATTATTTCAGCGTTTAATTCAGCAGTCTTCGCCTTTGCAGCATGAATGGCAACAGGCCGAGAAAAAGCTGTCTGAATTAAAAATGACCTTGGAACAAAAACAGAGTTTATTCCAGCAAAACAGCAGTAGTTTGGTTCAACTTGAACAGCAAAAATTACAAACCAAAGAGCGTCTGCAACTCTCTGAATTACAGGTTGAAACCTTAAGCACTCAATTTGATGAGCAAAACGAAAGCTTACTTGCCTTAGAGCAACAGACACAAATTGCTGAGCAAAATTTTAGCGATGTTCAAGCCCAACATAAGCAAGCACAGCAGCAATTTGAACAACTGAAAACCCAAGTCGATCAGCAACAACAAAAAAAGTTGCAGATGGCTGCGCAAATTGAACAGCTCGGTAAAAACGTGCTGCGCATTGAACAGCAAAAGCAGACCCTGCAAACACAAACCACTCAGATTCGTGCTCAGGTTCAGGATGATGAACAGGCGCAGTTAGAACAATTGCAGCAGCAACTGCAACAGGAAATTATTGCGTTAGAAACTGCGATTGAGCAATTACAGCAGGATGTTCAGACACAGCAAGATCAACAACAGTTGCACAAGGCCGATGTACAGAGCCTAAAAACTGAGATTCAGGTTTTATTGGCTGAACAAAAGAACTTAAATCAGCTCGTCGCAAAACAAAACCCGAAGCAGGATCAACATGCAGTTCGATTGATGCAAAGCCTACGTTTAAGCGCTCAAGCTAAAGCGCATGCAAGCATTATTGAGAAGTTCTTAGCCAAATGGTTACAAGCGCAGTTGATTGGGAATGGGCAAGCCTTCAAAGAGGGTATCGCGCGACAGTTAAAGTCATCACAACAGCAGCCTGTTCAAATTGTAGATCTTACTTGTTTGAGTGAGTGGATCGAGGCGCCACAATCTTCTTTATGGACAAATGTCGCCGTTGCAGAAGATTTAGCCACAGCTTTGCGATATCAAGTGGATCTCCAGCAAGCACAATCGATTTTAACGCTGGATGGTTATCATGTCGGTGCCGATTGGGTTATTGCGTTGCACTATGATGAAGACAGCCAAATTGCGCAGGGCATGCTCAGTCATCAAGTGCGTTTAGGGGAAATTGAACAGCAACTTGTACAGAAGCAACCGCAACTGCTTGATCTGGAACATCAGTTTTCGCAACAGCAACATGCTTTACAACAGCAGCAACAGCGCTTGCAGCAACAACAACAAAACCTGAAGCAAAAGCAAAAAGAACTGCAACAGCTCGATGTACAAATTGCCAAACTGCAAAGTACCGCACAGGCCTTTGTGTTGCAGCAACAGCAATTGGCAGATCAGTTGAAACAGCTTGATCTACAGCTTGAAGAAGATGCCATGCAGCGTGATGATCTGGAGATTGATCTGCATGCACTGGCATTGAAATTAGAAGCCGTGTTGCCGAACTATAAGACGCTACAGTTTCAGGTGGAAAACTTGAATGAGCAGTTGGATGAGCAACAGCAGCAGTTGACTCAACAACAACAGCAACGTGAAGCTTTGCGTCGCCAGACCTCGCAAGCCAATCAGCAAATTGAGTTATTGGAAAAAGATATCTCGTTCCTAAAAACACAATATCGTCAAATCATTGAACAAATCGAACAGGCCAAGAAGTTTGTTGATCCGATTCAGCTTGAGCTACCGAATTTAGAGTCGCAATTCCACGAGCAATTCCAGCAAACAGAAAAGCTACAGAAAACATGGAATGAATGGCAGCTTGAACTGAATCAAGTACAAGAGAAACAGCAGCAACTCACAGAACAACGTCATCAAGCTCAACAGAAAGACGAGCAGGTGCGTGAGCAGTTGGAACAAAAGCGTTTAGCATGGCAGGCAGCAAAATCAGATCGTGAACATTATCTGGAACAGCTGAAAGAATTAAATGCGGAAGCTTTATCTGATCTGTCGATAGAAATGAAAGATCATCAGCAAAAACTTGAAAAAGCGCAGCAGCAATTCGAAAAAATTGGTGCAGTGAATTTAGCGGCTTCACAAGAATACGAAGAAGTGTCACAACGGTTTGATGAACTGAGTCACCAGATGCAAGATCTGCAAAATACGGTTCATCAGCTCAAAGATGCGATGAAAAGCATTGATCAGGAAACGCGTAAGTTATTTATGACTACTTTTGATCAGGTCAATCAAGAATTGCAACTGTTGTTTCCAAAGGTATTTGGTGGTGGTGAAGCGACTTTAAGCCTTGAAGATGATTGGCAGTCTGGGGTAAAACTGATGGCACGTCCACCTGGCAAACGTAATAGTTCTTTGGCACTATTATCTGGTGGTGAAAAGACGTTAACCGCTCTGGCTTTAGTATTTGCTATCTTTAGGTTAAATCCAGCACCTTTCTGCGTATTGGATGAAGTTGATGCACCACTTGATGATGCCAACGTACAACGGTATTGTAATTTGGTAAAAGAGCTTTCTGAACAAGTGCAATTCATTTACATTACACATAATAAATTGGCGATGACAATGGCAACTGATTTACTGGGAGTGACCATGCCAGAGCCGGGCACATCAAAATTAGTGACTGTCGATTTAGAACAGGCAAAAGAATACGGGTTAGTTGCGGAGTCCTAATATGGAAATGAATACAATAATAGGCATTGTTATCGCCGTTGTGATTATGCTCGTTGGTTTGATCATGATTTTAAGAAAACCAAAACCAGTTGAGCCTTCATTAGAAGCAGATCTTCATGTTAACCCTGAAAGTCAGCAACCTGTGATTCCTCGTCATGTGCGAGATCAACTTCTACAAAGCAATGTCGCCGCTACAGTTGAACGCGTTGAACCAAGTTTTAACACGGCACCGATTGAAGCAAAAGCGCCAGTTGAAACAGCTGCTGCAGAAAATATTGTAAAAGCGAGTGAAACTGATGTTGTGATTGAATCTGAGCCAGTCGTTGAGTTCACTCCGAGTGCAAATAAACAAGAGACAATTCTTGAATCGCAGTCTCAAGACGAAGTTGAAGCACTTTTAGAAACGGCAGAAAAAGCTGAGGATGAGAAAGCTGAAACAGAGCTCAGCTTAAACCCAAATATTGCAACTGTTGAAATTGAAGAATTTGATGGCGAAAGTAATATTTTGGATGTGCATTTGCATGAACAGCAACGCTATGATGATGAAAGTGCTTTGGCAACAGCAGAGCAAATTATTGCTTTGAATGTTTATCCAAACCCACGCCGTGCTTTGTCTGGTGATAAAGCTCTCAAAGTATTGTTGAAATACGGTCTGCGTTTTGGAGAGATGTCTTGCTTCCATCGTTATGAAAATACCGATGAGCCAAGCCCATTAATGTTCTCTGTATTACGTGTCACAGATAATGGACCTGCTGGTTTTGATTTGGAAAGTTTGTCGGGAGAACAAGTACAGGGATTAGCTTTCTTCCTTGCCTTGCCAAATAGTAAAGCTGTTACAGGCTATGACATGATGACCAGTATTGCAGGCTTAATTGCACGTGAAGTCGATGGCAAAGTCTATGATGAAAATAATTTAGAGTTTACGCCGCAGTTGAAAGAGCATTGGCGTCATCATGTGATTGATTATCGTCCAAATCAAGCAACCGTCTAATGAATCTTTTATAATAAATTTAGTAAAAATTATAGGGCGGTTTTTCCGCCCTTTTATATGGTGAAATTTAAATGGAACACAACTCAGTTATTGAGCAAATGCGTCAGTTAATTCAACTGATTGCAAAACATAATCATGCTTATTATGTGATGGATCAACCCTCCATTTCTGATAGTGAATATGACCATTTATTTCATCAACTGAAAGCTTTAGAACAACAACATCCAGAATGTATTCAGGCGGATACCCCGACCAATAAAGTCGGTGGTCAAGCGTTGTCAAAATTTGAAAGCGTGACTCATGCAGTGCCGATGCTGTCTTTAGGTAATGTTTTTAATCAGGAAGATCTGTTTGCCTTTGCACGTCGTATTGATGAACGTTTACCCAATCAAACAGTCCAGTATGACGTTGAACTTAAACTCGATGGCTTAGCGATTTCATTGTGGTATGAAAATGGTGTATTAGTTCGTGGTGTAACACGCGGTGATGGTGAGACTGGCGAAGATATTACCCAAAATGTTAAAACCATTCGCAACTTGCCAAAAGTTTTATCGAGTCAGTATCAAGCGATTCCTGAGTTCCTTGAAGTTCGTGGCGAAGTGTTGATGCCGAAGCAAGGCTTTGAAAAACTCAATGCTGATCAGGAAGCCAAAGGGGATAAGACCTTTGCCAATCCACGAAATGCTGCAGCAGGAAGTCTGCGTCAGCTTGATCCAAATATTGCAGCTTCGCGTCCATTGGCGTTCTATGCTTATGGGATTGCGCAGTGCGTACCGAATCATGGACTGGAGACTATGCACGATAGTCTGCATTGGTTGACCAGGTTTGGTTTCGAAATTGCAGAACGTCAATTCCTATGTGCTTCGATTGAGGAAGTACAACAACGCTATGAACAGATTCAACAAGAACGTCCAGATCTCAAGGTTGAAATTGATGGCATGGTAATTAAGGTGGACAGCCTTAAACAGCAGCAACAGCTCGGCTTCCTGAGTCGTGAACCGCGTTGGGCAACGGCCTATAAATTTCCTGCACAGGCAGCACTCACCAAAGTGGAAAATATTGACTGGCAAGTAGGGCGTACAGGAACGCTAACGCCTGTTGCACGTTTAGCGCCAGTCTTTGTTGGTGGTGTAACGGTATCTAATGTGACCTTACACAATATTGGTGAAATTCATCGTTTAGATGTGCGTGTAGGCGATACTGTCAGCGTCTATCGTACTGGCGATGTGATTCCAAAAGTTGAGAAAGTTTGGGCGGAGTTCCGACCTGCCGATGCGGAGATGGTAAATCTTCCGACGAATTGCCCTGTATGTGAATCACCTGTGGTAATGCCAGAAGGTGAGGCCTTGGCGCGTTGTTCGGGTGGCTTATATTGTGCAGCGCAACGGATTGAAGCCATTCGTCACTTTGTTTCGCGTAAAGCCTTGGATATTGAAGGCCTAGGTGATCGTTGGGTAGAGTCACTTCTGCATCTCGATTTACTTAAAGATGTCGCTGATATTTATCATTTGCATGAACATCGTGACACCTTATTGACCATCGAGAAAATGGGTGAAAAATCCGTTCAAAACCTGATTGATGCCATCGAAGCAAGTAAGAAAACCACCTTGGCACGTTTTATTTATGGCTTAGGTATTCGTGGTGTAGGTGAAACCACGGCACGCATGTTAGCCAATACTTTCCAAACTTTGGATGCTTTGAAAGCAGCCGATGTTGAAGCACTTAAGAAAACGCCAGATGTCGGTGATATTACAGCAGAGTGGATTGCTGACTTTTTCCAAGCACCACATAACATTGAAGTACTCGATCGTTTATTGGCAGCAGGAATTCATTGGGATGCACCGACTGCACCAACACGTCAACCATTGAATGGTGAAAGCTGGGTGGTAACAGGCACACTTGAAACTATGGGGCGTGATGAGGCGACACAGAAGTTACAAGCTTTGGGTGCGCGTGTCAGTGGTAGTGTGTCCAGTAAAACCAAATGTGTCGTTGCAGGTGAAAAAGCGGGAAGCAAATTGGATAAAGCACAAAAATTAGAAATTCGAGTAATGAATGAACAAGAGTTTTTAGACTTTTTGGCGCAATATCCAGTGTGATGAAATCAATAGTGTGGACTTCTGGATGAATTTTTACATCAGAAGTTCACAGATTTGATATTTAGCTTCATCGGTTAGCTGATGAGACAAAATACCTTCTATAGTAAAAATGATGATTTGAGTGGTTGCATCTATTTTTGCTGCAGATAAGCCCATTTTTTGCAATTCTATACACAATAGACTTTCGACAATTCTATGAAAGTTTTCATGTAATACTCGAATTTCCTCAGAATAATTTAAACGGTTATGTACCGTCGTAATCAGGTGTTTGACACTTTCTAGTTGTTGAATGACCCACAATAAGCGCTGAGTATGGTTAGCAAAAGATTGATTGTGATATTCATTTAGGCGCTCAATCAGTTCTGAACTAAGAACTTGTGTTAACACTTCATCTTTATCTTTAAAGTACCAATAAATCGTATTAGGAGTAATCTTTGCTGTTGCTGCTAATTTGGACATCGATGTTGCATCGTAGCCAATCTCAAGAAATAACATCCTTGCAGCGGCAATAATTTCTGCTTTCTTTTCATCCGTGTTTTGAATAATACGTTTATTGCGCGCCATTGTGTGGACTCAAAATATTTCAGAACTGATTTTACAGCGATTCGATCATTTTTAAAAATTTGCAAATAATTTTATTCCTATCTTGAATGGTATTTAAGATTTAAGTATATTTCTTGAATGATATTTAAGATAAGTTGGGAAATAAGTTAATGGGAACATTTCAACATGTGCTTGATCAAAGTGTAGAGGCAAGCTTTTATTCACCTAATGGCAATAAATGTGCTGCAAAAATATATTATCCAAATGCTGAGACTGCACAAAAACATCCAGTCATTTTGATGGTGCATGGTTGGGGTGGAACACAAGATTTATTGACTTTGCCTTTTGTTCAAGCATTTATGCAAATCGGTTACGCCGTCATGACTTTTGATTACTCGACTTGGGGTAAAAGTGAGGGGATGCCTCGAAATCAAATTTCTCCGTGGCTACGTGTCCGTGAAGCTGAGCAAGCGATTCAATATTTACAGAATTTAGAAAAGATTGATGTATATAAAATCGTGGTTTGGGGGACTTCTTTTGGTGGCGGGCATGCGATTGATCTCGCAGCAAAATATCCCCATCTCTTAGGGGCGATTGCTCATGTTCCAATGTTAGATGGAGTGCAAGCCGTTCTTGCCAATCCTGTTAAAGATATGTTGAAAATTGGCTTAAAAGTGGTTCAGGATTATTTACCGTTTCAGTCAAGGACTTATATCCCTGTGATCGCACCCGAACATCAATTTGCCACGATGAATCGTGATCAGGCTTATGAGTTTTTTATGAAAAATTATAATGATGCAGGAAAGTCTATTGATGATTATGATAACCGTGTCACTGCACGTTCAGTACTGACAATTGGCATGTATCGACCGATTCGCCATTTAAAAACCATTAAAATACCGACTTTATTGATTGGTGCGACTCGAGATTCTGTTGCACCTTTTGATTCTGATAAAATCAACAAAATAAATAATCCATATATTGAATATCAGTTATTGGATGCGAATCATTTTGAGCCGTATTTTGAACCAATTTTTCAACAAAACATTCAGTATCAACTTGAGTTCTTAAAGAAATTAATCTGCTGTTAAACATCACTGATCGTAAAGAGTAAAAGAAACCGTTCAAGCGATTAAACTTGAACGGTTCTTGATTTTAAGCCCGTTTTTTAACAATACCATCATCGAGTAATTGCTGGAAATGCTCACAGACACTTTCCCGAATATCACGATATTGAATACCTAGCTCATTTACACTACGCTTTGAATTAAAGTAGATTGGATAACCCATATTGAGTTTTACAAATTGGCGTGAATGACCAAATATGGGTGCAACTAAAGAAAAAGCTGTCTTAGGCACAGTAAAATGAGGAAATGGGTATCTATAACCGAATTTTTGCGTTAAGGCTTTGCCCATGTCGAGCAGACTTAATGTGCCACCACAAATGATATAGCGACCTTGTGCTTTAGGATTTAGTGCCGCAGCAACATGTGCATCTGCAACATCACGGACATCTACGATTCCATTCCACATCGGCGGCACACCAAATAAGGTCGTACCATTACCGAATTGTTGTAATACTTCGATACTGCCTGATTGACTGGCATCAGTGAGTGATGGCCCCATCACTAACGCTGGGTTAATACAAACTAGGCTCCAACGATTTTGTTGCTCGGCCATTTCCCAAGCTTTACGTTCAGCCGCGACTTTTGAATATGGATAAGGCTGATGTGTCTCGCTACTGGTATTGTTCCAGTGACTTTCATCAAATTCATTATTGGCGGTGTTTTGAATCTCAATCGCATCACCATAGGTCGATGCAATGCTTGAGGTCAGCACCACACGTTTGACCGATTCAGTTTGATTCACGCTGTTTAATACGTTTTCTGTACCTTTCACCGCAGGTTCAATAATGTCTTTGACGGCATCTTTATAGTTAGTGACTACAAAAGGTGATGCAGTATGAATAACAACTTCACAACCTTGCATAGCTTCATCAAAGGAATTTGGTTCGAGTAAATCTGCTTGGTAAAACTGGATTTGTCCTGATGATTTATCTGCTAGATCATACAGGTGCTGAATTTTATTTTTCTTAGATGGATCTCGAACCGTGGCATGTACGTTGTAACCCTGCTTAAGCAGTCGTTCAATAATCCAGCCCGCAATATAACCCGTAGCACCAGTGACCAAGATTGGCTTACTTTTATCCATTGTTATTTCCGCATTATGTTTTTGTGATTGCTGTTATTTACCGAATTTTGTTCAAACAAACAACAGCCGAGCTGTCATTTTTTATGATTTTTTGATCAAAATATATTCGGAATAAGAAGCATTGCTAATCGTTACAAAAAATCAAACAAATGATTTTCAATAAGATTATCTATTTTAAAAGGTTAAAATGATATGCAAATGCTTCTTTTATTTAGATAAATTAGGCGAATTAAAACTGTAAATGCGTATGTTTCTCATTTTAATTTTATAAAAATCATAAACTTACACAATTTAATTTTGCAAATATGATTTAAGTTCACCATAATATTATTATTCGATAGGAGTAAGTATTATGCGTGGCAATCCAGAAGTCATCGACTATTTAAATATGCTCATTGGCGGTGAATTGGCTGCTCGTGATCAATATTTAATTCATTCAAGAATGTACGAAGATTGGGGCTTAAGTAAAATTTACGAGCGTATTGATCATGAAATGCAAGAAGAAGCTTCACATGCTGATTCAATCATTCGCCGTGTTTTATTTTTGGGTGCTCAACCTAATATGAATCGTGAAGATATCAATGTGGGTACAGATGTCGTAAGTTGTTTAAAAGCTGATTTAGCACTTGAATATCATGTGCGTGAAAAACTAGCGACAGGCATTAAGCTTTGTGAAGATAAAGGTGATTACATTAGTCGTGATATGTTGCGTCAGCAGCTTTCGGACACAGAAGAAGATCATACGTATTGGTTAGAAAAACAATTGCGTTTAATTGAATTAATTGGTTTACAAAATTATATTCAATCGCAGATCTAGTCAAAAATGAGAAAGCCAACTGAGAAGTTGGCTTTCTATTTGGATGAAAAATTCTAATTCTAGAACTTAATCTGGCTGTTTAATATTCGAATCTAGATTCCATGCCTGAGTGAGGATTGCCAAAATTTTATCTGTTTGTCTCTTGGAAAACAGTGAGAGTCTAAGTTGGCTTAATTTATGGTGATTTTCATCCTGTGAAAAATAAATATTAGTTCGGTAATGCCAAAATTTTTGAAAATCTTGACCTAATAGCTTACGCTGCCATTCATACTTTTTAAATACATATGGGTCTATTATTAAATAAGATTTTTGATGTAATTCATTTATTTTTATAGTGCGTGTTTTAAATAACATTCTCAGAGAAATACGTTTGTTGGTAATGATTAAGCGATTCGTCAAAAAAACTGGCAGAAAAAATAAGAGCCATAAGAAAACAGGATCTTTAAATAAAAATAGGCAAATCGGTGTTCCAATGATGATATATATAAGACCCGATAAAGAGCTAAACGGTATAGTTTTTATTAATAAACTTTCATCTTGTTCTAACTGCAATTTTATTCCCCTTAAAATTCAATATGACTTAATTCAAATTTATTTATTCTGAGCATCTTTTAAATCTTTTAATACTTGATCCGCATGCGTTTGCGTATTCACACTCGTGTAGTGATACATAATTGCACCTTGAGGATTAATCAAGAAACTCTCACGTTTGGCAATTTTTGTAATCCCGAGGTTTCTAACAATGCCAAATTTTCCAGCAAGTTCGCCTTTTTCATCTGCCAAAATTGGGAAAGGTAAACCGAGCTTTTGTGAAAACTTCTGGTGTGATGCAACATCATCCAAGCTGACACCCAATACTACTGCATTCGATTTTAAAAATTGAGGATAAAGTGATTTAAATTGATTCGCTTCTTGAGTACATCCCGCAGTGTCATCTTTAGGGTAGAAATAAAGTACAATCCACTTGCCTTTATATTGGTTCAAAGTGTGCCATTTGCCACTTTGATCTTGTAGTTTGAAATCTGGTGCAGACTGTCCAACCCATTCTTTTTGAGCTGTATTTTGCTTAGAAAAAATAGAAGTTTGCGCTGTACTAAGGCTAGGGATACCAAGTAAAAAAAACGAACTGCATAAAATAATAACTTTGGACTTTATCGTATTCATCATGTTGATCTCAAAGTGTAATAGACTCTACTTTAGCAAATTTCGAAATCATATGGGTTAGAAAATTCTTTAAAGAATTTTGATCCGTTTTATGGTGTCTTTTGAGCAAAGCATAATGAAAGGGATTGATGAGGAAAATAATGACTCGTATAAATCGGAGAGTATACTGCATTCAAGTTTTTGGAATTGAGCAAGCACGTGACTTATAGGATTCTACTCATCACGGGATGGGGCGGTGGTGCCGAATTATTAAAACCTTTACATGAGGCTTTAGAACAAAAGGGACATAGTGTTGAACGGCTTAATATCTTTAATGCGCTGGATGGTGACATCTTGCAACAGCATGTTGAACTTGCGGTTAAATATGATGTAATTGTGGGGTGGTCGCTTGGCGGACAACTGGCAACAATCTTGGTCAATCAAATACAACAACAATATGCTGAACAAAAAGTTTTAATCACTTTAGCATCGAATCCATGTTTTGTTGCTCAAGCAGATTGGATGACTGCCATGCCTGTTGAAACCTTTATGCAATTTAAACACTCCTTTGAACAGGACGCGATTAGTACTTTAAAGCGTTTTGGTTTGTTGGTCTGTCAAGGTGCAAGTTCGGCAAAAAAAGACTTCGTAGCCATGCAAAAATTGATTCGTCCACAACTCATTGCATTGCTTAGACAAGGTTTAAAGTTGCTAGAGCAATTAAATCTGGTTGAGTTGTATGAAAATTATCAGGGTAAACAGTTGCATGTCTTTGCAGAGCATGATGCTTTAGTTCCTTACCAAGTTGTGCATAATCTTCATAATTTGTCTGCAAAAAATTTATCTATCGTTTCTATTGAAGGTGCTTCGCATGGTTTTCCATGCTTTATGGTGGAGCAGACTGTGCAAATAATTGAAGATTTTATTCAATAGAGGGTTTAATCTTGATTGAATTGAAAGTTCTCGCAATATATTTTAGATTTTGACAAGTTTAAGATGTTCACAAGTTCTTCTCTATGAATTTATCTAAAATGTTGATACTCGGTAACGTCATCCACAACCTGCGTGGTTATCGTAAAAGTGATGAAAATGGATGAGTAGATACACTTGGATGGGCTCAGGAAGTGAACAGGTTTTGTGGATGACAAATGGTTTTGCCTACTTTTCCCGAAAGAAAAGTAGGTCGAGCCGAAGGCTTATCCTGAAATTGGGTGAGTACTCGGAATGACACTGTACAGCACATCATTAAATATTGAATTTACAGAGGTAAAGGATGACAGACCCATTTGATTTAGAACATATATGGCATCCCTATACTTCGATGTTAAATCCACTACCAACCTTTAAAGTCAAACGTGCCTACGGTGCAACGATTGAATTAGAAGATGGTCGAACTTTGGTTGATGGCATGTCGTCATGGTGGTGTGCGATTCATGGCTATAACCATCCTGAACTTAACCAAGCAGTTTCAGATCAATTACAGAACATGGCGCATATCATGTTCGGTGGTTTGACCCATGAACCTGCAGTTGAATTAGGTAAATTATTATTAAAAATTACGCCACCGAGCTTGGATAAGATTTTCTACGCAGATTCAGGTTCTGTTTCGGTTGAAGTCGCTTTAAAAATGGCAGTGCAGTATTGGGCTGCATTAAACAAACCAGAGAAAACCAATTTTATTACTACCCGTTCTGGCTATCATGGTGATACTTGGAATGCGATGTCTGTATGTGATCCTGTCACGGGAATGCATCAGATTTTTGGGACAAGTTTACCGAATCGAATCTTTGTATCCGCGCCACAAAGTCGTTTTGATGGCGAATGGAATCCACAAGATATCCAGCAGCTCAAACACCAAATTGAACAACATCATCACACTATTGCAGCGCTGATTATCGAGCCGATTGTGCAGGGTGCAGGCGGGATGCGTTTTTATCATCCTGAATATTTACGTCAGGCCAAGGCCTTATGTGAGCAGTACAATTTGCTGTTGATCTTTGATGAGATTGCTACAGGTTTTGGGCGTACAGGTAAAATGTTTGCTTGGGAACATGCCCAAGTGGAACCCAATATTATGTGTATCGGCAAAGGTTTAACGGGCGGTTATATGACGCTGTCTGCGACCTTAACCACCAAGCAGGTAGCTGAAACCATTAGTCGTGGTGAAGCGGGCGTGTTTATGCATGGCCCGACCTTTATGGCGAATCCACTGGCTTGTGCGGTTGCATTAAGAAGTACTCAACTGCTGGTGGAACAGGATTGGCGAGCCAATATTCAACGAATTGAAAAGATTCTGACTGAACAGTTAACCGATTTAGCCCAGCTTGACCACGTTGCGGATGTACGGGTTTTAGGGGCGATTGGCGTGGTTGAATTAACCACCAATGTTGATATGAAAACCTTACAGCAACAGTTTGTTGAACGGGGTATTTGGGTGCGTCCATTTGGTAAATTGGTCTATGTGATGCCGCCGTATGTGATCACGGATGATGAACTACATTATTTATTAGCACAGATGAGTGAAGTGGTAAAAAATATGCAAGGAGTAAATGCCAATGTCCTTGCTTGACCATTATGCCGAGCAGCTTGATCATCTCAAGCAGCAAGGTAATTTCCGCCAATTCATTTCAAATCAGCAATCTGAACGATGGATTACCATTCAAGATCGAACAATGTTGAATCTGGCATCCAATGATTATTTAGGCTTGGCAGCTGATTTAAGTTTAAGAGAAGAATTTCTTGATACGCTGAAAATCGAACGAGCGCTCTTTAGTTCATCTTCTTCACGCTTGCTCACGGGTAATTTTGCAGAATATGAACAATTTGAAAATAGCCTAAGCAAAGCCTTTGGTCGTGCTGCCTTACTCTTTAATAGTGGCTACCACATGAATATCGGTATTTTACCAGCCTTGTGTGATAGCAAAACCGTGATTTTGGCCGATAAACTGGTGCATGCCAGTATGATTGATGGCATTCGACTATCGAGTACTCCATATGTGCGTTATCGTCATAATGATTTGCAGCATCTGGAACAGTTATTGCAAAAGTATCATCAAGATGAACAAGTTGAACGCATTATTGTGGTGACTGAAAGTATTTTTAGTATGGATGGGGACGAGACGGATTTAGCCGCATTGGCGCAGTTAAAGCAACGTTTTGCCAAAACCATGTTGTATGTCGATGAAGCACATGCGATTGGGGTTAGGGGCAAGCAAGGTCTTGGTTGTGCTGAGCAATATGGGGTGTTGGATCAGATTGATTTCTTGGTGGGAACCTTTGGTAAAGCAATTGCCTCTGTGGGCGGCTATATCATTTGTGATTCAATCATCCGTGACTATCTGATCAATAAAATGCGCCCTTTGATTTTTAGTACCGCTTTACCACCGATCTCAATGGCATGGTCAGATTTTATTTTTAATAAAGTATTGAGCATGCAGCAACAGCGTCAGTACTTGGCTGAGATCAGTCAGTATTTACAGCAAGCGGTGATTGCAAAAGGTTTTTCAAGCCCATCCAGCAGTCATATCATTCCAGTTATCGTAGGTGAAAGCCAAGCTGCAATTGAAAAAGCACGCTTTGTACAACAACAGGGTTTTTATGCCATGCCGGTACGCCCACCAACAGTGCCACAGAATAGTTCACGCTTACGTATTTCTTTAACTTCTTTGGTGCAAAAAAACGAATTGGAACAATTGGTGGAGTGTTTGTGAGCATCAATAAAGTACTGGTTGCCCAACGTTTTGCCAAAGCAGGGCAAAGCTATGTCGAACATGCTGTGGTACAGAAACAGATTAGTGTGCAGTTATTTGAATACCTTAAAGTATATTGTCCGCAGAACTTAGCTTCTGTGCTTGAGATTGGCTGTGGTTCGGGCAATTTAACCCATCTGTTTCAGTCTCATTTTCAAGTTGAACAACTGTTTTTAAATGACTTGTATGATGATGTTGAGCAGCATTTTTTAAATTTTAAATCCCCTCTAAATCTCCCCTTTGTTAAGGGGAGACCTAAGGTCAATTGGTTGATCGGAGACATTGAACAACTGAATTTACCGCAGTCCTTAGATGCAGTGATTTCCAGTTCGGCATTACAGTGGATGATTAATCTACCTGCTTTATTACAACGGATTCGTTCTGCGTTAAAACCCAATTCATATTTCGGTTTTTCTACTTTTGGGCCGGATAATCTCACTGAAATTAAGCAGTTGACAGGACAAGGCTTAAATTATATTGATCTACAATCTTTAAAACGACAGCTCGAGCAGCAAGACTTGGAAGTGCTGTTCATTGAGCAAGAAGTGAAGCCGATTTATTTTGATCATCCAAAATCGGTATTGCAGCATTTGAAAGCAACCGGCGTGACCGCAACAGCTCAATCGCATCGTTGGACCAAGCAATCCTTGCAGCAGTTTTATTTAGATTATCAACAGTTTTATGATGAGCAAGGTTTCCGCCTGACTTATCATCCGATTTATGTGATTGCACGGAGAATAGCATGAGTGCAGCAATTTATTTTGTCAGCGGTATTGATACAGAAATTGGTAAAACTTATGCCACGGGTTATCTCGCCAAACTTTGGACCGAACAAGGGCAGCGTGTTATTACCCAAAAATTAGTTCAAACAGGTAATGTAGATGTTTCGGAAGATATTGAAAAACACCGTGAAATTATGGGCAGTGGTTGGTTTCAGGAAGACCATGAAAAACTGACCATGCCTGAGATTTTTACTTATCCTGCATCACCACATTTGGCCACACGTTTAGATGGACGTGATCTGGATTTTGCCAAAATCGAAGCAGCGACTAAAGAATTGGCGCAGCGGTTTGAGGTGGTGTTATTAGAAGGTGCCGGTGGTTTGATGGTACCTTTAACCACAGAGTTGTTAACCATTGATTATATCGCTCAGCATCAATTTCCTGTGATTTTAGTGACTTCTGGGCGTTTGGGCAGTATTAATCATACCTTATTGAGTTTAGAGGCATTAAAGCAGCGTGGTTTGAGTTTGCATGCTTTGGTGTATAACTTAAAGGATGAGTCGAAAGATCCACTTATTTCGAAAGATACCGCAGATTATTTAAAGACTTATTTAGCAAAACATTTTCCTGATGCTCAATGGATTGAATTGGAAAAATTCTAATTTAATTCATTAAGTTTAGAATTTTATTCAATAGGGGAAACCGCAGTGTCTTCCCGAGTTTTCTCAAATGAATACCGCAATGGTCTTACTTTTCAAGGATGAAAAGTAACAAAAATCCTTTGTAGGGCTGACGGTATATCCTTATACCGCAGCCCTACGGGCGGCATCCATGCCGCCGTCACGATAGCTAATAGATTTTGGAAGCCATTTAACTAATAAATTTAAGGTGACTAACAATGGATAAAAATAATTTTATTTGTATGGCTCTGTGCCTGTCAGGCCTAATCTCGACAACTCATGCTGCTGTACCAACAGATAAAGCTATTATTAGCTGGATCACCAACTTACAAGATTCAAATGCCAATCCACCTCAAGCCATTCAGATCGATTCCACCGAAGCAGTGAAATTGATCTCGGGAGAAGAAGCTTATTTATCGGGTGTTAGTTTTGAAAATGCAGGACGTAATTTTTGGGCTGGTTATGTATTAACTCGTCCAAAATTAAAACAATCTCGAATTTTAAAGGAGTTTGGTGGTCAATCGAATAGCTTTAAAGTGCATCCAACCGTTTATAAAGGCAAACCGATTCAACTGATCGAAATCGAAAGTGCAGGTTCAGGACAAGGCACAGTCGAATCGAGTAAAAGTTTGGTTTATTTCACTCAATGGACAAGTAAGCTGATTGCGGAGGTCGAAGAATCTTCTTATAACGGACGGTACGATGAAAAGTTAGGAGAAGAAGATTGTCGCACAGGGCGGGAAAATTCAGGTTCTTTAAACGTCATGCATTATTCACCTTATGTGATTCGAACGACAGTAACCGGAGATGCATGTAATAACAAACCACAAGGCTATAAGGTGAGTAGTAAACTGATTCCAATTGTGATTAATGAAATAAAATAGATAAAACAAGAGTATGTTTTGATTGCTTGTTAAATTTTTTAGAAGAAATAATGATTTGATAAAAAGACTGAATTATTAAATAGTTAATGTAAATTTGTTTATAAAGTTGAATACAATCTAAAAGTCGAGTATTTATTAAAAAACCATGATGTGAGCAGTGAGTTGAAGTCAATATTTTTTAGGGTTGCATTGGTATCAACTATAGTTGCTGCGATGCCGATTGGATTTGCAAAAACACCTGCTCAAGCGGAAAAAGTGCTTCGTGTTGCTTTCCCTGCAGCTGATGATGGTTTTGATATGGTCAAAACTTTTAATTTCTATAGCGGCAATGTTGCTGATGTGATTTTCGAACGCTTAGTTCAATATGATTATTTAGCAAATCCAGTGAAATTAGTTCCTGCAACTGCTCATAGCTTACCGACTATTGAAAAAAATGGGCAAGTTTATACTTTTAAAATAAAGTCAGGCATTTACTTTACCGATGATCCAGCCTTCAAAGGAAAGCGTCGAGAGTTGGTTGCAGAAGACTATGTTTACTCGATTAAACGCATTTTAGACCCTAAAAATCATGCGCCTTCTTTTTCTTTTATTGATAACAAATTAGTTGGGGCAAATGCTTTGGTTGAGCAAGCCAATAAAACAGGTCGTTTTGACTATGATGCTAAGATTGAAGGTGTAAAAGCATTAGATAAATATACAATTCAATTTAAGCTGACCCAACCTGATTATAATTTTCCTTATATTCTTGCCTATAGCACATTTGGAGCGACGGCTAGAGAAGTGGTTGAATATTATAAAGATCAGTTAGGCATGCATCCTGTGGGAACGGGGCCTTATATGCTGAGTCGATATGTCCCACGTAGCAAGATTGAACTGATTGCCAATCCAGATTATCGAGGTTTTGTTTGGAATTTTAAATCGACAGGTACAGCTTGGGATAACCAACTCGTCCAGCAAATGAGCGGTAAGCGTTTGCCGCAAATTGGCAAAGTGAATATTAGTATTATTGAAGAAGAACAATCGCGCTGGTTAGCATTTCAATCGAAACAATTGGATTTCGATACTTTAACTTCAAGCGCTATTCCTAAAGCTTTAGATCAAAACAATCAATTGAATGCTGCGATGCAACAAAAAGGGATTCGCCTTTATGCCAACAAAGAGGCAGAAGTTACTTATACCATGTTCAATATGCGTGATCCTGTCGTTGGCGGAAATAGTTTAGAGAAAATTGCTTTAAGACGTGCAATTGCGATGTCTTTTAATCTGAATGAATATATTCGCATTCTAAGAAAAGGGCAGGCTGTTAGGGCTGAAATGTTAGTGCCTGCAGGTGTAAATGGGCATAATCCGAATTATCGCAGTAGTGTTGGTTATAACCCTGTTTTAGCCAATAAATTGCTTGATCATTTTGGCTATAAAAAAGGAATGGATGGCTATCGTCGTTTTCCAAATGGTAAGGCTTTAACTCTAAAAATCAATACGGAAAGTGGCTCTTCTTCAGTAATGTATTCTGAACTTTGGAAGAAAAATTTAGATGCGATAGGGATACGAGCTGAGTTTAAAGTGAGTAATTTTGCCGATAACTTAAAAGCAGCAACTCAGTGTCAATATATGATGTGGAGTGGTGCATGGCATGCAGACTATCCTGAGGGCGAAAATTTTACTCAGTTATTGTACGGCGCAAATATTGGTCGTGGAAATCAATCATGCTATAAATCGGCTGCTTATGATGGCTTATATCAGCAAGCGATGAAATTAGCGCCTGATCAACGCACGCCATTCTATGAAAAAATGAGTCGACAAGTTGAAGCCGATAATCCTTGGATTTTGCAAGATACACGCATTAGAAACTGGGTGATTCAACCAGAGGTTCAGGGATTTAAAGCGCATCCCATTATGAATACCAATTGGCAATATTTAGATATTGTGCCCTCACAGCAAAATAAATAACGAGTTCAGGATGAAGCAAAATTTTAAATATTCGATGCCAAGTTATGCTGTAGCCGTGCTATTGGGCACAACATTGGGTTTGGGTGTATCTTATACACAAGCAAAAAGTCCAGCCAATCCGAATAAAGTGTTACGTTATGCTTTTCCTGTGGCTGAGACTGGATTTGATCCTGTTGCTGTACAAGATCTATATTCAGCACATATTTTGTATTCAGTGTTTGAAACGTTATATACCTATGATTATTTAGCTTCACCCGCAAAACTTGTTCCAAATACGGCGGTGGCTTTGCCAGAAGTAAGTATCGATGGCTTGACCTATACCATTCGAATAAAAAAAGGGATTTATTTTACTCCTGATCCTGTATTTAAAGGCAAAGCGAGAGAATTAACTGCAGCAGACTATGCCTATTCTTTTAAACGTTTGCTCGATCCAAATCTGCATTCACCCAACAGTTGGTTGTTTGAGGGACGTATCTCAGGAATGGATAGTGCTATCCAGCAAGCAGCGAAAAATGGAAAATTTAATTACGATCAGCCGATTGCAGGGCTACAAACACCAGATCGTTATACTTTGGTGATTCGATTAAAAGAACCAAATTATAATTTTCCAATGCTACTTGCACATCAGCCAACGGGTGCAGTCGCTCGTGAAGTGATTGAACATTATCGTGATAAAGCAGGCTATGCGATGGGACATCCTGTGGGGACAGGTCCTTATGTTCTCGCACAATGGACACCAGGTTCGCGTATTATTTTGAAAGCAAATCCTGATTATCGCGGTTATACATGGAATTTTAAAGCGACCAATCCTGAAGATCAGAAAATCGTACAGCAAATGCAAGGCAAAAAAATGCCGCAGATTGGTGTGGTTGATATTCAGGTGATTGAAGAATCACAGTCAGGATGGTTATCGTTCCAAAAAGATGGGCTAGATATATTTACTTTAGATGGTGAATTACCTGCACAAGCTTTAAAAGACGGTCAGTTAAAGCCAGAGTTAGCAAAAAAAGGGATTCAACTTTCACGTATTGCTGACCCTTCGATTGATTATTTGTATTGGAATATACAAAATCCTGTGGTGGGTGGAGTGAGTAAGGAGAAAATTGCTTTACGCCGAGCGATGGCAATGGCAATCTCCAAAGAGAAATTTATCAGCATTTTAGCCAAAGGGAACGCCAAAAAGTTAGAATCGCCGATTCCTTATGGTATCGCGGGGCATGATTCTAATTATAAAAGCAGCATTCCGTATTCCGTCAAAGCAGCAAATTTATTACTTGATCGTTATAACTACAAAGTGGGTAAAGATGGTTGGCGGATGTTGCCGAATGGCAAGCCACTGGTGATTGAATTTATGCCATCCAGTAGTAGTGCACGAAGTATGCAGATGGCTGAACTGTTAAAGAAAGAATTAGCCAATATTAAAGTCAATATGGTTTCTAAACCTGCGCCTTTTGCGGAAGGTTTAAAGGCTGAAAAACAATGTAAAACCATGTTTAAGGCTTCTGCTTGGATTGCAGACTATCCTGATGCAGATAACTTTGTACAGTTGTTTTATGGCAACAATATTCATGCCACCAACCATACTTGTTTTAAATTGCCAGAATATGATCGTTTATATGAACAGTCATTAAAACTCGCTGATGGCCCTGAACGTAATTTGTTATATCGTAAAATGTCACGATTGCTAGAGTTTTATGCCCCTGTACAATTTATGTCGACTCGTTACCGTACTGTCGTGGCACAACCTCGAGTGATTGGCTATAAAAAACACCCAATTCTGCCAGCAGAGTGGATGTACATCGATATTCAACAAAACAAACCATAGTGTCGAAAGAAGGTTCGTGAGAAACCTAAACAATATATGAATGAAATTAAATTGGAGAGAAATAATAATGGCGAAGAACATGTTGAAACAATCGACGCTGGGTCTGTTATCTCTGGTAATGACAGGGATGAGTCAAGGTGTATGGGCAGAGAATACTACTGCGACTTTACCCATTTTTAAACTGAATGACAGTGCAGAATGGTGCGATGCGAATTTACAAAAGTTACAACAGCGTATTTCCCAATTAGAACAACAATCTATTCAACCGCAATCTACAGCTGCACCTATTCTAGCTGAATGGGATCAATTGATGGCAAGTTTTGAAGACTTCGCAGGACCAATTAGCTTATATAGCAATGTGGATCCCGATGCGAAATTTCGAAAAGCTGCTGATGATTGTGAAGTAAAAATCAATCAGTTGCAGACTGAAATTTATCAGAACCCAAAATTGTATCAACGGATTAAAAATACTAAAACAACAGATCCAATTGATCGTAAATATCGTCAAGATATTCTTGATCAATTTGAAGATACAGGCGTGCAGCTTGTACCTGAAAAACGAGCACGTTTAAAACATATATTGGATGAGCTCACCAAACTTTCGCAAGAGTTCTCTCGTAATGTCCGTGATAATCCTGAAAAATTAGAATTCACACCAGCCGAATTAAAGGGACTACCTGAAAGTTATATTTCAGGCTTAAAGAAAAATGATAAAGGCAATTATTTATTAGGTTTTGAATATCCTGAATATCAACCTTTTATGGAACTTTCAGACAGTGATGATGCAAGAAAACGTTATCAAACGGCATTTACACGTCGTGGTACAGAAAAGAATTTAGTCCTTCTTAAACAGATTATCGACTTACGTTATGAATTAGCACAGCTATTTGGTCAGCCTAGCTATGCCGATTGGGCTCTAAAGAAACGTATGGCGAAAACGCCAAAAACAGTGAATAACTTCTTAGCAGATGTTCATAAAGTCGTGGCACCTTTAGAGCAAAAAGAGGTGCAGGAGTTACGTGCATTTAAAGCAAAAACTTTAAATACCTCTTTAGATAAAGCTGAAATTAATCGTTGGAATGTGGGGTATTGGAGCGAAAAACTACGCAAAGATAAGTACCAGATTGACCAAGAAAAACTGCGTGATTATTTCCCAACACTCGCCGCACAGAAATGGTTGTTTGCAATTTCTGAGAATTTGTATGGTATTCAGTTTAAAGCTGCCAAAGTGGATACGTGGCAACAAGAAGTCGAATATTACGATGTTGTAGACCAAAAAACAGGTGAGATATTGGGTAGCTTATATATGGATAAGTTCCCACGTGAAGGTAAATATGGTCATGCAGCAGTATGGGGCGTATATGGTGGCAGTACGCTGAGTAAACGTAAACCAATCTCAGTATTAGTGACCAATTTTAATCGTAAAGGTTTAAACAGCAATGAGCTTGAAACTTTTGTGCATGAATTTGGGCATGCTTTACATGGAATTTTGTCAAAAACTCGCTATTCGGGTCAGTCAGGAACATCTGTAGAACGTGATTTTGTTGAAGCACCATCGCAAATGTATGAAGAATGGGCGCGCCGTAAAGAAACTTTATCTAAAGTCGCTGACTATTGTGATCCTGCTTGTCCGAGAGTGGATGATGCACTGATTGCACGTTTAAAAGCTGTGCATAATTATGGACGTGGATTAGGGTATGCACGCCAAACGCTTTATGCACAATATGATATGGCATTGCATGGCGCTGATGCACTTAAAGTACAGCCAATGGATATCTGGAAAAAAATGGAATCGGCAACCGCTCTGGGCTATGTGCCGAATACTGAATTCCCTGGTCAGTTTGGGCATTTGATGGGTTATCAAGCAGGCTATTATGGCTATATGTGGTCTGAAGTCTTGGCGCTCGATATGTTGTCTGCTTTTGGTGATAATTTAAATAACTCAGAGGTGGGGCAACGCTACCGCCAAACCATTCTGTCACAAGGCAGTCAAAAAAATGCGGCACAACTGGTCAAAGATTTCTTAGGCAGAGAACCAGATAACAAAGCTTTCTTTAGTGAAATTACAGGTCAACGGGTCAAATAAGGATTTGCCATTATGCTTGCTTATGTCGTGCGTAGACTATGGCAAATGATCCCGACCATGTTGGGCGTCATTCTGCTGATTTTCTTCTTGTTTAACTGGGTGGGGGGCGATCCTGCATATATTTTGGCAGGCAAAATGTCGAACCCAGAGCAAATTGATAACATCCGTAAGCAGTTGGGTGTTGATCAGCCCTACTATGTGCAGTTGTGGATTTTTATTAAGCAGATTCTGACTTTTGATTATGGTGCAAGTTGGAGTACAGGCGAATCTGTCTCACAGATTATCCTGACCCGTTTAGGACCTTCACTGACTTTATTGATTCCGCTCACGATTTTACAAACAGTGATTTCAATTATCTTCGCTTTAGCGGTTGCTTCAGTTCGTGGATCACTGACAGATCGTATGGTGATGATGCTATGTACCATTGGCATGTCGATCAGTATTTTAGTTTATATCATCGTGTTCCAGTATGTGTTGGCATACCAACTCAGTTGGTTCCCCGTACAGGGCTGGAGTGATAGTTTTAGCCAAAATTTATTCCATTATGCATTGCTGCCGATCTTAATCATGTTGGTGGTGAGTATTGCCCCAACTTTACGTTTGTATCGTAGTTTTGTACTGGATGAAATTAATCAGGATTATGTCAGAACTGCCCGTGCCAAAGGTGTAGGTGAATCTCGGGTACTCGGGGTGCATGTGTTGCGTAATGCCTCGATTCCGATTGTGACTGAAGTGATGGCCAGCTTACCTGCTTTATTGATTGGGGCATTTTTGATTGAGCGATTCTTTGGTATCCCAGGCATCGGGCGTGAAATTATTATTGCGGTTGAGCGTAGTGATTTCCCTGTAATTAAGGCCATCACGGTATATATCGCTGCAGTGACCATGATTTTTAACTTGATCGCCGATCTGATTTATAAGCTCCTCGATCCTCGCGTACAGTTGAAGTAGGGGGAATGACGATGCTAAGTACAATTTTTAAAGGCAAAACCTCTTCAAATGAATCATCTGCTTCAACAGGATTATGGCAGCTGGCATTGAATCGATTGAAATCAGATCGAATCGCCGTGGTTTCTTTCTTGGTGGTGCTGTTTTATTTCATCCTGCTCGCGTTATCAATGACAGGCGTGATTGCTTCCAATTGGAATAAAGAAGTCGCGGTCAGCTACGCGCCACCGACATTTTTAGGGGCGGATACTGAGTCAGATCAAATTAAAGACAGTAGCCAGAAGATAGAAGCATTACCTGAAAACCCAGTTGATCCATTGAAAGATGTGATTCAACAGCTCAATGCCGAAATTCAGGCTGAACAACAAGATAGCTTAGTTATTGATAATTATGGTGTGGTTGATCCTTTAGCAGAGGATATGCAACAAATTGATCAACAGCTCGGTGGGCATCTACTTGATCAAAAACAAGAGTTAAAAACCACGTTGCCTTTTGGGGCAGATAAGTGGGGGCAAGATGTCCTGCTCAAAACCATTAAAGGTGCTGAAACCTCAATTCTGGTCGGTTTGTTATCTGCTTTATTGGCTGTGGTCATCGGTACTTTCTTAGGTGCGATTGCAGGTTATTTCGGTGGTTGGGTCGATGATGTTCTGAACTGGTTCTATAACATTTTTACTTCGATTCCTTATCTATTGTTGGTATTGGCAATTGCTGCGGTGCTCCAACAAAAGGGCATTCTATCGATTGTGCTGATTTTAGGTCTAACGGGTTGGACAGGGGTATTTCGTCTGATTCGTGCTGAATATATGAAGCATAAATCGCGTGAATATGTGCTTGCCGCAAAAGCTATTGGTGTCAGCCATTTACGCCGTATGTTTGTGCATATTTTTCCGAATGTCAGTCATATCGCGTTGGTTCAAATTTCGATTCTGGTGGTGTCATTTATCAAATCGGAGGTGATTCTGAGCTTCCTTGGTTTTGGTGTTCCTGTGGGGGTGGTGTCATGGGGCAGTATGCTGAATGAGGCACAAAGTGAATTGATTTTGGGCAAATGGTGGCAACTGGCTGCGGCATCGATTGCAATGGCTATTCTGGTCACAGCATTCTCCATGTTTACCGATGCATTGCGTGATGCTTTAGATCCTAAGTTGAAATAGCGGAGACAAAATTATGCAACCTCAAAATGAAACACCGCTATTACAGGTAGACGATCTTCGGGTCAGCTTTAAAGGCGAAAATAAACAATGGATCGAAACAGTTAAAGGAATTTCATTTTCAATTCCTAAAAATAAAACTGTGGCTTTGGTCGGTGAGTCAGGCAGTGGTAAATCAGTTACTTCCTTGGCGGTAATGGGTTTATTACCGAAAGGACAAAGTCAAATTGCAGCGCAAAGTCGTATTACTTTTGAGGGTAAGGATTTACTGAATTTATCTGCAAAAGAGATTCGGAAAATCTGTGGTAGGGAGATTGCCATGATTTTCCAAGAGCCGATGTCTTCATTGAATCCTGTATTTACCGTGGGTGATCAGATTGCAGAAGTGCTGTGTATTCATTTAGGCATGGGACGCAAGCAGGCTAGAGTACGAGTGCTTGAGTTACTTCGAGAAGTCGGTATTCCAGCACCTGAAACAAAAATAGATGCGTATCCAAGTCAGCTTTCTGGTGGTCAGCAGCAACGGGTCATGATTGCGATGGCAATTGCCTGTGAACCAAAATTATTGATTGCGGATGAACCAACCACGGCTTTAGATGTCACCATTCAAAAGCAAATCATTGATTTGTTGGAATCACTACGACAACGCCATGAAATGTCGATGCTGTTCATTACCCATGATTTAGCACTGGTTGGCGAAATTGCTGATGAAGTGATCGTAATGCGCCATGGTGAAATCCGTGAATGTGGCGCTGTTGAGCAAGTGCTGGAACAACCGAAAGATGTGTACACCCGTGCCTTACTACATTGTCGTCCGCAGCTTTCAACACGTCCATACCTTTTACCTGTGACCAGTGATTTTATGAAGCAGGACAAAAACGGACAGCTGATTGAAGCAACCAATTTGTCCGAATTGAATCTGAAACAACGGTCGCGAGGACTCACTGGTGAAGAAGCCATTGTTTTAGAAGTCAAAGATCTGAAAAAATCGTTTTATAGCCGTAAAGGTTTATGGGGACGAGAGGAATTTCAGGCCGTAAAAGGTGTGTCCTTCCAACTGGCTAAAGGCAAGACTTTAGGTTTGGTTGGAGAGTCTGGTTCTGGGAAAACTACCATTGGTCTATTGTTAATGCGTTTGCATGAGGCGACAGGTGGGCAGGCGTTGATTGGTGGCAAAGATATTCTTGCCATGACCGAAAAAGAGTTTGCGCAGTATCAGTGTAAGATTCAAATTATTTTCCAGAATCCATACGCTTCACTCAATCCACGCTTTACCATCGGGCAGATTTTGCTTGAGCCGATGCGGATTCATGGTATAGGTCAGAATGATGCTGAACGTAAAAAAATGGCATTGGAACTTTTGGAAAAAGTCAGTTTACCTGTCGATGCGTATCATCGTTATCCGCATGAGTTTTCAGGTGGGCAGCGACAACGGATTGCAATTGCACGTTGCTTGACTTTAAAACCAGAGATTTTGATTTGTGATGAATCCGTTTCTGCCTTAGATGTTTCGGTGCAGGCGCAAGTATTGAATTTATTGCAAGATCTACAGGATGAATTTGGTCTGAGCTATATTTTTATTTCGCATGATTTATCTGTAGTGAAATATATTTCAGATCAGGTGATGGTGATGAATCATGGGGAATTGGTTGAAATTGCCAACTCTGATGAATTGTATTTATATCCACAACATGAATATACCAAGAAACTGCTGAATGCGATCCCGAAAGGCATTGTTCAGCAAGCTTTAAAGTAAAAAAACGCTCTAATTAGAGCGTTTTTTTACTTTAAAGCCAAGAATTAGAACTTCTTAAAGCCTTTATTAAAACCAATGGTTTTACGACCATTGTTATTGTTGCCATTACTGCTTGGGCGTTGTTGTTGCGGTTGATCTTGCTCATCGTCACGACGTTGCTGACGTAAATAACCACCACGACGTGCAGCCAATGGTTTTTCTGCCATTTTTTCTGTACGACGTTTCGCCATACCGAATAAGCCAGTACCTTGACGTGGTTTTAATTCAACTGATTTCGCTAAATTGTCGATATCTGTTTTATCCAATTCCATCCAACGGCCTGTACGTAACTCACGTGGTAGAATTACCGTGCCATAACGGGTACGTAATAAGCGACTTACTTTTAAGCTTTGTGATTCAAAGATACGACGTACTTCGCGATTACGACCTTCTTTAACCACAACTTGATACCAACGGTTGATACCTTCACCGCCAATTTCAGAGAATGATTCGAATTTGGCTGGACCATCTTCAAGCTCAACACCTTTCAGCATGTTATTGCGAATTTGTGGCGTGACTTCACCCATCACACGTACCGCATATTCACGTTCAACTTCGTTTGAAGGATGCATTAAACGGTTAGCAAGTTCACCATCATTCGTGAATAACAATAAACCAGTACTGTTAATATCCAGACGCCCTACCATTACCCAACGGTCATTTGCGATTTGAGGCAAATGATCAAATACAGTTGGACGTTTCTCAGGATCATTGCGTGAGCAAATTTCACCCTCTGGTTTATAGTAAATGAGAACACGGCGGCGAATTTCATCTTCAACCTGAAACTGAACTTTACGACCATCGATACGGAGTTCATCTGTAGGTTCAATACGTTCACCCACTTGAGCAATTTTCCCATTGATACTGACGCGACCAGCAGCAATGACTTCCTCCATATAGCGACGTGAGCCTAACCCGACTCTCGCTAAAACCTTTTGTAATTTTTCACTCATGACAGCACAACCTTAGACATAATGATCAACAGTTCACCTCTCAAGACTTCGGTGCATGTGCATCGAGTGTCATGAATGCTTCCTTGGCGTTCTGCAGGGGAGGCAATTGACCTAGCGAAGCTAAACCAAATGCATTTAAAAATTGGGGCGTTGTGACTAACAACGCAGGTCTTCCAGGTAAATCTCTAAAACCAGATTCTTTGATCCAGTTCCAGTCAAATAAGTTTCTCAAGATCTGACTATTATTCGATACACCACGAATCTGTTCAATATCAGCACGTGTAACAGGCTGATGGTACGCAATCACTGCGACTGTTTCGAGTAGCGAGGGCGATAATTTAGTTGGGCGTTCTGGCCAAACCTGCGCAATAATATTGCGATACTTTGCTCGCACCTGAAAACGGAACCCTTGAGCCGTCTCAATTAACTCAATTGAACGGCCATGTTGCAACATCGCAAGTTGCTGCAAAAAATGACGTAATTGTTGTTTATTATATTGGTTTTGAAATGCTTCTTTTAGTCGTGCAAGTGAAACTGGTGAGTCACTAGCGAACAAAATTGCTTCAATCTGTAATAAGACATCGTGATGAATATCTTCAAGTGACATTCCTTCATTGGTGTCAAATGGATCTAAACTCATGCTGCAATGCCTTGAACTGTTAAAGGAGCTTCAATACCTGTATGGATGATTTGAATTTTTTGCTGGCGCGTGAGTTCAAGCACTGCCATAAAAGTCACCACCATGCCCATACGACCTTGCATAGGATTTAATAATTCCATAAAACTTAATGCTTGACCTGATGCAAGTTGGCCTTCAATAAATGCTATACGTTCTTCGAGCAGTACTGGTTCCTGCGCAACAATATGTGTGATCGGTTCTGGACGATTAAACACACAAAATAGTGCATCACGTAAGGCATCGACATCATAACCTTCATAAATTGGAGCAATATGTCCAATACTGACATTGGCACTAAAAGTATCTCTTTCAAAGATTGGCATTTGCCCCAATCGTTCAGCTGCTTGCTTAATACGGAGGTATGTTTCTAAACGATCAATCAATTCTTGTTTAGGATCTTTTTCAAATTGATCAACTAGAGTTGGTTTTGGAAGCAATAATCGTGATTTCAAATCAGCGAGTAGTGCTGCCATAACCATATAATCTGCAGTTAATTCGATATTCAAAGACTTCATACTATCCATGTAGGATAGATACTGTGTTGCGATTGGAGAGATATCGAGTTGTAAAAGATCAAAGCCATTTTTCTGAATCAAATAAATCAGAAAGTCTAATGGCCCTTCAAACTGCTCCAGTAAAATTTCAAATGCGGCAGGTGGAATGTACAAATCTTCAGGTATGACTTCTTGCCACTCGTCAAGCACACGAATGGAAGGAATTAATTCCAAGGTCGAAGGAAGAATTTGATTCATTACCGTTTATAAGCCACGCGAATTTTCAAAAGCATGAAAGGATGATTTTTTTGTGTTCAAGAAAGTGACACATGCTACAAGCAAGCTTATTCTAATCGAAATCCTTCATTTAATAAATTACTCACTTACAAAAACCTTAAAGTTCTCAGGGTATTTTCTATACTTATACAAGCGAATATGGATGATATAAAAATCTTATGCTTAAATTGGTCATTAAACATCGCATTTCTAAATTATAAGTCACCATGAAAAATTATTTAAAAACACAACAGAATCAGTTCGGACAAACCATAGGTTTTTCGCTTGAAGAAAATGTGACAGCTTCACCCTTGCAAGGAAATTTATTTGGACAATACGTTCAGTTGATTGATGTAGCAGATGGAATTACGAATCAGGTCGCAGAACAGTTATGGGAAGCTGTATCAACAGAACCCGATGAGCAATGTTGGACTTATCTGCCATATTCTGCCCCACATAGCCAACATAGTTTAAAAGATTCATTAGACAACTTATTCGGCTTTAAAGATTCCACTCACTTTCTAATTCAAGTTGCTGAAGAGATACAAGGTTGGGTTGCTTTGTTAAATCCGAGGCTTGGGCATGGTGTGATTGAGATTGGTAATCTTTATTTTTCACATAAAATGAAAAAATCAAAGGAGTCAACTGAAACAATTTTTTTACTGCTAGAACAATGTTTTGCACATGGTTTTAGACGTATTGAATGGAAATGTGATGATTGTAATGCGCCTTCTAAAGCTGCTGCTTTACGTTTCGGTTTTCAGTATGAAGGCTTATTTCGCCAAGATCGGATCATAAAAGGACGAAATCGAAATACTGCATGGTTTTCGATTGTTGATGATGAGTGGTCGGAATTAAAAAATGCTTATCAGCAATGGCTGAGTCCTGATAATTTTGATGAATACGGTTTTCAGAAACAGAAGTTGTCTGACTTTTTGATTGAAAAATAATCCCCAGCTTTGCTACGTGTTATAGCGGGCAATGGTATTTATCATCACATATGAATATTAAGCTAATGGCTGCAAAGATTTAATAGCTATCCATATTTGATAATAATTTTTTGATTGTTGGTACGTATGATGACTGAGTAATAAAAAAACGACAGCAGCAATAGCGAAAATAACACTAATTAGATTAGGTATAAACGCCCAAGTCACTAAACTGAACATGAAACTTAGAAAAGCATAACCAAATATGAACATCGTAGAAAAGACTATTTTAGAGAATAATTGGAAACAGATTTTTTTCTTGCGAACTATAAATGTGGGAGCATCTGAACCTATTGGTAATTTCCCTGATATGATAAAATTAAGAATAATAGGATGATCTTTATAATTAGGCACACCAAACAGTATGATTTGTTCTAATAAGTAAATAGTCAATCCAATATCATTGTTTTTCACCATTAACTATTACTCAAACGCACTCACATCCCCAACACCACGACGGATAATTTCAGGATTTTCTCCAGATAAATCCACGATACTGGTGGTTGATAAAGTCCCAAAACCACTATCAATAAACACATCAATACGTTTACCTAGTTGGTTTTCAATATCATAAGGATCATCAAGAGGATCTTTTTGATCAGGTAAGATCAATGTACTGGTTAACAACGGTTCACCAAGTTCTTGTAATAAAGCTTGTGCAACAGGATTACTTGGAATGCGTAGACCAATTGTTTTTTTCTTTGGATGCATTAAGCGCTTTGGCACTTCACTAGTAGCAGGTAAAATAAATGTGGTAATAGCAGGGGTATTGGCTTTTAACAGTCTGTACATCGCATTATCGACTTTTGCATAAGTTGCAATATCCGATAAATCACAACACATAATTGCATATTGATGTTTAGGGCCTAAGCCACGAATTTGGGCTATTCGCTCCATCGCACTTTTATTCCCAATCTGACAACCAATCGCATAGGCTGCATCAGTTGGATAAACCACCACATCACCCGCACGAATACGTTCAACGGCTTGTGTGATTAAGCGAGCCTGTGGATTTTCAGGATGAATATGTAAATGTAACATTATTATTGTAACTCCCTGATCTTTATGGCTGAATTAAGTATGAAACTTGTTCTAGTAAAGATGCAAGTCTTAGATGTGTTAATTTTGTCATTCAATCAAGTAATTCGCGTTTAAATTCATTTAGTTGTAATGGTAAGCCATTACGGGTACAAACACAGATATAGTGAATAAAAAGTGCAGCATCTCGTGGCAAAGTGGCTTCACCTGAAAAATAACGTTGTACTTGAGCAAAAACATTATCTTTAAATTGTGTCCCATTGCCGCTATCACCCGTTAAGTTATCTAAAGAGACACGAAACTTTCGACCAAATGCTGTTGCAAATAACCATTCAATGGCTTGAGGCTTAATTTCAACTTGTTCAAATAAAGCTTGCTGTTCTGCAGTACGACCATCGGGTGCATACCAATAACCTAAATCAGGTAAAAGGCGACGTTTTTCACCTGAAATACTCCAATGACTAATTTCATGTAAGGCACTGTTAAAGAAACCATGTGCAAATTGGATTTTTGCAGGCTGTTGATTTATCGCTGGGAAATATTCTGGTTCAAAATCACCTTTAACAAGCGTGACATTATGGTGGGAAAACCAATCATTAAAGTGTAAAATAAGCCAATCAACCTGTTCTAGTTCTGTTGTTAACTTTTGCCAAGATGAGCGTTGCACTTGATCTGGTGTTAACATAGGAGCAGTGATTGAATGGGGGCTAACAAGTGATGAAGTTGTTACTTCAAGTTGCGGCTGCAACAGATGCATTGCTGTGTTACCACGAGTTCTGTCTAAAGAAGTGCAAAATTGTATCTTAATCTTTGACAGAGTACCGATGAATTTGTAGAATTGCCGCCTTAATTATGTCAGCAAATACTTTTCCAAGCCAAATCGAGCCATTTAAATGGGCTGAACAGGGCTATACATGGTCAGGAACACTGCCATTGTCTCGCTTTGCTCGTATTGCTCGAGAAGCTGTTGGTTCAATTGATGATCAATTGATCAACATAGACTGTAAGCTATCAATGGATGCCTATCATCGCATTGTATGGTTAGATGGACATATTGATACTAAAGTTCCAATGGAATGCCAACGTTGTTTGGGATCTGTTGAAATTGAATTAGTCTCAGAATTTCATTTAGCTTTAATTGATGATGAGTCACTGATAGAGCGATTGGATGAGGATGCTGATTTCATCGTTTTAGGTGAAAGTGAATCGTCGAAAAAAGGGAGTATTGATACACCTGCTTCGATTGATTTACTCGCATTACTAGAAGATGAATTGTTATTGTTGATGCCTTTGTCTCCCAAACATGATGTTTGTGAGCATAAACATCAACCTGTCGTTCAGGATGTTGTCGAAGAAAAGCGGGATAACCCGTTTGATGTTTTGGCAAGTTTGAAAGGCAAACTTAACTCATAACACAATTTGTGTTATCATGTTGAGTTAAGACAACTGAATTTGTTCTGATCCATTTTTCGATCTTTGTAAGGAGCCATCATGGCCGTTCAGCAAAACCGTAAAAGTCGCTCTCGCCGTGACATGCGCCGTTCACATGACGCTTTAACCGAGAATGCATTATCTGTAGACCAAACTACTGGTGAAACTCATCGTCGTCACCACGTGACTAAAGACGGTATTTACCGTGGTCGTCAATTATTCGCTAAAGCAGCTGATGCTGAATAATTGAGTTATATGCATTAAGCGTTAGCTTAAAGTATAAAAAAAATGGGAGCGAAAGCTCCCTTTTTTGTTGTTTTTCGCAATTAAAAAACGATTTAATCAATGGTAAATTGCCGCATCGGAAAAGAGTCTGTTGTCATTCTCATGTAGAATCATGAGTGTTGATAAAACTGGCGATAGACCATTTTAAGGATTTTTATATGTCGACTAAGCGACTTGAGCAGGCTGCTCAAGCAACAAAAACAGCATTTGTTTTTCCTGGTCAGGGTTCACAAAAAGTAGGGATGCTGGCTGAGCTTGCAGAGCAGTTTAGTGTCGTTCGAGATACCTTTGCAGAAGCATCAGCAGCACTTGGTTTTGATCTTTGGCAGATTGCCCAAAGTGGTGAGGGTTTAGATCAAACTGAAAATACTCAACCAGTTTTGCTAACAGCAAGTATTGCCTTATGGCGTGTATGGTTAGAGTTAGGTGGTATAGCACCGAAATATTTGGCTGGACATTCTTTGGGAGAATATAGTGCGCTTGTTGCAGCAGAGGCAATGACTCTAGCTGACGCGGTTAAATTAGTCCATTTACGCGGAAAATTGATGCAGAGTGCTGTTCCTCAAGGTACAGGTGCAATGGCGGCAATTCTTGGTTTAGCCGATGAGAAAGTGATCGAGCTTTGCCAAAAAGTGAATGCAACTGCGGCTGGTCAAGGTTCGGTTGAAGCGGCGAATTATAATGCGCAAGGTCAGGTGGTGATTGCAGGCAGTACAGCTTTGGTTCAGCAGGTCATGGCTGAAGCAAAAGAGCAATCTGGTAAAGCGATTGCATTGCCTGTTTCTGTTCCGTCACATTGTACCTTGATGAAACCAGCAGCAGAAAAGTTTGCTGAAGCTTTGGAACAAACTGCCATTGAGCTACCCCACCTTCCTGTAATACAAAATGTCAACGCGGAAATCGCGACAGATGTTGCTCAATTACGTCAGGCATTAACGGCTCAGTTATATCAGTCAGTTCAATGGACACGTACCATGCAATATCTTCAAGATGAAGGTGTACAGTATGTGGTTGAATGTGGACCAGGTACAGTACTCAGCAATCTTGCCAAGCGATTACCCAACATAGAAAAAGCATTTGCGATTGATAGCAAAGCACGTATGGAAGATGCCCTAAACGCAGTGTTAGTGGCAGAAGGAAAAATTGCATGACACAACAACGAAAAGTTGCGTTAGTGACAGGAGCAAGCCGTGGTATTGGCGCAGCAATTGCACAGCAACTCATTCAAGACGGTTATTTTGTGGTAGGCACAGCAACTTCTGAATCAGGCGCGCAAAAACTGACAGAAAGCTTTGCTGAACATGGAGCAGGTGCTGTACTCGATGTTCGTGATGGTGCAGCGATTGATGCACTTGTATCAGATATTGAACAAAAATATGGTTCAGTACTGATCTTGGTGAATAACGCAGGCATTACCAAAGATAACTTGTTGCTTCGTATGTCGGAAGATGATTGGGACGATATTCTCAATATACATCTGAAAGCCGTATACCGCTTGTCTAAGCGCGTATTGAAAGGTATGACCAAAGCACGTTTTGGCCGCATTATTAACATTAGTTCAGTGGTTGCACATTTTGCGAATCCTGGACAAGCGAACTACTCAGCAGCAAAAGCAGGGATTGAAGCATTCAGTCGTAGCTTAGCCAAAGAGATGGGGAGTCGTCAGATTACAGTGAACAGTGTTGCACCTGGTTTCATTGCCACTGAAATGACTGATCAGTTAAGCGAAGATATTCGTAAAAAAATGACTGATCAAGTAGCTTTAAGTCGTCTAGGTGAACCTCAAGATATTGCTGATGCAGTGAGTTTCTTGGCGAGCGATAAGGCTAGTTACATTACTGGTACAGTTTTACACGTAAATGGTGGTCTATACATGGCCTAACTGGCGATGTATAAACTTTTAAAAGTTTTTATATTCAATTAAACTAGTGGCAAATTAAAACGCCACAAGCAATGAGGAGAATTCCTGTGAGCGATATCGAACAACGCATCAAACAAGCTGTAGCTGAACAATTAGGTATGCGTGCCGAAGAGATTAAAAACGAAGCATCTTTCATGGATGACTTAGGTGCTGACTCTTTAGATTTGGTTGAACTTGTAATGTCTTTCGAAAATGATTTTGACATCACGATTCCAGACGAAGATTCTAATGAAATCACGACTGTTCAATCTGCAATTGATTATGTAACCAAAAAACTTGGTTAATCATTTTGCATGATTGAAAAGCCACCGCAAGGTGGTTTTTTTATATGTTTAATTTGAATTGAGTGGATTTATACATATTTTTACAAGAAAAAATAAACTCCGAATATGAAATGATTTTATTTAAGTGTATAAAATCTATGCTATTTAAAATAACTTATTAAATCATAACAATAAAAGGAAACATTATGAGTATCGAAATGCGAGTTAAGCAAATTATTGTTGAACAACTCGGTGTAGACGAGGGAGAGGTAGTAGCTAATGCATCGTTTGTAGATGATTTAGGTGCTGATTCTTTGGATGTAGTTGAACTAATTATGGCTTTTGAAGAAGAATTTGGAATTGAAATTCCAGATGAAGATGCAGAGAAACTTCTTACAGTGCGTGATGCTATTAATTATATTGAGATGAATGTAGGAGGCGATACGTAAATTCCATCATACTTTTAGTTTATCGAAAGATGATGTTTCATGAATTTATTAATTACAGAGAGTAATACAGTTATATTAAAAATTAAAATATAAGGAAAATCCTATGAATTCTGAAAAAACAATAGAAGATCGTCTTAAGACAGTAATTAAGGAGAAGTTTGGTCTTGTAGAGATGAGACCCAGCACTAGTTTGGTTGAAGATTTACATTTTGATGGTCAAGACACCTTAGATCTTAGTATGGCGATTGAGGCGGAATTTGGTTTTGAAGTACAAGATGAAGAGATGGAAAAAATAGATACATTTCAATCACTGGTTGATTATGTCACTAATAAAGGTTAATCATTTCATGATTGAAAAGTCATCGAAAGTTAGTTTTTTATATGTAGAACTTCTTGATTTAAATAGCTATATAAATATTTTTACAAGAAAAAATAAACTATAAATATGCAAATAATTTATTTGAGTGTATAAAGTTTATGCTATTTAAAATAATTTATTAAACCATAACAACAAAAGGGAATTTTATGAATATAGCAAACCGTATTAAAGAGATCATTATCGAGCAACTTCGTGTGAATGAAGAAGATGTTTTACCGAATGCATCCTTTACAGATGATTTAGGCGCTGATTCATTGGCTGTAGTTGAGCTCATTATGGCTTTGGAAGGAGAATTTGGTATTCAAATTCCTTATGAAGAGGCTGAGAAAATTATTACAGTTCAATCTGCAATTGATTATATGACCAATATTGTGGGAGAAAATGCTTAAATTGCTTGAAGTTTTGAACGAATTGAAAGCCACTGTAAAGTGGCTTTTTATATTTAAAAATGCGTGAATATATGAATTTCAAATCAGTTTTACTGCATATACATATATTTACAAGACCTCGTTAAATTGAAACTCGCATAGTTTATTTTTTCGGTATAACTAGTTGTAAGTCTGTTTTGACTATGCTTAATCAATAATTACAGAGGAAATAAAAAATGGGTCTTTTTGATTTTGTTAAAGGCATTGGTAAAAAAAATACAGCACCAGCAGAACCTCAGCCTGCTCCAGCCACACCTGTTGAGCCTTCAGCTCAAGAGATTGCCAATAAATTATTAGGTTTGATTAAAAGTTTAGGTCTTGGTGTTGAAGGTTTATCAGTAACCTACAACGGCAATACCGATACAGCCATCATTAAAGGGCAAGTCAAAAGCCAAGCAGATAAAGAAAAGATAGTCCTTGCCGTTGGTAATATTGATCACGTTGCTCAGGTCGATGATCAGATGACGGTTGAGGTGCCTGAACCAGAAAGTAAATTCTATACCGTAAAATCAGGTGATAATTTATCTAAGATTTCTAAAGAGTATTATGGCGATCCAAATCAATACAATAAAATTTTTGAAGCGAATAGACCATTACTCAAAAATGCGGATGATATTTTTCCTGGACAAGTTTTACGTATCCCTGAATAAATTGTAATGTGACAGAAGAGGCGCGTATTGCGCCTTTTTACTTCAAAATAAAAGATAAAATCTATAAAATTGAAATTACTAAAACATTTAAAAAATGAATTCATTTACTTATGCTTTATGTCAAAAGCCCGTTTTAAGTGTGGCCATGTGGATGACTGGTCTTTGTGCATTTCCTCCATTATTTTCAAATCTGCCGATTGATTTAACTCATACAGGCGCATTAGCAACTACTGAATTTAAGGTAAATGTACCAAAGTCTTACCACTTAAGCCTAACTGTTGAGTTTGAATCAGCACAAAAGCGAGTTGAAGATCTTGTTGTTGGAAACACTTTTAACCAATATTGTGATGGGACTATAAAATATAGCAACATTCCTATAGAGAAGAGAAAAGAATTAGGTCAACCAATAACCTTACAAGTCCTTGTAAGAAAATCAAAAAATCATGAAATTGTTTTTAATCAGCAATTCCAGTCTTTATGCTCAACAGGACATGATGGTAAAAATAAAAGTTACAGAAGTATTGGCTGGATTCCTTTATCTCAAGATCTTTATGTGATTGAAGTTGTTAATTTACAACCACATAATCAATTAAAAAATGTCAAAACAACATTAAGCTTAAATGCAAGTAATGGTGGTAAATAATCTTAAGATAATAATTGTTTAGGAAGTTTATCCATTAATTGTAAAAAGGGTTTTGGACTTTGTAATGCTCTAGATAGGATTAAAGATCCTTGAATACGTATCACAGTATCTTGTGCCCGCTCGAAAGCTTGTTCTTCTGATATTCCCGCATCTTGTAAAACGACAGAGATACTTTCAATCAGTCTTGTAAATACGGGTTGAATTTGAGGCAAAAAGGTTTGGTGCGCTTCACTTAAGGTTAAAACTGCCAAAATACACGCTACATGGCCATTTTCATAAACTTGTTTTAATGAATAGGTCAGAGCTTCTAAACGTTCAATAGGTGATACGTTGCTTTGTAGGTGAATAAAAATATGATCTTCGCGCCATTGTTCTAAATAGCTCAAAACATCTTGTGCCATTTGTTGTTTTCCATTTGGAAAGTGATGATACAAACTGGCTTTACCTAAACCTGTCCGTTCAGAAATTTTGGATAAAGAAGCGCCTTCATAACCATATTCTCTGAAAATACTTAATAAAGATCGAATTAAAGTCGGTTTATCCATAAAAATTACTCATACCACTTGATTTTGTACCGATCGTTCGGTACATTAAAATTATATAACCACAAAAGAAGATGACAATGAAACTTTATAATACTGTAATCTCAGGAAATTGTTACAAAATCAGATTATTACTTTCATTTCTGAATTTAGACTACGAAAAAGTCTCTATAAATTTAGCTGACCAAGAGCAAAAGACAGAGCATTTTTTAAAACTGAATCCTTTAGGGCAGATTCCTGTGCTAGAAGATCAGGGGAGGCATATCCATGATTCTCAAGCAATCTTGTGCTATCTCGCTAGAACATATGATGCTCATCAGCTTTGGTTTCCTCAAGAAACAATTGCAATGACGCATGTTCTAGAGTGGTTGTTTTTTGCCAATCAAAGAATTGCTTCTACTTTATCGGCAGCACGAGCATTTCATCTGATTAAAAAACCAAATATTGATATCGAAAATGCGACTGCAATGTCACATGCATCATTAGCAGTTGTAAATCAACATTTGAAAACAAGAAATTGGTTGGTTGGTGAATCAGCCACGATTGCAGATATTGCTTGTTATCCTTACATCGCTTTAGCGCATCAAGGAAAAATAGAATTAGACCCATATCCATATGTTCAGGCTTGGTTAACACGTTTTCAACAATTGCCTCGTTTTATTGAATTAGATGAATAATAGGTTAGGCATGAAAAAAGTATTGATTACTGGAGCAAGTCAAGGAATAGGGCAAGCGATTGCCCAAAAATTTCTGGATGAGAATTATGAGGTGCATAATATTTCTCGACATACTCCACAATATTCACATCTTCATTTGCATCATTGGCAAGCGGATATGTTGCAATATGATCAAATTGAGAAGGTGATTCAGCAGATTGGGCAGTTTGATGTGCTGATTAATAATGCAGGCTATATGAATACACTTACAGCAGCTTCATACACGTGGGAAGAAATACAAAAGATTATGTATGTAAATCTGATTCATACGATGCAGTTGAGTATTGATGTGGCGGAGAATATTTTTAAAAAACAAAAATCTGGACGAATTATTAGTATGGCATCTATTGCTGGACAAATTGGTCATCCTGATATCTGGTATGGCATCTCAAAAGCGGGGCTAATTAATGGGATGCGTAGTTTAGCTCGTAGTCATGCCCAGCATAATATTCAAACCTTTAGTCTCGCACCTGGCCCTGTTGAAACACAGATGATGCAAAAGATTCCTATTGAAAGACAAAAGCGGTTAAAAGAAGCGACTTTAAATCAGCAATTCTGCCAAACACAAGAAATTGCAGAAACAGCTTTTTGGCTGGCGCAAGCAGCTCCAAATTGTTTAAGTGGTGAGGTATTTGATTTGAATAATGGTGTGAATTGTCGTTAGATCATGTTGAATAAATGAATAGAAATATATGTATTTCTATTCATTATTATTTAAGTCTTAAAACCGCTTTGGAATCTTTTGCCCATTGGGTACAGGTGTCTCAGCTTGTTTTAATACACCAAATAACCACGTTTCAGCATGTTGGACAGCAATTTTAAGTGAATCACCTAAGGCTAAACGCCCTGCAATAAAACTTGCCAAAGAACAGCCAGAACCATGATATTGTCCGTCTAAACGTGGGCAATGGCTTTCAGCAATCATTTTGCCGTCAGCATAAAGTACATTACGAATATGATCAGGTGTATCTTCATGTCCACCTTTCACTAGTACAGCTTTTGCGCCCATCTCAAATAATTTTTGAGTGGCTTGTTCAATATCATCAATACCTGTTAAGGCTCTTAATTCAACTGTATTTGGGGTAATGACTGTAGCTAAAGGGATTAACTCAACAAATGCTTTAACTAATGTTGCTTGATCACCGAGTGAACCCCCACTATTCGCGACTAATACTGGATCGAGTACATATTGATAATCTTGATGTTGACGTAAAAACTCAGCCAATGCAGCAATATTATCGGTTGTACCCAGCATGCCTGATTTTACACATTTAATCGGTAAATCACCCACTACTGCATTTGCTTGAGCAAGTAGTAACTCTTTTGAAGTGGCTTCAAAACCAAACACTTGTTGCGAGTTTTGAATGGTCAATGCTGTGCAGGCAATTGCTGCATGTGCGCCACTTTGCCCAATTGCCTCAATATCTGCTTGTAAGCCAGCACCGCCTGATGGATCTAAACCTGAAAAACATAGTACGGTAGGACGCACAGCTATTTCCTTTTATTCTCTCATTTAAGCTAGTATATGGGAGTTTCGAGAAACTCTCGACTATGTTATGTAAGGCTTTAAGAGATTGAACGAATGACGATCAAAAATATTCTGATTGATTTAGATGGGACTTTAACTGACCCTAAAGCGGGTATTCATCGCTCAATTCGTTATGCTTTAGAAAAACTGGGCCACCCTTTAGCGGATGAAGTTGATTTAGATTGGACGATTGGACCTCCGTTGAAAGCTTCTTTGGCAAAGTTATTAAATACTCAGGATGATGATTTTGCTGAACAAGCGTTACTTGCTTATCGCGAGCGTTTTTCAGTGACTGGTTTATTTGAAAATGAAGTCTATGCAACAGTGGTAGAAACGTTGCAACAGTTACAAGTACAAGGTTATCAGTTATTTTTAGCGACGGCGAAGCCAACAGTTTATGCGAAACGTATCCTTTCTCATTTTGGGTTGGATCAATATTTTACTGAAATGTATGGCAGTGAATTAACAGGTGAACGTACCAATAAAGTAGATCTAATTGCATATATTCTTGAAAAAGAGCAATTGGATGCGCAGCAGTGCATTATGGTGGGAGACCGACAATATGATGTGATTGGTGCACGTGCCCATGGCATTGAAACCATTGCTGTAAATTATGGTTATGGCACAGCAGAAGAACTCGCTCAAGTACAACCGATCGCTCAAATTTCACAATTTAGCCAATTGCTTAATACGGTGAATCAACTGAATTTAGAACGAAAAGTATCATAATCATGAACGCAATAAAAAGCCTCGAATGATCGAGGCTTTTTTGTTTCATTAAATATTATGTTTTAAGCGATATTGAACCAATTCTTCGATACTAATCACGGTAAGGCCATGTGTCTGAGCATAAGCTAGAACTTGAATACCTGATGCCATAGAGCCATCAGGATTAGTCAGTTCACATAATACGCCAGAAGGTTTTAAACCAGCCAAACGGGCTAAATCTATTGTTCCTTCAGTATGTCCTCTGCGAGTTAATACGCCACCATTACATGCACGTAATGGGAACACATGACCTGGACGACTCAAGTCACTTGCAACAGCGTCATCTTTTGTTGCTGCCAAAACCGTAGTGACACGATCCTTGGCAGAAACACCCGTGGTCACACCTTGTGCCGCTTCGATAGTAACTGTAAATGCTGTTTTAAATTGACTCGAATTATCTACCACCATTGGTGGAAGTTGTAAATGATCTGCCAGTTCTTCAGTTAGACACAAGCATACAATCCCAGAACCATCACGAATCATTTGTGCCATGGTTTCGATCGTCAGTGTTTCGGCAGCAATAATAAGATCGGCTTCATTTTCACGATCGAAATCATCCATAACCAAGACGGGTTTGCCTCGGCGGATATCTTCTAAAGCTTGTTGAATACGTTGTTCAGCAGGAGAAAGGGCTGAAAAGAAAAGTTCGGGTTGAATTAAACTCGACATAATGAAACGCTCTCGTAAATAGGATACGGTTGAACATTTCAGGACTGATGTAAAAAATAAGCGTACACCAAAACAACGCAAAGAGCGTATTTCAGTGGTTTCGTCTTCTTTCATCCGGACTATACCGTCGGCTTTGGTCTCTCACCAAATCTGCGAGTATATAAATATATACAGGCTCGTGGGCTGGTTAGGTCACTTGATTGCAAGGCCTAACTTACCACCGGTGGGGAATTACACCCCGCCCTGAAGCGATGTGCCTTGATTATAGCCAGATTTTTATGAGAAAAGGCAACTTTTTATAGAATGAATCGTTCTATCTAAATCTAGAAATGAGCTAAAGTTCATTTGATGCTTTCGTTATTAGTTAAACTAGTATTGCATGTTAATTGAGCATAAACTCAAGTCATAAAACAACAATAAAATAGGCAATCAAATGAACCAACAACATAAATCAGAGTTAGAAAAAATGGCACAACAACTTCATCGACCAGTGATGAGTTTTAAAGATTTTAAGCATGTTTCTGAGCAGGATATGAACTGGCTTAATCAACAATTACAACGGACTATTCAATTAGAAAATCAAAGAATCAACAAAAGTTTATTTCAGATGCCATTTTTTTTACGTTTTCTTTTTAAAAATAAAAAATAACAAACATAAGGAAAGTGAGTATGACTCGACTTGCTGTTCATGCTGAAATTATAAAATTAACCCAGATTCTTAATGTTTCAGAGCAACAATTGGCTTTTTTAATTCCTTTAGCGCCTGAAAGCTTAAGACAATTTCGTTTTGCAATTATTGAGTTGCTACAAAGCCAACAAAAAACACGCTTCCGTTATCTTGCTGCTTGGGTGAATTGGCTGCCAAGTAGATTGACCGCCATTATGGTAAAGCAATTATTTGATCCCTTTATCGTCGCTCAAATCGCAGTACATTTATCTACAGAGAACCTTTATCGAATTGCAAAACATTTACCACCACATACATTGGCTTCAATTTCAGTTTATTTAGATCCTAGGTTAGCGAGAGAATTATTAGCTTATTTTACTACCCATCAAATTAAGGACATTGCTCAAGTTCTTTTACAACAAAAAGACTTTGTAACAATGGGCCGTTTTGTTGGCATGCTATCTGATGAAGTGGTACAGGATGTGGCTCAAATTATTGAAAAGGAAAGTGATCTATTGGAAATCGCTTTTTATATTGAATCAAGAGAGCGTATTGATCATCTAGTGCATGTTTTACCGAAGGAACGTATCATCAAGACACTATTGATTGTAAGTGATCCAACACAACGCTTAGTTTGGCCGAAATTATTGGCGTTAATGAGCCATATTGGTTATGAGCTCAAACAGGAATTAGGTGATCTCGCCGTACAGCAAGGGGAAATTGTGATAAATGCAATTATTCAGGCTGCGCAAGAAGACCAACTTTGGGAAGATATGCTGCCAGTAGTTGCATGTTTATCTGAACAAGCTCAATCCTATGTCGCAAATTTACCAGCTTTGCGCCAAGTTGAAATCATCAAAAGTATCGTTGAAGCCGCCGATGAATGTGATTTATGGACAGACATGTTGGTTGTTGTAAATTACATGCAAAATGAAGCAAGACAAGTCGTTGCAACGGCTATTGCTCAAATTGATATTAAGGTTCTACATCATATTGCTTATGCTTCCTTACTTCGTTCGCAATGGGAAGTAACTTTTGATATTGTCCGTCGCATGCCACTTGAGAAACAGCAGCAATGCCAGCAAATTTTGAATACTTATATGCAGCAACTTGATGTGGAAACATATCAATATTTAGATGGTTTACTTGAGCGATATCAAATTTACTCTTTAAGCTAAAATCTATGCAGTGGGAAGGGTCTCTCGAATAGGAACTAATGTGGCAAGTGCATGCTCATAACCAAGCTCAACCAATTGATCTAATCGATGCCAATCAAACATACCAATACCATTGATTGGCATACGAATATGTAGATTGGCACGTTCAATTGCAGCAGTTTGAATCATGGTATCACTAGCAAGAGTTGCTGTTCGCATTAAGATTTCTGCAAGACGTGGAGCATGTAGGAGTTTGTCTTTGATCAGTTTATTCCAATTCAGTAGGGCACTTTGATCTGGTTGATCTAAACCAATACCCGGAACGCGAATATCATCGTGTAAACTGACATTACTGGCAATAATGGTACCTCTTTCCAAATTTTGCATGACATCTGTGGGAAGGTTATTAATCACACCCCCATCGCATAATAAGTTCTCACGCCATGCAACAGGTGGGGCGACACCGGGCACACTCATACTGGTTCCAACCCATGTGGCCAATTCACCTTGATCATGGATCACAGCTTCGCCAGTCGTGAGATTGGTTGAAATACAGTAAAATGTTCTTTTTAATTCTTCTATACGTTGATGACCGAATATCGCTTGTAGGCGAGAGTGAAAACGTTGTCCACGAATTAAAGATACTTTAGGCATGGTGTAGTCATTTAAATAGTTTCTTGCCACAAAGGTTTCATAAGCGATATGTGTCATTTCAATACTATCAAAACCGCAGGCCACCAAAGCAGCGACAAATGCTCCCATACTGGTTCCGCCCACAATATCAATTGGAATATGCAATTGTTCAAGTGCACGAATTAATCCAATGTGAGCAAAGCCGCGTGCACCGCCGCCGCCAAGAACTAAACCAACGCCTTGACTCGAAATCTGTCGGGCAATCGCACAAATATCTGTTTGTGCCCATGGATGAATAAAATAATGAGCGCGTGCATGATAGAGCTGTTTCCAAGTAAGGGTATAAGGAGATGGATCACCCTCTGAACGTAAAAGAACTAATTCAATTTGGCTTTGCCAATCGTGTTGATTTAAGCTATCTACTAGCGGTGTATGTACAGGTGTTTGATTCGCTTCAGCCAATATCAAAATGCGATCAGCTTGGTGCAAGCAGCGTTTAGACCAGTCATCACCATTTTGATGAGCAGCATAAAGTACGTAGCAATGTTTTTCTTCTAAGCTAGACAACCATTCTCTTAATTTTAAATCATCATGCCCATAATCAAGTGGCGTTTGGCTAAATCCAATTCCAAATAGGGCATCGACATGAGCAGCCGTGACTAAACGTACATGAGGCCAACGTTGTAAATGCTCAGTAAGCTTTTCTGCTAAATGAATTGCTGGGATCTGAGAAGACACTGGAATAATCGATAAGGTACGATTATGGCTCATAGGATGAGCATGTTGTAACTCAGGTTGAGTACGAGCAATAATTAACTGAGATAAGGCAAATAAGGTATCGGTTTGCTCGTGAAGGAAATCTATAAATTGTTGTCGGGGAATAACCAAAAGCGTTGTATCCCGCATTGCTTTGACTGAACCATGATGGGGTTGATTAGAAATTACGCCCATTTCTCCAAGAATCTCATAACGACCTAAATAAGTTGATAAATTTGAAGCGGTCGTTAATTTAATGCGCCCATAAACGACAATATACAGATGAGAAGCGGGATCATTGAGATTGTAGAGTTGCTGTCCTGTCTGTAAACATCTAATTGAACACTCATGAGCGAGCTTAACCAAGCTAGGTTCATCTAAATGTGAGAAAACGCTGACTTTCCGAAGTGTTTCTATAATATCCATATGATTTAATTTTCTTTATTTTCTATTTATTTAATAAAGTGTCAGGCTGCTTTACAAGTCCGATTAAGTAAAATAAAAGCCTATTTTTAAGTTTTTTTGTATTTCATTTTCCTTTTAGAGTCGCAATAAAAAAGCCAGTTCTTATTGACTGGCTTTTTAGAAATCTTTTAAGTATTTATGCAATTTGTACAGGAATGCAGTTTGCCGTGTGATTGACTGTATTGTCTGGATTTGCATAAACCAAACGTGGTTTGTGAAGGTTTGCTTCCACTTCAGTGAAATCACCAAAAGTTGCAATAATCACTAAATCACCGACATCAGCTTGGTGTGCTGCGCCGCCATTCACTGAAATAATACCTGAGTCATCTTCACCACGAATTGCATAAGTTGTGAAGCGTTTGCCGTTCGTTACGTTCCATACGTGGATTTCTTCGTATTCACGAATCCCTGCTAAGTCCATTAATACACCATCAATTGCACAAGAACCTTCATAATGAAGTTCTGCATGAGTGACAACTGCACGGTGAATTTTACATTTTAATAAACGAGATAGCATGGCTAGCGTCTCCTGAGTAAGACCTAAGATGAATATCTTATTGGTTGACTTGTCACGTTTCCCGCTGGCGATAGGCGGTTTGATGCGCATTTTGCGCTTAAAAATGCAATATGGCAAGCGTGATTGATCAACAATTCAGTTTAAATTTAAGCGGGTTTGTATGCATTAATTTGGTTCATTGCCTGTGAAACTTGTCCGTCGACAAGCATTTTCACTTTTGATAAGGCATGATCAATCGCTGCATCCATTAAAGCTTGTTCACTGCTAGGGGCTTTGCCAAGCACATGACCAGAAACACGTTCTTTAGAACCAGGATGTCCAATTCCTATGCGTAAGCGATGGAAATTAGCACCAATATGTGGAACGATGTCGCGAAGACCATTATGTCCGCCATGTCCACCACCTGATTTTAAACGAATAATGCCAGGATCCATATCGAGTTCATCATGAGCAACAAGAATTGCTTCAGGTGCGACTTGATAAAATTTGGCAAATGGTACGACACTTTGACCAGAACGGTTCATGAAAGTGGTAGGTAAGAGTAAACGTACGTCATGACCATCAATTTGACCACGACCGCTGTATCCATGAAATTTTGGATCAGCCTTTAAAGAAATACCATAACGATCTGCAAGCTGTTCTACGAACCAGAAACCTGCATTATGGCGGGTTTGGGCATATTCCTTACCGGGATTACCCAAACCAACAATTAGCGAAATATTTGACACTAATTTACGCCTTTAACACTTATGCGCGTTTGAAGTCAGCGTGCATAGGTGTGTTTTTAGCTGGGTGACGTTGTAACGCTTGGATTTTAACGTTTTCAACTTTATCACCGATTTTGATTTCGATAACTTCTTCGAAGAAAGCGTTGTTTTCTAAAGCTTTAACGATTTCACGAAGCTCTAAAGTAACGGCTACAGGCTCAGCGCTACCACCATAGATGATTGCTGGGATTTGAGCAGCGTGGCGAAGGCGGCGGCTCGAACCTTTCCCTTGTTGTGCTACTTCACGTGCTTGAGCGTTTAATACGAAGTTTGCCATGGGCATATCCTCATTGAGTTTGAGTAACTAAACTTGCGACCAGTTTAGTGATAGAAAAACCCTAGCGAGCTAGGGTTTAAGAAAAAAAGCTGGGCTATTATAGATAACTATCGAACATAGCGCTAATAGATTCTTCGTTATTGATACGACGAATTGTTTCAGCAACCATACTTGCAACAGAAACTTGGCGAATTTTACCTAAATTTGCTGCTTCATCTGAAAGAGGAATCGTGTCAGTAACAACGAGTTCATCAATAACAGAGTTACGAAGGTTATCAATCGCTTTGCCTGATAATACAGGGTGAGTCGCATAAGCAATCACTCGACGAGCACCAAATTGTTTCAGTGCATCCGCAGCTTTGCAAAGCGTACCTGCTGTATCTACCATGTCATCAACAATGACACAGTCACGATCTTTTACATCACCAATCAAATGCATCACTTGTGACTCATTTGCTTTTTGGCGACGTTTATCAATGATAGCTAAATCGATATCACCTAACTGTTTTGCAACAGCACGTGCACGAACAACACCACCTACGTCAGGGGATACAACCATTAAGTTGTCATGTTGTTGTTGACGTAAATCAGCTAACAACGCTGGCGTACCATAGATGTTATCAACTGGGATATCGAAGAAACCTTGAATTTGGTCTGCGTGTAAGTCGATCATTACCACACGGTCAATACCTACAGTTGTCAGCATGTCAGCAACAACTTTTGCAGTAATTGGAACACGAGCAGAACGTGGACGACGATCTTGACGTGCATAACCGAAATACGGAATGACTGCAGTGATACGACCAGCACTTGCACGACGCAAAGCATCAGCCATGACCAAGATTTCCATCAGGTTATCGTTGGTTGGCGCACAAGTAGATTGAACGATAAAAACGTCTTTACCACGAACATTTTCAGTAATTTCAACTGAAATTTCACCATCAGAAAACTTGCTTACAGAAGCAGCACCGAGAGGGATATGTAAATGGCTTACGACTTTTTGGGCGAAATGTGGATGAGCACTTCCACTAAAAACGACAAGATTGGGCATGAAGCACCCTTGGCGGTTGGCTTATAATGAATTTGGATGGCAGGGGCGGCTGGATTCGAACCAACGGATGCCGAGATCAAAACCCGGTGCCTTACCACTTGGCGACGCCCCTAATGCGGCAGAACTTTAATCGTTTTGTATGATAATGTCAATATAATTGAGCAAGTATCGATATAAAACAAGTCTGTCTAAAGATATGGCAGGGGCGGCTGGATTCGAACCAACGGATGCCGAGATCAAAACCCGGTGCCTTACCACTTGGCGACGCCCCTAATTTGATAATATGTAATGGCAGGGGCGGCTGGATTCGAACCAACGGATGCCGAGATCAAAACCCGGTGCCTTACCACTTGGCGACGCCCCTATATATTACATATATCTACAGATGAAAATTGGCAGGGGCGGCTGGATTCGAACCAACGGATGCCGAGATCAAAACCCGGTGCCTTACCACTTGGCGACGCCCCTAACATGTAACTGAAAAATTTCTTAAAGGAGATTCTGCCAAACTATTTACCAAGTAAGCTTTACAAGGCGCGTTTTGCAAAATTTTCTTTATATCCATTTCACTTGTTACTTCAATAAAAACACAAGCACCTGTACCTGTAAGCTTTGCTAGACCAAATTGATCTAAATATTGCATTGCTTCTTCTACTTCAAGATATAACTGTCGAGCCAAAGGTTCAAAGTTATTTCCAAAATTAAAAGGTTCTAACTGATAGGCGCAAAATGTAGTGATCTTAGAATCTCTTGTCAATGTTTTTTGTGAAAAAAGCGCTTGAGTGCTGATAAAACAGTCAGGTTTTAAAATTATGAATTGTTTTTGAGCTAAGTCTATGAATGATAAATGTTCACCTATGCCTTCTGCCCATGCATTTCGACCAAAAATAAAGATAGGCACATCTGCACCCAGTTGCACACCATAGTCAGCTAATTGTTGTTCATTTAAATCGCATTGCCACAGTTGATTCAGTACGATGAGTGTGGTGGCAGCATTAGATGAACCGCCGCCAAGACCAGCACCCATAGGAATATTTTTCTCGATTTGAATATTTAACCCACATGGTTCTTTTGCATGGGGTTTGAGTAATTGTGCTGCACGATAGATTAAGTTTTGTTCAAGAGCAACCTCATTTAAGCCTTCAATATGAATCACTCCATCCGCAATTGGCTCAAAAGTCATCCAATCATATAAATCAATCAGTTGAAAAATAGTTTGTAATTCATGATAACCATTGTCTCGACGACCAGTGATGTGCAGAAATAAATTCAATTTAGCAGGGGAAGGTACTCTAATCATAAAAGAATCTAATCTATCGGTTTTGAATCACCATTGTAATACGGTTTTCTTTATCGTCAGCAAGTGCTTGCTTCAACAAAAGTTTATTTGGAAGGATTTGCTTATCGTTATAGCTAAAATCAACAGTCCAGCCATCTTCAATGAGCTGTTTCAAGCGATTTTGTTCGTCTTTGCTCGCTTGAGCATTTTGCGTCGCAGGCTTCGCTTGTACCCAATAGGCTAAATGCATAATTGGTGCTTGCCAACCTGTTGCTTTTTCTAGTAATTCTTCTGGTGTAGTTGCTGTAATCAGACCTGTTTTGGCGCTATTTAAAGTGACTTGACCTGGTTTGCCTTCAATTTGGGTTTTCCCAACACCTAAAATTCCAGTCAGTTCAATATCAAATTGATCATCTTGTTGAACCCATGTAAAAAAAGCGCTTCCAGATTGTTGTGGTGTACGTACACCTATTTTACCTTGTAAGCTAAAGTTATTTTCATCTTGCACTTGTGGTGAAGCAATTATCTTATTTGGTTGGCTTAGATGTTGGCAGCCTGTTAATACTAGAACGCTACTGCTACATATCGCGACACATAATTTTGAAAACAAGCGCATGTATTTAACTCTTTTTTACAGTGATAGGTAAGATTAAGCTATCAAGTTGTTGTAATTGTGGGGCATTTGCATGTTTTTGTTTCAATTGCTGTAAAACCTCACTAAATTGTGTGAGTGAGCCTTGCATATACAGCGCTTTAGCATAGCGAACTCCAATATTGATATTTTGGCTAATTGAATAGGCTTGTCCCAAGACTTTGGCTGCGGTATCAAAATCATTCTGTAGAAAAGCGATATAGCCCAATGTATCAAGAATAGAGGCTTGTTCAGGTGCAAAGTTGAGCGCTAGTTCTGCATATTTGCGTGCTTCTTTTAGACGACGATTTTGCAATGCTAAGGTATACGCATAAGCGTTTAAATAGGTCGGGCTATTGGGTTCAATAATTAAAAGTTGCTTCAAAGTTTTATCTAATTTATCCCGATCGGTATAAGGATCCAGCAATAATACTTCTGCATAAATTAGTTCAGGATCATCGGGTAAGCTCTTAATTGCTTCATCTAGCAATACTAAAGCTGCTTTTTTATTATCCATCTTTTTTAAAATATCAGCTTGAGCTTGATAGAGAAAACTTGCATGTTGTGGATAATTCACCCTCTCTTGTGTAAGAAAGCGTAAAGCATCATTCAATTGCCCTTGCTTTTCGAAAATAGTGACCATATTGCGTCGAGACACAATATATAAGCTGCCATCCACGAGCCGATAATATGCTTTGGCAGTTTCATAATGTTGTTTGCGTTGCGCATTGATTGCAAGATAGTAATAAGCTTCATTCTGATATTTTGCTGAAGAACGCAATTCAACTAAATATTGTTCAGCTTTTTCGTATTGTTTTAAATCAATACTGGTTAAGCCGGCAATAAATAAAGCTTCTTCAGTTTTTGGATAATCTTTGATAATACTTTCAAGCTTATCTAATGCTTGCTGCTGTTGATTGATTTGAATGTAAAAGCGAGCTTCAGCTAATCGTATATCAATATTGGTTTTATTTTTTCGACTGGCTTGTGCAAACCATTTTTGTGTTTCAGTATCGTCGCGTAAAGCCATTAATAAGTTAGCTTTCATCAGAATGAAACTGGTAGATTTTGAACGTTTACGTAAGGCCTTATTGATATTATTTAATGCTTGCTCATATAAGCCATCTTGCGCTTCTAATCCAGCGATTAAAGCCAAGATAGATGGGTTTTCACGTTCTTTACTGGTACGTAAGGCATTTAATAAAATTTCACGATCTTGTGCTTGTTCGGGTGCAATCCCTGCCAAAATTTGTTCGAGATCAGCAGTTGGGTCAATATTTAAGATCTTATCTAATGTTTTAGCTGCCAATTCATATTCATGGGTTTTCAGAGCAATATGTGATAAGTAAAATAAAGCAGGAACATCTTTGGGTTCTTGTTCTACCCAATGTGTTGCAATATCTAATGCAGATTGAAAATCGTTATATTCTAATGCGACATCTAAAGCACGCTGTTTGATTGTGGTTGAATTACTTCGAATTGCCAACACTGTATAATTGTGTAATGCAGTTGCAATATCATCATAAGCAAGAGAAAATTCAGCAACCATACTTTGTTGTAATGCGTTGTCAAAGCTTTTATCTGCATACATGTCGTGTATTGCTTGTGCAGAGACATACGAGCTCATGCTACCTAACAACAAGATTGTGGTAGAATACCGTCGAATCGTCTTGCCGCTAAAAAGGGTACGGCGATATAGCTGACGCAATTTTTATTGATCCAAAGTAATGCTTTTTATGACACCGATGTTGCACAATAACATAAATTTAGCGAAATGATGATCTGATATGTCTTTCTTTGCATTGGGTGTCAACCATCAAACAGCTTCTGTTGAACTTCGTGAACAAATCGCTTTCAATGCAGAGCGATTAGCTGCGCTATTGCTTGAACAAAATAAACATTCACCTTTGAATGATTTAGTTGTTGTATCAACTTGTAATCGCACTGAAGTTTATGCCATGACAGAAGATGCTGATAGCGTTCTGACTTGGTTAGCCCAAGTGAATAATATTGATGTAAAACAGTTAATTCATCATGTTTATCGTTACGAAAATGCCCAAGCTGTTACACATTTGATGCGTGTTGCAAGTGGTTTAGACTCTTTGATGTTGGGTGAGCCGCAAATTTTAGGACAAGTCAAAAGTGCTTTGGCTTTATCTAAAGACGCACAAACTGTGTCACCTGAACTGAATAGTGTTTTTGAATATGCTTTTTATGCAGCGAAACGTGTTCGTTCAGAGACCTCTGTAGGTAGCCATGCTGTTTCAATGGGTTATGCAGTTGCTCAGTTAGCATTGCAAGTATTTAGTCGCCCTGAAAAGTTAACGGTTATGGTAGTTGCCGCAGGTGAAATGAATAGTTTGGTTGCTAAGCATTTAGCGGAAATGGGTGTGGCAAAAATTCTAATTTGTAACCGTAGCCGTGAGCGTGCTGATTTACTGGCACAAGAAATTGCTCATCAAGTTGAGGTTGAAATTATTCCTTTTGCTGAACTTGCACAGAATTTATATAGGGCAGATGTTGTCTCGAGCTGTACAGGGAGTTTACATCAAGTTATTCAATATTCAGATGTTAAAGCCGCACTTAAAAAACGTCGCTATCAGCAAATGTTGATGGTCGATTTGGCTGTTCCACGTGATATTGATCCGAAAGTTGAATCATTAGATAACGTATATTTATATGGCGTAGATGATTTACAAAGTGTGATTGATGAAAATTTAGCGCAACGTCGTCAGGCGGCTGTTGAGGCTGAAATTATGGTGAATCAATTGGCTACTCAATTGATGACCCAACAAAAAGTGAAAGAGGCGAGTAGCACCATTCAAGCTTATCGTCAGCACAGTGAAGAAGTTAGTCAAAAAGAGTTGGCACATGCTTTGGAATCGTTGCAACATGGTCATGACGCAGAGCAAGTGATGCAGGAGTTTGCTCATCGCCTATCACAGAAACTTATGCACCCAACTTCTATTTTATTAAGAGAAGCTGCTAAAGCTGAAAATCCAGATTATTTTGAATGGTTACAGCAACATCTACAGGATGTGTTTGAGCATGAGCGTAAACCGAGACAGTAACTTAGCTTAGGACAATAACTTCAAGCTAATCTGTTTTGTTAACTCATTTAATTGTTGACGTAAATTGCGTGATTCGATGAGTGAGATAGGTGATCTCAGTTTTAATTTTAAATATTTTTCTTGTAGATTTAATGAAAAGTCCTTAGCCAATTTATCAGCAATCTCAGGTGCTTGAGTTAATGACTCAATATTGGTTCTTTGCATAACATCGGCAATCTCATGACTATAACGACTACATGCACCGAGTACGTAATAGGTTGCTAATTCCTGATCATCAGGTAAATCATCAAATACAATATTGAGCACCGCTAAAACTTTAGCCAGCAGCTCAGTTTGGTCAATCACTGCCAGTAATTCTTCAAAATGAATATAGAGAAATGGGTGATGCATTAAAATTGCGATTGCAAAATCTTCATCTTTGGTTTGAATATTAAAAGATAAAGAGGCATCGTGGCTGATTTGAGGGGTAAAGCGTTTGCCTAGACCGAGTTTCTCACGGAAAGACTGACTCAGCAGATAACGGAATGAGCCATGTTTAGGTAATAACTCTGTTAATTCACGTAGTTCTCCCATGACTAAACTTTTACCTTCAGGCGTGCTAACGTCATGTTGCCCTGTTAAATGGGCAAACACAAAGTCAGATAAAAGCGGGGCCTGTTGTAACAATTTTTGGAAATTTTCTAAGCCTTCACGACGGATCAATGAGTCTGGATCATGTTCATTCGGAAGCACAAAGAATTTTAATTCACGACCATCATTGAGTAAGGGTAGCGCAATTTCTAAGGTACGTCGTGCTGCTTTTTGTCCCGCAGCATCCCCATCAAAGGCAATGGTAATACGAGAATTTTGTTTAAATAGGGTGGTTAAATGATCCGCATTACTGGCTGTTCCCAGTGTTGCGACAGCACCATTGATACCATATTGCTGCAATGCAATCACGTCCATATAGCCTTCGACCATTAACCAATCGTTGGCTTTGAGTTTACGACCCTCATACAAACCATAAAGAAATTGATTCTTGTGGAATACCTCTGAATCTGGTGAGTTAATATATTTAGGTTTAATTTCATCATTGAGCGCACGACCACCAAAACCAACCACGCGACCTTTATGATCGCGGATCGGAAAAATTACCCGCTCACGTAATAAATCAAAATCTCGACCGCTATCACTAGAACGAATCAAACCCAACTGTTTCAAACCTTCAATATCTTGTGGGAAGGCTTTTTCTAAATGCTGCCAATCCTCTGGTGCATAACCCAAACGCCAAAATTGAATCGTTTGTGCCGATAAGCCACGTTGCTTAAAATAATTTTGTGCTTTTTGACTCATTGGGAGTTGGCGTTCATAAAACTGAGCAACATTTTCCAATAAGTCATAGAGATTACCTTCTTGAACTTGTTCATCCATATAAAAGGATGGATCAAATTGAGCAAAAGGATCATCCATAACGCGATCTATATCGACAAAATGCCCATTGATAAATTCATCTGCTACAGATATAGGTGCTGGATTTTCAGCGACTGGCGTGTTTGTTGGTTGAGCCGCTGCAATTTGTTGAGGACTGCGTTTATAAGAAAGTTTTTTATTGTCGTGATTATCTTTCGGTAATTCGATGCCTGTCTGATTAGACAAGTCTTTCATTACATCGACAAAGTTACGACTGTCAATATCCATGAGGAAGCGAATCGCATTACCATTGGCTTGACACCCAAAGCAATGATAATACTGCTTATCTCTATACACATGGAATGATGGAGATTTTTCCTGATGGAATGGACAACAGCCCGAGTAAGTACGCCCAGTCTTTTTTAACTTCACACGTTGACCGATTAAATCGACGATATCAGTTCGATCTAAGATTTGATCAATCGTATGTTGTGGAATTGCCATGTGCATTTAACCATTTTGGACTGAGAGATAACATCTTCGTTGAAGTCAGTGTGTCAGAATTCATTGTTGCATAAAATGAAAAACAGGCAAGGGTAGACTTGCCTGTTTTATGGTTTTGATGAGTGCAAATTAATTTGCAGCATCAGCCCCCGAAGTTTCTTTGGTCTCAGGCTTATCTAATAGCCCGAAGCTTAAACGGTTCATCCAACTTGGTTTATCGGTTGGTTCTTCAATAGGAGCAGAATCGATTTCCTCAGTTGTCGGTTTATCTAATAAACCAAGGCTCAAACGATTTGTTAAGCTGCGTTGCTCAGTTTCACTATTGGTTTGTTCTTTTACTTGTACCGTTTTAGATTCACGACCAAGCAAGCCTAAAGTGGCACGATTGACCCAACTACCTTCTTTACGAGCAGCACGAAGATTTACTTCACCATTTGCCTTAACTAAATTTGGATAGTTCAGTTTTAAGAGATCAATATATTGTTGAGACGTGGCTTGATCGCCTAATTTTTGATAGCTATAAGCTAATGTTGCAAGTGCTTCAGGTGTTTGTGGTGTTTGTGGATAGTGTTCAATCACCCATTGTGCGCGTTCAGCAGCAGCCAACCATGCTTTACGTTGAATATTGAAACGTGCCGCATTCATTTCACTTTCAGCCAATTCTTGACCGATAAATTTCATACGTTGTGCAGCATCTACTGAATATTGGCTACTTGGGAAACGACGAATCAAATCTACAAAGTTTTGATAAGCAACTTTAACGTAGCTCACATCACGATGTGATTGTTGTAATGACGTATAACGAATCAAACTGTCGTAATTCATTTCCATATTGGCTACACCTCGAACATAGTAGGCGTAATCAACATTTGGATGTTGTGGATTTAAACGAATGAAACGATCTGCCAGTGCAATCGTACCTTCATAATCTTTTTGTTTAAATTTGGCGTAGAGGAGTTCAAGTTGTGCTTGTTGAGTGTATTGTCCAGTTGGATAATACGTATCTATCGCTTCAAGTGATTTAACAGCATCGGTATATTGATTACGTTCAAGTGATTTTTGTGCTTTTTCAAAATAGACTTGTTCACTTGACTGTGGGCCTTTATCAACCACTTCTTTTTTGCTTGGATTACTGCTACAACCAACAAATACAGACGCTACGCCTAAAGATAAAGCCAATATGGTAATTTTATAATGGGGTAGCGACATAAAAATTCCTCTGCTTTTGGGACAATAAGCTACAATGGTGCTATTAAACCATTTTTGTATCGATCATCAAAATGACTTCAACACAATCTTCCAATTCAAACCTTTCTGAGACAGATTTCTTACTTGAAGATTCTGTCGATGCAGATAATCATAATTCTGATGCAACTGCAACACGTTTATCGTTGCAAATTCAACTCGATGAAGAGTATCTAGGTCAGCGTATTGATCAGGTTGCTGCATTGGTTTGGAGCGAGTTCTCTCGTGAAAAGCTCAAGCAATGGATGAAAGATGGGCATCTGTTGGTAAATGGTAACATTGTAAAACCTAAATATCGTTGCGAAGGCAATGAATTGCTTACGCTAAATGTTGAGTTAGAAGCCCAAACCTCGAGTCAACCTGAAAACATTCCTCTTAATATTGTCTATGAGGACGATGATATTATTGTGATTAATAAAGAAGTTGGCATGGTGGTTCATCCTGGTGCTGGTAATCCTACAGGTACTTTGGTCAATGCCTTGCTTTATCATGCACCGAAACTGGCTGAGCTTTCACGTGCAGGTTTAGTACATCGTATTGATAAAGACACCAGCGGTTTATTGGTTGTTGCAAAAACATTGGAAGCTCAGTTTTCTCTCAGTAAACAACTTGCGAAGAAAACCGTTTATCGTGTTTATGATTTAGTTGCATATGGAAATATTATTGCGGGTGGCACGATTGATGAGCCAATTAAACGTCACCCAGTCGATCGTGTCAAAATGGCGATCTTACCGGGTGGGCGTGATGCAGTAACACATTACAATGTGAAAGAGCGTTTCCGTGACTTTACTCGTATTCAGGCTCAACTTGAAACAGGACGTACCCATCAAATTCGTGTGCATTTTAGTTATCTTGGACATGGTTTGGTAGGTGATCCCGTTTATGTCAATCGTGTACGTTTCCCTGCTGGCGCATCAGAAGTCTTAATTGACATGTTACGCAGTTTTAAACGTCAAGCTTTACATGCAGCAAAATTAGGTTTAGTGCATCCGCGTACTGGTGAAGAAATGATGTTTGAAGCGCCATGGCCAGAGGATTTCACTCAATTGGTTGAAGTACTTCGCCAAGAGAATGAAGCGTATTAAAAAGTTCTCTTTAAATAAAGGGAGATGTGTTCAGCTTCTCCCGTTCAAAAGCTAAGAGATATATTCTGGTAAGAGGACGGATTTTATGGAATTTGTACAAGGTTTGCCCAAAGGGGTATATGTTGGGCAAACAGGTATTCAGCATCCTCAAACGATTGCAACTCAAAATGAAAATCTATCAGGATTTAATCTGGCTTTGCACGTGAATGATGATGCACAACGTGTTCAGCAACATCGGATGCTATTGTTGAATGAGTTGTCTGCATTTGGTGTAGATAAAATCACGTGGATGACACAAACGCATAGCAGCATTTGTCATACGATTAACGAGCAAATTCCATTTATTGCACTTGAAGGTGATGGCTTAGTCACACAGCGCGCAGGTCATGCTTTAATGATGATGACTGCTGATTGTTTGCCTATTGTTTTGGGTAATAATGAAGGTAGTGAAGTTGCCAATCTGCACGCAGGTTGGCGTGGTTTGGCTAATGGAATTGTTGAAAACACCGTGACTGAAATGAAATCTCAGCCAACTTGGGCGTGGTTAGGCGCTGCGATCAGCCAACCTTGCTTTGAAGTCGGGGCTGAAGTAAAAGCAGCTTTCTGTGAGAAATATCCTGAATTAGCCGTTGCTTTTATTTCAGGTCAAATTGAAGGTAAATATCAGGCTGATTTGTATGCAATTGCCCGATTTATTTTAAACAGTTTAGGTGTAGAAACAGTATTGGGTGGTGATCAATGTTCGTATCAACAAGACCAAGATTACTTTTCTTATCGACGTGATGCAAAAACGGGGCGGATGGCGACCTTTGTATTTATGCAATAAATCATATTTGGAGTATTGTTGATTCACCTTGTGACATTCAAAAATGTTAAACTTGATTTAATTCATTGGTTTTTAAATTCTCCATGTCTGTTATTGAGCAAATTACTCCCCAAATCAAAGTTTGTGTGATTTACCATAGTCCTTATGGGCACACAGCTAAGGTTGCACAATATATCGCACAAGGCGCTGAACAAGCGGGAGCCGAAGTGCATCTACTTTCTGTGGCTGCACCGCAATGGGATTTATTAGATCAAGCAGATGTAATCGTGATGGGATGTCCAACCTATATGGGGAGTCTTACATCAGCATTGAAACAGTTCATGGAAGATTCTTCTAAACGCTGGTTGGCACGTACATGGCAGGGGAAATTGGCTGCTGGTTTTACTAACGGTGGTGGTCTCAGCGGAGACAAATTGGCGGTATTACAGCAAATTAATTTATTTGCGATGCAACATGGCATGTTATGGGCTGGTTTGCCATTTATGCCAACAGGAAGAAGCCCATTGGATATTAATCGGATGTCGAGCTTTCTGGGTTTAATGACGCAGTCCGATAATGCTAGCGTTGAAATTACACCGCCCGAAGGGGATTTGGAAACTGCACGCAAGTTCGGTAAATATTTGGCTGAACTGCGATTAAAACATCTGGTGATTTAATACTTCATAATAAAAAACCTCCGAATTGGAGGTTTTTTATTATTTATGCAACATTCGTGCTTTATCTCTTTGCCAATCACGGTCTTTTTCAGTTGCACGTTTGTCGTGTAATTGCTTACCTTTAACAAGTGCGATTTCTAGTTTAACCAAATGACCTTTCCAATAACATGCTAAAGGTACACATGAATAGCCTTTTTGATTGACAGCACCCAAAAGTTTTTCTAGTTCGCGACGAGAAAGTAATAACTTACGTGTTCGTGTAGATTCAGGAACCACATGCGTTGATGCTGATAATAATGGCTGAATTTGCGAACCAAATAAAAAGGCTTCACCATTTTTAAAAATGACATAACTTTCGGACAGCGTCATACGCCCAGCACGTAAAGACTTGACTTCCCAACCTTGCAAGGACATGCCTGCTTCAAATTTTTCTTCGATAAAGTAATCGTGACGCGCTCTTTTGTTTTGAGCAATCGTGCCACCACTATGTTTTTTTACAACAATCTTGTTCATTTTAACCTTTTGAAAAAGAATAATTAAATTCTATAGTTTTTCCGAGTTACCCGTTTGGTTACCCGTTTTAAAAGGCTCTTAATTTAAAAAGAAAGCCTGCATTTAGTAGGCTATCATATCAGAATTTTACTTGTGTTTTTCTACAACTTTTTTAACACTTGATTCGTACCAAAAGACTTCTTTCTCGCTAACTCTGATTGGTTGTAGAATTTCACCTTTTTTAATCATTCGATAAAATTTGGTTTTGCCAACAGAAAGCAGTGTCATAAACTCTTTTGCTCAAACTCTACGATCAATATTAAAGCCATGCGCAACTCCCATTATATGCTACCTCACTAGTACGGATACTTCTGCCAATTGGTGAATTTTTTTACCAGTAAAAGTAACTTCTTCGATGATGTGTGTAAGTTTGCTCTCGAAAGTTATAAACATGTCACTATCTCTACTTATGAAGTGAAGTTTTGATTGATTTTTGCATCGTGTTTTGGAAGATGGAGTGGCTCTGACGGTAAATCTCATCAAAGGTATTTGCAAGCTCTTCGAGGCGGACAAAAAAAGACCTTTTTGGCTATCATCAAGGCGAAAACAGGCAAATGGGAATTTCTGGTGGCGAGCCTTTTCTAAGACTCTTTCCTTGCATAGATGTGGATAAAACTCTTTGGTTCAGCTTTAACCTAGAAGCTATAAGATATTTAAAATAATAAGTCAAAATCTATTGTTTAATGAGATTAATATGCCTTGTTTTTTATTTTAGTAAATATGAAATGTGGGTTTTTAAAATTGAAATTAATATGGTGAAAATACCATAAAATATTTCATTGCTATATTCGTTGTCCTAATTTTCATTCTAAGTAATAGAGATGATTTTAATTGTTTTATTGACTTTGTTAACATTTGTGATGCAAAATATATTTTTAAAACATATAGTTAAATAAATATTAATAATGTGTTTTTATTTTTAAATTTTAGTTTACTTGGGTGTTTAGGGGTGGTTTCAATGCGATCTAAAAGTGTATTGCAGTTTTGTGTTGCCTTTTTTTTATTGGTTATTAGCTTAACGTTACAATCGCTCGCAAATGCCAGTTTATTTTTAACTCCTAAACATGATCACCATCATAATCATCATTCATGTCACGTAAATCAACATAAAAAAGAGTGCATATTTAAATCAATTGCACTGCCAATTGATCAATTTAATGATGCTTCAATTAATCAAGTATTTACCTTAACACAGCATGTTCCAAGTATTAACCAGACAGGTTTTTCATGGATCAACTGGCAAGGTGAAAAAGGTCTATTACCTGTATTAAGCGAGTTAGCGCAAAATAATCCATCTCAAAGTTACCATAATCCCTTTGACCAAAAAGATAAAACACCGAATGTAAATGATTGGATGTATTCAGCATCATTAAGTGATATTGAAAATATTGACGTTGCACTAAAATTTAAACTCTTCCATCAAAAGAAAGAAGTTTGGGTTCCTTTATGGAAAGCTCAATCTACTTTGCAGGAACAAGAAGAATGGGGGTGGAATAAAATTGTAGGGTGGGTAAGTAATGTAACTTGCAAAATTGGTTTAGGACATTGTGAAGACCGATTAGTCTATCAAATCGGTGGTTATGCTGTTATTGATATTGTGGATGTTGGTTTTACTTATCAAAATAATAAAAAAATACCTTGGATTAAAGTCGTCTTTAAAGGCTTTAAACACTGTTTCAATACTCCACCAGATGCAACAGATATTGATGCTGTAACTAATGAAGATCAAGCTGTCGCAGTTCAGCTTAAAGGAAGTGATGCTGACAATAATCCATTGTCCTATACCGTGAGTACACAACCAAAACATGGAAAATTAGAAGGTAGTGTGCCAAACCTAACCTATATTCCTGACCCAAATTTTATAGGTCAGGATGAATTTTTTTATACGGTAAATGATGGTTCTGAAAATTCGACAGCAAAAGTAACCATTACAGTCAAACCAGTGAACGATGCGCCTATTGCCCAAAATCAACAATTAACAGTGGCAGAAGATCATCCACTTAATCTGGTTTTAACAGGTACAGATATTGATAGCCCTAATTTGAGTTATGCCATTGAGAGTCAGCCTTTACATGGAAAGGTGGTTCAAGTAGGTGGTCAATATCAATATATTCCCGACCCTGATTATGTTGGAGAGGATAGTTTTAAATTTTCAGTGTCTGATGGTGAATTATCAGCGAGTGGTTTGATTCAGGTCACGGTGACACCTGTCAATGATGCACCTGTAGCACAGGCATTTGATATTGAGACAGCAGAAGATACAACAGTTGAAATTCAGCTTAAAGGCACCGATCCTGACAATGATATTTTGACTTATACAATAACAAATAGACCACAACACGGTATTTTGGTGGGTTTTGGACAAAATCTTCAATATATTCCACACCCAAACTATTTTGGTAAAGATGAATTTACCTATACAGTCAATGATAGGCAGCTCATTAGTACAGCAATTGTCAAAATCAATGTATTACCAGTCAATGATGCTCCGCAGGCAAACGATCAGAATCTGACCTTAGAAGAAGATAGTTCTGTAGGAATAGAGTTATTTGGTTCAGATTTAGATAATACAGAACTAATTTTTAATATTATTCAACAACCTGAATTTGGGCATTTAGAGGGAAGTGGGAAAGATATTCATTATGTTCCAAATCCAAATTATCAAGGAGAAGATCATTTCGTTTATGAAGTGACTGATGGTGAATTAAGCGCACAAGGCAAAATAAAACTAACAATAACGCCTGTAAATGATGCACCTTTAGCAGAAGACCAAATTTTAACTACACCAGAAGATATTGCTTTGACTTTAAAGTTATTGGCACAAGATGTTGATGGTGATCAATTAACTTATACAATATTACAACAGCCTCAAAATGGAACATTAGAGGGTAGTCAAGACCATTTTAATTATATTCCAAAACCAAATTTCTATGGGCAGGATGAACTTATATATCAAGTGAGTGATGGCGTGTTAGTCACTACAGCAAGGATTGTTATCAATGTAACGCCTATCAATGATATACCTATTGCAGAGGATAAAGAAATATCTGTAAAGGCAGGAAGTCATGCAGAAATTACGCTTACAGGTAATGATGTTGAAAATGCAGCACTAACTTATAATATAGCAACTCAACCACAACATGGGACACTAACCATTGTTGGGGATAAAGTTATTTATACGCCTAATAAAGGGTATGTTGGAGATGATACATTCAGTTATGTCGCAAATGATGGAGAGCTGGATTCACTACCTGCGACAGTTAAACTGCAAGTCATTAAAATTGATAATAGAGGAAAAGACTTTTGGCTCACTTTCTTGGCGAATTATTCTAAACCAGAGGGGTTAAAGATTTATATTGCTGCTAATGAAGATGCTATTGCCTATGTTGAGGTTGCAGGATTAAATTATAAGAAAGAAGTGGTTTTAAAAGCAGGAACTGTAACAACTGTTGATTTAATTGAACTTTATGAAAAAATGCCATTTATGAATTATGGAAAAAGAGGTAGTACACTTTCTGATACAGGAATTCATATTTATTCTGAACAGCTTATTTCTGCTTATGCACTTAACCAGTTGCAATATACGACAGATGCTGCTGCAATTCTGCCAACGCCATCATTAGGTAAAAAATATATAGCAGCAACCTATACATTCTTAAGTAATTTGCCAGAACTGATTGGTTTTGTTGCGACAGAAGATAATACTAAGATCATTGTTTCACCTGCTACAGGTCAAGCCAATGGTATAGTACCTATATATGGTCAAAATTATACTGTTACTTTGAATAAGGGGCAGGCATACCATATTACTCCAAGTAGTCAGAATCTAACTGGAACAATGGTAGAAAGTGATAAACCTATTGCATTTTTTTCAGGAAATGTCTGTACAAATATTCAAGGTACGGCATGTGATCATTTGTATGAGCAAATTATTCCAATTGAAAAGTGGTCTAAGGAGTATTTGACCAGTCCATTAGCAACTCGTAAAAATGGAGATACATTTAGGGTCTATGCAGCCTATGATAATACTCAAGTATTTATTGATAGAAGATTAGTCGCAACTTTGAATCAAGGTGCAATTTATGAAACAATCCTTAAAACAGCAAGTTTAATTCAATCGAATCAACCCATTTTAGTTCATCAATTTTCTAATGGTTCATCTTATGATGGAGTACCATCAGATCCGTTTATGGTTGCTGTACCAGCAGTTGAACGCCATCTAAGTTCATATATTTTTACTACACCAGCAACAGGTTTTAACAAAAACTTCATCAATGTGATTGCAACAGATGAAGCTATTTCAAGTTTATTACTCAATGGTGCTAAGCCACAAATAACATGGAATAATATTCCTAAAACAGCTTATAAATATGCTCAGATTCCAATTGCTCTAGGGAGTTATAGTATTAAAGCAGATGCGGCTTTTGGATTAACTGTGTATGGCTTTAATAGTTATGATTCCTATGGCTATACAGGCGGTTTAGATTTGTCACAGTTTGCCCCTGAGCAGATTGATCTACCATTGTTGAGTTTGTTGGATGAAGATACAACAGCAAATCTTACTTTACCCACAAATGTTACGATTTTGACTCAACCAACAAATGGCACGTTAAAACTAGAGAATGGGCAATATATTTATACGCCAAAACAAAACTATTTTGGTCGTGATTATTTTACTTATAAGACAAATAAAAATGGTCAAGTTATTGAAGATATTTATAATCTCAATATTGTGCCAGTGGATGATGCTCCAGAAATAAAAAATTTAGTAGTGAATTTGGCAGAGGATTCTATTCAAGTTTCGTTTAGTTTTCCTAATAAAGATGTTGATGGAGATGTATTAAAGTATACATTGATTGATTCACCAAAATCTGCTTTGTCTATTCGTTATTTGAGTGGAAATAATGATATACAACAATATGGTTACCAACCTAAAAAAGATTTCAATGGACAAGATCAAGCGATTTATGAAGTAACCGACGGTAAAACTAAATCTACTGTGACAGTCACTTTGAATGTGACACCTATAAATGATAATCCAGTTGCCCAAGCTTTAAATTTATCAGTCAATGAAGAGCAGTCCCTTGCTATAAAACTACAAGGTACGGATATCGATGGTGATACGCTAAGTTATAGTATTACTAGACCTCCTACTTCAGGTGTTGTGACAGGTCAGGGACAAGACTATGTGTACACACCAAATGCCAATTTTAGTGGTACAGACACTTTTGAATATATGGTCAGTGACGGGAAGTTAATACATAAAGCCGTTGTGATGATTGTGGTAAATCCTATTAATGATGCACCTGTAGCGAATAATCAAGATATTGAAGTCCGTAAAAATAAAACGGGTTCAATCGTATTGACTGCTACAGATGTTGATAGTACCAACTTAACGTATCAAGTGAGTTCGTCACCGAGCCACGGTACGATTACAGGAACAGCGCCGAACTTCGTTTATACCCCAGCAACTGGTTATGTGGGAGCAGATGAGTTCCAGTTTACAGTGAGTGATGGAACCTTAGTGGGTACTGGACGAGTTCAGATTCAGGTGGTGGATACACCAAACCGCTTGCCTGAATGGCAATCTGTACCGCCTGCGCAGGCAGAAGTGGGCACATTATATCAATATACCTTACAGGCGACAGATCCTGACCAAGACCCAATCACCTATCGTTTAGCAGTAAATGCCCCTCAAGGAATGAGTATTAGTGGCAATGTCCTATCTTGGACACCACAAGAGGAACAGGAAGGCAATGTTGAGTTTCAGGTCACTGCGACAGATACCGAAAATGGTTCAACAGCCCAAACGGTCAAAGTGACTGTACAAGCACGAAATGTTGCACCAGTGATTCATTCAAAACCAAGCTATAGCACTACTGCCACTAAGCCATACAAATATCAGTTGATTGCAGATGACGCGAATCAGGATAAATTAACTTATAGCCTTGACCAAGCACCTGTAGGAATGAAGATCAATGCTGAAACAGGATTGTTGACATGGGAACAGGCAGTTGAGGGACAATACAACCTTGTGGTTAAAGTCAGTGATGGTCGCTGGATTGTATCTCAGAGCTATACATTGAATGTAACGCCACTACAACCACTTTCAGTTGAAATCGTTGTATCTGATCAAATCAAGCTCAATGGAGCATTTAGTATCAAGGCACAAGTCGGCGGTTCGAGCAGTAACACTACAGTTCAACTTTTAGTAGATAGTGTAGAGATTGCTCTGGATAATAACTATCAGGCGACATTGACCCTGTCTCAATCGGGACAGCATACTGTTACTGTGATTGCTAAAGATGGGACTGAAACTCAAACCAAAACCATTAATATTTGGGTGGCCGATACCTCTGATACAACAGTACCACAAGTTACATTGAATGGTTTGGATAATCTAGCTACGATTACGAAACCAACTCCAATTATGGGACAGATTTCTGACCAGAACCCAAGCAATTGGACAGTGAGCTTATATGATGTTGATGGTGAGGGGCGAAGCGTTTGGACCAAAGAGGGACAGGGGAATATCAATGGCGAACTTGCTGTAATTGATCCAACCTTATTGGTCAATGGGGTATACACAGTTTTGGTTCGTGTGGTTGATATTGGTGGTAATGTCACAGAAGTAGTTCGTGACATTATTATCGATGGCAAGATGAAAGTAGGTGAACTGGCATTTACCTTGGAAGATGCTGTGATCCCGATGCCAGGTCTAGATATTAGTTTACAACGAAGTTATGACAGCCGTTTAGGACATCGAGTGGGTGATTTTGGTCACGCATGGAGTTTGGGCATCCAGCAAATGCAGATGCGCCAAAGCCGTCCGATTCATACAGGTTGGGAAACCTATATGAAAAGTATATTGCTGCAAACTTCGGGGACACAGTTGGGTACGATTTGCTTACGTCAACGTAATAGCAGACCATTGCCAACAGTCACTGTGACTTTACCTAACGGTGATGTTGAAACATTCCAAGTCGAATTGGGTTGTGCATCAGGACTTCGAGACCGCAACACAGGCGAGATCATTCAGGGCAATTCATTCCCTGTGACATTTAAGCCAGTGGGTGATACCCAAAGTCGTTTTAACATCATAGGAGAAACCACAGTTTCAGTGATTAATGGACGTTGGTCATCATCATCAGTCCAAGAAATTGATGACAATGGCAATGTTGACTACCTCTGGTATATCCCGAGTGAATTTAGTATTACCACCCAAGATCAGGTGAGCTATTACTTTAGTAAAACTCAGGGCATTACTAAAATTGTTGAACCAACAGGAAATACCCTGACCATTAACCGTAATGGCATTTTCCACAGTACAGGTACTGCAATTCAATTTGTACGAGATAGTTCAGGGCGAATTACAACTACAACCCTGCCAGATAACACGATGTGGAAATATGAGTACGATGCAGCAGGTGACTTAGTCAAGGCGATTGCACCAAATGGTGTAGAGAATCTGTATGTCTATAATGGACAGCACCGTTTACTCAAGATTACTGACAAGGATGCTAATCTGCTTACAGGTTATGAATATGATGCTGATGGACGCTTGATTGCGATTCTGGATGCTAAAGGACAGCGTGTTGAGCTAACCCATCAGCTTGAACAGAATACTGAGCAAGTCAAAGATCGATTAGGGCGAGTGACCACTTATACCTACGATGACTACGGCAATATTACCAAGGAAGTCGATGCACTTGGTCATATCACAACACGTACCTTTAATGACCGCTATGATCAGTTGAGCGAAACCGATGCGTTAGGACATACCATCACATGGACCTATGATGACAAACACAATAAACTGACAGAGACCAACCATTTAGGACAAATGACCAGTTACAGCTATGACAGCAATGGCAAAATGCTCACCGAAACCGACCATACAGGACGAATTGTTAGCGACAACCGTTACGACAGTTCAGGACAACTGACTGAACTGAAAAATGCGGCAGGACAGACCACCAGTATGAGTTATGGCAGCAGTGGTTTGACAGGACTGACTGATGTGGCAGGACATACGACTAGCTATGTGTATACAGGTGATAACCTGACGGAAACCACTGACCCAACAGGCAGAAAAACCCGTTACAGCTATGATGCCAACAAACGCAAACTCAGTGAGACCGTAATTTATATCGATGGTTCAGGGGCGGAACGCCAACTGCAAACTCGATTTGAATATGACAGCAAAGGCAGACTGGTCAAACAAATTGATGCTGATGGGGGTATTAGCACCAAAACCTACGGGATAGCTGATGAACTTCTCAGTGAAACCAATCGCTTTGGACAAACTACGACTTACCAGTATGATGCCAATAAAAAGCTAATCCAGACTACCTATGCAGATGGCACAAGCAGTAAAACAGTTTACGATGCCGAAGAACAGGTGTTACAGGAAACAGACCGTTTAGGACGAGTAACACAATACCAATACGACCTTGCGGGACGAAAAACCAAAACAACGCTTGCCAATGGTGCAGTTTTGACCACCCAATACGATGCAGTGGGCAATATCCTAAGTGAAACGAATGCACTGGGACAAAGCACACGCTATGAATACGATGGCTTAAACCGCAAAATTAAAACCACGGATAGCTTGGGTAATGTCTATATCACAAGCTATGACGAACTAGGACGAGTCAGCAAGGAAACCGATGCACTGGGACAAATCACCCAACATCAATACAATGCTTTAAACCAACGTACCAAAACCACCTATGCCAATGGCAACAGCATTCAAACTGAATACAATACCTTGGGACAAAAAATTGCGGTCACTGATGAACTCAGTCGCAGAACCCAGTATCAATATGACCTCGGTGGGCGCTTAATTCAGGTGACTGATCCAATGGGGCAAAGCACTCAATACAGCTATGACAATGCAGGACATAAACTCAGTCAAACCGATGCACTGGGACGAGTAACCCGTTGGGAATACGATGCTTTAGGGCGAGAAATTAAACGCATCCTGCCACTTGGACAAAGTAGCAGCCAAAGCTATGACAGCAATGGCTTACTCAGCCAAAGCACTGACTTTAATGGACAGGTGACCCAGTACAGCTATGACAGTAACCAACGCCTGAAACAAAAAAGCTTTGCTGATGGCGAAACCGAAAGTTATAGCTATGATGTCGAAGGACAATTACTACAAAGCCAACAAAACAAGGCGGATGGTATAACCACCACCAGCTACCAATATGATGCAATGGGTAATCTATTACAGGAAAACCGTAGTACAGGAGATATTCTCAGCTATGGCTATGACTTGGTGGGTAACAAGCTATTTGTGAAAGCCAAAAATGGACAACACGAAAAGATCACGACCTACCAATACGATGTGCTGAATCGTTTAATCAGTAGTACAGACCATTTAGGCACAACCAGTTACAACTACAATGCAGTGGGTAACCGTTTAAACGAAGTCAAAGCCAACGGAATCATCACAGGTTATGCCTACGATGAACGAAACCGCTTGACTGCAATTGCCCACGCCAAGGCAGGACAAGTCATTGCCAGCTATGCTTACCAACTCGATGCAGCAGGACAACGTCTCAGTATGATTGAACATACAGGACGCACCACCACATGGAGCTATGATACAGCAGGGCGATTACTAGAGGAAAACATCCAGAACGGACAAAATCCACAAAGTACCCAGTACCAATATGATGCTGTAGGCAACCGTATTGAACAGACCATAAATAACGTCAAAACCACGTACCAATACGATGCGAATGACCGACTAAGCAGCGAAAACAAGGCAGGCAGTCTGACTGAATACAGTTACGACCCACAGGGGAATCTACTGAATGAAACAAAACAGGGACAAACAACGACTTACCAATACAATGCAGAAAATGAACTGACCCAAACCCAGCAGGCAGGACAGCAGATTCAGTACAGCTATGACTTGAATGGTATACGCACAGAGCAAGACAATAATGGACTGAAAACCCATTATCTGAATGACCACAACATGCCGTATGCGTCAGTATTGATGGAACTACAAAACCAGCAACCGACAGCGACTTATACCTATGGTGATGACTTGATCAGTTACCATCAAGGCACAGGCAGCCAATACTATCTCTACGATGCGTTGGGCAGTACCAGAGCACTGACCAATGAAAATGGACAAATCACAGATAGCTATAACTACGATGCGTTTGGTGCAAACACCGAACATCAGGGTAGTAGCAACAACAAATACCAGTATGCTGGTGAACAGAAAGACAGTACAGGCAACTATTATTTAAGAGCGAGATACTACAATCCGAGCATTGGACGTTTTACCCAGATGGACAGCTATATGGGGCAAAGCAACAATCCGATTACCTTGCATAAGTACCTGTATGCCAATGCCAACCCAGTGATGTATACCGATCCGAGTGGGTATATGTTTAGTCTGTCAGGAGTAATGAGTGGTATTAGTATGCAAGCAGGTTTAGCTACTATGCGCTATGGTGCAGTCTCTATTGGTCGTACTGTTCTTGGTGGTGTAATTCGCCCACATGTTCAGACACGGATAAACTCTCATGTTGGGGGAATGATGATAGCGGGTTTGATTTATGTTGCTGCTACTAATTACTGTCAGAATGCAGATAATTGTGAAATACCTATGCCTCTTATATTTTATGGTAATCCGCATGGAGAGGTAACAGGACATATTTTTGATGCACAGCTTGACGGAATAAGTTCTGTACTACATAGATCTATTATTGGGGGATCAAGGGCACTCGAAGGTAATTGGTATTCAAACATGCCAGAATGTAAAGGTAATGTGACAGGATTAACAGGAAAGTCTTGTGATGAATATCCATTTAATTCAGCAATTGAGGGGGGCTCATGGAATTATACACATGGTGATGTATCACTACGCTTAGTAAAACATACGGATAATATGGATGCTGGAAGATTTTTAAATAGCATGTATTCTGCTGATAGAACTAATACAGGTGAACCCTATATGGTTTTAGCACTTAGAGGTCTCCCAAAAAGCTTTTTCATCACTAGAAAGGGTACTATGGTAATAAAATGAAAAAAAATGATTTTTATGAAATAGCTAAAGAGCATAGAAGTAGTTATATTGGTTCAACCCATGCGTGGAAATTAGTGTGGGATAATTTAGCTGATATTTTAAAAATATCTTTAGAGCATGTTCCAGTATTTGAAGATGAAAGTTGGTTAAATCAATTCAATAAGTATTCAAAAAATATCCCAAAAAGCTTACACGATTTTGTTCTTTCAAATGGTGTAAATATATTTCAAGAAATAATTATTTTATCTAATGTTGGGTGGCTTAAAAGTTATCCATCATTTTTTTATAAAAATGTTAATATTATGGTGGGAGATGGTTTTGATGATAAGAATTGGGGGGTGAGTAGCTATATTTTAGATATGAGTAATATTCTATCTAAAGAAGATAGTGAAATTGAAATATTCTTTGATTTCGATAAAGGGGAGAGTGTTTCTAATATTCCTATTGAATATTTTGAGGTCATAAGGAATTCTTTGGCATTTGCTGAAAATATTTTAGGGAATGGTGAGTTGTTTTGGGTATCTCCTACTTTAAATTATGCTGATGGGGAGTGGGATATATGCGGTTATTATCCATCTGATTGTTCATTTGTTCGATTTGATAATATGGCATCTTTTATATTTTACGTTGTTAAAATGATTAACCTTGAAAAAAATAACTATAGTTTCATTGCGGATATTGAGAAAATATTTAATCATTATTTAATAAAATAAGCAATCTAAAGGATGAAAAACCAACAGTCTGTTGCCACCTATACCTACGGTGATGACCTGATTAGTTACCATCAAGGGTAAGCCTCCAGTGAACCACCATTTTCGCTCAAGATACAATTCCCCGATAGTGTGCATTCACCAATAAGTGGGCACCTATTTACGGATTTAAAGACAGTTATAGACGATTGTCTGTCCCCCTGTTGGTGACAGGCATTGTTCAGTTCTCTAACGCCTGTCGAATAGCAATGCACAGAATTTCATCAGAAAATGCCCTCATTTCTTGAATACTATCTTGTACCAGTTTTATTTACAGGCTCAGTCTTTCCAACTGTCAACAATGTCAGCCCAGTCTTGCATCATTTTCCGTCTTTGTTTTAGATGTTTAGAATGATCATAAGAGGCTTTAGTTTTATTGGATTCAGCATGTGCTAATTGTTTCTCTATCCACGCTTCCTCATAATCCTTTTCATATAGTAAGGTTAAGGTTGATGCTGTGGCTCTAAAATCATGAGTAGTTACATCTTTAAGACCGATATACTCCAGCATGCTATTTAAAGTTGATGGTGAAAGCATCCCGCTACTCTTTTTGCTAAAAATAGCAGGGAACACCAGAATGCCATCACCTGATATTTCATACTGCTGTTGTAAAACTTTATATGCTTGATCTGAAATTGGTAGTACGTGGATTCTAGCTTTCTTCATCACTTCAATTGGAAATGTAATTAATTTTGATTCAAAGTCTACCCATGACCATTGCATCTTCCTGATTTCTACAGCGCGCAGCATTGTGTATAGGAGAATAAAGCCTGCATTCTTCACAGTTTGTGTGCCATTGTATTTAGGTAGACTTGTTCTTGCTTTATATCGCTCTTCTTTCGTTAATGCTCTTGCATGATTGACACGAGGACGTTTAATTACATCACGTACTGCATAAGTAGGATCATTCTCGGCACGAAGCGTTGCTATAGCATATCGAATAACACTACCAACAAATCTTCTGTTCTCAAGTGCGGCAGAAGCACCAGTAAATCTTCCTTTTGATTCTTTTACAACTCGATCTACAGTGTTATCAAGTATTTTAAGCACATCTGCTGCTGTTACTTCGTTTACCTTCTTCTTCCCAATCACAGGTGAAATATCTTTTTCTAAAGCAATATCAAACTTCTCTTGATATGTTTCAGACTTTGAACACATTCGTTTCAGTTTAAATTCAGCAGCAATTGAATCGAAAGTATTGGTTGTTTCGGCTAATGCTTTGGCTTTGATATTTTTTCTATCTTCAACAGGGTGTATGCCTTTTGCTAGCTTTGCTCTCATTTGTTCTTTTAAAGAGCGAGCCTCAGCTAGACTAATAGAAGGGTATTCCCCTAAGCTCATTGATGATTCTTTGCCCTGAAAAACAAATTTGAATCGCCATACCTTAGCACCAGTCGGTCTAATCTCTATATATAGTCGATCAGAGTCTAGTAGTCTATATAATTTATCTTTTGGTTTCAGACTCTTAATTTTGACATCAGAAAGTTTTGTAGTAGCCATTGAGAGTATTTTGAATGAAATGTTACCCGTATTATTACCCGTTTTTATAAAGATTTAAAAGACACTAAAAAGAACTAATAAGAATAGTATTTATTTTATTTCAATTACTTATGTTTTTAAAAAGAACTGTAAGGAATTATAAAAAACATGAACCATTATTATTTTTTACTACTGTTGCTTGCGCCATAATTCAAACTTCCACAATTACATATATTGTGCCGTAAAATGCAATCTTTTTCCATCGTTTAGCAATTTCGCGTTTAGAGCTAAATTTGTTAAAATATGTACCTTATCTCATTAACTAGAGTACAACGCATGTCTAAAACACGTGTGATTTATCCGGGGACTTTCGATCCAATTACCAACGGGCACGTTGATTTGGTTGCAAGAGCATCAAAAATGTTTGATGAAGTGGTTGTTGCAATTGCAATTGGTCATCATAAAAATCCAGTGTTTAGTTTAGAAGAGCGTGTAGAATTAGCAAAAGCTTCATTAAGCCATTTGTCAAATGTAGAGTTTGTTGGTTTTGATGGTTTATTGGTCAATTTTTTTCGTGAACAACGTGCAACAGCGGTACTGCGTGGCTTAAGAGCAATTTCAGATTTTGAATATGAATTTCAGTTGGCAAATATGAACCGCCAACTTGATCCTCATTTCGAATCAGTATTTTTAACCCCGTCAGAGCAATATTCATTTATTTCATCAACATTGGTAAGAGAAATTGCTCGATTGAAAGGTGATGTGAATAAGTTCGTGCCCGCTGTTGTTGTTGAGGCATTTGAACGTAAACATCAGCAAGGTTGGTAGATGTCTCTTTATATTACTGATGAATGCATTAACTGTGATGTTTGTGAGCCAGTATGCCCCAATGAAGCCATTTATATGGGGGAACTGATTTATGAAATTAACCCTGCACTTTGTACAGAGTGCATTGGGCATCATGATCAGCCACAGTGTCAGTTATTTTGTCCAGTTGATTGTATTCCGCTTGACCCTCAGCATGTCGAGTCACAAGATGAGTTGATGGCAAAATATAAAAAATTAACTGCACAAAAAAATGCGAGCAATTAATTTCTAATTTTGATAATATGCGCCACGAAGTGGGCTGGACGGTCGCTGCTGTGGAGGTCTCCGTGACTGAAACAGGGGAGGAAAGTCCGGGCTTCATAGGGCAAGGTGCCAGGTAACGCCTGGGCGGCGAAAGTCGACGGCAAGTGCAGCAGAGAGTAGACCGCCTCATTCGTGAGGTAAGGGTGAAAGGGTGCGGTAAGAGCGCACCGCGTGTCTGGTAACAGTTCACGGCAAGGTAAACCCCACCAGAAGCAAGACCAAATAGGAATCCTGAGGCACGGCCCGTGCTGGATTCGGGTAGGTCGCTTGAGCGTATGAGTGATTGTACGCCTAGAGGAATGATCGTCCTCGACAGAACCCGGCTTATAGGCCCACTTCTCAAATTTTTTGAAATTGTGCTTGACGTGTGTATTGAAAGTTAAGATAATGCGCCCACAGTTTTCGGCTATGTAGCTCAGTTGGTTAGAGCACCGCACTCATAATGCGGGGGTCACAAGTTCAAGTCTCGTCATAGCCACCATTTTATAGACCACGCTCCTGCGTGGTCTTTTTTTATTTGAACTTTTTTTTAATTAATTTTTCTGTTTGAGAGAAGATTTGTTGAAAAGTAATCAAATAAAAATTAAAAGCACAAAAACTGTTCATATGTTTCATGTTTTCAATGTCATACACTTGACCTGTAGTATAGAACACTAGATAATGCGCACACAGTTTACGGCTATGTAGCTCAGTTGGTTAGAGCACCGCACTCATAATGCGGGGGTCACAAGTTCAAGTCTCGTCATAGCCACCATTTTATAGACCACGCTCCTGCGTGGTTTTTTTTATGTGTTTTTATTAGCTACTCAACTTATCAGGTATCAACTGAATATTATTTATAGATTTAAGGTAAAAAAGAATAGCCATCAGGTTTTCTGATGGCTTTAGTTAATTAGCTTCAATGTGATTGAATTAGAAAATTAAAGAGATATATTAATTTAGTCTCAATATATCTCAGCAGAGAAATAATAATTATAAATGCTTTTCAATCGTCGCTAGAGTTTGATGACTTTCATAAAAAGGTTTTACGATCATGGTGATAATAGGTTCCAATACACCATGTTCATCTAAGGCTACAACGACTTTAGGATAAAAACGTACAGCTTCATTTTGAAGATCTGACTCTTCAATTCCGATAGCAGCAAATACATCCTCTAAGCTTTCGTCTTCATAAAAATCGTAAAAGACTTTTACGCCGTATAGAATAAGATCTTGAATATATGAAGATTGGCGTAGCTCTTTCCAGTATTCATAAATCATTACAAAGAATTCTTCAACATCCAGAGGTGTGACTTGTTTGGTGTATTCAGATAAAGGTTTAGCTTTATTATCTTCCCAAATATTACGTGCCAGACTTTCTAAGTCATCATTTGAAAGTAAGCTTAAATCTGCAAGTTGTTCTTGGATAAAGCGAGCAATACTTTCTTCGATTTTCTGTTCAATGCGTTGTTGTTGACGATGTGAAAAAGTCTTTAGTTTCTGCTGCCACTGATATTTGCTTTCAGAAATTTGTTCTTCGTCAGATTGTGAAAATAATTTTGGTAATTTATTTTGTAAAGTTGTGGTTGCAATATATTGGCATAATTGCTGAATTGAAGGACTTTCTTTCAAAAAGTGGTTTAAATAATGTCGAATATTTTCTAATTCGAGAAATTTAGATAACCACATTTCAAATTGATGATCTGAAAAAACATCTTCTAAATGTGCTGAAGACTGTAAAGAAAAAACATGCAAGCGTTGAGCAATTTCACCAATAAACTCTAATAGTCCAGCACCAAGCTGCATTTCAAAGGCATAACGCTTAACAACAGCTTGGATTTGTTCAAGCTCTATTACTTCTTTCAGTTTGATATTTGGCGCATGTTGTAGAAACAATTGAATAAACTGCTGAAAGAACTCAGGAGAAAGCTGTGTAGTAAGCTGATTTTTATAAAATGCCACTTGCTCAAGCATAAGTGCTTGAGCAAGTAATTGTGACTTTTCAGAAACAATTTTTTCAGTCATTCGCGGTCCATCCATTGACGATAGGGTAGCGTCGTTCGCGACTGAAAGCACGTGAACTAATACGTGGGCCAATTGCACCCTGACGACGCTTGTATTCATTACGATCAACTAAGCGTATTACTTTTTCAACCACTTCAGCTTCGTAGCCTTTTGCAATAATATCTGCTTGGCTAAGATCTTCTTCGATATAAGCGTACAGAATTGCATCAAGTACATCATAAGCAGGTAAAGAATCTTGGTCTGTTTGATCAGGACGCAGCTCTGCTGAAGGTGGGCGAGTAATGACACGCTCAGGGATCACAGGTGTTTCACTTAATGTATTACGGTATTTTGCTAATTCGAAGACGATAGTTTTATAGACATCTTTTAATACAGAAAAGCCACCGACCATATCACCATACAGTGTGCAATAACCGACTGAAATTTCAGACTTGTTACCTGTTGAAAGTACAAGGTTGCCAAACTTATTTGATAAACCCATGAGCAGCGTACCACGGGTACGCGCTTGTAAGTTTTCTTCCGTTGCATCCGCTGGCGTATTGCCAAAGAACGGGAATAGGGTCTGCATGAAGCTATTAACGATTGGGTGAATCTCTGCAATACCGAATGTTACACCCATACGACGTGCTTGTTCTGTTGCATCTTCTACACTCATTTGAGAGGTGTAAGTATAAGGCATCATCACGGCTTGTACTTTATCAGCACCAATCGCATCAACAGCAATAGCAAGTGTCAAGGCTGAATCGATTCCACCTGATAAGCCCAAGATCACACCTGGGAATCCTGAGCGTTGTACGTAGTCACGTGTTGCCATGACCAATGCTTGGTAGATTTCGGCAAAAGTATCTAAAATTGGGATGGCATTAGCAGTTTTAAACTGTTTTTGCTCTGCATCATATTCAGTCACATAAACAGATTCTTGAAAACTTGGTGCTTGTAATGCAAGTTCGCCATTTTTGTTACTGACAAAACTTGACCCATCAAAAATAAGATCGTCCTGTCCACCCACTTGATTGACATAAACAATATTCAGATTCAGTTGTTTTGCGAGTTCATTTAATGTTTGGATGCGATGCTGTGGTTTGCCGACTTCATACGGAGAAGCATTTAAGACAAGCACAGTTTCAACATTTAGTTGGCTAAGTTGTTTGACGGTATTCAGTGACCAAACATCTTCACAAATCAATACACCAAACTTATGACCTAAATACTCAAAAACGAGATGTTGATGACCATCTTGGAAATAACGTTTTTCATCAAAGACGCCATAATTTGGTAAGTTCTGTTTGTTGTATATTCCTAAAACTTGCCCATCTTTAATCACTGCGGCTGAGTTGTAACGGTGACCATCATCAGTTTGATGTACGAAACCGAATACCATGACGATATCTTTTACTTCGCTTAATTGAGCGAACGCTTTTTGAGTGCGTTTTTGTAAATTTGGGCGAAGTAATAAGTCTTCAGCTGGGTAACCTAGCGTAGAAAGTTCAGGGAAGATGATCAGATCAGCCTGTTCTTGTTTCGCTAAATTTGCTTGCTCAACCATCTTTTGAGTATTTGCGTCAATATTGCCAATATGCGGAGAAAATTGAGCAAGGGCAATTTTAAAATTTTTCATTCAAACCTAATCCTAAGTCTTAACAAGTGCTGATATACAAGATTTTGATTTATATAAGTATAGTTTTAAAAACGTTTGTATATCATGGTGCTAAACATTCTGCATCTTAAAGAAAAATGACAAGTTCACTAATATATACTAAATGCACATTTTTCTGCGTAAAAATAACAAGTTTTTCTGTATAAAATACGAAGATCTATTGATCAATCTGTGTATTTGAAGTTATTCATATCAATCTATTGGGCAAAAATTTCAAAATTTAGTGCTTTTGTATAATTTTTCATTTCATCTTTTCATACTCTGGTGACAGATTAATTACAGCAAATACAGATTTTTTTATACGCTAGACCTATTCAATCACCGATAAAATTCGCAAAAAAGATTAATTTATTGAGTGGCTTATTATTTTAAAAATAAATAAATTCAATGTCTTGTGTTTTTGTGATTGTTTTTTATACCATTCGTCGGGTAAATCTATTTATTGCTTGAGTGTACATTTGTGCACTGCTATTATCCTAATTAATGTGAACATATGTACACTGTAATTTAAATCAAGTATGTGAGTAACATACAAAAAGAGGTAACGAATATGTCAGTTTTATTATTGCCTGTAGTTGCATTTGGTTTGGCTGTCATTGTGGGTCGTATTGGTACCGTAATGTTCCAAGAGCAAGACAAACAAGCCTAATTGTAAATAAACATTTATTGAGAATTGAAGAGGTAACGAATATGTCAGTTTTATTATTTCCTGTAGTTGCATTTGGTTTAGCTGTCGTTGTGGGTCGCATTGGTACTGTGATGTTTCAAGAGCAAGACAAATAAACTTTAGATTTAATCAGTCAGTTAAGAATTTCTTATATTCAAGAGGTTAGAGTGATGATGATTTCAACAATTTTATTTCCAGTAATTGCTTTTGGATTGGCAATTAGTGTGGGGCGTATTGGTACAATTATCATGGATGATATACGCAAAGATACGGATTTTACGACGAATATGGACACTCGCCATGAACTTAAATCTAAAATGCGCAAAGGTTCTGTTGCATAAAGCAGATTGCGAATCTCTAACTTAAAAGCCCTGTCATTTATTTCACAGGGCTTTTTTATTGGTTCAGGATAATATTTGGAATTTTCTTTAAAAAAATATCTCGTGCAATATCACCTTGTTGTTCAATGTTGTAACTGGTGAAAGCCTTGGCATGAATAAAGCGATAATGATAGGGATTATACTTTTTAAAACTAAGATAGTAGCCTGTCTGTAACAACATTCCTTTTAAGATGACATTGGTTTTTTGCTGAAATTGCAAGATGTGGGCGAGTTCGTGAATAAAAATTGCCTGAAGATCTAATGAACATTTTGAATAATCCTGATAAAAATGTTGTTTATGTACAAATAGATTGCCGTTTGGCGCCATAAAAATATTCAATGGCTGCCACGGTAAATAAGGAATATTAAAGATTTTTACTGCATGATAATCAATCAGCTCACCGAATACAGATTGAGCGAGTGCAACTTCGCCATCAGTTAAGCCACGCCATTTAAATTCATTCATATTAAGAAAAACAATCAGAAATGATATGAGCACAGAAGGAATAGCGTGGAATGATTCGAATAATTTCATCTGATTCAAATTCAATTCATAATTTGTTTAATACCATAGCAAATAGTTTAATTAGAAAACCAATTTTTGATTGGGCTTAGTTTTGTAATTGTTGTGATGTGATTCAATTTATTGATTTTAGTTCATTAAAATTTAAGATGAAATTTATTACATTTTTCTCTTTATAATCATATTAATAGTAATTTTATCATCTTTTTTTTCTTAAAAAACATGGTCTTGAATAGTTGTAATTGTTATTGAAAATTCGACTATTGATTGAAAGATTGTTAAAAATGCCTAATAATTAACACTTATTTGTAAAAATGCTTAATATTTCGATAAAAATAATTGAGTGTCTATTTTTACGTTAGAGGCTTCAAAACCAAACTGTGATCGGTTGTGATGGAGAGATAAGTCAATATTAAGTTTTTAAGATACCTATGCTGAATCGGATTGATTCTAATAAAATCAGGATATTAACATGAGTATTTTAGCTCGGAAGGATCAGAATTCCATTCATACCGCGTTAAAGCAACAAACTTTGACAGATGCACAATTAGTTTTGAGTAGATCTCCGTTTTTAATTTTTTTACCTAAAGAATTACGCGCTTTCTTTTTAGTTGAACGACAAAAACAATTTACAACTATTGCAAAATTTGGCTGGCCACTACTGTTATGTATGCTGATTGGAGAAATGACGATTGCACACGTTTTTTACAGTCGAAATTTACAGGGTCACGACCATATAATTTGGGACAATCACTTTTTTCTTTGTGCAATTATTTTATTTGCGGGTGTCGTGTTTGCACATATTCCTAAACTGGCATCAAGTTTTCAGATTTGGTTGGGATTGTTAATTATTCTTGTGCTGTGGGATAAGTTGTATATCGCGTTGTCACTTAAAAATATTCAACTTATACAATATCATATGGGTGCAACCATTATGATCGTTGTAATTGATATACTGGCTTTGCGCTTAACAGCAATGGTATCTATGTTTTCTTGTGTCATGGGTGGCTTTCTTGCTTGGTTGACAGCATATAAAACCTTAAATTCTTATGATCTTTATGTTTTCCTTTATTTTTTCCCAACAGTAATTGTTTGCGGAACGATTTCTCTATTGATGGAAAGACAGGACAAATTATTGTTTTTGCATCAAGTTGTACTTTTACAGCAGGTTGGGGTACAGGAAGAACTGAATAATGAACTTTTATTACTTGCTAAAATTGATGGTTTATCTGGGTTAGTGAATCGTCGTTATTTTGATCAAATTTTTCTACAAGAATGGATGCGTAGCCTACGAGAAAAAACAAGCTTATCTGTCATTTTTATCGATATTGATTATTTTAAGTTTTACAACGATACCTATGGGCATTTGGCTGGAGACGAGTGTATCAAAAAAGTGAGTTTGGCATTATGTTCTGCCGTGGTTCGTCCTGCTGATTTAGTCGCTCGTTATGGTGGGGAAGAGTTTATAGTTTTACTACCGAATACAGGATTACATGGGGCAATCCATATTGCTGAAAAAATATTAAAAATAGTTGATAAAGCTGCAATACCGCATCAAAGTTCTTTAGTTGCAAAAAATATTTCAGTCAGTATCGGTGTTGCTAGTTGTATTCCATTGAAATCGATGCAGGCAGAGGATTTAATCAAAGCAGCAGATTCTGCTCTATATCAAGCAAAATTTAAGGGACGTCATCAAGTGAGGTGGTAATTTTAAAAAAAGCATAGTTTTAAATCTAATACATAATCTTAAATTGATTCTAATTTTATAAAGTTTGATTACTCATTAAAAAGCAAAAACCCCAATTAGAACTGGGGTTTCACAACAACAAGGATGACGACTACAAATAGGATGATAGTCGGCATTTCATTAAAAAAACGCCAAAACTTGTGTGACTTGTAATGGGCATTACCAATCAATTTTTTTCGATAATAACCGCAAACAAAGTGGTATATGACCAATAAGCCCACCAGACCGACTTTAAGATAGAACCATAAAGCTTCATGGTAGTGTCGGGTTGCATCACCCCAATCAACAAGAAAGTGGGCTGTAATGAGTGTGGCAATCATAGACGGCCACATAATTCCTCGATACAACTTACGTTCCATCACCTCAAAGCGTTGATGGCTAAGGGCATCTTCACTCATAGCATGGTAGACATAAAGCCGGGGTAAGTAGAACAATGCAGCGAACCAGCAAACCACGGCAATAATATGTAATGCTTTTACCCACAAGAAAGCATCAGAAGGTGCATCCATCGATAATCCTAGGTGGGATTATGCATCCCACTTCTTGAAAATAAGGCAGGCGTTTACACCGCCAAAGCCGAAACTGTTACTCATCACAGTATTCAGTTTTGCATCACGTTTTTCAAGTACAATATCGAAACCTTGTGCGCCTTCATCAAGCTCAGTCACGTTGATGTTTGGAGCGATAAAGTCATTTTGCATCATCAATACAGAATAAATCGCTTCTTGAACACCCGCAGCACCTAAACTGTGACCCGTCATTGATTTGGTTGAACTAAGTGGTGGAACTTGTCCTTCACCAAATGCGCGCTCCATTGCTTTAAGCTCAGTTACGTCACCTGCTGGTGTTGATGTACCATGTGTGTTGACATAATCGATTTGTTCTACACCGTGCTGTTTTGCTTCATCTAATGCCATGATGATACAACGTGTAGCACCTTCACCACTTGGTGCAACCATATCTGCACCGTCGCTGTTCGCTGCATAAGCAACAACTTCAGCTAAGATGTTCGCACCACGAGCTTGCGCATGTTCAAGTGATTCAAGAATAACGAAACCACCGCCGCCAGCGATGACAAAACCATCACGATCCGCTGAGTAAGGGCGAGATGCAGTTTCAGGAGTATCATTATATTTAGAACACAATGCACCCATTGCATCAAAAAGTAAGCTTTGCGACCAGTGATCTTCTTCACCGCCACCAGCAAGCATCAGATCTTGTTTACCCAATTGAATTAAGTTGTAAGCATAACCAATTGCGTCAGCAGAAGTTGCACAGGCACTGGTAATTGAATGAGCAATACCTTGTAGTTTTAGTGCAACGCCGACATTGGCAGTAATTGTGTTACTCATATTACGGGGAACAAAGAAAGGGCCAATTTTACGTGCGCCTTTTTCTTCTAATAGCTTAACCATCTCTGCAACTGATGCAGTTGAGTTACCGCCGCTACCACCTGCAATACCATAACGAGGGTTATTTGCTAGATCTTCTTGTTTTAGACCCGCATGTTCAACCGCTGCAATCGCTGCGTTATAGGCATACATTGCACATACGCCCATAAAACGCTTGATTTTACGATCAATACCATCAAAATCCTGTTCAGCAGCAGCGCTGACATGACTTTTAAAATTTAATTCGGCATAAGTTGGATTAAAACGTGTTCCTGAGACTCCATTTTTTAAAGAATGAGTGACATCTTCTAAAGAGTTACCGATACATGAGTTAATGCCCATACCAGTGATTACAACACGTTTCATTTACAGATCCCTTTTATGGTAATACGAAGCCTTGTGCATATCGCTATAAGTACAAATCAGGAGAAAATAACGATTTAAATGGCTTATGAGTGAATGACACCATCATAGCAGAAAGGTTTTTTATTTCTTATGGCAAATTTTATGCCTATTTCTAGTTGTGTAAATATTCGTAAATATAAATGCAGTTGAGACAAAAGGTAATGAAAGAACACAGATAAAAGTTGAGATAAATTTGCATTCAACCTAGTATTTACCTAGAGATGCACAGATTATAGAACAGAGGTACTTGATGACAAAATCTAAAAACAAGCAATCTTCAGGTTTATTTACCCAAGCCTTTGGAGTGGCTAAAAAGCTCAGTTCAGAAATACAAAAACTTCAAACTGCTCCTAAAACATTAGCAACTGGATCTACAGATTCATCTAATGTGATCGAAGGGAAGGCGCGTTTTAAAAGCCCATTTGAGATTGAGCAATACGAAAGCCCACAACATATGTTACGTCAACAGTTACCTAAATTGTCCCATCAACTTTTGGGTCGCCATTATACAAAAGTAAATAATGTTGCCTCTTTCATTTCACCTGACATGGGCGAAAAAGTTTCTGATTATTTATTTCAGTGGTTAAATGAATTTAGTTCCAATACTTCACTTACAGAAAAGATTCTGGAAGAGGCTGGTGTAAAGGATATTACCGAACTCACTCAAGATACTGGGCGTTCTCAACGTTTAAGTCAGGCATTAATCGAACAAAATAAATTATTAGCCGCTGCGCAAGGCGTTATCACGGGTGCTACGGGAGTTTGGGGTGCAGCTGTTGATATTCCTGCCTCGATTGTTCTAGCACTAAGAACAATTTATCAAACGGGTCGCTCTCATGGGTTTGATTTGGCCGATGAGGCAGATCAAGAAGTGGTTGCCTTTATTTTTAAAGAAATTGATTTGGGTATTATTGCTGAAAAACAAACATTATTGATTGCATTAAAAGCTTTGAAGTCGATGTTAGAAACCCATGACTTACAACAGTTTCAGCAGTTGCTTGGATCGAGCAACGATGTTGAGCTTGTAAAGAAATGGTTAGTTGATGAGGAAGGGAAGTTTAAATGGGGGTGGTTAAATCATATCCCTCAAGCATCTGTGATTGGTAAATTAACACCAGTTGCTGGTGCTGCTTTAGGTGGCTTTTATAGTTGGCGTTTACTCGAAGATGTTGGGCACAAGGCACAATCTGTTTTCGGGGCAGCTCGTTTTTATTTGAATGAATATCCGAATGAAAATCTTTCACCTTTAGAAGCCTATTACAAAGCGGAAGCATTATTAAGAAAGCCAAATTCACGATTGTTAAATGCAACAGAGACTACGACAAATGCAATAAGTAGTGTTGATGAAAGCAAAAATGATGTGATTACCAATGTTTCAGTGCAATCTAAAGATCATGCTGCTAAAGAAATTCAGACGAATGAAAACGTTGAGCAGGGTATTCAACAGCTTGCATCAGAGCATGTGGTCAAGCACGAACATACTGAACAGCAACCTGCTTTGAAAGTACAATCAAATGAATTACTCACTTCCGATGAATCGGAACTATCTACAGAACCAAAAACAATCGATATAGAGCCTGCATCAACAAAACACAGTTAATTATTTGTTGGTGTTATTTAGACATCAATAAAACAACAAAATTATAGAAATGGTCAACAGTTGCTTTATCTTGCATTGTTGACCATTTTTACTTCTTAGCTTACAATTATGTGCCCTTAAAAAGAGGTGTTTTTCTTTTTAAGGTTGTTTAATAACGGGAGAATTGCCAAATGGCAACAACAAATCAGTTGATCCGTAAGGGTCGTACAACTTTGATTGAAAAATCAAAAGTTCCTGCGTTGAAGGCTTGTCCACAACGTCGTGGTGTATGTACACGTGTATATACGACTACTCCTAAAAAACCTAACTCAGCAATGCGTAAGGTTTGCCGTGTTCGCTTAACTTCTGGTTTTGAAGTATCAAGCTATATCGGTGGTGAAGGTCATAACTTACAAGAGCACAGTGTTGTGCTTATCCGTGGTGGTCGTGTTAAAGACTTACCAGGTGTACGTTACCATACCGTTCGTGGTTCTTTAGACTGTGCTGGCGTTAAAGATCGTAACCAGTCACGTTCTAAATACGGTGCTAAACGTCCTAAGAAGTAATTCTAGGAAGTTAATGTGAAAACATTAACACCACAACCCTTTAGCGTTTCGCTTGTTTGAATTCTTCATAGATTTGTAATTCAAGCGACGTATAGTAAGGCCAGCGTAGCGTACATGACACTTGTACAAACTGCTGGATTATCCTGAAGTGTCATATTATTAGGTGTATTAAAATGCCAAGACGTCGCGTAGTCGCTGCTCGTGAGATCCTTCCAGATCCAAAATTTAGCAGCCAAA